>JACCDX010346746.1_pt1 | contig 221043 bp, 265 predicted proteins | sample 7449681 | NCBI WGS metagenome assembly JACCDX01 (sample SAMN15323450, study PRJNA562643) | freshwater metagenome | isolation source: river surface water | place: USA:Blue River Watershed | collected 2017-08-18 | reverse complement strand
GTTTTGTTGTGTTTACGTGTATATTAATTGGATAATAGTGAGTTTGATCTAAACCCATTAAATCCATAATTTGAGCATGTTTATCTAATTCATCAATTGCGTTTTTAACTACAACTGGATTTTCACTAGCAGGTATACAAAAGTGGGTTGGATGGAATGATAATCTCATATCTACACTTTTAGCATAGTCACCAATTTCTTTTAACTTTTTTGATATTATATCAAATTTTGGTAGATTTTCTATTTTATAGAATCCGATACAAGGTAGAATATCACTAGACATTCTGTAAACTAATATATCATTTTCCTTATTCCATTTTATAATCTTGAACATATCATCTATATTCAAGAGTGCTAACTCAGTGACATATTCTAAACCTTTTGTTTCAAAGGTTTTCTTAGTCATTCCTCTATTTACGGTTATGAAGTCTTTTTTCTTCTTACCATTATTTATAGAAATGTTTATACAACAATAACCTACTCGATTCATATAGATATTTTTTACAAAAATAAGCTTTTTTAATATATATATTATGATAATATATAGAATTTTTAATAAAATAAATTGCAAATCTTATATAGGACAATCTGTTCATAGTTTCAATAAAAGATACAAAGGTGGTGATTGGTTAAAATATACACACAACATAATTCTTAAAAACTCGGTTGATAAATACGGGTTAGAAAATTTTGATTTTGAAATATTAGAAGATAATGTTAAAGATATTGATGAGTTAAACAAATTAGAAGTTAAATATGCAGAAAAGTATAATACATACAGACCAAATGGTTATAATATAAGAGGTTGTGGTGATAATAAATTTGTTGATGATGAGTTGAAAAAACATCTATCTACCTTTAGATTAGGAACTAGTTATAAACCAAATAATAAAAAATCATCAAAGTATAAAGGTGTTTATTGGAAGGAAAGTAAAAAATCTTGGATGTGTAGATTTGATAATAATCAAATATCAAAAGTTAAATTCACAAATAGTGAAATTGAAGCAGCTGAGATGTATGATAAAGTTTCTCTATATTTACTTGGTAAATATTGTTTTATAAACTTTGATGAGAAGAGAGAAGAATATTTGAAGTCTGATTTGGAGGATTTTTACAAAAATGTTTTTCTTAAAACAAAAGAGAAAAGAAAAGATGGTTATTTCAAAGATGATAGTGAATTATTAGAACTAATAAAACCACTAATCTGGAAAATGTCAGTCCCAAAAATAGCTAAGGAACTAAATGTGACAGCAAGGCAAGTAACTTGGTGTATTAAAAAAAAATAAATTAGAAATGCCTGGTAAAAACTATTGGCAGAAAAATCAATAATGTTGATTTAATATATATATATATAAAACTATTTTTTTTTATATTATGAAATACCTAAAAAGATTTAATGAGAGTTTTTCAACTGAAAAAGAATTACATATAGAAGTAATAGTTGATGAGATATTAGACTATCTAAAAAGAAATTGTATAGATAACTGGGAAGATATTTTCATGAAGTCTGAACACAGTAATGAAGTAAATGATATAATCGATCATTATATCGAAGATTATAGTGATTTATCTGATATAAAGTTTTGGGTTTGTTTAGAACTAAATGATGTAAACCAATTAAGAAAATTATTACCAGAATTAGAACAAAAAGAAGAGTATGAGAAGTGTGCTCTTATAAAAAATAAACTAGTTGAATGAAACATATAAATAATTTTCGTGTATTTGAGGCTGATGAGCAAGAACCAATTGATAATAAATCAAGTGTAAGATCCGAAAGAGTTTTAACACAAGCTCAAAAAGAATATAAAGAAAGTCCAGAATTACAAAAGAAATCGGGACCAGTACCAACAATGGTTTTTACTGATGTTGTAGGTTCATCTAAAATGTGGTCTGATGATCCAATAACGATGATTGGTCAATTAGAAGCTCATCATAAATTAGTAGATAGTTTAGCTTCTAAAAATAATGGATGGATTGTTAAAACAATTGGTGATGCTTTTATGGTTTATTTTGAACCAAATGAGAACTCATTATTCAATGCTATTAAATTCTCAAAAGAACTTATACTTAGTGAAAAAGCTTATAGTTTAAGAGTTGGTGTTTGTGAAGGTCATATGGATGAAAAAACATATAGTATTCAAAAGGTTGAGTTAAGAGACTTTTTTGGAAATGCTGTAAATGCTTCATCTAGAATGGAGTCAAAAGTATCTGAAGTAGGTGGAACTATTGCTTTTTGTTCTTTAAAACCAATTGAAAATAAAATCGGTAAATTAAAAACTTTAGGTAAAATCGAAAATGTTGATTTGTCTAAATATGATTTAAGAGGAGCTAAAGTTGAAAAAGCATATAAAATAAAAGTTAAATAAAATAATTTTTATTATATTTGTTTTTATAAATTGTTGATATGTATATTTGTGTTGGTAATACTTCAAATAGAAGTGAGATAGAAATAGGAAAAACCTATGAAATATTTGAACACGAACACCCTAAATGTGTTTGGGTTAAAATACCTGATAAGACTACATCAGTTGGATATAAAACAATTCAAGCTTATTTATCGGATTTTAAATCTGTTTCAAAAGTAAGAGATGAAAAATTAGATGATATATTAAAAAACCCACTCAAATGAGTGGGTTTATTTTTATTTCTTTGTAGTTGCTAATTCTTTACCATTTTCCATAATTTTCACTGGGAATCCCCATAGATATTCAACGTGTGGAAGAACTTTTTTAATATCATTATAATCCAATCCTTTGTTATTGATAGGTGTATATTCTAAAGTAATTGTTCTATCTCCAAATATATCAACATCATAAACTTGAATATCTGGTACATATCTACTTCTATTATAAGATTGTGATAAAGATTCTCTTACTTTCTTATATCCATTCTCATTATGAATTGAACTAACTTCATAATAACTATTTTCCATCTTATCATCAATTTCAAATAATTTCATATCTCTAATAACTTTAGGAGATAAGTATTGTAAAACAAAAGTTTCATCTTTGAAATTCTCAACAATATATTTAAAGTTTTCAGCCCAATTTCCTTTTCCAGCAATTTTTGGGAACCATTCTAAATCTTCTTTAGTTGGATTTAAAGACATTCTTTTTAAGTCTTGAAAGATATTAAAACCTAAAGTATATGGATTTAATCCTGAATAGAATTTAGAATCAAAACCTGGTTGAAAAATTACATTAGAGTGATTATGATAAAACTCTTGCATAAACCCATCAGATAAATAACCCTCATCATACATCTTATTAATAATTTCGTAGTGTGTGAAAGTAGCACAACCCTCATTAATTACTTTTGTTTGTCCTTGTGGATAAAAGTATTGAGCTGTTTTTCTAACAATTCTAACGATCTCTCTTTGCCAACCTCTTAACTTTGGTGAGTTTTTCTCAATAAAATAAAGTATATTTTCTTCTGGTGATTCAGGGAATCTTTTATCTTTTAGTTTTTCTTTTTCGTCTTTTGGAATAGTTCTCCAAAGATCATTTAATAAGATTCTATCATCTTCTAATTTCTTTTTAAGTCTTTCACCTTCTTCACTTGGACTTAATTTTCTAGGTTTTTTATATTTATCTACACCATAATTCATAAGAGCGTGACAAGCATCTAAAACCATTTCAACTTCTTCAAAACCATATTTCTCTTCACATTTAGCAACAAACTCTTTAGCAAAGACCATATAATCAATAATAGAATCTGCTTGTGTCCATTGTTTGAATAAGTAATTATTTTTAAAGAATGTGTTGTGTCCGTATGCGGCGTGAGCTAAAACTAATATCATTAAACAAGTTGTGTTATCTTCCATGTTATATGATATACAAGGATTTGAATTAATAACTAATTCATAAGCCAATCCCATTCTTCCTTTCTTATATTGATTAGAGTTGATAACAAAATCTTTACCAAATTTCCAGTGATTATAGGAAATAGGAAGACCAATTAATGAATAAGCATCTAACATTTGTTCAGATGTTATTATTTCAAATTGGTTTGGATATGTTTCAATACCTAAATACTCTTGAGCTATTTTACTAACAATTTTATCAGCTTCTATAATAGTCTCATCAGTCCAATCTGGTTTTGAAAATAATTTTTTTAATTCTTCTTTAGTCATCATGTTGTCTTCTTTTTAAAGAAATCTTGGAATACTTTCCAAATTTCACTTACTTCATTAATTTTACCTATTTCAAAGTTTCTTTTTTTATCAGAAAGTATTTTATAGTTATTCCAAAGATCACCTGGTGTGTTTCTACAAATCTCAATATAAATCATATACTGAACTTTATTCAAAACATCAATATCTAATATTTTATAACAATCGTTGGCATCTGATTTATCCCAAACATCACCATCTGATGCTTGTGCTACATAAATATTCCAACTATCTGAGTATCTTTCTTTTATAATTTTAGCCATTAATTCCAATGCTGAAACAACAACTGTACCACCACTTTCTCTTGAATTGAAGAATTCATCTTCTGTAACTTCTTTTGCTGTAGTATGGTGTCTAATAAAAACCATTTCTATTTTCTCATATTGTTTAGTTAAAAACATATAAAGCAACATAAAGAATCTTTTGGCGATATCTTTTTCTTTTTCTCCCATAGAACCAGAAACGTCCATTACACAAAACATAACTGCTGAAGTAACAGGAACTGCAGTTTTTTCAAAGTTATTATATTGTAAATCAACTTCTTCCATAAAAGAAACTGATAGTTTCATTTTTTTTAGTTTATCTAATTCAGCTTCTAAAGCAATTCTTTCATCATCCGATAAACTAGCTTTTAACTTTTCTTCAATATCTTTGATTTTCTTATCAAAATATAATCCAAGAGCCATTCTACGAGCCATTGAATTTTTATATGAACGAGTTATATTTAATCTACTAGGATTTCCATAGTTAGAATAACCAGCTCTCTTTTGTTTAAAATCAACAATAGTATTCAAATGTTTTTTAACCATATCAGGAAGTTCTAAATCACTAAAGAAATAATCTAAAAACTCTTCTCTACTAATCGATACAGTAAAATCGTCTTCTGTAACTGATGGATCATTTGATCCTTTACCTTGACCACTACCTTTTCCACTACCACCTTTAGGTTTTTTTATTAAATCACCTTCTGTATATTCTTTATTACCAGGGTGTACATGTTTTTTGTCACCAGTTTCTTTATCATATGTGAATTGTGGTTCATTAATTCCTTTAATTGGGATATTAACTTTTTCTTTTGAAGATGTTAAATCTTTAACATTGGTATTTTTAACGATGTCTGGAAGAGCCTTTTTAATTTGACCTTCAATTCTTTTTAACAACCTTTGTCTATTTTCTGAAGATTTACCCTTAGGACTCTTTCTTCGATCTACTATGTTTATTGACATCTTTTTTAAATATTTTTATAATCTTCATTTTACGAATTCTAGTTCTATAATATTTCATAAAATATGAGAAGTGTGGTAGAGGCATAAACCTTTATTGATTTTTTTAAAAAAAGGGAGATAAACTCCCTTTTAATTAATTTGATTTTCTAACTCTCAAATACCAGTCAGTTAATAACTTAATTTGTTTGTTAGTGTATCCTCTATCTTTCATTCTATTAATAAACTCAGAGTGTTTTTTCTCTTCATCTTTAGAAGCCTTAGAAGTGAAAGAAATAACTGGGATAATATCCTCAGTTTTAGAGAAGATTCTTTTTTCTATCACATTTCTAATTTTTTCATAAGAATCCCAAGTTGGTGATTCACCATTTTTAGCTCTGTGTCTTAAATAAAATTGTACAACATCATTTCTAAAATCTTTAGGATTTGCAATACCAGCAGGTTTCTCAATTTTCTCTAACTCTTCATTAAGAGCAGCTCTATCAAATTGTTGTCCTGTTTCTGGATCTCTAAAATCATTATCTTGACACCAGTGGTCAGCATAAGTGATATATCTTTCAAATAAGTTTTGTCCATATTCTTGGTAAGAATCAACATAAGCTTTTTGAATTTCATCACCGATAAACTCAGCATATTTTGTACTGATTTTAGACTTTAAAATATTTAAGTAGTAATCTTCAGTTTCTTTTGGTAATTGTAATTTAACAATCTCATTCTCCAAAACATAGAAAAGGTGTACTGGGTTAGCAGCAACTTCTTCTGAATCATGATTAAATACTTTAGAAAGTACTTTAAAAGCAAAACGTGTAGAAATACCATTCATACCTTCAGTGATACCAGCATCATCTTTATACTCTTGTAATGATTTAGCTTTTGGATCAGAATCTTTTAAAGACTCACCATTATAAACTCTCATTTTAGAATATAAGTTTGAATTTTCTGGATGTTTTAATCTCGTCATTACACAAAACTTAGCTAATAAGTCTAATGTTTGTGGAGCACAAGGTGCTTGAGATAAAGAAGAATGTTTCAATAATTTCTCATAGATTTCAACTTCTTCATCAACTCTTAAACAATAAGGAACTCTTACAATGTAAACACGGTCTAAGAAAGCTTCATTCTTTTTATCATTTGAGAATGTGTCCCATTCAGATTCATTTGAGTGAGCTAAGATAATACCTTGGAAAGGAATTGCCGGTAAGTTTTCAGTACCATTAAAGTTACCTTCTTGAGTAGCAGTTAATAGTGGGTGTAAAACTTTGATTGGAGCTTTAAACATCTCAACAAACTCCATCATACCTTGATTAGAACGACAAAGAGATCCTGAGTAGTTATAAGCATCAGCATCATTTTGTGGATATTCAGCTAATTTACGGATATCAACTTTACCAACTAAAGCTGAAATATCTTGGTTATTTTCATCACCTGGTTCTGTTTTAGCTATACCTAATTGAGAAGCAATTGACATTTTAAGTTTTCTAACTTTAAACTTAGTGATATCACCTTCAAACTCAGCTAATCTTTTAGTTGCCCACGGAGAAGCACAAGAAGGAACATATCTTTTTGGAATACCGTATTCTGATTCTAAATCTTCTCTATAAGAAGAAAAAAGACCAAGTGGATTTTCAAAAACTGGTGAAAGTTCACCATTAGCAACAAGCACATAAATATGACTTTTTTCCATTAGTTGTTTTAATCTTTCTGCTAAAGAAGATTTACCACCACCAACAGGTCCTAAAAGGTAAAGAATTTGTTTCTTTTCTTCTAATCCTTGAGCTGCATGTTTAAAGAAAGAAACGATTTGTTCAATAGTATCTTCCATTCCGAAAAATTCAGAGAATGCTGGATATCTTTTAATTAATTTGTTTGAGTAAATTCTACTAAGTCTCTCATCTAACTTAGTGTCGATTACTTCTGGTTCACCTATAGCTTGTAACATTCTTTCAGCCGGTGAAGAATAAACTTTATCTTTTTTACAAAGTTCTAAAAATTCTTGTATAGAAATATCTTTATCACCTTGAGTAAAGTCTTTTTTAATAGTGCTTAATAAACTCATATATTTAAGATTTATTTTTGTCTTTTTTTATTATACAACAACTTACGATTTAAGTTTAGCATATACCATATATATTGAAATAGTATTTCTCTTATTGATTTTTGAGAATAAAATATTAATATATAAACTATGAAAAATAAAATATTAAAATATTCTGATTTTGTTAATGAAAATAAAATCAATGAAGCAAATGATACACCAGAAACTTATATTAAAGGGAAGTTAATGGAATTGAAAAAAGCTATAGATGATTTATTTAGTGAAGATAATGTTGAAGATAATGAAGAAGAAACAATCTCATTAGACAAAGCTAAAGATAATGCGAAAAGTAAAAAGAAGAAAAGTATTAGTTTATCAGAACAAGGTGTTAAATTACACAGTTCTGAGATATCAGTTTATTCACAAACAGATGATTCATTGACAGTTAAATACTCAGATGGTGATGGTGTTTATAATCTTTATATCTCAATTAATATAAAAGATGGAATTCCAAAAGATCCAAATGGTGATTTCTCATCAGATGAGATAAAGAAAATATATGTTAAATTTAAAAAATATGGTGTTGATGAAATTGATTTGATTGGTCAAACTACACACAATGTTAATATAGAAAAAGAAGATGGTGAATTTAAATTAAGTTTAAATAAGAAATCTGAAAGTCAAAATCAAACTCAAGGTACTGAACAACCAGCACCTGCTCAAAATGAAAAACCAGCTGAAACTGAATCTGAAAAAATGAGTTTAATTGAATTTTTAGAGTATTTAAAATCTGACTTTGATGATAAGTATGGAGGAAATAAAGGACTTGAATATGAAACTGAATAAAAATCACCTAATGGTGATTTTTTTATTTAGGGAAAATATATTTTTAAATAAATAATTTATGCAAGTAAATATAGTAACAAATTTTCAAATCTTACAAGAAATAAAAAAATCTAAATACTTTCAAGTAAATTTAGGTTTTGTTCCAACCGTTGAAAAAAACGGTCAAAGAGTCTTCAATGATAAAGATAGGTTCTCACAAATTTATAATGGTAATTATAATACAACTATTTACGCACAAGGTAAAATTGGAAATATAAGATTTTACACAGATCATTATATACAAGATCCGGTTATGGGTGTTTATTGTGGTGATAATTTTGAAGAATTTGTAGTTAACTTTGATAGTAAAAAGTTAAGAGAAAAAGGAATTGATGGATACTTAGGATCTATAATAAAAGAAGCTGAGGAACAATATGATGAACTATTGAAAACTAATGCTATTAAAGAGATTGAAGAAAAACCAAAAGGTAATGCTGATAAATTAACTACGAATCCAGGTAATGTAACTTGGGAAGATGTTAAAGCATTCTTAGAAAAAGAAAGAGGTAATAGAGGTATTTAATTATAAGCAATAGAAGCTAATAAAGTGTAAACCATATATTTATCTAGTTTATCTAAGTCATCAAAATCAAAAGTTATTTGTATATCTTCATCTTCGTGAAACATATGCAACCATATCTTTCTTTCTGATTTAGACCACTCAATTGAATTGAAAGTGCCTATACTGGTATCAATATCAATGATAATCTCAGTTAAACCAATACCTAGTATTTCTATTATTTTAGCCACTTTTCTTTTCATATTTTATATATTAATTAATTTTTGAGATAAAAAATTTAATATATAAAAAAAAAGAAATTTTAAAGGATGAGTATTTTAAGATATAATGAATACTTGACAGAGAAACAAATTTTTGATTTAATCAACGAGTCAGTGTTGATTTTTTCACCTAAATTAGTTAATTTGTTAAAAAGAATGACTCGTAATAGAATCGCTCAAGAGTTATTGAAACTAAACAAAGTTGACGTTGAAGGTATTACACAAAACTATATTGATGTAACAGATAGAGAAACTTTCTCTTTTACTCCAGATAGAAGAGTTCAACAAATGTTAGCTGCCAGACCAATAGTTTGGAAGTGTATTCAAAGTAATAAATGTTTAACTCACGGTGATGCTAACGATGCAATCTTTACTAGATTAGAGTATAATAAGCAAGAACCATGGTCAGGTGGAGCTGGTGATCGATGGTCTGTTAGTGTTGGTCAAGTTATGAAAATAGTAACTGAAACGACTTCAAAAACTTCTGGTAAAGTTTACTGTAAAGTAGAAGAAACTAACCCAGATGGATCAGATAAAGAAAATCCAAGAGTATCTGTTATCAACAAAGAAGGATTAGAATTATATGCACCTGAATTAGATGGTATTTGGACAACAGCTAGAAACCCATTAAGAATTGGTAGAATGGCAAGAGCTATTTTAACAACGGGTAATATTCAGTTTACAGATCATGAATTATCACAATTTGTTGAACAATTTACAGCAACATTTGATTTTGCTTCGGATGCTTTAAGACAATTCTCAATTGTTAAAGGTGATCAAATTTATCACTGGTATAATGGTTTGAGATATGTAAGTGGCCATGGTTCATTAAATAATTCTTGTATGAAAAGTGCAAGTAGAAATAAATTGTCTATCTATTGTGAAAACTCAAATATAGAATTAGTTATACTTTATTCGGATGAAGGTGAGGTAACGGATGGTGTTTATCAATCTACAAAAATTAAAGGTAGAGCAATTATTTGGAGAAATTGTACTATCAATGGTGAAAAAGTAGACTTTATGGATAGAATTTACACAGTATATGAAAGTGATACAGAATTATTCAAACAATTTGCTGAAAAAGAAGGATTCTTCTATAAAACAAATCAAGGATATGGTGGTAGAGATATTTCCAATGGAACTAGAACTATAAATAGACCTGAGATTGTTTGTGATTTAGAAAAATCTGATTTTGATATGTACCCTTATATGGATACTATGTATTGTATTGATGTTGAAAACAACAAAGCTGCTAATGATAGTGATATTAATGGTTTAAACGAAGATAGAATAAGATATTGTCAACACACAGATGGTACTTGGGAAGGATATGGTGAAGATTCTTCTTACGGTGATGATGATGATGATGACTGGTGATAAAATTAAAAACCCAACTTGAAAAAGTTGGGTTTTTTTATTTAATTACATTAAGTATTCTATAACTGAATCCCAATTAGGGAATTTTTCTTGACCAAAATGTATATGTTCACCTTCAAATTCAACTTGACCGTGTCTTGTATCATCATCAATTAAGTAATCTCCTTTAACAAGAGCTTTATTTGGTGAGATAATCATCTTCTCGAGCATTTGCTCACCAAAATATTTTTTAATCCATTCAGCCTTCTCTGTATAACAATGAGTATTTTTAATAGATGGTCTAGTTAAAATCCAAACATCATATTTTTGCATCAATAGATTCATTCCATCTATCGCCCCAGGTAAAGGTTGTAATCCTGTGAAAAAACCAACTTTTGACTGTGGCCATTTTCTAACAATTGTATCTTCAGGAAGTTCTGTGTTTTGTTGTCCACTTCTAAAAGGACCTGTAAAATCACAAAGTGTGTCATCCATATCCACATAAATAATTTTCTTACCACTCATATTTTCGTTAAGTTTAAATCTTTTGATGTACTTCATTAAATATAATAATTTTTTATTATATATTAATTTTTTTATTATAAAAGTTTAATAAATTTTAAATGTTCTTCTAACATAGTATTATATTCAGAAAAAGCACCGTGTTTTAAATCATCAAAAGTGATCCACTTAACAATTCCTTTTTCTGTTGTTGAAACTTCACCAGACCAATCTGTTACTAAATAAACAACAGCAACAAAATCACCATCTTCTCTAAAGAAAATTGGTTTTGCTGAATTGACATCTAATCCAGTTTCTTCTTTTAATTCTCTAACTAAAGCATCATATAATGTTTCACCAACATCTACTTTACCACCAGGTAATCCAAATTTAGTTGTATCATCTTTTCTCGATACACCTAATAGTTTAGATTTATCTTCGTTAAAGATAAGAGCGGTTGCTGCTAACTTAGCGGTTCTTGTTTCCATATTCTATAAAATATTTCTAAATGTTAAACTCAATCTTGGTGATAAAGTATCAGACTTTGGTATTGAATGTAACCAATCATTCTGAACTGAATCATCCATATAAAATAATGAACCATTATCTAATGTATAATCAACGATAATAGAATTATCTAACTTATTCTTAAATCTTAAAGTTCTAGTAGATCCTAATGAGATAATAACAACTCCAGTACCAGGTGTTAGTATATCAGTATTGTCTGAATGATACCCCATTGAACTTCTACCATCATGATATAAATTTATTAAACAATTGTTTGGTGTAAAATTAACAATATCACTAATTGGATTTATTAAATCACTTAAAAAAGTTGGAAATGTAATTGCTGGATAGGACATACCAGAATAGTCATAAGACTTACCAAATGATGCAGTCCAACGAGCCTTCATACTTCTATCAAAATCTAAATTGATAATATCATCAAACAAGTTATCAGTACTTGTTAAGAAGTTTGGTATTACAATAACATTTGGTGTCATAGAAAAATTTTTTTATAAATATAATAATAAAAAGAAAAACCCCACTATAAATAGTGAGGTAATTCTTTTTGGACCTAATTAATTTAAAATTATTTTACTTCTTCAAAATCAACATCATCTACTTCGTCATTACCACTTGTAGTATTTTCTGTTGGTTGTTCAGTTTGACTTTGTTCATACAATTTAGTTGATATTGTATTCCAAGTCGAGTTTAACTTATTGATTGTTTCGTCAATTCTTTGAACATCTTTATCGGAATGAGCTTTTTTCAATTCGTCAAGGTCAGCGTTCAAAGCATTTTTATCATCAGCTGTTAATTTATCATCAAACTCTTTAATTTGTTTTTCCGTTTGGAAAATCATTGAGTCTGCTGAGTTTAGTTTATCAACCAATTCTCTTTCTTTAGCATCTGATTCAGCGTTTGCTTCAGCCTCAGCTTTCATTTTCTCAATTTCTTCTTTAGTTAATTGAGAACCACCTTCGATTCTGATTTTGTTTTCTTTACCAGTCGCCTTATCTTTCGCTGATACAGATAGAATACCATTGGCATCTATATCAAAAGTTACTTCGATTTGTGGAATTCCTCTTGGAGCTGGCATAATACCATCAAGATTAAATCTACCCAAAGATCTGTTGTCTTTAGCCATAGGTCTTTCACCTTGAAGTACGTGTAACTCTACAGATGGTTGATTATCAGAAGCTGTAGAGAAAGTTTCACTTTTTCTAGTAGGAATAGTTGTGTTAGCCTCAATTAATTTAGTAAACACACTACCCATAGTTTCGATACCTAAAGAAAGTGGTGTAACATCTAAAAGAAGTACATCAGTAATACCACCAGTTAAAACTGCTCCTTGAATAGCCGCACCTAAAGCAACAACTTCATCAGGGTTTACAGATTTATTTGGTTTTTTACCAATATAACTTTCAATAGCATCTTGAATTGCTGGAATTCTAGTAGAACCACCTACAAGGATAACTTCATCAATATCAACTGGTTTCAAACCTGCGTTCTTTAAAGCTGATTTAGCACATTTGATAGCTCTATCAACCAAAGAAGCTGTCATTTGTTCGAACTTAGACTTAGTTAATTTTTTAACAAAGTGTAAAGGTAAACCATCTTTAGCAGTGATATAAGGTAAGTTGATTTCACTTTCAGATGTAGAAGATAATTCAATCTTAGCTTTCTCAGCCGCATCTTTTAATCTTTGAAGAGCCATTGGATCTTTAGAAAGGTCCATTCCATTATCCGATTTAAACTCGTCAACCATCCAAGTGATAATTGCGTTATCAAAGTCGTCACCACCTAAGTGAGTATCACCATCAGTAGATTTTACTTCAAATACACCATCACCGATTTCTAACACAGAAACATCATGAGTACCACCACCACAGTCAAATACTAAGATTTTAGAATCAGTGTTTTTCTTATCTAAACCATAAGCTAAAGCTGCTGCTGTTGGTTCGTTGATAATTCTTTCTACTTTCAAACCAGCGATTTCACCAGCTTCAATAGTTGCAGTTCTTTCAGCGTCACCAAAATAAGCTGGTACTGTGATTACTGCTCTTGTTACATCATACCCTAAATAGTCTTCAGCAGTTTTTTTCATTTTTTGAAGAATCATTGCTGATAACTCTTGTGGAGTATAATTTCTATCATCGATTTTAACTGTAGGTACATTAGAACCATTTGAAACTACTTCATAAGGTACTCTAGTAATTTCATCTTTACAAACGTTAAAATCTTTACCGATGAATCTTTTAATTGAGTAAATTGTTTTCTTAGGGTTAGTAACCGCTTGTCTTTTAGCAGGGTCACCAACTTTTCTATCATTTTCATTAAATGATAAAATCGAAGGAGTTGTTCTTTTACCTTCTGAGTTTGTGATTACAATTGGTTCACCACCTTCAACAACTGCTACACAAGAGTTAGTTGTTCCTAAGTCAATTCCAATAATTACGTCTTTTGCCATACTTTTTTTTTCTTTTTATTATTATATTGTCAATTAATGTGCCAATTCGTTTATTATGTCAGTTTGTCAGTTTTTATGACATATCTATCCAACAAACTATATAAGTATATATTGTTGATTTAAAAAGTTTAAAAAAGTTTAAAAATTTTTTAATATATAGCAAAAAGGTTATGTAAAATGTCGTTAAAATCTAAATTTTCACTTGTTTTTGGTACACTACTAATGTTAGTATTTTTCTTAGTAAAATCAATGGTTTTTTTAGAAATGATATCATCAACTCCTTTAACTAGACTTACTGAGTTTTTATGTTTTTTATTTTTCATTCCATTTTTTATAACTTTTGTCAAAGAATATTTGAAAAAAAATAAAGAAAATGTTGAACAGGGTAAATATATTAAACGCCTTAATTCTATTTTAATTGATCAATCACACAACCCACTTTTTTACGAGGGAGATATTACTGGATCATCTAAAATAATTACTGAGAAAGTAGTAGAAACAATTGGAAATGATAGAACTTCTATTTGGTTATATAGTGATGATAAAGATGCTTTAGTTTGTCAACAACTACATATTAAAGGTGATAGTAAGTTTTATTCGGGATTAGAGTTGAAAAGAGAAGATTATAAATCATATTTTATACACTTAGCAAAAGAAGAAGTTATCGCCGCAAACAATGCAGAAATACACCCAGCTACAAAGTGTTTTAAAGATTCATACTTAAAACCACTTGGTATAAAATCTATGTTAGATGTTCCAATTAAATTTGGTGGTTTAGTAATAGGTGTTATTTGTATTGAAAGTTACAAATTAAGAGAATGGAAAGAAGAAGAAATAAACTTTGCTGAAATGTTATCGTCATTATACTCATTTTCATATTCAGTAAGAGAAACCAAATTAACAGAGGAAAAACTAGTAGAATTTGAAAACTTTGTTAATGAAACTGCTTTAGTATCAAGAGCTGATAAAAATGGTAAAATTACATATGCTAATAAAAAGTTTATAGAGGTTTGTGGTTATACACCAGAAGAAGTTATGGGTAATGATCATAATATTGTTAATTCTAAATTTCATAGTAAAGAATTTTGGTCTAATATGTATAAAACAACAGTTGTTGATAAGAAGGTTTGGCATGAAATAGTGACTAATAAAAATAAAGGTGGTGAGTTATATTATGTTGATACTTTTATTAAAGCTGAGTTTGATGAAGATGGTGATTTAGAAGGTTTTATATCAATAAGACAAGATATAACTGAATTATATGAGTCATTTAATGAGATTAATGAGAAGAATACTTATCTAGAACACGCAGCAAAAATATTAAGACATGATATGCACTCTGGTATTAATACTTATATTCCAAGGGGTGTATCATCATTAGAAAGAAGATTAGATCCTGAGATAATTAAAAAGTTTAAGTTGGAATCTCCTATGAAGATGCTAAAAGAAGGATTGGCTCATGCACAAAGAGTTTATAAAGGAGTTTATGAGTTTACAAACTTAGTTAAAAAGAATAGTGTTTTAAATAGAGAACTTTGTAATTTGAGAGATATATTACTAGAACATTTAGGTAGCACTGCTTATATAAGTCAAGTCGCTATAGATGTTTTACCAACAATTAGTGTAAACCAACCTTTATTCTGTACAGCAATTGACAATCTAATTAGAAATGGTTTAAAGTATAATGATAGTGAGTTTAAGATGGTTGCTATCTTTATGGAAGATGAAGAATCATTAATAATACAAGACAATGGTAGAGGTATGACTCAAGAAGATTTTAATATATTATCTAAGCCTTATGCTAGAAGAGAAGGTCAAAAAGAAACCGGAACTGGTTTAGGTTTAAATATATGTGTAGCAATATTAAAAGAACACGGTTTTTCAATTTCTTGTGAAAAGAATGAAACCGGAACGAAAATAAAAATAAAAATAAAATAATTAATTATGGCAGTTTATAAAATAGACCCACTTCACTCGGTAATTGGTTTTAGAGTGAAACACATGATGATATCAAACGTAAATGGTAACTTTAATAAATTTGATGCTACTATGGTATCTGACACTGAAGATTTTACAGATGCTAAAATATCATTTGAATGTGATGTGGATTCAATATCAACACATATTTCAGATAGAGATGCTCATTTAAAATCAGATGATTTCTTTTCGGCTGAAACTTACCCAAAAGTAACTTTTGTATCAACTGAAATAATTAAAAATGGTGATGATTATATTATCAATGGTCTTTTAAAAATAAGAGATATTGAAAAAGAAATTAGTTTGAAAGCTGAATATGGTGGTAATGATATTGACTTATATGGTCATACTAAATTTGGTTTTGAAATGGAAGGAGTAATTAAAAGATCGGAATTTGGTTTATCATTCAATATGCTTTCTGGTAAAGGAAATGCTTTAGTTAGTGATGATATTAAATTACTTATTAGTGTACAAATGGTACTAACTAACGAAAATGAAAATGAAAAAGCATGATAGAGTCAATTTTATTAGTCGATGATGAGGATTTATTCCACTTAGTTTTCGAAGATGCTTGTTCTTTATTAGATATAAGTCTTTCATTACAATCAGTTAAAAGTGCTGATGAGGCTGCAAGAATGTTTAAAAAATGGTTTGATGATAATGATGAACAATCAAAACCAGAATGTGTATTTGTTGATTTAAACTTAATAGGTTCAGCATTTGACGGTATTGAATTAGTAAGAAAAATTAATTTCGAATATGGTAATCATGTTATTATCGGAATTATTTCTTCATCTAATGAAGCTGATGAACAAGCTAAAGCAGTTCAAGCAGGTGCTCAATTTTGGATAATTAAATCAGATGATATTGAACCAAGATTAGAAGAGTTTAAAAATGATTATCCTGGTTATAAAACAAGAAAAAATCCGTTTAAAGTATATAAGTAATGATAAAACTTGATAAAAAAACAAAAGAACAGTTAATTGAACTTCAAAAGGAAAAGAATATTACAATTGAAGGTAATATTCTACGCTTAATCGATTCTGAAGATGATGAGGAATTCCAAACCTATATTGATGATGCCATCAATAAGGATAAAGAAAATCGTAGAAAAAGATTAGACATAACTAAAAGAGTTCAAATTCAAAACAATGATTTAATCAAGTGGAAAGAAGTAAATGAAAAGATACAAGAAGAATTAAAAAGTTCACTTATCGAAACAGAAGAATCAAAAAATGAAGCTATTAGAGCGAGAGAAGATGCTGAATTCTCAAAAGAAGAAGCTTTGTTATTAAAAGAAGAAGCTTTGTTATTAAAAGAAGAAGCTGAAAAAGCCAAAGAAGAAGCTGAGAATGCTAAAAAAGCAGCTGAAAATGATTTAGAAATTTTACAAAGAAAAACTCAATTTGAGTTGATGGAAAGAATCGTTAAGGTTGCACTTTGGATTATTTTAGGAATTGGAGTAGTTGTTACTGGTGTTTTTATCTTTAGTATGATTAGTTCAAATCAATCTGTGCACGAAAGTCAAAATTTAATTGGTAATACTTGGACCAATATAATTGGAATACTCTTAACCAATTGTTTTAGCATAGTTGGTACTATAATGGGTGTTAAATATGCTAGTACTAAAAAAGAATAATTATATGAAATACATAGTTGAGTGGTCAAATTGGAATCCTGTTATTAACAAAGAAGTTGTTGATTACATTGAAACTAACAAAACAAATTTAGGACATCTTTGGGATAATGAAAAAACTGAAGAAGAAAACATTCAGTTTTTAACAGATTACTTTACTAAGTATCCAGAACTTATGAGATCTGATATAGATATAAAGAATATAAGTTCAATTAATTCAAAACCAACAATTAAAAATAGTTCACCTATTGTACAAAATATTGGTGGTGTAAAAGATTTTAGAAGTTTTTAAGAGAGTGTATTTCAACTCTCTTAATCTTCATCTATTTTTTGATCTTTAAAGTTTAAAGTTGGATCTAAACTATATAAAAGTTCTCTCGCATTTTGTAATCTGTGAGTTTCTTTGGATATTTGTTCAATAACTATATCATAAACATCGTTACCTTTAGCCATAGACATAACAGCGCCAAAGTTTTTTGATTTTTTATATTTCAAAGCATATGATTTTCTCATTAGTTGATCTTTTAAATCACCAGTCCAATCTTTACCATCAGATAAAGATTGAAAAACTTTCCAATCTTCTAGTATAGAATCAACTCTCATTTTAACTGACTTAGAGACAGCCTCGATTATTTTTCCTATACGATCATGTGCTTCTTTTTCATCCTCTGGTATTTGACCTAAGACATCATCTATTTTATCATCTAATATGTATTTTACTAATATATTTTCTCTATATAAATCTTCAGTTAGTAAACCATGACGTTCACAATACCAAGTAGTTTTAACTTTTATAAACAAACCATTAGTAAATTCTACTATCCAACCTTCTTTATCTTCAACAGATTGTGACAATTCTATTAATTCATCCAAAGTACCAACATCAGATGGAGCTACTTTTATTGAACCTATTTTATCAGAATAGTCAGACAAGTCTAAGTATTCACCAGTTTTATTATCTCTTAATCTTAATAGTATTAATTCTTCATCAGAATATTTTAATACTATTCTGTTATGTGGCGCAACATATTCAAAGACAGCGACTAAGTCGTTATCTAAAGACCAATCTACAAATCTTCTCAAATCTGAGCTAGATTTATATAAACGATTCATACCTAAAGCTTGTTCGGATTCAAAAGACATTTTAGATTTACCCACAACGTCACCGTTTGGTAATTTCACAAATGATGCAACTGAACCATCTTCTTTGTTATAGATAGATTTGATTACATAATCAGAAACTAAAGAGTATTGAGATTCTGGAACTTGATTTAAGTTAAAGAATTTATGTAATAGTAAGTATCTTTTAAATAACGAACCATCTTCGTTGAAAACAAAAGTTAAGCCTCTCATTTCAAAAGCGTCATTATCCTTAAAGTCAGAATACATTGCTAATCTATAGTTGAATATAGATACATTATAACCATTAACTACTAACTTTGATTCGTAGAATGGCGCATCTTTACCAACAGTAAGTGCCAAAGCTTCGTTATATGTTAATAGTCTTTTCATTTTTATATTTTAAAGTACAAATATACAAAAAACCTCTGAATAATCAGAGGTTTTTTATTTACTTTTTGTCTTGGTGGTTTCTAGCTTCACGCTTTTCTTGTTTGTTCTCTTTCTTTTCAGCCTTTTCAGCTTTCTTTTCAGCCTTTTCAGCTTTCTTTTCTTGTTTAAGTTCTTTCTTTTGAACTTTTATTTTAACACTTGTAGTGTCTTGTGAGAACACATTCATTGATGCTAACATCAACATACTTAAAATTACTTTTTTCATATTACTAATTATTTTTTAACGTATCAGTTAATTCTAATACATATATTAGACTATATAAAATTCGAAAGGTTTAAATATACTTTTTTAAAATTTCACTAGAAACTTCGGATAAAACTTTTTCACCTCTTCTAATAAGTTGTCTTACTCTTTCATTAGTTATATTTAATTCCAAAGCAATTTCATCCATTGATTTTGGTTTATTATAATCAATACCATAATACATTTTTATAGATTCTCTTTGTTTAGTTGGTAAATAATTCAAAGCTCTATTTATATCTATATTTAATGATTCGTCTTTGACTTGTGTATCATATTGTATATTATCACAGACTTTTTTATTTTCATCATCACTTAAAGATATGTTATGACTTTTAACATATTTATTATCGACCTTTGTTTTATGTGATGGTATTCTAACTAATCGTGATAAATCGTTTAATGATTTTTTAATTTCGGCTCTTACATGATAAATTGCAAAGGTTATAAACTTGACATCATTATTCAAATCAAATTTATCTATAGCACTAACTAAACCAATACTACCAAATGATATTAAGTCATCTAAATCAATTCCCATTCCTTGGTACTTTTTAGCGACTTGTACTACAAACTTTAAGTTGGATTTAATAAGTTTATTTTTGGAATCTAAATTTCCCTTCTTAGCGGAAATTAATAATTCAATCTCCTCTTCTTTGTTTAGATTTTTGAATTTTTTAATTTCGCTAATATATTTCATTTAAACACCCTTATCATTTTTATATCGTTCAATGACCCGACCTCTTAATTCGGTTGTTGAAAATGAATGTTTTCTTGAATTGTAATACATTTCAATATGGCTTAAATCTTTACCAGTAAAGTTTTTATCTTTATATTCTTCACCAACTACTCTTATATTAATTGGGTAAGAATATAAAATATCTAGTAAATCTTTTTCAGTTGCATAAACAACAACTTCATCAACATATTTACAAGCCTCTAATTGAATAAATCTTTCAACAACACTTTGTATTGGCTTATTCTTTTCTGGTCTATCAATTGTAGGATCTGTTTGTAGACCAACAATTAAGTAATCACAAATTGACTTTGCTTCTTTTAACATCATAATATGTCCAGCATGGAATAAGTCAAAACAAGAACAAGTAAATCCTACTTTCATAGAAGTTCAATAGATTTTGGTAGATCTGATTGATCTATTTTATAACTACTCACTCTTTCTTTTGTGTGTTTAACTACTCTAAACTCAAATTTTGTTTCTTTACCATTTTTAATTCTAACATGGTAATATTCATCTACGGAACCGTGTGAGTGTACAGTTCCTAATAATTTCATATCTTCATTATAATTTTCCATATGGTTTATATTACAAATGGAATATAATGTTTTTAGAAATTTATTTTAGCTGCTTCATATTGTTTATCAGAAAGTATTTTAACATTCTTTCCATTATGTTCTACTTTTTGAACATAACTACCTTTTAAAGCTTTCTGTAAAGAAATAATAAAAGAATTTTCACCTTTATAGGATCTAATTTTTTTATTCAATTCGATTTTTTCTTCTACTGTCATATGCCTATTTTATTTAATTTATCTTCTCTCATATCAGATATACTTTTAAATCTGTTACTTGAATACCAAAATTGTTGACCTGATTCATTCACGATAGAATAATATACTTCTCTTGGATTATTGAAGTCCATAACATCAGTTCCCAAAACCTCATAGATTTTACCTTCGATTAGATGGTCTCCACCACCTTTATATTGTTCTATAATATTTTTATGAATAGATAATTCGTAATCATCTTCATCATCTATTACATCTTTATGGTTATTCTTACAAACTACTTTCATTTTCTTTTTATTACTGGACAATTTTCCGGATATCTTCTTAATTCATATCTGATAAAGATATCATTATTCATCACACTCACTATTGACCATCCAAACTTTCTAAGTATAGGATTAAGTATTATCTTTAATTTAGTTCTGTGAGCCATTTTGCAAATATAATTATTTTTTAAATGATAATTGTGTTCCTTCTAAAAGATTTTCTAACCTATCTATATTATAAGTTATATAGATTTTATCATTAGGATAAAAAACTTTAACCATGACAAATCCTAGGTCACTAACGGTAATACTTTCTAAAAAACCTTTACCCCTTGGTGTATCAATTAAATGTTTCATTTCTTAAATTTTTTTGTGTATATATTAGAATATAAACTTTATATACGAATGTTTGTATAATAAATAAAAATATTATAATATTATGACTATAAATATATATCCAGAAGATATAGTTAAAAGATGTTTATGGGACACTTATGTTTATTACATTTTAGGTGGATCTGATAAAGAAGCTGAAAAAGTTTTAAGAGAAAATAGCGAAGTAACAATATCTGAACAAGACGCTCTTGTTATTGGACTTTTAAAAGTTATTGAAACTGATAACTTAATTTTCAAATTCAATAATTATATTATTGAAATCTTAACAAATAAATCATCTAAGGTAAACGAGTATTTGTTGATTAGAAAGAAAACATTTGACACTGCTGTTGATAAGTTTTTAGATAAATTCCCAGACTATTGGGTGCCAAGTGCATCTTATGCGAAATCTCTTAGAGAATTAGTTGAGTATGTTGATAACTTCAAATTAGAAATTGAAAAATTAGAAATTCACAAGGTAGTAGATAAAAATGTAACTTATGAGTTTTATAACTCAGCAACAATAAAAAAATTATTAAAATTTAATTATTAAGAAAATGGAAGATAAAGAAAAAGAAGTTGAAGAAATTAAATCAGAAGAGATCTCATTAGAAGATAAGTTAAAAGAATCTGAAGATAAGTATGTTCGTCTTTATTCAGACTTTGATAATTACAAAAGACGAGTTATTAAAGAGAAAGAAGAAATCAAAAACAATACTAAAGTTTCAATGATTACTTCTATTCTTGATATGGACAATGATATCGCATTGGCTATTAAAAACATTAAAGATGAATCAGCTAGAGAAGGAGTTCAACTTATTGCTAATAAAATTGAAACTTTCTTAAAAGGTCACGGTATTGAACAAATTCAAACTGAGACTTATGATCAAGATTTACACGAAGTTATTTCTATTCTACCAATTGGTGAAAGTAAAATAGTTGATGTTGTGAATAAAGGTTATACACTAGATGGTAAACCTTTTAGATACCCAAAAATCATATTAGGTGAATAATGAACTTACCAGTAAATAAAAAAAGCTTTATAGAATTATTACAACAAGACTTATATAAACAAAGTCTTGTTGATTCTATGCTTACTGGTGTTACTGGTGAATTAAAATTGAATTTAGAGTCAGACTTAAACTATGTCTTGGATAATAGAATTGAAATTTTTGATTTGTTATCAGGTAAAGTAGGTGATGATGAAGATGAATTAGAAGTACTTATTATACCAGCTATTAGAAAAACTTGGTCTATGATTTTTGTAAATAAACCAACTTTATTTGATTTTTCTGAATATGGTGAAAGAAAACTAGAACTATTTCAACTTTATTGGGATATTGATGACTTTATAGATTATTTAATTAATTTCTTACCAAAGGTTAAAAATTGTTTAATTGACTTTGAAAGTCTTGATAAAGGTATAGAAACTTTAAACTTAGTTTGTCAAAACTATATAAACAAAATGATTTCTAATTGTAGAAATAAAACCGATGATGAAATCAAATTAGAGATAAGAGATTTGAAACTTAAAAAGACATTAAAATGAATTGGTATATCGAAACTACTAGAAAAGATTCTAACTACCTAAGAGTAGTAAAAGAAACTGTTAGTGAAGTAATGGATTATTTTTGCACAGAAGTTGATAAAATAAACGAAGAAGAATTCAATGAAGATAAGATAATTGAATTATGTAGAGATATTATAAATAAACTTCCTATTTTGAAGTTTATAAGAAAAGAAGATTTAAAATGGACTTCTTTTGAAGAAGATACTTTTTGGTTTATTTATAATAAAGAAACAAAAATAAGATTTAATGATCCATTAAAGTCAATAAAAAGAGACATATTAATAAATAATATATTAAAATAAAATAAAATAATAAAAATGAGTAAAGACTATTATAGTATTTTAGGAGTTAACAAAGGTGCGTCGGATGATGAAATTAAAAAAGCTTATCGTAAGATGGCTATGCAGTTTCATCCAGATAAAAATCCTGGTAATCCAGAGGCAGAATCCAAATTTAAAGAAGCTGCTGAAGCTTATGAAACTCTTGGTGATCCTTCTAAACGCCAAAATTATGATAGATTTGGTTCTACTGGTAATCCATTTGGTGGTGGAGGTGGTAGTCCATTCGGTGGTCATGGATTCTCAATGGATGATATATTTTCACAATTTGGTGATATGTTTGGTGGTAATCCTTTTGGAGGAAGACAACAACAACAAAGATCTAGAAAAGGTGGAGATTTGAGAATTAAAGTTGTTTTAAATATTGATGAAGTATTAAAAGGTGCTACTAAAAAGTTAAAATACAAAAGACAAGAAACTTGTCAAACTTGTAGTGGTAAAGGTGGTTCTGATGTTAGAACTTGTCTTCCTTGTAATGGTACAGGACAAAGAATAGTTGTTCAAAATACACCATTTGGACAAATAAGAACTCAAACTACTTGTCCAGATTGTAGTGGTTTAGGTGAGCAAATACATAATAAATGTGGTGATTGTCATGGTGATGGTACAATATTAAAAGAACAAATAGTTGATGTTGAAATACCAGCTGGTGTTTCTAATGGAATGCAACTAAAAATGAATGGACACGGAAATCATGTTAGGAATGGTGTACCTGGTGATTTATTCATTATTGTAGAAGAAGCACAAGATTTTACATTTAAAAGAGATGGTAATAACATTGTAGTTGAAAAAACAATTTCTGTTATAGATGCTCTTTGTGGTAATAACATAACTGTTAAAACACCACACGGTGATATTCCTGTTTTGGTTGAAGCTGGAACTGAACACGGTAAAACTATCAGAATATCAGGTAAAGGAATTCCAGATATCAATTATGGACTTGGTGATCTTTATATTAAATTTTCAATTAAAATACCAAAAGACATTCCGCTTGATGAAAGAATGATTTTAGAAAAGTTCAAAAGCTCAAATACATTTAAAGTATGAAAGTAGAAATAGATGGTAAATATATTTTAAAAGGAGTTATTCAAGAATTTGATCAGTATAATCGTAATCGGAATAATGGTAGAATATACCCAGATAATTTGTTCATTGAATTGAGACGATGGGTAATGTCAAATAGAAGATCTAAAATTAGAGAGATATGGAAAAAGGATACTCACTGAGTATCCTTTTTTAATTTACTTCATAATCTGAAACAATTTCTAATTGTTCATCAGTTAATATATCATCAGCAATAATCTCAATATAAAACTTGGTATAAGGTATTTCACTCTCAAATTCCTCAACTTGTTTATTAAAACTATCCTTGGTATTGGCAACTATACTTCTACCAATGTTATTATTACTATTTTTATCAAAAGCAATAATTTGTACATATACGTTTTCCATATTAAAATACCAAGTTTTTGTGTTTAGCCTTTCTTGTATAGTTCTTAGCGGACTTATGAACTTTATGTTTAGCAACCCAACCAGTTGAGTTCTCCAACTCCATCTCTCTAGAAGCTTTCTTATAAACAGTTAAGATTTGCTCTTTTGTGATTTTCCCTATTTTAACTACTCCTTTCATAACTCTCCGATTTTGTCTTACAAATATAGTAAAATTATTTTAATATATACACTAAAATAAAATAATTTTTATGGCCGATTTAAATGGTTATGGTGATGAATATGTTCCTTACCAAGGTGGTTATACAATAGAAGAAATGGTTGATTTAATCCAAACTGAACTTACTATTGCTTGTGCTCTCCCTAAAACTTTACCTGATGCAAGTATCAGACAAGTTATTGAAAATAGAGCTTTACCTTACTTTTATAGATGGTATCAGTTTGCTGTTCAAAAAATGTATTTCTTGATAAGAAAAGATGCTTTCTTTTCAGAAGAATTTACAAAATATAGATACGTAGAGGTTCCTTGTGAAATACAAACTGTTGTATATTTATATGAAGTTAGAGGTGATAGTCTTTTTCAATTAGGTATCAATACTCCAAACTTATCAGTAAACTTAGGGGTTACTAACCAACCTTACTTATCATCATATGTTACTACAATTGGTGAATTAGGTTTATATAAAACTGTGTTAGATAACATGAGTGATATGTTAAATCAATTAAATAAATATACACTTAAACACCATTTTAATCACTTAAATCATAGAATACATATATTAACAGATGTTAAGTATGATGTTGTTATGGAAGCTTACGCTAATATACCAAGAGAAAATTTATTTAAAGATGATCTTTTTTATAAGTATTGTGTTGGTTGGAGTAAAGTTATGTTAGGTAACATGGTTCAAAGATATGACTTCACATTACCAGGTGGTGTTAAAATACAAGGTGCTGATTTGATATCACACGGTCAAGCTGAAGTAAAAGAAGTTGAAGAAGAAATAAAAGGACAAAGTAATTCAAGTTTCTTCTTTATGGTGAAACGTTAATATACAGTAAATGAAATACTTAAAAAGTTATAATGAATCAAGAGGCGAAACTCTAATAGATAAAAAGATTGTTTATCTAAATGATATTACTCATGATTTAAGAGACAATGGATATGAAGTTGATATATTTAACGGTAGTAATATTGGTATTTATTTTCATAGTAAAGGATATCCAACTTACTTAATGGCTGATGTTTATAATCGTGATGGTATATCACATTCAAAATATATCTATATAATTATCTCATCATCGGATAGAGATATTACTTGTTCTAATCATAAAATTGTTAAAGATTTACTTGATAGACTTATTAGAAGTAAAATTGGATATAGATCTATGTCAGGTATCTTAGGTGAAAATAGATGGAATAAATCAAGTATAGATAATGTTACTATAATAAGAATAGATAAAAAATCAAGATTGAGTCGATCCGAGATAGAAGATTTAGTCTCATAAAAAAATAAATAAATAAAATGAAACATTTAAAAAGTGTAAATGAGTTTTTCTCAAATAAGAAAGTAAACGAAGAGTTTATTGGTTGGCTTAAAGATAAATTTAAAGCTGGTGTTGAATATGGTGAAAATTATATAGAAAAACAACCAGAAGAATTAGAAAGAATTCAACAAGAACTTAGAGAATATAAAGATCAATCAGCTATAATAAAATTAAAAAATTGGGTTAATTCTTTACTGGGTAAATCTGAAGAAGAAGTTGCTGATGAATTAAAAGAAGTTGGATTAAATGAATCAAGTGATGATCTTCTTGGAAAGATAGCACGTATTTCAGGAGCAGCTCTTGGACTTCTTACTATTTTTGGGTCAATTATTAGTGCTTTTGTTGGATTGATTATGAGTAATGGTTTATTATTTGTGATTGGTGCTGTTGTAGCAGTTATATCTACTTCAATTGCTGGTGCATTTGGAGATAATTATTAATATTTAATGAAGTAAAAAACCCAGTCAAATCGACTGGGTTTTTTGTTTACTTATGAAACCTTTTAAAAGCGTTATCACTAATTTGTATCCATTCAACTTCACCACAATAATCTTCTAAGGTTCTACAACCAGTATAAGACATTGCTGATTTTAAATAATCTGTAAAGTTTTCACACCACCCAGATAAAGTATATTCTACTTTATTATATTTAGATATACCCTCACCAGTTTTTAACTCAGCTCTATTCCAAGACTTTTGAACTTCTTTAGTAGACATACCCCTATAATATTTATAGATAGTACCACCCTCATTAAAATACTTCTCAGCAGTATCATTAGATACTTGATTAAACTTATCAGTCGAATCTTTAGTGAAACTATCACCACAACTTTCCAAACACTTATTAAAGACACCACCTAACATAACATAATCAGCTCCCATTGCCAAAGCTTTGATTATATCAGAGAAACTTTTGAAACCACCATCAGCGATTATCTTAGTTGGTTTTTCCCAACCATAACTTCTATCTTTACATTCTCTAATTAAAGATGCCATTGGATAGTGAATTGAAACATTAGCAGAAGTTGTACAAGCAGAACCACCACCAATACCAACTCTTACATAATCAACACCAATCTCACAAAGTTTTTTATAAGTTTCAGGGTTAGCAATGTTACCAACCATTAATTCAACTTCGTCGCCAAATGTTTCTTTTATTTGTTTAGATGTTTCCCAAAGTTTTAACATATGACCATTAGCCACATCAATAAGAACTTTCTTAGGTAATTTAGATCCGGAATTAACTAATTCAATTATTTCATCTAATCCATAAGAATAAAAATAATCATCATTCTTAATAACATCATATTTTACATTTCTAGGTAAGCAGATGTTTATATTATTTTTTTCAAATTCCTTAATGTTATTTTCATCAATTACAGTATCCATAGGAGCTGTGAAAAGTGGAAGTTTACCATTTAAAAATGGATTTATCTCACTTCTTGATGATATAGAACTCAGTACCTCAGGTACTATTGAAATATCATTCCAGTCTAGTTTCATATAGTATAATAATTTTTTTTCTGTTAAAAAAACAGACCTATTATATATTAATAAATTTTTTTACTAACTCCAGAAACTATAAACATCATCTTCTTTGATGCAGTAAATAGAGATTGGATATAATTTAATTTCATCCGATTCTTCTTCTACAAGAAATCTAAGAGTTCCGTCGATTATATCTTGATTTGATACTTTGATTGTTGTATTTTTTAATCCTTTTAAAATTGAATAAACTTCTTCATCCATTGATTCAGTAAGATTTATAAAATTGTGCTTACCGCCAATCTTACCCATATTACCATCTTCGAAGTAAGATTTTTCGATAATTGATTTTAGAACTTCTGAGTTTTGAAACTCAACTTTAATTTCATGTTTTAACATATTATTTAGATTTAAAATTAATACTAATTGTGATATGATATATTTATTGATGTTATATCATCTATATTTATTATTGGTTCTGTATTTAAAATTTCTTCAAATAACTCCCAACTATCATGTGATTTATAATCAACATGGTTTCTGTTTATTTTATTAATAATAGGTATTAGAGAATTTATTTGAGTGTTGGTAACCTCAATTTTCTTTCTCAAATCTTCTGTATCTATAATCAAAAAAGCTCTCATATAAACATTGTATATTTTACACAGCTAAAAGTTTTTTTATTTCATCAGAACCATCAGGATTTGCGGAATGAATAATATATTCAGGAAATTTTAAGTTATTCTCTTTACAGAAGTTAAATAAAAATTTAGCACAATCCAATCCAGTGTAAACTCTATTTTCATCTAAATTAAACCAATCTTCAAATGGAAGTTCTTCTTTTAGTTCTTCAACATCAGCCAAATCATAATCAAAAGAAACTAAATCTGGTGAACCATTTTCAATGATCCAGTTTATAAATTGACCATACGATCTCACTATATCCCAATCTTCATGAAATACAGTGCAATTAACCTTTCTTTGCCACATATAAGTAGCACAGTCTCCAGGAATTCGCCAATCGTCTAAAAATAACCTCTTCATAATGGCAAACATAAGGATAATTTTTTAATATATAAAATATAATTATTAACATAACCGGAGGACGATAGTCCCATCTTTAGGACCGGTATAGTTAAGAGCCCCAACGGGTAACTATAAAAAGCCACTGAATTCGCTACTCGGTGGCTTTTGTTTTAAAACTTAATTAAAATTGAATATATAAAAAAACAAAAATTAATTACTATGGAAGAACATATTTTAAAAGAAAACAAAGATCGTTTTGTAATGTTCCCGCTAAAATATCATGATATTTGGGAAAAGTATAAAACTGCTGAACATTCATTTTGGACAGCTGAAGAGATTGACTTAGTTCAAGATTTAACTGACTGGGAGGAAAAACTAAACGATGATGAAAAACATTACATTAAAAATGTATTGGCTTTCTTTGCGGCATCTGACGGTATCGTAAATGAAAACTTAGCAGAGAATTTCTTAAAAGAAGTTCAGTATCCTGAAGCTAAAAGTTTTTATGGTTTTCAAATAACAATGGAGAATGTTCACTCTGAAACTTACTCATTGTTAATTGATACTTATATCAAAGATGATGCTGAAAAAGCTAGATTGTTTAATGCAATTGACACAGTACCATCTGTTAAGAAAAAAGCTGATTGGGCTTTGAAATGGATTGAATCAGATTCATTTGCTGAAAGATTAATTGCTTTCGCTGCTGTTGAAGGTATCTTTTTCTCTGGATCATTCTGTTCTATTTTCTGGTTAAAGAAAAGGGGTTTAATGCCTGGTTTAGCATTCTCAAATGAGTTAATTTCTAGAGATGAAGGTTTACATTGTGAATTTGCTTGTTTATTACACAATAAGTATGTTCAAAACAAAGTTAGTTCAAATAGAATTACTGAAATTATTACAGAAGCGGTAGAGATTGAAAAAGAATTCGTAACTGATTCTTTACCGGTTTCATTGATTGGTATGAATGCTAAGATGATGCAACAATACATTGAATTCGTTGCTGACTTCTGGTTATCAGAATTAGGTTGTAAAAAGGTTTATAACTCTGAAAATCCATTTGATTTTATGGATATGTTATCATTACAAAACAAATCAAACTTCTTTGAGAAAAGAGTTTCTGAATACCAAAAAGCATCTGACAAAAACATTGACTTCAATAGTCTTGATGATGATTTCTAAAAAAAATAATTTAATAAATGGAGTACAAAGTAAAAGATATCTCTTTAGCTGATTGGGGTAGAAAAGAAATAAATTTAGCTGAAGCAGAAATGCCTGGATTGATGGCAATTAGAGAAGAGTATAAAGGAAAGAAACCATTATCTGGAGCAAGAATCGCTGGTTGTTTACACATGACAATTCAAACTGCGGTTTTAATTGAAACTTTAGTTGAGTTAGGAGCAGAAGTTTCTTGGAGTTCTTGTAATATTTTCTCAACTCAAGATCACGCAGCTGCCGCTATTGCTGAAGCAGGTATACCGGTTTTCGCTTGGAAAGGTATGAATGAGGAAGAATTTAATTGGTGTATTGAAAAAACATTAAATGCTTTCACAGATGGTAAATATCTAAATATGATTTTAGATGATGGTGGTGACTTAACTAATATGGTTTTTGATAAATACCCACATTTAACAAAAGATATTAAAGGTTTATCCGAAGAAACTACAACTGGAGTTCTTAGATTATATGAGAGAATGAAAAATGAAACTTTACTTTTACCAGCAATTAATGTAAATGATTCAGTGACTAAATCTAAATTTGATAATAAATATGGATGTAAAGAATCTTTAGTTGACTCAATTAGAAGAGCTACTGATGTAATGATGGCTGGAAAAGTTGCAATTGTTTGTGGTTATGGTGATGTTGGTAAAGGATCAGCAGCTTCTCTTAAAGGAGCAGGTGCTAGAGTCATTGTCACTGAAATCGACCCAATTTGTGCTTTACAAGCTGCTATGGATGGATTTGAGGTTAAAAAATTAAACAATGTGGTTCATTTAGCTGATATTGTTGTTACTGCTACAGGTAATAAAGATATCATTACTGGAAACCATTTTAAATCAATGAAAGATAAAACTATAGTTTGTAATATCGGACATTTTGATAATGAAATTGATATGAGTTGGTTAAACAAAAATTATAGTAACACAAAAGTAGAAGTTAAACCACAAGTTGATATTTATAATGTTAATGGAAATGATATTATCATTTTAGCTGAAGGAAGATTAGTTAATCTTGGTTGTGCTACCGGTCATCCATCATTTGTTATGTCTAATTCATTTACTAACCAAGTACTTGCTCAATTAGAAATTTGGAATAATTCTGATAAATATGAGAATAAAGTTTATACTCTTCCTAAACATTTAGATGAAAAGGTGGCTAGATTACATCTTTCTAAAATTGGTGTAGAGTTAGACGAGCTAACTGAAGAACAAGCTTCTTATATAGGAGTCTCAGTTGAAGGTCCATATAAAAATGATGAATATAGATATTAATATAAATCATTATCTTTTAATAAAAAAACCACTCAGATTGAGTGGTTTTTTTATTTTAAGTTCTTTTTAATTTAAGAATTAAATATATAAATAATGAAAAAACTTAAATTATTTGAGAGTTTTAACTTTGATTCTGAATTATCAGACTTAGTAAACTCTATACCCGATTCTGATATTCCATCACAAACAAATATCATAACTAAAATTGGAGATAAAATTATTTACACAGAAGGTTGGTGTGATAGATGTTTCTCAAATTATGATGTTTATGATAGAGATGAGATGGTTGAGATGGCTAAAGAACTTGGTGAAAAGAGGTTAAAGGATATTCCAAGATTACCACAATATAAAATTAGGTTTGAAGGATATGAATTAGAAGATGTTAAGTTCTATGAATTACCTGATAACTCATATAATTATGCTCTTTCAGTTGGTATTTATAGTCGAAAAAATTAATATATAGAAAATGAAGATATTAAAATTTGAAGAGTTTAATGTAAATGAATCATTACCTCGTCAACAAACAGTAGATCAGTTAAAAAAAGTTATGAAGATGTCAGCTAAAACTGATATTGGTAATCGTATTTCTGATATGAATAAACAAGGTGCTAATATTCAATATATTGAGAATCCAATTGATACTGGTATTGAATCATATGAAGATTATGAAAAACATAATAAAAAATTTGTTTCTTCTTGGAATTTAAAGGGTATGTTAGGTCCTTTTAAAGGTGAAGACAATAAACAAAATAAATAAATATGAGAAATATTAAAAGTTTTAAGTTGTTTGAGGCTGTTAAAGGACTTAGATTGGAAGATGATATAGAGGGTATGTGGGAATTATTTGAGGATATTAAATCTATTGAATATATCGTAGAAGAAGCTGGTTATAATATTTATTATAATTTTATGTTTAAAGCAAGGAAACATGATAGATATTTCTCAACTTTTACTGAGGGATCATTAAGGTCTATGATAGAATATAATTTACCTTTAGGTAAGTTTATTTCAATTAATATAGAAGTTGCTTACCCAAAAGATCAGGTTAAGGTAAATGCTGGTGGTCAAATCTTTTTAACACCTGAACAAATTGAGAAGTTAGGAGCTGATACAGAAAGGTATTGTTCTTTATTGAAAGAGCACTTAGATTATGTTAGTAGTGTTGAAAGACATTCTGGTGGTACTGGTAAAAATATTGTAGTTGTTAAGTTATGAAAAGGATAAAAAGTTTTAAATTGTTTGAGTCTATTAGTGGTGAAGCACAGATAGAAGAAAGGATTGCTGAGATTGCTGGCATTTATGAAGATGCTAAATCAATTGAGTATATTTTAGAAGAAGATGATTATTATTATGAGTGGAAGATATCTACTGAGCATAATTCTTATAAAATTGGTTATGATATATCTGATTTAATTAGAAGTTATTCTTATACTGGTGATGGATCAGTTTTTCATCATGATTTTTTGAAGTCAGTAACTATTTGTATAAATGTTTTAGGTGTTGATGGAAAATTTTTTTCCGAGGTTAGTTCTAAAACGGTTGATGAAGTTAAGTCTGATATGCTAAGGTTTAAAACTTTATTAGAGGATCATTTAGATTATTTACCGGCTGGTTCAATTACACTTTTTGATGCTGGTTGGTTTGGTAATTATAAAATAAATATTAAAATAGGATAATGAGAGTAATAAAAAGTTTTAAATTGTTTGAATCTGTTTTAGAATTCCCAGATAAAGAATACATTGAAGATGTTTTGATGGAACTGCCAAGTTATTTTAAATATACTATTAGTTATTTTGATAAACCAGTTGATCAAGTTACAATCGATATATCATCTAAAACATACTTCCAATTAGAAGAAATATCACATGTATTCGATCATTTGGATAATTATCTTAAAGGATTTGGATTCAGATTATATAGTAGAAAAGATGTTGAAGGTAAATCAATTTATAATCCAATGAACTTTGATAGACAATATATTAATTATAATTCTCATCATTCATATATAAGAAGAAATTAATAATTAAAATTAATATATACATTATGAAATACTTAAATAAAATAAAAAATGATATGAAGTACATAAAAAAATTTGAAAGTTTTTCAATAAATGAAGAATATGAAGCATTTATTGATTCTGATCCAAGACTTAAAGAATTGGTTAAAAAAATTGATGAAATTAGAGAAGCTGATATAAGATCTAATGGACAATCTAATGATCCTATGGATAATTATGGAAATCAAAATTATGGAAGTGATCATCAAAATTTTTATCCTACATCAATTCACCTTGAGAGTGTTTTAGATGAATGGAAAAAAATAAATCCTAATTTTTCACTTATGAATGCAGCTACCAAAGCATTTGTTAGTCAGATTTTACCTAATTTTTTTGAAAAAAATAAATAAATAACATGAAATACTTAAAAACATTTGAATCTTATGGAGAACGTAAGGATTTAGCTTTAGAAATTGCTGAAGACATTTTACCTAGATTAGAAGAGATTAAAAAAGAAAAAGGTAAATTCACAGTAGGTATGTTTGATAACTACATGGAAGAAAGAAAAGGTGATATGAAATTAACTGATGAAGTTATGGCATATCTTGTTGATATGGGATTTGATTTTGATTCCGATGATGATGAAGATGAAGAAGATTACTACTTCTCTGATGAGGATGAAGAAGGTGATGTTCCACCACCACCGCCAGGATTTGAAGGATATCCAGGAATGGAATATAGTTTAAACTAAAAAATTAAATATAAGTGATGAAACATTTAAGAAAATTCAACGAAGCTGCTAAAGTTGAAAAAACATCTAAGAAGGATGAGATTGAAGACTTTATTGGTAAGAATAAGAAAAACAAATCTTCTTACGAAATGTATAAAGTATTGAGAGAAAAAGGTTATACTGAAAGAGATCTTAAAGATTATTTCTACGATAACTACTAAAAAATTAATTATACATTATGTTAAAAAGTAAATCAAAAATGATTAAACCGATTACACTTCCTGAATACAAAGGAGACCAGGTTTATATGCACGAATTTGATATGGCTAATCCCTCATTACCAATTGGTTATGAAAGATGGAATGGTGTTCTTAAAGAAATCATTGCTAGTTCTCCAAAACAAACTGGTAAAGCTTATATCACTATTGATGAGAAAATTGTAAGAGCTGGTGAATCTCATAGAAGAGGTGGACCACATACTGACGGAAACTATCTATTTGGATGGGGTGGCGGCGGAGGCGGCTGGTTAACTGGTGAAGATGGTAGATTTTTACCAAGAGAACAACACAAAGAACAATACTGTTCTGAAAAAGGTGGTATGTTAATTGTTTCTTCTTATGAAGCTTGTAAAGGTTGGAATGGAGATTTTGAAGGTGAACCAAACCAAGGTGGTGATTGTTCACACTTAGACCTTTCTAAATTAGAAAGTTATAATCTTAAAGCAAATACTTTATATTGGGGAAATAGTACATTCATTCACGAATCACTACCACTAGAAGAAGATGTTGAAAGACAATTAATTAGAATAACTTTACCAGCTGATGCTGAAGAATTAGTTTAAGATATGTTTAAAATCTAGACAGTCTTAAACAAAAAACCCACTCAAATTGAGTGGGTTTTTCAGTTATATACATTCTTGAATTAGTTTATCACCTTCTAAATTTTCTAACCATCGATTGATTCTTTTTCTTCGAAGAGTATTTTTATCGTAATCTTCAATCTCTTTTAAAGAGTTTTTCAAATCATCTTTATATTTATCTTCTGATTTTTTATATAACTCAACAAGTTGTTTGGTAAGACTAAGTCTTTCTAAATCTTGTTCAAATCCTTTGATTGATGATTTTAAACAACTTGAGATAGATTCATTTTTTTCATACCAACCTCTTGATTTAAGCCAGTTAATATCATCTTCGCTAAGTTCAATAGTTGGTGTATCATAAAAGTTATCAAGATTTTTCATAATCTCTAATTCTTCTGAGTTTCTTTCTAACCATTCGGAATATGATTTCATAAACTCAGGATTTTGAATTAGAATTTGAGCTGATGGATTTAACCACTTTGCTAAGTTTTCTCTACCTTCTGGTTCTTCATCAATATCAATTTGACCTAAGTAAAAACGAACATGTGTTAAATAAGAAGTATCACCATTTCCATTCTCTATACCATCTTTCCAAACATTATAACCTTTTGTTGGCATATACCATCGATTACTTTCTGGATGACCAATAGTACCACCACCATCATAACATTCAACTAATCCTTCTTCGATTAGTTCATCTAAATACTTTCTAAAAAGGTGTGCGGTTTCTCCCATAACGGTTACAATCCCACTTAAACCTTGTCCTGTGTTTTTTTGAATATCAATCAATCCAGTATAAACTTCAGATTTTGTTATCATACTTATTTATTTATATATTTTATACAATCAACTATTGCTCTCCAATAGTTCTCAATTTTAGAGTCGGAGTCTAAACCACCATACTCAGATATCTTTTCATACACTCTATCACTATATGGACACTTAGATTCAATCAAACATCTATGTCCAGATAAAGTAATCCAAATATCAATATTATCTTCTAACTTATCAATAACTTTAAAAAGTGAATCATAAGAGTTATGGTATGTTAAGTTTTCATAATCTTCACTACAAAGACATGCGGCTACCCATAAATCTTTTGTTTCAATACTACCTTCATAGTCTTCTGATTTTAAAAGTTTCCAATTGGGGACCATAAACTCAGCAATCAGTTTATTACCTTCAATTATTTCTTGCTCAGTCATATTATTTCAAAACCATATATTTAACACCATCTACGATTTTGGTAACATATTTACCAGTTTCTTTTTTCTCAGCATTTTTAGTAGCTCTTTTAGTAGCAACTTTACCACCTTTAGACTTTTCTACTTCACCATACTTTGCTTTTAAAACTTCTTTCATTGAATATCTTTCCATAACTCGTCTTATTTTGTTTTACAAATATAATAACTTTTTCCAAATGACGATATAAATATATAGAATATATCTTAAAAATAATATTATGGATTATGATGATAAATGAGAATAAAATGTGGTACAAAACCATACCAGAAATTTTAGATTGGTTGGAATCAAAGTCAAATTTGACTTGGATATTTATGGATACTGAAACAACCGGTCTAACAGGTCCTAAAAACGAACAATTAACTCAGGTATCGGCTATTGCCACTATATACAATTTTGATACAAATAGTTTTGTTGAAATTGGTAATTATGATCAAAAAATAAAATTAACATCATCAATTAAAAGTAGATACTCAACACCAGGTGATACTAGTAGAAAAATTTTAAGCTTCAATCACTATGGTTCTGGAGAATATAAATGGAGAGAAGAAAGAGAAGTTGTAGATGAGTTTTTTAGTTGGATTGACGGATTTGAAAAATCTTTATTCGTAGCACAAAATGCTTCATTTGATATGGGTATGTTATCCGCTAGGTTTGGACATAAAATAAAAAGTGAGGTTTTTGACACTAAGATTTTAATTCAATTATATTTCTTACCACTAATACAAACTTTAGCTGAAACTGATAATACATATAAAAATAAAATTATAGAGATAGGTACTTCGGATAGAGATAATGGTTTGATTTCTTCATCATTATCTAAGATAGGACCTGTATTAGGATTAAATATGAATAACTATCACGATGCTTTAACAGATTGTAGAATAACAATTGAGATGTATAAAAAGATAGTTAATTTTTTAAACCAATACAAAGATGTTGATATAATGAAATATCAGGTTGAACGTATTAAAACAATTAGAAAATGAACCCATATTATATAAGTGTTGATCCATATAGAAATGATGTTGGATATAATTCTTTTTTAAGAGCTCAAAAAATCTTAAAAATTTTTAAAGGTGAAGTAATTGATAATTCACATAATAATTATTTTGGTAGTAGATGGTATAAGCCACTAGGATATTTAAAAGGTGAATATTCTCAATATTTATCTGATTCTTTAGATAGAAGAATTAATTATTCAGAATATTTATCTGAAAAGATTATGAATATGGATTATTTAGAATATTTAACCAACAAAATTAAATAAAAAAATTAACAAAAACAAAAATATTTAAAACTTTTATATTAAAATTTAATATAAATATTATCAGTTAAGTAACTGAATTAAAAAAAATAAAAAGCAATTATGGCAAATGAAATGGATGATTTATTTAATGGAGGCTTAGACAGCAAAATGGACTTCTTAAATGAGCAAAAAACAACAACTAACAACGACGGTATCTACCGTGTTGATCTTTCAAAAGTGAAAGACAAAAAAAGAGGATGGAGATCAGTAGTAAGACTTTTACCTAACTTAACTAAAGAAGGTAAAGTAGGACAATTAGCGATTGAAAAAATCACACACTTTGTAGATATTAAAAACCCAAGAGAATTATCTGGATGGTTTGATAGTCCAAAAAACTTCAATGAAAAATGTGCATTGACAGATTTGTATTATGCAATGCAAAACTCTAAAAACGCAGTTTTAATTGAAAAATCAAAACAATTAAAATATTCTAAGAAATATTATTCTTATGTATTAGTTGTTGAAGATGAACAACAACCAGAATTAGTTGGTAAAATTATGATTTTCCAATATGGTAAAACTATTAAGGATAAAATTTCTCAAGAGAAAAATGGTGAAATTTCTGGTGTACCTTGTAATGTATTTGATTTAGCAGAAGGAAAAGATTTCGTACTTATTGTTAAAGAAATTCAAACAGGTGATGAAACTTACCCAGATTACAAAATGTCAACTTTTAAAAGTGAAACAACTTCTTTACCAGTTTACAAAAATGGTGTATTTAAAAATGTACCTACAGTTGAACAAGATGGTAAATTAAGAGTTAAACCTGAGGCTCAAACAATCGTTAGAGATTTCTTAACAGAAAGAGAACATGATTTAGAAGAGTATTCACCTAAGAAATTGAGTGATGAGCAAAACGGTAAGATTAACGAGATTGTTAATTTCTTAACTGGTAAAGCTTCTTCTTCATTCACAACAGCTAAAACTGAATCAAAACCATCATCTGATGATTTTGAATTTGAAGAAACATTTACTCAAAAAACTACAACTACTACATCAGTTAGTACAGACGAAGATGACTTCTTTAGTGACTTATAATATTGACTACCAATAAGTTATAAAACCCCAATTTTTAATTGGGGTTTTTTTTATTAAAATAGATTTTAATTCAAACAAATAAGGTTTAGATATATATAAATAGAAGTTAAAAAATATATATATTTTCATGAAAGGTAAACAATTTAAAGATATTAGAACAGGTGAAATAATAAAAGTAATTGATGCTTTTGAAAACATCGCAATTCTTGAGAACAAACAAAAAGTGGATGTTAGAAGGTTGAATGATACAAATTATTTCGTTGAACAAATAGATCCTAATTCGTTTCTCAATAATAGATCAGCTTTTGAATCTCTAACAGAAACAATTAAAAACATACCAACTAATAATATGGCTGATGATGGACCAGTAAATGTATCTAATTATGGTGAATCTGTAAGACCAACTAGTGATGATAGTGCTATAATTTACTCATCAATTGATGATGAGAGAGAAGAATTGGCGAGAAAGTATGGTGTAGTTGATAATAGAGATGCGATTGTTAGACAACAAGAAGCTCTGTCTAAATTAATTGATGAAGAAGATTTACCACCAGTTCCGGCTCAACAAACTTACACACCACCGGTAGTAGACGATACTATACAAAGAGTAGAAGTAAGACGTGATAGTGATGGTGAAGTTTTACAAAGACCAGTTGCTAAACCAGAAGATCCAATTCATGTAATGTTTAGGAATGCTAAAAAAGTAGTAGACTTTAATTTGGATCTAACATTAAATAATAAAATTCCTCGTTTAGATTTTATTGAAATGATGGAGGATTCTTATGAGAAAAGTATTATTGATTTTTTAGCATCTGAAATAGCAAATGATTTATTAAAAGATCCACAGAATTTAAAATTTCAAATTTCTGAAAAAATAAAAGAGATGGTTTATAATAAACCGGTTAAGAAAACAGCAAGTAGAAAAAAGACTACCACTACTGTCAATAAAAGAAATTTAAAACAAGAAAAAGAAGAAATTTCAAATGAAACTAAGAAAGTAACTCGTAAACCAAGAGTCAAAAAAGAAAGTGAGCAACAATGATAGATGAAAGGTTTTTACTAGCAGCAGTCAATATTAGAAGAACTTATATTAAAATGTTAGGAGACTTGAACAAGTATCAAGAAAAAGCAAAAGAAACATTACAAATGTTGGACACGGCTTATAAAAAACTTGATGATCTTGAGAATAATATGAAAAATGAAAAAAATAGGAAAGATGAAGGTTACTCTCCTTTAGAAGAATTAGTAAAGGTAATAAATGATATAGAAAGAGAAGGTAAAAAGTTAGAAAACTTTACTAATCCAATAAATAAAGAAATTGAGAAATTAGCATTAGAAGAACAAGAATTATATAAACAAATTTGTTTAAATCATCCAGATTTAAACGAAGATCAAATAGTTGAATGTGTTAAGGAAAGACTATTGAAAGAAAAACTCTGATTATATAAATGAGAGGTTTTCTTTTTTAATATATATCTAAAACATTATAGACTTAAATGGCTAAGATTTCAAAATATTTAAAATTAGACAAAGATATATTATTAGAATACATTTATAATGATGGTAATCTTATAGCAGAAAAATATCAAATTTTAATTGATTCAAGAGATAGAAGACAATCATACGTTGGTGATTCAAATGGAACAACAGGAAACGTACCTTCAAATCAACTTTTTAGATTGGATGCAATATCTGGTAAGTTTTCGGTAGTTGATCCTACTTATTATTCATATTTACAATACAAGGATTATTCTGTTGGTATTCCAGTTAGACATGATACAATTAGAATACACATTCCAGTTAATTGGACATTTGGTGAACATTTAGGTTTTTATATTAAAGTTTATACATTTGATGGTACGAATACTGTTAGCTTTGACTTATCAAATTTCTTTTTTGATATGACTAATACTAGTCAAACTTACTTATTAAATTATTCAGCACCACCTTTATACTTTCAAGAAAAATTATGGGGTAAAAATATAGCTATTGATATACCAGCTGTTAGTGAGATTGCTGCTCAGTTAACTGGTGAATATCCAAAAGAAAATAGTATTAATTTTAATTTAACTAATGGAATTGGTTTAAGTTCAACATCTCCGATTTTTATAGATTTTTATTTTATTGATGGAATTGAAACAATAAATGGTAGAACTAATTATATTTTAGGTCAAAAACTAACAACAACTGTTCCACAAACTCCAGAGTTTGAAAGATTAGGATTAAAAATACAACATTCTCCTAGTGGTGATTATTTTGAAGTATTTGGAACATATAATGGAAATATTGCAGAGTTTAAAAAGTTTATTGATGATTCGGTTAAAGAAGGTCGTAGATATTTTGTTCAATATGATATTATAACTTATGAACAGAATATAAGAGGTAAAAAAACAACTGTTACAATAAATGACGGTTTTAATGAAACTGTTGATTATAGACCAATTATTAAATTCTCAACAACAACAGCAATAATAGATGTTGAGATGAGACTTATAGATTCTGTTGATGAGTCTTTTATACTTAGAAGAGCATCATATGGTATGTTACAGGATGAAATTAGTAAATATAGTTTACGTTTATCTAAAATTAATTTAGATAACGCATTAAAACCTAAAGTTTATAATATTAAAAATAATATAGATGCTTCTTTATTAGGTAAGACAAATTCACTGGGTAGATCAAATGGAATTACTGGTAGAAATTTTGGTACTCAAATAGGTATTGGATATAAAAATGGAATAGCTATTGGTAAAGCATTATTCTCTGGATCAAATGGAACATTTAAAGATCTATTAGCTTTACAAAATCAAGCAAATAATATTAATAATACAAATGGTTTAGGACCAGGTGGTAACGGAAGTGGAGCTGGTAACGGAACTGGGGCGGGTGCTGGAACTGGTGCTGGAACTGGTGCTGGAACTGGTGCCGGTGGTTCTGGAAATCCAAATGGTGGTTTTCCTAATGTCAACACAGGCGGCGGTGCTGGTGGTGGAGGCGGTGCTGGAGGTGCTGGATTAGGCGGAGGCGGTGGTGCTGGTAATGTTCAGGTACAAGAAGTTAAAGTTCCATATCCAGTACTTGTTGATAGATTTAATGTTATAGCTAAGTCAGAGAACGCAATAGTAAGTACTACGACTTTCTATGGAATTGGAAAGTTACAAATTTTAATTTATCCATTTGATAACGTAATGAAGTTTGTAATCGCAAGTGGTGTAAGTACACAACCAGATTATTTAGATCTAACATCTTTCACCGAGGTTAAAATGGTTATTAAAAACGATACATCATCACATGAGTTTAAATTAATGACAGATTCAAAAGAAGTTAATTTGAAATTAGGTCAAGTTGTATTTAAAATACCACAAAGTAAATTTTTAAATGTTAAAAAGATTTATGATGGTAAGGTGAATCTTTTTTATATAGTTGGTACGACCGGTTCGAATAATTCAGTTATTTATACTGGATTGTTTAAAATCTACGATAGTATTGATAACATTGAAATTCTTAACAATGACGCTCCTAAGGCACCAGATATTATTAAAGATCCTAAGATGCCGAAAGAAACAGCAATTGTTACAAGAAAGTTAATTTCAGGTCAATCATCACCTAATAAAAAACCATAAAAAAATATTTAGATAGATGAGGTTAAGTTCACAGTCCAGTCAGTTTATCTTTAATTTACCAAGTGACTTTTTGAGTCCGGAATTAATAGATACATATAAACCAATTCTTGAGAAGAATTGGGTGCAATATGAAAATATAATTGATTATATTAATTCAACAATAAAGTCTATTAACTTTCCTGGTATATCATTTGATTTACCTAAACAAATTCTAGCAAGAGGTAAAGAAAGACAATTTAAACCAGCAAAGAATGTTCAAGACATAACAACCACACATGATTTAACTATAACTTTTAGATCGGTTGACTCTGATTTGAATTACTGGTTACTATTTGATATTGTAACAAAACACTATTTAGATTTAGATAATTCATTTGTTTATCCATTTACTATTACTTGTGTTGATATACACAGAGATGCTATATATGTTATTAAATTCTATGAGATTATATTAAAATCTCTTAGTGAAAATTCATTTAATTATTCACAACAAAAAGTACAATCCAAAGATTTCACAATGACATTTCATTTTAACTTTTATGATATCGAATTTCTTTATAATAAAACTAAAGTATTGGAAGACTTTGATGTACCTGTTATTATTGATAATAATTTGATTGGTGATAACTATTTAGTTGCTCACTGGAGAAAAAGAAGATAATTATCCATATATCTTTTTAATTGAATTTCTTCTTCTTTTGTTCTTATCAGGTTCAATTCCCAAACCTCTGAGAATTTCTTTATCTATTTCTTTAGCTATTTCATTGGATAACATAGATGATAATTGATCTGCTATGTCTATACCATAATTACTACTAAGTCTATCAGCCTCTGAGTTTGAGTATATCTCACCACCAGCTCCAGTTTTTTTAATTTTCTTCATATCTCTCTTTTGGATAAGGACTTTGGTAATGATCAACATCTGATGTATGAGCATTATAGTATTTTGATTCTGGTAATTGACAAACCCACATTTCACACATCATTCTCCATCTTTGATATTCATTAGTAGGCATCCAAGAGATTGGATTACATAACTTTTTAATGTGTGATGATTTACTCCACCAAAAGTTACCAGAGTAATGTTTAGGAGCTTTTCCATAACCCCAATACATTGGATGAAATTTGACATCCTCTTGATTTCCTCGTAGATTAACACCAGTGCAATCATTCTCATTCAGTTCATTTAATCTATCTTGCCATCTATTTATATTAAAGTATGAAAGATAATTAGTCCAATCAGTTATAAATGGGTGATTTCTACTAACACCCTTTGTATGTAAGTATAGAATATTAGAATCGTCATTTTGTGATTCTTTCCAAATTAAATCTAAAGTTGGAAATTCCTGTGGTGTTATACTCTTATGTTCATTCCAAATTTTATATTTAGGATCTTCTAAATCAACTTTTAATAAATTTATATCACCATTAATAATTAAATTAATAACATCACAATTATCATATAATCCACTGTCTTTAATTCTATTTAAAAGGTTAGTCAAAACTTCATTAACAGAACCCATTACAGCAATATTTATATAAACTTTATTCATTTTCTAATATTAAATTTTCTAAAATATATGTCTCAACAGCATTATATCTATCTATATTTGACATACCATGTACATCTTCATTAGTAAACCAATTTCTTGTATACCACATATGTATACCTATGTCAGGAGAGTTTTTATCCAATCTTGGATTTGTAGATTTAAATCTTTCATCAAAATGAGGGTACAAATAATCAAACTTACACCCTAACTTCTTCATAGTCCATAGAAAAGCATAATAGGGTTCTTGTTCAAAATTAAAATTAGACCCACCTAATATCTCGTGTTGGTAATTAAAATCTTTTTTATATTCTTCTTCAAACTTAATTCCATAATTATTAATCCATCCATTTACAGGATGAAAACCAAATTGAATTTTTGTGAAGTCAACTTTTCTTAGAATGTCAACTTTTCCAAAAAGAAGAAAAACATTAATAGCAACTGGATTAGCTCCTCTAAAATGAGAGTATCCATCAGATATACCCATTATATCTATATTATTATCTTCCATTTTTTGAATAGATTTTAAAAACTCTTCTTTAGATGTTAAGAAAAAATCTTCATCTATATGAACAAAGTATTTACAGTTTGTTTTTTTAACTTCTTCAATCCAATAAAACCAAGAATTGGGCCATTCTTTTGTACCATCAACTATTATATGTTGACTTTCTGGGAAATTACTTTTTAAAATCTTTGATTGATAATTCAAAAACTTTGTATATAATGTTGTTGTTACAAAACAAATATCTTTTTCACTAATCATACTTTTAATTTATTATTTTTCATTAAATACATAAAAATTCTCTAAATTTTTATCCAACTTTCTGGTATAATTTCACTCGTGTTTAGATTTGCTGTATCACCAAACCACTTACTAGGCGCAACTATTTTTTTATCAATATTATTATTTAACCAAGCACCCCACCAACTGAATGAACTATTAGCAATAATATTATTCTTACATAAAGACATTAGATATAAATCTTCAATATCTGTTAAACCTTCAATGAATATAATATTTTTAAAATTAAGATTGTCCTTACACCATTTTATATCATCTGAAAAGACAAAAATATAATCATAATCACCAATAGAGTCAACTGCATTTTTATAATAGTCAATTGATTGAACTGGATGGAAACCATTAGATGTAACATAGTCAGTTCTTCTAATATGTAGTGAAATTGTATTTGTATCAATAAGTGGAGTTTTTAATAACTTATCAAGTATTTCATTACTTGGTTTAAAATCATCTCTTATTATAGATTCAGATTCTTTAAAATACTTTTCACTTTGCCAGTATCCATCTAGGTAGTAATTACAACCAACTGGTTTTGGAATTTCTTTGAATTTAAAATCATCATCAATTTTATACATAGGACCAATAATTGAAACTTTTAAATCTGTATTTGGTGAGATATTTGTAAATCTATTTAATGAGAATTCTCTTTGTGTCGTACCAGCTAATTTATAATTATAAAAATTAGTATCTAATCTCAGATCGGTATCATACTTCTTTGATAAATGTTTACCATAAGCCCATTGAAACATTTGATTTCCTAACCCACCTTGTATTTTACTTATAATCATAAATTTTTTATTTTTTATCAATAAATGTAAACCTAGAACTCTTCATACCAGCTGGTTCAAAAATTCCACCGAAATTATAATTCCACCATCTTTCTGGTGCAACAGTAATGATATTATCATCATTTAACCAACTAGCCCACCAAGAAAATGTTGAATTTGGAATTATAGTATATTTAGACTGATATAACAAACAAAAGTCTGTTTCCATTTCATTACTAATCACTTCAAAATCTGGAAATAATCTTTTAGCCTCTTTATAATCATCTGTTATGACTAAACATTTTAGATTACTTCTAATCTCGGATATTTTATCAAAGGCATCTAAATAATAATCTTTTGGTAAAAAGAATCTAGGTATTTCTTTATAATCCCCACCCCTAAAGTGTATATAACAATATTCATCCACTGGATATTTATCCATTATATTTTTAGATTTTTCTAAAAATTCAGACTTAACAGTGATCCAACTTTTCAAAAGTTCTCTTTTCTCTAAAAAGTGATGTTCTGATTGAAAATATCCTGTTAGAAGCGTTCTATCTTTAACATCATTTAAATTACCCTCATTTTGATTATGTTCGAATTTAAAGTCTTCATTATTAGGATTAGTCTCGCCCAAATCAATATCAAATAAATTATCACCAATCCAATAATGTGGATTACCTTCACGTGAATCCTCTATATATAGATGCCAATTATTACGTAAATGATTTGCAAGCAAACTAACTTCTTCTGAATTTTTACATATATAAAACTTATACCCTTTTTCATGTGCGGATAATCTCAATGCTAAGTATTGAAATATCTGATTTCCTAATCGACCATTAAAATATACTGATACCATTATTTTTTATTCTTTTTTATTTTATCTATTAACTTTAATGTATTTATTGTTAACTCATTATCAATTATAAATTCTGGTTTGTTAATATTACTAATTATATAATACAAAGGATCATTTGTTGGATTAGAAAAATCATACTCTTTATCATCTATAAAAACTTTTTTACATTTATCTCCATTAAAATTTCGATTATATAAAAAATAAGCCCTCTTGTTATTATTAGTTAATGTAATATCCAAACTCTCATCAGATGTTATATTACTAATTAAGTTCCATTTATCATCAGTTATTTTTATAAGCATATAAATATCGTGGTATAAAAGACTATCATATAAATTTTCATTATAATTACTATCTTTCTTTTGCCAAGTAAATTTTATTTCATTTATATCATTTTTATTTATTTCAATTTCTTTAAACTCATTTCTATATAAAAAGATATTATCTACAAATATTTTCAAATTTTTTTTCTTAGCAATTTCAAACATCTCAATTGATTTCTTATATTCACCGCCAAATGGCTTTTCACAGAAAATATTTACATTATAAGATAAACATTTTTTAACAATATTGTAGTGTGATTTAGTGGATGAACAAACAAATACCCAATCTATTTTATTATTAGAAAGTATATAATCAATATCACTTTTAGAATCTAAAATAAACAGTAAATTGGTTAGTTCATTCAACTTACTTTTAATGATGTTACCCCAGTAACCATTACCAATTAAAATAGTGTTTATCATATTAGATTTTTAATAATCTTGGCTGTTTCAATACAAGTTGTTATTTTACCAGATAGAACTGTTATGACTTTAACACCATCTACTTCCGAAACAGTAACATCACTCAATCTAGAATCATCATCGTTTATTGGAAGTGCTCTAAAAGTTCTATAGTAATCAATTTTTTCACATTCGTTCAAAAATGGAAAATAATAATTAGATTCCTTATAAATTTTATTTATTAATCGATTAGTGATAATTTTTTTAAAACTTTTAAATATTACTATATTTTCAATACTTTTTATTATATTCCAATATAAAGGTGTATAAAATCCAACAGTTTCTCTAACAACTGATTCCTTAACATGGTATAATAAGAATTTATTTTTATCGAATCCTCTTGGCATGATACTACAATAATTACCATCCATAATAGTATAAGCAAACGGATCTTTATTGAGTTTAAAAATAGGGATAATAACATCTTGTATTTTTAACTTCATTGGTTTTATATTAAATAACTTATTAATAACATTAATATTAGAATATGTGGTATTTATAACAACATCATAACCAGATATATCCTTTTTGCTTTTTACTTTTTTATTAAGAATTAATTTAACATTTGATTTTTCCAAATCTTCTCTTATCTGTTTCTTTATCAAATCATAATCAAAAATAGGTTCATTTGTTAGAAATGATGAACTTAAATCATCCATATTTAAATCAGTTGGAGTTTCATTCGAATAATCTAAGTTCAGTTTATCACAAAAAATTTTATAATCCAATGAATTAACTTTACTATTTTTATGTATGAAGTAATAATTTGGGAAATTCTCTAATATATAATTTTTATATTTTTTATGAAAAAGTTCATATCCATCCAAACTTTGTTTGGCTGTTTCAATACTTCTTGGATAATGAAATCCAAAATGCAATCTGTTGTGATTGCATTTACTGGCCCCATTCATTATATCATCATTAGATTCAATAATAGTAACTTTGTGATCTGAATCTAATTCAAGAGCTATGGATATTCCAAATATCCCAGATCCTATCACTAATATGTTCATTAGGTTGATTTTATTTTTTCTACCCAGTAGTTAAAGTCTAACTTAGATTTGTCAAATTTTGTTTTTATTATTCTATCATATTCAGATCTTAGAAAATTTTCATCTTCTAATTGAGACCAATCATCTAGCCAACAAATAGGTAGCTCTCTCCAGTTACTATTATTAATATTTTTCTTCTGAATCGGAATTGTATTTATATACAATGATTCCCAAGGTTGATGAACATCAATTCCATTTCCCTCTGGACAGATCATAAAGGCATGATTATGTAGATTATCTAAATAATTATTAAAATCTAAACCATTTCTTCCATAATTGGTAGTAACATAACTTTTATTAGAAACCATATCGTATATTGGTTGTCTTTCTGAAACATTATTACTTATATTCAAATTTAGATAAACAAGGTTTCTAATGTTTTTTTCAGTGTTTGCTATATTAAACAACTTCTCTATTTTTCGATCACTTACAAACCATTCGGAATTTTCCAAACCAATAGGAATTGATTCTATTCGTTCATCTATATAATCAACATTTTGTGCATACCACTTTTTTAAGTTCTTCGGCATTTTTCTAACATCAGCATCATATTGATGTCTAGGACTGTCAGTTATTTTACCATCACTATTATGTGATACTAGTATAAATTCATGATCGAAATTAACACTATTAAAAAAATCGTTAACATCGTGTGTATTACAGTAGTAAATATATTGGTTATCAGCAATATATCTAAATTTTTCCCCTTGAAGATAATTCATTTTATTTATTTATTTTTTTTTAATTGGAAGATATTGATATTTTTATATTACCAATTATATAAAATTTTCTAATTTTTTAGAATGTATATGAAGATTGTTAATTTTTACAATCTGATCATTGTATATCATATATGGCTCATTATTAATCCACTCAAATTTGAATTTAGATACATCAAATATTGTTGTTTCATTTACAAATCCAATAGTATTTCCTGGTTGATTTCTAGGATCTACGCCACCCAAATATTGTCCAATAGCAGCCCCATCAAATATAGTTTTATACTCAGTAAACATATTTGAATAGTTAACGATATTATTATTAGTGTTGTTTATAACACTATTTATATCTATATCAGGTATTATTGGGAAATTAAAAACATCATTATTTGTGTGATAAAATGATGATAAGTTTTCCATATCATTATTTGAGTTATTATTTAATATGAAACTGGATAGTCTATTTGAAATAACTTCATTTCTCAACCAAATAATAGATGGTATGCACCTATTATCAGAGTCCATAACAAGTGACATATTACAATTACTTGATTTTAGTATGTCATTAATTTCAATTAGATTAGAAAAAATTAATACATCATTTTCTATATGAAAAATATTTTCTAGTTTATTTTTTACTATGTAGTTATTTAATATTATAAATCTACTAGATGTTGACTTCCAAAATCCATCTCTAAAAGATTCATCATAGTTATTTTTAAAATTTAAAAATTCATCACTATAATAATCTTCAATTTTACATAAATTTATATTCTTTTCTGTTACAAACTCATGTAAATTACTCGGTATTAGTAAGTGAGTATTTATATTATATTTATTTAATTGTTTAATGCAATCATTAATATAATTAGGAAATTCACTTCCTATATGAACTAGTATTAAATTTATTCCCATGTGTGATATGATATTATATCTAAATTTTTATTTGAATTAATTAAATTTTCAATTTCAACATCACTCCATTCACCATGTTTGCCGTTCAATTCGGTTTTTATTTCCTTGAAGGAATATTGGTCTTTGTAATATTGTAAAACCATGTTTCCATAAAATTCAAACTCCGATATATAACAACTATTATTAATAATTCCATTTGATGTAGAAAGAAAAGAATTTCTATCCATATTTTTCATCTTTAAAAAATTATTAATTAGTCTTTTATCAAATAACATTATTTCTGATATAAATGAATGATTGAGATTTTTATTTATGTTGAAGTAGTTTAAATATCTAAAATATTGTTCATGATACTGGTCTCTACCTAAAAAGAAGTTTGGCTTACCATCGGTAAATATATCTATTTTATTATTTATATAAACATCAGAGTCTATTACTAAATAATAATCATTCTTTGTTACATCTTGTAAAAGTTTTATATATTGTTGAAATATCCAACCTGGTCTATAACTTAATGTTTTTTTATAGACTTCATCTATAACTTCAAAGTCAGTATAATTAATTATACCATCAATATCAATTTTTTCAGGAGATATGATATATATATCATCATATCCAGAAATATTATCTTCTATTGAATTAATCAAGAATTTTAATTTATTAAAGTCTGATTTTTTTGATAAAATAACAATATCAAATTTCATATATTTTAATTTTTTTTATATTATATACTATATATATCAAAAGTTTCAAAGTAGTTTGAAACTCGATTTTGCGAAAAGTTCATCAGCAACCTCTTTTTGTAATTTTGGATCAACAAAGTGATCGTTTTGTTGATGTATTCTATAATAGTAAACAGGTTGTGAATTAAATTTTATTCTATCAAATCCAGCAATTTCCATAAGAGGTGTCATAGTAGCAACATCACAACTCATAGTATAAAAATTTCCATTTTTATCTTTAAAACAGTTTAATTCAGGATCTTGATTAATAAGTTCTTTATATAACTTATATTTATAGGTTCTCATATGAGATGCCCAATACCCACCATTTCTCAATTGTTTAAATTCTTCTCTGGTATATGGTTTGCAGTGTCCTATTTGACCATTTGGCCAAACATATTGACCATAAGTCAGTAGAGTTTCATCTTGATATAAAGAATTTAAAATATCCAATGCTTCTGGAGTAACCAGAAAATCATCACCATCTAATATACAAATTATATCATCATCATTTAAATTAGATTCAACTATACCATAGTGTATATTCGGTAAAGCTGTAATTCTTTCTTTATTCTTTCTTAATATAAATCTTTCATCTTTAGGTAGATTAAAAGATGTTCCGTCATTTGACGCATCATCACAAAATATAGCTATCCAATTTTGATATTTCTGTCCAATTATAGATTTTGCACAATCTTGAATATAATTAATGACGTTTCTATATGGAACTATAAAAACAAATCTATTCATTTAATTAATTATTTTTTAGTTATATAAAATAAAAAAGAGAGAGTTTAAACTCTCTCTTAAAAAGATTAATTATTGTCTTTCTTTTTTCTTGTTCTTTTTGGTTTTTCGACCTTTGTTTCAGAATTTTCTTCACTTAATAAATCATCATTTGAATCTGAAATTTCAACTTGTTCATTAATAGGTTTAACAATAGATGCTTCATCTTCTTTGTTATAATCACATAAGAATCTAGTTCCTTCTTTTGGATTATTTTCAATAATATAATCAGTGATTATATCATCAACCCATCTTTGAATTGCTCTTTTCAAAGGTCTAGCACCGTATTTAGGATCATAACCAACTTCAACCAAATGCTCTTTTAAAGTATCAGTGATTTCAATTGGATAACCAATATCAGTAGCTCTTTTAATAGTTTTGTTCAACTCTAAGTCAACAATTTTCAAGATTTCACTTTTACCTAAATCCTTAAAGTAGATAATATCATCTATACGGTTAATAAACTCAGGTGCGAATTTGTTTTTCAACTCTTTCTCTAAGATACTTTTAATTTGTTCTTCATTTTGACTTTCTCTTGTTTTAGTAGAGAAACCAACACCAGTACCAAAATCTTTAACTTGTCTTGTACCTACGTTAGAAGTCATTAAGATAATACAGTTTTTAAAACTTACTTTTCTTCCGTGTGAGTCAGTAACTTGTCCATCATCTAACATTTGTAAGAATAAGTTAAATACTTCTGGATGTGCTTTTTCAATCTCATCAAAAAGAATTACTGAATAAGGTTTTCTTCTAATTCTATCAAGAACGTTTGCATCTTCGTATCCAACGTAACCAGGTGCAGAACCTTGAATTTTAGAGATAGAAATTTTATCCATATACTCAGACATATCCAATCTAATTAGAGAATCTTCTGAATCAAATAAGTATTTAGCGATTTGTTTAGCCAACTCAGTTTTACCAACACCAGAGTTACCAATTAACATTCCACTGAATACAGGTCTATTAGCATCTTTCATACCAACTCTACCTCTTTGAATAGCTCTAACTACTTTCTTAACAGCTTCATCTTGACCAACTACTTTACCAGCTATTTCTTGACCCATTTTAGAAAGTCTGCTATTTTCCTTTTCACTAACTTTTTGTAAAGGAATACCAGTAATCATAGAAACAACTTCAGCGACATTATCCTCAGTTACAATTTGTCTGTTTTTCGAAGATTCGTCTTCCCAATCTTTTCTAGCTTTTTCTAAAGACTCGTTTAATTTTCGTTCAACATCTCTAAGTTTAGCAGCTTCTTCATATTTTTGAGAACGGATAACATCATTTTTCTTATCCTTAATCTCTAAGATCTTATTCTCAATATCAGTAATTTCTTTTGGAACTACAATATTTGAAATATGAACTCTCGATCCAGCTTCATCCATAGCATCAATTGCTTTGTCTGGTAAGAATCTATCAGTCATATAACGTGAAGTTAAATCAACACAAGCTTTGATAGCTTCCGGTGTATAAGTAACATTGTGGTGAGACTCATACTTATCTTTAATGTTACCAATGATGATCATTGTTTCTTCAGGAGTAGCAGGTTCAACTTGAACTTTTTGGAAACGTCTTTCTAACGCACCATCTTTTTCAATATGTTTTCTATACTCGTCTAAAGTAGTAGCACCAATGATTTGGATTTCACCTCTTGCTAAAGCAGGTTTGAACATATTAGAAGCATCCATTGAACCAGAAGCTCCACCAGCACCAATCATAGTATGGATCTCATCAATAAAAAGGATTACATCAGGGTTTTTTTCCATTTCACCCATTAAGGCTTTAATTCTTTCCTCAAACTGACCACGGTATTTAGTACCAGCAACCATAGATGCTAAGTCAAGCATAACAACTCTTTTATTAAAAAGAAGTCTAGATACTTTTCTTTGAACAATTCTAAGTGCTAATCCTTCAGCGATTGAAGATTTACCAACACCAGGTTCACCAATTAAAATTGGATTATTTTTCTTTCTACGAGAAAGAATTTGTGAAACTCTTTCAATTTCTTTTTCACGACCTACAATAGGATCTAGTTTACCCTCTTCAGCCATTTTAGTTAAATCACGACTATATGTATCTAAAACAGGAGTTTTAGATTTAGAATCTGACTTTTTAGAAGATGAAGAAGAAGAGAATTTATCATCATCATCGTCATCCTCAATTGCCATTCTTACATCTGGCAAGTTTTTGTAATACTGATTTTCTTTATTAGTTTTTCCCATATTATTAATTAATTTTGGTTACAAAGTATTTTATTATATTTTATTTTTATTCGGAAGTTTTTTCATCTGGTAGTATTTGTTCTAAACGCTCATTTCTTTCATAAGCTTTATCCTTGATACTCCATTCTTTACTTTTTATACTAAAGGATAAAATACCATCATAAACATCCATAGTTTTTATGCTAGAGCTCCAACCTTTAGATCTATCATCTTCCCAATCAAATATTTTTTTATTTGTGTAATAGTCGAATATAATGTCAAAATATGATTGATTATTCTTAGTATCTATTGTGAAATAACTACTTGTCCATGAATTATCAATAGTAAATTGATGTTCATTTTTCAAACAATCAAAAATATTATCTTCTATTTTCAGCCAACGTTTCATGCTAATTTTACTTTACTTAAAAAATCTCTTAGAAAGACATTCTTTTCACCACCTACAAAATTTACCCAATCAGAGTATAATTTCTTTTCATCTTTATTACCAGTTAAAAAATAACCTTCCTTTCTCATTTTTTCAATCTTACGATCAGTTAACATATTATTACTTAAATATGAGAAGTGATTTTGCATAACCCAATCTCCAAAATCTGGATATTTTTTTCTATTAAAAACTCTTTCATCTATAATGAAAACAATTCCCGATAACATATCATTTAGGTCTGGTTCATTAAAGGTTGCTAAAGTAACATCATTACTTTTCAACTCTTCTAAAATAGTTTCCATTGAACCAACATACTCAGAGTCAACATGATTACTGGTGCCACCATTTAAAATAATGAAAGTCTTATGATATTTAGCCCAATCTAAATACGTATTCGTATGAAAATGGTTTAAACCATATTCAACAACAGCATGTCCAAATTGAATACCTTTTTGAATCTCACTAATGTTGTATGGTACAAATCCATACATTCTTAATTCTAATTTTTCCATAGATTTTATATTAAAAAATTCAATTTAGTTTAATAGAAAGACTCCTATTACTAAACTGTTTCATACCCGTGACTTCCAATAAACTTTTTTTGTTTATAAAATCTGGTAAAGTTAAATCATAATCTTCAGTAGGTATTTCAATCTCAGCAATAATTAAATGATAATTATCTTTAAATAAATCAACTTCCCACTTTAAATCACCATCAGGATAAATCCATCTTTCTTTTCTTATATGACGAGCATTCAACTTATTGATGTAACATTTCTTTTTGAATTTATCGTATTCTTTTTTAGAAATTTCTTTTTCAATTTCTTCGTTAGACCTATCACTAATTCTTTTTTTGATTGTGTGTATCCATTTTTTACCACCAACGTTCGAATCATATTGTCTAACTCTTTCCCAAACACCTTCTTTATTTTTAAAATAAAATTGATCTATTTTAACAATCTCACTTGGTAGTATATCAGGCATTGCCTTTAAGAGGAACTTTCTTTCAATTTCTATCATTTCTTATATATCTTTCTACTTTTTCAAAAAGGCTAGTAACTACTAGTAGTCCAATTGTTAAAACTATTGGTATAATAACTAAACCCATTCCAGCTAATATTCCAATTCCAGATATTACCCAAATGAAAGCAGCTGTTGTTATTCCAATCATTTTATCATTATCTCTCATAATAACACCACCACCTAAAAAACCCATACCGGTAACTATTGTAGATAATATACGTGTTGGGTCTACATCATAAAGTGTACCAGCGTAAAAAGAACCAATTGTAAATATAGCAGAACCTACACATATAAGTAGGTTTGTTCTAAGACCAGCAAATTTATTCTTTTTTTCTCTTTCCCATCCTACAAGTGATCCACAAATAGTTGCCACTAGTATCTTTAATCCTATAGGTAGTAGTAGTGATATTTCATTATAAAAATTCATTACTTATTTATAAAAATATTTGTCTTATGTTTAAAATAAAAAAAGAGGTCTTAAAATTAAAAATATTAAGCCTCTTTTTAAATCACTATTCAAAAACTAAATATTATAGTTGAAAAAAAAATTAAGTTTATTTTAAACTTTTATACTTTAATCTATACATGTCATGTAATTTAAAATTAAATATTATGGCAAATAATTGTGACAACAGATTAGAAATTTCAGGAAATCCTGAAAATGTAAAAAGACTTTATGAAAGTCTAAAGGGTAAAGATTCTTTACACCTAGATTCTTATTCAACTTTATTTGAATCAGTTGAAGATAATTACTCGTGGGGATCTAAATGGCAACAACTAGAAGTAGAGTATTATGACGGTGAGGATAATATGTCTATTTATGGTGATTCAGCTTGGGGACCAGCAATTGGTTTGTGGAAAAAAGTTTCAAAAGATTATCAATTATCAATTGAGTTAAAATATTCTGAACCAGGAAGTGATATAGCAGGTGTTATGTCTTGGGAAGATGGTGATTTAATTGATGAAAACGAAATGACTTACATGGAATATCTTTATAATTATGATAATGATTATTTCTATGATGAAATTGGATATCGTTCAGAATACACATCATTAGATGAATTGATAAGTGAATTAGGTTCTGTCTATGAAAATTTAAGTGATAGTGAAAAAGAAAGAGTGGGTAAAATTCACGAAGAAAACTACCAAGAAGATTAATATAAAAAACCACTGAAATTCAGTGGTTTTTTTTATTTATATATAATGTATGGATAATTATACTGAAATTTTAGCTTATATTGGTTCGATTATAATATTTTTCTCTTTCGTAGTTAAAAGTGTTAAATGGCTTAGAATATTAAATAATGTAGGTTGTGTTATATTCTTATACTACGCTTTCTATCATGGAAGAACACCACTAATTCTATTGAACAGTGGTGTTATATTAGTAAATACTTGGCATTTAATTAAAAAGAATTAGTTTCTACTTATAGAAAATTTATCTTCTGGTTTAATTATATTTAGAACCACACAAGATTTCATAAAAGAATCTACTATAGGGTAAACTTCTTTCATATCATTAACTTCATAGTCAAAAATTTCCCATCTATTTTGGTCATCTTCTTCTAAATCTTTTAGTATTATAGTTATAATATATGTGTCACCAATATAAGAAAATCCTATTTGTGCATAAAAAGTTATACCTTGAATTGGTTTATAAGAGCTTGCGAAAAATACAACATACTCTTCATCAGATTCATTAAGAACCTTTGAATTGAATTTCTCTAAAATAGGATACTCAATTAAAACCTGTTCAGCAAATACACGAGTATTTCTATCAGTAGCAAGTTTTAGACTTTTAAAATTCTTGGAAATTTCTTCTCCCATCTCACCTTTAAGATAAGGTATTTCAAATTTAGATTTTAAATCTTCATCATCGAAAAACTCAAAAAACTTTTTCATTATATTTCTTTATTTTTTTCATCTAAATAATCTAAAAGATTATTAATTAGATTATCAGCTCTCTCATAAAGTTCAACATTCTTTAGTTTATTAGCCACATAATAGTTTATATTTCTATTTGTGTAAAAAGCTTCTACTAAATTATCTGGTACAAAAACACCAGAGTATTTAAGTTGCATCACAAAAGGCATAGTAACACTTTTTGGATTATTTGAAAATCCATCATCAAATACATCTGAGTATGATTCTGGTAATTCTTTACCTTCATAATCATCAGCACCATCATCACCATGTACATAAAATCCCCCAACTTTTCCTTCTAAATGATTTCTAAGTAAGTTATCATACTTACCAGATTTAGAAAATTTACCAGTAACAGAACTATTCTTTATATTATCTGAACCCATTATTTTTTTAGCATCATCAACAGAAAGTGTTTGATTGACACTAACCAATCTATCAAAAAGAGTTTTAACTTGTGATGATAATGAATGCCAGTGTATAGGCGAAAATACTAAGAAAGCATCTGATTGTTGTAGTAACTCATACACATTTAATTCTGAAAGAAGATCTGGTTCTTTCATTCCCTTAAAGTAACAAGAACAAGGAAAGTGACAATGATAACCACCAGCAGTTGATATACACCCCTTACAAGGTTGTATGTTTGGTTTCTTAGATTTATTTACTGAAAGATCAATAACTTTTATATCTAAAAATGGTGACCATTTTTCTATAACATAGTCAATTACTTTATGAGTTTTTGATTCCATGTTTGAACAAGTATCTGGATCTCTAGGCGAACCTTGAAATATCAACACTTTCCATTTTTTATCTCCAAGTTTTCTAATTTTCATTCATTATATATTAAAAATAGAATCTTAATTTTAATATATAAGATATGAATTATATAAGAGATTATAAATCATTTGTTAGTTCTGTTAGAAAACAGGTTCCGATTATCGAAAAACAAATATTTTCGGATTTTTCAAATTCTATATGGGATATGAGTTTAAGATCATCGATATTTACAGATGATGAAAAACTATTTATTAAAGAAAATTTAATGAATCAGAAAATTGATTTATTAAAAGAAGAGTTTGGTATTAAAGATTTTTTTAAAACTGTTTATGATAATGGTAAAAAAGTTGGTGGTAAATTATTTTCTACTATAAAAGAAAAACTTTTAAAGATTAAAGAAGGCATGAAATCCTTAATTTCAGGAGTTGTAAAATTCTTTGAAGCTATTATTAAAAAACTTTTTAGTCTTAGTCAAAATAATGTTAAAAATATAACAACTCAATTTAAAGCACCAATTGATAAAAAACTAGTTGAGTTAGTAACTCAAAAGAAAATTAGTACAGAAGACTTAAAAGGTGACCTTAACAATGTTAAACAAACAACAGATTTTTTAAAAAATAAATTTGTTGCATCATTTAACAAAAAAGTTGAAACAGTTGATGATAAAGTTATCACAGACGCTGAAAAAGAAGTTGCTAATATAGAAGATGAATTAAAATTAGAATCATTTGATATACTTAAAACATTCTATTCTGTTAATGAAGATTTTAAAGTTGGTGATAAAGTTTCATATACTAGAGATAATGGTGAAACTGCTGAAAAAGAAATTACTAAGATTGATGGTGATACATTAACTTTTAAAGATAAAGAAGGTAATGAGTTTACTAAAAATGTTGATGATGTTAAACCAGTTAAAGGTGTTTCTGATAAATTGTTAGATGCTAAAGATTGGTTTATGAAGTGGTTTTTAGATATGAAAGAAACTTCACCACCAGAGGAAGGTAAACCAAAATGGTGGATGAAATTAGTTTTAAAAGTAATACTTTTATTACTAGCTCCAATGAAAGGTTTAATATCAACTACTATTAATTTTGTAACTAAAAATGCAGCGAAAGGACTTTCAAATTTTGTTAAAGCATTAGGTGGTCCTGGTGTATTTGAATTTACTGCTTTAAATGCGATATTATTAGGTATTCCTAATTTGATAGATTCTCCTACAAAAGTTATATTTTCTCAATTTGGAGTATCTCAATTAGAAGAACCTTGGAACTTAGTATTCAAATTATTCTCTAAATTGATTTTAGATATATCTGGTATGGATTCAGTTGTTAAGATTTTTGGATTAATATGTTTAATATTAGCAGTAGAAGGAATTGTTAGTTCTTATCTATCAAAATCAGGTGAAACAAAAGAAACTCCTACTCAAAAAGAAACTCCTACTCAAAATGTAGAACAAAAAGAAAACCCAGCTACTTAGTTGGGTTTTCTAATATATAATCAATTCTTTTATCTCTTAATTTTTGTGTTAGTTTTGAAACTAAAACTTGACCAGATCTACTAATTGGCATTCTAACATTTTTATCTATCTTACTTGTAAGATAAAAACTACAAGAGTATTGAATAACTGTTTCACCTTTTGTCTCGGTTATTTTATAATCTTTTATATTCATATCACAAATTAATAAATAAGGATTATTAATCTGTTCTATTCGTATAGCCTCTTCGTTTAGAAATTCTTTAATAACTTCATCACTTAACATTTTTCATCAATTTGTTTTCTGATTAGAGATTTTAAAACACTCTCTAATTCTTTTGTAATTTCAACCTCTACGAAATCGATTTTAACTTTGTAGATGTATATTTCATCACGAGTAACTACAGTTGAACAAGAACCTTCTGTCCAATAGTCACCAGGACACTCGTCAAAATAACCACGAATTTCTTGTTCAAACTCAACAAATACTTCTGTATCTTCGTTGTGTGCTTCTGTAAAACAAGCAAACTTATCACCAAAGAAACTTCCTTCGTTATCATAAATAACATCTCCAAAATCAGAAGATTTAGAGAAGTCACCTTCAACAAAAACTAAATTTAAAAGGTCGATGTTATTTATAGTTGTCATATCTTATATTGTTTGTTTGTTTAACAAATATAAGGCATAATTTTAAATCCACCAAATAAATGGTGGTTTTTATCCTGCTATTTTTTTAATAGTTCCAAATACATTTTTTCGAGGTTCTCTAACTTTTTCTTGTGGTACTGTTCTATCATTTTGAATGTTCTGAAAATTTTCTGGTCCTGAAGTACCCAGATGTCCACTTTGTCCTGAAACACCACTTGGTTTATGTAATTCCTTTAGTTTGTTCCAGATTTCATTAAAATTTTCTTGATTAACACCACTTTTCTTTAAAAATTCAAAAATAGGTCCTTTTCCAATATGTTCTAATGGTTTTCCAGTTGCTAAAATAGCATCTGATAATTCTTGTATTGCTTTTTTAATTGTTATCATAATTTTAATCTAATATAGTTATTTTATCAAATCCTTCTTCTTTAGTTGGTTCTTGGTAAGAGTCAAGCATAGATTTTAATACAAAAAGTGGTATTGATTTGTTCTCATTAACAGTTCTTATATTATTTCTTCTTTCGTATTCATCATTTGATAAAACTGGAAAAACTACAGCTTCTTTATAAAAATCAGTAAAATATTTAAGAGTCGATCTTCTTCTTTTAATTGTCATGTTGGTCATATCTATGATAACATCATTATCAGAATTAGAAGCATCTAATAATCTTGAATTTAATAGTTTATCTACTTCTTTGTGATTTACTTCTTTAAAAGCTTTATTATAATCATTAGTACCATGTACCTCTAAAACTATATCATCTCTTGATATAACTTTAGTATCTGGATAGTTATTTTTTATCCAAGTGGATTTTCCAGACATTGGAACACCTATTAATATAAATATTTTAGCTTTCATATTACAAATGTACGATTAATTTATTAATAATAATAATTTATTATGTCTTATTTCTTGTTTTGTTAAAGGTTTTTTTCTATTTTGATCTGAACACCAATAACACCTAGCTCCTTCATGTTGATAATGTAATGTAAATGTATATGAACAATCTTCACAATAATACTGATCACATTTATCACAAATAAAATCTTCATCAACATTTGTTGAATAACAAATATGACAATGTATTTTACTCATATAATTTTCTACTAACTAAAACTTTTGACTTCTTTTTAGAGGTTGCTAAACATCTATGGTATCCATCTATAACTCGATACTTACCATCTTTTTCAATTACAACTCCTTTAATTAAATAATCTCTATAATTTCTATCATCATAATGATATCCCCACATTTTAGTCCAAGATTTTTCAATCTCTTTTAAAGAACTTTTTTTGTTTGATTGACTACCAAATATTAAATCTTCAGTATTAACTTCCAATATCTCATAAAGTGTATCTTTTAACTCTGGTAGAATTGAACCATATTCCAAATTAAGTAAATATTCAACTCTTTCGGTTAAAGTATCAATCGAAAGTGCTTCAAATATTCTTTCTTCCAATTCTTCAGCTAAATCAGTTTTTATAGTTACATCACCAATCTCTTGACCGTAGTAACCAGGAATAATTTCAATATTCCAGTTTGATGGATCATATATTTTATATTTTCTTAAAATTCGGTCTATTGTATAAAGATCCATTTCTTTTCCAAATCCCTCTAGTAAGTAACTTAATTTGCTATCTCTGATAAATGATTTATCAACAGGTCCAAAAATATCTTCGTAAATAACATCAACAATTTTAGTGATATCTATATTAGTAATTTTAGCATCTACAATCTCACCACAACGACATATTCCTTCTTCATCACAACCTGATGAATTACAGTCGTAGTTAGTATGATAATCTACATTTAGATTATAATAAAAGCTTTTATCTACTATATAATTATCTCTTATAATCATTTGTTAGTTCTTCTTTCTTATTTTATAGAATCTACCATCTATATTTTTGACAACATAAACTTTGTTATTTTTAATTTTTTGCCAAATTTCTCTTATCTCACTACCTTTTAGATCGTGCCAACCACTATTAACAATTTCATCTAAAGCAAATGGATACCAAGAATTAACTCTATTAATCTTTTTCTTAGTCGTTACAACTGGATCGTCTAGATATAGAAATTTAATATCAGGATCTAGTCCTAATTTAGTTTCATAATCTTTATAAAGTCTTTTAATACTAGCAACCAAATGAGCCTTTATGAAATTCATAACAAATGTTTTTTGGCATTATTTAAATAACTTTCAATGTTTACTTTACCAACTGTATTTGCTGAGTGAACAATAAAGTTTGGTAAAGATTTTTTATTATCAAAGCACCAGTCAACAAGCCACTTAGCAGCTTCGTAACCAGTTTTTTCTTTATAATCATCATAATTGATATCATTTACATAATGCTCATCAGCTAAATCATGATCAAAAGAAATAAAGTCTGGTAAACCAAACTTTTGTATATAATTACAGAATTCCCAATAGTTTCTAACGATTGTCCAATCATCAGACCAATAAAATTGGTTCATAGTATCTGGTACAAATCCAATAGAATCTTTTGGTATTCTTAAATCATCTAAGTATAATTTTTTCATTAGTTTAAGTAAATGTTAAATTCATCAGTGCAAATATAATCTAAAAGAACTCCTTGTTCCATTAGATATTGATATTCAAAAAGGTTATCACAATTTTCTAATCTTGAGATAAGAAAGTTTGCATAAGATTGAGCAATTGGTCTGAAGATTTTTCCGATAAGTGTTTTCATATTATTTCTTTTTAAATTTATTTTTAAACATTTTTAGATCCATTTCAATCGTATAGAATTTTGGATCTGTATCTAATTTATCATCTGGTATTCTTTCAATAAAAGATTTGAAGTATTCCATCGCTTCTATAATCTCGTTAGCTTCTTTTATTAACTTTTCTTTCATAATATACAAATATAATTTAAACTTTGTAATTATCCAAGAATTTTTTTTCAATTTTATTTAAACCTTCAACGCCAACGATGCTAATTCGATCTAAAACATTATCAATGTCTAAATTAATTGATATCCACTCTTCTATTTTAATTTTAAATGTATTGAATCGTGATCTATTTAAATAATTAACACTGTCTTTTAATTCTAGTTGAATATCTAATCCATTTAATAATTTCTTATTAATATTTTTAACTTCAAATTGAATGTAATTACTATCAAGAATTTTTAAATACTTATCTAAGTTTTCTCTTGTGATTATTAAATATAAAATATATCGATCTGATTTATCATTAAACTCGAAATAACCATCTGGTAAAATATTAGCAATAGTTTCTTTTTCGTGCTCAGATAATTTTGAGTACTCATTATTTAATTCATAAGAATTTTGATTAAACGTTATTTTGAATACTTGTTGCATAAATTATATATAAAAAACATGTAACATCATGATATAATAATCACTATTATTTAATAATTTGGTTAATCTTAATATCTCTTTCAATTGCTGTAGAATTTTGATGATACCATCTTCTAAAATCACAAGCATAGTAAACAAATTCTTTAAAAGAACCATCTTCATTGTATTCAGCGCAACAAGTTTGACCAAACATAAAATGGTTAAAACTTTCTTTCCAAATACCAGGAATTTCAGATTCTCTGATATCTCTATTTTCTTCAAAAATTTCTTTTAAATTTTTCATACTATCATGTTTTAAAAATCAAAGATATAAATTATTTTAATATATCTTTTAGTTTTTCATCTCTTATTATTGATTTTAAAAAATCATCAACATCTCCTTTATATTCTATTCTATATTGAACAGAAGAGTTTATCGTTATTGTTATAATTGGATTTATGTCTTTGAATTTTAAAGTATCTATTGATGAATAATGTTGTATTATAACACTATCAACAAATTCGACATATCTAGGAAATTCATCCTGTTGACTTTTTATGTTTTCTCTTGAAATTGAAACTATATTATCTTTGTTTGTTTTTAGATAAATCATCTTTCAACACTTTTCTTTTTTTTGTCGTAAAGAATAGTTAATTCATCAATCCATCTTTTTACGATAGCAGCTCTTTCGTAATCCTCCTTCTCCAATAATTCTTGAAGTCTTCTTTCAAGAAAAATTATATCCCCATGCTTATTCATATATATTATATAATTGAAAATAAAAAAAGACTGATTTTTAATCAGTCTTTTTTTAAATATTAAAATGAGTCACAGTATCCACCCCAAGCACCCCATACATCATCACTTTCATCAGGATAACCTGAAACGTTTGTTGAAGTGTTTGTATCTGTTGAGATTTCTTCTCCTAAATCATCACCTTTTGAGTAATCTAATTCAGGTAAGTACTCTAACAAGTCGTTACGTGAACAATCAGTAGAATGATTTAACTTGTAGTAAACTGTCAATTTCAATCCATCCCATTCGGTTGATATGAAATCTATATCTAAAGAGACAAGTAAATCTTCGATTAAGTTTTGTTCATATGAAATACGTTCTTTACATAAGTCAACAGATACTACTTTTTTAGTATAAGATTCTATCTCTAACTTTGATAAGTAGTTGTACTTTCTATCGTGGAACCAAACATTCTCAGTTTTCACTTTAGTAGTACTAGGTGAGTTCCAATTTGAATATCCACCTCTACCATAACCATATCCATAATCATCATCCCAGTAAGAACCATAACTTTTGTATGATTTGTATTCTGTTACAGAAGGATCACGTTTTACTGGTAAAGAAGTCCAATCAACTTTCAAACAAGCTTCAGCTAGTTTTTCTAAGTGTTCGATATCTTGTCTTTCAGAGAAAGTGTGTTCGCTGTAGTAACCAACTGAAATGTTTGTACACTCTGGGTAGATAGAGATAAATTGTACAGAGTCAGTTAATACACCAGTATCGTCATTTTTATATGTAAATGTAGATTCAACATCATTCAATTGTTTAGAAAGAGCTTCACCGAACTCTTCTGAACAACAACGTCTAGAAGTTTGGTGTGTGATGATTGAAGAAGTACCACGTCTGTCGAAAGAAACAACTTTGTTGATACCTTCAATTTTTTCTTTCTTTTGAACTTCAGCAACTTTTTTAGAACCGATACATCCAACTTCTTCACCTAAGAAAAAGTAGTAAAGACCTGGGATATTGTTTTTAATCATATGTAACATAATAGTAACACCAGCCTTATCGTCAGCACCTAAGATAGATTTACCATCAGTTTTGATGATGTTTTCTTCAATTACGTGAGTAACTTGAGATAATGCAGAAGTAGCTGTATCTAAGTGTGATGTGAACATAACGTCACTCTCACCAATTTTAATAAAAAGGTTACCAAATTCGTCAGTTTGTAATCCATCAACAGTAGAATGTAAGATTGGAAATAGTTGATCTTCTGTTCCGTTTGGGTAAGTTCTACTTGTTAATTCTAAAAATTTATCTTTAATATTCATCACTTTTTATTTAAGTTTCAAAATTATAATACAAATATAAGGAGAAAAAAGTTATCCACAACATTATTTAGAATTATTTTAAATAAAAATTTTAAGTAAGTTTTAATTTTTAATATATAAGTTATGCAAATAGAACATGATGAATTAGCCGGTAAACTTTTAATATCAAATAAATTTGATGTAACCGCTTCTGCAACAGCCTCAAATGCCACTCCTTTATTTACAAACATAAACAGTGAATATATTTTATCATTTCCAAATTTACAAAATATTAAGAAATTAACAAAATTTAGTTACGATACATTAGGTTTAACACCTACAAGATATTTAAGAAACTATTATAGAATATCAAGAGATGGAGTTGCTTGGTCGGAATGGTTAGACTTAACAAAGAACTTTGAAAATTTCCCTGCCTTTTCATCAGCATTTCCAATGTATTTAGAAGTTAAGTGGGTTAGGATAGGAACTTCAGATATTGGTACTATTAAACTTTTAGAGTTTTCTATAGAAGGAGATTTAGATAGAGAAGAAGTAACTGATGGATCTACATTTACAGTTGATCCAGGTAAAACAATTATAATGAAAGCTCCTTTTATTTATAAAGTATTTAGAATAAGTGATATAGAAACAATTTCAGGTAGTAATTTAACTGATGTTGATATTAAATATAGATATTCACAAGATAATAGTAAAACATGGTCTAATTGGGAATTTCTAACAAAAGAAAATATAACAACAGTAAGAGTAAATCCAATTAGATTCTTTCAAATTGAATATAGTATAACTAATAATTCTAATACAAGTGTTAATATACAAGATATTAATTTGATTGGTGATTTTCAAAATGTGAGTAAAGATTATTTTAAAACTAATTTATTTGGTATTAGGGAGTGTTGCCAATCTAATATGTTAGGTTATACCGATGCTAATGGTAATTTTATACCAGCGTCAAACACAACTGGTGTTAATGGTCAAAATTGTGCAACTGATGGTAGTAATTTACCTCAATTAACATCGGATGATAAAGCTAATCTTTATAATCCTTATCAACAAAATTCAGCTATGAATTTACTTCAAAAGTTGAGTAATGATGCTCAACAAGTATTTGGTCATAGAGTAATTTATTTTGTAACTGATCCTGATAAAAAAGGTGAAGATAAAGTTTTTAATGAATATCAATTATATAATGTTGCATGTCAAGGTGATTTAAAAGTATCTGTTGAGGGTAATAACTTTCCAGATTCACAAATAGTTATGAATCAATTTGATTTGAATTTATTTGAAACAATGCAAGTTCATATAACAAAACAACAATTTAAAGAAATATTTGGACCTCAAAGAAGACCGGCTAAAGAAGATTTTCTTTATTTCTGTGATATAAATAGATTGTTTTCAGTGGATCACGCACAACAATTTAGAAATTTTAATAATGCTGCTGTTTACTATAAGTTGATACTTAAAAAATTCACAAAAGCTGCAAATATCAATTACTCTAACAATGAAGTTAAACAAACAGTTGAAAAACTTACTAAAAATTCTACAATAGATGAGTTATTTGGAGCTGATATTAAAGATGCTAAAAACGCTATTGCTAATAAAGAACAATTCACACCATTAACTAGAGATCCAATTAGATTAGCATATACAGCAACAATTGATAAAGAATTAATTGAAAACTCATCAACAATTATATCACGTTCTAATTATGATTTGGCTTCTATTAATTTTGGTGATGTTGGTGTACAATATTTAAATATGAAAAACTTTTTAAGACAATCAGATAATTTATCATTCTACATCTGGTTTAATATACATAACTATGTAGTTAATGATAGTTATAACTTATTCACTAACTATGATGAAACTACAAATCAGGGATATAAGTTTGATTTGAGAAATGATAGGATTACAATTACTTTCAATAGTGATACTTATGATTTTGATTTAATGGGTTATGAAACTAATGATGCTATTGCTTTAGAAGAAGAAGTTTGGTATTGTTATACAATTAACATTGATCAAAGACAAAGAAAAGTAGATCAATGGATCTATAAGAGAAATGTTGATGATGAATCAAGAGCTGGTTCATTAATGAGTACAATATTAAGAAAGGAATATCATCAGACAATTGATATAACACCATTTGAATACTTAATTGAAAGTGATTCTATAAATACTTGTAGATTAGTTGGATCAGATATGAAAGTAACTAATATTAGATTATTTAATGATATTATGCCAGAAAGTTACCACAATAAAATACTAAATATGTATATAATAGGTGATGATTCTAAACATCTGATTTTTGCTGATAATGCAACAACAAGAATTTATTTACCGAGGTTTCCTTCTTATGAATAATTAACTATTTTGTTGTTTTTTTCTTAATCTCCATTGTTCTAAATCTCTTTCCATAAACTTTCTAAGTCTTTTAGAGATATTAATAGAGTTTTCTTCACAGAACTCTCTGTATTCTTCTAATAGTTTTTCTGGTATTCTAAGAGAAAACATTTTGTCTTTTGCTGGCATATATATACAAATATTTATTTATATATATTGTGAAATATTATATTTGTTTTTCAACATAAGTAACTATTTCACCAGGTTCAAAACCTTTTTCTAAAAGAAGTGGAAGTGATGTATCTTTACACCAAGCATAAACTGTGTAACCTTTATAATTGTTATTTACAAATTCCCATCTGGTTTCCCATAAAGATCTGAATATACCTCTTCTTCGATGTGATTCATCTACCCAAGCATCTAAAAATTTAATTCTTTGATTATTCTCAATTGTCATAAAAATGTGTCCAATAGCAGTTTTACTATCTGTGTCATATGCAATCCACATTTCTATATTTTGTGCATTTGGTTTTAGATGTACTACTTCAAACCCATTTATTTCCTTCATATTCTATATATTAAAGAAAATAAAAAAAAGTCTCTGTTTTAGAGACTTTTGAGAAAAAATATGAAAGTTTTTATTTATTTTTTGACTTTACTTGATTACAGAATAAATCTTCTGTATAATTAACTTCTACTTCTTGAGCTTTCTTTGCTAAGTATTCATCCATATTAAAATCTTCTGGTAAGAATTCCATATCAAAACCAAACTCATTTTGTAACTCGATTACTAAATCTTTAATTCTTCCCATAACTCTTTATTTTAATTGTGTTTTACAAATATAAGAATTTTATTTTAATATATACATTATGACACTTAAAAAATTTGAAAATTTTAAACCAGAGAGTAAAAATATACTTATTAAACAAAAGTATAAGTTTATACCTCTTATTGAAGAATCATCCATAGAAGATGAGAATTTTGCTGTAGTACATCAAAGAGATAAATGGAATGCTATAAGTTTTATACAAAGAGGCAATCCAAGTGAGTGGTATTTAGAACAAATATTACAACTACTAAAAGATAATGGTGTTGATACATCATCAATAACTGAAGTTACTACCGAGTTTGTAAATCTTAAAGAAATAATTTTTACTGGTAAAAGAAATCCACGATTAGTAATAGTGGTTAAAATATCACCAGATAGAAGAATAAGTGAGATTGAAAATAAAACTGGAATTAGATTTCCATTTGTGGTAGGTCAACCACTTAATAGAAATATAGAAGTTTGGGCTTGTAATAATAACTTTTTAATGGATGGTAAAGATACTTGTCCAGAAAAGAAAATATTTGGTGTTAGAACATCTGACGTTCCACAAGGACATGAATGGAGACATATATTTCCACATAAATTTAGATAAATAACTATGAAGTATTTAGAATCATATGCTAAAAGATTTCCACAAAAGTTTCAAAAAAAGTGGAATAGTGATACACCAACAGAAATAACGTTGCCTAACTACTTAGATGAAGTTGAGGAAAACAAAAGAAAACAAAAAGAGTTTGATGAAGAAACTCAAAGAATGGAAGACGAAGAAGATGAGACATCTGAAGAAGTTTAATGAAAATACTGATAATTCACTTGATGTGGAATATATCAAATACTGCTTCAATGATTTAGTAGAATATTCATATAATGAAGATGATGAAGATGGTGAGTTTCGTTGGAGAAATTCTGACGATCAAGAAGTTAGTGAAAATGAAAATCCTACTGATTGTGCAATATTTATTAATTGTCCACAATTAGGAGTAAAATTCACACCAGATGGTTATAAAGGAGAGATAACTGATTTTATTGAGTTTAATTCTGATATGAATAAATTTCTTTTAAAGTTAAATGGATCTATTAATAACCTTAAATATGAATGTCCAAATTATATAATAGAAGTAATTTATGAACAACCACTATTAAGAGGACATCAAGGATATGATTACTATGTAGTTAATATTAAAATAAAATAAATAATATGAGATTATTAAAAAATTGGACTAAGTTTAATGAGGATAACCATGGATTATGGAACGCATCAAAATCACATTTCGATTTTAATAAAAAAGAAAATGAAAAAGTGGATTTTGTGTCACATAAGAATGGTGTATATTCTCTTGATTTAAATTTAAACCTAAGAGAAATAGGAGCTGATATGATAATACCAAATATAGAATCTTCCTCATGGCATCCTTATTGTTTAGTATCTAAAGATAAAACATTACTTTATAAACTACAAGATTACTTAAAAAGTTTAGAGTTTGAGGATTTCAATGGAGTGGAATGGTATGATACAAGACCGGTTAATAACGCTGTGTGTCCATTTCTCCCAGCAGAAGATTTTGGGGGTAAAGAGGTTCCATTTTTTGGAAGAGATGAGGATTATTCTAAACCTATGATGTGTGAGATAACTGCAGAAGATTTGAGAAAATCATCAGTGAGAAATAATATCATTATGAATGATGAACTATATAAACACTGTGAAGAAAATATGGGAGATCTCCCAGATGGAAAAGTATTTTCATATTTCACTATTTATAATATTATGAGAACAGGTGAAATTAAAAAAGACCACATTGAAGTTGGTGTAGATGTAACAGAAGGATTAAAAAAATTCCTAAATTTATAATCAATTTTATAACCTCAAACTCTCATTTAATATATCATAAATACGATCAATCTGATCATATCTAATTCTTATTATATTAATATAATTATCCTCACAATAATCATTTTTGATTTTATCATTTGTTTTTAAACGATTGTAAGAATCTATTCCACCAAAATGTTCAATTGGTTCATAATGTTGTTTGCCATCAAACTCTATAACAGTTCTGTATTTCGGTAAATAAAAATCAAATGGTAATTGAAATATATTCTTACAATCAGGAAACTTATGCTGTCTATAATATGAAATATCATTCTTATCCAAATATTTAGAAATCAACTTTTCACCACGAGATTCACTACAACTAGGACAACCATTACCCTGTAAATGTGAAAGTGGAGTTTGATTAAAATCACCATGTATGGGACAAGTAATTATAACCTTAACCTGATTCTTAACATAATCAGTTTTATCATACCCAAACTTAAAATCATGAACTAAATTAGCATCTTTTATAAATTGATCCGTCGTTTTTCTAACTGATAATCTTATATTTTCTGGAGCTGATACTAAATGACCAGTTGGTGTTTGCTCAAATATTTCACCAGTTTTATTATAAATAATCTTAACCTTTGACTTACAATGTTTATATTCAACTAAAGAATAATCATATCTATCTTTCCCCCATTTATCTTGAGCACGTTTTATAAACCAATCTCTATTCATATTTAATTCAGGGGCGTATTTCAAATGACTTGATGCTATTTGATCAAAAACAATTCCTTGATAAATAATTTTTAATTTTCTATCTATACCATTATATTCTGTTAATGAATAATCATACTTATCACTCCAAACTTCTTTAGCCTCTTTTATAAACTGTTCGGTTGTTTTCTTTGGTGTGTTTTTTTCTGGACATCTACCTAATGTTAGGTGCTTAACAACTTTTTGTCTATATAGTTCACCATTATATATTATATCTATACTATCAGTTGATAATACTTTATCACTCAAATTTGGATATTGGTATTTATATCCATGTTTATCACGTGCTCTTTCTAAAAATTCTTCTCTAGTCATAATGTATATATAAAAAATTATTCTCCCTCTTGGAAGTTGGTTAGGTGTTTTATTGAAATTATAGGAGGGGGGATTATATTTTAATATATAAAGTATAAAAAAGAATTTAAATTAAATGGCAAAACAAGCAAAAGAAACGAAGAAATTTGAGTTTAGTAAGATTGGTTCAATTTTGGATAATATAGCAAAATCTGTTCCAATTCAAATTGAGAAAGAAATTAAGGAAAAACAGTTCATATCAACTGGTGTTTATATAGTTGACGCTGCTATGTCTGGTAGATTATTAGGTGGTGGTGTTGCGACTAATAGAATTAGTGTATTTGCGGGTGAATCAGGAGCAGGTAAATCATTTTTAGCTTACTCTTGTGCTAAAAACGCTCAAAAAGCAGGATACTCAGTCATTTATATAGATACTGAACAAGCAGTTGATTTGGAAGATTTACCAAAATTTGGAGTTGATAATGATTTGGAAAAGTTTAGATTAGTTAGATCTAATAAAGTAGAGGATATCAACATCACTTTAACTCAACTAGTTGATGAATTGAAAGAACAAAAATTAGCAGGTTATGAATTACCTAAACTGATGATTGTTTTAGATTCATTAGGTCAAATGGCTTCTAATAAAGAAAAAGCTGATTTATTAAAAGGTGATATCAAACAAGATATGACTAAAGCTAAAGCAATCGGTTCTATGTTCAGAAGTATAAATAACGACCTTGGATATTTAGACATACCAATGATTGTGTGTAATCACACTTACTTAACAATGGATCTTTTTCCACAACATGTCATGAAAGGCGGATTAGCTCTTTTATATTCAGCATCTGTTATTGGATTTATGACTAAATCAAAATTAAAAACTGGTGAAGAAGATGATATGGATTTAGGTGCTTCTGGTATCACAGTACTTTTCAAAACTCAAAAGAATAGATTAGCAAAACCTAAGAAAATTAAATTTGATATTTCATTTGCTAATGGTATGAACCCTTACACTGGTTTAGATGCTTTCTGTCGCCCAGAGTTTTTTGACCAAATTGGTATTGCAAAAGGTAAAGAAGAAGTTGATAAATCAACTGGTGAGATTAAGTTTGTTCCTGGTGGAAACCGTTGGTATGTTTCTCACTTAGGGAAATCAGTTACAACAAAACAATTATTTAATCAAGATGTTTTCACACAAGATGTTTTAGAAAAAATGGCACCAATTGTTAATGATTATTTCAGATTCAAATCATTGGATGAAATTGAAGAAGTTGAAAAACAGTTCAATGAAGTAATGGGTGGAGATGGTGATGATGATAATGATGGATATGTTGATAGTGATGCAGCAGATCTTTTTGAATAAAAAAGTCGAAGGGTACTTAACCCTAAAAAATAAAAATAAATAATATGTCAAAACAAGAAGTTTATGAACAATTAAAAGCGTTATGGGCTGAGTTTGAATCTAATCATTCAGCAACTACTAAAGTTTCTGATACTAGAGCTCGTAAAGCTTTAGGTGAAATTAAGAAATTAGTTACTCCTTATAGAAATGCTTCAGTTGAAGAAGCTAAAAAATAATTCATCATATGAAACACAAGATTATACAGATATTATCAGAGAGAAATATTAACTTTCAAAACTTTTCATTGGATACATTGTATAATGTAGGGATGGATAATGTTAAAGATAACATCGAGTTTTATTACGATAAAACTTATACTTGTGAATCTGTGATAACCGAATTATTTATTAGAGGAATTATCAATTATATTGATAATAAAAAGTTTCCTTATTTAGAAAAATAAGGTGGTGGAGTCAAAATCCATAGGATTAGGCCCGAACACAAATGTGTTTTAATAAAAAAGACCTCAAATTGAGGTCTTTTTTTATTTCTTTAACTTCTTAATTTGATCACGAAGTTCAGCAGCTTTTTCGAATTCTTCTTTTTCCACTGCTATTTTTAATGCGGATTCAAGCTCTTTAACATCAACATTCTTTTTACTTTCTGTATATGTTTTAACATATTTTGATGTTCCATCAGAGCTAATCCAAGTTTCCTTTTTAGTTACAAATCCATTATTTTCAAACTCTTCAACAGTTTTATTCCAGTTTGGGTCATTTTCCTTTGGTGAGTTATTACTCATTACATTTTCGAATAAATTTTCTTTTGAAAATAAATCAAATAGGTCTAATAAATAAATTTTTCTCATAACTTTTATATTTTTTTTTATATAAGTATCTTCAAATTGTATACCAATTGTTTTTTTATGACATTTTGACATAAATATATACATATGAGATATTAAAAATAAAGAATGTATGACAATTTTTAAAAATAGAAATGATGGTAAACTTTATTCCATCATTTTAACAGAGAAAGATGGAATTAAAAAATATACAGCAATTCCATTTAACCATTCTAGTAAACCAATTAGTGACTGTGATATTAAAGATTTTTCTATTCACTCTATAAATGGTGGAACAAAAAATGGTAGTTTTTTATAATAAATTTATATATTTGTATTATGAAGATAATATTTCTTGATATTGATGGTGTTGTATGTTTGTCCCGTGAGTGGGGTTCTCGTATGCGTAAAATTAAACGTTGGGAGTTAGAAGGTGGTGAAGGTCAACCACCAGTAACTATTCGTTTAGATGATTTTAATAAAATGGCGGTGGATGTTCTAAATGATATAATATTAACATCTGGTGCTGATATTGTTATTTCTTCTGATTGGCGTTTACATGCTACTTTAGATGAAATGGTAGATTTATTCCATCGATATGGTGTTATAAAAGGTCCTATTGATTTCACACCAGAATTACAAACTACTACTAAACATTCTGATATTCGTGTTGATGAAATTAATCTTTGGTTGAGTAAACACCCAGAAATAACAAAGTGGGTTGCTATAGATGATATGGACTTAGGTAAAAAGATCGGATCTATTAGTGGTAATTCAAATGATGGGTTAACTAACTTTGTTAAAACTCGCGAACGTGAAGGTTTAAAGCAATGTAATATTTCTAGTAAAATTTTAAAATTTCTAAAATGACTTTAGATGAATATAACTCTTTGTATGAGAGATTAATTAAAACTAAATTAGAAGAGTCTAATTTAGAAGAGTTTAATAAATTTATGCGATTTAGTCCCGAAAAATTTTCAAAAAAAATCGGTATAGAAGAATTGGAGTTTGTTAAAAAATGTAATGCTGACAAAAAGGAAATTCATAATAAGATACTTGGATGGAAAAGAATTAAAAAGTTAAAGGGATATAAGCCAGTAGCAAAACAAGAAATAAGACGACTTTGGGATAGAAAAGTGGGAGAAAATATAAAGGTAACTTATAATTTTCTTGTTTGTATTTGTACAAAATATTGTAAGTTAGATTATAATTGGGGTAGTCGAAAATATAGATTTTATGAAGATATTAAATATCTTTATTGTTGGGATCCTATTTATCATGAAATGATAATTGTTTTAAATGATAAAAACGAAGAATTCCGAATAGGTGTTGATGAATTCAATAAATATTTTAATGATTATAGAGATCAAATAATTAGCGACATATTAAATTAATATATACATTTATGGAGTATATATTTGTTTATGGTATGTTTAGAGATTCAGCTAGAGATCTTTTAGGTGAAAAAACTTTTTGTGGTAAGTCGACAATTAAAGGAAAACTTTATAGAGTTGATAACTTTTATCCTGGATTTGTAAGTGGTGTGGATGGTAAAGTTGTTGGCGATGTTTATTTAATCGATCCTATTGTATTTGAGAAATTAGATGAATTTGAAGGTGATGAATATACCAGAAAAAAAGTTAGAACTTCCACTGATTTAGATTGTTGGGTTTATGAATATAAATATGATGTGTCTGGATTTAAAGAAATAAAATCCGGAGACTGGATGTTAAGATAAACTTTTATATTTTATTCCATATATTCTGTATGGAATTATTTCACTTTGATATTGAAACTTGTGGGTATTACCCTGATTATAATACTTTCTTATTAGAAGATGAGAGAGGTGCTAAACTATTTGAATCTAAATTCAAAAAAATGGGTTGGGATTCTAAGTATGAAAACGTCGAAACGGCTTATTTAGAGAGTGCTGGTATCATTTCTACATATGGAAAGATATGTTGTATCTCCTTTGGATATGTTGATGGTTCTGGTGTAAAACAAATCAGAAGTTTTTATGGAGAAGATGAAAAAGAGATTGTAAATAATTTCAATGAACTTCTTAAAAAGATAGAAACTAAATCCTTTAAATTATCTGGGTATAGAATTATGTACTTTGATATTCCATATGTTTTGCATAAACTTCACAAATATGGTATTAAACCAGCTAATATTATTTATTTATATGATAAAAAACCTTGGGATGCTAGAATAGTTGATATTGCCGATGATTGGAAACAAAAATTCGCTTGGGCATTCTCTTTTGATGAAGTTTGTTATGAATTGGGTGTTCAATCTCCTAAAGAAAATATGAATGGTTCTGAAGTTCATAAATACTATCACAAAGGTAAGTTAGAAGATATAAAGAAATACTGTGAGATGGATGTTAGTTCATCTATTGATGTTGGTAATATTCTTTATAATTAATTATAGTTTACTAACTAATTTTATCATCTGATTTAATGTATCAAGATGACCTTCCAATACATGTCTATCCACATCATCAGTGCTTAATCCTTTAACCCAATACATAATTGTATCGTGTGATTTTTTAAAATCATATCTATCAGATAGTAAAATTCTTGATATAGATTTTAATTTCTCTTCAGCAATAACTATATCATCAATATCTTCTAATGTAGACGGTTTAACTTTATTGATAATCAATTGACCTAATTCTATTAATTTATTTGAAAGTAATTTGCAATTAGGTTTTTTAGTTGATTCTCTACTAAGTAAATCTGTTTTAAAGTTATATACTGATTTAAGTATTTGAAATATTGAATTTGGAATTACATTTTCGTCTTCTATTCCGAATTTTATTAAAGTCAATCTAGATGCTTCATTTCTAATAGGATCATCAGAAAGTTTATTAGCTTCTTTATTTAATTTACTCATCATTTTACTGAAATAATTATTAACTTCTGATTTAAAATCTCCATTAAGGGTATTATGCCATTTTTTTAATTTAGTCATATATGGACCATCACCAGATAGATTGTGATCTATTAAATCTATGCCTTCCCAAAGTTTAATTATTCTATCAATATTTTTTAGAGTGCTATTTATATCAAAAAATAGAATATATTTATCAAAAAGAACTTTATTAAATAATTCATTAAAGGTGTTAATATTAAATTCTTTTTTGGAAATCTCCATTAATCTTCTTTCAATATTTGACTTTTTAATATCTTCTGGATTTTTCAAAGCTTCCGCACCTGATCTCATTTCTTCTCTATCTACTTTGATACTTGATCTTTTTTTAAGAGTATCTAATTTACTAGAGTTAAATACAATAGCGAATTGTGAATCACTTAAATCACTTTTAATAAATCCTCTTTTAGAATCTAAACTTTTGTTCAATAATTTTTCACCATCTCCTAAATCTTTTAGTGTCCAAATAGTCCAATCATCATCTCCTAAACTCCAAGAACTATTACCATATTCTTCCCAATCATCACCATCTGGTTGAGATCCATCTAAATCACAATCATCGCTACTAAAGATGGCATATAATCTACCTCTATAATCTTCTCTCCAAAGAGTTGCTGGGACTTTACCAACATAGTCTCTGTCATCAAATTCAATTAATATTTTATCTTTATGATTTATTCCACCATCCTCAACATATCTCCTAAAGTCATATAATGTGTCAAACTTTCGATCTTCTATCGGTTTACCTTTCCCCTTTACTTCACCACCATCAGTTAGAGATGTTTTTACTAAATTACCACCTGTATCTAACCAAAACTTATAAATTTTATCACTATTTTCAACCTTATTAAAGGCTTTATCAAATGATAAGTATTCAAAATAATCATCTTTTAATTGAGAATATGGGAAATCTACTTCATCACATATTTTCTTAACCATATCTAAAAAGGTTTCTTTACTTGATTTGGATAAGTATCTTAATGTTTTAGATAAAATATTTGAGTTAAAAGCTTCAAATAGTTTTAAGTGTTTCATACTTTTTCTATTACGTTTTTAAGTGCATTACAAATTCTTCTAATCTCATCAGGATTTTTTGTAGCTAAAGGAACACCTGGTATATGATTAATGTTACTTATTCTAAAATTAGACCACTCATATCTTTTATTCCAAACTAAATTCTCAATAGTTTTAATCTTTTCAACTAAAATTTCAGCATCATCAACACTTTCTAACTTACCAAATGATTTTAATTTTTGATAAATAACATTACTAATTTCTTCAATTGATCTTAGTAATACTAAATGTTTTTCGTCACATCTTGTTTCAATCTCTTTTAGATATTTTAGGTTATTGTTATTTGTAGAAATTTCTTTTTGAAAGTATCTCTTTAAAGATGTTGCTAATGAATCAATCTCTGCTTTTGGTTCAACATATTCACCTCTTCTAGATTTAGCTTTGTTAATAGCTTTAACTAATTTTATGTTTAAGTTTAAAATGTCTTCTAAGTTTTTAGATATTCTGTATCTTGAGTCATTACCAGCATTTATAATTTTAAATAAAATGTTTTTAAATCCAAGTATTCTAAAGAAGTAAGTATCGAAATTACCGATATCTAATTTATCACCACCGATTTCACTTAATTTAGAAATATATCTATCTAAGTTTTGTTTTTTGATTTCATCATCTTTAATACCAAATTGACCACCAATTACATCTTTTTTGATATCTGTTCTAGTTTTTATAATATCAGATTTTTTAGTAAAATCTGTCGATTGTAATTTATTTACATCTAAAACTATAGCAAACTTAGCATCTAATAAAGTTTTTTTAATATTATCAGTGCGTTCTTCTCTAATAATCATTTTACCATTAATTCTACTTCTTTCGAAGTTTACTAAAGTTGATGTAGATCTTTCAACTTCTCCAATCATTAATAAAAAACTATCACCACCACCTACAGACCAAGAATAGTTACCGTAATTTTTCCAATCACGTCCATCTGGTGAACTACCATCTTTATTATTTCTATTATGGATGAAATAACGATTTCCCCATAAAAAACCTGGAGTACCTCTTTGACTATTCCATTCACGTATATCAAAATACATCGTACAAGGTGTTAAATGTGGAACATATCTAAGGTTTGTGAATTCATACTGACTTCCTTTATCTCTTAAATAATCACCATTATAGCACCAATATTTTATTACCTTTTCTGCATTTTTAACTACTTCTTCACCTTTAACATAATTATATGTTGTTGCTACATATTTACCAGTTTCATCAAACCAAAACTTAAAAACATCTTGTGGTAGTAATTTATCATCCTCATCAGGTTTCCCGATTTTACCGGTACCTTTACAAACAGGACATTCAACTCTTCTAGAACCAGTACCCCATTTCTTAGGTATTTTACCAGCTCTACATTCACCTTCTACTCCTCTATCTCCAAATACTTCAGTTGATTTGGCTTTACAATCAACTTGGTCTCCTTTTTTACCTTTTTCTAATCTATAGTTTAGGGCTTTAGAGTAAGGTAAATACTCAAAGAAACTATCGTTTAGTTTATTTTCTGGGAAATCATATTTAGCACAGATAGCTTTTACACCATCTAAGAATTTATTTCTAGACTCTCCTTTAACATAATTAAGAGTTTTTGATAGTAATGTTGATTCGAATGCTTCAAATAGCTTTATGTATTTCATAATATAACAATATTTTTACACTTTATATATTAAAAAACAAAACTTAATTTGTATATTTGTAAAAAATATTATTATGAGAATATTAGATTTTGGTAGATATAAAGAAATAACATCAGCTAAATTCCGAGTTAAGAAGGTCGAGGAATCTATTGATGAGACTTGTTATTATGTCTTACTTTCAATTAATGGTGAAAGAATAAATGGTGAAATATTCTGTGATTCTAAAGGAGATTTAGAATGTTATCAGTTCTATAATTCAGAAGGTAGATGTATAAGTGAGGTTTATGGAAGTGGAATTGTAGAAGATTTGGTTAAAAAGAAATTAAGAAAATTAAGAAAATGAGATTTGAAAAACAAAACGTATATTTTATAAGTGATTTACATCTTGGTCATAAAAATGTTATCAAGTTTGATACACGACCATTCAAAGATGTGGATGAAATGCACGCTAAACTAATTCAAAACTGGAACTCAGTAGTTGGTCCAGATGATATAGTTTATTTTTTAGGTGACTTATCATTTGGTAAAGATTCACTTACTAGTTGGTTTTTACATTCGGTTAGTGGTAAAATTTATGCAATTGGTGGGAACCATGATAAAATTAAAGACTTGAAAAAGTTTAATAGATTTGAGGATGTACACGAATATGGTACTGAGATTGGTGTTAAAGATGAAGACTCAATAGAGTCAAGAGGATCTGGTGGTTATCAAAAAATTATAATGTCACATTATCCAATTTTAAGTTGGAATAAATCACATTATGGAAGTTGGATGATACACGGACACTGTCACGGTAGTCTTATGAAATCATTTCCAGATTTCTATAAAAGAAAAGTTATAGATGTTGGTTGTAACTGTATTGATTATACACCAATATCTTACTTACAAGTAAAAGAAATAATGAGTAAAAAGATAATATCTTCTGTCGATCATCATGATTAAAAAGAGTCAGATTATAGAAGTGGGTTTATCATTTAGAAAGATCATTCTAAATTCTAGTTATGGGTTGCCTAAGAAGTATCTAAATAATGATGTATACCATGGAGAATACACAAAATTAAAAATATTACATAAACGTCTTCTTAAAATAGAAAAGATATGGAAAAGTGGATTGAATCAATGTCAGTAGTTTGTACAAAACCTTATCTAAATTATAGAGTTGGTGGTGTTTATAAGATAAAAGGTAGGGGAAATTTAGATTTTAATGCTGATCCAGAGGTTGGTAAGAGAAAGGGTTGGGGAGTTTGTGTTGAAGATGAGTGGCATGGATCACATGATGATAAAGGTAATCTTATAAAAGATTGGTGGAAAAAACCATATAAAGATCGTATAAAATGGTATTATTTAGATTTAAATGAATTAAACAGTTATTTTATAACTGATGATGAAAATTATGACTTATATAAACAAAAAGAATTAAGAGATAGCAAACTTAATCAGTTGGGAATATGAAATATAAAGACAATAACTTCTTAAAGTTCCAGGATCGTCAGAGAGACGGAGATGTTGGATATTTAAGAACATGGAACTCAAACAAAAGTGATAGACAGATTCGAAGAGAACAAGAACATAGATTATCTCTTTTTTATATGGAGAAACTTTCAAATAAGATTGAAAAGTTGTGGTGGAATAATCTTAAAACATCTGATAAAGAGGAAATAAGAAAATCTTATAACAATCAGATAGATTACTTATCACATGATAAAGATTATAGATTATCATTATGGTATTCATATAAAGTATTTGAGTCTTGGGGAGAATGGTTTGATTATATCAAGGATAATTTTAAACCAAATAAGTCTTCTTATAGAAATGATAAATTAAAAATGTTGGGTATATGAAAAGTGATGAAATTTTAATACTACTAAAAGAAGTATTTTTTGACCATGATATAGTTGAGAGTAATTATAAAAAATTTAATTTAACTTTTGATCGTTTTTATATAAAAAGATATATACCAAAATTCAAATCTAAATTATCAATTGCTGAAGTTAAACAACTATTAGTTGGTACTACTGTAATAGAAGATACTTGGGAAGTAGGTTTATCAACGATTAATCAAAGCTTTGTTTTTAGAATTGAAAATGGATTTGAAAGACAATCTTTAGAAATTATAAAAGATTGGTATGAAGAATATAAAAAGATAGACGATGCTAGAAATTTACTTATGCGTAAGTATAGTAGAATTAGAAAAAATTTTAAAGAGGAATTAAGAGATTATCAATTAAATAAATTAGTATGAATGATTTAAAAGATTTAAAAAGATTTGTTATTTCTGAAATGATGAATAAAAATAGTGAGTGGAATAACTTTGGTACTTATACCAGTCATTTTAGATTTGAATCTAAATATTTTGCGGTATATAAAAGAAACAAAACTAGTATTGAGGAAAGTTATGTTAAATTTAACACAAATACTGAGAAAATTTATATTAAAACATTTGGTTTATCCGAGACTAGATTTTCACTTTTAATAGAATTTTACGTTAAGAGATTTTGTAAATATTCGGATAGAATTAAACACGAAAATCATGTTAAGTACATATGGGATGATTTCTTAAAAAGAAATAAAGAGTTAAATAGAGATAGAAAAATTGACGATATATTAAGCTAAGATTATGAAAGATATAAAAAGTTTTTGTAAGTTATTTGATTTGAATGTTCCAAATTTCAATGAAGTTGATTATTATATTTATCAATATAAAAAGTTAGAAAGATGGAAAAATATTGATGAATTAATATCATCTTTCCAATCAGCAGAGGCTGAAATAGAAGATATGTTTAAGTATAAAATTGATAAGTCAAACGAAGCTATAGAGTTCTTGAAAAACTCTAGAGCTTATAATGAATTAAATGATGATAATTTAATTCCTGATTTACCAACAAATAAAAATGTTACTTTTTCAGAAGATAAAAAGTATTTGTCTATTGATTTGAGAATGGCTAATTGGCAAGCAGTCAAAAAATATGATCCTTTTTTCTTAAATGAGTTAGGTGATACATACTCTGACTTTTTAAATAAATTTAATATACACCCAATATTTCATAAGTCTAAACATTTTCGTCAATATATCTTTGGAAATATTAATCCGAAAAGACAAGTTAGAGCTCAAAGAGTTATAATAGAAGATGTTATTAAAAATCTAATAGGTATCGATGGTTTAAAATTAGAGTTTATTAAATATGATGAAGTTATATTTTCATATGAAGATATAAAGTCTTTACAGATTCCAGTTATATTAAAATATTTAAAAAGTGACTTATTTAATGTTAAAATATTTAAAACAAATTTTGTAGAAGACTTTAGAGTAAATACTTATTTAGACTTTTATGAAAAAGAGTTATATAAAGAGTTAACCGGTTGTGATGGTAGAAAATATTTCATAAATTTGAAAAAATATATCTTAAATGAACCTCTTGATATAAAAGATTTGTATTTTAGATGTGACGGAGATTTGGCGATTTGGGGTATTGAAAATTTAAAAATTGAATTTAATGGCTGATTTATTTGTATATGATTTAAATGATAACTTAGTAGGTAAACATATTATTGATTTTAATCCTATAAGTGGAGAGGATTTAAAAATGGCTAAAAATAGATGTAGAGATTTTTTAACAAAACTTTTCAAAATTAATCTCTTTGATAAAGATTCTAAATTTTCACTTCATAGAAAATTTGGAGAAATAGAATATTCAATTATATTGAAAATATCAGATAAACAAATTACTAGAGAAATGATATTAACAAATATATTTAACAATGATTGACGACTTATTTAATAAAAGACCTATTCGAATCGATAGAATGATCTGTCACAGTGGTGGTGCGGTTGGAGCTGATACAGTTTTTGAGAATAAATGTATAGAAAGAGGAATTAAAGTTAGAGCTTATTCATATAAAACAAAATATCACGAATCTTCTAATAAGGTTGAAATATCAGATGATGATTATAATGAGGGTGTTAATGAGATTAACAGAGCTAACAAGGTCTTAGGTAGATTTGGTATTCATAAGTATATGAGTCTTTTGGCTAGAAACTGGTCACAAGTTAAGTATTCAAATCAAATATTCGCTATAGGTAATATTATACCACCATCAAGTAAAGATAAAAAGGGTTACTATAATAAATCCAAGTATGATATAGTTTCAGGTGGTACTGGATATGCTGTTCAAATGGGTATCAATAATGAGAAAGAAGTATATGTATTCGATCAAGACAAACTAAAATGGTTTAGATGGTCTTATAATTCTTTAAGATTTGTTGAGTTAAAAGTAACTCCAAAAATAACAGATGAAAATTTTGCTGGAATTGGAACTCGTGAAATAAATTCTGATGGTGTAAAAGCGATTGAGGATTTATTTAATAACACATTTGTATAAAAATATACTTCGAGAATTGAATATATAAATTAGGTGAAATCCTAAAATTTAATTCTTGTGATGTCGAGTAGAGAGAGTTTTATACGTGTTGTTAGAAGATCACAAACATTCATATCAATTTTACTTTTTTTGATAGTATTTTTCATTTGTTGGAAATTTACAAACTTTGATATCACACAGGTTCAAATATCAATATGGGGTAAAGAAGGTATTTTAGGTAGAGTTTGGAATACAGCGGTATGTACTTTTGCAATTTCAATTTTTTTAAACTCAATTCTTTACTTGAGAAATAATTTAAGAATAAAATTTAGAAATATATTTTATTTGTTGTTCACGTTTGTTTCTATGTGTTTATTTACAGTTGGTTTTTTTAATATGGATTGGGGTGCTATTCATAACTATTCGGCTGGTTTATATTTCTTTTTTTATCCACTGACAATATTTTTATTCACACATCTAAATAGAAAATACTTAACTTATAAAGACTGGTTACACAATGTTATACTTTCTGTTGGTATGGCTGTAATTCCAATGATATTTATATCATTGTTTAAGGGTATGGCTATTGCTGAAATTTCACATACTATATTAGTTATTATTTATAATATAAAACTTTCAATAGGAGATTAGGATATAATAAAATAATTGATTACTTTTGTAAATATGTATTTTGTTAAGTTTGAAAATATAGGAGTCTTTGTTAAAGAAAGTGGAAAACTTGTTAGATCACCTTGGAACCTTTCACATGAAATTTACCAACTACAAGAAGGTGAGAATTTTAAAAAAATGATGAGAAAGAGTCCATTTGCTAATTGTAAAAGAATTGACTATTTTGACTCAAATAAGAAAAATGCAATTCCAAGGTACATAATGGATTACATTTTAGAATTGGATGAAGTAAAGGCTGTTATGGTTTCACATGAAAGAGATATTAAGATTAATCAAATATTAGAGTAATGAAATTAGGATTGGATATACACGGTGTTATTGATAGTAAGCCAGAGATATTTTCTTTTATCAGTAAAAGTGTTTTAGATGCGGGTGGAGAGGTACACATCATAACAGGTGGTACTTGGAATGAAGAATTAAAAAATTTAGTAGAAGAAAGTGGTGTTCTTTATACTCATTACTTTTCTGTTTACGACCACTTGAAAAGTATTGGTGCTGAACAAATGGGTAGAATTAAATTCCCAGATGGGACAACACAAAGAAAATTTGATAATAATTTGTGGGATAGTATCAAAGGAGATTATTGTAAAAATAATAAAATAGATCTTCATATTGATGATACTGAAGTTTACTCAAAATATTTTACAACACCATTCTTGCTCTTTAAATCTGGTGATGATTTAGAAAAATTATCACATATAGATATAAGAAATTTAATGTAGAATATGAATTATGGAGAAAAAGAAAATCCAATTAAACTATTTAATATAAGACAAGGATTAGAATATTTAAATAATTTAAGATGTGATAATGGTGACTATATAATCTATCATCGTTTGGGATCTACTAATTTAAATGGTGTTGTTATTATTGATATATATGAGATATATACATCATCACACAAATTAGATAAAATATACATAACTTATGTTGATGAATGGTTGACTGATTTAAGACCACCAACAGGATATTTATTTGAAAGTCCATTTCTTTCTGATTTAACAAAATTATCAGGAGAATATATATTTGATGATAAAGATTATAGTGATGAAGATGGGTATTTAAAACAGTCTTTATCTGAATCAGGTGGATATAATATGACAGATAGTGATTTCCCTCTTGGTGTTTTAGATAAACTAATTGATAATTATGTAGTTATTGGAAATAAAAATAAAATAGTTAATGAAATAATTTCTTGGAGAAGAGATAGAAAATTAGATGATATATTGTAATGTCGTTAAAAAAGTTTAAAGGTAAAAGAGATTTACTAAGTGATGATTTCGATTTAAAATTCGAAATGGAAAGCTGGTATACATCATACTGGGATTATGATGATGATTATTGGGATTACTCTGAATGTGATAATTGTGGTAAATATTATTGTAATGATTATGAGTATTGTCAACCATATGATCATATAGAACTACCAAAAATTGATTGGGGTTACAAAGTTATTTATAAAGCATTTCGTAGATTTAGTATTACTGATCCTACTTTAGGTGGTGGTTATGTTGATATGGAAACTGTTTATGGTAAAACTGAAATGAGAAATCGTAGAATAGATATCGTATTGGGTTTAAGAGAACCTCATTATAATAAACCAGTAACTATTGGAGATTTTTTTGATAGAATTGATAAAAATCAAAATTAATTCCTTATATTTGTTAAACAAACAATAAGAGATATGACTATAGATAACGCAGCTTACGATTTGATTGAAAATGTTCAATTAGACATTAATCAATATAATGACTTTCTTAGAATGATGGATGATTATAAAGCTCAGTTGTATATGGAATATATTAACAAAGAGTTTAATGAAACATCCAATTTTTCTTCTGATATTGAGGATGATTTACCATTTTAATGGTTGAGTGCTCGAGTAGTTAGAGATTGCCCTGCAAAGGTAATTACGTTGGTGCAAATCCAATCCTCAACCTCAAATAATCCACACTAAATTTTTTTGGTGTGGATTTTTTTATTATATTTGTAAAAAATAATCATTATGAAATACACATCATTTAGATATTTGTTCCCACCAAGACCTGAGAATGCAATTCCTAATTCGGAATTAATCTATCATGATAATGGTTCTATGATCGCTCAACCAAAATTAAATGGTTCAAATTGTCTTATCTTCACAAATGGTGAGGTTGTTTATAAAATGAATAGACATAATAATAGACTAACTCGTTTTGAGATCAAAGATGAAGAAGTACTTTCTTTATATAAAGGTACTGGTGGTTGGACTGTATTGAATGGTGAGTATTTAAATAAAAACAAACAAGACGAAACAAGAAAGTCATTTAATCATAAATTGGTAATTTTTGATATTTTGGTAAATGATGGTGATTATTTAATTGGTAAAACATTTGAACAACGCATTCAATTATTAGATGATATGTTTGGTCAAAAAGAGTGTGAGAAAGATTACTTATGGAATATCTCTGATAATGTTTATCGCGTTAAGTCATATGAAAATAATTTCAGTATGTTATTTGATAAACTTACACCAATTGATATGATAGAAGGTTTGGTATTAAAAAGAAGAAATGGTAGATTAGAAATAGGTAACACTGAGAAAAATAATACTAAATCTCAATTAAAATCAAGAAAACCAACCAAGAATTATAAATTTTAATACTACATTATTAATATATAAGAAAATAGTATTAAATAGAATGGAGAAATTTTCGAGATTAAAACCAAAGAGTAATTCGGAGCCAAAAGATGAAGTAGTTTTTGATGGTGATAAATTTAAAATTATTAAATATGAAGATTGGAGTATTGTGAAAGGTGGTGATGCCATTATTTGTATTCCAATTTTAATAGAAACTAACCAAATAATTTTAAGATATGAGTATGTACCGACATATAAATATGTAGAAGGTTCTGATTATCACCTTACTTTAGTAGCTGGTGGAATTGAACAAGGTGAAGACCCTAAAACTGCTTTATTCCGTGAACTTGAAGAAGAAGCAGGAATTGTTTTAAGAGAAGATTTTTCACCAGAAGAGTTAAGACCACTTTTTGCTAGTAAAGGTCAAACAGCTAAATTTTATCCATTTATTTTACCACTAAACGAAAGAGATTATCATGAAGTAATTGCTAAAGGTGATGGTTCTAAAGCAGAGGCTATGAGTAAAGCAGTTAAAGTTGATATAAAATATTTAGACTCATTAAATCCATCGGATATATTTACAGATTATATGTTATTAAAAGTTAAAGAGTATTTAAACTTAAAGTAATCTTTACTATATAATAAAATAAAAATTTAATTATGTTTAATAGTCCTAGATTAAGAAATAATGGTTTATTCTCACCAGATGATTATAAAGGTAAAACTTTGGATGAAGCTACTAAATATGCTGAAGAAGGTGGATTTATAGTAAGAGTGACTGAAACTGATGGAAACTCTATTATGGTTGATATGTTAGATAATAAATCAAATAGATTAAACTTCCGAGTTAGACAAGGTTTTGTTATCGATGTTTATGGAGGTTAATAAAAACTCACTCATTTGAGTGAGTTTTTTTATTTTTAAAAAATATATTTAATATATAGTTTATGAAGTATATTAAATTATATGAAGCTTTTAAAGCTACTATTCTTTCTAAAATGAATAGTTATCTAAAATCAGTTGGTATTTCTGATAAAAATAAAAGTAAATTTCTAGAAGATTTAAATAAAATATTTAGTTCATATGGTGTTCCTATTGATAAAATAGAAAACTCCGATATTATCTACAAATCTAGAAATGAACTATATCCAATAAAATCTAAAGAATTTGAAAATGAATTTGGTATTTATGGTATTAAGTTTTGGTTTTCAAAAGATGGTGAGTATTTGGGTAAAACCGCTATTGGTAATTACAAACAATCAGAAATGAGTTCTGATGAAAAAAATATACTACCAGAAGAATTACTCGAAAAAATAAGAAATGGTTTTTTAGGAGATAGATATAAAACTGGTAATTTAACTCCGGTAAATAAAGATTTGGATTCATATTCTCAATTATCAACTGGTATGGAAGTGATTGCTTATTTATATGAGAGTTCTTGGGGTTATGAATATGATGATAATGATTTCAATAGATGGGTAGATCCATTAACGGCTGGTGTAATCTACACAAGTGGTGATAGAATATTTATTATACATGAAAATGTAGAAGCTGAAGGTAATTATCCTAGTGGTGATCGTGATGCTGGACAATATGGTGACTATGGTTGGGGTATTGCGGATGCAACTAGAGTTTATAATGACCATTATTTTCTTTCCATTTATGAACCAAGTGATAAACCATTAGATTTTATATACAATAATGGTGAGGAGAAAGTTGTTTCTGATGATCCGGATATTTTTAATTTGGATTTAACTAATGATGGTAATGTTACTCGTTTTAAAACAAAAAACTTTAATAAAATTAAAAATGATGCTGACTTTGGTATCTTTATTAATTTGGATTCAATTTTAAAAAGAGGTGGATATGAAAACACAAAAGAAATAATATCAAAAAGACAAACAGCTAAATCTGGAATTATTGGAGGACCACTTGGTTTATCTAATGATGAATTAAAAGAAATTAATATTAAAAGATATGCTGATTTATTAATAACTAGATATGGAATTTCTTCTGAAGGTGTTGACTTTGATAAATTAAATATATTCTTAGCAAATCTATTAACAGAGTGGTTTTTATTTGATTTAATTGGTGGTAGAAATATAATTTATAACACCTTTCAAAATCTCATAAATATTATAAATAATCTTTTATTGGCAATAAGAGATAATCGTGTAGAAAGTGTTGAACAGTGTTTTAATAATGTAATTAACTACATTAATCGTATAAAAAATGCTAAAAAAGAATTTATAAAACTTGATAGTAGAATTTATGGAATATTAGAAGAAAATGAAAAATTTGGAAATTTATTATTATCAATAAAAGAAATGGGTAAAGAACTTGTTGATAAATTAAAATCAAATAAGTTAGATAATTTATATTCTTTGGAATTATTAAATAGAAAATATATAACATTATCAAGTCATTTCCGTGGTTCATATGATAATGATATACAAAAAATGTGTAGATTAGTTACAAATTTTTTACACACTGATATAGATTATACTGAAGGTTGGGATGGTTTATCTACTATAGATTTTGATAAGTGTCAAGATATAGTAAAATCTATAAGAGTTATTTTATAAAGAATTAAAAACAATGATATAAAAGTGAGATACTTGAAATTATATGAAAATTTTATGGAAGGTGAAAATCTACCTGGTGGTGATATCCCTTCTGATGATAACTATTCTGGTAAAAATAGAATAATTTTGATTGGACCACCAACGGTTGGTAAGTCAACAGTTGCTGAAGAACTATCAAAAAAGTTAGGAATTGATTATGTTAAACTTGATAAGTTACAAGAAGAGTTTGGACATGGAGAGGGAAAAGAGTTTGAATTAGTAAAATTCGTTTTATCTCCGGATTTTGAAAAGTATGATACACCTTCTATTTTAGATTTTGGTGGTGGTCATGTTTATAATGAAGGTGTAAAAGATCTTTTACAAGACTATCCAAATGTAATACTTCTAATGCCTTCTACTAATAACCAAAAAACAAAAGAATTTTTAAGAAAAGGAAACTATGAAAGATGGTCTGGTTTTATGGATACCTTGATAAAAACTTATGGTGAAGATGATAACATACCAGAGGATAAAAAACAAGAATATATCAAAAGATTAGAAGATATGAAAAAAGGAGAAGCTGGTGTTATAACTAAAGAAGAGTTACCAAATTCACCTGAAGTTGATGGATGGGGAGGTCTTAATATGGAAAAGGGATGGGATAAACAATTTCCTTTAACTGATGAAGAAGATAAAAAAAATAGAGATATATCAAAACATATAGTTGAGGTTTATAACAATGATGGTACAAGAAAAGATAAATCTGTTATTGCTAATGATATAATAAGGTTACTTAAATAAAAAAGAGACCAAAAGGTCTCTTTTTTATTTAAATAGATTTTTTAATCTCCAATCTCTGACTTCAATTTTAAAGTCTTCAAAAGAATTAGTTCTTGATAAAATGTCAACTTTCTCATTTAATTCTTCGATTAGTGATTTTAGTTCTTCACTTCTTTCTCTGATACGACCATCATAAACACAATCAATTCTAGAATCACCTTGTTGAATTGGTACAATCCAAATAGTTACATTTTGATAGTTAAACGATTTTGATATTTCTAATAATGTCTCCTCTGCTTTTTGTTGAGACATACCACCAATATTAACATAATAGGTGAATATTGGGTTATCTAAATTTAATTCATTCTGTTCTAGCATATCTTTGATAATAATTCTTTTTTCTTTTCTGAAAACTCATCATCTGTTAAGATACCAGCTGAGTGTAAATCAGATAATTTTTTAATTAAATCTAAAATCTCATCATTGTCATTCTCATATTGATGAGGCCATTTTCCACTTGTTCCTTTCTTTTTCTTTTTTGTAGTATCACCTTTAAGTTTTTTGGCTAATTCAGATGCTGTTTCTGGTTTTCTACTTTCTGGTAATAACTCCAAAACAACTGATGATATGTGATAGTTATCAAACTCCATATCAATCTCTTTAAACTTTTGGTTTGATTTTTCACCTCTTTCAACTCTACCAGTTTCTATCTGATTCTGTAATGAACCTGCAATTGGAATACTCGATGTGTTGTTTAATTGAGCCATACTATTACCATTCAATGTATATGAACCAGTAGTGGTTCCGGTTAGTGTAGTATTTGTTGTGACAGTTCCTATATTAGTTCCTGTTCCATAATAAGGTGTTGTTGTCCAATATGGATAAGTTGGGTAACTTGGATAATATCTTTCGATTATAACTGTATTAAATCTATCTCTCCAATTTCTAACAGATACAACAGATTCTTTGTAAAAGAAAACTTCTAACTTACCATTGTTGTTAATTGCTGAAAGTGATTCTAAAGTTTGTTCAACTTCATAAGTAGAGAAGATAAACTTTTTATTATCATCAATAAAACAATCTAAATAAAATCTTTGACCTGGTTTAAGAACTAATCCTGTTTTTGAGATTGGTTGACCATTTAATTTAATGTCAGCTAATACACATTCTGTTAGTGGATTAAATAATTCGATTTGGAATTCTTCGGAATCTTTTAGATAAACTTTTCCGTTTTTGATTGATTTTCTACCTCTATCAGTAGAGTTTACGACCCAAGCATTTGGCTTAGAGACATAATTGTTTGCAATTTTTGCCATTTTATTCTTTTATTTTTTAACTTATATCTCAATTCATTTCTAAATTTCAAAGGATACCCGGAATAACCTGACATAAGTTTTAGAACTTATTATTATATATATTATTTATTGTAAGTTTGTTCCACAACTTGGACAGAATTTATAATCAATATTTTCTGATCCACAATTTGGACAATATTTTTTCTTATTTATTTCTTTTTTCTGTGTTAAAAAGACTTGTGTTATATCTAATACAGTGCTATAATTATCTCTTCCCATTGGTGGTAGGTGTGGATTTTCCACAATAACCATATCAAATTGATCTAACCATCTTTTATAAATATTTAATATTCTTCTTCTAAAGTAAATATCACCAGTATTTATAGTTATAATAAATTTAGTAAAGCCACTTCTGACTAATATATTTTTAATTGTGTTATAAGTAGAGAATGTTTCTTCATTATATTTACTTTCGGAAAGTATTATGATTTCTACAAATCTATATTCACCGCCATCTTTTAGAACAACTCTATATTCACCACCTAAATCAGTAGTAAATGCGAAAACATCACCATTTTTTAAATCACCTTCTATATTATAAATCATAAAGTATATATAAAATTTTACTCTTTATTTTGATTTATTCTAAATAAATTCCGTATATTTGTAAAACAAATTAGAAAAGATGGGCAAATTCGACAAAGACAATTTCATTTTAAATACGTTCTTGACTCTTACTTCTAGAACTTATCCTTATGGATTAGAAGACTCTTTAGTAGCAGAGATGAAAAAGATTGGTGTTTTTCCAAGTGATCTTAAAAAAGATGTACATGGTAACTATTATTACCAAATAGGTGATAGTCGAACAATATTTGCTTCTCACTTAGACACAGCTACAAAAACAGCGAGTAAGGTAAATCACGTATTCGATGGTAATATTATCAAAACTGATGGTTCTACCGTATTGGGTGCTGATGATAAAGCTGGTACAACTGTTATGTTGTATATGATTAAAAATAATATTCCAGGACTTTATTACTTTTTCATTGGTGAGGAAGTAGGTTGTATTGGTTCTGGTTTGGCTGCTAAGTCAATAACTGATTTCCAAGGTAAATATGATCGTATTATTTCATTTGATAGACGTGATGTATTTTCTGTAATTACTCACCAATCTTGGTCTAGATGTTGTTCTAATGAATTTGCTGACCAATTAGCAACTGAGTTAAATGAAAGTGGTTTAAACTTAAACTATCGTAAAGATGATGGTGGTGTTTATACTGACTCTGCTGAGTTTATCGATATTATCCCTGAATGTACAAACATTTCAGTTGGTTATTATAAAGAACACACGGTGACAGAAAGTCAAGATATTGATCACTTAGAAAGATTGGCTAAAGCTTGTTTAAAAGTTAACTGGGAGAATTTACCTACAAAAAGAAACCCTAAAGTATCTGAGTACAAAACTTATGGTTCTTCAAAATCATCATATAGTACACATGATTCATATAATGGAGTTGATTATGGATACTCAAAAAAGAGAAAAAAGAAAAATAAAAAACAAAAAAACTATGGTTTTCATGATGATTGGTATGATGATCATTATGAAGATTATGGGGATGAATTAATATTCGATAGTGATGGTTATTCACCAAATTGGGTAAGTAGTGCTCTTACTAAAAATAATGGTAAAGAATATTTTGATAATGGTAGTGGATTAGTTGATATTACTAAAAATAAATCTTTATACAGTTGGATTATGAGTAAATTTACTGGTAAACTAACATTTGATGAATTGTCTATCATTAAAGAACAATATTTAGATATGGAACATGATAATGATAAACAATTTTATAATTACTTAGTAGAATATATTAACGATGATAGTCTATAATATCTTTAGATTTTATAACTTCATCAGGAGCATTTTTGATTTTTGAATTAGAAATATTATGTGTAACTTTAAAAGAAACTTTGGATAACTTTTCTGTGATTTTAACTGGTGTTAATGGTAACTCTTTGTACAAAGATGGTGAGCAATTATCTTCATTTAAGTACCAATATTCTATTAATACTATGTCACCAACTTCATAAGTAGGTTTCCACTTTTTATATTCGAGTATAAACTTCATAAACTATATATTAAATGTTTACAATTACAAATTTGATTTTAGAAGATAGATTGGTAGAATTTTTAAAATTTGCTAACAATAACTTCATTATATCACAAATCATTACACAAGGTAGTATTGGTACCCATCTTAAAGATGAAGGTAATTATGTATCAATTGTACCTGGTGAGTATGATACTATATCTTATTTACCTAAATCTAAAATGGATAAAGAGATAGATGTTTGGAATAAAAATCGTGTTAAGATTAAAATAGGAAGATTTATTAAAAAGTTTTTCACTGAATTTTCATTAAGTGAGTTTAAAATAAATGACTCTGAAATTGAAAGATTTGTGAATGTCTTTAAATCATATTTTTCTGAAGATGGTAAGAACCTTAAAATTGTAGAAGGTGAAGATATTCAAAAATATTATTTAGAGGATAATTATTACCGTGATAATGGTTACATAAATGGAACTCTTTGGAATTCTTGCATGAGACAAAGAGAAAGAAATAGTTTTATGAAACTTTATAATAGTAATCCAAATATTAAAATGTTGGTACTTTTCTCTGATGATAATAAAGTGAAAGCAAGAGCCATATTATGGGAAAGTGGAGTTTTTGATGAAGATGGAAAAGAATGGAAAGTAATGGATAGGGTTTATTCATTCTTTGATCATCAAGTTGATATTTTTAAAAATTGGGCTAATGAAAACGGTTATATTTATAAATGGAGACAAGATGCTAAGTCAGAGTTATATTTTTTAATAGATGGTAAAAGAACAAGATTAAATCTTTCTATTAAATTAGAAAATTCAGATTTTGAAACTTATCCATACTTAGATACGTTTAAGTTTTATAATGTTAAAGAAAAAAGATTTTCAAATAATGATTGTAAATTTTTTGATTATATTTTAACATCAAGTCGTGGATATTTGCCAGAGGATTCTGATGATGATAATGATGATAATGATTTATTTATCATAGATGATAATTTTAGATGGGGTGAAATTGATGATACACCACCAAGACCAATAGATATTGAACCTGTTTTGCGTCGTAGATTCAGAGCTGTTCGTCTAGAAAATCCAGAACGAACTGAGATTAATTCAAATCCAGAACCATCTGAAGATCCATTTGATGGATTATAAAAAAAAACCAGTCAAATGACTGGTTTTTTTATTATTCTTTTTTATTATTTTTATATTTTTCTTCTTCTTCAAATCTATACTTATCGTATCTGTTTGCAATTTCAACTAAGAATTTATTTCTAACTATATCTTGGTTTTCAAATTCAAACATAAAAAGATCATCCATTCCATTAACCATTCTGATAAAATCTACATATCCAGAATCTCTTCGTCTAACATCATACTGTGATGTATCTCCCATCATAACCGCTTTTGAATCGTTACCTAAACGAGTTACCCATAACATAAGTTGTTTTATACTAGCATTTTGACATTCATCTAATAACATAACACAATTGTCATAAGTAGAACCTCTCATATATGCTAGTGGTTCAAATTTTATCTCTTCTGTTGAGAAAAGAAAATCTGTGTTTTGTTTTCCAATTATTTTACAGAATGTTGTATAATAAGATTGTTTATATGGATCAATTTTTTCAGCAATAGTTCCTGGAAGTGATCCTAAATTTTCTCCAGATTCCTGTACTGGTTTAGTAATAATTATCTTTTCAACTTTTTTATCAGCGAGTAAAGCTAATGCTGTATAACAAGTTGTGAATGTTTTACTCGTACCAGCTGGTCCGTGAACTACACTTAAAATATTATTTCTAATACCTTTATAAAGTTCATGTTGTTTAGGAGTTAATTGAACATTAGACTTATTAAATTCATCTTTTGACAACGAATTTTTCTTTCTTGATGTTTTTCTGTGTTCATAATCTTGAATCCCTTCGTCGATTTCTGATTTTAAATCTCGTTTAGCCATTTATAAAATAGTTTTTTGTATATATTATTACACTCTATTTACCCATTATAAATTTAAAGGACTTAAAAGTTTTTAATATATACTAAAAATGTTTTATGATGTGAAAACAAAGGATGATCTAATTTATGACTTGATTTTTTCAGAAGAAACAATCTATAAAATAAATTTATCTGATTATGTTGATGATATTTATAACTATGATGATTTTGTCGAAGACATAAAATTAGTTATGAAGAAGTCAAAAGTATCTATCATTAAAAGTACAATAAAGGTAGACAGTAAAACTGCTATTTGGGAATTAAAAGTAAAAAAGTAATATGTGGAAATATAATAGTGATTTTAACAAATGGTTTACAAAAACAGATTCTTTACTAAAAGATGATTTTGATTTTTATAAACAAGAATTAGTTGCCACTAGGTTTTATTCAAAGGCTTTAAGTGGTTCGACTTATGTTGCCATTGATGATGTTAATAATTTATATGATGTTATTAATGCATGGAGACCAAGAAACTGGTTTGTTAGTACATTAAGCTCTAATTTTGTTTATACTCCACAGCCAACAAAGTTTCCAACTCCTATTGACTCAAATTCACAATATGATTTTTACACAAAAAACTTAAAAGAATACGGTCTTACTTTAAAAAATCTTTTCACACCAGAAAGGTTAATGAAAGATATTTTAGCAAACTATATTCAAGTAGATGTTGCTACAGTTGAACAAATTGATTTAACACAAGAATTAGATAATTATTACATTGATGATGTTAAATTAAAAGATGGTCATAAAGTATTGGTAAAAGATCAAAAAACATTTGAAATATTAGATATATCAGTTAATCCAGATGAGTATTTCAAAGGTCCTTATACAATAGTAAATGAAGAAGGATTAGATATTGAGTATCAATACTATAGTAATGAAAACGGACTTTATGAATTTAAAAATAGAAAGTTAGTTAAATTAAATGATTTAGATGATTATGATAAATGTTCTAGATTAAGTGTTTATGTTAAATTAGGTACAACAAATCAAAATAAACAATTTAATGTTAGAAGATTACTAAATGGATTTTATCCAACATCATTTAGAAGTGAACCAATGGAATTTGTTGAAAAACATAATTGGTTATTAAGAAATAGAGTTGATTATAATAACTTATTTGAAACAAATTATTATGATATTTTTAGACATGGTACTCAGTCATTATATGTTGATGGAGTTACTTATAGTATTCCTGAAAGAACTATTGCTGTTGGTGAATTTGGAACAATAATTAATAATCAAGATGGATATTCTAATATTCTTCCTTGTAAGTATAAAGTTGATTTAAAAGGTATTGTTGAGACAGAATATTATTACTGGATGTGTGGTGATAATAGCACTTTATTGAGAATGAATAAACATGATTTTGAGATAAAGAATATAAAATTAGATACTTATACAAACCTACGTTCAATATCATTTATTAATAATCTAAGAGGTGTTGCAGTTGGTGATTTCAATACTATTTATTTAACTAGTAATGGTGGTGAAAAGTGGGAGTTATTGGATTTTACTAGTTTTAGAGAGTATAATTATACTAAAGTTATTTTTGTTACAGATACTAAATTTTATGTTGGTGGTAAAAGTGGTGTATTTTTGGAGTTAAGTGAAGATATAAATGGGTGGTCAGCTAGAAAAAGAAGAATATCAAAACAAATTGATGATGAGGATGAATATATTTTAGTTGATCATATAAATGATTTATGGAAAACATCTGTAAATACCTGGGGATTAAGTTATTCTTACTACACACAATCTACTCCAACTACTAAAGATTTAGTTTTTATAGCGGCTAATGATGGTAAGTTAATTGCTTATGATGAAAATAACTTTGTTAATCCAGATTTTATTTATTTTGAATTTGATAAAAATTATGGAGATATCAAAAATATAACTCAACAAAGTGGAACAAATAACTTTTTCTTTAGTAATGATGATGGTATCTATAAATTTGATATTAGTGACTTTAGATATTTAGGTGTTGGTAATACTTATTCAAATACGATAATTTCAGCAACTGCTCCTTCTAAAATTTCTAGTATATATGCAAATAATTTATATGATTATAAAGGTAAAGATTTGTTAGTTAGCGGTAACTATGCTGTTGTTAAATCTGCAACTTATTCATCTACTTATGATTTTGTTGATTTAGATTCTACATTCTTCTCAAAGCTTAAGTCGAAATTATTATTTTTAGATTATGATATTGGTAGTAAATTAAACTTCTTTACTGATGAGGGAAATTACCGACTTCCAAATTCAACAATGATAAGACAGAATGTTTTTTCGGAAAGTACTGAATTGACTTTTAATAATATAGTTTATGGTGCAACCGCTCCTAGTTTTATGACTCAGTCGGAAGTTACTTGGTATGATTATTGGTCGGATAGAGAAAAAACATTTGAATATTATTCAATTAATCCACTTTCTAATTCTTCTAAAGTTTTAATATCCAAGACTTTTTCAGGAACTTCTCAATTCACAGTCGCTACTGTTAGTTTTGTAAATACTAACTCGATCGATATATTAAAATTGGCTCCATCATTTAACTATACTGGTACTCAAAGTTCGAGATATAAACATATTGGAGCTTCAATATCAACTGTTGGTGGCTCTAACTTCACTTTATATTTAAAAGATTATTTAATGGTATTGGGTGTTACTAATAGTACATCAGCTATAAATAATAATAGATCGTTTGATGTTGATTTGGGGGATGTTATAAGAGTTGAGTCAGATGCGGTTGAGGGTAATTTTATAGTAAATAGAATTGAAAATTTTACAAATAGTAATAAATATATTTATATGTTCTCTGATTTTAACGGAGATATTATAAAAAAATTAAAATCATCTACATCATCAATAGTGTTAAAAAATTTGAACAAGTTTTATAACTCAGAAGATTTAATTGAAAACTTTAATTTACATCCACTTGGAATTGGATATAAAATGAGTGATTATGGTGATGGTTATATAAAAATTGATCCTAGATTCAACAATTACACATCTTATTATAATTTAGCAACTGAAATTAGAGTTGAATCTGATAATGATTACTTAGAGTTTAACTCACCAGACTTTCTTAGATATGGTATTCCAGATGGGACTAGTTCAATTCCACAAACATTAAATTGTAATTCTAATGTTTATCCAACTGAGATTAGAGTTAATTTAAATTTATACCATTTAAGACCAGGTGACTTAAAAATAAATCTAATCGGTCCTAGTGGTGAAATATTAAATGTGATGAATGGTGCCTCTCAATCAATTAGTGGATTTACATTTAGTAACACTACTTTTACAACAAATCCAACTAGTGGTGTTTTAGGTACATTCTCATCACCTTATACTGATCTAATTAAAATGAATATGGGTTTAAGTGCAGGTTCATATTCTTATGTTAGTACAACAAATAACTTCAATGATTTATTGGTTGATGGTAATGCAAAAGGTGATTGGAAATTAGTTGTTGAAGATACTGTTTCTAGTTTTATTGGATATTTACAAAATTGGTCTATTTTATTTAAAGGTCAGGTAAAAGAGCCACTAATTTATACAGACGGATTTTTGAAATTTGGTTATACACCAAGATATAATCTTATTGATTATATGACTAGTATAAACAAAACAAATTATGTTAATCCAACATTCTATGCTACTAAAGAGTATCTAACAATGCCAATTTATAATGATTTAGAATTTGGTGATTTAACAGCATCTAATGTTTATTTAGACTCCGCTGGTTTAACTGCGTCAGAAGGTAATTTTAGTTATAAAGATAATAAAATATATTTTGGTGAAGGATTAAAACTTGAATGGGAAAGTATATTTGTTAATACGTTTGTTGATTTAGTTATTTACCAACCATTGGCTAATTTATCAGCTGGTGAAACTTTCTCATCTACTAATGAAAGATTGTTAGTTACAAATAAGTATTATGATGAGAAAAAATCAGGATATGTAGTTGAGTTTCATAAAAATGTTGATTTTGAATTAAATACAGCTATTGGTGAATCAAAATTGAACATTATATCAAGAAGAACTTTACATCAAATAAGTGATGATTTACAAGAATTGAATAATATACAAAGAAGACTTAGTAAACAAACTGAAATACACAGTGGACAAGTATATGATAATTATGAAAGAGAGTTAAACTTTAAAATATCAACCGATTCATATGCTAAAATATTATTATCTGATGTTGATACATATCAAAATACAACTGGTTTAATTTATACTGATTATAAAAATGAATTGGCGATGAATTTAACCAGAATGGAGAAAGATTTTAAGGTTTCAATTTCAAATACCGCGAATGTTAATGGGAAACTTTATGTTCGTTGTAATGAAAAACATGAATTAGGAAACGGTGATGGTGTTATTTTAGAGTTTATTGGTGGTACATATTCTTCTGAGTATCTAAATCAACAATATTTTGGTTATCATATAGTTACTCAGGTTTATAATGAGTATGATTTCTTAACAGAGGTTGATTATGGTGAAAATGTTTATCTAGGAAATGATATTGGATATGTAAAATATGTTAAAAAAGACCCATTCTTTAATTATGAACCAGTTGACTTAATAGATGTTTCTTTAAATAAAAGAGCTAAACAATCTATTCAATTAGATACAGATAATACAAAAATTGAAGGATCTACTTATAGTTTAGTTAATGTTGATTATAATAGATATAGATATAGATTGGTTGATAACTTAACATTTGATGATTTACATACTATGTATCCATGGATATTGGAAGCTGAAATATCAGATGCTTTAATTGGACAAGATGAAAATGGTATAGTTTGGTATAAAGGTATCTGGGAGTTTGGTAGATGGTTTGGTGGTACTTGGTATTCAGGTCAATGGAGATATGGAGACTGGTATGGTGGTACTTGGAACTCTAGAAACGTGAGAGATTTAAAATTATCTGTTGAAGTTGATAATGTTGATGATGTAAATAAATCAGTTTGGTTTACTGGTAGATGGTATGAAGGTACTTGGAATGAAGGTACTTGGAGAGCTGGTAGATGGTATGATGGTACTTGGAACAAAGGAGTGTGGTATAATGGTATTTGGAATGATGGTACTTGGAATACTGGTAGATTTATTGGTGGTATTTGGGTTGAAGGTACTTGGAATGGTGGTAATTTTAATACAGATAATGAGCCTGCTTACTGGATCGATGGTGATTGGTATGGTGGTGATTTTGAGAATGGTATTTGGTATGATGGTGTATTTGAACAGAAAAATGGTTTAGCTAGATTTGGAACAAATGCTTATAATAGTAGAACTGCTACTTGGAATGGTGGTACATTTAAAGGAGGTAGTTTTTACTCTAGTTTAAAACTATTGTCAAATGCTTCAGAAACTCATAAGTATTCGATATGGAAAACTGGTAGATTTGTAAATGGTGATTGGTATGGTGGAATAGCCTACAATATAGATTTTACTTCAAGTACTTGGAATGGAGGTATATTGGAGGAAATTGAGGTTATTGGTTTGAATGAAGCTAATAATTCATTTATATTGAATGGTATATTTAGATTTAATATTGGTGATGTTATTAACATAATTGATAAGTTTAATAATGGTGGTTTAAGTACATATGGAAATATTTTAGAACCTAAAAAATATACTATACTGAAGTGTGTTTTAGATGAGATAAATAAAATTACTGAAATTTATATAGATTATAATATTTCACTAACAGATTATATTGGTATTTTCAAATCTGATGTTAAAGACGGTACTATGGTTAATAGTATCTACGGAAACTCAAGTATTTCCACAGGTTACTCTGGATCTATTGTAGAGTATTTTTATACAGATGAGATAGAAGATAAAGTAAATAATGTTAGAGTTAGGATAAATTTAGAAACAAACTCTGGATTAACTCAATCTTTATCACATTTATTAATTAATCTTAAAGCTCCGAATGGAAATGTAATAAATGTTAAAAAATTAGGTGTTGGTGAAAATGATATTTATTTAAAAAATACTGTATTCACAGGAACTCAATCATCTGAATTTACTTTAGGTACACCTCTTTATGATGGAGTTTATAAATTTAGTGGAGCTACTGGTGCTACTGGATTTGGTACATATTTAGTAACTACTGATAAAGTTGAAGATCTATTAAAAAATACAACAAAGGGATATTGGGAAGTATTTATTAAATCATTTAATGGATTGGATGTTAAAGTAAACGATTTAAAATTAGAATTTTGTTATTCTGATAAAATAGGTGCACAATTAAACAATCCAATAACCAATGGTTTTGATACAGGATTAAGAGTGGTTAGTAAATTCACAAATGCAAATTGGAAAACCGGTATCTGGACAAATGGTATTTATGAAAGTGGTTTATATGAAGATGGAATTTGGTATGATGGTATATTTAAAGGAACGTGGGGATAAAATCATTTTTTAAAAATAATATATAAATTATGATTAAAAGATATAAACAATTTATTACAGAAGCAAACGAATCAAATCTTGATATTTCACAAGAAATTAAAGATAATTTGAAAGAGTTGATTGATGAAACTATTAAGAAAAGTGGTGGTGAGTTTAACTCATTTATTGACAAGTTTATTAAAGAACCAGAAAACACTAAAATTGAAGGTTTGATTAATGATAGTGATATTTTTGATTTTTATCTAAAGTGGAGAAATGATATTGATCCAATTTTAAATAACGTTAAGTTTTATGATCAATCACCGAGTAAAATTGGTAAATTAGGTTTATATGATTATGTGATATCAGGAACACAAAAAGCTATAGAAGAAGTAGTTAAAAGTTTATCTAGTCAAGGATCTCAAGGTGAGGCTGAACCTCAAGAAGAAAAAGGTGTTTAAATTGTTATAAATTCAACACCTTTAATATTTTCAATTTTCTTTTGTATGTTATCTAACATTCTCAAAGAATTCATAGTTGCGATTATTTTAACTTGAAAATCTTTTTCAACTTCTAACAAATAGTTAATTTTCTCGTTATAAGTTTTTTTATCTTTTATTTTATTTAAAGAATCAATTACTACTAAATCCAAATCATTATTTAATAAACCACCTCTTTCTAATATACGATATTTAATATCCATTAAAAAGCAACTATTCATTAGTGTATAATCTATTTTTTCATGCTTAAGAGTTTTTATAACAGAATGGTCTTTATCTAAAGTTAGATATAAAGATTTATCATTATTTTTTACTAAGTCAATTGCCAATCTTGACTTACCACTTAACATTTCACCTTGAATAATAATCATAATCTATAATTTGATTACAAATATAAAAATAAAAACAGAAATATGAAATGTTTATATATAGAATATAAAATAAAATTTAAATAAATGGCAAGTACACCACTTTATAAGAGATTAAAATCAAATGGAACTTCTTTTTACGCATTTCCGGGTGCAGCAGAAGATATATCAGCAGCTTATCAAAATAACAATTATAAAATGTATTTTTCTAAATATGTTTTATTGAATTTTCCTAAAAGAAATTTAACAGCTGGTACACAATCAAACCCAATTTATTTTGATTTTGATAGTGCTTTTAGTAAATCTCAGAATTATACATCACCTTCATCTTTTAGTGAACAAATAGTAGAATCTTTGAGAAACTATGTGGCTAATCAAGAAGTGGTTATAAGAGAAAGTAGATTAAATAATACTGATTATTATTATAATACAAACTCTTTAGAAACAACAACAGAAAAAATATTCTTTAAATGGTGTAAAAAACTAGGTGTAATTGATTTTGAACCAGCGGTTCCAGATGATGAATATTTCAGTAATTTACCAGCATTTGAAAGAAGAAATGCTAATGATGATGAGTATTTTCCAGAATATTTATGGAAAGAAAGAGAGGTTGTTGATTGGGACACTGTGTCTTTCTATGAAACCGGTGTAAGTGGTTTTAATAATAAATTAGAAATAGAATTTAATGGTGAAACAAACTTTAAAGTAGGAGATCCAATAAGAATTTACAATGTTGCAAAATCAAGTATTTATACTAATAACTTATATAACAATGAGTTATTAGAGTCACAAACAGAAGAAGGTAAATATACTAAAGTATTACATGTTATACCATCAGATGCTACAAGAGGACAAAGAATTGTAGTTGATATAAATTCACAATTAGCTACTCAATCAGAGTCATCTGGACAAGCTTCTTTAGTTTATAACAGATTGGTTCAATATATTGGTGAAATTAATGGTGTCTCAAATGTACAAGAAGCAAATAGAAATTATACAGAGGTTTATGCTCATATACCAGATCATACTGGAATGACACCTGATATTCTTTTCAGAACTATGTATGATACTAACTATAAACCAAATATGACATTTCCAATAGTTCCTAGTCAATATCAAGCTGAAATTATGGGAGCTGAAACTTTCACATCTCCAATTGTAAGTTCACCAGCAAACTATCCTGGATCTTATTTTGGTCAATTTGATACATTAGATTTTACATATGAAACATCAACTGGTGATACACTAAGAAGAAGTGGTGATTATTTTGGTGTTAGTGGTGATATAAATAACCCAACCGTTGATACTTCTGTAATGGATGGTATTACTATGGACTTTAATACAAGTCATTATGTTAAGATGAATTTATCAAATCAAACAATTACTAATTTTGAACAATTTAATGCTTTAGAAGTAAATAATTTACCACCTGATAATTTTGAATTCAATTCGATTCTGTGGTATTATACAGTAGAAGATGATAAAGGAAATACATTTACTAATTTATATGGTATTTCATTTTTAGATAATCCAACTAATAATATTCTACAGAGTGAAGTAGGTATTAAGTTTCCTACTTATAAAAAATTAGTTTCTACAAGTGATCAAGATGGTACTTCGTTTGCGTTCAATTTGAATTTAAACTTTAATATTATTAATGATAATGTTCAAGAAACTTACAATCCAGAAGCTATTAATTCGATGTTTAGTATGAATTTATTTAATAAAGCAATGCAAAGGTTGTCTTCTGTTAATGATTCATTTTTAAATATTTTAGTTGAACAAAATCAATTAAGAGCGGATCTTCAAGATTTAAAATCTTTAATATATTCACAAACTGATTTAAATATAATTAATTCTAGAATTAATAGTTTAAATGATTTATTAAGATTATATGCTACTAATCAAATTGTTTCTTCTGATTCAATTGATGTTACTACATTACCTGGTTCACCACCAAGTATAACATTAAATAGTATAGATTCACTTTATAATAAAATAGATTATATTAAAACAACTGATTTGTATAGTGCAACTGGTATAATTCCATTGAGTTTAGATGTTCCAACTAATAAAAGTTGGTTAGTTTATATTTCTAACAATGATGAAGTTCCATTTACATTACCAAATAATGATAAGTTGACAGTTTATTTAAGTAGAGATTTAGATTTTAAACAATCAGTTGAGTTCTATATTAATCCTACACAAACATCATCACAAAATAAAAAATTAGATATTTATGTAAATTCTGATATTGTTGGGACAACAACAACATTAACTCAGGTATTACTTGTTGGTAATATAGATTTACCGGTTAGTTACAATATAGTTAATGGTTCTCAAAACTCATCATATTTGTGGAAAGATTTTAATTTTGATATAAATTTTAATGAAACTATGACTTTAAAATCTGGTCCAATAATTGATATTCCAATAGAAGGAAGTTCTAAATTAATTTACAACTCAATAAAAGCTGGAGATACATTAACTTTAAATAATTTCTTTGTTGGTACATCATCTGTCTATGACTTTTCTGGACAATATACGGTTTCAACTGTTGGATCAACTAGTTCATATATTTCAATTGATGCTAGTAGTAATTTGAGCTTGAAAAGTTTTGGTACAACTGCTTCTTTACCTATGATTTTAAATAGTGCGACCGCTTCTATGTTATCTAACAAACCTTATTTTAGTTTAAATAAAGGTAAAAAGATTATAGTTACTAGAATTTCTGAGAATTCCACAGTATTATCTGAAAGATATAGAGTAGAAATTGTTGATTTAAAATAAATGTCGGTTTTATATTTTAATATATACATAAAATATAAAACTAAATATGGGTGTAGTATGTGGCGGTTCCTTATTTGGACCAAGTAGTCAATATATTAAAACAAATGGTGGTGACTTTATAGCAACTGAAGGTTCTAATATTAGAGAAAGATTAATGCTTTCTGATTTAAGGATACCTTATAAGCAAATTTTAAAAAGTAGAGTTATTCTTAAAAAAGGTCAAACAAATTATTTATTAAACCATTTAGGATTAGGAGATAATGCTACTTTTCTTTCAATAAAGGCTGTTTTTGATACAAAATCAGTTGTTGAGAGTGATAATTATGTTCAATATAGTTACTACGATAATTTAAGTAAAGTTTATTCTTTTGGTCATTTATTGACATTAACCGGTAACTCAACAAATAGAGTAAAACAACTTTATTTAACAAACCCAAACCCAAACTATCCAGTTTATTTGGATATTATGGTTGCGGTTATAGATGACACTTACACATTTTTTAGTGATACTGTAAATCAAACAGCTACAACATTCACAGGTTTAGAAGTATCTGATATTAAAAGTCATGTTGTTGGTGAATCAATTGTCTTTAATGATAAATCAACACCACCAAGACCATTAATTTATTTGAATTTAGTTGATATTAACTCTATAGAAAGAGATGGTAAATTATTAACTATTGATGATTCTACATTTAGCACTTTATTATTTCAATTTATATCAGCAACACAAGCTTCACAAGCTCAGTCTTTATTGAATTATGTAATAGACAATCCAAATGTTGATATTGATTCTATAACTGATGATACATCTGATCCTGTACTTTACTTTTTCTCTAAAGTTGGTGGAGTTTCTGGAACAGGTAGTTATATTCAGTTCAATGGTGCTACTTCTGGGGTTCCTTATAATACAAGTTATGGTTATACATTCTCAACATCAATTCAATTGAGTACATATGGTACTACTTCTATAAGTAAATCTAAATTAGGTACATTATTAATTGATAAGATACTTGATAATAGAGATGGTACTATGAGTTACGTTGATTCTAATTTGATTATTACTTCATCAGGATCATCAATTTCAACTATTACAGCAACAGGAAGTTATACTTTAACATTTGACTTCTCTGATATAGCACTTAACTATTTAGATGGTGTGTTTGTTAACATTGATATTATTTAAAAAATAAACGGATAGATAATGAGTTTCAGTTATGATAATTTTATAAGACCACTTACTTCAAGTGATAGAGTATTAAAGATATACGGCGATGATGGAATAGTCGTTTATACAATAAATCCATATTCTGTTAAAAGTATTAGTGTTTATGCTAATAATATCAGAGTAAGTCTTCATTCTGATAAAGTGATTACTATTAGTTTTTCTTCTAATAATGAAGCTGGATTATCTATTGGTAAATTAAGAACTGCATTGGATGTATTACAAAATAAACAACCTTTGTTTATAAGTAAAGAGATCGAAGAATATGTAAAGAATAATGTTTTTGGTCCAACTGGATCTACTGGTGCGACCGGAGCTACTGGTTCTACTGGTTTAACTGGGGCGCAAGGACCTCAAGGTGATCCAGGAGATAGTGCATATGATATCTGGTTAGATCAAGGTAATTTTGGTAGTGAGTCTACATTTTTAAACTCATTACAAGGAACTTCTGGATCAAGTGGTGAAAGTGGAACGGCTGGTACATCTGGTATTTCAGGTGATAATGGAACATCTGGAACATCAGGTGATAATGGAACATCCGGAACATCTGGAAGTCAAGGAACATCTGGAACAAGTGGTGGTGGTAGTTCAGGAACATCTGGTATATCACCAGTTACAGCTGCTCTAAATTATAGTCAAAATAAAGGTTCTAAAGTTACTTTTACGACAAGTGCGACTTTACCAGCTACTATTATATCAACATTTATATCAACTAATGGTGGTCCTGTTCAAGTAATAGTTAGTGGTGATGCTAATCCAGTATCAGTAAATAGTTGGGGTAGAATATCTTTATATAGAGATAATACTGAAATTGGACAGAAAGTGCAATTTGAATCAAATGGTGGTAATGAAAATAACCCATATTCTTTACAAGTTATTGATACACCGGTACAAGGTGGATATACATATAGTTTAAAATTAACTTCTATATCAGGTGGTGATGTTGAATTTGGTGAAGTAGAAGGTCCAATAATATCTGTTGTTGAATTACAAAATGTTATAGGAGCTACTGGTAATTCTGGTTCAAGTGGAACATCTGGTAGTCAAGGAACTGCGGGTACAGCTGGAACATCAGGTAGTCAAGGAACTTCTGGAACAAATGGAAGTAACGGAACGTCAGGAACAAGTGGTGAAAATGGTACTTCAGGAACAAGTGGAAGTCAAGGAACGTCAGGAACAAGTGGTGATATGGGTGCTAAAGGTGAAGATGGTACATCAGGTACATCAGGAGTTGGAACATCAGGAACATCTGGTGAAAGTGGTTCAGCTGGAACATCAGGTGAGAGTGGTTCATCAGGTACATCTGGGGAAAATGGTACATCTGGAACATCCGGAGAAAGTGGAACATCAGGAACATCCGGAGAAAATGGTTCATCTGGAACTGCTGGATCTTCGGGTACGTCAGGTGGTGGATCAGCCGGTACATCTGGAACACCAGGAACATCAGGTACATCTGGTGCTCAAGGTATTCCGGGTGAAACATTAACTCCACAGGGTGTTGAGGCTTCATATTCATCTTTAACTCAAAGTGTTGGTACATCTTATTCAATTCCACAACCAGGATCTTTAGACACCTATATAGTTCAAGATACAAGTCATTTGTGGATTTTTGATCCGACATCAGGAGCTGCTAACACAGAAGGATGGGTTGACATGGGTGCAATTCAAGGACCTGCTGGTTTGAATGGTTCAGCTGGTACTTCCGGAACATCTGGTGAGAATGGAACATCAGGAACAGCAGGCTCTTCTGGAACATCAGGTTCAAATGGTACCGCGGGTACAAGTGGTAGTCAAGGAACATCTGGAACATCAGCAGTTGGTACATCAGGAACAAGTGGAACAAGAGGAAGTTCTGGTTCAGCAGGAACATCAGGAACATCAGGAGTTGGAACATCAGGAACAAGTGGAACAAGAGGAAGTTCTGGTTCAGCTGGTACAAGTGGATTAAGTGGTGTGAATGGTATTGATGGAACAGCAGGTACATCAGGTGTGAATGGATCTTCCGGAACATCAGGAGAAAATGGATCAAGTGGAACTACTGGTTCTGCTGGAACATCGGGAACACCTGGTACATCAGGTACATCTGGAGAAAGTGGATCTTCCGGAACAAGTGGTAGTCAAGGAACGAGTGGTACATCATCGATTGGTACATCAGGGACAAGTGGAGAGACTGGAACATCCGGAACATCAGGAGAAAATGGTTCAGCAGGTACATCTGGGAGTCAAGGAACGAGTGGTACGTCCGCTATTGGTACATCTGGTACAAGTGGAGAGACTGGTACATCAGGAACATCTGGTGTGAATGGATCTTCTGGAACATCAGGAGAAAATGGTTCAAGTGGAACATCAGGAGAAAATGGATCTTCCGGAACAAGTGGTAGTCAAGGAACATCAGGAACATCAGCGGTTGGAACATCAGGAACATCAGGAGAAAATGGTTCAGCAGGGACAAGTGGAACATCAGGATCTAATGGAACAAGTGGTAGTCAAGGAACATCCGGTTCAGCAGGAACATCAGGAGTTGGAACAAGTGGAACATCAGGAACATCAATTAGTGATAGTCTAACTTTAACTGGAACTTTTTCATCAACTGGTTTATCCGAATTTAGTGAAGTTATTGAAGTTATAAATTCAACTCCTACAGGTGCAACTGCTTCTAACGTTACTTATGACTTATCAACTGGAGCAATTTGGTATCATGGTACTGCATCAACTAACTACACTGCTAAGTTTGTTAATGTACCTACAACTAATAACAGAGCGGTTACTGCGACTATAATTATAAGTCAAGGTAGTACGGGTTACTCACCCACAATTGTTCAAATAGAAGGAGTTACTCAAAGTGTTAAGTGGGCTGGTGGTACTTATTCAGTTTCGACTAATAAGGTTGATATTATTGGATTCACATTTTTGAGAACTTCATCAAACTGGACACAAGTATTGGGACAAATAAGTCCATTTAGTTAAAAAATATTTATGTTAAGTAGAGTTTCAACATTTTCGGGACCTGTCTCAAAGTTATTTAAACCATCTACTACAATTAGATTTATAGTAGATGGTTTAATTTTACGTTATGAGTTAAATGGAACTCAATCATATACAGGTACATCTTCAGTATATGATTTAGTTGGTGGTAGTAATGCGACTTTAATAAATGGTCCAACTTACTCATTGAATGGTTATTTAAACTTTGATGGAGTAAATGATTATTTAATGACTGATACATCACTTAACTCTAAATTATCACCAGTTAATACTTCTAGAATTATTTCACACTTTATTTGGATTTATCCAATGGATAATGGTGTTATTGTAACCGAGCAAGGTGTTCCATCATTGAATGTGAATTGGCATGATTCACAAATTGAAATGGTTTCGGGAACATTAAAGTTTGGAGTTTGGCAAAGTATATCATTAAGTTCATCTATTTCTACACCTTTATACAACTGGCACTACGTTGGTTTAACTTATGATGGTACAACATTAAGAGGTTATGTTAATGCTCAATTAGCTGGTTCCGTAAATGGAACTAGATTAACCCCTTATAATGATGGTAGTGGTGTTGGATTACATTATGGAATTGCGGCAAATGATTCTACGAGTTTGGGTGATGGTACTTATGCAAAAATGAAATTAGGAGCTTTTCATGTTTATAACAAGGCACTATCATTAAAAGAAATATCTGATAATTACACAGTCACTAAGAATAATTATATACATACTGCTAGTATGTCAGTTTGGATAGATGCTAATGATCCATCAAGTTTTTCGGGTGGTTCAATTAATGATTTAAGTGGTAACTTTTTCACACATTCATTATCATCAAGTGCTACATCATCTAATATTTATGGTTTTAGATCTTTTAATTGTAGTGGTCTATCAAATAATTTCATAAGAGTAAATGGTACAGGTCCTACGTTAGCAACATCTGGATATACTTATGTTGCTTGGGCTAGGATAACATCAAATAGTTCTGTTTATAGAACACTATATAGAAGTGCTCCAAATGACCATGCTATTTTAGTTAATATCGGAACAGATAATTTAGGTTTTTACGATAATGATACGAGTTCTTTTAGAGATTCCGGATATGATGTAACTTCAATTGTAGATAAGTGGGCTCAATATTCGGTAGTTGGTGATTCATCGAGTAGTATATTTTATATAAATGATGTTCAAGTTGGATCAGTTGCATTTGGAGCTGGTGGTAATAGACATGATTATTTTGGTGGTATTGATACTCAACCATTTGGTTATGTTGGTAATATGATGTTATATAACAAAAAGTTAACCACAGATCAAATTAAGCAAAATTATGATGCTTTAAAGAATGTGTATCAAAATGGTGATTTTGTAACTACTAATTTAAATCTTTATTTTAATCCATCTAGCCTTCTAAGTTATCCAGGTTCAGGCTCAACTATTAATGATTTAACTGGTAATTCACTAAATGGTACATTGTCTAATGTTACATTTATAAGACCATATTTTGATTTTAATGGATCTAATTCACAAATTTCCATTACAGATAACACACTTTTAGAACCAGGAACAGGTAACTGGACAATGGAGGCTTGGTTTAGATCGGATATTGTTTCTGGATCACAAGTTGTTTTAGGTAAGTTTGCTAGTGGCGGAGAGGCAATTGATGTTTCTTATTCTATAAGAATTAGTGGATCTACATTATCTGCTCAAATTGGTAATGGATTAGGAAATACATTAAATACACATTACGCAAATTCTACCGGTTATACTATTTCAATAAATACTTGGTATCATGTTGTTTATGTTTATTCAAATACAGGAGACACACTAACAACTTATATTAATGGAAATTCTATTGGAACAGCATCTTGTACAATTGGAAATTTATTAAATACTACTAATAATCTTTACATTGGTTCTTATAATAATGGTGAATATTCTCAGTATTTCAATGGTCAAATTGGTATTGTTAGATTATATAGTTCAGCTTTAAGTTCTTCCAATGTTTTAACAAACTTTAATGCAAATAGAAGTATCTATGGGTTATAAAAATAATTCTTTGACTTTTATAAAAAAATATATACTTTATGTTAAGTAGAATATCAAATTTATCAGGACCAACTTCGGTAACATTTAAGTATAGTGGTATATCTAGTAGTGTAGCCGATCAAATTAGAGAACAATTAACAATATCACAAAAAACAACATATGACTCTGCTGCTGTCGGTGATTGGATTAAAGTTACATCTACTGAATATAATAATATTGTTTCTAATATATCAGGAACAACAAAATACAGAGATAGTGATGCGAATTTCGCATCTGGTGGTACTCAGTGGGGTAGTCCATTCTTTTTAGTTGGTGGTTCGGCTAGTGCGTATGTTCCTACTAACAATTACATTATTGCATATAAAGTCATGTGTGCAAGAACTAATCAAGCCTATTCTATTAGACTATACTCTTCTAACACATTTTCAGCAACTGGTAGTTCTTGGACTGGACTTGGTGCAACAGTTTCATTCACAACAGGTGCAGTTGCTAATGAAGTTGCTTATTATGTTAGAAAATCACCAACTACAACATTGTCAGTAAACTCATTCATTGGTATTTATAGTACATCAAATTTATCACAAGGTACTAACACAAAACCAACTTATTTATTTAGTAGCCCAGGTGTGTCAAATTACACTATTTATAATACAACTAATCCACCTGCTTTGCAAATATTAGCAACAACAACAAAATCATGGTAAAAAAATAAAAATTATGTTAAATAAAGTATCAAATTTTTCAGGTCCAATTTCAGTAACTTTTAAAAAAACTACTACTTCTGTTGTTGGTGGTGACTCAATAAGAAGTTCTCTATCTTCTGGTTCACAAGCGAGATATGATAGTGCAACAGTTGGTGATTTTGTAACAGTTTCATCAGCTGAATATGCTTCTGTTGTAACATCGGTCACTGCGACTAAATACATAATGAATGATACTGATTTAACAAGTAATTTTAGTGGATGGTCAACAGGATATAATATTTCATATAATGATACACTTAAATCAGAGGCTACTATAGCGACATCAAGTTATATTATAGGTTATGCTTTTAGTGGTGGTTTCACAACGGGTAATATAACAACATATTTAAGAACAGGAACCAGTTCAACTGGAACTCATACAAAAATTGGTTCAAATTTAGTTTTTGCTCCAGGATCAGGAAACAAAACTTTATATTTCATAAGAAAGGCTCCAACAACCGCAACATCAACAAAAACATACGTTTCTTTTTATATGAATGGAAATTCTCTTGGTCAAGTATCTGGTAAGACCAATTATCCAATTAATTATAGTCAATTTGCAGATAGTAACTCCTGGACTGCCTTTACTGGTGGATATCCTACTTTACAAGTAATTGCAACTACTAATAAATTGTGGTAATGGAATTTTAATATATAAGTTATGGCAACATCAAGAGCATTCGCATATAATATCGGACCATCAATATCAGGTCTTACACAAATTGGAAATTTAGCAATAACCGAAACAACACTTTCAGGACTGACTAGTTCTTTAGATTGGTTTATGGGACCAGATGAAGAACTTGGATATATTATAGCGGCTGAGAATGCAAATGGAACAACTACTGTACCGGATGGTCGCACAGCATCAGTTCAATTTTGGAGAAGTACTACACAAAGTGTGAGTTCGTTTTTATCATTATCTAATTATATTTCAAACATTAATGGTAGTCCTCAAAACTTTATTTATGCTACTCAGGCGGTAGCATGGTTAAATACCAATAATTACTGGACATCTTATAGCACTTCACCTTATACTTCATTAAATTTAATAGCTAATTATTTAAGAGGTTATATGTCAGATTTCAGAAACCCTAGTTTTTATAGCTATAGATTAGATGGTAATGGTCAATACATCAGTGATGGTGGTAGTGATATGTATGATAATGGTAACTTTACAACACCTTGGTTAAGATCAGGAACTCAATATACTTCCAATGGTTCAACGACCGCATCTTTTCCACAACTTATCAATTACACAAATACAACTAGAGTTTTAACTGATACTGACTTTTATTATGTTAGTTTAGGTTATACACAATTTGCTGGTGGAGTTCAAGACTCGACATATTTACCACTAACAGTTTTAGGTAGTAGAAGTGGAACTGCGCCAATAGGTTGGCAGGTAGGTGGTAATTCAGGTGCTGATGGTGGTGGTAATATGACATCAAGTGTAATATGGTCTGGAACTGAAAGTAATGGATTTACAACTTACGCATTTTTTAGAGAAACTTATAATGCTACCGATCCTTCACATTGTAACCTAATTATTTTACTAGGACATCCAAATTGGAGTTCTTCATTTGGTACGTTAAATAGTTTTGCTGATCCAGCTAGTAATGGTGGTAATGGTGCTTATTATTATTCAACAACAGCTAGTAATATATTAACAATACATACTTTATTAAGTAAAGCTGGTGGAGTATTAGTAACAGCAAATGAGTGTAGAGATGTAGTTAGTAACTTTACTTTAAGAGTTAAACAATCTTTAGGATTTTAATTTAATATATACAATATGATTAAAAAATATTTAGAATTTATTAATGAATCTGTTGATAAAAACAGAGAAGATTTTAATTCATTAGGAGAATGGGTTGAATATCTTTATTCGACACTAAAAGATGATGATTTAGAATATATTAAGAATATTGTAAATAGACATTTTAATATAAGTAGAGAAGATGATTTAAGTGATATACCTTCTGATATTAGATTGGCTAATGCTATAAATATATTAGATGATAATACTAAAAATGAAATAGAATCATTAATAAAAGACTTTTTTGAGAATGGTATTCAAGAAAAAGAACCAACAATTGAATATTCAACTGATTTAGAACCTTTAACTGAATCTGATATTTCTATGTCTGGTAAAAATATATTTACTTCATTTTTAAAATGTTTAACAGCTTTAGGTAAAAAAGATACACAAACTAATTTTGATGTATGTCCAGATGACTTTTTACTTTTTTATCATTTTGATAATATAAGTGTTGAAGATTTAAAATCAGTATTTAATAGGTTTTCATCACTAAAAAGATATTTAGAATTAATATCTTATGATATGAATGAAGTTAATCTTTACTTTGGTGTTAGATTAAGTGGTAACTTTGAATATGGAATAAATTTAGATAAGTTATGTCCGATTGGTCAATTCAAATTATCTGCTGGTGTTATTAAATGGATTTTAGGTTTAGATTCTAAATCAGCATTTAACCTTAAAAAAGATTTAGTTAACTATTCACATAATGATCTTTTGGTTTTAAGTAAGATAAAATCAGATATAAAAAATTTCTCACCTGGTTTCTTTGATAAAAAATCATCAATTAGTATAAAAGACAGAATTTTAACTATTGGATACTTTGGTATTGGTAAGTGGGATAACGGACAATTAGACTCAGGTGAATATGAAAATATAAAACAAAACTTTAACAGTTGGATTATCTCAAAAAAATGGTCAGATAAAGTACAATATAATGTAAAACCTAACTCATCTTGGGTTTATCTTAATTTAAAATTAAAATAAAGTTATGAAATATTTAAAAAAATATAAAGAAGGTTTTGACTATAATAAAGAATGGGAAGATATGTCAAAAGAAGAAAGAGAAGAAACTGCTATATCTTCTTATAAAGGTGAAGATGATGTTGATTTCATCATTACTAAAATGAAAGAAAAATACCCGAAAGAAGAAGTTAGTGATAAGTCAGATTTTATTGATATGATTTGTTGGTTTGAAGACCAATTCAAAAAAGATATTGTCGATGAAGATGAAGTTATTAATAGACTAACTATCGAATATGGTTTATAAACATTTAATTAAAACTTTTCTATAAAAAGAAAAGTTTTTTTGTTTATGGAAAAACCAAATAAAGAAGATTTAATGAAAAAATGGGCACCTATTTTAGAAAGAGTAGGTTTAACTGGCTCTAAAGCTGAGTGGATGTCTGAATATGCCGAAATACACTCTAATAAAGAAGTTGAAAAAAATACATTATCAACTGAATATACATCTAATGATTTTCCAAATTTATTACCAATGTCTAAAAAAATAGTTGCTAAGACTGTTGGTTTAGATATAGTTTCGGTTAAACCAATGAGTTCACCTGGTGGTACATCAGAAGAAACAATGGAAAGAATTAAAGCTGAAGTTAAAGCTGAAAACCGTGAAAGAAAAATCAATAACATTCTTGAAGGAGAAGATTTTAAAGAAATGGATATAACTGAACACCCTGATTATAATGGTCCTCTTGGTAATCTATTTTATTTAGATTATTCATATGGTGGCTCTACACAATCATCAGTAAAATCAAAATCAAATATAAGAGTATTATGATATTTATGAATTTAATAGAAAGGATAAAGAGTCTTTTTAGTAAAAATAAAAATGATTCATCTAAAATATCATGTAATAAAAGTTATTGGTTTCCAGCTATAGATTCACCAGATCCAATTCTTAGAAAAGTTAAGATAAATAAAATTTATAAAAAAAATAGATCTATTGATACATCTAATATTTATCATATACATTATAATTTTGTAAATCATCCAGTAAAGAAGAAGTTTATAGTAAAGGTTGGTGATGTTTCAGGTAGTTATTCAATTGCTTTTGGATCTAATAATATTGTATCTGGTTATAATAATATAGCTTATGGTTATTCATCTTTTCCAATAAACATAAATAAAGTTAGAATTAAAAAGTTAAATAAAATTTACGGAAGGACTCATGAGGTGTAAATATATACCTTATGACAAATGTTTATCTAATAAGTGCTGAAACTAATGGTAAAAAACTATATAAAATAGGTTACACTAAGAGAAAGGTAGAAGAAAGAATTAGAGAATTTAAAACTGGTAACTCAGCTGTATTCTCAATTATAGAAATATTTAACTCAAAGTGGGGTACTAAAATCGAGGCAAGTTTACATAGACAATTTAGCACAAAGAAAGTTGGAGGTGAGTGGTTTGATTTGAATGAAGATGATATACAAATGTATAGAATGGTTTGTCAAAGACTACATGAAAACTTTGAATTAATTGAAAGAGAAAATACTTACTTCATAGATAGAGGTGGTAGATTTTAAAAAATAATAAAATAAATATGAGCTCATTAAAAGAAATATCAATAAGAGATTATATCTCTAAAATAAATTTTAAGACCGATGACTGGAAATTATCTCAAATAAAAGAAGATATGAGAAGATTTTTGGGAGAAGAGCCAGGTATTGATGTTATTTACAAAAAAGATGTAATGGTAAATGAATTTACTGGTGAAGCAAAAGAATTTAAAGATGTTGATAAAATATCAATAATCTTTACTGATTTAGATAATAGATTTAAAAAGATTGAATTTATTATTGATGAAAAAATCTAATAAATTATAATGGATGAAATTAATAAATATTTTTTAAACTTAGATAAAATACATAAATTAGAAGATAAAGAAGAAAGACAACAAATACACATATATTATAAAGATATGTTATATGCTTATAGTGATGGTAGAAAACCTATGGCTGATTCAATTAAATGGACTTTGATTAATTCTGGCTATTTGTTGAATAATGATCAAGTTAAAAGAGATGAAAAAATAAATAATATTTTAGATGGAAATTAAAGCCGATATAGTAGATTATATGGGTAAATATGAAAGTGGTGTCTTAGTATTAATAAATCTAAATATAGATGGAAAATTTTACGAAGGCACTCTTTTTTATTCTGATAAAGAACTTGTCTTAACACCTGATGAACAAGTTGAAAAAGTCATAGGAATGGAAATTGAGTTATGGGATGGTTATAAGACTTTGTTAGAGAATATTTTAAAAAAACTAATTCCATATGAAGAAATATCTAAACGATTAGATGAAGTTGATTTTGAAAAGTATGTTTCATACTATGAAGAAGATTTAGGAAAAATAGTCTTAGATGAAATAGAACCAGATCAAATTATATCAGCAACTAACTCAAACTTATTTTAATAAAATTAGTATAATTTAAAAAATATTTTTATATTATGCTAATTAGCGAAATTGGAATTAGAGGATTTAAATCATTTGGAAATAATGAACAAATTGTAAAACTAAATACAGAAAAAGGAGAATTAATCTTACTTGTTGGTAATAACGGAAATGGTAAATCATCATTTCTTTCTTCTTTTGAATACACACTTTATGGTAAAGTAAGAGGCGGTCGCCAAAAGAAATGGTCTACTTTATCAACTCTCCCAAATAGAATTAATGGTGAGTTATTAAACAGAATAGTTTTTAACTCAAATGGTACTGACGTTGAGATTCAGAGGGGTATATCACCAAATAAACTTATTTTAAGTGAGAATGGTGTTGTAAATGAAAGAGCTGGAAAATCAAATATAGATGAAAAGATTGAGAAGTATGTTGGAATGGATATTGAAACATTCAAATCATTTATCTCAATGTCAATCAATGACTTCAAAAATTTCATATCATTATCAAATGAAGAAAAACAATTACTTTTAGATAAACTTTTTAATTTAGAAGTAGTTAATATCTTAAATAGTATATTAAAAGATATTAATAAATCAAATAAAACTAGAATGGCTTCTCTTGATTCTGAGATAAAAACACTTGATGAATCAATAGAATCAATACAAAGATCAATCGATAAAACAATTAAACTTTCAATTGAAAAAGAAAAGTTAAATATACAAGCTGATATAGATCGTCTTATGGATGAAATGAATTCTAAAAAAGAAGATTATAAAGCATTAAAAGAAAAAGTAGAAAAGATAAAAGAAAAAGAAGAAACACTATCAAATGAAATTGAAAATGAGAAGAAACAATATATTAATATCCAAAATGATATCAGGAATGTACAAAAAGAAATTGACCTTTACGATTCTGGAAAATGTCCCACTTGTAGAACAGATTTTAATTCTGATTACTATTCTTCTTTAAGACAATCTTTAGTTGAAAAGAAAGAAGGTTTTGAGAAAATTAAAATTGAGTTAGAAGAAAACATTTCAAACATTAAAGAAAAACAAAAGAAATTAAAAGAAATTTCTACAAAAACAAATGAATCTTTTAGTGAGATGAGTTACTTTTTGAAAAATTGTAAAATGCAAATTGATCAATTAAACAAAAAGAAAGAACAAGATGGTTCAATTGAATTACCAAATGTTGATGAGTTTAAAAAATCAATTGAAGAACTAGAAGAAAAGAAATCATCGAGTAAAGACCATGTTACAGTTTGTAAAGATAAAGAACTTTACTATAAAGAATTAAATAGAATCTTTGGTGAAGATGGTGTTAAGAAGTCTATTATTGCTGGTATTATCAAACCAATTAATCACTTTATTCATGAGAATATAACTAAGATGGGTATTCACTTTGATGTTAAGTTAGATGAAACTTTTACAGCTGAGATTAGACAATTTGGTTCACCTATTGAAAGTGATTCTTTATCAACTGGTGAAAATAAAAAAGTTAATATTGCGATATTAATTGCTTACTTAAAACTGATTAGAACTAAACGTCACATTAATATTTTATTCTTAGATGAGGTTTTCTCTTCTATTGATATAGAAGGTATAGATTCTATTTTAACGCTCTTAAAATCGTTTGCAAATGAGTATAACATTAATATCTTTGTTGTTCATCATGCTATTTTGAATCAAGAAATGTTCGATAGAATATTAAAAATAAATAAGGATGTTTTCTCAACAATTGAGGAGGTAAACTTCTTAGACTAAAAAATAATAATAGTTATGTCAAATAATTGGGGAAATTGTAGTACGAGCACATCTAGTTATGGAGCCTTATGTATTGGAACTAATAGTATTGTAGGTGGAAATTATAATATCGTAATTGGTAATAACAACAATATCTCATCTGGTTATTCTTGGGCTGATAAGACAACATCAATTCAGGAATATATAGAATTTGGTTTGAAACTAATGGGTATAGATTTATCTTTTGATGATTTCTCTAAAATGACTGAATTTGATAAAAAAGCATTTATGAGAAATCATAGATTGAATAATTTACTAAAAAATAAAGAAGATTAATATGTTAATAGTAGAAGTAGATAAAAGTGGTATCGAAAGAGCTTTAAAAAAACTAAAAAGAAAATGGGATAAAAATAAAATCATTAAAGAGTTAAGATCTCGTAAAGAATTTATTAAAAATACCGATAAGAAAAGAGCTGCTAAAAGTAGAGCTGCTTATATCGAGAAAAAATATAGAAGTCAAGACTAATGGATTTATCTAAAAATTATTATGGTATTTTAGGTGTTCCTAATAATGCAGATGAAAAAACAATAAAAAAATCTTATTATAAATTAAGTTTTACTCACCACCCGGATAAAGGTGGTGATGCTATTATCTTTGGTGAGATGACAGAAGCTTATGACATTCTTTGTAGTGAGCAAAGAAAAGATTATGATTTAAAATCTAAATTTGGGAGTAATTATAATGAGTATTATGAATTATTTAACATAAATGTTGATTTAGAGTATGATGATGTTAAATCAACAAGAGATAAATTTAAGAAAAATGAAGTAAATGATGTTATCATATCAGTTGATAATGATTTTGATGGATCAGTTGAATTTGAAAGATGGGTAAAGTGTAAATCTTGTGATGGTACTGGTAAAGACTTTTCATCTAAAATTGTTATTCGTGATAATGATGGTAATGTTTTAAAAGTTTTTGATGCTGATGATGGGTGTGATTTCTGTGAAGGAACTGGTCAATATATGGGTCAGGAATGTTCTTTTTGTAATGGTAAAGGACAAGTAGGTTTAAATCATTGTAAAAGTTGTAATGGTGAAAAAAGAATTTTAGGTAAACAAAAATTAACCGGCTTGAAGTTAAAAGGTGATAAAACTAAAATAGATTCAATGGGACATCACGCTAAAAATGGAAATGTTGGACATTTATATTTAATAAAAAAAGAGTTACCATAAAGTAACTCTTTTTTTTATTCATAAAGAGATTGAATATAAGATGCGGGCATTGCTGAGTATTCTGCGTATCCACCTGGTGGTCTAGGGCTATATTCATTATCTTCTGTTGGCCATGTCCAACCGCCCGGTTCAGCTGTGTTATTATTTGGAGGATCTGGCCATTGATTAATAATAACACCTCCGCCACCTCCGCCGCCGCCAGATGGTGGAGCTGGTATAACAACATTCGGTGGGGGATCATAAAATATGTCAAATGGTGTAATATCACTCGATTCAACCCAAAGCTCACTTGATAGTCCTGGTAATCCAATATTATCATAAGTATCACTTAGATATTGTGATCTTTCAATTCTATCAAACTTAGGTGTTAATTCAATAAATCTATAAGCGTATAGATTTTCTCTTACATAACTTCTCTTACTAACAAGAGGAGCTTGAACAGATCTATTTATATTTTCATTTGTAAAATATTTAAAGAATGGCACCATATCAATTTCATAGAAGCTTAAATTGTCTATTACAAATTCAGATATTTCTTTACCACTATCACCAGAACCTCTAAAATTCATCATCAGGTCTCTCTTATTGAAGAAATATTCTGTTTTAGTTTTATTTGGTGTTAAAATATGATTAATATTTTTATAAACTGGTAAATATGATGCCTCAACAGTATTTGTTATTATAGTATTTAATGTTGGATAAACAATCTTTTTAGATATAACATTTAAATTACCAAAGTGTAAAGTAGGTAATTCCATTGGTCTTGGATTGTAATTTGATGATCTACCAACATAATTATTTTCAACTAAATCTGAGTCAACAAGATCAAATTGAACCATCGTATATCTATTCGGTTCTAGTTTATCAGTATCTCTATTTCCTACTTCTTCGAGTGGATTTTGTAGATTTAGAACACCTCCATCATATCTAGCTGAAACTTTTAATTCTTTACCTTTTAATACTGGTGCAATAATCGGAAATAAGAATCCAATAAAGTCACTAGACTGATTTCTTGAGAAAGTTACAAAAGATCCAACTGATGATGATTTACTCCATTTCCATCCAAGATTTTGAAATTTAGTTGAGTTTGGTCTAAAATATTCAGAAAATTTACCAGAATCTCCAATATAGTCACTGAAAATTTTATGTTTTGTTCCCAACTTATAGTTTCTAATAGATGTTGAAAAACTATCTCTGAATTTAGAAACACTTGATAAGACATCATAAGTTATATATCCATATAAATTATTATTTGAAATATTATTATCTGTTAGTTCATCATAATTTGTTAATGGTTGGAATATATTTGTAGCTGAAGTTTCATCAAAAACAACATCAATCCATGAATTATATGAGAATACACTTCTATCATCATTATTAGTAATAGCTGTTGATTTTGAAACATTTAATGAGTCAAAAGTCATATTCTGTATAAGACCTGTATTTTTATAAGATCTAACTTTACCAATAAAATTGGTATTTCTTAAAAAGAAAGTAATAGAATTAGATGTAAAAATACTTGTTTCAATAGTTCTACTATCTATAACACGATTAACTTTGGCCTTACCAAACATAATAGACTCAACACTATCATCTTCAAACTCACTAATATATATATCATCACCAACATTAAATGAGTGTGTTGTATTGAATGTAATATTAAGAAATCTACTTCTAAGTCCAGTTGTTGAATTTGTCAATCCAATGTTACCAGCGGAATATGTGGAAGTAATTACATTAGATTTAAAATGACCTCCTGATAATTCACCATCAATCCAATGTGAATTGACCATTTTAGTGGTATATGGTAATCCATAAAAACTACCGTTTGTCCAAACACCATTATTAAAATAACCATTAAAGAAATTACCATTTAACCAGATATTTTTAGTTATACAAATAAAATGATAAGGTGAATCTTTTTCAACTCTTCTTAATGGAAAATCATATTCAAACTCAACTAATAATGTAGTACTAGTTTTATTTATTATTGTATAATAATTTCTTATAAGTTTTCTTTCATCATTTATATCAATCGCAACTATATTTGATATAGAAATTTTATCACCAACATTAAACATTGAAACATTATACGATGGACCAGATATTGTTAATCTCCACTTTTTATCTCTATTATAAGAATAAAATTGACTAACTGAGAAGAAGTTTCTAATGGTATTGTCTTCTCGATAACCATTTAACCAGTTACCATCTTCCCAAATTCCAGAATTAAATCTACCGGTACCTGCCTTTGTTTTAATAGTTGAATATGTTAAAGATCTAAGAGCATTAAGTGTATTACCAACCCCAATATTATAGAAGAAACTTGGTGTTTCTTGATAATCATAAGAATCAAATAAACTAAGTCCGGTATTTAGATAGTTATTACTAGCTAAACTATTTGTACCAACACTCAATAAAGTATTATTTTGAACATGATAAGTTTCTTCTATTTTTAGATCTGATAGTATAGAAACTATGTAAGTAGCTCCTGTTGTTTGTTGTATTTGATCACCGACAAATATTAAATATTGATTACCTTGAAGTCCATAAAATATATATTCTTTATCAGTAACACTATATGTTAATGTTCCTACATAATTAGGACTTGAACTATCATCAAAAACAAATTCTATTGTCCAACTTTTTAACTTACCAACATCTAAACCAGCATCATCTTTTATATAAAGTGTCCAGTTACCAACAATAGTACTAGATGAGTTTAGTAACTTTCTAACATCTTTAGTATTAGATCTATAAGCACCATATCCAATACCTATATCTTTTTTCATTTTAAATGTATCGGTAAATGGTGCAGATCCTCTAGATATACTAGGTTTAGTATCATCTGAAGTAAAAACTGTTGATGTTAAATTATCACTATTACCTCTTTCTCTATTAAATAAGTTTATAGTTTTACCAATTCCTTGTACATCATTTGAAGCCGGACCTTTTAAGTTTAAAATTAAATCACCATCCCAAGTGTGGTCTATATTAACAGTTACTTTTATTTCTTTAAGTGTTGTAGCGCTAGTTAAATAGTTATTACTATCTAAAGGAATAAAAATTGTATCTGTTGTTGTTCCCCAGTCTGCAATTGTTTTATTTGGTGAAGCAGATGATATTAAAGAACTGATAGGTCTTTGAGATGGTAATGTACTAGATAAATAAAATTTAACTCCTATATTATCATTTCGAGTATTCTTATATTTAAATGATAAATTAAATTTATCATAATTTACAAATTTAGCAATATAATTATTCTTTCTAAATCCTTCATGTGGACTTTTTGAATATCCATTCAAACCACTACCTTTGTTTGTTGTATCTGTTGATCTATTTGGTTCCACAAGACCAATAACATCAGACTCATCATCTGGATGAAACCCATATCTATCATACCAATTTGGTATATCAACATCTGGTCCACCTGACCAAGGACCACCAACTGGCATATTAAAATAAGGTTCGTTTGCTAACCCTTTGTATAAAGGTTGACTTTGCCAGTATGAAGTTGATGACTTTGGTCTATCATACCAAATATATCTATTTTGAGCAACATACCAACCATTACCAAATAAATTACCACCCTCTGTCCAAGGTTTAGCTGAGAATGTATTTTGTGTAGTCGTTGGACCACCTACAAGAATACTACCATCTTCTCGAATAGTTGGAACATTCTGTATCGTAAAAGTACTAACATATGAAAATCCTTGTATTAACCAATCAATTTCATTAATAGAATAAGAAACAATACCTTCTCCAGTATTAAGGTATGTTCCGGTTGTTTGACTTCCATTTCCTTTAAATTCAGTGTATCTAAAATTAGAAGCAGTTATAAGAGCTCTATAAGTTGTATTTATATGACTATTACCAAATAAAATATTCGAATAAAAAGTTGATGGTCTTTGAGATAAATATGAAGTTACATCTTGTTTTGGACTTGAGTAGTAATGAAATGTAAAAATTCTACCAGGAGAAGTTGGTAGATTTAGAGTATCTAAACTCGCTTTACTTTCAAAATAAGCCCACGGAATTATAAATGTATCAGATTTTTTAAAATCATAATCAGTTAAATCTGATCCAGTTATATTTTGTCTATAATCTTTGTAAAAAGTTTTATCCGCTAATAACTCAGTCTTTTCTCCAAGTGGAGTGACTAAATACAGAGCTGGTGATCTCCATTGTCTCGAATACGACGTATCTTCACCAATTTGTAAATAGTTCATAATAACCGTATTAAATTGATAAACTTTGTCCTTTTTAAAGCTTTTTGGAGTCGTATTATAAAAACCTATTGCTTTCTGTAGCATATGTGCTTGATTATAATTATCAACAAAATCTCCAAAATAAGATGGTCTATTATACCAAAAAGTATATGGTGATCCTGTTGATTGTGTATAAATCAATGGACTAACTCTCAAAGCCTTATAAGTTGCTTCATTTGGAGAGTCTTTATATCCCATAACAGAGTATGTCCATCCAAATATTTTTTGAACATCAGCTATAGTTGTTGTTATCGATGGTGGAAGTGTACCTCCAATATATGTATCTGTATTTATATTCTGTGACCAACCCATATTCTATATATTAAAAATGTTTATATACTTATTAAAATTAATCAAAAGTACCACTGAAGAATGTACTGCCTGGATCTTCTGGATTTTCTTCTTGTCCAAAACCAAAACTACCGGTATTAAATGTTTGATATTGTGGAGAGGAATACATATTAAATAATTGCATCTCATTGTACCCAATCCATGGATTATCAGGAGTAGTATTCGGTTGTAACGTACCACCTAAAAATCCACCACCTAAAAGTCCACCACCACCATTCCAACTTGTATCATCACCAGGAAGGTCATCACCAGGTGTATAAGGTTCATATATAATATCTTCATCTCCTCTTGGTCTCCATGGATTTGAACCTAATATAGATACACCTATAGGATCATAGTAAGCTCCAAAATTATACTCAGATGGGTTTTCAACTGTAATATCGAAACTAATATCACTCGATCCACCAACACTTAATTGTGTAACAATTTTTGGAGAAGCTTTAAATAAATTCCAAACATGAATTTCATTTTTAACAGGACCTAAAAACGGAAATACTGAAACAGGTGGATTTTGTGTATAATCATAAGGTTGTAATGATACTGAATAACCATAATTTCTTAATCCACGTTTCATTATATTATATACAAAACTATTATTAATAAATCCAGCATAATCAAAATTTGAACCATACCAGTTTCCATTTTTCCAAGTACCACCTTCCCAGATTACATTATAAGCATTCATGAAGTTAGAAACACCATCAAAGAAAATCATACCAAAAGCTGTGCCACTTATAAAGTTACCACCAAGCCATCTAGACATATAAAAATCACTATCTATAAAGTCACCAGTAACCCAAGTAGACTTATCAGTGTTATTTGGAACATTAACATTAAAATTAGGAGTAAACGAATATTGAGTTTGAGGATTCATTTCAAATGGATAATTAACATTATTACTTCTATTAACATATGGATTAAATGAACTATTTTGAAATCTACCCTTATTAAAAACTCCCGTTAACCAAACACTATTCTTAAATGTACCATTATTACTACTAAATGTACCAGATAGCCATAAAACTTTATCAAAGTTAATTGAAGTATATGTTTTAGGAATTTTATTATTTATATAATAAGCTTTATCTTCTAAATATTGCCATTTATTACTAGTAGCGATTCCACTAACCCACAATCCATAGAAACTCTGTGTATATGAATTTACAAATTTTGAAGCATTTGAATTTTGATAATTATCAACATCTAGATCTCCAATAGCTGAGAATGTAGAACTTCCTTTGAAATTACCTCCAGTGAATAACCCACCATTCCAAAGTTTTCCTTTAAAATCACCACCATTAAACGTTCCTGAATACCAAGTTGAATTATCACCTGTTGAAGCATTTCCAAACTCACCATCATTAAATATTCCATTTTCCCAACTATATGTTAATTTATCATTTGAGTTGTTATAAAACAAACCACTCTGAGTACATCCATATGCAGATATAAATCTACCACCATTAAATGTACCGGTTTTCCATTTTGCGTAGTTAGAAAATTGACCACCATTAAATATTCCTTTATACCAAGTAGCATTATTATTTCTAACTACTGTGTAATCAGTAGTATTGTATATAAATGTTAAATTCCATTCCATTAAATAACCTATATCACTTTGTCCATTATCTATTAGTATCAATTCCCATAAACCGTTAAAAGTTTTATTAGAATTTAGTAATTCATTGGATGATGTTGAGTTTGATAAGAAACTATATGTTCCAAATGATCCAACATTTAATGATTTAGACATTCTGAATTTCAAATAAGGTGGTACTTGGTTGTTATAAAATTCTTGATTGGTGGATTGTAATGTTGGATTTAAATCATTCGTTGTGAAAACAACTGGTTCGTTGTAAATAAATCGATTACTTGACCCAATTCCAGAATCTTTAACATTTATAATTTTACCATTTGGTGCTTTTAAATTTATTGTTAAGTCACCAATCCATGAGTGATACATTCTTATTCGAAGTTCAATTGTAAAAGGAGAATTCGTATCAACTACTTTATTGTAAATTGTACTTGATAAACTCTGAGTTGAGACTAAAAATCCTACTGTATTTGCCACATTCCAAATAGGAGTATCTAAACTCAATTGATTTACAGTCATACCAGAGGTCTCTGCAGTAGCTGACCAATTACTTGTTATACTAGCTGTAGGGTTTAATTGAACTAAATAGTTTGAGTAAGTTGTTCCCTCTATATAGACATCTATATTTTCTCTATGTGAACCAAAAATACCATTATTAAATACACCATCATACCAATTAATATTAGATCCTGCACTTGTTTGAGTAGCCCCTAAATAATTTGGATCTTTTGAAAGTAATGTGGCGTTGTTAACTGTAACATATGTAATATCACCATTATAAATAACTGTTGAATCTGGTGATGATTTACCTTCACCAATAACACCATTACTGAATGTACCTTTATAAAATTTAGAGTAGTTGAATAAACCATTTTTAAATAGTCCATCTTCCCAATCACTTTTAAAGAATAATCCATCTCTAAATTCACCATTAACCCAAGAATATCTAAAATTTGAAATAGTTGCACTAACGACACCATCAATATGGTATGATTTTATTCTATTATCGTAATAATATTTATTTAGACTAGTTGCATTACCATCAAATGATCTTGAATTATAAAAAGTACCATTCGTGAATATACCATTTAACCACTGAGACTCTTTAACAACACCTTTTGAGAAAGTAAGGTTATTTAAGAATGAATTTTGTATTATACCATCTTGCCATATATCACTACCACCAATAAAGAATGAGTTTAAGTATGTAGCGGATGATAGTATATTATTATTATTACTAAAAATAGTATCACTTATGATCAAACTTCTAACTTTTTCAAGATTAACAAAATCTCTATCATTTGAATCATAGTTATCACTCTTTATTAATGAGCTATCAATATAAGGTCTTTTAAATAAACCAGATTTTAATTTACTCTTATAAAACTTAGTCTTACTTAAATATCCATATCTATTTTTTGAGTTATTTGTTTTAAAATATCCACCTGCGGTTAGGCCAGATAAAACATTAGTATTAACCTCTTTAATTGTTAATTTATTAATGTCGATTGAAACTACTTCATAAGCATCTGGAAGTCTACTTATTGAATCACCATTTATATAGTCAACCGAATTTAAATAAACAATATCACCTATTTCAAAATTAAACTCTTTATTTTTATCAAAAACATATTGAGTGTTAGTAACAGTTAATGTGTTATTTATGGTATTAAGTACCATTCTATATGTACCACTACCAGTTAATGATGATATATTTACGTCGTTATTATAATTTATATAATAACCACTGTTCCAATCTGAAGTTTCTAAAATACCACTATCAAAGTTAGCATCTATAATGAAAGCTTTAGAAATATCTATCATATTACCTAAGTAAGTTGACTGTGTACCCGGATTTGAATTATAATTAAAATTAAATTCAGTTGCATCTACATTCCTATTTATAATATCTTGGATAGAAACTAAAATATCAATTGAATAGTAATTTGAATTTGGATTAGCTTTTATTAATCCGGTTGATTGTGCAACTATACTAGCGGTGGATGATAATGTTGGTGTTATTAAAAGTTGTAAATCAACCGAAGCTGTTAAACTATTTAAAACATAACCATTTTCTTCTGGTGTTGATAAATAAGCAGTATATTCAAATCCTCTCTTATAGAAGTTACTAACATTATTATTTCTCTCAAATAAGTAATCATCATTAATAACAGAGTCAGTGTAGTCATCTGTAAAGTCAATCCAAGTTCCCATTTTAAACTTCTTATCGAAGAATGTTATTGCTTTTCTTGAATTATCATTTATATTCACACCTTTTAGGTAAAAATGATCACCTAATCTAAGTTTTTTATAGTCTTTTTTATCAATATAAAATTTAAATAACTTATGAGTTGTTCTTGAGTTTTGTAAACTAGAAGGATCTGTTAACTTTATAATACTATATGTACTTGATCCAGTTGGATTGTTAAGTAGATTAGTATATCTGTATTCTGAAACATTCCATTCATCGTAAGCTTTTATTTTAATTGCATTCTCTGCAATATATGTTGAGTCTTTAATGACACTATCAACAACTTGAGAGTTTACTATTCTACTATTAATCACTTTACTATCAACTAACTTTGAATTAATTAAAGTTGAGTTATCAATTAATAATGAATTAAATTCACCATCCTCAAAATATCCTTTCTTAATGGAAATGTTAAAGTTTTGAGTGGTTGAGCTTAAGTGGTTTTTTAAAGTTGTTTTGGTATTACCTTCTCCTAGTTTAGCATTTATTATTGTACCATTTTCAATATTTGCTTTAATGATTTTAGAATCGATAATAAAGTTAAAACCTCTACCACCATTATTCGCAGTATTACTTTTTTGAATTGGATTTCCGCTACTATCAATTGCTGCTGTATAATTTTGTCCAGCAATTGTTATTTTAGAGTTTATATCACCATTCTCCCAAAGTGTATTTAATATAGTACCACCATTCCATTTGGAAATACCACCTTTCCATTTTATTCTTTTTTCTTGAATTCCATAGACACCATTGTTGAAAGTACCATAAAATTCACCACTTCTAAAATTTGATTTACTTATTATTGGTTTTGAAAATAGTTTATCAACTCCCCAATATGAATTTGTTGGTCCGGTCATCCATTCATATACCTGTCCTTCTTTAAAATCGGTACCAGAATGTGTAAAATCACCACTCATAATTTTCATTCTATTATTAGAATAAGTACCTTCTGCGAAAGAGAATGATCCATAATAGTATAATTCTTTTGATATATTAATCCAATATCCACTACCATTTCTAACAAAGAAACCAGGAGCACCGGTTAGACCCAAGTTGACGCCATATCCTGCAATATTTGAAGAGTTTGTTCCAGAAATTATAGATTCTTCATTATAAACTGGTTTATAAACTATATCATTTGAATCAGCGTATATTATATTATTTTGGTATTTATCAAATTTATAATTAAGTTGACCTCCTCTTGTTGATATTTGTTTATTTACATGTACAAATTCTTCTCTAGTTGAAACTTTCCAAACTTTTACAAAGTCATCATTATTTTCATCATCATTAAATGGTAAAACACCAGTATAATCTATATCTAAAACTATTTTACATTTATCTACATAAAGAACAATATAACCATCTCTTCCTGATTTATACTTATTATTTTGGATAAGTAAATCACTATCATAGTAACCATTTACAATAAAAACTCTATCACCAACTTGAATATTTGAGTTTACCTCAGTATAAAATAATGTTTTATTTATATCATTTACTGTATATGGTTCTACCCAGTTTAATAAACGTGGACTTGCGTAACCATTAGTTTGTTCCTCTAATATTAAAAAGTTATCAAAATAAGCCAAGTTATATTGTAACGCATCAACAAAATTACCAAGTTGATAATCAATAGATGTTACTAAATATGGTCTGTTGATACGGACAGTCTGTGATGGTAATGGCATTCAACTAATATATTTTTTATTATATATTAAAAAATAAATACTTTCTAATCAACTTATTTTTATTATCTTTGTATATTATCTATGAGTATGAAAAAAATATTAATATTTACAGGAGCTGGTGTTTCAAAAGAGTCAGGAGTTGATACATTTCGTGATTCGGATGGACTTTGGCACAATTTTAAAATCGAAGATGTTGCAACTTTAGATGGTTGGCGTAAAAATAAAGTTAGAGTTTTAGACTTTTACAATCAAAGACGTTCTCAAATGAAAGACGTTTTTCCAAATGATGCACATAAAATAATCGCTGATTTAGAAAAAGATTATAATGTGACTTTAGTTACACAAAATGTTGATAATCTACACGAAAGGGCAGGTTCTACAAATGTAATACACCTACACGGTGAATTGTCAAAAGCTAAATCTTCTTTTCCTGGTTCAGACGAAACGATTGATTGGGATGGTGATATTAATATTGGAGATAAATGTTCAAAAGGCTCACAATTAAGACCTGCAGTTGTTTGGTTTGGTGAAAATTTGAATTACAACTTGTTGACAAAGGCCGAAAAAGCAGCTGAAGAATGTGATATTTGTATTATCGTAGGAACTTCAATGCAAGTTGCTCCTGCTAATCTATTACCAACGTTAGTAAAAGATACTTGTAAGATATATTATGTTGATCCAGCTGATGAAATGGTTGTTTGGTCAGATACTTATGGTTTAAATAAGATTAATTATACTCATATTAAAGAACCTGCAACAGTTGGTATGAAAAAAATTGTTGATATTTTGAAAAATGTTTAGTGTTAAGGGAATAGATACTTATCGTGATGGTGGAACTATAGCAATTAAATGTGTTATGTCTGTTCGTTGGAAAGAAGTTAAATGGCTTGAAGATAGACAAGGTGAAGTAATTGAGGTTTGTATTGATGGTAGATTTGGTAAAGAACCTAAGTTTTGGTTTGGTTACCCAGGTAAAGAAGACTCTGAAATTATAGAAGATGAAACTATAATTGATTATGTAATTGGTAAAATTGAAGAACATAAAAAATATCAAGATTATAAATTAAACAAAATAATAAATTTTAAACAAGAATTGAGAGATTGGAAAATTAATAATATATTAAATGAATAAAGATTTACTACTTATTGACCATATAAATTACTTTTCTGATAAAAGAAGTGAAGATCAAATGAAAACTCTTAGAGAGTTAAGTTTAAAAACTGAAAAGATATTCAAAGAAATGCACTCTTATAGAATATCTCAGAGGAGAATTAAAAAAATAAAAAATATATGGGTGTCGAAACTCTAAAACTATTAGTTGAATTGTTAGAAATTAAAGAAAGAAAACTTTTAGCTATTCAAAATCAAAGGTATGAAGATGGTGCTAATTTTCGTGACCAAGAAAGAATATTAGAACGAATGATTTATAGAGAATTACTTGGTTATTGTGATGAAAACTGGGAAACATTTAATTATAAATCTTATGATGATTTTATAACTGATTATATTTTAAATAAATATGGTTTGGATTATCACAAAAGTGGAACAATTAAAGCTTTAATTAGAGAGATAAAATTAATAGAGTTAGGATTATGAATTTAGCTATTTTAAAATCTCGACAAGTTGGTAAGTCATATATGAATTCTATATCATATCTTTATAAATGGGAAAGTGCCATTGTAAGTTTTAAAAGAAAAGAAAAGTTAAGAAAGATTTTTAAGAAAGATTTTTAATATATACTCAATGAGAATTAAAAGATTTAACGAGAGTTTTGATAACTTTATAATAAATCCAATAACATTTAATAATAGTAAAGGAATTGAGAAAACTGTATATCCTTCGGTTATTATTAATAATGTTGGTGAGGTTGAGAGTTCTGCATTGAGAAAATTCAGAGAAGAAATGAATACTCTTATGTTTAATCAAGGTTTCTCAACACCACCAAAGTTTATAGACTTAGATAATGGTAATGTTATTCCAGATAGATTAAGATATACTGTTAAAAATAGTGCTTGGGTATTCTTTGTGGAAGAAAAAAATTTAGAAAAATCTAAAGAAATCGCTGATAAATACGGATTTGATTTCTACCAAAAATAAAAATATATAATGGACTTACAACAATTATTAGAAAAATGGGGTATAAAATGTGATATTAACACAATTTTAGCTATGTGGAATGAATCACATAGATCTTACCATAATTTAAATCACCTTAACGATTTAATATCTCAAATCAATGAGAATAAATCTAATTTCTCGGAAAAAGAATATGAGAAACTTATGTTAACTGCTCTTTTCCATGATGTAGTTTATGATCCATCTAGTTCAACAAATGAAGAGAACTCAGCTAATTTCTTAATGGAATGTGCAGTTGATAAAACTAATTCAGATATTTTAGATGTTAAACAAATGATTTTAGATACTAAAACTCATAACTCAACAACTAATTTATCAGAATCTTTTAATAACTATGATATGAATATTGTAGAAAGAGATTTTGACCAATTGTTGGAGTGGGAAAAAGGCATCTCTGAAGAATATTCAGTTTATCCAAAAGAACAATATAAAGAAGGTAGATTAAAATTTTTAGAAAGTTTATTAGATAAATATACTCATAATACCGAAAATTTACTTAAATTAATTGACTATGTTAAATCAAACTAAAGAATATGGTATATTTTATTTAAAAACAGTTTTTCCAAAAGGTCATAGACTTGAATGGTTAAACTATTTACATATAAGTAGAGTTATACCAAAGGATTTATCTGATGAATTAGATTCATTAGTTTCTGATATAAACTCAAGAAATGGAATTGTAATTCCGATGGATAAAGGAGTTGATCCAGGATGTGTTACTGAACCGGAAATAATCGAAGAAGTTGCTAATGAAGTTTATAATAGATATTGTGAAATATTTGAAAGACTTACAAGTGATAATGTAAAAGATTGTATTAGATTAGTTTGGGGTATCGGAGAAATGGAAGATGTTAATTATAAATCAACTCATGATTTACCAGCTTATCCAATAATGATAAAAGTAGGACGTTTCTTAGACTCTTCTAAAAATCCAGGTATTTATAAAGTATAAAAAAAACCACTCAAATGAGTGGTTTTTATTTTAATAATTAGTTCTACTTTTTATTTGTTGAGTACTACCTTTTTCTCCGGCTCTGTAAAAAGAAATTCCACCTGCTTGAGCTTGTGTGGTAATAATATCACCTGGGTTTACATTTCTAACATTTTTAACATACCACTCAATAGTTTTATCTGGTCCATATTCTGTTGTTTGAAGGTTAAAATAAGATGCTAACTTGTCTAAAAGAGCTGTATTGTCTTTATGTACGGTCACATTCAATAATTCGGAACCACTGTAATTATAGTAGTTTATAAGAGCCAACATTTCTTTAGGATTTGAATTTCTAACCGTTTGGACATCACCATGTACATCTTGATTTATCATCAATTTAACATTGAAACCTAAAGTAGTCAATCTTTTTTGTAAGTCTGGACCAAACTCTTTAAGTTCTTTATTTAAAGCTTCGTTAATACTTTGAAAATTTTCAAATAGTTTAATATGTTTCATATTAATATTTTTCTTTTATATATTAATTTTAAAAATTCATTATTAAGTACTCAGTACCCATTAAAGTATATTTTTTATCAATTCTAAAGTCTTTATATAACTTTTCTAATTCATCAAAATACCAATAACTTAAAACAAATCTACCTTTTATATTTTTTAATATATCTGCTAATTCTTTATGTGAATTCTTATTAAAGTCATGATTTATATAATAGGTTTCTTTACCAACATATGGAGGATCAATATAAAAAAATGTTGAGTCAGAGTCATATTCGGTGAAAACTCTTTTATAATCCCAATTATGTATTTTATTTATTTTATCTAAAAGTGGTTTATAAGCTCTAAGTTTTAATTTGAATATTTCAAACTCACTATCACCTAGCCAAGAATCTTTACCAACTTTATTTGTTGATGAACAAGTTAAAATAATTAGCCATTGAATTGCTTTTTGTAAATCATCACCAGTGTTCAATTTATTCAAAACATCTGAGTAATACTTTTGATCTACTTTAATTTCTTTTATGTTTGAAATAAAATCTTTGTTGAATTTTAATTGATTAAATAAATTATAATTAAGATAATTAACATCATTATAAATGTAATTAACGTCTTTGAACTTACCGAAATTTAATGAAAAGAAAATACCAAACATACCACCAAATGGTTCAGCATATGTCTTAATATCGGTTGGTATATTTGGTATTATAAAATTTGATAACCTACTTTTTTCTCCCAAATATGGTATTAACATCAACGAGTATTATTTTTTATAGTATGTATTGTATATGATTTTATATATTCTATTTGAGTTTCGTTTAATTCTTCATTAAACTTAGGCATTCCCATAAATTTGAGATTCCATTTATTATATAACTCTCCAGTGTGTTTATATCTTTTTGCTAAATCACCGATATCCTTTACACTTTCATTAAAGTATTTAAAAGATATACTATCATTTAGTTTAGGACCAGCTAAATCTCTATCAAATGAATGACAACAGGCACATTTTTGAAAGAATAAAACTTTACCAGAATCAATATACTCTGGTAAAGTTGTTATTTCTATTAAAGTATCATCTTCATCTCTGTTATCTATTATTGAATCAGTTTGATTTACATTATTATAACTATTAATTTTTGGCTCAAGATAACTTCTACAGAATGTATGTATTGAAAACCAAAAAGCTAATAATATTAAAATTTCATATATTATTAATTTCATCTATTCCATTGATAATATTGATAATTATAATTATAGTTAAAATTTTGTTGTGGATAGTAATAGTTCTCATAATACCAACCACTCCAGAAACAATACCAAGCATATGAATTATTATATTGTGTAGCCCAGTTATAACCATTCCAAACATAAATATATCCAGAATATTGTCTTTGTTCCCATTGTAGTATTCTATATCTTTTTTGATATCCACCTGGAAAATAATTTATAAACCAATTGTCATATTCTTTAACTCTTTGACCTTGATATTGATAATAATATCCAGATTGCCAACCAGATTGAGAAAATGAAAATAAAGTTGTTAGTGATAATAAAATTGCTAATAAAAATTTTTTCATATTAATTATTTATTTTTTAAATTCAGTTTTGTCATTTGAAACATAGAAATTATCAAACTGATAGTATTTATCATAAACTTCTTTAACTTTCTTAAAGTTGACTTTATCTAAAATATCATAAACACTCCATCCTTCTGGATTAATCCATTGATTAACATTTTTATATCTTAAAATTTCATCTTTCTTTTGTCTAACTGAGTAAAAGTCTTTAACTAAATCAAATCTTTCTTTAGTTAAATATTTTTTAGGATTATCTAATACTAATTTAGTAGCATCAACAACGGCATTAAAATTCTTATTAGAAGTTTGAGTTGCAATTGTATTTAAACCTTGTTGATTCATTCTAGATTGGTAACAGTGAACATAGTAAACTAGTCCTCTCTTCTCTCTAATTTCTTGATAAAGTGGAGATTTTAAACCTAATGATAACATCGCATTTATAAAATGAACATAAGCAAAATCTTCATTGATAATAGGAGATAACATTACTAGTGATGACTTATCTTTAAAGTCATTATTTAATTCAAATGGAACTTTATAATCACCATACTCTAAATTCTTAACAATTTGTCTTTCGGTGAAATCCAAAGTATTATTTTTATAAGTTTTGTTTTTTGATACATTTATGATTTTTGTTGGTTTAGCATATTGTAATTCAAAATAATTTAAACAATCCATGAATTTTAAATTTTCTAAATCTTGTTTTAAACCAATTGGATCATAATCATTAAATAATTTTCTTGAAAGGTTCAACATATGAGATTGTGTTTGATCATTAAACGAATCCATATATTCTTCTAATACAATATTTCTTTCGTTCTCAAACTCTTCTTTTTTAACATTGAATCCACCTAAAAGATCCATGAACTCACCTTTCCATTTATTAACCTTTTCATCCAAGCCAGTTAAATAAAAAACAATTTCATTCCCTGATGTATATGCGTTCCAGTCAATACCATCCTTATCAAAGTCTTCTTGAAGATGGTCAAAATTCTTACACATAAGGTGTTCCATTAAATGAGATATTCCATACCAACCACTTTTCTCTAAATTAGTTGATCCTTCATAAACAACATAAAAACCGGATAAGTCGGTTTGGCTTTTTAAATTTATAATCATATTAATTAATTTTTTTTTATTATTATAGTTACATACTAGCATCAAGTTTAAAACCTTGTAATCTAACTATTACTTCATCACCAGTTTCAATAACATCAATATTTTTAAATTGCTCAAATATTTTGACATATGATGAGTAAAGATATTCAAATGTTATTTTTGTTTTTGTTTGGAAATGTTCTAAATCTTCTGCTAATTCTTTCGCCCAAATTATAATTCTATCTTGTTCAATAAGAACATATTTATCAAATTCTAATTCTCTTACAAATTCTCTATATTCTGATTCATTTGAAAGAAAGTGGAATGGTTCTTTCCATTTAGGATCGTGATTATCATCACCACTAAACCAATTTCCTAATTCTTTATATCCTTTAACATCCCATTCATATACTTCATCTTCTAAACTTTTACCTGGTGGTAAAGTTTGTTCAATATACAACTGTCCATATTTTGTATGATGATAACCATATCCAAAACGAATCATAAACTCTTCATCATCAAATTGGTCTCTACTAAGAGCCCAAGCATCACCACCTAGTTTTGGTATATAATCAGATCCAACTTCTTTAGCAATTCTATATAAGTAGTAATCAGTATTACCATTTTTCTCATCTATTGGCTCTCTATATTCATACTCAATAAAGTTTCTATTCTCAATAAAATCTTTAAAAGTTTGACCACATATATCATTAGCACTTTTACTAAAAAGTTCTTTTATAGTTTCTAATGGAAATCCGTGTTTATCTACAACATCTTGTAGTTTTTTGAAATCTTTTTCTAAATCAACATCTTCCCATTTACACATATTAGAGAAATATGTTCCACCAATACCACCACCATGTGGTGCATTTATATCTGGATTTAAATCAGCTAATTCATCTAATGTTTCTCTAAACTTTAATCTTAAATCCATTAAGTTTAGTTTAGAAGGATTTTCTATATTCTCCTTTATGAATTGAGTATATTTTTTGATCATCTTTTTCATAAAGTATATATTATTTTAGAATGTCCTATTTTTTAGGTGTTCAATAAAATTAAATTTATCATCATTTGTCGATATAATCATTTCATCTGTTATATCAATCTCAATAAAATCTGATAAACTTCTTGTTTTTTGGAAGTAATGTTCAGCGGCATCTTTAGCAAACTTACTAACAACTACTCTACTTGGTATAAGATAGTATTCAAAGAAATCCTTTAATATAGAAGCAGTTCTTAAACCAACCTCATCATTATCAGCTACTATCACCATATTACTTGGTTCTTTTTGTAAAATCTGATAAAGTTGTATTCCACTCCACATAGCACTGGAACAACTAACAGCATTTTTACCCATTTTGTTAATTGCTATCATATCAAAAATACCTTCAGTTAACCAAATCTCCTTATCTTCTCCAATATTTTCTAATCCCCAAACTGGAACATCTGGACAAGCTAATGTATATTTTAGTGTTTTAGAATAACCATTATTTTCAATTGTTATTTTTCTAATAGAACAATTCACTAATTTACCATTCTCAAAAAGTGGTATAATGATACCACCACCTTTCAATCCATCATCTAAAAAGTTTCTCATTATTGGATGTACAGTTGCTCCTAAAACTCTTAAATGTTCTTTATCTTTTATTGCTGATAAACCTAATAACTTATTACTTAATATAGTCATTTCACCAACACCTCTATTAACTAGATATTCATATTCTCTTTCATTGAAAGATCCTATATTTTCAAGAATTAAATCTGTTAGATCTTCAAGTTGTTGCTTTGTGACAATCTCATCTTTTGATGTTAAATCCAATTCTTTTGAATTGACTTCTATTAATCTTGATGTATTATACATACTTTTGATCTTTTCGAAATTATCTTCCAATGAAATTAACTTATATGGATCGATATTAATAGGTAGGAAATTTTTAACCACTCCTTTTACAGATCGGTTATTAAACAAAATAAAACTTAAATCTTCTTTAGAATACATAAATAATTTTTTATGTTAAATTTTATATATTTTTTTTGAAATGTTTAATAAAATCTATATATTTGTATTATAAAATGAAAAATATGATAAAAGTAGGCTTATCGGGTAATAGATATTCAGGTAAAGATGTTTGTAGTAGAATATTTGAACAAATTGGTGTTCCGGTATTTAATGCGGATGTCGTACTTAAATTTATTTTAAACTATAATTATGAAATTAATTATAAAATCAGAAATTCTTTTGGTGATGTTTTTTCACTAAAAGGTGATTTACTTGATTTGAATAAGTTTACAGAAAAAAGAAAATTTGACGATCTAATTGATATTGTTGAATATGAGTTATTAAATGCTTATGATCAATTCAATAAACGTAATAAACAAAAAGTTTATACAATCTTTCATTCTTCTATTTTATTTGAAAGAGAATGGCATAAAGTAATGGATTATAACATATGTGTTTATTCATCAAAAGATGAAAGAATTGATCGTTGTAAAGAAGTTTCTTCTATAGAAGAATATAAAATTAAACAACTTATGTCTTTAGAGTTGGATGATATATGTAAGAACTCTTACGCAGACTTCTTAATAAGTAATTACCCAGCGGCTGTTAATGCTTATGGTGATGTGTGTGATCAAATCAATCGAATTGATCAATCAATCATTGATAAATATTTAATTAAAGAACAAACCACTTATGGTGAAGATTTTAATCCAAATTTAGTTTAATATGAGAAAAAAAATATATTTAGCAATAGCATACACAGGCTATGAAGAGTTAAGTTTTGATCTGGCTAATAAAGAAGCAGCTAGACTAATTAATGAGGGTCACTTTGTATTCTCACCTATTAGTATGTCACATCCAATTTCTAAATTAGGTAGTTTAGATGGTTCCTGGGACACTTGGAAAGAATTGGATATGGAATTCATTAGATGGTGTGATGAAGTCCATGTAATCAACTTTAATGATTTAGCAACTAAAAATTCAGTAGGAGTTAATGATGAAGTGAAATACGCTAAAGAAATCGGTAAAGAAGTTATTTACATTCAAAAATTTTAAATTATGGCAAACGCTTATGTACACGCAAAATCTTCAGCGAGAAAATACGGTGGTGAGATAGAAGATTATTTATCAATTCACATCAAAATGGATTGTTCAAAGGCTTATGTATCCGATAATAGACACAGAGCCTTAACTCATACAAACTTTTGGATTCATGAAGTTATGATTCCAATTTTTGGATACACTATAACAAACTCAGTTGGAAAAGTAATATCAGTAAAAGATATTTGTGAACAACATATTTTAGAAGATTTTGGTATGAAATTTATTCCAACAGCTCAAGATTATTTAGAGAATATGGAGTTTCAAGATTGGATGCAAAATGGTATTAAAGGTTGTCCATCATCATTTAAAAAATTGAGTGAGAAAGGTAATATTAAAGTAAATATGGATTAATATGTATGTAATTGCTAAATCAACATCAAAACGTCTAATAAAAGGTGCTACTTATGAAGTTGAAAAACTTTTTAATGGTGGTAAAAACAACAGTTGGATGGAAGGTAAAATTGTCTTAAAAGAAGTTAAAGGTAGTTTTAGAGTAACACAATTTACTGATGTTAATGGAAATGATGTTCCTAAAGTAAACATTAATAATGTAATACCATCATACGATGTATTGAAATTCGAAGAATTAAAAAATGGTGATATACTTATCTGTAAAACCGACAGTTACAAAACTCTTGTTAATGGTGGATATTATAAAATTGAAAATTTGGATATTAAAACCAAAACAATGAATAGTTGGAATGGTAGTACTTATACAAGTAAAGAATGTACCATTAAGTTTGTTGGTGTTAAAAGACGACTTAAATTTAGTGGATGGAACTTTAGAAAAATGACAGCTCAAGAGTTGAGAGAAGCAAACTTAAATGAGTTATTAAATAATGAAAAGTTAAATGTTATTGATAAACCAATTTCTAGAAAATTTGATTATTCGGAAAGTCCTGAATTAGAATTGGTTAAGTCATTGGCTTTATCAATTTTAGATTCAAACAGACATAAACTATCAATCATTGATTGGGCATGTGAAAAACATAATCGTAAATTGGGAATACAAAGAAAAGATTATTTAAAACTATTAGAATTACCACTTAAAGATATACTTGAATTAATAGAAAATAAATAGAATATGAATATAAATGAAAGATTAGAAAACTTAAAATCTCTTAAAAAAGATTTAAGAGAAAAAAGAAATGAAGTTACCAGAGCTTCTGGTGAATTATTCGATGATTGGTGTAAAGATTTCTTCGATAAAAACTCGGATATAATTGAATCTTTTACTTGGAATCAATATACACCTTACTTTAATGATGGTGATACTTGTGTATTTTCTCCAAATATTGATTATATTAAAGTAAATGGTGAATATACTGATGAAATGAAAGATATTCAAAAAGTAAATGTCTTAAATTGGGGTACTTGGAACAGAGATACTAGAAGTTATGATAACAGAGTTGAGGTTGAAAATGTGAACTACAATGAAAGATTGGATCATTTAGTAACAGAGATTAAAGATTTCTTAGCGTTATTTGATGATGATTTTTATTTAGATAAATATGGAGATCACACCGAAGTAACAGTAACAAAAGATGGTATTGATATAGATGAATACGATCACGATTAATAAGTAACAATTAAAAACAAATAAAAAAAAGTATGATTAATTTTTTAGCAAATTACTGGTGGGTTGGAGTAGCCCTTTTATGTTTAGTGATGTATAAATTCATCCTAAGAGTATTTTTTGGTCTTGTAATAGTACCAGAAGATAAAATTGGTTTAGTAACCAAAAAGTTCGTTCTTTTCGGAGAAAGTAAAGAGTTAACTGGAGACAGAATTATTGCTGTTAACGGTGAAGCAGGTTTACAAGCAAAAACCCTTTCACCTGGTTTACATTGGTGGATGTGGCCATGGCAGTATAATGTAGATATGCAAGGATTTATAGTTATCCCTGAAGGTCACATTGGATTAGTTAACGCGAAAGATGGTAAAGTTCCACAAACAGGTCGTATCTTAGGACGTAGAGTTGAGTGTGAAAACTTCCAAGATGCTGAGGCATTCCTTAATAACAATGGTCAAAAAGGTCGTCAGTCGGCTTATATTCCTAACGGGTCTTATAAAATCAATACACATTTATTTGAAGTATCAACAGTTCCACAAGTTCATATCCAAGAGAATATGGTGGGTATCGTTACTACATTAGATGGTGAGCCATTAGAACCAGGACAAATCGCTGGTAAAAATGTAACTGGTAATAACAACTACCAAGACTTTGATAAGTTCTTAGAAGCTGGTGGTAACCGTGGTTTACAACAACAAGTAATCTTAGCGGGTTCTTATAACTTAAACCCTTGGGCTGTTCAAATTGAAGAAACACAAATGACTGAAATTGCAATTGGTCACGTTGGTGTTGTTATTTCATTCGTTGGTGAAGATGGTGTTGACGTATCTGGAGATACTTTCAAACATGGTAACTTAGTAGCAAGAGGTGAAAAAGGTGTTTGGGCCGAACCACTTGGACCTGGTAAATACCCAATCAATAAATACACTAATAAAATTGAGTTAGTACCTACTACAAACTTAGTTCTTAACTGGGCAAATGCTCGTTCTGAATCACATAACTTAGATAAAGGTTTGAGTACAATTACGGTTCGTTCTAAAGATGGTTTCCCATTCAACTTAGATGTATCACAAATTATTCACATTCCTATGAATGAAGCACCAAAAGTAATCGCACGTTTTGGTAATATGAATAACTTAGTATCTCAAGTATTAGAACCTACAATTGGTAACTACTTCCGTAACTCGGCTCAAGATAGTGATGTAATTGCTTTCTTAACTACTCGTAAAGAACGTCAAGATTCAGCAAAACAACATATCTCTAAAGTATTAGATGAATATAACGTACACGCTGTAGATACATTAATTGGTGATATCGTACCACCAGAGTCATTGATGAAAACTTTAACTGATCGTAAAATCGCTGAAGAACAAGAGGTTACTTTTGAAACTCAGAAAAAAGCTCAAGTACAACGTCAAACTCTTGAAAAGGAAACTGCTATCGCTGATATGCAAGCTGAGGTTGTAAAAGCTGACCAAGGTGTTCAAATCGCTGAAAGACACGCTGACGCATCTGTTAAGAAAGCTAAAGGTGACGCTGAATCAGTTAAAATCGCAGCATCTGCTAACGCTGAGGCTACTAAATTAAAAGCTGAGGCTGATGCTAAAAAGACACAGTTGATTGGACAAGCTGAAGCCGATGCTACACTTGCTAAAGGTAAGGCTGATGCTGAATCTTATAGATTGGCTGTTGATGCAATGGGTAAAGAAAACTTTACAACATTCAAAGTTACTGAAGAAATTGGTAAAAATGGTGTGAAGATTATGCCTGATATGTTGATTGGTGGTGGTCAAAACGGTGGTGGTAACGCTATGGATGGATTACTTGGATTACAAATCTTAGATATGATGGGTAAGAAAGTAAATCAAGAACCTAAAGATGTTACATCTGAAGAAGTAAAACCTAAGAAAACAGAAGATAAAAAGTAATACCTTATCTAAAATTTTCGAAACCCTTTGATTATTCAAAGGGTTTTTTTATGCAATTTTTTTACTATCTTTGTACTATGTTAAAAGGAAAAGACATATTTACTTTTGTAAGATTTGGTGGTCTTGATTTGAAAAATCAAAAAGGTTTTTCAAAAGATGATGATAGTTATCACTCACCTCCAACAACTCGTGGTTTTTATGCAATGCCTAAAATTGCTCAAGAATTCTTTTTAATTGGTTGTCTTGATAAAACACAACCTGGTATATTTTCCAAAAATTCTAAATTAAAAGATGAATGGAAAATTAAACTTAGTCAAATAAGAAAAGAGTTTAGAAAAACAAATGGTGAAATCTGGCATCATCTTGAAGAATATACAAAACATAAAGATATTTTAGATAGAAAAGGTTCTTGGATCAAAACTGATATAAAAGTTTGGGAAAAATCATTCTCTAAAATGTGTACTATTCTTAGAGGTCGAAATAAATATGATTTAGAATCAGGTAACACTAAAGTTTATCCTAATCGTGGTTTAATGGGAAATTTTTCAAAAGACCACTGTGAAGTATTCTTCGATGAAAAGGTTTAAAAAGTAAATTGAGTTCTTAATATATACATTAAGAATTTTTTTTATTTTATGAAACATATTAAATTATTTGAAGCTTTTAGTAGACCTTATATAGACAGAAGAGCTATGGCTGCTAGAAAACCAGTTGAGATTGGTTATTTAAAACAACCAGTTGAAATCAGAATAAATATTGAGAAACCACCTCACGCATCAGATCAACAATGGAGACATGGATTAGATGAAAAAATAACAGATGATGAAATTATTGAAACGGTTGAACTTGCGGTTGAACAAATAACTATTGATTTAATGCACGATGAATTTGATGTTTATACCGAATCTGGTGAATTAAATAGATTTGTTATCAGAAATACTGAAAACAATTTAAATGTTGTTTGTGTTTTAGAACCAGGTGAATGGGAATTCACATTAACTGTAATAACAGTTATGAAGAAAGTTGGATTTAGAACAAATCCTGGTCAATATGTAGTTGAGGTTAAGCCTAATTAAAAAAATATATAAAAAAAAACCTCTGAATAAATATTCAGAGGTTTTTTATTTTTTAAAAAATCTTAAGCTATTGTTAAGAAGATTTTTCTACTACTTCTATCAACAGATAAAACTTTAACATTTAGGTCTTGACCAACATTAAATTTTTTATTCAATTTCTCCATTTCAGAAGTGTGAATTAATCCAACTGTTTCATCGTCAAGATTGATAAGAGTACCAAATTGTTTAGTATCTTTAACAACACCTTTCAATGTTTGACCATTTTTGATAGTGTCCCAAAGAGTTTCTCTTAGAATTTGAGTTAAGATAATTTTATCTCTTGTTGGATCACCTTTAGCGTCTTTAACAATTTCCTTGATGTAAAACTCAATTTCAAATCCAGGTTTGATATCGTTAAGTTTTTCTTGCCACTCTGGGTGTACGTTTGCTTTGTGGATCATACCAGTCAAACAATCATTAAACTCAACAAACACACCAAATGGAGCTGTTCCAGTAACGTGACCAGTGTAAACACTCTCATAGTTAAGTTCTTTAACTGCATCAGGAATAAGTGATTTTAAGAACTTTCTTCTACTTACGATATAAGTACCTTCTTGTTCAGCGTAAGATTCAATTGCTACTTCAAATGTTTCACCAACAATAGAGTTTGAATCAAATAATTTGTTTATACCAGCAAGTGTGTTTGGCATAAATCCTGGAAGGGTAACACCACCGTGGAATACATCAACATCATATCCAGCCGGATTAAGTGATTTGATATAAGCTGTTACAGATTCTCCTTCCTCAAGAGATTTCAAGTTCGCGTGAGCTCTTGACTCGTATAAGTTCGCGATAGATCCTTTGATCATATAGTTTTTATCACTGATATCATAAATCAATACATCAATGATATCACCAATCTCAGCATTTTTAAGGTATTTTTCTTCGTTACCTTTGTTATCAATTCTGATGAAGTCTTTATAACCAGATACTTCAAACATAAATTGTTCGTTTGTTTTACCAACATAAGCTGCTGATACTACGCTTCCTTTTTCAGGAACATTAATTTCGATAGAATCGTAAAGTGCTGATAATTTACTATCTACTTTTCTATTTTTGTTCTTTTTAGGTGAAAACGTATTGTCTTCGAAGAGATGAACCAACTCTTCATTACCGATTTTGTTTATCATATTCATAAATTTAAAAAGTTACTAACTAATGATTATATAATATTACTTATATAAGTTTGAAATTATTTGATTCTTTTAATATTATTTTTAATCATATAATCTCTTAATTTTGCAGCATCTTCATATCTCTCTTCATTAATAAGAGTTTCTAGTTTTTCGTTAAGTGCTGCTGAAATTTCTTCTGGATTTTTAGAATCACCAATTCTTTTAATATCATCTGTTAAAGAATTGAAATAATTATTCATTTGATTTATATCCAAAAATAAATTTTTTCCTTTAGGATCATTTGAATCAACAAGATCTTTTAAAGAGTTGTTATTCATAACTTTTTTAATAAAGTCTTCTGTTAGTGCAGAATTTTCTATTAAATACTTAGCTAAATGAAAAGGTCTATTTTTAAACATCTTTAGTAATATTACTAAGTTTCTATATAAATCTTCATTTTCCATACTTAATATTATATTTTATGTACGTATTAAGTTTATATTTTAGTAAATAATAAATTAAAATAATAGTTGTAGTTATATAATGTACTTGGTTTCTCTTGATTAAAGAATACCTTAACTGATGAACTATCAAATTTAGTTTCAGTTTGTAGTTTTTTCATTTGATATTCTGGCTTATAAGCACTAGAGTTCCAATTATTTTTAAATCTAAGTAGATTTTGACTTCTTAAATCTGTATTTTCCACAAAAAGATCTACTCTATTTATTTTATATCTATCTAGTACGTTATTACTTATATATTTTTTAAGAGAAGAATTAACATCATTATTTAGAGTCATATTATTTCTAATACCTTCGAATGTTCTCCATCTCTTCATTTCAGCAAAAACAAAATCTATTAAAATATTTCTTAAATCAATGGTCATGATCCATCTAGTTGCATTATCTCTAGTATAAGATGTTTGCGATTGATCTAATTCTAGTATGTGATATGTCTTTTTTGAATTTGATGATGAATAAACATTAGATTCTAATATTTGTTCTGATGATAAATCAATTTGCTCACCATTCGAATTTTGAAAGTAAATAATATCTTGTACATCTATATAGATTGAATCCTCAATTTCAAGCATTTTTGCACCAAAAAAATTACTTTCTTCAACCATATTAAGAGTACCATTGATATCTTTATGTGTAAATTCGGGACTTATATAACTTCTTCTCATATGTAATTATTTCTATTTATATCAAAATTTCTAATAGGTCTACCTATATCAGTGAATATTTCACCAGTATATACACTTTCAGTATTTTCTCTCCAATCTATTAAAGTTCTTTCAAAATTATTTCTATTTTTATTATAGTATTTCAAATAAGATACATTATATGTATATGATGGATTAATTGATTCAGATGTTTCTAAATGATACTCATAATCCCAAGTAGATTTAAATATGAAAAAGTCGGTAACTGAATAACCAAACTCATCCAACATTGGATAAATTGACTTTATATCTTTATCTTCTTTTAACTTCAATACACTTTGAATTCTATTTACTTTTCTAAATTTTCTTTCTTTTATAACTCCAAAGGAATCCAAATCAACATCAAAAGAATAATTACCATAAATAGGGTTATAATATGAACTTTCCGTTTTTATATAATTACTTTGACTAAAAAATACTGGTGCTGGCATAATCTATATATTATTTTATAAGAACTCATAGTAGAAACCACTATCAACTATTGTTTTTTCTGTATTTGAATTTAATGTATAAGTTGATTTAGAAGATGTTATACCATAACTATCTTTAGTATAAATTTCAAAATATATCTTAGTATCATTATTATTTTGAGCAAATGTTTTGTTAGCTGTATAAGTAACCGTTGTTGTAAATGATGTTAAAGCCGAACTATATGTACCGGATTTATATCCAAACGCATATTGATATGGTGGGTGTCCAGATGTTGCTGATAAAACAAATGTTAAGTTTGAATCAGATGGACTATTCGAAATATCAAATAATAAAGTTGGTACTGTTTGTTTAGCTGAAACTTTTAAGTTACCAAATGATTGTTTATATTTAATAGATAAAACATCATAGTTTTGATTTGTTGAATCATTAATATATTTATCATCTTTTTTAAGAATTTCAAAGATAAATCCAGCACCAGAGAATAAACTTTGATTATATAAAATATTCATTATATCATTATAATACGAAGCAGCAGTCACATTATAATTTTTCTCAACAATAATACCATCTTTTTCAAAAGTAAATGTAAATTCATCATTTATTTCTGTGTAAAATATAAATTGAATCTCATTATACTTCGTGGAATTATCTTTTTTGAACAACTCTAATTCGTAGAAAAGAGGCATATAATTTCCACTAAACTTATAAACAGAACTTTTAACTTGATTTCTAATTCCATGTAAAAATGACATAACAGGAGGCTCATTTAAATTATCTACTATGGTAGTAGCAACATGAGTTTCGTTATAATAATTTAGATTATATAAATTATCTATGAATCCATTGTTTAAATTCTTTTTAGATTTTAACTTTTCTACATTTATTGGATATTTTAATAAAGAATCTACTTTAAAATTAACTTGTCTTGGCTTATCAGCAAATATTATTATTGGTAAACTTTCAATATTATTATAATCATACTCTTTAATGTTTAAATCCTCATCAATAACAATATATTTAACATAATCAGTAAAGTCATATTTATTTGTTAAATTATTTATAGCATCTATAAAATTCTTGGCTGATAACTTGGAATAGATTGAACTATAAAGATCATCTCGGTCTGCATTTTCTAAATTTGATAAAGTATTATCATTGATAACTATATTTACAAGAACATTTTTCCACTTTTTATTAATATAAATTCTAATACCATTCTCTAATGTTTTACTATCAGGATTTGATTTAATTTTATAGATTTCATTATTCATTATAATAAATGGATTAGAGGATGTTCCATAAACATAATTAGTATCAGGTTCAACACTGTAAACTCTTGACCAATATGTGGAATTTCCTGGTTCTTCGCCATTTTTTATAAAGTCATTTTCTGGATTTGAACTAGTTCCTATGAAAACAATATCATCATGAACAACATATGTATTATATTGATATGTTAGTCCTGGATTCCAAATAGTTATCTTTACCCACTTAGGATTAACACCAACTGGTAATTTGTCAATTTTATTCCAATTAGTTCCCCACGTAAATCCTCTTCTAGGAACGTAGTTTATAATATCATCATTTATTTCATATTCAAAATATTCATTTGAAAAAATTCTAAATTCTTGATTAAAGTCTGGCTTTTGAAAATTAAAATCAATTAATGACTCATAATATTCACCTTTATAAATAACAATATTACCTTTATTATAACCTCTTAAAATACCTAATGTATTTTGCTCATTACCAGTAAAGTCATTAGGGTAACTACCAGTACCACCAAATGATAAACTTTTATAAGGATTCCAAAAATCAATACCTGTTAGAGATGCAGTAGCATTGAAATGGTACCACTCATCACTATTATAAACTATGTCATTTTCACTATATTTAGAAATTCCATTTAAGTCTTGTGTTAATGTAGATCTATATGGATTCCAAAATGGTGAATTATTATCAGTATAATATTTCCAATATCGATCTTTTTTCTTATCTCCTAAAATATTAGATACTCGACCACCATTATCTTTTATAAGTGAAGAATATGGACTAGATTTTATATTTAATGTACCAAAAGAATCACCAGATGGAAGAGAAGACCAATTATATGTATATGATGGATCATTAATTTGATTATATCCTAATGATTCATATAATATATCATCATAAACAACAATTGATCCAGTAGCATAAGCTTTTTCCATTTCCCAATTTTCAATGATATTCCATTCCATACCATTTTCATCGGATGTTAGTAGAATACTAAATTTATAATCGTTATAAATATTACTATTTTTGGTGTTGATAACATCAATATTACCATCATTATTTTTTCTAATATTTTCTACATCATATATGTTAAACTTAATACCTCTAAATAATGTAGAGTTTGGATAATCTAAACTACCTGGATTGAATAATGAATATTTTGTAACATTCTTTTTAAGTGTATTATTTAAAAATGATGTTTTTCTCTCAAAAAACCATGTAAAATAATCTAAATTATATATGTTAACAGAGTTTGTGCCAGTTATATAAGTATCTTTTCCTAAATATTTATCAAAGTCAAAAAAGAAGTTTAAATCAATTCCACTATTATTATTATTCTCTACGTGTAATGTGTGGTGTAAATATGAAAATGTGGATGAATTTATTGTATAAAAGTAATCCAATGATCTTTCACCTCTTATTAATTCAGAATCATATGTGTTTGTAGTTCTATTAAACCTCTCAAATAATTTAGAATTATTTAACAAATAAGGATAATCATTAGCTGACAAAGAGTTGTTATAAACCCATCTACAATAAATTGGATTTTTTCTCCAAAGACGTGTCAAATCACCATCTTCTATTTTAAATGTTTCATGATTAGCAGTATATTCTGATGAAACTGGAATATTCTCGGTTTCATTTTTATAAACAAAGTCTTCTGGACCAACAGGATTTTCATTAAGATTAACAAAATACATCTTTGTTTCATCGGTATTTGTTATTTCATCTCTTTTTTCATATTCAAATTTAGAGTACTCAGTATCCACAACTCTATCATCAAAATCTTTTATATCAGTAAAATTCAATCTATAAATATTAAACTTTTTAGGCTTTTCATTTTTATTTAAAACAAAACTAACAGATCTTGTATAAGATGGATCACTTATATTGATCCAATAAGTATAAGTGTTTTCTTTAAAACTAAATTCATAATCTGTATTTAACTTTAAATATCCATCTTCTTTTATTATGTTATGATAAACACCATCTATTTCTATTATCCAAACATCAGCTAAATCAAAATCTTCTATTTCAATTTTATTACCACTATAATCAACTAATCTTTTATTAGAATCAACTATAGCAGTGTTTTTATTTAATAAACTTTCTTTACCTGTTAAATCAGTTGTAGATATAATTCTCCATTTATCAACAATTGGTGTTATTATTTCATCAGAAAACAAATTTCTTGAAACTGGAATTGATTGAACTGGTCTTCCGAATAATCCAGAACCTCTAGCTCCTAATCTCGGAACAAATCTAAAACTCAAAGGTACTCTAATTCTAGAACTAAAAAGACTATATCTAACATCTTGTGTAAATTTTTCAACTTTATAATACTGTCCTAAATATTCAACATAATAATCTTTATTAGAATCCCACCCATCAACAAAAGGTGATAATTGATCTGTACTTTCTAAAATATTACCACTTGTTATCTTAACACCAGCTTTTAATTTTGGAGTTGAATAAGGAGAAACAGTTTTTATTAAATCCATTCCGTCTAAATAAAAACCATAATATCTATTTATAGACCACTTTCTCAATAAATCGCCAGTTGCTGGTGTATCATCAAATAAAAATGAAAAGTTTAATATATTGGGAAATATAGTTCCTGTTTGTCTATAATTATCAAATACGAATTTTTCAAATTCAAATATCTCATTTTCCTTTTCTAGAAAATCATCTAAAAATAATGATTTAGAGGTATAACCACCAGTTTTATAATCTATTCCATTCCATTCAGAGAATTCAAGTCTATCAAAACTCATATCAAATGGTGTCACAGGAAAAAATTCATTATCAACAAAGTTATTATTCAACCACTCACCAAGATTTGTTTTTTTACTAAAATCAAATAATTTAACTGTTTTTAATTTATTTACAATTTCTCTTTTAAAATTAAATTTATCAAGATCTAATAGTCCAGGTCCATCTACTCTAAAAATTATAAATCCACTTGGTAATTTATCTTTTATTAAATAAAGAGGTGCGAAATATTCAAACTCTTCTAAATAATTCTTATTATCAATAATATTTCTAGCACCATACTGATAAATTTCATCATATTGATTTGAAAAATCAGTAGTCATAGTGTTATTATCATTGTCATACTTGATGGAATATGCGGTCTCTGCTGGTAAATCTTTCCACAAATATGGAACTAATTCATCATAATAGTTATTTTTATTAAATGATAACTTTTTATATTTAGAATTCTTTAATTCTGGTATTGAATCAATACTATCTAATGATAGATTATATTGACTATCAACCATTATTTTAACATTTGTTGTTAAACCCACATTTGTTCTTAGAATAGCAAAACTCTTCATTAATTAATTATTTTTATTTATTTATTCATAATTTCTATTTGTAAAATCTGTAAATCTAGCTGACCTATTTGGGAATATATCAAAGTCAGTATTAACATTTCTTTGTATATAAGGAGCGATATTTAAATCTGGTTGATAGTTAATAACTTTACTTCTATTTATATTAAACTTAATAGTGAAAGTAAATTCTTTACCATCAGCCTCATTATCAAGTAAAAACTTAACTTTCTTAACATGTTTAACAGTATTTCTACTTTTGTTCAAATTAATATATTGATAATTCAAACCTGGTTGATTATTATCCAAGGCATTCATTTTAAAGTAAATATTAATTGGTATAGTTACTGAATTGTTATCTCCAGGGCTAATACTCTTAACTTGTTCAGTATTTGTCTCAACTACATTTTCCAATTTCTTAACAACTGGATGAACAGATGTCAACAATTTTGTAGTTGAGTTAACTGATACAGCTCTATCTATCCATTTAGCTCTATCTAAAATAGATTTATTATTACCAACAAAATTCAGAGGTGTTGTTTCATAATAACCTAAGTTAAACTCAGTTGAACCTAAAACTGATGTTAATGAGTTATTTGATATATTATTAAATGTATTACCTATATTTTCAGAGAGTTTATTAACACTATTTGATGTAATAGAGTCATAATTAACACTCCAAATATACTGATAGTTTAATTGTGTTCTTGTTTGACCGGTTGTTTCGGTAGTGATTAACTCATCTCTATCATTTACCCAAAATATCTGAGGTGCGCTAGAGTTATAAACTGATGAATTATTTAAGTAAGTTTTATTTGAAAGTAATCCAAGTGGTGAATCGGCTGATTTATTTCTTAATTTAACAACAAAGTCTTTAATAACATAAATATTATTAGAATATACCCTACCAGTTGGTATACCAGTTCCTTTAAATAATTGTAAATAATCTTCACATTCAATATTAAATGTTATTTCTGTTCCATTTTTAACTGGATATTCTTGATTATTTCTAAGAACAATAACATCAAGTTCACCTTTAGCTCTTGTAATTTTCTCTTCAAGTGTTTTGATTCTAGCTTCCATTTTCTTTAGATATTCAAATAAGTCTAAAGCAACTCCATTTTCATCTTTAAAACCAGAAAGAATTTTATCAGAATCATGGTGAAAGATTTTATTATTAATAGTAACTGTATCAGAAAGGTGTTCATCTAAACCTTTAGCTGACAACTCTCTATTCATAGTAACTTTTAAGTCTTCTTTTGTTGCTTCTTGTAGAATAAATTGGTTTTCATTTAAAACATTATTTAAATCATCTGGAAAATCAACAGTTAAAACTTCTGACCATTCAGACTCAACCGGTGAATCGGGCCAACCAACTTCAGAAATTGATTTAATTCTAATTTCAACTCTTTCTTTTGCTCTAATCGGAATATCAATCTGATTAATATTTGGTGTATCAGCACTTGTAACATCCTCTATTTGCCATGTATATCCACCAGTAGCAGCATCAAATATTCTTTTTCTAGCATCTGTTTTAAATTCATTCCAGTTAGAGAAAGCAGCAGTTGTTTGTGTAGTATCCAATGAAAAAGTTTCAACTGGAGTTTCTTTACCATCTTTACTTAAATATCTATATTGTACTCTAAACTGTACAATCTCTTGTGGTTTAGTACTTCTTGTGATAACCGCCTCAGGTATACTCCAGAAACCTCTTATTCTATAAACTGGTTGAACTTCACTATAATTAGTTCTACTAAGATCTAAAATCTCTCTTGTTGTGGAATTTAATAAGTTAGAAATACTATCTCTTTTTCTACCTAACTCTTCAATTTCTAGGAAAGCTTCTCTTCTTTGTGGTTCGGCTTTAAATCTCGCTACTTTAGAAGTTCTATTTCTAGATATAATACCGTTAGATATTTGCTCTAATTGTGATTTTAAACTTTGTTGATAGTTATGTTTCTGTCTAAGTAAATTAGCATCCGGTGTATCAGTTAAATGTTTGTTTATTTGAACAACTTTAAAGTTGGTAGCATTTAATGTTGGAGCAACAGGTGTACCAGCTAATTTATTAGGTGTTTTCTTAGCAACTAAATCTTGTAGAACTGTACCATAATCATAGACATAATCAATATAAAATTGTTCCATTGTGATACCATCATCTGGGGAGTTAGCACTCAATCTTAAATCATTTGACCAGAAACCAGTTCCTAGTGACCAATCTCTTGAAAGAAGGTGATTTTCTGTATTTATTGGTTTAGCGAATACTACATTTCTTTCATTATAACCAATACTAACTTTAACACTTTTCTTATAAACAATTGGTGAATAAATTTTTAATGTACCAACACCAATTGGAATTGCCTCTAAACCTTCAATTCTCTCAAATCTAACTCTAGGACTAGTATCAGCTGTTGATATTTCAACAACTCTATACTTTGTTGATGTTTGAGCTCTATTTACAATAACATCACTTCCTATTTTTAATTGCTGAATTTGATTTAAAGAAATATCTAAATAATCTAATGTATTTAAAACATAAAAAAGTTTTCTATTAATTCTATCTTCATCAACTCTTAAAACAGAAAATTGACCATCATATAATAATTCATTTGGATCTAAATCAAATACTTGCTCATCTAAACGAGGATTCAAAGGTTCTACAACACCAGGAGTTGTTCTGTGCCAATTTTCAAAATCAGTGATGTTAATATTTGTATTACCTCTAAATAAAGTGTTAAAACTATTAAGAGCTGATTGACCTAAATTAGTAAAGTTACCAGCACTATCTTTGGCAAAATCAACAATGTATCTTCTTATTTGAACTTTTCTAACATTATCTTCAATTTGTCCAGTTAAATCTAATTCAACATTTAACATAGGATTCATAAGTGAATCAAAAAACCAGTTAGTAGCTGTCTTAAATGTTGTTATTGACCCTAAACTACTAATAGGATTAGGTTCTCTATTTAAATCAACTGTAATAACTCTTTTAAATGAGTTAGGTGAAGTTTGTATTAATGAACCAGTTACATCAATACTATAAAGTGAGTTGATATTATTATTTAATCTATCAATCTCAGCCTTTAGTGAATTAACGCTTGGTAGTGTATAATTTTTCAATACACCATTTTCATTAAATATTTGAAGACTTACAGTAGGATCAGTTGTAGTAGTTATAGAATTTATTTTTGATAAAATATCAACAATATTTTTATTAAAATTTAATATCTGATCAGCTACTTTCGGAAAAGAACTTTGAATTGGCATCTTATTCTATTTGATTTTTTATTATATATTAAATTATATTTTCTTTCATGCTAAAATTATTATACTTATATTTGTAATTATGAAGATTTATACAGTTACATTTAATGATGGTGGTTGGCATACTTCACTTCCTGAATATAAAGTAGTGGCGGAAACAGAAGAAGATGCTATTGAAAAAGTTTTAATCGAATTCCCAAGATATCGAAATGGATATGATGCTTGGGCTACTGAATTTAAAATCAAAGGATATGTAATTGAAGTTTATGATGAAAAAACTTATAATAGAGAAAAGAATTTAGATAAATTACTTGACAATTAAAATAATTTAACTATATTTGTATTATGATTGAACAACTAAAAGAAAAGATTAAAGTAGCTAACGAAGCTTACAGAATTGGTCAACCAATTATGTCTGATAAAGAATATGATATTCTTATCGAAGAATTAACTGAAATGTCACCAGATGATGAATTGTTATCTGTTGTAGGACATGAAATTCTTGACGAAACTAGAAAAACTCGTCTACCTATTCCAATGGCTTCTATGAATAAGATTAAATCTTTAGAAGAAATAAAAGATTGGCAACGTCTTAAACTTATTCCAAATACAGTTGAAATTATTTGTACACCTAAATATGATGGTCTTTCTCTTTGTGTTGACGAAATTACCTGTGATGCAATTACAAGGGGAGATGGGACCTATGGTCAAAAATCAACAGAACATTATAGATTGATTGGAAATCATTTATATGAAAATGATGACAAAAAATATGCACCACCATTTACACATACTTATGGTGAAGTTATTATGCCAAAATCGGTATTTTTAGAAAAATACTCAAATGAATTTGCTAATCCAAGAAATTTAGTTGCTGGTTTTATAAACTCAAAAACTGTTTCTGAATCTCTTAAAGATTGCAATTATATTAAATATGGAGCAGTTCCAGTTTTAAGAAATCAATTTGTAACTAAAAAGGAAATTTTAGATAATCTTAATGAAGCACAATCTGTTAAAGTTCCTTACCATGTTTGTGGTATCTTAGACTTAACAGAAGAATTACTTATCTCTTTATTTAAAGAATGGTCTCAAGAATATGAGATTGATGGTATTATCTTAGAAGTTAATAACTTAGCAACTCAAGCATCATTGGGTCGTGAAACTTCATCTGGTAACCCAGTATTCGCAAGAGCATTCAAACATCCGAGTTTCGAACAATCAGCAGAAACAGAAGTAATTGGTATTACTTGGAATATCTCTAAACAAGGCTTATTAAAACCAGTATTACATATCAAACCTGTTAAGTTAGACGGAGTTACCGTATCTAACGTAACCGGTAACAACGCTCGTTTTGTAAAAGATATGGGATTGGGAATTGGTGCTAAAGTTGTTGTGAAACGTAGTGGTATGGTTATTCCAATTATCGCTGACGTTTTAGAAACAGTTGAATTTGTTTTACCAACTATCGAAGGTGTTGAAATTGGTTGGAATGAAGCGGGTATTGAGTTAATCACATTAACTGAAACAGAAGAACAAAAATTAAAAAAGAATATCGCTTTCTTTGAGATATTAGAAGCTGATAGTGTTGGTGAAGGTGTTATCACACAATTATGGGAAGCTGGTTATAAAACTATTGAGCAAATCTTAAACTTAACTACAACTGATTTAGAAAAGATTGACCGTTTTGGTAAACGTAAAGCTAAAATTGTATTCGACTCAATCCAAAAATCAATTAAAGGAGTTCAATTGTCTAAATTACAACACGCAACTGGTATCTTCTCAGGTTTAGGTTCTAAGAAATTGGCTTTATTGGAACACTTTACTGAAAAACCTACTGTTGAACAAGTTATGGAAATTGAAGGTTTTGCTGAGATTTCAGCCAAAACTTATGTTGATAATTACGAAGTTTTCCGTACATTTATAGAAAGACTACCAATTACAATTGTTGAGAAAGTTGAAGTAGTTGCAGTTGGTGACGACTTAGTTGGTAAACAATTTGTCTTCACTGGAGTTCGTAGAAAAGACTTAGAAGAGATTATTGTTAGTAGAGGTGGTGTGATTGGTGGTTCTGTATCAAAAAACACAACTCACTTAGTAATGAAAGAAAAAGGTTCTGGTTCTTCTAAAGAAACAAAAGCTCTTTCACTTGGTGTTACAATTTTTACAGTTGAAGATTTAGAAAATTTATTAAAATAGTATATATGAGAAAGATAATTTTAACAAGTGCTTTTATAGGTCTATCTTTATTGACATTTGGTCAAACTAAATGGGAATATAAAAAAGTGGTCATAAATCCAAATCCACAATCCTACCCAGAATTAAATATTGTTAAAATAAGACCAAATGAATTCACTATAGATGAATCTACTCTTAGTATATATGGCGCTGAAGGGTGGGAACTGGTGAATGTTATCACAACCATTGAGACAATACATCCAAACTTCGGAAAGGATGATTATGTAACTGGTTTACAACCTAATGTTAGAACTAAAGAAATAATCTTATTCTTTAAGAGAAATGTAAAAGTTCAACCAATTAAAAAATAATGGCTTACACTAAAAGAAATTGCGATAACTGCTCTACTGAATATAAAGCAGACAACAGAAACCTTAAAAGAGGCTGGGGTTTATGTTGTAGCAAAAAGTGTGCGGCGGAAATGAGAGAAAAGTCAAAACCAGGATATAGTCTTGGTAAAGTAATTAAGAATAATGTACAAAGAAAAAACTTTGATGTTTGGTTACAACTGAAAGATAAACAAAGAAAAGAATTGATTTCTGAAGAAAAAAGAAATTTTCGAGATAAAAGAATTGATGATTTATTAAAATAAAAACAAATAATATGACACATCACGAGTACACAGTCGCAGTTGCGATAGAAGAGAAAATAGTTGATAAAACTTTCAACTATCAAACAGTTGTTTTAGTAGAAGCTGATGATATTGAACATGCTGAAGAAAGAGTAATAGAGTGGTTTGAAAGACATGATAAACCAGGTCAAATTGAGCATAAAGTTCAAATCATTAAAACAATACCAAAGTTGATTAACTTATGATCCTAAAAGTAGAAGATGGTCAGGTATTAAAAATTATGCCTATAATCCGTAAAGATGGTAGTAATTGTTTTTTTATACCAGTTTCTTGTATCTATGTAGATAATAAAATGATTTATGATGAAGGTGGCTTTTTAAATAAATTATATAATAGTTATAGAGATCCAATTATGATGAATCCGGTAAGAGTTAATTATTCTAAAAAGTATTTACTCTCGGTTTGGCATGATAATCAACTTAAAATGATTTCAGTTGGTCAATCTATACATGATATAATCATTGAAGAATTATCTAAAGGTTCTTATGACTTTAGAAATGATAAACATTTGAAAATTGTTTCTAAGCAAATTAAAACAGTATTTGGTCAATCTTTTCCAGATTATAAATCATCACATTTTATTGATTTAGAATGGAATAAGCCTGTTGATAGTAAAGAAGAATGGATTGACTTTATTAAGAATAATCAATTTGAGTTTGACGACTTTTTAAAAGTTAAAGGAGTTATGTACAATCTAAACTTTTTAAACTCAGAATTTGACAATTTCTTTTCTTTTCTAATATCAGATAATAGAGATAAAAAATTAAAAGAATTAGGAATATGAGTGTAAATCCACCAAATATAAACTTTGATAATATTAATCTATCGGGTACTCAAAAAATAAATATTGTTGAGTCTATAAGAGATGATACTAATTTGATAAATAATATTGATGAATTAGTTAATTTATTAGTAGATAAAGAGTATGATATTGAATCTCAAATAAAGTCAATTGGATATAATATTAATAATCTAGTAGATGTTGACGATTTGGATATAGTAGAGCTTATTATGAGAATAGAAAAAGATTTAGATATATCTATATCTGATAATATAATTGATGAATTTAGTGGATTTTTACAAAAAATTCATTCAATGATTATTTCAAAACGTAGAGATAAAAAGTTAGGCGATTTAGGAATTTGAAAAAAAAAAAATTCAAAAGGTGTAAACTTTTTATAAATAAATAAGTATAATATTACTTGGTCTTTTCAATAGGGAGGATTGAGTTTTAAATAAATAAACGGCAATTGACAGCAGTCAACTAAAAATTTAACGGCAATGATGGAATCTAAAGTAATTTCTTTTACAGACCACGAAAAATACTTTGTGGAAAAAACAGGTAAAGATTTTTCAACTCTTTACAAAAAATATTACCCAAAATTAATTTATTACACTTCCAAAATGTGTAATGATCCCCAAAAAACAGAAGACATAGCAACAGACTCGTTCTTAACAGCATTTGAAAAAATCGATAAGTACGAAAGTGAAAAAGCACAGTTCTCAACATGGCTATTTACAATAGCAAAAAATCTAGCTCTTCAAGCAATCAAAAACGATAAGAAAAGTGTTTCATTAGATACCGAGTATGATGATGAAGGTACAACAATGAAAGATTTTATACCAGAAGATTATTCTTCGGATTTAGAATTATATGACTCTAATGAAATAAAAGCTGATATTATGTTGAAACAAATTGATCTTCTTAAAGAACCATATAAAACAGTTATGGAAATGAGAGAAGTTAAGAAAATGTCTTATAAAGAGATTTCGGATGAATTAGGTAAAAATTTAAGTACTATAAAATCACAAATTAGAAATGCAAGAATTATACTTATAAATGAAACTAAAACCGATTTCAAAAAGATTGATGAAGTTTACGAAGGTCGTAGATGGAAAAATTGTATTGATAATTAGTGGTGAATTTTAATATTGGTGATATTGTAATATGTACTGGTTTTGACCATCTTTTAAAAAAGGATGGTCAAAACCTTTTAGAGTCATTTGGTATTGATAGAAATCATAAATTAGTGATTTTAGATATTTTTGATGATGGTGATAAGAAAGTTCTTATATTTGACAATCCATCTAAAATATACGCTGATAAATTTTGTATAGATCAAAGTTTCTTCACAAAAGTAGAAGACATAAGAGATAGTAAACTCATAAAAATTTTAAAATGAATATAGAAAATCTTTGTAGAGTAGCTTTAAAAGTAATTAAAGATACTTGGGGTATTCCAAAAACAGGATTTATTGCTGGTGGTTCTATTGCCAATATTGTATGGCAGTTGGTTTCTGGTAAAAAAGCCATTGTGAATGATATTGATGTTTTTATTTTTAGAAATAAAATAGATAAATTCTCTAATGTTGATAGAGATAGTCTTTATAGATATAAAGTTGATGATATTAAAGCTTATGAAGATTATACTGGTATAAACTGGAGTACTTACACAAAAAATTTCTATTCGATCGCGTCTTCTGAAAAAGATGGTATATTTAATGTAATTGAATATGATTCGAATGTAGAAGATCCAAGATTTATAATAGATTCTTTTGATATTAATTGTACTGCAGTTGGTTATTCAATTGATGAAGATAAGTTTTATTGGACTAAAGAGTTTGAGAATTTCTTAAAAACAGGCGAATTAAAGATAGTTAATCTAACTACGCCTTCACATACCGCTATCAGAATCATTAAAAAATCTGATGAATTAGGTTGTAAATTAGATGAATCTGAATTGAAAATCTTATCTTATGTAATTGATAATAGTTACTATTTCTCAGATATTTCAAAGAGGATGTTTAAAGAAAGATATTATGAAATCTTTGAAAAATACTCAGATAAATTAAATAATTACTTTAATGTAGTAAGGTGTTTAGATGATGAAATGTATATAAAAAGTCGGTTTAATTCTGATGATAAGTTATACAAATTGACACCGGTTAAATATGTTAAAGAAGAAAAAGTATTTGATGTTATCAACATGGTTGATAGAGGATTTGAATATTGGGGTGATTCAGATATAACATCTATTCAAACTTGTAAAAACTTCTTATTCTATATAAGAAATATTTATGGAAATGAAGAAATTAAAAAAATATGGAACTCTTATAATTTTAACACCGAAGATTATATAGATTGTCAACCAAGTGGTGAAGATTTGGCTTTACTTAAAAGACTTGTTGAGAACACAAGAGCAATAAACTCACTAAATGGTTACACTTTATCGGAACAATTAAATATAATTAAAACTTTATTTAATGAGTTTTCTGATGATCCAATTATAGCAATTTCTTTATTAGAAAAAGAAGGTTTTAAAATGCCTGATGTGATTGATGATAGTGAGAAATTACTATTGGAATTATCTGTTAGAAGAGAAATTGTTAATGATACTAAAGGTAAAGTTAGAAAAGTTTTAAACTTAGAGGATAAAATTTAATATAATATAAAAATAAAAAATAGATATGGTAGCTTATATTACTGAATTAAATGAACAAAATTATAAATCTTTTACTGAAACTGGTTTAGTGTTAGTTGATGTTTGGGCTCCTTGGTGTGGACCTTGTAAGGTTATCGGACCAATCGTAGATCAAATATCTTCTGATTATCAAGGTAGATTATCTGTTGGTAAATTAGATGCTGACGGTGCACGTGAACTAATTAGTGAATTAGGTGTTAGAAACATTCCAACTTTACTTCTTTATAAAGATGGTGTTATTGTTGAAAGAAACACGGGAATGTTGGCTAAAGAAAAGATTGAAGAATTAGTTAATAATCATTTAAATTAATTTTTTATGAAACCAATTGAAAATTTGTATGACTTAGTTGGACAATCCAACTTTACTACAATTGGTTATACTTTCCAGGATGAAAAGCTAAAAGATGAATTTATTTCTAAATTACCTTTTATTAGGTATAAAGAAATAGATTCATCTTTTTCTTTTGATGGTAGTATAAAACAAAAGTTGAGAGATATTAGATTGAATTCTATACTTAATGATACAGAGGATATTGGACCAAACTTTGAGTATTTGGTTCTTGATTTCGAAGAAGATTTACAATATTTAGGAGAAGGTGATAAGTTGGAAATTTCCAGGTCAATACAATTAAGTAGCATACTTGAAAAGTTAAGAGGTCAAAGTATAGAATGTGGAATAAAAGTAATTTTTACTACACCAACATACATATCTTTTGATTTAAACCAAAACTTAAAAGGTGGAAGTAAAAGTATGTATATGGCTGATTTAGCTTTTATTGTTAATGGTGGAGTTGCTAAAATAATGAAGAATAGATTTGGAATTGACAACGAAACATTTTCATTAAATGAATTATAATACTTATATTTGTAATTATGATAACAAAAAACAGAAAAGCGTATTTTGAGTTCTCTATATTAGAGGAGTTTGATTGTGGTATTATTTTAACCGGTAGTGAAGTAAAATCTATTCGTAGAGGTGATGTTACTTTAGTTGATTCATATGCTTATTTTAAGTCTGGTGAGTTATGGATTAAAAATTTAAAAGTTTCACGTTATAAATGGTCTCATAAAATTGAGATTCATGATGAAAACCGTGAAAAGAAATTACTTTTACATAAAAAAGAAATAAATAAAATTGATAGACTTTTAGAAGATAAAGGAACTACTATTATACCATTAGGTATTTTTATTCAAAATAATAGATTAAAATTAAAAATTGGTGTTTGTAAAGGTAAGAAACTTTGGAACAAAAAGCAAGATATCAAGCAAAGAGATATTGATAGAGATGCTAAAAGAGAAATTAATTTTAGATAATGAGTAAAAGTCGAAATGAATATGAATTATTATTAAATGAGTTAAATAACTCTAAAACAGAAGATGATATTATATCTAATATACAAAAAATAGTAAAAGGATTTAGTGTCAACTTTTATAAAGATGATTTGACAAAAAATCCATTTTATAATTCTTTACTCGAAGACATAAAAGAAGAAGTTTTAGAAGATTTATTTAAAATAAGAAAAACTATTTTAGAAGAAATGGATTCTATACATAATTCAATTTTAGATGATAAAGATAAAAAAGATGTTGATAAATTGATTCAATTAAAGGTTGAATGTCAACTTCTATTAATCGAATTAGATTATAAAATAGATGAATTAAAATCTATTTAAATCATATCTACTTGTCTTTCTATGAATTTTAAAGCTTTCTTTGAATTATTAAATTCATTTTCATCTATTCTATTAATAAGACCTGAAACATTTTCTTTACTCATAAAATTATCCACACAAGCCTCCACATAGTAAGAAAGTCTACTATTATTAGTTTCTGAATTACGCATATTGCGAAGTCTATCTATGATAATAGAAGCATCATATAAGTTTACAATATTTTTACTTCTTATCTTTTCTTTTAATTTTTTACTAATTGTCATAAATTCTTTAAAGAAATCAACTGCATATTTATTATCAGATTTTAAAACCAAATCATAATTTTCTTTAAAAAGGTGAATTTGACTATTATATCTTTCTAAAAGGCGACGATAAGATCTTTTAATATCATCTATATTAGATTGTACGGCGTTTTTAAAATTTTCAGGTGAAGCTCCCTCTAAATTTTGACAATGATCGAAAAATTGATATAAATATTGTATAATATCTGTATTATAACCATAAAATACTTTAAATAATATAAAATCATCTAAAAATATTTTCATCAAAATACTATTTAGATTAGTCATATTATCCATTTCTACACTTGGGTCTAAGTCAAATTTATCAATTAGATAATTTATTCTTTTTTCAACATTTATTTTTTTAACATCATCATCACTCATCAGAGCCAAAGCACCTTCTTTAGATTTAGTTCTATCAGTTCTTATATCTTTTAAATCCATTTCTTGATGTGGTAAAAAATCATCAACGAAGAAAATAATAGCAAAGTCTGAATTTTCAAACTTATTATTATTTATTGACCAATCATTATATTGACCATTTAATTGGTCTGGTCGAGTAGTGTCACCACTTTCAAATGCTAAGTTAAAAGAGTTAATATCTAATTCTTCTTCTTTATTTTCATCTTTTTTATTGGAAAAAACATGTAATGGTTCATCACTTGGTTTATAAAGGTGTAGTCTACCATGATCTTCTTGTATATCACCATCAGAAGCTATAAATTGCCAACATGAAGAACGACCACGTGGTTTATAATATTCTCCAAAATAATTTCCCTTATCAATTTCTTCACCATTTTCATCATAAGTATAATAACGTGATGGATCACTACCATCAATCTCCGGGTTGATTAAAAATCCACCACCGAAACTACCATCACTATTATGTGCTAAGAATACTTTAAACCAACGAAGAGCACTGATATAATCACTAGAATTATTATAACCACAAACAATATCACCAGTTTTTAAAGTTTTATAATCTATAACTGGATGTAATTCACCAGTTTTTATATTATCTATATTACCATTATTTAATAAATGTTGTATCTCATCATTATTAAAAATATCACCAATTTTAAATGGTGAACTAGATCTTCTTTTTTTCAACTCTTTTGATCTTTTTGGTGTTACTGTATAACCCATATAACCATCATATGCGGAAAACCAAAATTTAAGACACCATAACCCACTTGGATTATTTACTTCTTCTGGAGCTCTCATCTTAACAGCATCTCTCTTTAGAACATTTGTTTTAAACCATTGATCAGATATTTCACTTAAAGGTATATTAGTTTTTTCACAGAATATTTTTAAATCATCCAAAAATTTAGTAGATGATGTTTTAAGCCCAGATTTACTTAACCACCCAAGTGTTTTAGATAAGGATTTAGCCGAGAATCCTTCATTTAGGAATTGATTTCTATACTTTAGATATTTCATATATCTATATATAAAACTTTTTATTTTTAAAAATGTATAATTTATCAATGGTAGTAAGTAACTATTAAATAAATTTCACACTCTTAAATAAAGATAGTGAACTACCCTAAATGAATATAATATAAGATAGATGTAAAAAGGGTGTATTATTTAATTTGTGTTGAGTTAAATTCTTATTAAGATAATAGAAAATCGGGTAATAAATAAAATACCAATTAACACATTAAAACCAAATCTTTTTAGATTTGGTTTTTTTATTTAAAATATTCTCCTTAAATTTGTACCTAATTAAAACTATACATTATGACACTAAAAGAAAAAATCAGTGCTGATTACATGACTGCGTTTAAAACTAAAGACGTAGTAGGAAAAAATTTACTTTCTGTTATCAAAGGTGAAATTCAAACTCTTGAAAAGAATACTGGTGTCGATTCTTTATCTGATGAAGAAGTGACAAAAATTCTTAACAAAACAGTTAAATCTCTAAAAGAAACTATCGAAAAAGGAGGTGAAGTTGCTAAATTAGAATTGGCTATTATCGAAGCTTATTTACCAAAACAACTATCTAAAGAAGATATTGTTGCCAAAGTTACAGAATTAAAAGTGGCTGGTATCACAAACATCGGTCAAATTATGAAAGAGTTTTCTACTCTACCAGTTGATAGAAAACTTGTATCTGAAGTAATTAAAGAAGTAATCTAATAAAAAACCTCAACTATTGTTGAGGTTTTTTTTCTTCTGCTATATTTTTAAATTTTTGTCTTATATCATCTGGGTCAACACCTTTAAGTAAAAGAATAATTGCCCAAGTAAGAAAGAATATAAAAGCAAATAAAAATACAATAAGTACAATACAAATTGGTATCCACAAAGGAGAAGTAACCCACCACCATGACCAATCAATATTATTAGTCAATTTTAAAGTTAAGAATATTAAAAATAAAATTGACGTTAAACCAATACCACTTTTACTATTATCCATATTAACTTATTTCACCATTTAGTTGCCAAACTGACCAGTCAAGCAACATTTCTTTTTTATGTAGAAATCTAGCATCTAATACAGCTTCTACTTTATAACCTAATTCTTTAGCTCTCCAAACAAAATCAATATCCTCAGATCTTTCTTCTGATCCATTTGCTTTTGCTAAAGTTCTAAAGATTGGTAGTGCTTCACCATCTGCTAGTTCAGTTGGTTTACCATCAGAAGAAATATACTTTCTACTTAACATCATTCTTTGATCTTCAGCAACTTTTCTACTAATCAAAAGTGTACCGGTACCAGCAGCATCAATTGGTATTATTGGACTTTGACCTTTGTAATTTTTTGGATCTATTTGTGTAAAACCTTTAGGATTATTTACACCACTATCTCTTTGATAGATAGCTGAGCTAATTGTAGGTCTAGATCCATCCATTAGTAGTAGATAATAAAGACCTGATACAATATCAGCATCTGAATTAAAGATATTTAATGAAGAATCGGTTGGTACTAAATCATCATCAATGAACCAAAGTTTATCAGCAGTTGGGTGATTTAAGAAGTTAGTAATTGCTACATTTCTTGCGTAAGCAACTGGTCTTAATCCAGGAACATACATAACTTCATAAGTTCTTGGGTGATTTGGATCATCATTTAATTTTCTAATGTTATCAGCCCACCACAAAAAACTAACATTAACAGAATCTTTAAAGGTTAATAAAGCTATTAAGATTACTTCTTTTTTCATATATTTTCTAATTCTTTTTTATCTTCAACCACTTCTAATGGTGTAGTATCAAAATTAAGAGCTTTTAATATTTGTTGTTTATTAAACATAACACCTGGAGGTGTTGCTAATTGTATAGGATCTCCTGCAATATCATAGGCATCATATAAAGAGTTTTTTAAACTAGCTGCTTTAAAATTTGATGATATATTTGTATGAATTTTATAACCAAATACTTTAGGTGAATTACAACTCCAAAGTACAACCGATGGTAAGTTCAAAGCGGCAGCGGCATGTTGTAAGTAAGAATCAATTAACAATCTTCTATCTGAGAAAAATAAAGCAAGTGCCAATTGTCTAATACTCATTGATAAGTATTCACAATTTTTAAGTGCAATTTGATCTTCTCTACGAACTTGAATAACTCTATAATATTTAGATGCTTCATCAACAATTTCTTGTGCCAAAACTGGTGGAATATCTCTAGCCCACGAATATTTATGTTGTTGATTAACTGCTCCACCAAAGGCATTAATTAAAAATACTGGTTTATCTTTGTTAATTAAAGTTTGAACAAATTCAGATTCTAATTGAGTAAAGTAAAGTTCAGGTTGTTCACCATCCCAATCTAATCCATAAATATCACACCAAATCTGAGAAAGATGTTTTCTTCTATAAACATAATCACTTTCTCTATAAGGATCGTGTGACATTACAATAGTGTCTTTATTTTCAATATATTCTTGATAAAAATAAGAAGTTTGACCAAATTGATATGTTTTATAAACTCTTGGGTTTAACTCAAAAATATCAGGGTAAGCTGTTAAAACAACTATCTTTCTATTTTTATACTTTTTTTGAATTGCTCTGATAACAGCAGTAGCAATTACATTTTTTCCAATACCACCTTCAATATGAAGTACAACGTATTTATCCATTATAATAAATTATTTTTTATGAAAAGAATATCATCTTGTATATGAAGACCTGTTTCTGGATGACTTATAGAATCAATTACTATTGATTTAGTAAATCCAATTTTGTTCATATATTCAATAACTTCTTCCGATAATGGTGAACCATCATTATATTGTGAGTATGAAACTTCTAATAAAATTCCTTTTGCTGATTTAACTAGTTTTTCACCACCTTTTAAAATATCCAACTCTGATCCTTGTGTATCAATTTTAATTAAATCAAAAGATTGATTCTCAAATAAAAGATCTAATGTTTTAGTCCATTTTTTTACCGATAAAGAATTTTTATAATATTGTGTATTTTCTTTATAAATTGAATTTCCAGTTGCAAAAGGATCATCAGTTCTCATCCAAAAGTTAACTTCTTTTACATCATCACTTAAAAGAACCATAGAATAATCCACTCCAAGTTCTTTTATACTATTTTCACACATAGTATTACCTTCAATTAAATGATATTTGGCATCAGGGTAAATACTCTTACAATCTAAATAAAACTGACCAATATTAGCTCCGATATCAAGTACCGATTCTGGTGTGAAGTAGTTAGAAATTTGTTTTAATGAATTTTCACTTTGTTCTTTCCATCCAATTGATTTAAAAAAGTAGTTCCAATCTTTAATTCTTTCTTCCCAACTCCATCTTTTGGAGTAAGTTTCTTGTTGATTTTTTAAATATTCTACCAATTCACCTGATTTCATTTTTTGTATTTCTTCAGCTAAAACTTTAGCAAAATATTTTCCGTGTTCTTCTCTATCTTCAATATAAGAATACATTCTTGCCCAACCTTCACAAGTTTCTGGAAGAGCTCCAATAGATGATGTAATAACTCTTAAACCAGTTGATAGTGCTTCAATAACAGCAATACAAGAAGTTTCTTCAAATGTTGAAGGATAAGCCAAAATATCAAAATCTGGTAATTCTTTTCTTAATTCATCATTTGGAATCGAACCTCTATAAACAACATTAGGTAATCTTTTACACCACTCATAAAGAAATTCATATTGAGTGTCGTTTTTAGCAAAGTCGGTTCCATAAATTTTACAAGAAGAAAAAACATGTAGTTCACAATCTTGTGGATTTAATATTTCCCAAGCAAGAAGAAGAACATCTAATCCTCTCCAAGGTGTTGATGTATAACAAATTTTTAATTTTTCTTTTTTTGTTATTTCTTTTGGGTAAACTCCTAAGTGAGCATTTTTCAAGACATGAGTTTTTTGACCAGGTATTTTGAACAATTTTCTGAATTGTTCTGCTTGCCAATTACTAACAAAAACAAAATTATTAATCATATTTATATTTTGTTCATGTTGAAGAAATTGAACAGCTTCCTGATCATAGGAAAGCTGATTCCAATAAACCATATGCTTATTGGAATCAGCATTAGAAGCATAATTAAATATACTTACTTTATCTAATAATTCTTTGGGTACTCTTGATATCAACTCATTATACATCAATTCTGTACCACCTAATGGTTTCTCAAACATATTACTTATATGTTGAGTTAATTAAAATGTTTATTAAGCTAAAGCAGTTAAACCTAATTTAGTAAGAATTAAATTATTAATATAAGTATCATCTGTACCCCAAGCTAAATACTCTTCTCCAGAAACTTCAACAAATTCTACTGATATTAAGCCTGAGTTAGAATCTAAAAGTTTCACAGGAAATTTAACAGATTGACCTAATTGAATATTTCCTTCTAAAATTTCAACTTGTGAAATTGTTTGAGTAGTTACTACTTCTTTGTCTTGAACATTAACAATTGATGTATTTTTCATTTTATTTATTATTTTTTATTTATTAAACGTTATAATAAGCAATTTTACGCAATGTACCATTTATATTAGCACATATATAACCAGCAATCGCACCAGCGGAAGCAGCGGTTGCTAATGGAACAGCAGATGATCCTAAAGCTAATTGACCATTCGCAGTTGGTTGAGCACACATACCAATTGCAATAGCACAGTAATAATCACCAAGATAACCAGCACCTAAACCAATATACGTGTTACAACCACCGGTTGTATTATTTTGTCCTGCGCGGTTACCAACGAATGTGTTACAATGTCCGAGTATATTATTAAATCCGGCAAAAGTTCCAACAAAGGTGTTACAATTAGCAACAGATTGAATAAATCCAGTACAAGCTCCTATAAATACATTTTGGCTACCCTCATTACTATAACCAGCTGAGTCACCGAGGCTGACATTAAGACTTCCGGTTGTGTTATTAGAACCGGCCGCCCAACCCATATATGTGTTTGATGTTCCGATTGTATTTTGCCAACCAGCATAAACACCAACGAATGAGTTATAAGATCCGGTAGTATTAAATTGACCAGATTGTACACCAACAATAGTATTCTCAAAACCAGTTGTATTACAGAAACCAGCATTAGTACCTAAGAATGTATTTAATCTACCTGATGTATTTGCATAACCGGTACCAGATCCAATGAATGTATTTAATTCACCAGTTGTGTTAACCGGACCACTACAAGAACCAACAAACGTATTATCAGTACCACATCCACCTGTATTTATAGTAGATTTACCGGAATGATAACCAATAAATGTATTATCTAATCCATTAGAACAACATCCCGCACAAGCACCTATAAATGTATTTCTTCTACCAACTTGGTTACAAAAACCAGCAGATTCACCAATAAAAGTATTACAATCTCCAGTAGTGTTTAAACCACCGCTACATGATCCTATAAATGTGTTTTGACTACCTGTCGTATTACAACCACCTGAACAAAAACCAATAAAAACATTATATGATGTGAGGTTTTTACAACCAGCTTGATGTCCAATTATGACAGTACCACAAGACTGAGTAGCACTCATATTATTTTGTGCACCAATCGCAACATTATAACAACCAATTGTATTTAGAACAGAGGTATTACCTATAAATATATTACAATTACCTGAAGTATTAGAACTTCCTGCAGAACCACCAATAAAAACGTTGGTATAACCATCTGTATTAGAGAAACCAGCACTAGTACCAATAAATGTATTACCACTACCTCCTGATAAACAAAATCCTGCATTATAACCAACAAATGTATTTTGTTGACCAGTTGTGTTACAACCACCGGCTTGGTAACCTATAAAAGTGTTAAGATAACCAGTGGTATTAAATCTACCAGCACAAAATCCTAAAAATGTGTTACCAAAAGCTCCACAATCTTCAAGTCCAGCATAGTATCCAATTGAAACTAAGCCATTACATTTAGAATTATAACCAGCAAAATAACCAATAAGAACGCTACAACCAGACTGTGTACCAGTAGATCCAGCACAAAATCCTATATATGTATTACTAATACCAACCTTATTAAGTTCACCAGAATTATTACCAATAAATAAATTTCCAGTTCCAGTTGTATTACAACGTCCTGATAAATTACCAATAAAAGTATTAGAATCAACTGTATTGTAAAAACCTGCGCAATTACCGATGAATGTATTAAAACGGCCTGATCCATTACTCAAACCAGCGCAAAGTCCTATAAATATATTATTAGTACCAGTTGTATTACCAGGACCAGCATAGTAACCAATAAATACGTTACAACTTCCAAAAGTGTTTGCTAAACCAGAACTTTTACCAATAAAAACATTGTTATTACCACTTGAATTAGTTTGACCAGCATTGGAACCAATAAATACGTTATCACATCCAGTTAAGTTATTCAAACCACTTGAAATACCCATAAATACATTTGATGTTCCAGTTGTGTTATTATATCCTGACTGATAACCAACAAATGTATTATATTGACCACTGTTGTTAAAAGATCCACTGAGAGTACCGATAAATGTGTTACCGTCTCCTGTGGTTGTACGCAAACCAGAACAAAAACCAATAAATGTGTTAGCTCCAATTTGATTACAATAACCAGCACAAACACCAATTATGACACTACAAGATGATAGTGTACCTAAAAATCCTGAACAAGCACCGATAAATACATTATCAAATCCAACTGTGTTGCAGTTACCTGAACAAAATCCTACAAATGTATTATCAGTACCAGTTGTATTTTTATTACCAGCCGCAGCTCCAACAAATACATTACATTCACCAATTGTATTATTGAAACCAGAACCTTGACCTACAAATGTATTTCTACAACCAGTTGTATTGCAAGATCCTGAGTTATGACCAATAAATGTATTTTCACAGCCTACATTAAATCTACCTGAGTTATAACCAAAGAAAGCTAATCCATTTCCTGTTTGATTTGTAAATCCAGATTGGAATCCAACGAAGGTATTACCACTTGTTGAGTTAGAACAACCAGCACGAGATCCTATAGCAACAGAGGCAGTACCATTTGTATTAGAAGCACCACTAAGGTAACCAACAAAAGTATTCTCAGTACCAGAGTTATTATTTATTCCAGATAAATTACCAAGAAATGTATTACAAGAACCGGTTGTATTATTACCACCAGATCCTATTATGATGTTAAAAGAACCAGTTGTATTAACTTGACCAACACCACAACCAATAAATATATTATTACTACCACCAGTATTACAACATCCAGCTTTATATCCAAAAAATGTATTATTACTACCAGTCGTATTACACATACCAGTATAAGAACCTAAGAATGTATTTAGAGTTCCAACAGAATTCAAATAACCCGAACAAATACCAACAAATGTATTTTCACTCACACCAACGCTACTAAATCCAGCTTTTGAGCCAATGAATGTATTACAACTACCTGTTTTATTAAAACATCCAGCACAATGACCTATGAATGTATTATCAACACCACTTATGTTTTGCTCACCAGCTCTCATACCAACAAAAGTGTTATTAACACCCGTTGTATTGTAATAACCAGCTGCTTGACCTAAAAATGTATTTTCACATCCAGTAGTGTTACAGTATCCAGCAGCTTGACCTAAAAATGTATTTCTACTACCACTTGTATTAGTTCCAGAATTTTGACCAACAAATGTATTATAACAAGCTAATGAGTTTAAACAACCAGAATTTTGACCAACAAAAACGTTACCAAATCCACTTGTGTTACAAAGACCAGATTTAGCACCAATAAATGTATTAAGACAACCAGTTGTATTACGAGCACCGGATTCTCTACCAACAAAAACGTTTTCACTACCAGCTGTGTTACAAACACCAGATTGATAACCAACAAATGTATTACCACTGGTGGTATTTAATAAACCAGCACAAGTTCCAATAAATACAGAAGCAGTACCAACTGTGTTACAGAATCCAGATACATAACCAACAAATGTATTTTCATCACCAATCGTAGTAAAAGATCCAGCATTTCCACCTATAAATGTGTTTTGATGACCACTAGTATTACAGAATCCAGCCTCTAGTCCTAAAAATGTATTATAAAATCCAGTCGTATTGTAAGCCCCAGAGCTCAAACCAACAAATGTATTACAATATCCAGCTGTGTTACAAACACCAGATTGATAGCCAATAAATGTGTTATACGCACCAGTTGTGTTATAATAACCAGCATCAGTTCCTAAGAATGTATTTCTATTACCACTTATGTTACAAGCTCCAGCAAAACTACCAACAAATGTATTACAAGCTCCAGTTGTATTACAGAATCCAGCTTTAGTACCTACAAAAACATTATTCGAAGATGAAGTTAAAAATCCACTTTCTTGACCAATAAAAACGTTACAAACTCCTAAACTATTATATCCGGCTTTATTACCAATTATAATATTACAAGATGATCCACATGCCAAAGAACCAGCACAAGCACCTATATAAACGTTATTTGCACCACCTCTAGAATTTTGACCACTACAAAGACCAATAAATGTATTACAGTTTCCACTTTGATTACAAAGACCAGTTCCAAAACCAACAAAGACATTATATGAACCACTTGAATTATTATAACCAGCACCAGAACCAACAAATGTGTTATCTTGACCAGTTGTATTAAATCCACCACTATAATATCCGACAAATGTATTATCAGATCCAGTTGTATTACAAATACCAGCACCAGAACCAACAAAAGCATTAAATGTACCGGTTGTATTACAGAATCCTGTTTTTAAACCAACAAAAACGTTATCTGCTGATGAAGTTAAGAATCCACTTTCTTGACCAATGAAAACATTACAGCTTCCTAAACTATTATATCCGGCTTTATTACCAATTATAATATTACAAGATGATCCACAAGCTAAAGAACCACCACAAGCACCTATATAAATGTTATCAATACCATTTCTCGCGTTTGTACCACTACAAAATCCAATAAATGTATTAGCACTACCAGTTGAGTTACAACCAGCAATGTGACCTATAAATGTATTTGAAGTACCAACTACGTTACATCTACCAGCACAAGATCCAATAAATGTATTTGAAGTACCAGTTGTAGTATTTTGACCAGTAAATGATCCTATAAAAACGTTATCACACCCAGTAGTATTTAATGAACCAGCCTGATAACCCATAAATGTATTATCACGTCCAATTGTATTTGTAGTACCTGAACCATAACCAACAAATGTGTTATTTGATCCAGTTGTGTTACCAGCTCCTGCTAATGAACCAATAAATGTTCCAAAGTTAGTTGTATTACTAGCACCGGCTCTGAAACCCATGAAAACATTGTTACAACCACTGACATTTGTACTACCGGCTAATGTACCAACGAAAACGTTATTAGAACCTAATGTATTACACTGTCCTGAATTTGCACCTATGAAAATTGACGCAGTACCAACTGTATTTGAAGATCCTGCTAATGAACCAACAAATGTGTTTGATTGACCAGTTGAATTCACATCACCAGTTAGGTGACCTATAAATGTGTTATCATTACCAGTTGTTGCAGTAGGTGTTGTTTCATTTATTAAAATTGATCTTCTAGTTGTATCCATAAGACCAAAAGCGCCTAATCCACCAGCTCCATTATTTATCTGTATCTGATTTTGAACACCAGCAGGAGTTAATGAAGTTCCGGATGTACCTTGAGTACCTGAACTACCTTGAGTACCTGAACTACCTTGAGTACCGGATGACCCTGATGTACCAGATGATCCACGAGTTCCGGATGTACCATAACTACCAGATGTTCCAGTAGAACCGGATGTTCCTGCACTACCACCACCAGATGTACCAGATGTTCCATTAGAACCACTTGTTCCAGATGATCCACGAGTTCCGGATGTTCCGTAACTACCGGATGTTCCAGCACTACCGGATGTTCCTGAAGTACCGGTATCTCCTTGACTAGTAAAATTTAGAACACATAATGTTAAATCAGCCGGTAATGATCCACTTTTATACTGAAGAGTAAATCTGTAATAACCAGTAGCAGTTATAAATCCAGTAACAAGAAAGACTATTAAATTAGTGTCAGTATTTGAGTTACTATTTACAGTTAAATATCCATAAGGTGTAGTTGAAGCTGAGAAACTTTGTAACCACAAGTCACGAGCAGTTCCATATGTATCTAAATTATCAATGGCAACCTCAGTAATTGATGCTGGTGTAAGTGAGTCAAATTTAAATTGACCGGCACTAGGTGTGGTAGACATGAAAAGAGATCCACCGTCATAAACATATGGAATCCCAGCTGCAAATCCTTGAGAACCTGTTGTTCCTGATGTACCACTTGTTCCTGCAGATCCACGAGTTCCTGATGAACCAGATGTTCCTGACGACCCACGAGTTCCTGATGTACCCGCGGTACCAGCAGTACCGTCATTACCACTTCGAGTAAAGTAAATTGCACACTTCTCACCATTACTTGGTATAGTACCACTTAAATATGTAACACCAAATGTATAATATCCGGTAGAGTTGGTAATTGTTGATACTGAGAATATTGTTAGTGTATTATCTCCACTATTATTAGAGTCAACGTATAAATAACCTTTTATATCATTAGTTGATGTGTTCCAACTATTAAAAGTTGCACTTACATCAATGCCATTATTATTTAATATATCAATGTATATAGAACCTATTAAGTTTGCTGTTGTACTACTATATCTAAATGTACCTGGTCCTGGATCAGCAGCCGTTGTAGTTGAACTAAAAGTGAAATGTAAACCAGCAACATCACCTGAAGATCCTGATGTACCAGCACTACCCGATGTTCCATCAGCGCCAATTCCGGACGTTCCCGATGTTCCATTTCCAGATATATCGGTTCTATATTTTACGACACCATCAGAACCATATATCATTATTCGATTATCGATTGATGTTTCTGATGCAGTACCAAGCGCTAGACCTTTCCTAGCAAAAAATTCATTACCCATTTATACTAACTCTATTTTTTCACTTTCCAAAATAAGTTAAAGTATATATTAATTTTATAAACCTCTTTTATTCTAAAATAGAATTAAATAGCTCGAATTATAGTTCTAATCTCCCAATTTGATAATGATGAAATACCTTGTAAAACAGCATTTGGTGATGATAAAACAGCTGAGAATGTAAAAGCATTCGCACCAGTTGTAGTATCACCTATATCCATAGTAGATGTTTCAGTAAATTGAATACTGCTTCCAGACCAAACTACTACAATGTTACCAGCTCTTAAATTAGCACCATTTTTAATATAATATTCATAAAACATACTTGTATATGAAGCAGTTGCTACTGAATAAATATTTGTTGTTCCAACACCAATTACGGTTCCTTTAGTTGCGTATAAAGATGGTGTTAAACCAATTATAATAGTATCATTTCCAGCTTGGAAGAATGTTCCATTAGCATTACTAATTAAGAAGTTAGTACCATCATATTTCAAATTAGATTCAACAGTTGCATTAGGAGTTGATCCATTTAAAGTTATTAAACCATTATCAGTTGAACCAGTTAATAAAAGTAATCCACTTGTACCAGCTGTTCCCTGACTACCGCTTGTTCCAGATGTTCCTTGACTACCACTTGTTCCGTTTGATCCGCTTGTTCCGGATGTACCGTTTGATCCACGAGTTCCAGATGTACCCGCAGTACCTCCGCCACTTGTTCCAGATGTTCCTTGACTACCACTTGTTCCGTTTGATCCACTTGTTCCGTTTGATCCTGATGTTCCTGATGTTCCGTTTGATCCACGAGTTCCAGATGTACCCGCAGTACCTCCACCACTTGTTCCAGATGTTCCTTGACTACCACTTGTTCCATTAGAGCCGTTTGTTCCTGAGCTACCACTCGTACCATTTGAACCGTTTGTTCCTGAGCTACCACTTGTTCCATTTGAACCATTTGTACCTGAGCTACCACTTGTTCCATTTGAACCGTTTGTACCTGAACTTCCAGAAGTACCATTAGACCCACTCGTACCTGAGCTACCACTTGTTCCATTTGAACCATTTGTTCCTGAACTTCCAGAAGTACCATTAGAACCGGATGTTCCTTGACCACCACTTGTACCAGATGTTCCTTGACTACCACTTGTCCCATTAGAGCCACTTGTACCTGATGTACCATTTTGTCCAGATGTTCCGGATGTTCCTTGACCACTTGTACCTGATGTTCCTGCACTACCACTTGTTCCTTGACTACCAGATGTACCATTTGAACCCGATGTACCCGCACTACCACTTGTTCCTGTACTTCCACTTGTTCCTGCGCTACCACTTGTTCCTTGACTACCTGATGTTCCTGAGCTACCACTTGTTCCGTTTGAACCTGACGTACCGTTTGAACCACTTGTACCCGCACTTCCTGATGTCCCATTTGAACCGTTTGTTCCTGAGCTACCACTCGTTCCATTAGAACCATTTGTACCTGAACTACCTGATGTTCCAGATGAACCACGTGTTCCGGATGTTCCGAAAGTCCCGGATGTTCCGTTAGAACCGTTTGTTCCGGAGCTACCACTTGTTCCATTTGAACCGTTTGTACCGGAGCTACCACTTGTTCCATTTGAACCATTTGTACCTGAACTTCCACTTGTTCCATTTTCACCGGATGTACCTGAGCTACCACTTGTTCCATTTTCACCGGATGTACCACTAGTTCCCACAGCAGATGTACCACTTGTACCTTGACTTCCAGATGTTCCTGCACTTCCGGATGTTCCAAAACTACCGGAAGTACCTGATGTTCCGGTAATTCCTGATGTCCCAGCAGTTCCTGCACTTCCTGATGTTCCCTGACTACCACTTGTACCATTAGACCCAGATGTACCTGATGATCCACGAGTTCCTGATGTTCCAAAACTACCAGAAGTACCAGCAGTTCCGGAGCTACCAAAAGTACCGGAGCTACCACTTGTTCCATTTGAACCGGATGTACCTGATGAACCAGCAGTCCCTGCGCTACCAGAAGTACCAGATGAACCAGCAGTTCCACTTGTACCATCACCAGTTTTAGAGAAGTTTAATACGATAGAGTCACCAGCTCCAAAGTTCCAGTTACCACTAGTATATGTAGTATCAACTGTTAATGAATAATAATTAAATGGTGAACTTGAGACTAAAGTAACATTTGTTATATAAAAAACAGCAAAGTTTGTAGAACTAGTTAAATTACCTTTAACAGTTAAATATCCCTTTGTCAATGATGATAACCATGCAGACTCATCAATTGAGTTAGCATCAATAATACTTATTAATATAGTACCAATTGTTGGTAAAGAAGTACTTAAAAATCTTACGTTTGTTACATTTGGATTCGTATTTGATGTATTTGTTGTATAGTTATATAAAATACCAGCAGAGTTACCTTGTGAACCTGAAGAACCTGCTGTACCGGATGAGCCACGAGTTCCTGAAGTACCATTTGAACCTGAAGTTCCTTGGCTACCACTTGTACCAGCACTACCACTTGTACCATTAACCCCGGATGTTCCAGCACTACCACTTGTTCCAGATGTTCCTTGACCACTTGTTCCAGATGTTCCTTGACCACTTGTTCCAGATGTTCCTTGACCACTTGTTCCAGAAGTACCACCTTCTCCAGAAGTACCAGAAGTTCCTTGACCACTTGTTCCTGAAGTTCCTTGACTTCCACTTGTACCGTTAGAACCACTTGTACCGGAAGTACCGCCTTCTCCAGATGTACCAGATGTACCAGCTGAACCATCCAAACCAGCAGGTCCTTGAATTGAACCCATATCAACCCAACCCTCTGAGTTAGCAGCTGAAGAACTTGGATCAAAAATCCATAAACTACCAGTATCTTGAACAATATATGTATCTAAGAAACCAGGCTGAGGAATTGAATATGAAGTACCAACACTTTGTGTCAATGATGAATATGTAGCCTCAACACCTTGTGGACTTAATGTTTCACCAGGAGCACCAGTAGTACCTGATGTACCAGCTGAACCAAGAGCTGAAGTACCTGATGTACCAGCAGAACCACCACCAGATGTACCAGAAGTACCATTTTCACCGGAAGTACCATTTTGACCTGAAGTACCTGAAGTACCTGTTGATCCGGTGGCTCCTGTCGCACCTGTCATTCCAGCAGGTGTAGAAGAAGTCCAACTAGCGTTACCATTTGTATCAGAAATTAAATAGTATCCATCTACACCACCATTTTTTAATTGAAAACCAATTGTTGAAACTGTACCAAATATTTCTAATTTATTATCAGTTGATTGTGTACCAATAGAAACATTACCATTAGAACCAATTATAAAAGGAGAATCATTAGAATTTTCTATAACTAATGAATCACCAGTTCCATTTTGTGTTATTTTAACTAATGTATCTGTAGATGATGCGGAAGCAATTAATAAAGGACTAGTTATATTAGATCCAGTTACAGCTAATGTTGTACCATCAAATGTTAAATTTGAATTTGCTATAGCTTGATTATTAGATGTTCCAGTAGCAGTTAAAATTCTAAAATCACCTGGATTTTCAATAAAACTACCAACTCCACCACCACCTAGGTTAACTTGGAAGTATGTACCATCATAACTTACATTATAAACACCACCAACTTTTAAATCATCTGGTTCAAGATTTACAATACCAGAAGTAGCAGCAATTTTTTTAAGTGTAACATGATCTAAATTATTAACTGATAAAGAAGCTGTACCAATTGAGTTTGTAGCACCAAAAGAGATAAGATAAATCATCTCTTTGCTATAATAATCAAATGGAGGTGTAGATGTAGCTGAATAACTTAATCCAGCATTTGTTGTAGTCGCATCTAAATATCTAATCTGAGCTAATGTTTCTTTAACCCATGAACCTGTATTATAATCACCTTCGTATCTATAGATTGAATTGTCTTCGTTATCAACTCTTAAAGATGTACCATTTGTTGGTATTGTAAATGACCAAGTTGCAGCTAAACCATCAAATTCAGCTACTTGGTCTTCTTTACCTGTGAAAATATCAGTAGCTGTTGATGTAACTAAATATCTATCACCACCAGTAGGACCGGTAGGAACACTATTAGTTCTTCCAAAAACAGATTTAAGCCACTCGTTACTTTGTTGAATAACATAAGAAAATGAACCACCAGTTGATGATGGATCTGGTTCTCCCATATACTCATCATAAGGAGCACCGGTTTGAAAGTAAATATTATCTAATCTCCAATTGTGATTAGAATTTGGAGTACCACCAATTAATCTAAAAGATATATTCTTAGCATGTGTTACAACTGATCCAAATTTAGACATAGGAATAACAATATGTTGCCAAGTATCTATGACATCTCGATCTACACCATAAGACATTAAGTTTAAAACATTACTTGAAGCAGTACCAGTATATTGAGAAGCAGTACCTTGAATTTGAGCAACTAAAGATCTATTACCAGGTACTCTTTCATCAAATCTAACTCTTAAACTCAAAGAACCATAATCGGAAAGTGGTATAGTTCCAATAGCTTTTGTAAATCTAACACCTGTTCTATAATCACTAGTAACATTAACACAAAAATCACCAACTCCATCATAAGGATCGGATGTACTAGTAAAACTAAATGTACCTGAGTAAGTACCTGAAGTTAAATATGAACTTGATTGCCATTGTGTATTAGTTAAATAAACTGGAATTTTAGTACCAATTGTTGTGGCAGAAGCTGGTATATAAGCATATTGAATTAAAATCTCATCTTCTAACAAAGGTCTTTTAACCGGCGTAGCAGAAGGCTCACCTCTTTTAACTCTAATTGTATTATCTTCTGTGATAACTATTGAGTCAATTCTTGGATAAGATGGATCACCATTACTAAGTGTTAATCCAGGATAACTAGCTGAATATGAAAGTATCTCACCGGAAAATGAATAATATATATCAGATAAACTAAAAGTCATACCAGATGACCATTCAGCACCACCACTTATCAATCTCTTGGTATTTTTAACTAATGAATCTATATAGTATTTATCTACTATTGAATATTTAGAATAAGTACCACTATAATTATAGTTGTAATTTAATGGTCCGTTAAATGGATACCTTAAATATTCATCTGTTATATTTGTTCTTCCGTATCTTGATTCTTGCATCTCATATTAAAATCTTTTTAAAATATAGGTAAATATAAATATGGGTCGTAAATAAATCCACTTGGTGAAAATATATCATTTACAGCCGTAAAATTATCTTTATTACTTCTAGTGTTATGAATACCTACATTAAATGAAGGTGTACCATAGATAAAATATCCAGATGATGTACCATTACCATAGGCAAGTGAGTTATAAATACCAAATTGTGATGTTGTTCCTTGAATATGAATAAGACTTGAGTTAGTCAATCCGTTATAAATTGTAGTATTGTATAAATAAGTACCTGATTGACTTCCACTATTAATGTGAATTGAATAAGTACTTGTTCCTAACCCTAAAGATTTAATGAAAGAGTTGTTTATTTTTAATTTAATTTTATCACCTAAATGTTTAACTGCTTCTAATCTACTATTAATATCACCATTTATTATAACATTTCCATTTTCACCACTAGTTAAATATAATCCAATCTCATTATTACCATCTAAATTACCATTTATTGTAACATTACCTGAGCCAATCTTAGCTGCTGAATTATTACCACCGATATAAGTTGATATATTTGATAAGTTAGAGTTAACCGTAACATAACCATATGTTGTTTCATGTACATTAAGTGCGTGTCCATAGTTAGATTGAGGACCACTTGCATTTAATGATGAATCACATACTATACTTGGAGAATTTACTGAGAAAGTACCTGTAAATCCTGTTTTTATGTAAATAACGTCATAAGCACCAACTATACCATCTCTAATATCAAAATTAAATTTACCACCACCTTCTATTGATATTGTACTACCATAGTCGGCTTGTGATTTAATATATCTACCTTTTACGTTAATATTACCAGTTGGTGAATTTATTTTAAAAGCTACCTGTAAATTATTAATTGAGTCAAATTCAAAGTTAATATTTGAACTATTCTGAACATCTAAAGCTACTAAGGTAGCATCCGTACCATTAAACTGTGAGTAACCATAAATATTAGAATTAACAGCTCCACCACCGTCATTGAATCCATTTTGTGAAAAAATAACACCAGGTTCACAATAATAATCTGTATTATCCAATAATTCACAAGCTTCTATATAAATACCCTTTTTAATATAAAGTAATCCTCCAGATGGATAAGTACTATTTAAAACTTGTGAAGCAGATGCAAATGTCAAATAAGGTAGATCAATTCTATTCAATGTACCAGTTGTATTATTACCATATTGTGAATCAACATAAACTGTTTTAAAATTCTCATAAGATCCATTACCTAAACTATCAACATATCCCTTAGTAACTAAAGAGTGTGTTACAAAAGTTGATGTATAATCTGCTGTATATTGAAGTCCTAATCCATTTGTTATAGTAACTAATCCATTCGTAGCACCAATACTTAAAAGATTTTCAGATAATTGTATATAAGATTGTGTTGTAGATATATTATTTGTTAAATAAAGATTACTAGCTAATTGTTTATAATCCAAAAATATACCCGAATTACCATTCTCACTTAGTATAGATTGTGAACCACCCATAACAATTGAATAAGTACCGGAATTAGCACTAGCTGCCAACACTTTATACAAACCAGGTGTTGATCCAGATGAATCACTCCAGTATAAGTTTCCAACGCCATCAGTTCTCATTACCTGATCAACTGTTCCATCTACATTTGGAAAAGTAAACGCGTTATTTATATTAACATTATTACCTAAGTAAACAAAGTTTGACTGAGTTGCTAATATGTTTTCACCACCAATAATAACAGTATTATATAAACCAGTACTAGTAGTAGATCCATTTGTATTTAAGTGTAAATAAGATTTAACTAAACCATCATTTCCATCAGAAATATTCCCAATATCAATAACTGATTTTGAACCACCACCTAAACCGGTCTGATTCACTAAAAATGAAATTTGATTTTTAATATTTCTTATAGTAGTTGAATAAGTAGAACTACCGACAGATATAGATGATGTATTTGATTGTAAATCTAAATTAGTAAATTGATTTGTAGTTGTTTTACTTAAAGCTATAAAATCAGGTGTTAAGTTAACAGATGATGTAGAGGTCGACAAATCACCATTCATCAAATATGAACTATAAGTGTTACCGTAACTTAAATAAAGTCTACCATTACCGATAGAAGTTTTAATATAACTTGTAGTACCTAAATTAATAGAATAAGTACCAGAATCGTTACCTATCGCTAAAGTTTGTTTAAGAGATTGTGAGCCACCACCCCCACCTATTGGTGTTACAACACCACTAGAGTCTTTTTGTTTTATTACGTTATCTAGATCATATGCGACAGCAAAACCAGAGGAAGGTGTTCCTAAAATGTTTTGCATATCTACTGTGGTATTGAAAATTATTTGACTCATTTAGACAATTTATTTTATTTACTATATATATTATTTTTAAATTATCCTTTTTTAAAACAAAACCAATTATTTGAATAAAATTCAAATGAAGTCAACATTTAGAATAGAAGCAATATCAAATAAAAGGATGAATTTTTCTATAAATAAACCGTCGGAGCTCGTAGAAAGAAGATATCTACTTTTTCCTAATGATAATGCAGTAACATCATCACTCTTTGAGAATTCTTTGTATGAACCGTGGTTATATCAATTTTTAGTTGATAATAATTTAGATATATCCGGAAAAAATGTAATTGATATTGGTGCAAATAATGGACAAATAACAGTAGAGTTTGCGAACTTAGTAGGTGATAATGGAAAAATTTTTTCATTTGAACCACAAAGAATTATTTATTATCAATTATGTGGAAATGTTTTTATTAATGGGTTGGATAATGTTCATTGTTTTAATGTAGCATTAGGTGATAATGAAGGATTGATAAGTATAGAAAAACCAAACTATTTTGATAACGGTCCCGTAAATTTTGGAAATGTTCATGTTGGTGTGGAGGAAAATTATGAATTAGTACAATTAAATAAATTAGACTCTTATAATATAGATAATGTATCAATAATAAAGATTGATGTACAAGGATATGAAAAAAAAGTTTTATTAGGTGCTAAAGAAACCATAATGAAGAATAGACCTATAATTTATATAGAAATTGAAGAAGATCAACTACAACACTATGGTGAAGATGAAAATAGTGTAATTAAATTGTTAAATGAATATGGATATTTCTGTAAAAGATTCAATGATGGAATGCCATTTCTGACAGTATCGGGTTTGTGTTTAGATTTTGTTGCAATACCAAATGAGTTATATAATAGTAGAGAGTGGATAATAAAATGAAATCTGAATTAAAAAATTATTTAGTACTAAAGATACTTAATGAAGTAGAATTATCTGAATATGAATTCAATAATGACTTAGAGTATCTTATGAGTAAGTGGTTTGGATCTATTAATGGATTTTATGACCTATGCTCATTAGATTACCTAAAAGATTCTTTTAAAAAAGGAATTTATCATTTTGATTTAAGTAGTAATAATTATAAAAAAACTACAATGATTATAAACTTTGATATGTTTTTAAATAATGAGATACCATATCATTATTTTCCTTTCAGAACTTCTGGAATATTAACTCAATTATTAAGAGAACTTAAACTAAATTCATTACTTAATTAATTTTTTACTAAACATTTGATAATAAATTATTATATATAGGTAAGATGAAAACTATAATTATAATAATATTATCAATTTTATCAGTGTTTGGATACTCACAAACAAGTTTTTATACACAAGATTTTGAAACATCACTTGATTGGACTTTAAATTCTGGTGTATCAATATCTAATGGTAATAATTACTGGGTTTGGTCCGCATCTGGTGGAAATGTTCATTCAGGTTTATCATCTCTACAAATATGGAGGAGAGCATCCGGTACATGGAATGCAAATTATGGTAACTTTTCAAGTCAAAACAGAACTGCTGTAAAAACTTTTAATTTTTCAACAATACCTTCTGGAAGTACATTAAACTTTAAGTATTGGATAATGTCAAATGGTGAATTACTTTCTGGTACCTATTATGATTACTTCCAAGTTGAAGTAAATGGTGTTGTTGTACAGGGACCAATTACTGGGATAACATCTTGGACACAAAAAACTATTGATTTATCTTCTTATATAGGTCAAAGTTCTGTTGTAATAACACTTAGATGGATAAATGATGGTTCATTTTCTTATCAACCAGCAGCGAGAATTGATGATATAGAGATAACATATGACTTAGCTTTACCAGTTGAACTTATTTCATTTACTGGTGAGAATTATGGAAATTATAATTTAGTAAATTGGAAAACATCTTCTGAAATAAACTCGTCTTACTTTAGACTTGAAAAAAGTAAAAACGGATTTGATTGGGAATCACCTTTTAATTTAATTATATCAGCTGGAAATTCAACTCAGATTCTAGACTACGTAATAAAAGATTACACTAACATAGACGAAATAACATATTATAAGTTATACCAATATGATATAAATGGTGATTATGATGATCATGGAATCATATCAGTTAATAAAGTAGAATATAAAAAATTAGTTAAGGTAACATTACCAAATGGTCAAGAAGTTAGTGAAGATACAAAAGGTATAGTCTATAAAATATTTGACGATGGTAGTGTTCAGAAGGTATATCAATAATTTTTAGGTATATTCATATCACTAGTAACTTCAATCTTGAATGAAAATCCAGAATCATCATCGGTTCCATATGATGTTTGTGAATAATAACCATTTCTACCATCAAATGAAACTGGTTTAGGACCTCTCATTTGTTGTTCTTTTCTCATTCTTTCTTGATTTATTCTATTCTCTTCTTGAGCAATCATCTCCTCAAATGTCAATCCAGGTTGTTCGACTTGTTGAGGTTGTTGAAAAGAATTAGTAGATTCTGGTTTATAACCATATTTTCTTAATAATTGTTCCGCTTCCCAATTATCTATGTTAGGGTTTTGATTTGATTGAATTTCTTGATCTTGTACTATTCTTACTTCTGGACGGTTCATGATATTTAATTATTTTTTATAATATTTATTTTGTTATTACCAAAATTTTCGACTCTAAAGTTTGGAATAGGATTATTTTTCAAGTGTCTTAAATAAGCTTTTGTTCTTTGTGTAACATATTCTCTTTCTTGTTCTTTTGCCAATCCTTCCAATCTTATTTGATTAACCCAAGGTTTTTTCTCTAAAAAGTCAATTAAAATAACTCCGAAAACGGTATGTAAAACTCTATAAAGATTTGTATTAACTAATTTATTAACATTCCAATTATTCACATCTTCATCCCAAACATAATATGTTAACTCGTAACATTTTCCCAACATTGGTTTTGTTTTTGGTCCAATAGTATCATTCTTAAATTGCACCAAATATCTATTCTCATTTGAATCCGTAAATTCATACCTAACCAAAAAATCGTCACTATCCATTATTTTATCAATAGAGTAACTTTCTATATTTTCATTCATCATACTAAAATAAATCAAATATTTCATATTAGAAATATATATTAAAAATGGGAAATTCTTTTTTTGATATATATTTTCATGGAGTATAATATAGTAGCAATTGACCCCTCACTTATATCAACAGCGTTGGTTGTAAGTTCAGGAGACACCTTTAAAATTTACAATTATTGTAGAGAAAGTAAGGTTATGGGTAAAAAAGGAATGACTAAATGGTTTAAACTAGCTGAGCAATATGTTAGTTATAAGTTTGTTGATTATAGAGATTTTAAAGACTATTCAGAAGGTGAATTAGTAAAGTTAAAAGATTATGATAAAGTTACTGATCAAATCATAGAAGACATTTTAGAAAATATAGATATTAAAAAACCTACAAAAGTTGGAATTGAGGGTTATAACTTTGGTGCGCAAGTTGGAGACTTAATAGATCTTGTTACATTTTCAACACTTTTAAGAAAAAAGTTGTTTGATAAAATCACAAAAGATATCTTAGTTCTTTCACCATCATCTCTTAAATTAGAGTCTTGTAAATTAACTTACAAACCAATTATCACTGAAGTTGGTAAGAAGAAAAAAACTATTAAAGAAGAATGGAGAAATAGTATAGGTATTTCTGGTGGAAAATTCACTAAAAATGATATGTATTTAGCGATTATAGAAAATGTAGACTTAAATGATTTTTGGGCCAAACATTGTAAATCTGTTAAAGATGATATCAATTCAACATCTCAGATACAAAAGCCATATGAAGATGTCGATGATGCTTATTTAATTTATCAAATATTAAAAAAGTCACTCTAATGAGTGACTTTTTTTATAACATATCATCTAGTCCAACTAACATCTCACAAGTAAGACCTTGTCTATTTCTTAAATTGACATTAGTATTTATAACTCTACCATTATAACTTAATTGAACAGGAACATAAGCTCTGACAGAAACACCTGATGATGACTTAACTATTTTAGCGTAAGAAACATCACCGGGGAATTCTTCTTTAAGTTTTTTTGTCCACTCATTTTCCATTTTACTCTTTTCTAATTTACTAATAGTAAGCGGAATATCATTTATAGTTTCTAACTCTTTACATTTCTCTAATAAATCTTTAGAAATACCTAATTTTTCAGCAACTTTAAAATCAATACTAGATGACTTTGCACCAGTATCAAATTTAGCAGTTACTTCAACTGTTTTACCATTATGTGATAGTAAAACTTTGTGACTATTATAGTAAATTTTATCTTTACTAGTGTATTCAAGATTTACATCAGCTCCAGTTGATGATGATGTAAACCATTGGTTAAATTCTTTTAAATGTTTCATAATTGCAAGTGCCATTTTTTATCATTAGAAAGTGCTTTCCATTGTTCTGCTTCATATTTTTCAATATAAGTTATAATTAAAGGTGCAAACTCTTTAAGATCTTTGTTATTCAATTTCATTGAATTATTAGCCCATGTATAAGCTGCTATCCAACCAAAATCAATTCCAATTTCATCACAGATTTGTAATATTTCTCCTCTACCATATTCAGATGCCCATTTAAGTATCATTATTCTACCTCTAGCATCACTCAATTTAACTCCCCTTTCAATAAGTAGTTTTAGTGTATCAATATATGGCTCTCCTTTATCTCCAGTTCTACTATAATTTCTATCATCAAAAGAACCTTTACAAGACCTTCTAACTGGTAATGAGTTTTCAAAATTAGGGTCAACATTATTATCTAATAAATATTCAACTGCTTTCACATCATCACTAGTTGCTTCATAAACAACCGGTGTTACAATAGATTGATATGAGATAAGTAATTTAATCATGTCTAATGATTTAGCACTATTGATAACCGCAGTTTTCTTATCAGGAACCTCAATATCATTAATTCTTATTTTTCTAACATTTGGATCAGCACCCATTTCAAGTATATACTTAGCTTTCTCTAAGTCATCTTCTTGAACAGCCCAGTCAAGTGCACACTTTTTAGTTGAATAATCAAGGTGGTTGATACTGGCTCCCCATTTCTTAACATATTCTTCTAAATCTTTAATTGTTTTACCAGGTTTAGTAATTTCAATTTCAGCTTCTCTTGCTTTTCTTCTTCTCTCAAGTTCTTCATTTGAAAGTGGTCTCATTAAAGAGAATACTGGACCATAGTTAGAAATATCAGAGTCAGATGCTCCTAATTCTCTAGCTTTCTTTTCAGCATCAGCATTAATATCATACTCTCTACCCCATTCTTTTAATATATCAACTATTCTTGAAGCAACATTACCATCTGTTTTATTATGAGCCGCTCTAATATAATTTCTAGGATTTGGTTGAATTGTCACACCAATTGTCCACATATTATTTGTTGATGGTAGATTAAAGTTATAAATATAATATTGTTTATTTTCGTAAGTTAATCGACCATTTGTCTGATTTACATAACTTTCCCATTGTCCACGGCTTGTAACAATACAGTGTGTAGTGTGACCATTTAAAATTCTATTAGCCTCATAAGATCTAACTTCCAAAATTAAGATATTTTTTTCAAAAAATACTTCAGATGCTCCTGAAGCTCCCCATTTCATATTACAAGCTTGTAACTTCTTATAGAATTCATCAAATGAACTATTACCACAAGCGTTAAGATAACCATTCGCATTTTGTATTAACTCAATAATTGTCTTAAATCTTGATATAGGACTTCTAAAAACAACTTGACCGTATGTTTTAGAACCTTCTCTATCATCCATCATCATCTGACCCCAGAAACCTTTATATAATTCTGGATCTAATTCACTAAAAGAAGACGCTAAATCTTTAAATTGATCTTTAATATAATTAGGAGCATCTTTTAACTCTCTTTTTAAATGTGGTGGTAAGTCAGACTCTAATTTCTTGTAAGCTCTCTGTCCTGGTAATTTATTTAATGAGTCAATTAATTTCTCATTATTATTAGATATTTTAATATCAATAAAGTTTAAATCAAAAGGTTTATCTAATAAATTAAGAATATCTTTATTCTCAATTAATTGTTGATATAAGTTTGTTAAATCTTCTAATGATATATTCTCAGCATAATAGAAATAAACAAAATTAAATAACCAACCAATATTATCTCTATCTAACTGATATTCTTTATCACCAACAGTAGTTTTTATTTCTCGAATTTTTTGATAATCATAAAATTCAACCTCTTTTATATTCTTTTCTTTTGATTTACCTTCTGGTGGTGTTGTTAACTGTCTTAATTTATTATCATCAAAAGGAATCTTTTTCATTATTTCAAACAACTCTTTTCTCTTTTCAGGATCAACGGAAACAAAATCAGATGGTGTTAAAATTTTTTTCTCACCTTTACCTAGTTCTTGAACAATTTTTTCACCAGATGAATCAGTAAATAAATTATCTAAACCTACTTTATTAGCTAAATCCCAAAAAGCAGTTGTTAAGATATAAGTATCTTTCATAAACTTTTTAGATTTATCAACATTTTCATTTAGGATAAATTCAGATATTTGTATTCTATTTTCATTTATTCTTATGAATTCATTATCAATTATTATTAAACTTTCATTATTTTTGATATATGAACGAATCATTTTAGCTTTTTCGATGTCACCATCAGCTGCTGCTTGGAAAGCCATATCCATTAAGTCATCATCAGTCATATTAGCATAATCAGATTCTCTTTCAGCAGTAGCTCTTCTAAGTTTTTCAATTTCATCAACTTCTTCTTCACCAGTTGGTTCATGAGTTGTTGGTTCGTTTTCAGAAGGAAGGGCAGATTTAAGATCTTTTTCTCTTTCAAGTTTTTCCATTTCTTCTTCAAAATCAACTTCTTCTTTAATTAATTCTTCAATCTTAGTTTTAGCGATAGATTTTGAGAACTCATCTTCATTAATAGTAAACTCTACTTTACCACCTTCAATAACTTTATTAAAAGAAGAAAATAAACTCTTTGTTATTTCTAAAAACTCAGCATCAGAAAATTTACCATTTTGTTTATTTTTTAATTCAAATTCTTCATCGGTCATATCTGGTAATCTTTGAATAACTTCTTTATCCATTGCTAAAAAGTATAAAACTCTCTCAACCATATTTGGATATCTATTAGCATCTTTACAATGATTGATAAAATCTCTAAACATCTTTTGAGCTAATGGGCCATATCTAAAATCAGAAGCTTCATCCATATAAGAAGAAGTAGCCATTTTAATTTCTTCTGCTAATTCTTTATTCTTTTTAATAGCTGGTGATTGTAAAATCATATAAACACCTTTTACTGCCTCATGTATCAACATTGGGAAGTCAACTCCAAATGCTTTAATAACGATTTTATTATAACTAGAATTTTCTTTTAATAATTCTAATTCATATGATATATTTTTACTTTCCCATAAAACTCTAACCGCTCCGGAAATTCCCTCAGGTTTATCTTTAAATAAGTTTGATTTAATGTGCATAGGAGTTGTCCAGTCACTTTTATCAGCTTCATCTGATATAAGACCCCATAATTTTAAAATCTCACCAGAATTGTCACCTAAAATGTTTTTTAATTCGGAAGAAATTAATTCAGAAAACTTGATTATATCTTTAGTTGCTTTACCAGCACCTTGAGTAATCATATTCAAGATTTGTGTTTTATCAACAGCCATAGCAACATCTTTATTAGTTACCTCTGGTTCTTCAATAATATTTTCTAAATCTGACTCTTCATTTTCCTCTTGTTCTGATTCATCACTACCAAAGAAGTCAAAGAAGTCATCTTCTTCAGATTGAGATTGTGTCTGAGTTTCATCATCTTCACTAGATTGAGGCTCTTCCTCTTTATAATCAGACTCTTCTTTATAATCAGGTCTAATACCAGGTTGTTCTTGTTTTTTTCCCAATTCAGGCATTAGTTTCATAATAGATTCACCTGGTCTAATCAGTCTAATATCCAATTCAATTGGTAGAAACTCAAATACAGCTTTATATTGAGTCTCGATAACTTTTTTTGCTAAGTTTTCTAATTGAGTATATTTTTCTTCAATATTATCTTTTGGAATAGATCTATCCATTAGTTGATCAACTTTATTAGCATATTCTATCAATCTACTTTGAGTTGGTTGGTCTATATTAATGCCTAAGTTTCTAGTCGCCTCTTCTTCAGCCTTTGATGTGAAATCTTTTGGAAGACCAATATTCTTTTTAATATCAGCTTCTTCAAAGAATTGTGAAAAATCTTTTAATTTTAATTTCATAATTTTAAATTATTTTTGGAAATAAGAATCAATTTCATTTTTTTCTTCTTTGGAAAGATTTTTATAGATTCTTTCCAGTCTATCAACAACATCTTTTTCGGTAGCTGTTTTTGTTTGTTCTTTAACAACCGGTCTTTCTAAAACCTCGTTTTCAAACATTTTAATATACTTATTGATGTATTTCATAGTAAAAAATATTTTTATAGATTATATATTAAATTGAATTTTTCAGTTTTATCTTTTTAATATATAATTAAAAATTATAAAATTATTATGAAGAGATTTTCTGATATACAAAAGAAATCAAAAGTTCTTAAAAGAATTAATGAGGATAATGCAAACCTTCCATCAAATTACGAAGAATTGTCTAAAGAAGAACTAGTAAAAATGTTACAAGGTCAAGGTGCTCAATCACAAGCACAGGCTCAGGTACAAGCACAAGCTCAAAAAGAAGAAGAACCTAAACAACATTTAGGTGAAGGATCTAATCCAGGTAAATTCTTCTCTAAATTATTTGAATCTAGAGAAATGGCACACATTTATCATTTACAAGTTAATGGTGAAATGGGTTCACATGCTAAACACACAGCACTTGGAGAATATTACGAAGGTGTTTTAGGTTTTATTGATGATTTAATTGAAACTTTCCAAGGTCAATATGGAATTATTGAAGAGTATGATGTAATTGATACTAAAGAAACAGGTTCTAAAGATACTATTGAATATTTCAATGAGTTGGTAAAATTTATTAAAGAAGAAAGAAAATGTATTAATGCTGAGGATACACACTTACACAACATTATTGATGAAGTTGTAGCTCTTGTTTATAAAACTCTTTACAAATTAAAATACAATAAATAATAAATTTATAGGATAATAAAAAACCCACTCAAATGAGTGGGTTTTTTATTTTATAGTTACTACACCATAAAAATTATTATTAACTATATTTTTAGAGTATCTACTCGTTATAGATTTACTTGGTGAGAATATATCACCTTTTATTTCTCTATCTTTTTTATAAATTTTATTTATTTTTCGCATTCTGCTAATTTGTTTACTCTCCACAATGTGACTAGTAGAGGTAACAGAAATATATGGCGCAAATACATAACCAGGTTCTAAATTACTTTTCTTTCCTACTAATTCCATATATTTTTTCAATTTTTTCCTTTCTCATTTTTTGACGAGTTTTTTGAAATGGTTGGAACCAGTGTGTATATGGATTTAACCTAGAACCAGGACCACCAAGTATTACTGTATTAGGATCAGGAGCTACAAACATAATTTATTTCTTTTCAGTGTAAAGATACTTTCTACCTTCATCTTTATATGAATTTAGATTACTCAAAGTTGTGTCTAACTTATCAAATGTGTTATCTAAATCTTTTTTAACAAGCTCTAAAGAAGCAATAGAATCATCAATTTGATCATTTCCTTTATCTGAAAGATTTTTATAATTATTTAGTTCGATTATTAAAGATTCTAAATATTTATTCTTTTCATTTAAAATATCTAAAAAATCACCAACCTCATTAATAATCTCTTCAACTCTTTCAATTGATAATTCAACTTGTTCATTTTCAAAAAATCTCTTAATTCTCATATTTTAATAATTAAATTTTAATATATATTAAATATGAAAAAGAGAAATAATAAACTTATTTTAGAATTCACTGAATTCAATCTTCAAAGATTTGGTGCTGAAACATCAGCTGGTTCTATTTCAGGTGTTGATGATCCACAATTATCATTAAACGCATTTGATAAACATCAAGATGCTGTTAGACAAGCAATGGCACGTATTAATGATATCATGTTTAAATTATCTGGTTCTAATGCTTATACTCAATTAAGAGGTAAATTAGCTCTTGAGGATCAAGATATAAAAAGTATGAAAATACTTAGAATTGTAAAATCACATAATATATTTTATGATGTTTATTTAACTTTTGTAATCGGTGATAAAGAATATTGGGGAGTTATTGAAAATATTTTAAGTTCAAATGCTGAATTAGATTCAGAAGTATTTAAAGACTATGATTTATACCAAGCAAAAGAGTGGGTTATTAAAATAAAAGGTCTTGTAATTAAAACAATCAGAGAATGGTTAAAACCGGAACCAGGTGAATATAAACTTATCAATGATCAAATTATTTGTTATTCAGTAGAAACTGGAAAACAATTAATAATGGATAAAGGATTAAAGATAGAGGTTGTAAGATCACATCCTGATAAAATCATAGTAAGACATGATAATGAAACTTACAACCTTGTAGGTGATAATTATATCTATTTTAATTGGTGGTTTGAAAAGGTTGATTAGTTATAATCCTGTACCAAGTCTCGACTCATAAACGTATGTACTAGCAACTGCTCCTGAATTAGTTCTTTGAGCTAATATAGAAAATTGACATCCAGCTGGTACTATAAAATTAAATCTAGCATAAGTATTCATTAAATATTGAAAAACTGCTATCTCAGTGCCACCATCAAAGGTAACTTTAGCTTCATAATAATGTGTATCATTACTACTATATTGAGTACTCACAAAGTAAATTATTCTATCATATGTCGCTGATGAAAATTTATAAGGAGTTGAATTATAAACCCCAAGATTACTAACATAAACAACTGATGTTCCAGTTGTATTAAAACTACCACCGGATACTAAAGTTGTAAGTTTACTTCCAAATGCTGATATACCAGCATTACTTACTTGCATTTTTCTGGTTCCGTTAGATGTAAACCCAAAAGAACCATCACTTATTCTATAAATACCGGTATCAGCGTCACCATTAAAATGTATATTTGGTGTTGTTGGAGCGTTTGTAGGACCACCAATTTCAAGACCTTGACGTGTTAAAAATAATATCTCAGTATTTGCAGTAGATGAACCAGTAGTAACTCTAGCATAAAATCTAGCAATGTTAAAACTTGATAGATCACTAAAATCGGTTGAGTTGAAAGTGCCTTGCACAACTAATCCATATCCTCTAGAACTCGCATTATTTATAACTTGTGTACCATAGTCATTTGTAATATTTGAAGAAATTAATGTTTGTCCATTTGATCTTATATTAATTAAACTTTGAGATACCTCATTGTTAATAACAAAGTTAGTAGTACCACCAGACTCAAATCCTAGATAACCAGCTCTGGTGAGAGAACCATCTGGAGGAGTTAAAGCGGTATTACCCCCACCAGTTCTATAAAACTGAATAAAAGTACCCGCACTACCAGGATCACTAACTCCGGATCTACCAAATAAACTTAAAACACCACCATTACCATAGATTCTAACAGAACCAGAACCTTGTGAAGATCCAGTTGTAAAAACTCTAAGAACTTCATCACTATTAACAACAGTACTTATATAATTACCAGTTTGATATAATCCATAATTAGAAGTAGTAAATGTTGTGCCATTTCCACCAAATCTTAAACCAAGTGTAACAGCGCTACTACCAGATGGTATTCTAATACTATTAGATGAAACTTCAAGTCGTTGATTACCACCAGATGATATTGAAACTTGATCAGGTGCTGATAAATAAACACCGGATGTTAAGAATCCATTGAATGAATATGGTGGTGTTGAAGGGGTTGAAGTACTTTTAACCGCTATTTGTCCATTTGCTGGTATTACACCAATTGCTTGTCCAGATGTTTTATATACTTGTAAAAATGCCTGTGGTACAGCATCAGTTGCAAATGTAAGATAATGTATGGTACCTGAAATACCACCACTTGTTGGAGCGCTATTCACAACCGTTCCACTTGAAAGAGACGAAGCGGGAACCCATTCTATCGAAGTACCAGTAGAGTTAGTTCTTAAAACATAATTAGCCGCTCCTGGATTAATTTGTGATATTTGTATCTTAGTAGTTGATGTATCAAAATTACTAGGAACTATATTAGTAATATTAGCACCATTTCCAGAGAATCCAGTTGCTCTTATAGTACCAACAACATGTAATTTAGTAGTAGAGTCAACTGTACTACCATCTGTATGATTTATGGCAATAGTTTTGCTGGTGATAGTACCAGTTGGAGTTATAAACTCCACTTCAAACATATTACTATTTGTAAGTAATTTACTAGCATTAAGTACTTTTAGTATTTGACCTGCTCTGTAAGTTGAAGTTGCGGTATATCCTGGGGTAATAGTTAATGGAACTGATAATCCAGTTTCATTTTCTTTTTTCCAAGTGTTACTTAACCAAACATAAGGAATTCCATCCGAAGTATCAAATACTCTCAAACCCTCATATTTATATATTATAGCATTTCTTGCTGTTGATCCAGATGCTACAATTCTATCATCTATTGGTCTAGGTGAACTAAGTTTAAAACCATCTATAATTTCTATTGCCATAAACTATATATAAAATTTTTAATATTCAAATTGGAAAATCTCAGAAGGTGGTCCAATTTCTCCAGTATTACTCCACTTATAAACATAAAATTCTTTCGATTGCCAATATCCGGCTGGTGATGAAAGTACTTTAGTTGTATAAGAAAATGAAGCAGATATAGTAGCACCATTACTATTATAAATATTTGATAATGTGCCATAATCTTTATCATAGATAAAAAAGAAGTTTCCACTACCGGTTATATCATAATTTTTATCTTCTTTAGGTTCAATTTTTTTAGTTAAACTTGATAAATTAGCTATTGTAATTGTGCTAAATGTGCTAAATCCATAAAAATATGGATATATACCAGTAACAGATTTTGTTATACTATTACTATTAGTTCCATCATTAACAGTCATTGTAAATGTAGATGATGTTGCTTGTAATGGAGTTATTACAGCGCCTTCTACTTGACCGGATATTTTAACTGAGTAAGGACTGGAAATAGGTGCATAACTACTAGGGATCATATTTGTAAATAAAGTAGGTAATAAATCATTAGTTCTCTTATAGATAACATAATCTAAGAAAACTTTTGGTGAAGTACCAACTTCTAAATATCTATCGGATTTTAGTAGTAATTGACACTCAGGTGGTTGATATTCATAAATTATTCTACCTAGTAAATCAGACATACTATTTTGCGAAAAAGTAGATCCGGGTTCTATATCACCAATTTTAATCGGAACCATTCTATTGTCACTGAAGTCTAGTGAATAACCATTTAAATTAGCTGGATTTCCATACAAATTAAATTCAGAACCGGTAATTCCAGCCCAATCAGGATTGGTAACTTCAATTCTCGACCAAGTAAGACCACCATTAAACCAAGTTAATATTTTACTATCTAATCCACTATCATTTTGAGTATCTGTTGTATCTTGTATCGTTGGAAATACTACATTATTAATAGAAACTGTACCACCAGAGTTCGTATTTAATCCGGTAAAAGGATCAATTCCTCTTGATAATAGTGTTATATCACCGGTTGAGTTTATTAAATTAAGTGTTTGTCTCGGTGATGTTGTACTAACAACATAATCACTGGATATGTAAGGTGATCTAGTATATGCGGATGAATTAGTACCTGATAAAATCAAAATCTTAGTTTGTAGCTGATTTATTGAATCTTTTTTTGTATTAAATAAAAAAAGGTCTACTTCACTATTCAATAAAGAAGTACTCATTATTTCAGTATTATTATAATATCTTTTACCTAAGTAAATTTTCTTATTCACATCTTCATTCGGATTACCAGAATTTATACCAATATAGTAAGTATTAGATCCGCTGGCAGTTGTTTCTTTAAATGGTGTACTATCCCATATAGATAATATTGAATCTCTCAACATCTTAGGTGAGATTAATTTATCTTGATTATCAAACAAATCAGTGTAAACATAATTCTTAGTAAAAGAATAAGATTGAGTTGCAGCATCAGATAATATCAAAACACTACTCAATGAGTAGTAAGAAGTTGAATCATATTTACTATAAGTCCCTGCCATAATTAAAATTTAAATTCAAATGTTCCATTTTGTGAGTAACTACAAGTTGCTACAGTTCTCCAAATAGTATAGTTTGTTGGAATTGTGTAATTCGCATTTGATATACCAGTACTATATGTAAAGAATGATGTTGATAAGTCACCATTATATAATATAAATCCATTAGGATCTTTTATTTGTGAAATACCAGTACTAAAATAAGCTGTTGGATAACAAAAATAAAAATATCCACTACCATTAGATTTAAAAGAAATAGAGTTTGTTATCCCAGGATGTGGTCTTAATAAAGTTGATATCGTCTTAACACCATTACTAAAAACTGAACTATTTGTAGTAATAACTGAATTTGTAAATCCATAAAAAATAGGATAGATGTAGGTAAACGAAGATGTTGCACTATGACTAAATCCAATTGGATAAGAAGAAGCTGTAAATCCTGGTCTATCCGATACTTGAAATCCAAAGCTAACAGTTCCATAGGAAGCTCTATACTTATTAAAAGTAATAGTTCCACTAAATGTTGTTCCTGGTAGGTTTGTTGAAAATGATAATCCAGCATATGGTTGAACCAATGGATATAAAGTCGTACCAATTGGACTTGGTTCATTTGAAATTACATAGTAATCTCTAACATATTCACTATTTTCTCTTGGATATATAGTGAGGCTGTACTTTAAATTTAAAGAAGCTGTTGTACCAACTTCAGCATAATTATTTAAACTTGTTGTATTTATAGCATCTAGTGTAATATGTGGTGGTACATAAGGGAATAATAAATTTCTTAAAACTTCTGTAATTGGCCAGTTTTGATATCCAGTACCATTATAGAATGAATTTGATGAAAAAGAAGTTCCAATTGGAATACCACCAACTTTACTAGGAACTATTGTATTATTTATAAATTCTAAAGGATATCCATTTAAACTAACTGTACTACCGTATATATTAGTTGGACTTCCCGGACTACCAATAGTAGCAATACTAACATTTGTATTATCCCATCTCAAACTACCATTAGGATAAGTTCCGTAATATCTCAAAACTTTTCCATTTGATGCGGAAGCTGATGATTCAGCAACTGTTGGAAATATTATTCCATTAATAGAAACTCGACCAGTTGAACTATAAATATTAATAGAACCATTGTTTATAGAGGGATTTCTAAATTCAAAATCAAATTTAACACCATCACTTTTACTTTCAATATAAGGAGCCTGTGTATATAAAGATGAGTTAGTCCCTGCTAAAATAGCAATTCTAGTATTACTTTGAGTGTATGTATCAGGTTTGGTATTAAAGATATAAATATCATTATTAGCATTACTCAATAATGAACTATTTAAAATATCACTACCACCAAATTGTCTTTTACCTAAGTAAATCTTTTGTTTTATATCGCGATTAGCTGGATTACCAGAATCTATACCAATATACTCGGTTCCAGCAGTTGTAGTTGTTTGTTTAATTGGTGAGTTAGCCCAAGTTGATAAAAAAGCATCTCTAACATCTTTTGGTGATATAAGTTTATGTGTATTATCTGGAATGTTTTTTAACACACTTAATATATCAGGTAGTCTTGAAGCTTCGTACTCAGTACCAATGTTTACACTATATGTAGCAGGCATTTAATATATTCTTTTTTTGTATATATTAAATAAAAAAAGTCCGATTTAAAAATCGGACTTTTTATTCTAAATTAAAACATTATTAATTAAATAAAAACTCTAATGTTATTAGATCCTTTACTTTAGCAGTTTCTAATTTAAGATCTTCAAAGTTAATTTTATCATATGGAATCTCATTCTCCAAATCTAAAAACCCATTCATTTCGTTTTGAAATGCCTCAGGATTTGTTAGGTTGACAGCGCCTTCTACTTCTTGACCATCTTGATTATATACTTTAGTAGGTTGTCCATTCTCATCTTTTTCAGTATATTTCTCAATTAATCTTTTTTCTAATTTTGATTTATCTTCAACAATAGAAGATAATTCTTTTATAATTCTTGTTAATTTAAAAGCACAAGTTGCGTTAATATCAGTATCAATCAATGTATTTAACGCTGATATTGTTTCACTTGAAAGTTCTGAATTTTTTATTTTAATAGACATACTTATTATTTTTATTTTTTTATGTATTTATTTCAATTTTGTTTTTCCCTAACCTATTTTTTATTAAAGAAATATAATTTTCATCTTTTTCAATTAAAATATAGTCACGATTTAAAGCCAAACAAGCTTCTCCTGTTGTTCCGGAACCAGCAAATGTATCCAATACTAAATCACCTTCATTAGAATGTTTCTTAATTAATTCTAAAATTAGGTTTAATGGTTTTTGTGTTGGATGATCTAATCTTTCTTTACCGTGACATATTGGATGTCTATAAACACCATTATCATACTCTGAATTAAAGGTTGGTTTTTTTCCTTTTATAAAAGTAAAAAAATATTCATTTGCATTTGAAAGATAATTTATCTTGGAATTAATAGGAACTGGATTTGTTTTTTGCCATTGACAAACTCTTGGTTGTTTGAATTTATTAAGTTCTGCGATATCTTTAATAATTGTTGACTTCCATACATCAAAAAATGAAATTAATGTACCACCATCTTTTAAAATACGGTAATATTCTTTGAATAGTAAATTCCAGTCAATATCTTCTTTATCCCAATCACCAAAATCGATAGAGTGATTACCATATTTTGTAATTATATCAGAGTTAGCTTTACTAGAATAATTTTTAAAATTTGATTTTTTAGAAATTAAATAAGGTGGATCAACTAAAATTAAGTCAACAGATTTATCTTTTATTTTTGATAAATAGTTAAAACAATCATCATGAACTATCATAGTTGTATATATAACTATACATGAGCCCTCTAAAAAAAATATATATAATCGATGAGAGTAATTGATTTTTTAAAAGGTATCTTTTCTAAAAAGAAGGAAATAGACTTAAAGATATTACCTTCACAAGGTTATTTTTATGATAATGACTTTAAAATTTATATCAAAAAAGCAAATGATAAAGATATAAAAGATTATGAATTTGGATTTGTAGTAGATGACCTTAGTGTAATTTTAAGAAAAGTTAAAAGAATAGTTAAGAAAAATATTATTATACCAGAAGGGTATAATTTTGAATATATCAAAAGCATTGATGTTATTTTTCTATTCTTTGAAGTAGTGAAATTCACAAAAAATAAAAAAATTAAAATTTTCTATTTTGATGAATCGGGAGAAGATCATGTAGTTGATTTTGAATCAAAAAATTTTAATTATTTCAATTTTAATAATCTAAAAAATAATTGGAATTCAACATTGAAAGAATTTTTAGTAGACGGATATAAATTTACTTTACCATCTTTAGGTGTTGAAAACTCAATTACTCAATTTTTAATTGATAAGTCTTATGAAGTAGGTTCGGAAAAATATAATGAATACAATTATAATTTTGTTTATTTTGTAGGAAATAAAGATTTTTTAACTTATGATGAAATTGAAAATTTAATTCAAATCTTTAACTATGATTTAGATGATGATGAAAAAGATAAAGTAAATAATATCATAAGAGCATTTTCTGGACTACATAGATATACTCTTAGAAAAGGAAATGAAATTATTGAAATTACATCTAGGATAAATCTAGAAAATATATGGAAATAAAAAAAGAGACCATTTGGTCTCTTTTTTACTTTTAAAGTATTTGAAATTAAATCTCAATAGATTTAATCTCATTAACCAATGCGTTTCTATCACTTTTAAGTAATTCAATCACATCAAATACTTTATCAGAGAAACCAGCTAAACAATAAACATTATTTTCTGGTAATTGTAAAGTACCATAACCAGCAAGATCCCAAGAGAACACTGATGTATCAGCTCCAAATTTCTTCTTGTATTGCTTAAACTCTTCTCTTGGCGAGGTATAACCAATCCAACCTTGCATATCACTCAAGATAATGATATTATCATAAGCTTTATTAGCTGTAGTAAAGATACTTTTAAAGTTTGTACCACCACCAGAGTATCTAAAAGAGCTTCTTATAGTCATTACAGAGTCCAATGGATTGTAAGTCTTATAATTAGCACTTGTAGAGAAAGTCATAACGTCACAGTTATTTGCCTTAGCAATAATAGCTCCAAATAAACTAGCAATCTCAGATGGTCTACCACTCATAGAACCAGATACGTCCATTACAAGTAATGTTTCACCTTCAAGTTTAGGTACGTTTTGTACAGATACTTCAAGAGCATTGTTGATAGCAACTAATACTTCTCTAGTTTCCTTATTTGAAGGTAGTTTAGATATTTCTTCATAAGCTGTTGAAAATCTAAATGGTAAAACTCTACTCTTTTTGATTAATTTTTCATCAACCAACATTTCACAAGCCGCAGTAACAGATTGTGGAGCTTGAGAGACAATGTTTCTCAAGTTTCTTAAAAGAGCAAAGTAACCTAACTTTCTTGTAGAGATTAACTCTGTCCAAGCATCAGCCTTTAATTGTGCCAAATCTTCTGAGTTTTCTGCTGTTTGACCAGCTGCAGACAATTTAGCCTCCCAAGTTTCTGTACTTTTCAATTTATCATTGATAAGTAAATTAAGAGCGTCTGAGTTTTTCTCTGTTGGTACTGGGTGTACAAGGTTAACAACGTCAACAAGTTTAACTTCTTTGTTTCCACCTTTGTATTTAGCCAATTGGTATCCATCAAACTTATTAAAAGCTTCAGCAAAACCTTTCTTCAAAGAGTTAGGAAACTTTGGTTTGATTTTATCAGTCTTATTAGACAAGTAATAAGAGATAATTTCAGTCATATCATCTGGTCTAACTACTACTTTATCGTAGAAGTTTTTAGCCCACTCAAAACCACTTAACTGTGATGTTAATTCACCAGCAAGTGCGTGTGTAACTGATCTCATACCAAATTTATCTCTGGCATAGATAGCAGCTTTTGCGGCAAATATTGGATCTACTTTAATTAAAAGTTTCTTCAACTCATTTAAAGATTGATCAGATGATCTATAAAATTGATCACTAACAAAAGAAGTTAGTAACAAAGATACTAATGCCAATTCATCAGATTGTGAATAAGCTTGACCTCCAGCTAAGTTAGTAGTTAAGGTCTTTTGTTTCGGTAATGTTGCGTTAAATTTAGCCATAATCGTATAATTTTATTTTAATATTTTAGTTTCTACAAAAAAAATGACCAGAATAATACATTCGTATATCCTGGTCATTATAATAAGTAACAGACAAGAAAGTTTAGCCTAAGCGTCACAGAGAATTCTCCCGAAACTCTGTCGATAGTTGCAGTGTCTATCTCACTTTTTCCTGTAACGTAGAAAAACACGGACTTTTTCACCTCAACTCTAACTTTTATTAGAGTTCTATTGGTAGTCGTAGCTGTCGCTTTTGACACTTTTCGATCTGAATTGTTATTTATATCGAAGTATCTTAAACTATTGCTATGTCTGTTTCAATAATGACCGAGAAATTTGAGATAAGGTGTGTTTTGAAATTATCCTAAAAATTGCGAAGTAACCTTTCCTCTAACTACGGTAATTTTGTTTGTTAATGTTTTATATTTAAATTTTAAAAAGTTTAAAATTTCTTTAAAAGATTTTCATTTGTTAAATCTCAGTCAGAAATCTTTTACAAATATACATCTTTTATTTTAATCACCAAAAAAAGTTTTAATTTTTTTTGATTTTTGTTAATTATATATGTTTGTTAAAAATTAATATTTTTACTGTGTGGATTATTTATAGATAAAAAAGGAGAAAGTTTAATCTTTCTCCTTTTAAATTTTATTTAATTAAAAATTTCCGATATTCTCTTTATCATCTAAAGGATAAGCTTGTTCTTTTTCAAAGTCTACATGTATCGAATCACCTACATTAAAAGTTAGATTGTTCGTAGCGAACTCAACATTTTTTCCTTCTTCATCAAGTCCGTGAACAAGAAAATAGTTATGTTTACCACCACCCATTTCAATTCTTTTTACTAACATATCACCATTATATTCCTCAGCTGGGTTACCATCAACTTCACCATTATGACATGCGGTCATTAAAGCCATCATCGCGCCAGCAGCAACACCTTTTAGGTTTATTTCTTCATTGACTTGAAAGTCTTTAAATTTTTTAATATTCTTCATACTCTTTTATTTTTTTATTTAAGTATATATTAAAAAAAAAGAGAGATTTTTTCAATCTCTCTTTTTAATATTTAAGCTCCACAAGCTAAACAATCGTCTGGGTTGTCAAGTGAACAACTAATCTCAGCCATTTGTTCTTCAACTGTTTTCTTAGTTTCTTCTTGAACAGTAAACTTAACAGCGTCAGCCGCAGATTTGTTTCTTAAATAGTAGATACCTGTTTTCAAAGTATATCTTTTATCTCTGTAACATCTTGCTTCACCTTCCGAATCATAAATTACTTGTATATTTTCTCCTTGTGGTATAATAACTTCTCCACTTTCATTTTTCATAAAGTTTCTTCTTCCCCATCCATAGAAGTGCATAGCCGTTAACTTAGCAAAGTTTGGAGAATCCATAAAGATATTCATTGATTGTGTTTGGTCAATGAAAGCTCCTCTATCAGCTGCCATCTCAATAACATCTCTTTGTTTAATTTCATAAACAGTTTTAAAAATCTCTTTTAAGTTAGTAGGTATTTCAGGTACATTTTGTACAGATCCATTTTCAGCAATAATTTTCTTTCTTAATGTTTCATTCCACAATCCTAATTTAACTAACTCTTTAACTAAGTATTTATTAACCATAATGAAAGTACCAGATAAAACACTTCTTGTGTACATATTTGAAGTTTGTGCTTCACAAGATGCTTCATTACCTAAAATAGATGCAGTTGATGCAGTTGGCATAATACAAGTTGTTAATGAATTTCTAACACCATATTTCTTAACTTCTTCTCTTAGTTTATCCCAATCCCATCTTTTACTTGGTTTAGTACCCCATAAATCAAATTGGAATTTACCTTGTGATATAGGTGAACCTTCATAAGTCGCATAAGTACCTTGAACTTTAGCTAAGTCACAAGAAGCTTTGATTGAAGCATAGTAAATAGTTTCGAAAATATCTTTATTTAATTGTTTTGCTTCATCAGATTCATATGATAATCCTAATTGAAAGAATACATCTGCTAAACCTTGAACTCCTAAACCAACAGGTCTGTGACATAAATTAGAAAATTTAGCTGATGGTGATGGATAAAAGTTAACATCAATAACATTGTTAAGGTTAACAATCGCATCATAAGCAATTTCATAAAGTTTGTTAAAGTTGTAAGTTTTATTCTTATTAATGAATTTAGGAAGTGCTAATGAAGCTAAGTTACAAACAGCTGTTTCATTTACTTCTTCTTGACCCCAAAACTCACCTAATCCTAATTTCTCTAGTAACTCTTTATTTTTAAGAATATCTTTTTGACTTTTAGTAACACCTGTCGCTTCAACAATTTCCGCACACAAGTTAGAACTTCTAACAATACCAATGTTTGATTGGTTTGATTTCTCATTAATAGAATCTTTATATAATAAGTAAGGAGTACCAGTTTCAATTTGAGATTCAAGAATTTTATTCCATACATCTCTTGCTTTAACAACTTTTTTAGCTTTACCAGCCTTTTCATAAGAAGTATAAAGTTTGTTAAATTCCTCACCATAAGTTTCATTTAAACCTTCACACTCATGTGGACACATTAAAGACCAATCAGAATCTAACTCAACTCTTTCCATAAATAAGTCGTTCATCCACATTGCTAAGAAAAGGTCACGAGCTCTAATTTCATCTTTACCTTGGTTCTTTCTTAAATCTAAGAAATCCATAATATCAGCGTGCCACGGTTCCATATAAATAGCAATTGAACCTTTACGTTTACCACCACCTTGGTCTACTGCTCTAGCAGTTTCGTTATAAATTTTCAAGAAAGGAATAATACCATTTGAAGTACCATTTGTTCCAGCGATATAAGTTCCTTTAGCTCTTACTTTATTGAAAGAGATACCAATACCACCAGCATTCTTAGAAATTTGTGCCGCTTCTTTTAATGTGTTGAAAATACCATCAATAGAATCAGACTCAGTGTCTAGTAAGAAACAAGATGATAATTGTGGTCTACCTGTTCCAGAGTTAAATAATGTTGGAGTTGCGTGAGTATAAAATCCTTCTGATAACTCATTATAAGTTTTGATTACTTTTTCAAGATTTTCACCCCAGATTTGAAGTGCAGTTCTCATATACATATATTGTGGTCTTTCTGCAACTTTACCATTGATCTTTAACAAATAAGATTTCTCTAAAGTTTTATAACCAAAATAATCAAAATTATGATCTCTTGAGTGTACGATAGCTGAATCTAATTCATCAGCATGTCTTTTAACAATGTTGTAAAACTCCAATGAAACAATTGGTGAATGTTTTTCAGTTTTTGGATCTATATAGTTATATAAATCTTTTACTGTTTCATAAAAACTCTTTTTAGTTTCTTTATGTAAAGATGTGATAGCAATTCTTGCTGCTAAAACTGAGTAATCTGGATGTTTTGTTGTAAGAGAAGCCGCTGTTTCCATAGCTAATTGATCCAACACGGAAGTTTTAATATCTGGAGTAATACCCTCAATAACTTTTTGTGCGATTTCAAATGGTGCTATCCACTTTTGGTCTAATCCATAAGTTTGTTGTGTTATACGATCAACAATCTTATTGAAATTAACGGTTTCTTTCTTACCATTTCTTTTTGTGACTTTTATCATGCTCATATTTTAATTTTTGTTTTTTATATATTTCATCGTTTTTTTATTTAAAATATTAAACCTTTAAAATTTTTTGATTTTTTATAGCACATTTTATAAAAAATCAATGTTGTTAAGTTTATTTAAATTATATTTAAATTTCGTATTATTTAATATTTTTGTTATGATGTTTATACTTATACTATAAACATTTTCATAAGAATCTACTTTAAACACTGAGTTTTCGTAGTCAGTTTCTAAAACAACACCAGTGATTAATTTATCATCACCAAACTCATCATGCCACATAAATTCTATTTCTGTACCAACATAGATATTTCTATTCATAACTTGTTTAGAGTTCGCATTCTTACCGATATGTTCTTGTAATTCTTTAATTATTAGATTACGCCATTTATTATCTAATAATTTGAACATATTAAATAAATTATCCGAAAAATAAACAGCTAATTCATTAAACAATTCTATATTTGTAAAACTTTCACTTTCTAAATTTCTTTTTAGTAAAGTATAATAATGATTAAAATCATTTCTCGACGGTTTTCTTCGATTATTCATGAAATTAAGAGAAGTGTGTTCGGTTAAAATTGCATAAACTCTTTCCTTAACCAATTTAGTTCTAACATAATTTTCATTATCAATAGACTCAAAATAATAATTTGATGATTTATCAACTTCAATAGTTTCTTTGTGATAAAAAGCGAATCCATCCATATCATCTTCACTTAAAGGATCTTCTTTTTTACCTTTAAAAATAGAATCATATTTAAGTGAATGTTTACCTTCGATTTTATGTTTAGAAAGAACTATATCTTCTTCTTCCTCTGAGTTTTTTTTATCATCAATCTCATCATCAATTAAATTCAGATCATCATCATCGATTTCGATTAGTATGTCCAAATTATCATCATCGTCTAAATCTAAACTAGAATCTGATTTTGATTCATCATCATAATCCTCATCTTCGTCTAAATCCTCAACAATTTCATCATCGATTTCATTGTCTAATTCGTCGTCGAAATCTTCATCATCATCTCTAACTTTTTTAGCCATAGATTTTTTTTATTTTTTTTTGTATTAGTTTATATAAATTATTACTATCTTTGTTTCTTATTGATCTAAAAACTGATCATTTTCCAATGTTAAATAAATTGAATTTAAACTAAGTCTTATTTGTGACTTTAGAAAATCCCCATCTCTTTGTTTTAACAATTTAAATCTATACAGATTTTGTCTTTTCATTTCTTCGGTTCTAATAATAGCGAAGAATGTATCTGCAGTTTCAGCAATTGCCTTTGACTCTGGTACGGATTCTAATGTAATATCTGCTGAGTTCCAAGCATCTTTCGCAACTTGTACCCCAGTTATCACAGGACACTTATACTTTGCACCCATTGCTCTTAATCCTTCTGCAAGATGTTTTCCCTTAGTATATAAATTATCAGCGTTAGAACCTTTATTTGCGGCTACCAAAGTAATATAATCAACTATGATTAAATCAATTTTAACACCTCTTTTTTCTTTTAACTTTTGAACATAATTATCAAAGTCAGCAACTGTTGCTGTACCAGCGGCCCAGAATTTAGTTATAATCTTACCAACTTTTTTCTCAAATAGATCACTACCACCTTCAACTTTTTTAAGATTTTCAATTTTACTCTTAATTAAGTCAGTATCTTTTGATTGATTATCATAATCATTGATTGGTATGTGTAATCTCATCGCACCTAACCTTTTCATTACTTTACGTTCGCTCATTTCAAGTGTTACATAAAGTACATTATGTCCCATATTTGCTGACTTAACAGCGAAGTTTTGCATCCATAAAGATTTACCATTATTGGTTTCAGCCATCACTACATTTAAAGTAGCGATATCCCAACCACCACCTAACATATGGTCTATGGTTTCAAATCCACATTTAACTTTAAACTTTGAAGAATCTTGTACGTGATTTTCAGGATCATCAAAATCCGAACCCATATCATCATCTTGTACAAATTTAGTTGATGACATTTCATCTACAATTCCTTTGATTCTATTTGCAGCTTCTACTGCTTTTTCAAAATCTGAAATTGAATCTAAATTTCTAGTTTCATCAATAATATCAACTGTTCCTGTTTTTAGTCGATTTGATAATACCCATCCATTAAAATTTGGTTCGATAAAGTTTTTTTCATCATAATCTACTAGATTTACTTGTAGAATTGATTTTAAAATTTCTTTGGTTATCATTCCTTCTTTATCCTGAAGGTTAACCATGTCTAAAATTTGTCTCGGTGTTGGTATTTCAACATCCGAGTTTTTCATCATATACTCTCTAATTACGCCATAAACAAACTGAATTTCCGAATTTCTAAAAAAATAAGCCTTTACTATCTCAAAATATTTCTTGTTTTTTAAAATGTAATTAAAATATACTTTCTCTAATTGTGGAGTAGTCATTTATAATAATTATTTTTTAATCATGAATTATATAAATTAACTAAGCTTTGTTTAAAATAAAAAAATCCTTATATTAAGGATTTCTAAATTGATAGTAATATTACACGAATCATTTATTTTTGTTATCATTTATTATCTCGGAACCCAAACTATGACTATCTCTGAATGTCTTTTGTATAGTTGGTTCTTCCATCTCTTCGACTTCGTCTTCGATTCGATCCTCAATTTTTTTAGGTAACTTTATTTTATTCTTTAATTTGTTAATGATATGAGCTATTCCATGTTTAGCTACGACAGTTGCAACACCTGTTGCTAACATTAAGAAATTCTCAGGCATTGTATCTAAATTAAGATGAAATTTGTTAATAACATTTGATAATCCATTCATAATAGGAACCATAATAGCACCATAAGCAAACATATCCATAAGTCCACCGACTACCGCACCAATGTGTTTTCCAATTATTTTAAAAATTCCAGTTGTTGATTTTAAACATTTTATTACTTTCTTAACAATACCATCACCAATCCCCTTCATTCTCAATTCTTCAAGCATAGACTTTGAATCTTTTGTTAATTCAGCTTCTTCTTTAGGTGATTTAGTATTCTTCTCTTCTAAATAAATAATGGAAAGTGATGTCAAAAGTAACAAAACTATAGTTTCTTTTGTTAATTCAACTTGTGATAAGTTAGCATTTTTCATCAAATTATGAATAACTGGCATAAAAGCACCTATACCAAATCCAAAAGTAGCAACTAATCTAAAATTAAGATTTAAATCAGATACTATTTTCCTAAGTATCTTTTTATAGTCATTAGTTTCGGTATCATCTGATTCAGTAATCATCTCAAATGAGTCAATAAAATATTCAACCATCGAATCAACTACTATATCATTATATCTTTTTATTCTCATAAATTATATATTAAAATTTAATTACCAATTATCATCTTGTGTCATATCTCTTTGATTAGGATCGATATTATAAAACTCTTCATATGTACCATCGGTTTCTTGTAGTTTAAAATATTTACCTGGTTCTTTTGGTTCGTAGTTCATACCAAATCCATTTTGAGCATAACAAAAAGTATCAATATATGGAAAATATTCATTTTTATATTCTTCTACATTTGGAAAAACTACTTTTTCCTCTAATCTAATATCTTCTGGATTTCCTTTCCATTTAAAAGATGTAATAGCATTACTAGATTTACTTCTAACATAATAATCATTGTCTATGGCCCACTTCATGAATTTTTGATAATCCGCTTCTGTGTTATAATAAACTCTATCCATTAATTTCTTACCTGATGTTGTTTCCCATAAAAGAGCTCTACCTTTGATAGATTCCTGATCATCAAGAAGTACTAATATTTTAACACCTGGGCAAGCTCTATAAAAATTAACTGAGTGATCATCATTCATACAAGAATGATCTAAAGTAGATCCAAAATATTCCTCATAATTACCTGTACAATAAGCATCTAAAATTTTATCAGTTTCCCATACTTGAAAAGTTCCGGTCGTATTTGTTGATACCCATCTTTCTACAAATAATGATATATCTCTATCACTGAAAGTATCACCTAATAATTTTTTAACAAATCTACCTATATAAATTTCAGTAAAAGATAATTTTGTATCAAAGTAAAAGTTATATAGTTTACCAGCCTCTGGTTTAAGTTCGTAAATTCTAATTAAATCACCCAGGTTTTGTTTTTTAGCATATCTTGAAACTGCTGGATTTTCAAAGAAAGATCTGACTTTATCCATTGGAACATAAAGTATTTTATCTTCAGCGTGAAGATTTATATAAGTCATTTCTTGTTCACTTCTATCCAATTCCAACAAAGCTTTCCCTATTAAATCATCAAAATTATCTATAAGTATATTTAATTTATGTTTAACTTCTCTTGATAATTTAAACAGGCCTTTAAGTCTTTCACCTGCTTCTTCTAACAAGAATTCTGAATAATTAAAAACTTTCATAATGTATATATAAAAATTGAAAAAGTGATTTTTAAAAAATAATATATAATTAAAAATAAAGTATATAAAATGAAATTTATAAAGAAAATTAACGAACTTTTCAATGAAAAGGAAATTGAAAGAGAGGACGATTTCTATACTCATGACGAAGAAGAAGGTGATGAATTTGATCACGAAGAAGATTTCTATAGTCATGACGAAGAAGAAGGTGATGAATTTGATCACGAAGAAGAGAACTGGGGAGATGAAGAAGATTCATCTTTAGGTGGTTCAAGAATTTCATCATTTGATGATTTTGGAACTCATGATGGAGGTTTTGGTGGTGATGATTCTGAAGAAGAATGTGAGCCTTGTGGTGATGATGAGGATGAAGATTTTGGATATGCAACACATGACGGAGGTTTTGGTGGTGATGATTCAGAAGATGATGAGGATGAATCATTTGAGGAAGAAGGATATGTTGAATCATTCAAATCATTTAATGAAAAGAAAAAGATTCCTAAAGGATTACAAGATTATTTAGATAAAAAAGCTGGTAAAAAAGAATCTAAAGAAGATAAAGAAGATAAAAAGGATGGTAAAAAAGCTAAACCTGATTTCTTAGATTTAGATAAAGATGGTGATAAAAAAGAACCAATGAAAAAAGCAGCTAAAGAAGCTAAAAATAAAAGGAAATAATTTGACGTATCATCGAATTATAAACTAAAAACTCACCAAATTTGGTGAGTTTTTTTATGCTTCTAATTTAACATTAATTCGTTTGATAGCTTCTTGAATCCAATCAGGTAAAAAATGTGAACTATGTTTTATTACATCACCAAACCCACCATCTAAAATAATAGTATCTGCATAATCAGTTATAGATCTAACCGGTCTACCAGTCATTTGAACCAATCCAGCACAAGTCTTCCAACTATACCAATCTGGATTGTTAACCTGTCTCATTTTATTTTTTTGAGAGGCTAAAGAAGGGTAAGGAACTTTAGCAATTATTTGAAATCTAGCTTTATCATTATCAAAACTAACACCAGTATCCATCGAAGGTGAAACAATTACAGTTGGTTCTGAACTTTCAAAGTGCATTTTTAAAACTTCATCTTTATTTGATGAATCATGGAAAACAAGTCTTGGGTCTTTTATTGACTCTTCTATCCATTTAGCTAACTCAAAAGAGTTTGTGTGTATAACTCCTTTCTTTCCCTTATACTTATCCAGTAGTTTTTGAATATAAGGAATATATCTTTTAAAAGTATCTTCTTTGGTCTTAAAAGACATTTTACCTAAAGGCATATAAAATATAGGTCTATTCTTTAATGGAAATGGAGAACCAATTGAGTAGTAAACAGCTTTACTAACATCTAAACCATTTAAATTACAAAACAAATTTTTATCTAAAATAGTCCCAGACATCAAAAATACCATATCATATTGACTAAATACATACTTATCTAAGTAATCAAATGACCAAATTGGCTCTAATGATAATTCTTTTTGTTTTGTTTTTTCATTCCAGTTTGACTCTAGTACCCAGTTATTTGGATTCTCTTTATATTCTTTTAAGAAAACTTCTATTTTTAATTGATATTGTTTTAAATCGGTTATTAAGTTCATCAACTTAACATCACTATTTTTACTATTCAGAACTTTTGATATTTTCAAATCTCTTTTATCAGATTTAACATCTCTTTTAGAAGTGACCATCACTTTCTCCATTCCTTCGATAGTATCTAATATATCACCATTTAAGCTTGATAAAAATTGAACATAACTATCAATAGAGTTGACAGATTTTAATTTTTTCAATATCTCATATTCATTAGAAAACTTAAATTTTTTAACTATAGTTTCGGTTATCTTAATTGAAATAAAATCTGACATAACATCGTCAAATTCATGGCACTCATCAACAATCAAAACTCTAGCACCTCTAGATTCCATAAGTTTCTGATTATAAATAGCATATAATATATACAAATAAAAGTTTGTAAGTGATACACCACCATTTATATAATTATCTCTAGCAAAAGAATATGGGCATTCTTCACAACTTGTTTTATTAAGTCTGTTAAATTCTGCACCTTGAGCACAAGAACAAGAATAAGACTCACACTCATAATTTTCTTTACCCTTTAAATCAGCAATTGATTCATAAGTTTCCGAGTATTGATCTTGTAAGATTTTACTATTTGTTATGACATCTACCCTAGCAAATTTATTAACATTTTTTTTATACCAATTTGATATCATCATGGCTAGATGACTTTTACCAACTCCAACTGGTAGATTAAGAAGATAAAATTTATTTGATTTATTTTTATTCCACTCATTTTCTATAAACTCTAAAGCTTCTCTTTGTTCTTTTCGTGGTTTATATTTAGCCAAATCATTTTTTAAAGACATTATTTTTAATAATTTTTATAATTTTTATATAAAAATATTGATAAATGTTTAAAAAGTAGGATTTTTTATATTTTTTCAATAATATATAAGAAAAATAACAATATATCCCATGCACATCCTTGACTATGACGAATTTAATATCTACACTACAGTAGAAGACGTAAAAGATTACGTTAATAATTTACTTTCAGAAGGTTATGAGTTTTCGGATGAAATATATAGTATGTGTGTTTCACACTTTGGTGATAGTATAAAAACTATTATCGATGGTATGTTTTATGAAGAAAATTAAAAAATTTAATGAGTTCAAAGTTGAAAGTGTTTTATACATTTTTGACTTTGATGATACTCTTGTTAGAACTCCTGATTTTGAGGAGTTGGCTATTGAGTACCTAAAAGAGGATGTAACTATTTCAGATTTATTAAAAAAATGTACGGATGAAATTGGAATTTCAGATAATCAGTTAAAATGGCAAGATAATAGAATTTATTTTGAAGATCCAGAATCTAATTTTGATATTAGCACAAATAATAAGTATTGGATAAGAAAAGGTAGTAGAGTTTATCTATTATCACCAAATGAGTTTTCTATAACAGATTTAAGTTTACCAAAAGAAACTAAAGAATTAAAAAAACTTTATAATTCAGTTGAGAATAAGTGTATTGTTACTGCTAGACCAGAAATAATTAGAGATAAAATAATTAATTCTTTAAAAAGATTAGGATTTCAAGATCCTAAGTTTGGACTTCATATGTATCCATACTTAAATCATAGAAATGCGGGAGAGTGGAAAGGTCGTAAGATTGTAGAAATTTTAAATGATACTGGATTTAAAAGTGCTATATTCTATGATGATAACTCAAAATACATCAAAAAAGCTAAAAGAGTGATAGATCAAGAATTACCAGGATTTGATATAAAATATGTAAAAGTACAGAAATAAAAAAACCCACTCAATTTGAGTGGGTTTTTTTGTTTATGATCTAAAGTAATCACCAAACCTTTTAATTTTAACATTTTCGTTATTTTTATAATAATCCATGATTTCTTTCATAGTTTCATTATAAGTTTTTAAATCTTCACCAAATTCACCAAGTGGTGCATAAAGATTTTCACCTTCGAATTGTTGTGTTCTTTTATATAATCTTGCCATTTTCTCAGCAAATATTAAATTTTGTTTTTTATCAGTTACTAAACTTTCTTTATATAAAGCACCAACATCTGATAATGTTTTAGAGTATTTACCAAATAGATATTCATAAACATTTGAATATAATTCTTTAACACCATCTTTAGTATCATCTTTCATTTTATCATCTAAAATATCAACAATTGTTGAATCTTTATCAACTTTCATTTTATCTTCTAAGAAAGATTTAATTGATCTTCTAACATTTGTTAAAGCTTGACTAGCATAAGAATCTTCTTTACCAACCATCATATTTCTTGGTCCTTTTGAAAATTCTTTCTCAAGGATAAAATCATCAACACCTAATATAGTGTGAGACTCAGATAATTGATCAGCATAAACAGCGATTTCTGGTGACGAACTACTAAATTTACCTTTTTTATCTTTAAATATAACAGAAACATAACCATTTTCTAATGGAATTGTTTTTTTATCATCATCAGTAAGCCAAACCTTGTCAGCACCAACATTAGTATCATGGGTTAAAGAGATAAGTTTAACTTTTTTCTTTTCACCTTTTTTATTAGTAAATGTATAAATATTACCAACTTTAAGAGCTTTTTTATCAAGATATTTTTTACTACGTCTGATGTGCTCTTTTTCTTCTTCAGAACCACCTTGTCCTTCAAGACTAGCACCTTTATAACTAATAATCATACTTTGAAGAGCTTTAAGGTTTTTAATCATTATAGGATAAATCGATGCAGCGGATTGCTGATTTTGATTCTGATTTTGGTTACCTTGTTGATTACCTTGTTGATTACCTTGTTGATTACCTTGTTGATTACCTTGTTGATTACCTTGTTGGTTACCTTGATTTTGATTAACAGGAACCGGTTTAAGAGATTGTAATAAGTCATTAAGAGTTTTCGCTCTTGATTGTCTTTTACCTTTTTCTCTCAATAGTTTAACAACTGCACCAGCACCAACTAAAGCAACACCTAATGTTTTAAGTATAGGAGCTCCTAAAGTTAAAAGTAATCCTTTTTTAATAGTTGTTTTTGCTATCCATTTAGTTATTACATTAACAATAGTTACTTTCAATGTACTACCAGGTACAGTAGAAAGTGTATCACCAAAAACTTTACCAGTACCAGCTCTAACACTATCACTAGCAAAAACTTCTTTTAATGTATCACCATGTTTGTGTGGATCAGATACTAACTCAGTCAAAGTTTGTTTAGCTAAATCAGGATTTGTAAAAATACCACCTTCTTGTGTTACGATTTCAACTCCTTTTGCAGCACTACCACCACCAATTTTAGATAAAGCATCAACCACCTCATCTGGTGAAGAATTTGGTGTTAAGTTAACACCCAAAGATTTAATAGAATTAAGTGTTTGTGTAAATCCATCACCTGGTGTAACATGACCAATTGTCTTCTCTGTTATAGTTTTAATTTCCTCTGGTGTATATTCTGTTATTTTTTCAGCTGGAAACATCCACTCAATTAACCAAGATAATGCACCAAATGAAGCACCTGCTCCCATTAAAGCTAATGGTAATCTCCAAGAGTTAAGAGTTTTCATTCTCTCAGAATCAACTGTACCATCATCACCAGCTCCTTGTAATTTAGCTGATTGTCTACTTCCAGCTTTTCTTGGTAAAGCATCACCATCCTCTTTACCAAAAAGTTTATCCATCATGTTACTTCCGAATTTTCTTATTCCTTTTAAAAATTCTTCATTTAACATTTCTTCTTTTTCTAATAAAGATAATTCTTCAAAAAGACGTTCTTCAGCTTCAACATCAATGTTATCTTTTGAATCCATAACTGTATAAACAGCTGCTAAATCCACATCTAAAGCTTTCTTTACAACTTTTTGTAAATTCTCAATCAATTTATTAACGATAGCTGGATCTAAATAACCAGGATCACTTGGATCTTTTTTAGCAGCAGCAACGATTGTATCATAAAACTGTCCATAAAGAAGAACACCTCTTAAAAATGTGATTCTTCTTCTGTCATTAGGAAACTCAGGAGCTGCTTGTTTAACTTGTTGATAAACAGCCTTCAAAGTAGCGTTAGCTGTATCTCCCATAATCTCACCGATTTCTTGAGCGGCTTTTTTATCAGTTTCACCTTTACCCCAGAATGATCCACCAGCTTTGTATCTTCCTAATTTAGAAATACCATACTTTATAGTATCCCATAAACCTTCTTCTTCCTCAGTGACTAGTTTAAAGTCAGAATATTTTTGTATTTTCATATATAAATATATTTTTTTAGTATATTATATATTAAAATAAAAACTCCTTTTTTTACAATTCTGATTCTAATTCTTTAATTCTATCTTGAACTTTTTTAAGTTCATCTTTTTTATCCATCATTATCTTTTTATTATACTTTCTATCCGCATAAACATCTTCCAACATTCTAAGAGTAGGTGATAATCTTTTCTCGAAAACAACACCATTTATACATAAAACGTGTTTTTCTAAATCAATCTCTCTACCATTATCACAAACAGTTTTGTCTTTACTAGATTGAACACCAATAAAATTTTCGGGTGCGATGAAGAATTGTCTTTGTGTTGTAGGATAAAGTGAGGCAAAGTCATAAGTAACACACCATCTATTCATTCCAACAACAGGATCTTTTACCCATCCACCAGCGATAGTTGATTCACCATCACCTTTTTCATCTTTGAAAAGAACTATATTATCTTGTTCTCTAAATCTATTTCTTAATACACCCTCTGTAATAGCCAAAGAAGCTAGAGCATTATTCATTTGTGAAACAACGTCAACTATTCTAATTTTAGATAATGATGAAATCGCGTAAACAATAGAAATATAATTACGTGCTTCATGAATTTTTTGAACTAAGACACTATCGACCGCGTTATAATACATAAAAGTTTCAAAGTCATCTTCATATAATTTTTGTAATGAACCGGTATATTTGATCTTATCAACACCAACTAACTTTTGTGAAACGAAGTCTAATGAAGAAGACTCTTTAACCTTAATCGAAGTATCACATATCTCATATAATTGCATATAATCGAAAATCATTCTATGAGCCGGTACTTCAAATTCAGTACCCCACATTTTATTCATTCTTTTAAGTGGTGATGAGATATTTGGATCAATTTTATATTCTTTTCCATTCATCCATTTAGATAACTTTCTCGAACGATTAACTAAATACAACCAGTCATAATTTAAGAAGTTCCAACCAGTTAAAATTGGCATCTTTGGAACCATTTTATTAAAGAAAGCATATAACATATCAAACTCATCATCATACTTAACATATTTGAATTTGTAGTCTGAATTAAATTTCTTAAAATACTTATTTGTATTAACTCTAATTCTTTCTTGCATATCTTCTGGCATATCTTTTAGACCTAAAAGAATGATTTTATCATCATATACAATTGAGATTGAAAGTACTTGTGTAGCAGCTCCTTCTTGTATAACATTACCTTGTGGATCTTTAATGTCGGCCGCCTCTGGGAAACCATCAACTATCTCAGTTTCAATATCTATAAAATATATTTTTGGTAAGTTGAATTCAAATAATTCATCTTGTTCTTCTTTTGGTAAAGAATCCAAATATTCATAGATAGCATATCTATCAGGTCTCTCAACTTCAACTAATTTTACTGATTTTCCATCCCATGATTTATAGGTTGGATGTTTTTGAGGATCATTATCCTCACAAGATACATACTTAACTGGATTATCCCAGTCAAAGTATTTAAGTTTTATATCGCCGGTTTTATCTACATAACTACATACTAACTTCTTCGTATTTGTCAAATATTGTGTTTCAATAAGCATTTTATTAAATTATTTTTTCATGAGTTATATTCATGATTTACAACATGGTTTTATAAAAAATGTAAATAAAAAACCCACACTTAAAAAGTGTGGGAAACTAAACTATGAAAAAAAGAAAAATTAAAAATCACAATCAAAGTAATCTAAAACTATACCGTTTTTCTCAACAACAAATTGTAATTCTTCTCTTCTTACTAACTGATACTCATAATGTCTTCCTAATTTAAAAAGTGTTCTAACAAAAGGAATATCTTCACTTTCATTTACTACTTTTTCCTCAACCATTAAGCATAAAACTTTTTTATCATCTTCTGAATTATAGTTAATTAGTTCATCATCATGGTCTTTTTCAAGACCTGTTTTTCCATAAGCGAAAAACTGAGTTTTTAATTTCTCACCAGACGGTGTATAATTTATAGTAATATAATCTCCAATTTCAACATTAGGATTTTCATCTTTTAAATAAACTCTAGTCCAGAAATAAATTTTCTCTGGTGAAATATCAATTTGTACTTCATCACTAACATCATCTGTTAAATCCTCTGTATCTAAATCCATTAGTTGTTCTTGTACAAATTCGTATAATGTTTTACCATTATTAAAATCATTTAAAGTATATTCTTTATTATCAGACATTTTTAATAATTATTTTTTAAACTGCTATTTCCAATTTTTGTGAAAGTTTTTGAATTCCTTCATTATCAAAAATTTTGAAATCATCTACTGTTATATTATAAAAATTATTATTTGTTGTTAATTCAATAGAAGGTTGTTGATTTAATGGTTTTCTTTCTAAAATTTCTTTAACCGCATCCATATGTCTATCATAAACGTGTAAATTTTGAACTAAATGACAAAACTTACCTACTTTATATCCACAATGAGAAGCAACCATCATCTGAAGTGCAACATATTGTATCTTATTAATATATCCAGCCATGATATAATCATTACTTCTTTGTGTTAAAGTCATATCTAAATAATATTCACCATCGATTTTTCTAACAGACCAAAGTGTTTCATAAGCACAAGGAAATAAACCATTTGTTTCTTTTAAATCAGAATATTGAAACATATTAATAATGTGTCTTCTACCAAAAGGATCAATTTTTAAACCATATAAAAGTTGATTCATTAAATCATATCTATTGATAGTAGCACCATATCTTTGTCCAATTGTTTCATCTCCAATATTCCATTCTTCCCACCAATTAACCCCCATTTCACGAGCAACTGCTAATGAACTAGTTTGTTTTTGATAAATCCAAAGAACTTCTCTAATACTAGTTTTTATTGCGGTATTTCTAAGTGTTGTAATTGGAAACTCACCTTTAGAAAGGTCATATTCTTCAAATACACCAGTAATGAATTTTGTATGAGCTGGTGTTCCATCTTTCCATATGGGTCTAGGATCTTCATCCCAAGAACCTTCTGATAAAATTTTATTTAGGTTCTCTATGTAATATTTATCTGCTTTGTTCATTACTTACTTTTTCTTTTTTACAATGACAAAATTGTTCAAATAATCCACATTCTGAATGGTAGTTACCATATAATTCTTCATTTCGATTATTAAGTCTAATAACTACTTGATGTGATGGATTATTCGGGTCTAATTCATCGTTTATTCTATTCTTCATCTAATAATTTACTTATTTTTTGGTCTCGATTAATAGTCTTAATAAAATTAACCAAGTCATAAATTGTACTTTTATATTCAATTTTTATTTCATTACCAACAATATGTGTGTGTATAACATTCGTGTCTACTTTTTTTATTGCTGATAATTGAAGACTATTATAAATAGAAAGTATATTAATTGTAAAAATTTTCTTAGTTTTAATTTTTAAAATTCTTTCAATTAACCCATCAATATAAGAGTCAAAATCATCAATAATTAAATATTCAATATTATTTTTCGAAACCATTTCTTCAACCATATCCAAAATCTTTAAATCTGATTGTATGTTTGATTGAATATTACTTAATTTTAAAGATAAATGTCTTAGTTTTTCAATTTTAAAATTGTTTTCTTGACCATCTACTTCTAAAAATATAATGTTTCTGTTATGTAAAAATCTAGATATTTCAAGTAAGGTAGTAGTTTTTCCGCTACTAAAATCTCCAACTATTATATTTAAATCTTTACTAAGCACTATTTATTTTATTTTTTATAATGACAAAAGTTTTTCCATTTTGTATCATACCAAAAAGTTCTACCACTATCATCTTTAACCGATTCTCCTTTTTGATAAAAAACCCATTTCTTAAATGATTCATAATCGGTATCAAATGGATTTTTCCAATCTTGTAATTGACCACCGTTTAACTTATAAGCAGTTATTGGTATGTCACGGCACATATCTAATATCTGTGGATTATTTTTAATGATAGTTCTTGCTTGTTCAAATGGATTTTTATCTAAATAATATAATATAGTAGATCTTAGATAATTACCAATACCATTAAAGTATTTTT
>JACCDX011036549.1_pt1 | contig 224200 bp, 206 predicted proteins | sample 7449681 | NCBI WGS metagenome assembly JACCDX01 (sample SAMN15323450, study PRJNA562643) | freshwater metagenome | isolation source: river surface water | place: USA:Blue River Watershed | collected 2017-08-18 | reverse complement strand
TTTACTAATGCTGCATTAAATGCTGATAGCTTAAGAGAATCCGATGACGTAGGAAAAACCACGTTAAAAGACACGACGAGCAAAGAGGCGTTACAGAGTTATGTGATTGCTGCGTTGACTGCGGGTGCGACGCAGTATGGGGCTGATGCGTTGAAGTTGAACGCAACTGTTCCATCTTCAGCTACGACTACTGAGCGTGTTACGACTAAGGAAATCTGGGAACAGTAACCATTCATAGACGGTTAACTAGTATACTGTCTCGATATTTCTCCAGATTTCGGGATTTGGCACTTTTTTTGAATTAGATTGTTGACGATTGGTAGCATACGTCGGTATGCATACTTCTTTTAAATGATTTCAACTGAAAAAAATACAAATTTATGCCAGATACTTTTTCTACTAGTAGGACAAAAACTATACTAACTATGGCACAAAAATATCTTCCAGAAGATGCTGTGGCGGAAACTGCGAATGATGTTTTTGTACTTTTGGCTAAAGAAGGAAGTATACGAGATCTTGAAAATTTGGTCAGAGATACCAGAGGATTCCCAAGTGAAGAAATAGAAGAGATGATCCATGGGAATAACGATGAAGCATTCTTCAGTGCTGTGAAAAATGGGCATCTCAAAGTTATCAAATACCTAGTCGCTTTAACTCAAGATTCTCCACAAAAGCAGCAAGATATGATTCATGCGAGTGGAAGTGGAGAACTCCAGATTAGTTTGGATTCAGAGTTTAATGTAAGCCACGTTCGTGCACATCACAACAAAGCTTTTGCAGAAGCGGTATCGCAAAATCATGTCGATGTCGTAAGATATCTAATTGAACAAACTCCAGAAATTGAAACAGTAAATAGAATGATTAAAGGTGATACACTTTTAATCGCTGTAGAAAATAATTCACCCGAGATGGTTTTATGCTTGTTGGAAGCTATATCGAATCATGATCAGGAAATGTTGATTCATGATAGACACCCATCACATCTAGGTAGTTCATCATTTAATCGCGCCTTGGAAAAAGATTACTTCGAAGTTGCAAATGTTTTGATGAACAATACTCCGCGACCAAGAGCGAAAGAACTTATGATCGACCGTATAGTATATAAGATTGAAGAAACATTAGGAAATTTAGATCTCGAAAAAGCGATTCTAATAATGGATACAACCTCGGATGAGGTCCGAGAAAATTTTATCGAGAAAATCGGTCAATCTATCGATGTCGACTCAGAAGAATTTATTCATCTTTTGGAAATAGCTTATAACCAAAATTTTTATGATGTTTTCGGCTTTCAAAGAAACCCAGATTTGATTAGAGAACTACAAGAGGTGCGCACTAAATTGATTTCTGAATTTGGTGAACAAGATTTAATGGCGCAAAAAAAAGCTAATTCGGTAATCGCAACTTTGCTAACTGGAGAAAATCTAGAAAAAATCAAAGAATATCATGAGTCTTCTGACTCTGACTTCCCTTTAGATCTTCAGATTCAATCAGAACAAGATAAAAAAACTGTTATTGATGTTCTCAGAGAATCATTCTGCAAACCCTTAAACGAACCAAAACCAACAGCAGCTGAACAAGCCGCCACAACAGTCTTTCAACTGGGAAGGAGATAATTTAGCTTGCAAGAGATAAAATGGACAAATTGTCTCGATGATAAGAATTTTTTTGAGAGTCATAAAGTCATAATGAAACTTCGAAGCTGTTAAGTTTTATCCAACAACTGCAAGTTTTTACATTATGTCCAAATCGCAAAAAGTTTATAAAGACAGTTCTAATTTTGATATTGAAAGCCAGCTAGAATTAAGAGAGGCTGAAGTCTCGAATTCAGAAGAATCATCTCCTCTGATTACCGCAAGAAAGATGGAAGATTTTTTTACTAAAACATCAAAAACTCTTTTTGAAATTTGTAGTGATGAAAAATGGAAAGTTGCTGATGGCTTATTGAATGCCTCTCTCGGAGCAGCTTTTGTTGGAATGACTGAAATGAAAGAAGTTGCTGAAAGTGAAGGAATGATGTTTATTCATGTTGCTCTTGGAGGAATTTTAAGTGCAAAAATATTGAGAACCTTAGCTGAAGCAGGAAGCTCAATTTATTACAGAAACAATAATCTGACAGAATCTGCTGTTGAAATTAACCTGTTTAAAAAATTATCCGAGCTACAAGGTGGTACTCCATCATATCAACCTCTGATTGATGCAATAAACCAAGCGCTGAAAAAAAGTGATGCTCCTCCAATTTCGGAAGAAATTGTCAGATTTCTAAAAGAAGATCCTCAAGAAATAAATTTTATAGGATTAACGAGAAAAAATAGCGAGATTAGCAACTACAAGATCTTGGCTTTATCAGCAGTTCTTGGAATTGCTAGTACTGCAGCTGGAGCTGCTTCAATGGCGCTTACTGAAAATTCTATACCAGCAGCAATTACAACGGCTCTTGGATTAGCAGCTAGTTCGATCGCAAGCGCAAATCTTAATGCCGCTGCAGCTGGACCACAAAATATAGCGGAAAATACTTACAAAGCATTGCGCGCGGTAAATGAACAATTCTTTGCTAGTTTAAAAGAAGATGTTGAAGCAGTTAGGGAAGATCTTCCGGAAAGCTTAGATGAAATACGAGAAGAAGTCAGAAAGAAGACAAGTAATCCTGTGAAGTCAGTATCTAGCTCAAGAGTTGCAGTTGGAGCTGAAGCTTATCGTTAATTAAACCTAGCTGAACAAGCCGCCACAACAGTCTTTCAATTAGGAAGGAGATAATTTAGTTTGTGTTTGAACTAGTAAAACTTTTTAACTCAAACACATCTATGCATCTGGTAATTGGAATTTTGGGAAGCGCTTTGTGCATTATTGCTCTAGCACTTACTTTGCGTGACGGAAAATTTGGTGAATCAAATAGTTATAAATTATTAAATTTTTGCGGTGGGCTTTGTTTGCTTTACTATGCGATTGTTACTCACAGCGTGCCCTTCATCATTTTGGAAAGTATTTGGGTTGCTTTGCCTTTGATTTCGCTGATAAAAAATTTTTTGCAGCTAGGCGAAAAATCTTAAAAAATTTCCGGATAATTTCCCCAGCCAAACAAGCTCAAATTCAGCTCTAAATAAATAAAATCAGAAACGCCGTTGCGCCCAACATTTTTTGTGAATTTTCCGGGTTCAAAATGGGCGTATCCCAAAGTAGTGCTGACATTTTTTGTGATGTCGTAATGAGTACGAAAATCGAAATCATGACCTATGGCTTTGCCATTCAATCCATTTTCGTCTTGTAGGTTACCACGCTTCCAACTATCGGAAGCGCTGGCCAGCCAATAATAGCTGTAACTTGCTTCAGAGCGTAATTTTTTGTGTGGTGAAAATTCGACTCGACTTTTTACGGTCTCTAAATTTTCCCATTCGATGGTATTACTATTCGACCACGATCTGTTGAAACCATAAAATCTTTCAAAACGCTGATTCTTGCCATCGTTAGGATTTTTATCGCCGCTGGCATAGGAATAAACTACGCTAAATCTTGGATTCCACTTGTGTTCGTAGCTGTAACCAATCTCAACAGATGAGGCGTTAGCGCGATGAGTCTGGTAATTACTTTCTCCAAATTGGTAAATTCCGATCAAGTCGTAATCGAATTTGCTGTTACCGAAATTACCAAAAATTCTTACACCCGGTGAATTGATTTTTCGGCGACTAGTCGTCAAAGATTTATCTTGATCGAGCATAAAATAAAAAGGCTGCAAAGTGAATTTTTCTGACCATCTGCGCCAATTTAAAATTGTAGCATAAACCCATTTGCTTGTATTAACGCGATCACTTTCATTAGTTGATTTTGTCATCGGCTGTAGCGCAAAGCTGTCGAGCTGCCAATCGTTTTCTTTTTTGCCGATTATGGTACGAAATCCCTGAAAATTGGTGCCGGTATTTCCCCAATCATCACGCGCCAAAAGTTTGCGATCAATTACTTCAAACGCCATACGACCAGCTCTAAAGCTGATTGGTCGGTCTAAAATTGTCGGATCTTTAAAATATAATTCTCCGTAAGCTTGAAAAATATCGAGTGTATTTACGTCACCAGTACTTTTGGGAAACTTGCTGTGATCTATGCGTGAGTCTTGAAGCTCAATGGCAAAACGCAGAGGATCGAGAATATTTTTTATACCAAAATAAGCTTGAGTACGTCTTAAAAAAGCATCATCAGTGGCGTTGGTTGATCTACGAAAATCATTTTCGCGATGTTCATATCTTACGCGATAAGACAAGCCAGCATCAATCCAGTCGATATTTTTGAAATCTTCAATTCCAGTTTGGTCAAGTTGATTGACATAGCGCGGAGGATCTGTTTCAGGAGTAGAGCTGTAGCTTCTTGATTTCACGTAATAGTTGCGCTTACGCTTTGATTCACTTGATTCTTTTTCAAAACCTTCAGCAAACGATAATTGCGCGCCAAATATAGCAAAAATAGTAGCGGTTAAAGTCAGTTTTTTCATTGCTGTTTTGTATTTTTGCCATCAGCAACTGATAATAAAATCTCTTCTTAAAAAATTGAAGACCTAAATTATTTGACCAGCATCTGCGAAAATTTCTTCACATCACGGGCTAAATGTAGTGAGCCGCAAATGATTATGCGGCAAGGATCTGCATGATTTTTTGTGATGTAATAAAAAGCATCAAGCAAATCGGCAGCAGCAAAAATTTCCATGCCGATTTCACAACCAATTTCTGAAATTCGTTCACAACTTTCTGGATAAGGTTCGCCGTCAACTCTTACAGCAACAACTTCCGCGATATTTCTAAATTTTTCTAAAAATTCTTTTTTACATTTATTGCGACTGAATCCGCAAACTACAAAATTCTTTTTATCATCATTCTGCTCTGTGATAAAACGCGCCAGACTAAAAGCTCCAGCCTCGTTGTGAGCGCCATCAATCCAAATTTCCGCTGCGTAATTTTTAAAAATTTTGTTTAAATTATTGTTGATCTTTTCCAAACGACTTGGCCAAAAAACGTTGGAGATTGCTTGTCGGATGTGACTTTCTTCAATGTTGAATTGATCTTTAATTGCCAACACAGCCGCAATTGCCGTGGCAAAATTAATATATTGATGATCGCCCAAGAGAGCAGGGCGTGGCAAATTTTCAAAAAATTCTTCTTCAAAAAAGAAATCAAATTCGCCGTTTTCATCTTTGGCGACACCAAAATCTTCGTCGTAAAAATAAGTTTTGATCTGTTGATCGTTAGCCAGAATTTCAATTATCTCACGCGCTTTTTGTGGTTGTGAAGCAACAATCAATGGCGTTTCTGGTCGCATAATCATGGCTTTTTCTAGAGCGATTCTTTCAATCGAATTTCCCAAATATTCTACGTGATCGAAAGAAATCGGCATAATTAAAGTCGCCAATTTTTTTTGAATAATGTTGGTCGCATCAATTCTGCCACCCATGCCGCATTCAATCACAGCAACGTCTGCTGGAATTTTTGAAAAAGCAAGAAACGCACCGATCGTAAAACTTTCCATAAAAGTAAGTGGTATTCCTTCAGCGGCGATTCTGGTTTCCTCCATAATTTCGAAGAGAAAATTATCGGAAATTTTTTCGCCAGCTAAAACAATTCTTTCGTTGGAATCATGCAAATGTGGCGAAGTGTAAATATGAGTTTTGTAGCCAGATTGTTTAAAAATTTCCGCAATCAAAGAAACCGCTGAACCTTTACCATTTGTGCCGGCAACATGAATTACTGGCGGTAGTTTTTGATGAGGATTTCCTAACTTTTCTAAAACAATCGCCATGCGTTCGAAAACTGTTTCGTAGTCGATTTGTCTTTTTCCTAATGTCGATGGAATTGGCCAATGAGGTAGATAAACCATTTTGATTTAAGTTTTAGATTCTTATTGTCATCCTGAGCGCAGCGAAGGATCTCGTTAGTCGAGAGCAATCTCACACTAAATCACTCTCGACTCACGAGATCCTTCGCTGCGCTCAGGATGACAATTACTACACTATCTATCCGATTTTGAAAAAACTAAATTTTATTGTGCTGCTACTTGCGTTTCCAAGTTTCGCCAACGCAGCTAATTCCGGAAATAAATTTCAGATTACACCAAATACACAATTGCAAATCAGTGGATTGAGCAATTTTTCTAGTGCTGTGCAAAATCAAAGCAGCGTCTATGAGCAAAAACAATTTGAGGATGGCGCAAATAATCGCAACGACAGAAACCCAGCTCTAGAAAATAATTCGCAGCTTTATCTCAAGCTTGAAAACAAAGCTTCGGCGTTTTCTAAAAATAAATTTGGCGTGAATTTAAAAATCGAATCAGAAGTTTATTCAGCACAAAATAAAGGCACAATCAACGCCGATCAGGGTTTTATTTATGCCGATTCTGAAGATTTCGGCAAAGCAGAAATTGGTGATATCGTTGCCGTAAACCAAAAAATGAAAGTAGGGCCAGCAAGCTTTGTGCGTGGCTCTGGCGGTATTAATGGCAACTACTTGAAATATATAAATTTACCAACTTCGTTACAATTTATTTTGGTCGCACAATCACCAATTGGTCACGGTGGCAACGCGCTAAATTCTCAAATCAATCAAGATTCGATCAAAATTTTGCGCAACGGCAGTTTTAACGGAGCGGAAGATGCGACAAAAATAAATTATTACAGTCCGCGAATTGAAGGATTGCAAATCGGTGCCAGCTACACTCCAAACACCTCAGATTCGATAGTTTCTTCGACAGTTTTTAGCGGACAAAATAATGCCATTTCAGATGTCTTGAGTTTTGGTGCAAATTACACCAATAATTTTGAAAATTTTGATTACGCTTTTTCTGCAACTTCTGAGCAAGGTAGATCAAAAAATTCTGCACAAAATAATTTATCTTCTTACGACGTCGCCACAACCATGGCGTATTTTGGATTCACCTTCGGCGCTTCTTACGGCAGTTGGAAAAAATCTTTGCAAAGCAATTCGCAAAATTTCAAGAATGCCACTTACAGAACTTTAGGAATTTCTTATCAAATCGGACATTTTTCGGTGAGCTTAACTAACTTAAAAAGTAGCTTCCAAAAAAATGATTATCAGGCGAGCTCTCTAGGTCTTGACTATAAGCTTAGCAAAGCTTTTATGCCTTACTTTGAAATTACCCAATTTAAATTTTCGCCTTCCCAAAACATTGCTAACAATGCTGGATTCGTGGCTTTAGGCGGTTTTGTATTTTCATTCTAATTAAATAAGATTTCACAAAATGAGTATAGCAGCTCTTGATTCCTATCTGTTGCCTTTAAAACAAATATTGGACAGAGATGGTGTAAACGAGGTTTCAATCAACCGTCCGAACGAAGTTTGGGTTGAATGTAAAGGCGATACTTTTCGTGAAGAATTACCCACTTTTGATTTTAACCACTTAAAATCTTTGGCACGTCTGGTTGCGCAATCAACTGAACAAAGATTGAGTGAAGAAGAACCTTTGCTTTCGGCAACACTTCCCAATGGTTTTCGTATTCAAATCGTATTTCCACCAGCCTGCGAACCAGGTTCGGTAATCATCTCAATTCGTAAACCTTCAAGCATCAAATGGAGTTTGGAAGATTACGATAAAATGGGCATGTTCGCTAGCGCCTCAGTTGGTGAAGTTGAAGACAAAAACGATCTAATTTTAGCAAAACTTTTACAGCTTGGTCGCATTAAAGATTTCTTGATGCGCGCAGTTTTGTACAAAAAAAATATCATCATTTCTGGCGGTACTTCAACCGGTAAAACCACATTTACCAACGCCATGATTCAAGCAATTCCACATGAAGAACGTTTGATTACGGTGGAAGACGCTCGAGAAATTGACTTAACTTTTCACCAAAATCGTGTGCATTTAATTGCGTCAAAAGGTGGGCAGGGCAGGGCAAAAGTTACTACACAAGATTTGATCGAAGCCTGTTTACGTCTTCGTCCGGAAAGAATTATTGTGGGTGAGTTACGTGGTGCTGAAGCTTTCTCGTTCCTTCGTGCGATTAACACCGGTCACCCTGGATCAATTTCAACGCTTCACGCCGACACTCCGAAAATGGCGATGGAACAGCTGAAAATGATGGTAATGCAAGCCGGTCTTGGTATGGCTCCAAGCGAAATTAATTCTTACATTCGTAACGTAGTTGACGTTGTCGTGCAGTTAAAACGCGGCGCCAAAGGTAAACGTTACATTTCTGAAGTTTACTTCAAAGCTATTCACAACCAACCAGCAAAAGAATAATACAAGATGGATCACACACGTTTTTTTGATAAAAAATCTGAGTCTCTAACATTACAGCAAATCGTTGATATTACTGGTGCAAAACCTTTCACAGATGTTGATCTAAATGTAAAAATTTCTGACATTTCAACTTTAGAAAAAGCTACTTCTTCCGAAATTTCTTTCTTTAGTTCTGGCCAATATTTTGAGCAGTTCCAAAAATCTCAGGCCGGATTTTGTTTAGTTGATGAAAAAAGCGCGTCCAAAGCTCCGCAAGGAATGACTGTTTTGGTTCACAAAAATCCGTACTTCGCTTATTCGCAAATTGTGAACAGTTTTTACAAAGTTAAAGATATTGAATTTGACGGCACAAAATTAATCCACGGATCAGCAAAAATTGGTGAAGGTACCAAAATTGCACCGAATGCTTACGTTGGTAAAAATGTTACAATTGGCAAAAATTGTTTTATCGGTCCAAACGCTTCAATCATGGATAATTGTGTGATTGGCGATAATTGCATCATTAACGCCAATGTAGTTATTTCTTTCGCGGTTATCGGAAATAATTGCGGATTTTTAAACGGTGCCAAAATTGGCCAAGATGGTTTTGGTTTTGCTCACAACGCTGGCGTGAATCACAAAATTTTGCAGCTTGGCATTGTTGAAATTGGCAATGATGTTGAAATTGGGGCGAATAGCTGTGTTGATCGCGGCGCGATTGAAAATACTATTATTAGAGATGGCGCGAAAATCGACAATTTAGTTCAAATCGCCCACAACGTAATCATCGGCAAAGGCACAGTAATGGCTGGATGTTCAGCAGTTGCGGGCAGCACAAAAATTGGAAATTACGTTCAAGTTGGTGGTGGTTGCAGCATCAGCGGTCACATTTCAATTGGCGACGGCGCTAGAATTGCCGGCATGAGCGGCGTAATGCGTGACATCGAGCCAATGCAAATTATGGCGGGAATCCCAGTTCAACCAATCCGCGACTGGCACAAAATTAATTCAAAGCTGGTGGCGTTGATCAAGAAATCGGATAAAAACAATTAAGATTTTTTACGACTTCCTTCCGTCCAAAATAAAGTTAGCAAATGTAATGCTAGCAAGAATCCAGCAATCATCAAAGTTACGACAACTCGGCTGTTATTTATCATTTCCAAACTATTGCCAATAAAGCTGATAGAAGAGGGTAGAGGCCAGAAAATTAAGAAGCTGAAAATTACGACGATAAATAATTCACGGCAAATTTGTAAGTTTGAGATTGTAACTAAATCCGCTTTTTTTGTGATTGCACTAAGATCTCTCAGCCAATGTTTGACAGAGATTAGAGATGTCAAAATTGATAGGAATAACAGCAAATTCCAAAAAATTATTTTAACCAGAATCTCGCTTAATTGTATTCCAACTTTGAATAAAATTAAAAGATCAAGAACCGCCGAAACCGCGACGATCAACATCAAAAGCGATATGAAAGTAAGAGGAATTGAACGAACGAGAATGAATTTGATGCTGCGATTTTTTAGAATTGGCAGATAAATCGAGAAGTTGGTTAAAAATAATGCCACGAAATAAAAACAAAAAATCACCACCGAATTATTTGGCATCGTATTTTTTATGAGTTGATTTTCACGAGATCGCTTAACTAGTTGTTAGGAGAAGTCACACCTATCACTTTGATATAAGCTCCTTTCTGATAAGTAGTGGTTTTTTGGTAACCACCTTCATATTTGTAGATACCGGTAGTTTCGTATTTTCTACCAGGAAAAGAGGGCAGAAAATACATGTTTTCTGGATGTGATTTTTCAAATGCAATATCTTCAATACTGCCATTTTCTGTGTTATAAGACAGAGTTGCTTTGCCGTATTTTTTCTCAGCATCAGCAATTAAAGATGTAACACCAATACCTTCTGCTGTTTTGAAAATTTTATTAGTGGTATCAGCACCAAGGATTAGTCCATCACATTCTTGATAAGTTTCTTCACTCAAAGAAACAGAAAATAATTCATCTCCTGTTTTCTTGTTTGAAATCACACATTTATAGAAGTCAGCGTCCAAATCATCAGTTTTATAATTATATTCTGCCGGCGGTAATAATTTTTTTAAATTAGTCATCGAATCGCCGATTTTCACGGGGCCAATTGATTTTTCAGTGATTAAAGTATTGATGTTTTGAGCGAAGCAAAAAGAAATATTTCCACAAAGAAAGGTAAGGATGATGACTAGTGTTTTTTTCATAAATTAGGAAAATTTTTTTGTATTAAAGCCTAAGCACAACATAAAAGAGGTAATCGAATTTAACTCAACTTAAAAAATAAGTTGGCATCCAAATCAGCAGTTAAGAAGATTTTTTACGAACGACTGTTATCTATCATTTCTAGACTTTAAGACAAAGCGAATATTAATTGATCATTCTTATACAGCGTGATTTGCTAGAAAAATAAATCCCTTCTTAACGTTATTAAAAAATCTATTATGAAAAATATTTTGGTCGCTACTGATTTATCGGTTCGCTCGGATAGAGCTCTGCAAAGAGCCTTGAATTTAGCAAGACATTATAAAGCAAAACTTACAATTTTGCATGTGATTGATGAGGATCATCCAGAAGTTCTTCACAGCGATTTAAACAGATTGGCTAAGAAAGAGATCTTTGAAGCTGTAGATGGAAAAACCAAGGATGTGCACTACAAAATAGAGATTGTTACCGGAATTCCTCATGTGGAAATTTTACAATCAGCTTTAAAAATTAAAGCTGATCTAGTCGTTATCGGCTTACATCGCCATACAAATGAAGGCAATTCAATGATCGGCAGTGTAATACAAAGAGTTGTAAAAGATTCTTTAAAGCCGGTTTTGGTTGTGAGAGAGAACACTAAATCTGAATACAAGAAAATTTTAGTAGCATTCGACTTTAACTCTCATTCTAAAAACTCCCTAAAACTCTCTCTGAAGTTATTCCCTGAAGCTAATTTTACTTTGCTACACAGTTATCACATGCCATTTGTCGGCATGATTGGAGTTTCAAATTCCGCTTTAGAAAGTGAACACAGAAAAGATTGCGAAAAGGAAATGGATGAAACTTTAAAAGAAGTTACTCGTAGCCTTTCTAAGTCAGGCAGCAAAAATTATAAAATTAAAAATAAGTTAGAAAACGGATCGATAATTGATGTTCTAAAGAAAGAAGTTCTTTATTCAAAACCTCAACTAATGGTTATTGGCACTCATGGAAGAAGTGGGATCTCTCGCATTCTATCACTAAATGTTGCCGAAACATTTTTGATTGATCCTCCTTGTGATGTTTTAGTTTCTTTCTAGCTAATCACACGCAGATCTTAATAAAAAAGCCCGTCAATTTCAGTATTGGCGGGCTTTTTTTATGATTGGAATCGTAACGCCTTGTAACAACAAACTCATCATGTTGCTACTTTCCTCGAAAATCTCCTTCACCCTATCTTGGGTTGAGCTAATGAGATAGCTACCTTGAACTACCTTTAGAAAAAGTATTTTTTCCACCAATTTGTGATTCACGACCAAAACGCCCATTAACAAAAGACTTGGTCTCATCATAAAGAATGCCACCTTCTGTAATTTCTCCTTTAACTCCACGCCTCTCTTGGAATTTTATAGTTATGGGATTAGTGGTGCTAGCCTTACCAAATCCAGTTATTGAATAATCGCCATCAAATGCAGCTCCAAGATAGCCACCAATTTCTGTTTCAGGGGAAACAATTTTGGGCAATTTTTTAAATTTTTCTTCAAAAAGTTTGACGAACTCAGTCAATAAAGAACCACCATCGATTTCACTTTTTTCCTTTAAAGACTTAAAAGTATGTGATCGAAAATCGATTAATTTGCCATCGCAGAAAAAATCTTCTCTGTTGTTTGGGGAGAACTCAGCGGTGTGGCAACCTTCAAGAATAATTCTACCGCAAAAAGGCTTACTGCGAAAATCAGCTCTGCTAAAATCTTCATAAAATTTTTCAAAAATTTTTCGCGCCGTTTCGTTGCCTAACTCCATTTTTTTAGTAAACATCGGATCGTTGCCGTGGCCAATTATATAAATATTGGTGTCGAAACGAATGTCTTTAGGATCTCTGATGATAGAAAAATATTTCCCCAATGTATCTACGGTATTTTGGAGAGTTTTATCTCCTTCTTCTCTTTCAGAACCGACAACTATCAGAAAAGCTGATTTAATCATAACTATTTTTAGTGATTAGAATTGATTTTTACTCCAAGCAAAAATTCCTTAAGCGGCATTGGTTTTTTACCTTGGCGCTGTAAAATCAATGGCCTGATTGTGCCTTTACCACATTGGAATAAAAGCCTGTCGTCTAAAATTGTTCCGGCGGGTTTTGTGTTGGAATTTTTATCAACAATTTCAGCGGCGAAAATTTTAATTTTTTCACCATTATGCATAAAATGAGCTTCGAGAGAGCCATTTAAACCACGAATTTTACGTTCGATTTCTTCGGCTGATTTTGTCCAATCAATTTCACATTCTGATTTCTCAATTTTTTTAGCGTAAGTCATCAAATTGTTATCTTGTTTGACTGGAACAATGTTTCTATCACGTAAATTTTTTAAAGTTTTAACTAAAATTTCAGCGCCCATTTCTGATAATTTTTGCGCTAAAGTTTTGTAAGTTTCAGTTCCATCAAGTGTGAATTTTTCTTGATAAATCATGTCGCCACTATCCAAACCTTTATCCATTTGAATGATTGTGATGCCAGTTTCTGCATCACCTTCCATGATTGGACGCTGAATTGGTGCTGCTCCACGCCATCTTGGCAAAAGAGAAGGGTGAATATTTACACATCCCATTTTGGTGCCATCTAAAATTTCTTGCGGCAAAAGCAAACCGTAGGCAACCACAACTGCAACATCAGCTCCTAAATCAGTAAATTCTTTTTGTGCCTCTAAAGTTCGCAAAGTTTTTGGCGTAACTACTTTTAAATTGTGCTGCAAAGCTAAATTGTGAATCGGCGAATTTTGCAATTTATGACCACGTCCTGCAATTTGTGGTTCACGCGTATAAACCGCGACAATTTCGAAATCAGGATCACTCAGCAATTTTTCCAAAGTAGGGCAAGAAAAATCAGGTGTTCCCATGAAGATAATTTTCATGAATTTTAGATTAAGGTTTAAGATTTATAGTTTAGATTAGACTAGATTAGATTGTTTAAATTCAAATTTTTAAAATCCCTTGAAAGTCAGAAAATTATTTTTGCTAGGAATAGCCATCGCTTTTGCCGTGGCTTTTTTCGATTTGCTGACCAAAAGACTAATCTTCGCAATTCTTGATAATATTGCCTTAACGACAGATGTCACAAATCCCGAAATTGTGATTTTTGATTTTTTCAGTTTGGTAATGGTGTGGAATCGCGGTGTTAGTTTTGGTATGTTTAATCAAATTGGCAGTGCTCCCGTAATTTTGTCGCTGCTACAATTTTCTATCATGGTGATTGTTTTCGTTTGGCTCTATCGCAACGAAAAACCTCACTTTGCTTGGGCTCTTGGCTTAATTGCCGGCGGAGCTTTGGGAAATTTAAGTGATCGAATCAAAAATGGTGCAGTAGCAGATTTTTTAGATTTTCACATTGCATCCTATCATTGGCCAGCCTTTAATTTGGCCGATTCAGCAGTGTTTATTGGCGTTGCGATTTTAGTTCTCGACGACCTTATTTTTAAAAAAAGATGAAAAAGATTTTTTTACTTACATTCGTACTGTTGTTATCTTCTTGTTTGTCAAAAAAAGTTGATGATCCATTGATCGTGCCACCTAATTTTGCCGACATGCCAGATGTCAACAATCCCGAAAAACCATCTGAAGAACAGAGAGACGAAAGCGTTGCTCGTCTCAAAGATCTTCTTTTGAAAAGTGATGATTAACCCTATTTACTAACCTTAATTTTTTGAAAAATGTTAAACCAACTTTTGATTTCTGACGCATTCGCTCAAGCCGCTGAAGCCGCTCCTACACAAGAATTCTCAATCACCAGCTTCGTGCCATTGATTCTGATTTTCGGTGTATTTTATTTTTTGATTATCCGTCCTCAAAGCAAAAAATTCAAAGATCATCAAGAATTGGTTAAAACTTTGAAAATCGGTAACAAAGTTGTGACAACTGGCGGCATTATTGGTGTTATTAAAGATATTAATGACAAAGAAGATTTGATTTCTCTCGAAATTTCTGAAGGTGTAACCATCAAGATCATCAGAAGTTATGTGGCTGATTTAGTTGGCAAAAAAGAGAAAGAAGAAAAAAAGAAAAAATAACAAACTGTCATTCTGAGCGAAGCGAAAATATCTCTAAGCTAAGCTCAGAAATCGACTCAAGAGATCCTTCGCTAACGTTCAGGATGACAAAAATTAACAATTGAAATATGCTTAATTTCTCCAAACTAAAAATTTTCACAATTTTAGCTGTATGTGTGCTAGCTTTTATCTACGCTGCTCCATCCTTCTTGCCACAAAGCCAAGATTCAGCTGTATCGAAAATTCTACCAAATCAGAAAGTTAACCTTGGTCTTGATTTACGAGGCGGTTCACAGCTTATGTTGGAAGTTGATTCTGAATACTACATCAGAGAACAACTCAATAATTTAAAGGAAGAAATTAAAGCAAATTTCAGAGATGCATCTGTACGCAGCGTTCCTTCAGTTATCGGTAACAAAATTGTTTTTTCTTTAAGTGATGATGAACAAAAAAAGGCCGCTAAAAAAATTATCAAAAAATTAAGTGGTCGTGTTGATATTTCAGAAAACTCAGGCGAATTCGAAGTTTATTTCTCGACAGAAGAAAATTTGCTGATGCAGCAAAATTTAATCAAACAATCGATCGAGATTGTTCGTAAAAGAATCGATGAAAGCGGTACTAAAGAACCAGCAATTCAGGCTCAAGGATCAAACCGAATTTTATTACAAGTTCCCGGAGTGGAAAACTCAGAAGAGATCAAAACAATCTTGGGAAAAACCGCTAAAATGACTTTTCATCACGTTTCAGAAAAAAGTTTTACTGGTGAATCTGGTGCTGGCGAAACAGATTTAGAAAGACTCTATGACTATCAAGGCCGCTCATATTTAATCAAAAAAGAAGTAGTTTTAAGTGGCGATTTATTGATCGATGCTTCGGCAACTTATCATGAAGGACAACCAGCTGTAGCCTTCCGTTTTAATGATGTTGGAACCAGAAAATTCGCTCAAATTACTAAAGAAAATATCGGCAGATTTTTTGCGATTGTTTTGGATGGAAAAATTATCACCGCACCAAGAATTAATACCGTGATCAACCAAGGTTCTGGGGTTATCTCGGGAAATTTCACTGTTGCCGAAGCTAATCAAGTAGCTCTTCTACTTCGTGCTGGTGCTCTTCCAGCTCCATTAAAGGTTATCGAAGAAAGAACAGTTGGTCCATCACTTGGATTGGATTCAATTAAAAGCGGTAGTATTGCTGCCATTGCTGGGCTTGCGTTCGTCGCGATCTTTATGATGTTTTTTTATGGCTTCTTCGGATTCGTTGCCAATGTCGCGATGGTTATCAACATTATCTCAATCATGGCAATTTTGTCGATTTTGGGTGCAACATTAACTTTACCGGGAATTGCTGGTATTGTTTTGACAATGGGTATGTCGGTTGACTCAAACGTTCTGATTTTTGAAAGAATTAAAGAAGAACTCCGTGCTAAAAAAACTATCCTTGCTTCAGTTGAGCAAGGTTTCTCTCAAGCTTTCCGTACGATTGTTGATGCTAATATCACAACTTTAATCGTGGCATTTTTCCTCTACGTTTTTGGAAATGGTCCGGTGAAAGGCTTCGCTGTTACACTTTCAATCGGTATCATTTCTTCAATGTTTGCTGCAATTCTTCTTACCAGAATGATGATTGCTTTGTGGATCAAACATGTGAGACCAAAAAAATTAAATTTGATTTAGGGGATTTAGAGTTTGTTTTTTTCTCGCCGACTTTCATTCATTGCGATTTTTCTAAGCTCGGCCCTTGCAGATCTTAATGCCTACGCCGCATTTCAAAAACCCACTTCTAAAGATAAACAATCTTTGCCTTCGGTTTTGAAAGCTGACGATGTTGAAGGTGATCAGATAACTAACCTGATGAAGGCAACAGGAAATGTTGAATTGCGTCGCGACAATAGTACAGTTTATGCCGATCAGATGATTTACGATAAAAACAGCGGCTGGGTTAGGGCGATTGGCAATATCAAAATTAAAAATATCGAAATCGGCAACGTCGTAGCAACTGATGCCAAAATTAAAGATGATTTTTCCAGCGGCGTTTTTTCTAACAGCAAAATGGTAATGATTGACGGTTCTTATTTGGTTTCCCCAGAAATAGAACGTCAAACACCAGAAGTTACAATTTTGAAATCTTCGACTTATTCGATTTGTCCAAATCCAGAAATCGCTTCAGATAATTCTTTGGCAGGTAAAGATCGCGACATGGTTTCAATAAAATCACAAACTACTACAATTGATCGCGGACAGCAAAATTTTAAAGTGAAGCACGGCATCGTAAGATTGTACAACGTTCCGATTCTCTACACACCTTATTTGAAATCAGCTTTTCCATCAAAAGAACGCCAAACTGGTTTCTTACCACCATCTTATATTCGTAATAAATTTGGTTTTGGTGTTCAAACTCCTTTTTACGTAAATATCGCTCCTAACAAGGAATTAACGATTACACCTTACATTAACCCAGGCCAAAATCTTTATATAATTAAGAACGAATTTCATCACTTAACTTCTTACGGCGATTACAAAATCATCCCTGAGATTGCCAATAACAACATCATTTATTCAAACGATACGACTACAATCAGCCGTTCAAAAAGTGAATATCGTTGGAACTTAAGAGGTGAAGGTATTTTCGATTTCACGCACAATACTGGAATGGATTTTATCTTAAATGATGTTTACGACCGTGACTATCTTCGCGACTATCACAATAACTACATCGGCTATACAATGTCGAAGGTTAACGTCGATTACATTTATCGTCGCGATTATTACGCTGTTAAAACCATTAAATTCCAAGAATTAGAAAATCCAGTCACTGAAGAATCTGCACCAACAATATTGCCGATGATTGATTCTCACATCGAAACCAAACCAATGGCTTGGAAAGAAAAATTTTCTCTTACTTCTAACACAGCAGCGATCACCAGGAAAGACGGGCTGCACTATCGTCGTGCTACAGCAATTCCAGAAGTTAATTTACCGCTAAATCTCAACGGTAACTTGTTTAGCTTTAACGCCAAAGTTCAAACCGATTTTTATTCTTTAGATAATAATTCCAGCGGCACAACTCCAACTAATTATTACGACTCAACAGCAGTAAATTATAAACCTGGAGCCTCCATTAACTGGTCATTGCCACTAATTAAAAGAACCGGCTCGAACGCTTTTATGATTGAGCCGATGGCCAACATCGTAACTAGTACTTTCAAAAAAAATTACACCGGTATTCCTAATGAAGATAGCAACGATTCGGAATTAACGGTAAATAACTTGTTCTTGAATGACCGTATTGCCGGTTTTGATCGCAACGAAGCTGGAACCAGAACTAGCTACGGTGCTAAAAGTTCGTTCTTTAATAAATATGGTGAATATGGCTTAACTTTAGGTCAGAGTTTTAGAATCAAAAACCAAACTCAAGATGTGGCAATTCGTGGTTTTAATGATAACAACAAATCAAACATTGTTGGTTTAATGTCTTACAAAGCGATTAAACATTTTAATATTTCTTACGCTTTTCAACTTAATGAGTCGAACTATCAAAACGAAGTTAACGAAGTTCTAGCTTCAGTTAATTATGATCGTTTTACCTTCTCAACCAACTATCTTTTGCTTTTGCAAAATTCTCAGAATTCAACAAAAAGAGAGCAGCTATCTTTTTCTTCACTTGTAAAAGTTACCGAAAAAACTTCGATAAACTACACCACCAGCAAAGACATGGTAACCGGACGTATTTTGAATCGAGGATTAATATTCAACTATAACGGATGCTGTACAATATTTAGCTTTACAGTCACGCAAAATAACCAAAGTAATTTGACCAAACCTTCAAATTCTTTCAGCTTTAACTTGTCCTTTAAGAACTTGTAAAAGCGGTTTCAAAGATTATTTATTTAACCCACTTACCAACTAATTTTAAAAAAAATGGCACACGAACTTACCGACAATAATTTTACAAAAAATGTCCTCGAATCTAAAGGCGTAACTTTAGTTGATTTTTGGGCACCTTGGTGCGGACCTTGCCGTCAGCTTTCTCCAATCGTTGAAGAATTAGCTAACGACATGGCAGGAAAAATGGATGTCTACAAATGCAACATCGATGAAAATCCTGAAACTCCTTCAAAATATGCCGTTCGTGGCATTCCAACTTTGATGATTTTCAAAGAAGGAAAGTTAATCGACACTAAAGTTGGCGCACTTTCAAAAGCTGCTCTTTACGAATGGGTAAAAAATAATTTGTAAAATGAGTGATAAAAAATCTTCGGGCAACTCGCCCGAAGAAATTCTTCTGCAAAATTTCTATCACCATAAAAACTCTCTTCTTCAGCAAGTTTCTTCTCACTTCTTTGGTGAAACTTCTCTCATCTGCAAAATCGGTATCGAGCTAGAATTTTATCTCACTAACTCAGATCAATCACAAATTTCTCAGAATCAAATTGTCGAAAATTTCATCGCTGATTTGACTAAACAAATTCCACAAAATTCAACAATTTACCAAATCGAAAAAGAGCAGGGACAAGGTCAAATTGAAGTTAAAACTGCTTTCAATTCTGATTTATTAAAAGTCTGCCGCGATATTTTGGAGATCAAATCTTTGGCAAAAGATTTAGCACAGCAAAAAAATCTAGTCGCTTCTTTCGCCGCTCAACCTTTTGTGCATGATTGCGGCAGCGCGTTACAATTTAATATTTCGCTGCACGATAAAGATGATAACAATATTTTATTTTCTGACGAAAAATTTTTAGCTAAAGTCGCCTCTTCTTTGTTAGAAATGACTGATGCAATGATGATTTTTTTAGCACCGCATTCACAAGATTATGTCAGATTTTCTCACGAGATAAACCGCAATTTATTTAAGAAAGGAAAGTTCATCGCCCCAACAAATCTGAGCTTTGGCGCTGATAATCGCACTTGCGCAATCCGTATTCCTGCTAAATCACAACGCTTAGAATATCGCGTCGCTGCCGCAAATTGCGAAATCACTCTTGCCATGTCCGCAATTTTGTTAGCCATTTTATCGGGAATCAAAAACGAGATAAATCCACAAAAACAAATTCACGGCAATGCTTTTGATGAGCAGTATAAAATGAAGGATTTTTGTCAGAGTTTTGATGAAGCGAAGGAAAAATTTTTTGCGGAAGGTAATTTTCTTCGTCTAAAATTAGGGAACTTCTTGTAGAAAAAGAACCAGATTGCCGTTTCGCTATCCGGTTCTTATTTCTTTCTCATCTTATCAACCACGTTGATTGGCAATAAAATATAATATTGTCCTTGTGCTGAAGTATAAGAAGCACGTTCTTCAGCATCATTTCCATGACCGAAGAATATATCGCCACGAACTACACCTTTGATTGCCGCTCCGGTATCCTGAGCAATAAAAAGATGCTGATATTGCTCTTTCACTCCACCTTTCTTTCTTAAAGTTGTATCAAGCCAAAGCGGAAATCCGTAAGAAAATACATCATTATCAATTGCCATTGAGCGCTCTGGAGTAAGCGGAGCACCTTGAGCACCAACAACATATTCACCATCAGAATTTTTGAAGAAAATATAAGCCGGATTGACATTCATCACTTCTTCAGCTTTGTCAGGATTTTTTTTGAGCCACTCTTTAATGCTTTCGGCATTAGTTTCGCTGCGGCTGATATATTTTTTCTCAAGCATGTAGCTAGTAATACCGAGGAAAGGCTGATTATTTCTCGCAGCAAAAGTTACGCGAGCAATTGTGTTATCTGGCAAGTTAATGCGTCCTGATCCTTGAATATGCATGAAAAATAATTCTGCGGCGTCATCAACGTAGAATAATTCCAAACCACGATTTTTCAGAGCACCTTTCGAAATTTCTTCGCGAGTTAAATAAGGCTCAGAAGTCAGATCTCTTGGCTTGGCATAAATCGGATATTTGTATTTTTCCGTTTTGACTCTACTGCCTTTAAGATCAGCTTCGTAATATCCGGTGAAAGTTCCTTTGCTATTTCCTGATTTGTCTGAAACCAAAAATACTTTAAACCAATTTTCGAAAAAATTACGCGCTTGTTTGGCGCTCATAGTTTTAACGATTTGCGCAATTTCACAAACATCACGAAAATCACCGACGGTAATATCACCAATTTGGCCACCAATCACACGGTTCTGCGCCATTTTAGAGAATTTATTACAAGATTGCACAAAAGCCAAAAGTGCCTTTTTTTGATCATCTTCTTGCCAACCATCAAGTGCCATGAAGTCAACTTGTTCAAGTCTGACGTTACCTTTACCTTTAATAGTTATTTTTTCGTAGATGAAACATCCCGACAAAATAACTAATAATAAAATAGGCAAAATTCTGCGCATAAAAAATTTTCGATTTAAGATTTACGATTTAAGATCATTCTCCAATTGGTTCGAATCTAGAATCCGAATTTTTAAATCTTAAATCATTTTTCAAATGTCTCTTCAATGTGGAATTGTTGGTTTGCCAAACGTTGGTAAATCAACTCTCTTTAATGCGCTTACTCAAACTGCTGCTGCACAGGCTGCCAACTATCCTTTCTGTACCATCGAACCAAATGTAGGAAAGGTTAACGTTCCGGATGAACGCTGTGATAAACTTTCAAAAATTGCCGGATCGCAAACTATAATTCCCGTACAAATCGAGTTCGTTGACATCGCGGGACTTGTGCGTGGAGCCAGCAAAGGCGAGGGTTTGGGCAACCAATTTCTTTCTCACATTCGCGAAGTTGATGCAATTATTAATGTCGTTCGTTGCTTCGAAGACGAAAATATTACTCACGTTGAAGGTGGAGTTGATCCACTACGCGACATTGATTTGATTCAGCTCGAACTTATCATTGCTGACATGGAAAGTTTAGAAAAACGCATTCCAACAATGGAGAAAAAAGCAAAAACTGAAAAAGATGTTGCCGCTCAAATTGAAATGGCCAAACGCGTTTTAGCAATTTTAAAAGATGGCAAAGCTGCACGTTTAGTGAAGTTAAATTCTGCTGATGAAGAAAAAATTTTAAAAGGCCTGCAATTAATTACCTCTAAGCCGCAACTTTTTGTTTGTAACTTAAAAGAACACGAACTTGAGGGAAACAAATATTCTGAAATGGTCGAGAAATTCGGCCGTGAGAATGGTTACAAAGTTCTAAAAATCTGCGCTCAAATCGAAGCCGAAATTGCCAGCTTAGAAACTGAAGAAGAGAAAAAAGAATTTTTAGAATCAGTTGGGCTCGCTGAAACCGGCCTTTCTCAGATCATCAGAAATTCTTACGATCTTTTGGAATTAATTACTTTCTTCACCGTTGGTCCGAAAGAATGTCACGCTTGGATGTTGAAAAAAGGCTCTTCAGCACCAAAAGCTGCGGGTGTAATTCACACCGATTTTGAAAAAGGATTTATTCGTGCCGAAACTGTTTCATATTCAGATTACGTAAATTTAAACGGCGAAGAAGGTGCTAAAAATGCAGGCAAGTTAAGACTAGAAGGCAAAGATTACATCGTTGCTGATGGCGATGTTTTCCATTTCCGATTTAACGTTTAAACATGATAAACATGACCCAAAAGTTCAAAAACTCTAAATTAAAATTAAACGCTTTCTCAATGATCGAACTGTCGATCGTAATTTTGATCATTGGGATTTTGATCTCAGGGATTCTTGCTTCTAACGCGATTATCAAAAAGTTTAGGATTCAAACGGCGCAGACCTTAACAATTTCTTCACCAGTTCAGGGAATTCCTGATTCGGTTTTGTGGTTAGAAAGTAGTTTGGATAAAAGTTTTAAAGATTCAGAAAGTAGTGATACTACCAGTTTGAGCACCTGGTACGATGTTCGTGAGTCGGTGAATAAAAATAACGCGACTCAAAGTAATAGCGCAAATTATCCAACTTATTCGAATTCGATTAACAGTATTCACGCCGTGAAGTTTGATGGTACAAACGGCTATTTCAGCGTTGATGGAAGTGTTCTGAACGACACGAATTATACAATTTTTGTTCTCGAACAAAGGGAAAGTAGTAAGAGTGGAAACTATTTTATCGGCGATTCTTCATCATCAAACGAATCTACAACGAATAAAAACTTAGTTCTGGGTTACAGCGCTGACGGAACGATAAAGCACTCACAATCTTCAGATAATTCTTACACCTCTTCAATTTCTTCTTACTCATCATCAAACGGAAAGCCACGTGTTTTCACGTTTGTGCACGACAAATCTGTTGGTAAGAAAACTTACATTAACGGCTTGTTAGCTGCGACTTCGACTGACACGAATAGTTTATCTGGCATGACAACTCTTACGATTGGTAAATCATATCAAGGTCAACTTGGTGAAATTGTGATTTTTGCCCGCGCCTTGACAACTGAGGAACGTCAATCGGTTGAAGATTATTTAGGTAAGAAGTGGAACAGTAAGATTTTAAGATCAGTTGGTTCATCAGCTTCATCTGGAGGAATTGGTGGAAGCTGTGTTGGAGGAACTGTGGGTGATTCAGGATGTTTAACTGCTTGTACAGTAACCGCTGCGAATGGAATTACTGATACTACAGTTGGTGGTGGATCTGGATCTTTGATTTGCAATACCTCAGCACACTTTAGCGGTTCTCTGCCTTATACTTGTTTGAATGGGGTGTTCCAATATACCGGTACGACTTCTTGTTCTTGTGCAAGTGGTTATAATTTGGTTAGTGGAGTTTGTACCCCAATTAATCCAAGTTGTTCTGGAGGTAACACCGTTGATACCACTTCAATGAGCGGATATAAAATTCACGTATTTACCTCATCTGGAACTCTAACTTGTACCGCTGGTGGGACTATCCAATATTTGATTGTTGCTGCTGGTGGCGGCGGCGGTTGGGGCGGTGGTGCTGGTGGTGCTGGTGGATTAATTTATAACTCAGCAGCCACAATTTCTGCGACTTCTTATTCTATCACAGTCGGCGCTGGTAGTGGCGGCAAGGGCGGCAACTCTGTATTTAATAACATAACTGCTATAGGCGGTGGTAATCAATGTGGTACTGGCGGTAGTGGTGGTGGCGGCGGTTATGGTTCTGGATGCTCTGGTGCTGGAACTTCTGGCCAAGGCAATGCCGGAGGTTCCTGTAACGTTACTAACAGCTGTGGTCAAGGTGGTGGTGGTGGCGGCGGTGCAGGAAGTGCAGGAAGTAACCCAGCCGGTACTTGGTCTGGTGGTAACGGCGGTACTGGTTTATATTATGGCAACGTATTTTCTAACAACTATGGCGATAACGGTTGGTTTGCCAGCGGTGGCGGTGGTAGTGGAACTCCTTCTAATGGTGGAACGATTGGAACTGCAAGCTCAGGCGGAGGTGGTGCTGGATCAAATTACTCTGGTGGCACAAGATATTCAGGAACCGCTAATACTGGTGGTGGTGGCGGCGGCGGAAACGGCGCCGGAACCAATGGCGGCTCTGGTATCGTGATAATTCGTTATGCTCAGTAATAATTTATGAAAAAAATTGAAGAAATAATCCGTGTCGATCACGCCGGAGAATTTGGCGCTAAAGTCATTTATTCCGGCCAAATTGCGGCGCTGAAATTAAAAAAAGATTATGAAACTTTGAAGTTGGTAGAGCACATGAAAGAGCAGGAAGATGTGCATTTTGATTACTTCGATTCTGAGATTCGTCGCCAAAAAATTCGCCCGACAATCATGCAACCAATTTGGAAAGTTGGTGGATTTGCTTTGGGTTTTTTTACAGCGCTAGCGGATAAAAAAGCAGCAATGGCTTGCACCACAGCAGTCGAAGAAGTCATCGACCAACATTATCAAGAACAGCTCCACTCTCTAGAAAAAGAGGAAGTCTTTTTATACGATAATAAAAGAGAAGAGGTGAGGGAGCTAAAAAACAAAATCGAAAAATTCCGTGCTGAGGAACTAGAACATCGTGACATCGGTTACGAAAATAAAGCGGCGGAACTTACTTGTTTCACACCGCTTTCACTTTTCATCAAGGCAACAACAAAATTTGCCATCGCCGTTTCGAAGAAAATTTAAGTTAATTATCTGTCATCCTGAGCGTAGCGAATGATCTCGAGAGTTTGTTTTACGAGATCCTTCGCTACGCTCAGGATAACAAGACGTATTTTTATTTAGCGCGATTTAGAACTAAATTTTCTCTGTGTTTAATCATTTCTACACAAGTATAAGCTGCAAATCCACCACGATCTTTTTTAGTCGGATCGGCGCGCTCTAAGGCTTGGGCTTCATTTTCCACAGTAAGAATTCCATTACCAATTGCCAATCTGTCATTCATCGACAAGTTAATCAAACCACGGGCACTTTCTTGGCAAACATATTCATAATGCGAAGTTTCACCACGAATCACACAACCCAAAGCAACATAACCATCATACAAATCGTAACTTTTGAAAATTTTATTTTTCATGTCTTTGCACATTGAAATTATTGTAGGAATTTCAAAAGCTCCCGGAACAGTAATTACTTCGTATCCAACTTTAGCGTTATCAAGTTCTGCTTTAGCACCTTTAAGCAATAATTCAGAAATTTTTTCGTAGAAAACGGCTTGAACAATTAAGACTTTTTTCATTGTGTTTAGATGATTTTTTTTAAAGAATTTTAAACGTCCTTCAATACTGATAAGCCAAATCTTAAATGTTAAATATTTTTAATCTTTTTTTGTTTCTCTTCGCGCTGTGGATTCTTTTCATGATTTCTGCGGGAAATATTTCTTGGCTTTATCTGGTGCTTGGAATCATGTCTTCAGCGCTGGTGTCGATGTTTTCTTACAAGATGAAATTAATCGAAACCAAAAGCGAATTACTTTATTTAAGCTTCGGATTTTATCGAAGCTTTCTTAAAACTTATTTAGACAATTTTTTCAGCGCGATAAAATTAGTAATTGCTTTGGCGTACCGCCGGGAACCTTTCAAACCAGTAATTCACGTCGTAACTCTCAATCAAAAATTTCATCCTAACTTAGCACTTTTCACCACCACAATTAATATGACGACAGGATTGTTTTGTATTGCAGTTCGTGAAGATGAAATCTTCGTTCACGCCGCTGAAACCGATTATTTCGCTAGATTTGATTTGAGGAAATTAATGGCGCAATTAACTCAAGTTAATGACGATAATTTAGTTTAAAGAATGCAAAAGATTTTACTCGAGATTGCAAATCTCAAAGCCGAAATCGCCAGACATGACGAGGCTTATCACACTTTAGATGCACCGTTAATTTCCGATTCAGCTTATGATGAATTGCGCAAAAAGCTGGAAGAATATCGCGCAAATTTTCCGCAATTTTTTACCCAAAAAAAAGAGCAAGTTGGTGGCAGAACTTTAGAAATTTTTTCTAAAATAAAGCACAAAAAACCGATGCTTTCACTTGCCAACGCTTTCACGCGTGAAGATGTGCAAGATTTTATTGATCGCATTAATCGCTTTTTAGGATTAGATAAAAAAGAAGAGGCTACCGATTTATTCAGTTTTGCAGCTACTCCAGCTTTAGAACTTTTTTGCGAAATTAAAATTGACGGATTGTCTTTTTCAGCTCGTTATGAAAATGGCATATTGGTTCAAGCTGCTACCAGAGGCGATGGCGAAGAGGGTGAAGACGTGACTAAAAACGTCAAAACTTTAAACGGATTTCCTCACGAATTAAAAGGTGAAGTACCAAAAATTTTGGAAATTCGCGGTGAAATTTACATGGGGAAAAAAGATTTTGCCGAACTCAATTTAAGACAAGAAGAGCAGGGTGGAAAAATCTTTGCCAATCCGCGCAATGCTGCAGCTGGTTCACTTCGTCAACTTGATTCAGCGATTACCGCTTCACGAAAATTAAGCTATTTTGCTTACTCTGTCGGTGAAATTTCTGATGATTTTAAATGTCACTCACAAACCGAGTTGCATCAAAAATTACGCGTACTTGGATTCAACATCGAACCAAATTCTAAGCTATGCCGCAACATTGATGAAGTTATCGAACTTTATCAAAAAATTGCCGATTCACGCTACCAAATTGACTATGACGTTGATGGCATGGTTTATAAAGTAAACAGCTTCGCGCTTCAAGAACGGCTTGGTTTTGTGGCTCGTAGTCCACGCTGGGCAATTGCACATAAATTTGCTGCTGAGAAAGCCAAAACTGAAATTGAAAATATTATTATTCAAATTGGTCGAACTGGCGCACTTACTCCCGTAGCAGTTTTAAAGCCGGTAAATATTGGTGGAGTTGTTGTTTCGCGCGCCACTTTGCACAATCAAGATGAAATTGCCCGAAAAGATATTCGCATTGGCGATTTGGTTTTAATTCAACGCGCCGGTGATGTAATTCCACAGGTTTTAGAAGTTGATTTGAGCAAAAGATCACCAAATTCTGAACCATTTATTTTTCCAAAAAAATGTCCAGTTTGTGGTAATGATGTGGTGAAAATTGAAGACGATGTTGTTTTACGCTGTTGTGGCGGACTTTCTTGCGAAGCGCAACTTAAAGAAACTCTCAAACATTTTGTTTCTAAAGATGCTTTTGACATCACTGGCTTGGGGAAAAAACAAATCGAGAACTTTTTCTCCGAAGGCCGCATTAAAAGTTTCGCCGATATTTTTCGTTTAGAAGAAAACGAAAAAACCTCGACTAATCCTCTCAACCAAAAATCAGGTTGGGGCGAAAAATCGATCGAGAATTTATTTTTTGCCATCAATCAAAAACGCCGAATTTCTTTAGAAAAATTTATTTATGCCATTGGCATTCGTCACGTTGGAGAAACTACCGCCAAGCTATTAGCCCAACATTTTGTTTCCGGAGTTAATTTCTTAAACGTGATGTTTGATTTAGCAAAGATCGACAATAATAGTTTGAACGAATCGCGGGAATATCAAGATTTTGTAGCACTCGACGGCATTGGCGAAAAAATGGCGCTGGCGATTTTAGATTATTTTCGCGACCAAAGAAATTTAAATATGGTTTTTGATTTAAAAGCCGAACTTCAAATTGAAGATGCTGTCGCTAAAAATTCTGATTCAAAATTTTCTGGCAAATCAATTATTTTTACTGGCACTTTAGAAAAAATGACGCGCGCTGAAGCCAAGAAAAAAGCAGAAGATTTAGGAATGAAAGTTGTTGGATCAGTGTCATCTAAAACTGATTTTGTAGTTGCGGGAAGTGATGCCGGATCTAAATTAAAAAAGGCTCAAGAACTATCCCTAAAAATTTTAAACGAAGAAGAATGGCTGGAATTAATTTCTTAAAACTCAGCGAAAAAGTTCTGATAAAAATTCTGTTCTTTTTGATAAAAATTTACCAAATTTTTATTTCGCGATTACTTGGCGGTTGCAATTGTAGATTTGAGCCGACATGCTCGCACTACATGGTGGAAGCCGTCGAAAAAAAGGGATTAATCAAAGGAGTTTTCCTTGGAATTGGTCGACTTTTACGTTGCCATCCTTTTTCTAAAAAAAGCGGATATGATCCGGTAAAATAATCAGATAAATAATGTTTCGAATTTCTGTCATCATTTTTTCGCTTTTAGCTCTTTGCGCTCAGGCCGCAATTCCCGACAGTTTGGATCAAATTAATGCCGATCTTTTAGCTAAAAAAGCCAAAGCCGAACCTTTTAAAGACAAGGATGTAAAAGTTGATTTAGAATCTTTGGGACTTGATGAAATTGATGCCAAAGATGCAAAAATCGCCGCTGAAAATGCTCCGGAAAAACCAGCGCCAGTAGTTAATACCTTAACAGCTGAAGACTTACCTGATCCGAAAAAAACCGAGATCAAAAAATCGCAATTAATCGCTCCAACAAAAGAAGAAAAATCAGTAGCGCCAATCGTTACAATGGAAGATAAAATCAGAGAAGCGCGCAAAAAAATTAAAGTTGAAAGTCCAGCAACATCTAAAGCTGAAAACTCAATCAATGATAAATCTGATAAAGATGCTCAAAAAGCTGAGTTACCGACTGAAGTTAAAGCTGCACCTGGTGTAGAAGCGGCGCCAACAGTTGTTACACCATCTGAAATTAATAAAAATTCTGAACAAAACTCAGTTGAAACAGTCGCGACTAAAAAAGAGTCAAAAGCTAAAGAGGCTTACATAAATTCTCAAAAAAAGCAGAATCTAAAAAAACAACTCGCCGCTAAAAAAGCTGCTAAAAAGAAAGCTGAAGAAAATGAAAAGAAGCGTAAAGAGAAATTGAAAAAACTTAATCAATTACGTGAAAAATACCTTATTAAAATCAACACTGATAAGTCTTTGGATAGCAAGATTCTTGATGAAGATTTATCAGATATCGATGAAAAAATCATACCGCAAAAAAAGGATATCAATAAATTTGTATCTTACGAAAGACCAGCTCCGCCAATTTTAGATCGTTACAGAAATCGCGAAAATCAAGGAATTCCAATTGTGATCAGCAGAAAAGAGAAAGCTGATATTTTATTCAGATCAATTGGTCAGGAAGATATATCGTTCTTCAACAGCGCTTACAATGACATCGAAGATCCTAATTTACGCAATGATGTCGGAGATACAATTTTAACTTATGCGATTCTTTTACAAAAACGAGAAGTAGTCGCATCAATTTTGGCAAGAGGAGCTGATCCTGACCTGCCAAACAAACTAGGTTATACACCTTTGCAAATTACCCTCGAGTCTTTGGATATCGCATCTTTTAATCTCGTAGTAAATGGTGGTGCCGACATTAACGCTGTCGATGGCTTTGGCAGAACTCCTTTAATGCACGCAGCTCGTCTTGGATTTCTAGCGGCAATTGACATACTAATCAAAAAGGGAGCTGATGTAAATGCTTTGGATTATGATGGATTTAACGCTTTAGCTATCGCCAATAAATACCAACAAGATTTGGCCGTAACTCTATTGCTTAAGAATGGCGCTAAACCTTGGGTTGAAAAACCTTACGATCCAGAATCAGAATCTTTGATTAAACAATTAGACAACAAATGGAGACGATAGCGATTTTGTTGAAAAATCGGTTAATTTTTTCTGGCAAAAATGATTTTTAAAAATCATTCTCTGCTCGTCAAATTTTGCTGCGTTATTCTTGAAACCAAAATAACTAGCAAATCCTTTACTTTACTGGGCTTAAGTAGCTTTTTAAAAATCATCAATAAAATCTTTCCTTGTTTAAGATTAGGGTAAACAAAACCAAAAGCAGAAAATACTTCTTATTGTCTGTGTTTTTTGCCTGCGCTTCTGTCTCAGCAATATTGGTGGGAAGTCAGGCATTAATTGCACAGATTAAGAATATTTATAACGAAGATTCCGACCAAATCGCTGGCTTGAACTCTTTGATGTCAGCGGTCGCGGCTAATGACATCAGTGGTGTTAGATTCTTCAGTAAAGCTGGTGGCTCTCTCATTAATCAAAAAAATATTGGTGGTGCAACAGCACTTCATATAGCTGCACGCGAGAAAAATCTCGATATCACTCAAATGCTGATAGACAACGGCGCCGATGTTAACGTCGCAGATAATGAAGGCTGGACTCCACTAATGCGTGCCACAATGGCCGGATCATCTGATATAGTTGAACTTCTTTTGAATAAAAATGCCGATGCAACTGCTTTGAACTCAGTTGGCGAATCTGTTATAATTCACGCAACTATTTCTAATTGTAATGAATGTCTGGATTTGATGTTTGAAAAGTTCAATTTCATCAAAGCTATGGATGATTCTTCTCTTAGATCACAACTCCAAGATGCATTCACAATTGCCAGAAATCATGAAAATGAAGAAATTCAAGCCACTTTAGAAAAATATCTCGATCAAGTAGTTAAGCTATCAAACCTAGTAAAACCTCAACTTATTGTTGAAGATATTGGCGAAAAAGATATTTCGATTATTGAAGATAATAAGCTTAACCTTGTGACCAAAAATAAAGGCAACAGCAAATTTGAAGAGAAGAATTTATCTGCAGATAACAATCATATTAAAGGTAAATTTAAGTTTACCGGCGATGCTTCTGGGATTGCTTCGAGTCAAGCAGAGGATGATACGGTTTATATTATCGATAACAATAAACCATTAAAATCCAAATCAGGAATTACTGACAAAAGAAATAAGTTTGTGTTAATTGTTGGCGCATCAAAAAGCGATCCTAAAGCTACAACAGATGTAATTACTAAAACATTCAAGCCTAGTGATAGTAATGCTGTATTTTTGAAAAATTCAAAAGTTGATGATACGTCAATTACTGATATCTTAAAAAGTAGAAAGTTCAGATTCTCACAAGGCCCTAAGAGCACGGAAGTTGTAAAGAATAACTTCAAAATCGAAGGTGCTAAGTCTGAGGAACCTAAAGCCTTAAAAACTCAGCCCGAGAATAAATCTGAAGAAACTGCTCCAATTCCTCCGATCGTAAATAGCTTTAAACTTTTAAAAGGCCCAGTTGGCAAAAAAGACGAACAGCAAAAAACAGATCAGGGAGAAGATATAACTAATAATTCTAAGGCAGTACCAGCATTCATTTTCAAAAAAGAATCAGAGATATCTTCTTACGGTTCTATGCCATTGGTCCCAGAAAAAATCACCGCAAAGAAAGAAAGTGCCGAAATTAACAAAGCCGATTTTAAGTTATCCAAAGGAAAAACTCCGGCATTTAAAATTTCTGATGATGCCAAAGACATCATTATTGAGAAGAAAAGTTTTAAACTAAAAAAAGGTGAAGCCACAAAATCAGAATCAGATAACTCTAATGATGAAATGCACTAAGGAAAGCACTGCAGATCAGATAAATCCAAAAAGCAAAGCCGCCAAGTATCCAGCGTAGTAAGCGTAAGCTCAGCATTTTGCTCATTGCTCATTGCTCATTGCACACTTACTGCTTACTGCAGCTTTGTGCTCATAATGACTATTATGTAAAATTAAACTTAAGAGAGAATCCTTTTAAATCAAAAAAGTTTTTTGACTTATAAAAGATCGGTTCTTAAACTCCGAACTCCCAAATTTTTTACTTTTTAGATTTTTTTCTTTTGGGTGGCTTGGTCAAATTGAGCACAAAAACTCACATTTGGCCAAGCTTTTTATTTGCCAAAAATCTAGCTCATTGGCCTCTGTGGCGGAATTGGTAGACGCGATAGACTCAAAATCTATTGTCCCCTGGGACGTGTCCGTTCGATTCGGATCGGAGGTACCACACATATATAAGCAGAATGTTCAATTTGGTTGATCTCTTCAAAGCCGTATTCCTTGGAATTGTTGAAGGATTAACCGAATTTTTGCCGGTGTCATCAACTGCACATTTGCTTATCTCGTCTTATCTAATCGATTTTCAATCGATCCAAAATAATCTTTTCGAAATTGTTATTCAGATTGGCGCTATTCTTGCAGTTTGCGTGATTTACCGCAAAAAAATCTTCGACGTAATTTTGAACTTACACCAAAAAACCAATCAAAAATTTGCCATCAACTTGGCCTTAGCATTTTTACCTGCAATGGTTATCGGCGGGCTTTTTCATAATCAGATCAAAACAATTTTCTTTTCCAATTTAGTTATCGCCATCGCACTAATTGTTGGCGGCATCATCATGATCGTTGTCGAATCTAAACCAAAAGAATCAAGCGTTGAAGACATTAACAATATCAGTGCCAAACAAGCATTTTTCGTTGGTCTATTTCAATGTCTTGCTATGATTCCAGGAACTTCACGCTCTGGTGCCACAATTATCGGCGCACTTTTGCTCAAATTTAATCGTAAAGTTGCGACGGAATTCTCTTTCTTTTTAGCCATTCCCACAATCTTTGCTGCTACAGCTTTTGATTTACTAAAAAACCTCAATGAAATTTCAACTTCTAGCCTAGAACTAATTGTGGTTGGAACTCTAGCCGCATTTGTTTCGGCAATTTTGGTCATCAAATGGTTTATTGGTTTTGTCAGCAAACATAATTTTATACCATTTGGCATCTACAGAATTGTTGCTGGAATCATTATACTGATTTTTATTATTTAATTTATGTCGCAAGAAACTGCTCATAAATTTGCCATCAGATTTGGACTTGGAGCCATTAAAGCCGTAGGTTTTGGCATGATGGAAAACGCCATAAAAGAACGCAAAGAAAACGGAAAGTTTAAAGATATCTACGATTTTGCCGAACGACTTGATCCACGATCAATCAACAAAAAATCCATCGAAGCTTTAGCCAAAGCCGGCGCTTTTGATTTGTTAAACAACAATCGCCGCCAAATTTCTGAATCTTTCGACACCCTTTCCTCTTATTCAGCACAGCAAAGCGAAGCTGCTTCGTCAAATCAAATGAGTCTTTTTGGCGGATTGCCCGAAGCCAATAAAAAACCCGAGTTAAAAAAAGTCGAAAATTGGAGCCGAGTTGAACGCTTACAAAAAGAATTTGAAGCCTTCGGATTTTTCTTAAATGAACATCCAGTTGACGAATTTATACCTGATCTCAAAAAACGCGGCGTAATTTTTTCCGATAAAATCGAGCGTGACGAACTTCAAGATAATAATTTAGTAAAAATGTCCGGCGTTGTGGCTGGCAGCAAACATCGCTCTGGCCCTCGCGGACGTTTCGCTTATTTGACGATGTCTGATCCGCTAGGAATTTATGAAGCGATGATTTTTGACGAAGCATTAATTACCAACGCCCGCGATTTGTTGGTCGATGGCAGTATGGTAACTCTAGAATGTTTGATCCGCAAAGATGATGGCGGAATCAGAATTTTAGTACGTGACGTTAAAAAGCTCGAAGACTTTATCCGAATCACTCCGGCTCGCAATGAAGATTTCGAAGACATCAAACAACAACCAGCGCGCCGTGAATATAATCGCGATCGCAATTCCGATTCTAATGCGCCAAAAAACTTTGAGCGCAAAACTTTTGAAAAGAAACCCGCCGCAACTCAAGAAACTTCACATCAAGATAAGATCGAAGCTTTGAAAGCTAAAAAAATTCTTCCTGCAGTACAAATTATTTTGAAAGAGCGCGATGCACTTATTGGAATTAAGTCCCTGCTCTCTCAACGCCTTGCGCCGCAAGATTTTGAAAAATTCACCAAAGTTTATTTTGTTGTTATGAGAAATGGAAAAATAACTAAAATTGAACTCAACGAAAAATATTTAATCGATAATGCCGACATTCTAAAAATGCGCTCAGTTAGCGGCATTATTGATGTTGAAGCTTGCTAGAACTCAGCACGAGTTTTGAAAGCAATCGAAATTGTACCTTCATCCAGATAATCCAACTCACTTCCGACCGGAATTCCGTAGGCCAAACGGGTCACTTTTACGTTAAAGTCTTTCAACCCTTCTGCCAAAAAATGCGCCGTAGTTTGACCATCAATGGTAGCGCTGGTTGCAATGATAACCTCTTTCACTTCAGAATTTCTTAATCGACTGAATAATTTCTCTAAATTCAAATCTTCGATTGATACTCCCGAAATTGCCGAAAGTTTTCCACCCAAAATGTGGTAACGACCTTTGTAATTTTCGGCACGCTCAATTGCCCATAAATCTGCCACTTCTTCGACTACACAAATCACACTTTGATCACGATTGTGATTATTACAAATTCCGCACACCCTGCCTTCATCAAGGTTGCCACAGGTTTCGCAATTATGAATTTTTTCATTTAGCGCCAGCAAATTTTCAATTAGAGGTAGCAAAGTTTTTTCTTTATTCGCCGCTAAATGTAAGACAACACGCTTTGCAACTCTAGGCCCCATACCTGGAAGTTTTGAAATAATTTTGCTGAGATTTTCAATAATATTGGTCTGCATTTTGTATTTTAAAAATGTGTAAGAAGTCGCGATTTTTATAGGTTGTGATGAAAGTCTCAAGCCTCTCATAGAAAACAAATGGACCCCGTTGCATGACGTGGTCCAGCAATTAAATAATTTGACGTTTGTTTCATTCTTAAATTATTCTGCACCACGCAAACACCACTGCATTTTCACCAACTTACACACACTTTGTCACTATGACTAATCACACCAATCAAGACTTAGCGGAACTTTGCCAAACTATTTCGAAAATTCTAAACATCTCTTCTCTTGAGGTTCGCGAGCATTTATCGCTGTTTATAAAAATTCATCCATCAATCAGAAATTGCTTGTATTATTTATCACAAATCGAAGATGATGATTTGAAGACCAGCGCCGCTCTAGGCATAGAATATATGGTCAAATTCAAACAATCTCCTTTTCAAGACGATGTCCGATAAAAAAAAATCCCCTCCAAAACCTTTGGCTCTTGGTAAAAAAACCGACTACCAGCTAAATAAAGTTAATCCAAAAATTCTGGAAAGCGTTGATAATCCTCACATTGGCACTCTTTACTCAATTCGCCTTTCTTGTCCGGAATTTACTTCAATTTGCCCAATAACTGGCCAGCCAGACTTTGCTCATTTAGTCATTGATTACGTTCCCGACAAAAAAATCGTCGAAAGCAAAGCACTAAAACTTTATCTATTTTCTTACCGAAATCATGGTGCATTTCACGAGGATTGCACTGTGCAAATCGCTAAAGATATAGTTTCGTGTATAAAGCCAAAATGGCTCAGAATCGGCGGTTATTGGTATCCACGTGGTGGAATTCCCATCGATATTTTCTTCCAAACTGGTGCACAACCAAAAGATTTATGGATCGCCGATCAAGGAATTCCAACTTATAAGGCGCGCTAATGTTTAACTTTCCAATCACTTTGCCGGAGATCAATCCGGTAGCACTTCAAATTGGCCCAATTGCAATTCGTTGGTATTCTCTCGCCTACATTGCCGGCATTTTGTTTACACTTTGGTGGCTAAAAAAAGTTAACGAAAAAGACAAATTTCTTTCGCAAAAAGCTTATGATGATTGGTTGTTGTGGGCTGTTCTTTCGATTATGTTCGGTGGTCGTTTCGGTTATGTTTTCTTCTACAATCCACAATATTTCTTAGCAAATCCGCTTGAAATTCTGGCAATTTGGCAAGGCGGCATGTCTTTCCATGGCGGACTTTTAGGGGCAATTTTAGGAATGTGGCTTTTTGCCAAAAAATATAAAATCAATTTTTTGCAACTAACTGATGTATTGGCCATTGCTGCTCCAGTTGGACTTTTTTTCGGACGCATCGCCAATTTTATGAATATGGAACTTTACGGTCGTATCTCAAATTCTCATTTTGGGATTATCTTTCCAAATGCTGGTGAACTTCCTCGTCATCCAAGTCAACTCTACGAAGCCTTTCTGGAAGGGCTTTTGTTGTTTGTTACCCTATTTGCGCTCAATCATTTTACTAAGATCAGAAAATCGCATGGTCGTTTAAGTGGCTTGTTTCTTGCTTTCTACGGATCATTTAGGATCTTGATCGAGAATTTCCGCGAACCCGACGAACAAATCGGTTTTGTATTTTCTTATATAACTATGGGACAATTGCTCTCTTTGCCTCTGATTTTATTTGGAATTTTTTTAGTTATTTCCGCAAAAAATTCTGATTCTCAAAAAAGAAAAAATTAAAAAAAAATCTTGTCAAAAAATCATCTCTTTCTTCTCTAAAGCTGAAGAAGGTTTCTAAGCCACAGAGCCTTGACTATCAAAGCTTGAAAAAGATTAGGCCTGACGCTTTTTAGTTCCGTCGACTGTCAAGATCATTATTTCACAAAATCAAAAATAATCTTCTTTACTCGGACGAATTACTACCAAAAAATCCGCCCAACTTTTTTAAGGATCATTTCCAATCTCACCTGCAAAAGTTGAAAAAGCAGGTTTCTAAAAATTACCCATGTCATTCGTAACAGCTATTACCCCAAAAGAAGCTTTTGAGCTTTTGAAAAAAGATACTTTTTCTGTACTTGTAGATGTCAGAACTCTTGAAGAGTTCGCATCTATCGGCACCGTAAACCCTGAGGAATTCAACAACCGTATGGTTTTGCTTCCTTGGCAGTTAATGCCTACAATGGAGGTTAATGAATCTTTCGAAGATCAATTAAACGAAGAAACCAACAAACTTTTTGGTGACAAAGCTCAAGAAGCTAAAATTATTTTCATGTGCCGCAGCGGTGCTAGATCATATCAAGCTGCTAACCACTCTTTGATGAACGGCTATAAACATTGCTACAACCTAACCAACGGATTTGAAGGCGATATTAACGACTCTGGACAAAGAGGACAAGTCAACGGCTGGAAAGCTGAATCTCTACCTTGGGAGCAAAAATAATGACTCCGGAAGTGCTTTTAGCACAATCAATCCAAGATCAGTCGTCAAACTTCCTGCCGGATTTCTTCAAATCTTGTCGCGCCGAATTTGGTGAAGATAACTTCACTAAATGGTTTTCCGAACTTGAAATTGCATCAATCTCAAGCAGCGAAGTTATTTTTAATGCCCCATCAAAATTCGTTCGCGATTGGATTATCCGCGAATTTGTTGAATCAAAATCATGGAGAAAAAATCTTAAAGCAGTAGCTTTAGACTTACTTCCACAGCTAAAAAGAATCTCTGTAATTCATATCGCTAAACCAAGCGCTGAAATTTTCGAACCTAAAGTCAATACTGACCAAAAAGTTGTCAGCATCTCTAAGCATGACAATCTTTTTGCTTTTGGAACTGAGTTAAATCCACGCTATACTTTCCAAAATTTCGTCAGCGCTAAATACAATAAAATGGCACTTTCGATGGCTAAAATTGCCGCCGGAATTGATGCTCAAATTAATTTATTCGACGACAAAATCCCGCTTTTCATTCACGGCAATGTTGGAATTGGTAAAAGTCACTTGGCACAAGCAATTGCTTGGCAAATCAAAGAATCTGACAAATCGAAAAAAGTGGTTTATTTGTCAGCTGAGAAATTCATGTTCCATTTCGTACAGTCGATTCGCAACGGCGGCGCGATGGAATTCAAAGAAAAAATGCGTTCAATTGATGTGCTGATTGTTGATGACGTTCAGTTTATCGCCGGCAAAGAAAGCACTCAGCAAGAATTTATGAACAGCTTCAACCATCTTGTCGAAGAAAATAAACAAGTGGTTTTGGTGTGCGATCGTCGCCCTTCTGACCTTGAAAATATTGATGAAAAGCTGAAGTCGAGAATTGCTGGCGGCATGATCATCAACTTCAAAAATCCTGATTACCAAGACCGTCTAGAAATTTTGAAAGCTAAAGCAGCGCAGATGGAACAAGAAATTTGCCCGAAAGTTTTAAGCTATTTAGCCGAAAAAATTACTACTAACGTTCGCGATCTTGAAGGTGCTTTGCGCAAATTAGTTTGCAGTAAAGTTTTAGACGATGCCGAAGTTACTTTAGAAAATGCTCGTGAAGTTTTAGCCGATTATATTCGCGCTTCTAATGCTACTGCGCCAACAATTCAAAAAATTCAAAAAGAAGTTGCACAATTTTATAATCTTAAAGTTGCTGATTTGTCTTCGAGTAACCGCGCTCGTCAAATCGCACGTCCGCGCCAAATCGCGATGTATTTGTCAAAAATTCTAACTACAGAAAGCTTGCCAACAATCGGCAAAGAATTTGGCGGCAAGAATCACGCTACTGTGATTCACTCAGTTAAAACTGTGCAAGAATTGATGAACTCAGATCAAAACATCTTGCAGGAAGTCAAATCTCTAGAAGAGAAAATCAGAGGATAACTAGAATTTACGCTTCAAATTATTGTGACAGATCGCTATTGCCAAAGCATCAGCTTCATCTTCACTTCTAAATCCTGCTTTAGGCAGCAGAATTTTTATCATTGCTTGCACTTGTTGTTTCTCTGCACGCCCTACTCCTACAACAGCTTTCTTTACAGCTGTCGCCGAATATTCATGAACTTTTAAACCACACAAACCAAGAGTTAAGATTAAAGCGCCGCGAGCATGTCCAAGTTTAAGCGAGGAAGTTGGATTACTATTTATAAAAGTTTCTTCAATCGCCGCTTCATGTGGCTGATGCAATTTTACGAAATCATTTACAGCATCATGAAATTCTTGCAGACGCTGAGAAAGCGAGTCTGAAGCTGATGTATGAATTGTAGTTGAAGCTACAAAGCTTAGGGAATTATTTTTGACTTCAATAATTCCCAAGCCAGTTTTGGTAAGTCCGGGATCGACTCCAATTATTCTCATTTAGGAATAGAATTTTTGACCTTTTTCAGCCATTTCAATCAACAACTTGCTAACCGCAAAACGTGATCCATGTTTTCTGTTAAGTTCGCGAAGTTGATCAACAATTTTTTGAATTCCGTAAGAATCGGCAGTACGCAACACACCACCACGGAAAGCTGGAAAGCCAGCACCCATAATCATCGCCATATCGAGATAACGAGCATTTTTAACTACGCCTTCTTCCAAACATTTTGCTGATTCGTTGATCATCATCAAAATACAACGATCTACAACTTCTGAATCTTCAATCTTAACACGCGAAATCGATTTTGCTTTTCTTAGATTGTGGACAATTTCCATAATCTTTGGATTAACTTGCGAGTGAGATTTTGCCTTAGAACTATGTAAATAGAACCCTTGTCCTGATTTTTTGCCGAGCAAATCTTTGTGATTATTGTAGATCTCATCAAGCACATCAGCAACACGCATGCGCTCACCGAAAGCTTCATGAAGAGAATGCGCAACTTTCACACCAACGTCAATTCCAACTACGTCAGCCAACACAAAAGGCCCCATTGGCATACCAAATTTTTCGATCAGATTGTCGATGTGTTGAACTTCGGCACCTTCTTGAAATAAGTAAGCCGCTTCGTTCATGTATGGCAGCAAAATTCTGTTAACCAAAAATCCGGCAGAATCTTTAACGACGATTGGGGTTTTACCCATTTTTTTCGAAAGCTTAACGATAGTTGCCACGGTTGAGTCAGAAGTTTTTTCGCCGCGAATTACTTCAACCAACGGCATACGATTAACCGGATTGAAGAAATGCATACCACCAAATCTTTCTGGATTTTGTAGGTCACGTGCCATTTCTGAAATTGACAAAGAAGAAGTGTTAGAAGCAATCACTACGTCTTTTCCAACTTTAGTTTCAGCTTCAGCCAAGATTTTTTTCTTAATTGCCATATTTTCGACAACTGCTTCGATAACAAAATCAGTCTTATCAAAACCAGAGTAATCAAGGGCTGAGGTAATTTTATTAACTTTTAGATCAACCTGACTTTTGGTATATTTTCTAATTTTTGTCAGCTGGTTATAAATTTTGATAACCTGATTATAACCCAAAGCTACAGCATTTTGCGTAATATCTTTTACGCGAATATTGATGTCATAATTACTGAACAACCAAGCAATTCCACCACCCATAACGCCAGCACCAAGCAAAGCAGCATTTTTTACATCAGTGACTTGTACTTCACTTTCGACACCAGAATCTTTTTTTAGAGCTTCCGAAGTAAAGAAAATTTCGATCAAATTTTTTGAAATTTCACCTACCGCTAATTCACAAAAGGCTTCAAGTTCAATTTGTAAACCACGTTCTTCTTTCGAAGATCCATAGGTTTTGCGAATAACTTCTAAAGCATAGAATGGCGCTGGATATTGTCCTTTAGTTTTGGAAAACAAATCTGATTTCGCTAAGTAGAAAACTATAATGTTTCCAAACAAAAGATGTTCAAAAACACGACGTTTTTTCGCAGCTTTATGACGTAAAGCTAAAAACTTGTTTTTGTCACCATGCTGTAAAATTTCGGTAACAAATTTACTTAGAGTTTCTTCTAAAAATTCTTCACGAGCAAGATCATCAACCAAACCAATTTTAAAGGCTTTTCTGGCATCAATTGCTTTTCCCGGAAGGATTATTTTTAAACTTTCTTGTAACCCAACCAATTTTGGTAAACGTTGAGTTCCACCAAATCCAGGAATTATTCCCAAATTAACTTCTGGCAAACCTAACTTGGTTTTTTCATTCACTACGGCAACACGATATTTACAAGCCAAAGCCAATTCCAAACCACCACCAAGGCAAGCTCCATCAATCACAGCAATTGTTGGAATTTTTAATTTAGAAAGTTTGGTTAAAATATTTTGACCGCGCGAAACTTTCTCCAAGGCATCTTTTGAATCTGTAATTGATTTAATTTCGTTAATGTCGGCACCAGCAATGAATATGTCTTTTTTTTCAGAAGTAATAAGCAAAACACGAATCGCTTTATTACCATCAATTACATTAATCGCTTTTTCCAACTCCTCTAAAACTGGCTTCGACAGCTTATTAATTTTCTCATTTGGCAAATCAAAAATCAGATTTGCGACGCCATTTTTTTCAATTTTGAGAGTCAGAGCTTCGGTCATAAAAGTAATTTAAATAAGTTTGGTAATACTAATGTGCTAAGAACTTTTCAATTTCGAGAGCTGCCATACAACCAGTTCCCGCAGCAGTTATAGCTTGGCGATAAATTTTATCTTGAATATCTCCAGCCGCGTAAACACCAGCAACGCTAGTCGCTGTAGAGTTAGCTTTAGTAACTATGTAACCTTCAGAATCGATTTCAATACCAGTATCTTTGAATAAATCTGAATTTGGTTTGTGACCAATAGCCACGAAAATGCCATCAATTGCCATTTCACGAATTTCGCCAGTTTGAGTATTTTTCAAACGAGCTCCGGTAACAGTTTTAGGATTTTCACTACCCAAAACTTCATCCAAAGCATGATTCCAAATCACTTCAATTTTTGGATTTTTAAACAAGCGATCTTGCAGAATTTTTTCTGATTTAAATTTGTCGCGACGATGAACCACGTAAACTTTTTTAGCGTGATTAGTCAGATAAAGTGCTTCTTCAACCGCACTATTTCCGCCGCCAATCACAATTACTTCTCGGTTTTTAAAGAAAAATCCGTCGCAAGTTGCACATCCAGAAACACCAAATCCTTGGAATTTTTTTTCTGATTCTAAACCAAGCCATTTCGCTTGCGCGCCAGTTGCAATTACAACCGCGTCAGCTTCATAAACATCGCCAGATTCACCATTTAAAACAAATTTTTTATTTGGGGGACGTTTAGAAAAATCAACTTTAACAATGTGATCGTGGAAAATTTTTGTACCTACATGAACTGCTTGTTTTTCCATTTGTTCAACTAACCAAGGGCCTTGAATGGCTTCGGCGAATCCTGGATAATTTTCAACTTCAGTTGTGATTGTTAATTGTCCGCCAGGAGTGTTTCCGTTGATTATAATCGGCTCAAGATTCGCACGCGCGGCGTAAATTGCGGCTGTATAACCTGCTGGGCCCGATCCGATAATTGCGACTTTTGTTTTGTGAGTTGTAGACATTTAAAAAAAATAAAAAATTGTTACGAATGCACGGGCTTTGCCCGTGCGTAGTAACGCAAATTAACCTAAAATTTTTCGTCAGAAAAATTTTACTAGTTCATGAACATTCCACCGTTGATATGAAGCGTGTGACCAGTGATGTAAGAAGCATCTTCACTAGCAAGGAATGCAACACCTTTAGCAATATCAGAAGCATCTCCCATTTTTCCCGCAGGAATTTTGGCTAAAATTGCCTCTCTTTGCTGATCGTTCAAAGCATCAGTCATAGGACTTGAAATAAAGCCTGGAGCGACGCAGTTCAAAGTAATTCCACGAGTTGCGACTTCTTGTGCTAGAGATTTAGTCATGCCAATCATACCAGCTTTTGAAGCAACGTAATTACATTGTCCTGGGTTTCCGGTAACACCTACAACAGAAGCGATATTGATGATTCGACCATATTTACGGCGCATCATTTTTTTGATGGCATTACGATTCAAAACGAAAGTTGATTTCAAATTTATGTCCAAAACTTGGCTAAAATCTTCGTCTTTCATACGCAAAATCAAACCGTCTTTAGTGATTCCGGCGTTACAAACTAAAATGTCGATTTGACCACCAGCAAGCTCTTCAGCTTTATCGAACAAAGCATCAACTTCTTCAATGTTTGAAAGATTGCAGGTCAAATATTTGATATCACCACCAATTTCAGCAGCTAATTCTTTAAGTTTTTCTTCTTTAGTTGAAGACAAAACCAATTTTGCGCCTTGTTGTGCTAAAGATTTAGCGATAGCAGCTCCAATACCACCAGTTGCGCCGGTTACTAATGCAGTTTTTCCTGTAAGTCTGAACATAATTTTAGAAAGTTAGTTTTTAGTTTTTTCGATAACATCGATGAGACGACCCAGCTTGTCGATATTTTTCTTATCATAACCGGTCTCTTTTTCGATTTTTTTTACAGCACCTTCAACATAATCAGAATCTGCATCTGGAAGAGCTTGCAAATCAAGCTCATGATTTTTTACTGCCTCTTTACTGTTATTTTCTTCCAGCGTTTCCTCAATCTTATCATCAAGAGTTTTTGGTAACATTCCCGGTTTTTCAAAGTTTTTAATAATCGCGCCGATAAAGGCTTCAACTGCTGGATCAATAGTTTCGCCAGTTATTCTTAAAATGTTGCCGCATCTCGCGTCAGTAAGCCAACTTGGAACTTTTTTGCCATCAGGATCTTGTTTTTTGCCAAGCAAAAATCCGTAAAGATTTGCAATAACCGCATAAAAAACACCGAAGATTAAAAGAGTTTTCACCACACCATACAACACACCCAGAGAACGATCCAAAATCGGCGGCATTTTTTCTTTAATATCGTTAACCAAACCAGAAGTTGAAAGTAGCAAAATAAAGAAAGAAACGATGAACAACATGGTGCGAGAAACCACGTCTAGCACCATTTTGCTACCAGAATAAGAAGTCAGCAACTTAGCAAGTAGTGGTGCTCCGAAATAAGAAATTGCCAGCGCAATAATCCAAATAAAAAGCGAAAAAATTTCTTTCACAAAACCACGAAAGAAGGCCACGACAATAAAAATAAAAGAACAAGCAAAGAAGATTAGATCGAACGTATTAAAGGTCGCAGACATGATTCTTTAAGATTTTATTAAGCGAAAAAATGGTAAATTTTTAATGATTTCTTTGGGAGTTTTTAGAACACCTTCTTCATTCAAAAAAGCGGCACTGACAATTTTTTTCGCCTGCATTTTATACTTCTCAAATTTCATCACTTTTGCGATTTGAGAATCAATAAAGTTTTTAGTTTTTATGAAATTTTCTGAATCGTCTTTTACGAAAACTAATAAAGTACGCAAAATAATTTTCGCTAAAGTTAATCTTTTAGTGTAGAAGTTAAAATCAGTTGATTGGTCGTTAAGCTCTTTCCAAATAAAATCAGATACTTTGAAACAAGCCTTCATACCTTGCATCATTGGCTTCACGCCAACTTCAAACGAAGTAAAATTTTTAAAATCCAAATAGAAATTAATTAGTCTTTGCAAGGCAATTTGGTTATCTTTTTCCAACTCAATCCTGGCATAGAGCGCTAAACGAATTTTATCGCGAATTTTTTGAGAGTGAAAATTTTCAATCTCGCGAATTTTTCTCGACAACTTTTTGTTTTGGGATTCGACATAAAATTCAGCAATTTCCAGAACGCCATTTTCGAAAATTAAATCGCTAAATTTATCCGAAATTCCGGCGTTGGTAACCGCCTGAGAAATAGCGGAATGACTCCATCCTTCAAGGGCGCAAATTTTCAAAAATTCTGCCAGGATTTTTTCTTTGGTTTCGATTGAATCAAGAAGCACAAAAAATAATTTTAGATTTAATATTTAAGTTTTAATTAGGCGCGCAAATCTAAAACTCAAAATCTTAAATCTTAAATCAATTAATAATGACCACCTCTACAAAACTTCTTCCTGTTCACAAAAGATTCGATGTAACATTTTCTCACGGTGAAGGAGTTTATTTATTTGATGAATCGGGGAAAAAATATCTCGATTTCGGCTCAGGAATTGCCGTTAATGCACTCGGTCATTGCCATCCAAAGATGGTCGCAGCGATTACTAATCAAGCCAAAAAATTGTGGCATGTATCCAATATTTACAATGTTTCTGAACTAAATCGTTACGCAGAAAAACTGGTTAACGCCACTTTCGCCGACTACGTTTTCTTCTGCAACTCAGGTGCAGAAAGCTTGGAATGCGTAATTAAAATGATTCGTCGTCATTTTTACGTACAAAATCAACCACAGAAGCATCGTATTATAACTTTCACTGGTGCTTTTCACGGACGCACCATCGCCACAATTTCCGCTGCCGCAAAAAAGAAATATATCGAAGGTTTTGAACCTGCTCTTCAAGGATTTGACAACGTTGAATTTGGCAATATCGAAGCAGTAAAAAATGCCATCACCGAAAATACTGCCGGCATTTTAATTGAGCCAATTCAAGGCGAAGAAGGTATTCGAGTTTCTGATAAAAATTTCATTTTAGAATTAAGAAAACTCGCAACTGAAAAAGGGTTATTACTCGCTTTTGACGAAGTTCAATGCGGAATGGGAAGATTGGGACATCTTTTTGCTTATGATTATTACGGCGTAAAACCAGATCTTATTGCAACTGCTAAAGCCATCGCTGGTGGATTTCCTCTTGGCGCTTGCTTAGCTACTAAAGATGCTGCAAGCGGTATGACACTTGGTGTTCATGGTACAACTTATGGTGGAAATCCTATGGCAATGGCTGTAGCCGAGTCAGTTTTAGATGTAATGCTTGCTGATGGTTTCTTAGATAATGCTAAGAATGTTGGCGCCGAATTAAAACGTGAGCTACAAAATCTGATGCAAAAATTCCCACAAGTAATTCAAGAAATTCGCGGCGTTGGTTTGATGCTTGGTGTTAAAATTAACGACAAAATCGAAAATACCGAAGTAGTAAAAAAACTAATCGAAGAAGGATTGTTGGTAATTCCAGCTGGTGAAAATGTAATAAGAATTATGCCACCTTTGTTGATTACGTCACAACATGTGAAAGAAGCGGTGAAAAAAATCGAGGCGGTGGTGGCTAAGTTGTAATAATAGGTTCGGCGAGAAGAACCCCCCGACCCCTACGGGGCCACCCCCCTTGACAGGGGGGCGATGGTCCGAGTCCCGCCCCCCTGTCAAGGGTGGGGGTGGCCCCGTAGGGGTCGGGGGGTTTACTTAACCCCTCTTACGAGAACTAGTATAAATATAATAACCACTCACCAAAACCGCACAAACCGCAACACAGCCCAAAATAATTAAGTGAACATATTCCTTAATCAGCTCTTTATTCTCACCAATTTCATAACCCAACACCGCCAGAACAGTAGTCCAAATCAACGAACCAACAGTAGTATAAAAACAAAACAGCTTCATATCCATTTTAGCAATCCCAGCTGGCATAGAAATAAAGTGACGAAAACCAGGTAAAAGCCTTCCAATAAAGACTGAGATAGATCCGTGTTTTTTAAAATATTCTTCAACTTTTATGATCGTTTCTGGCTTTACGAACATATATTTTCCGATTCTAAACAAAATCGTTCTGCCAGCAAACTCGGCTAAATAATAACTAAAAATTGCACCGGCAACATTTCCTAAAGTGCCGACAAAAATAATCATAACCAAGCTCATCTGACCTTGGGAAGCGGCAATTCCGGCGGGAATTACAATCAATTCGCTTGGCAATGGAAAGGCCGTACTTTCCAAAAACATTCCAATAAAAATACCGAAGTAACCAACTTGGCTTATGAAACTAACTAAAAAATTTATGATTGGATCAATTAATGCGTGCATGGGAATTAGGACAGGTTTTGTAAAACAAATTTCTGCAAATCAGATTTCGAGATTCTACTGCTACGTTTACTTTCAATGATCGAACGCACTTTATTGTAAGTCGCGTTAAGATCGTCATTAACCAAAACAAAATCATATTCGCCGAAGTGGCTGATTTCATCTTTAGCTTTTTTCATTCGATTTTGCACCACATCTTCCGGATCTTGAGCACGACCACGCAATCTTCTTTCCAGCTCTTGCATTGAAGGCGGCAGAATAAAAATCGAGACTACCGAATCATGATCGAATTTTTCTTTAATTTGGCGCGCACCCTGCCAATCAATGTCGAACAACACGCATTTGCCGTTTTTTAATTCGTCATCCACCAATTTTTTTGGTGTACCGTAATTATTCCCAAAGACATCAGCTTGTTCCAAAAGTTCATTTCTCTCCGACATTTGCGCAAATTCATTTTTGCTGACGAAATAATAATGCTGACCGTGAACTTCCTGCGGTCTTTGCGCACGAGTTGTAACTGAAACAGAGATTTTGATTAAAGGATCATTTTGCACCACCATGCGGCAAATCGTTGATTTACCAGCACCCGAAGGTGAAGAAATAATTACAAGAAAAGGATCGTGATTGATGAACATAAATTTAAGCCAAAAAAAACCGCCGGTTTTTACGCCGGCGGCTTTAAAATTTTATTCGCCGTCTTTGACAATTGAAATATCTGGAGCATCAGGAGCTTTCATACCAACAACGTGATAACCAGCGTCAACATGAAGAACTTCACCAGTCACGCCAGATCCAAGTTCACTCAACAAGAACACACCAGCACCGCCAACGTCTTTTAAGTCGATGTTACGACGAAGTGGCGAGTTGTATTCGTTCCATTTGAAGATCAATCTGAAATCACCGATTCCACTTGCTGCCAAAGTTTTAACTGGACCAGCAGAGATCGCGTTAACACGGATATTATCTTTACCCATATCCATTGCCAAATAACGAACTGAAGCTTCCAAAGCAGCTTTAGCAACACCCATTACGTTATAATGTGGCATAACTTTTTCAGCACCGTAGTAGCTCAAAGTGATCACACTTCCACCACCAGCTTTTTTCATCAAAGGTTCAGCTTCTTTAGAAACAGCTACTAAAGAGAAAGCTGAAATATTCATAGTATTCACGAAATTATTCGGGCTAGTGTCCAAATATTTACCACGCAATTCTTCTTTATCAGAGTAAGCGATCGCATGAACTAAAAAGTCCAATTTACCCCATTTTTGTTCAAGAACTCTGAAAACTTCTTTTACAGATTCAGGATCGTTAACGTCACAAGGGAGAACGATATCAGATCCAACTGATGCAGCCAAAGGTTCAACGCGCTTTTGCAAAGCTTCGCCTTGGTATGTAAATGCTAAATCAGCGCCATATTTTTTTGCTTCTTCGGCGATACCCCAAGCAATTGAGCGATTGTTGGCAACGCCCATAATTAAACCTTTTTTTCCTGCTAGAATTGTCATGTTTAAAAAAAAATTTGTTAAAAAATTTAGGAACAAGGAACAAAAAACAAAGAAAAGCAATTTATACTGATCCTTATTTTTTACTGCTCATCTCTAACTATAAAGCCACGGAGTCAGCTCTTTATTTCTGACTTCGAACTGTGAAATTTCGTTAGATTTCTTTAGTGTTAAACCAATATCATCAAGCCCTTCAAGCAAGCAATATTTTTTAAAGCTATCCACTTCAAATTTATAGATTTTGTTTCCTGCGCGAACTTCTTGTTTTGGTAAGTCAATCGTCACGCTGTTGCTTTCATCATTTGCGAAAGCCAGTAATTCATCAACTTCTTCTGATTTCAAAATCAACGGCAGAATGCCGTTTTTAAAACAGTTATTATGAAAAATATCAGCAAAAGATGGTGCGATTACACAATTAATTCCGAAGTCGACCAACGCCCAAGGAGCATGTTCGCGACTTGAACCGCAACCAAAATTATCTTTAGCAACCAAAATTTTAGAATTTCTGTAAGCTGGTTTGTTTAGAACAAAATCAGCAATTTCTTTTTCGTTTAAATCGAAACGCATTTCGAAAAAAAGATTTTTCCCAAGCCCAGTTCTTTCAATGGTTTTCAGAAATTGCTTAGGAATGATCATATCAGTATCAATATTGATCAAAGGCAATGGCGCAGCAGTAGAAGTGACCGTGTTAAACTTGTCCATTTCTTGAAATTTAATTGGATTTACAAAGGAAGAGAAGTGCAAAAATTAACCAGCTGCTTGGTTAAATTACAAGCCGAATTAATTAATAAGATTAAAAAGTTATATTTAATAAATTTAAGGATTTTGCGAGTTTCTCTTCAATTAAACTCTAACAAAATCCTTCAATTCTAATAATTAGATTGAGAAAAAATTACCTTTTATCGAATAATTTTTTCACCTCTTCTTGGACAATTTTTTCAACCACACCGTGTAAATGTTCTGCAAGCCAATTATCTAATTTTGACTCTAAAAGATGCATTGCCACTTCAGAAAAATGCCGATTTTCCAACATCTCTTCTAAATCTTTATCAGGACTGATATAAGTTTTTTCAACAGATGACAAATCAAGAGGAGCAATTGGACGATGCTCTTTTTTAACTTCAGGAAGCACATCTTCTTTAACTGTTACAATTTCTTCTTTAATTCGTTGTGGTTGAGAATTTTGCACAGCAGGAGCGGCAGTTTCAGAAGTTTTGGCTGATGAATCTGCAAACATTTGCTCTTCAATATCATCCAAATCTTCAAGATCAACATCACGCGCTAATTCTTCTGAAAGCGATTTTTTATCCTCAACTTTTTTATCTACTGGCGGAGTTGGAGGAGTTACTGGAGGTGTAGCTTGAACTTGAGCTACCGGAGGAATTGGCATATTCGGAGCTTGAGTTTTAATCGGGTCGCTAGCTTCAAGCTCTTTTAAAAATGCCTCATCATCAGCACTAATCGTTGGTTTAGGAGGAATAACAGGTGCTGTTTTTTCCTGACCTTGTTTACGCGATGCATCTTCCTCTGCCAATAGTTTGTCCAAATCAATATCATCAATATTTTGCGACGGAGATTGTGGTGTTGGAGTGACTGGTTTTGGCGCTTCAACAACTGGAGTAACAACGGGTTCTGCAGATTTTACTGGATCTTGTGGAGTCTTTTCTTCTTCCAAATCCAAATCTAAATCAAAATTCAAATCGAATTCATCATGCTCTTCTTTTTTAACTTCAACCTTAGGTTCTTCGTGATGATCATCTAAATTTAATTCATGCAAATCATCGTGATTGGAAACTACAGGAGCTTGTTGTGGCTCAGGAATTACTGGAGATTTGTTGACATTAGCAGGAGCAACAGGAGCGGCAACTTGCGGTTGATAGGTATCTTCCAAATCACTTAAATCATCCAAACCTAAATCATCTTCTATTCCGCCATAATTTTGCGGAGCTGGTTTTGAAGGTGTCACAGCTGCGCTCGATTCAGAACCGGTTTTAGGAGCAAACTCTTTATCAATTTCTGATGCAGCATCAGCGGCAGATTTTTGTTCAGCACTTCCTTCAATTTTAACATCAGAGCTCTTTGCTTTGCTGGAAGGAATATATTCAAACTCATCATTAATGCCCGCGACTGTTTCGATCTTCTTTGGCTCTTGATCGAACTTCTGCATTTTTTTCTTGATGTTTTCCAAAATGGAAAGAGTATTTTTTTCCGCCATGTAATCCGCTGTAGATGTTTGATTTTATTGCCCTTAGACGGTCTGGTTAAATCAGAGCCAAAGCATTATTTTTGATTAATTGCAGTTTTTTTGATCGTAAAAAAAAATACAACCTAAAATGAAAAAAGATTTTCGTGAGCTCTTCGCCTGGATTGTTATTGGAATTATTGGCGCAATCTCCTTTGGTGGAATCGCCATAATTCGCGGCGAACAAATTTCATCACTTTGGCTTGTAGTCGCCTGCATTTGCACTCAACTTATTGCTTATCGTTTTTACGGTGCTTGGATTGCCTTAAAAATTCTACACATCGATTCCAAGCACCCCACTCCTGCAACCAAAATCAATGATGGCAAAGATTTTATCCCAACAAATAAATGGATTGTTTTTGGTCATCATTTCGCAGCGATTGCTGGCCCTGGCCCGCTAATTGGTCCAACTTTAGCGGCACAATTTGGTTATTTGCCGGGAACCTTGTGGATTCTAGTCGGATCAGTTTTAGGCGGTGCAGTTCAAGACATGATTATTTTATTTTCTTCAGTACGTCGCAACGGAAAAAGTTTAGGACAAATGATTAAAGACGAAATCGGCGCAACAGCTGGCTACGCGGCTTTAATCGGAACCCTTACAATAATTATAGTTCTAATTGCCGTACTAGCTTTGATCGTTGTTAAAGCTTTGATGCACAGCCCGTGGGGCTCCTTCACAGTTTTTATGACAATTCCAATTGCGATGTTTGTTGGAATTTATCTATCCAAAATAAGAGTTGGCGCGGTTTTAGAAGGAAGTGTAATTGGCATCACATTTTTTCTGCTCGCGGTTTACGGCGGAAAAATTGTCCATTACAACCCTGCACTCTCACAATTTTTTGACCGCGATGCCAAATTTTTAGCAATCAGTATTATTATTTACGGCTTTCTCGCCGCCACTCTTCCGGTCTGGCTATTGCTTGCTCCGCGCGATTATCTTTCATCATTTTTAAAACTCGGAACGATTTTTTTACTCGCCGTAGCAATTTTGATTTTCCGCCCCGAGCTGCAAATGCCTGCCCTCACCCAATTTATCGACGGCTCTGGCCCAGTTTTTAGCGGCAAAGTTTTTCCATTTTTATTCATCACTATCGCTTGTGGCGCAATCTCGGGATTCCACTCTCTGGTTGCTTCAGGAACTACACCCAAAATTATTTCCAGCGAAAAAGATATTCCTTTAGTTGGTTACGGCAGCATGTTACTTGAAGGCTGTGTCGCAATAATGGCAATGATCGCGGCCTGTGTTTTGCAACCTGGAGTTTATTTCGCCGTTAATTCTTCCGCCGCAGCTTTGGGCGGTGGCGATCCACAAATTGCTGTTGCAACAATTTCGTCTTGGGGATTTCCAGTCAGCGTTGAAATGATGAATAATCTTGCCGCAGAAATGGGCGAGAACACTTTATTTTCAAGAACCGGCGGCGCTCCATCTTTGGCACTTGGAATGGCGAGTATTTTCTCTTCCGCTTTCGGCAGCAGCATGTTGTCACTTTGGTATCACTTCGCTATCATGTTCGAAGCGATTTTTATTTTAACCACTCTTGATGCCGGAACCCGCGTGGCGCGCTTCATGCTGCAAGACATGCTCGGCAATATTTACAAACCTTTAGGCAATAATTCGTCAAACTTTTCGGCGATTTTTTCGAGCTTTGTGATCGTCACCGCTTGGGGATATTTTCTGTATCTTGGCGTAATTGATCCTCACGGCGGAGTGAATATTTTGTGGCCACTTTTTGGAATGTCGAATCAGATGCTTGCTGGTATCGCCCTTTCTTTAGCAACTGTAATCATTTTCAAAAGCGAGAAGAAGAAATATTTCTTTATCACAGCAATTCCGCTGGCAATACTACTTACAATTGTCACCACCGCAGTTTTTGAAAAAGTATTCTCACCAAATATTAAAATCGGATTTTTCGCGATGGCGAATTCACTTCAATCGCAGCTTGATTTAGGAGTAATAACAGATCCTGAGAAAATATCTTTAACTCAAAACATGATTTTCAATCAAAAGCTGATTGCTTTTATCGCTCTAGGATTTGTGACAATTCTGTGGATTGTAGTTTTTGAAGCTGCCCGAAAAATAATTCTAAAACAGCGCAACTTACTATCTTTCCTAAAGCTTTTAATTAGCTATTTTAACGGCGATTTCGCTTATAAAAATTATCTTGAACATCATGTCAAAAAACATCCTGAGAAAAAACCACTAAGCAAAAAAGAATTTTTCGCCGCACAACAAAAACGTAAATGGACGAAAATTAATCGCTGCTGTTAAAACACAAAACTGGATTGCCTAACTCAAATATGAAGAGTCGTGAGTTTGGCTTCCGACTCCTAGAAAACGCTACGCTTTACTCGAGAATCTAACTCTAAAAACCACCTAACTGTTTTTCAGGCGTTTCTTCTGCTTCGTTTTTATCACAATAGTCAAAACCATTTACATTCAGCTTCACCAAAGAATTTTTAGCATTTTTGTTATGAGCTTTTTTAAAGCAGATATCGAGTAATTCTTTAGTCAATTTATCACGACTTTTTGCCGTTGAGCAACCAAGGACAATTGAAATAATTCGCGTTTCCTTTTTCTTCGCTGCACTTACTAAATTAAAACCTGAAGCACGAGTAAAGCCAGTTTTCATGCCTTCTGCGCCTTTATATTCAAGCAAAACGTGATTATGGCTTTCATATTTTTGTCCGTTAAAAGTAAATTTTTTCTGACCAAAATATTTATAATATTGCGGGAAATTTTTCTTCAGCGCCAAAGCCAATCGCGCTAAATCGTAGCTGTTGGTGTATTGCCCTTCTTCGTGAAGTCCGCTGGCATTACTGAAGCTGGTGTTGTTCATTCCAAGCTGTTGCGCTTTTTTATTCATCTTGCGCACAAATTCCCATTCACCACCAGAAACTGCTTCAGCCAAAGTTACTGCAGCTTCGTTGAAAGATTTTACAATCACCGCTGCAATCGCATCTTTCACAGTAATTTTATTACCTTCTTTCAAATGCATGGTGTTGCCGTTATTGACTTTTGCCACCTCTTCACCACGTGCCGAAACTCTTAAAGTTTGGTTCAGAGTTAATTTTTTCTGCTCCAAGGCTTCAAATGTCAAATACAGCGTCATCATTTTCACCAAAGACGCTGGATAAGAAAATTTATCTGATCTTTTTTCGTATAAAATCGCACCAGTATTTTCTTCCACAACCAAAGAAGAATAGTCTTTACTGCAATCAACTTCCTGCGCCAAACACGGCAAAGAAATTGCAAAAGTCATCAGCAATAAAATAATTTTTTTGAACATTTTACAAAATTTTTAAAATTTCCTTAGCAGCTTTAAAACTAGGATTTTCAAGACTTTCCAGTCCCATTTCTTTTAAAGATGATACGCTTTCATCAAGTTGTTTTTGCGCTAAATTTTTATCGTTAATTAATTTTTCCATCTCATGAAAAAGCAAATCTGAACGGCATTTATCCTGCAACATTTCCGGAATTATTTCACGGTTGGAAATTAAATTTATCAGATTGGCAAATTTAATTTTTACCATTCTTTTGACGATAAAATGAGTAATAAAGTTAATCTTATAAGCGATCACCATCGGCAAACGATAAAGCGAGATTTCAACTGTATTGGTGCCCGATTTGGCAAAAGCAAAATCAGCAGCAAAAAAAGCTGAATTTTTCTCTGTTTTTTCGATTAAAAAATATGGCACTTTTAAATCTTTTGCCATTTCAGTTACAAGATTTCGCGTTTTGTCGATCAACGGAATTATAACTTTCAAATCACGTTTTTTTTCCGCCAATAAATTTATCGCACCAATAAATTCTGGAAAAATTTTACCAACTTCACCATTACGACTTCCAGGTGTTAAAAGCACTACTGTTGAGTTCTCAGCGATTTTATATTTTGCACGAAATTCACTTCTGATTTGTGGTTTTTGCGAAAAATCAGGCGCATTTTCAACAATCGGACTGCCGATAAAAACTGTCTTCAAACCATATTTTTCAAAGTATGGCGGCTCGAATGGAAGGATTGCTAAAAGCAAATCGTAAAGCTTGGAAATTTTTTCTGCTCGACCTTCGCGATAAGCCCAGACTGATGGCGCGATCATGTGAACTTTTTTCACTGATTTGAAATCACGCAATTTTTTCATCACACGGAAACAAAAATCTGGCGAATCAATTGTAATCACCACATCTGGCTTTTCGGACTTTACCACTTCTGCCGTTTGATTAATGCGTTTGAGCAATTTTGGAATATGCGGCAGAACTTCTAAAAATCCCATAACCGACAATTCTTCCATCGCAAAAATTGATTTTAATCCTTGTTCTTTCATCAAGGTTCCACCTACTCCGATAAACTCCGATTCGGGATTCTGCGCTTTTAATTCTTTAATCAATTTCGCTCCAAGCAAATCACCCGAAGCTTCGCCAGCGATGACGAAAAATTTTTTCATTTTTAATTTTAGATTCTTGTTTTACATTGAAGCGCGTGAACGCTGTTTCGGCTTTCGCAATTCATCACAATCTAAAATCAAAATCTTAAATCAAAAATTAAATATTATGGCTCGTCGTAAAATTGCCGTTGCTGGCGCGACCGGAAATGTTGGTCGTGAAATTTTAAATATTTTAGCAGAAAGAAAATTCCCTGCTGATGAAGTTGTTGCCTTAGCTTCTGCTAACTCTTTAGGCAAAAAAGTTTCTTACGGCGATAAGGAATTGACGGTACAAGTTTTGGATGATTACGACTTTACGGGAACATCAATTGGCCTGTTTTCTCCTGGCGGAAAAGTTTCTGCAATTCACGCTCCACGTGCTGCAGCTCAGGGTTGCGTTGTAGTTGACAATACTTCGCATTTCAGAATGGAAAAAGATATTCCGTTAGTTGTTCCTGAAGTTAATCCAGAAGCGATCGCGGATTACAAAAAACGCGGTATCATCGCCAATCCAAACTGCTCAACAATTCAAATGGTTGTAGCTTTAAAACCACTTCACGATATTGCAAAAATCAAACGTATTGTGGTTTCAACTTACCAAGCCGTTTCTGGTGCTGGTAAAGAAGCGATGGATGAACTTTACGATTCAACTAAAAAAATCTATGCTAACCAATTTTTGGAACCAAAAAAATTCAGTAAAAGAATTGCTTTCAACGTAATTCCTCAAATCGACGTTTTCATGGATGACGGCGTTACTAAAGAAGAATGGAAAATGAAAGTTGAGACCCAAAAAATCTTGGATCCAAACATTAAAGTTGAAGCAACTTGTGTTCGTGTTCCAGTTTTCAACTGTCACTCTGAAGCGATCAACGTTGAATTTGAAAAACCAATTTCTGCCGCGCAAGCTCGCAAAATTTTGGATGAATCTGACGGCGTAGTTGTGATTGATCGTCCGCAAGAAATGAAATTTGTAACTCCAGTTGAAGTTTCAACTCAAGATCCAGTTTTCGTTTCAAGAATCCGTGAAGATAAATCAGTTGCGCATGGTCTGTCGCTTTGGGTTGTTTCTGACAACTTAAGAAAAGGTGCAGCTCTAAACGCAGTTCAAATCGCGGAGCTTTTAGTTAAGAAACACGGTTTGTAAAATTAGAAGAGTAGTCGAGAAACGCTAGAGGGTAAGTAAAGGAACTCTACGATTGAGGGTGGCTTACTCAACCCCCCGACCCCTAGCGGGGCCACCCCCCTTGACAGGGGGGCAATGATTCGAGTCCTGCTTGCCCCCCTGTCAAGGGGGGTGGCCCCGCTAGGGGTCGGGGGGTTGAGTAAGCCACCCTCGATTTGATAGTTTAGCGAACCACCATCAAATTCCTATTCAAACAGATCTAATCACCGCATCCAATTTCTTCAAAGCCTGCTCGACACCTTTCTCATTCTCCCAAACGTAAGAAATTACCGCCAAAAAATCAGCACCAGCTTCAACCAGCGTTTTACAATTCTGAGCATTAATCCCTCCAATCGCCACAATCGGCAAATTCGTAATTTCATTAGCCCACTCTAAAATTTCCAAGGTTGGCTTGCCACGTGATTGTTTAGTTTTGCTTTCAAAAAATGCTCCGAAAGAAATATAATCAGCACTTTGCTCACCAGCTTCCATCGCCAGATGACGCGAATCGTAACAGCTTGCACCAATTACAAAATTAGGATTTATTTTTTGAGATTTTTCTCGAGCAACTTTGATTGATCCATCTTCTACACCAAGATGCACACCATCAGCACCGATCTCCAAAGCTAATTCAACATCATCATTAACAATAAATTGTGTTTTATTGGCTTGGCAGATTTTTTGTAATTCGAGGGCGATTTTTTTGACTTCTGATTTTGCGTAACCTTTCAAACGCAGCTGGAAAACTGGAACTAATGTGGTTTTGAGGGCTTTTTCCAACTCCGCCGAAAAATCTTTTAATTCGATTTTTGGCGGGCTGATTAAATAAATTTGCGTCATTCAACTAACCGTTTCTTCTTCTAAAGAATGCTGGAACGTTGAGAATGTCGTCTTCAATTTTTTCTTCGACGATTTCTTTTTCTTCATCGAAGATTGTCGAACCAAAAAATTCTTTATGTTTTTTAGCAGCTTCATCAGATTTTTCTTGGCTGATCGTAGGCTGCGCTTTCTGAATTATTGGAGCCTGAGGAACGACTTTTACAGGAGCTGGTTCAGAAATAATATCAGTGAATTTTACTTCTGGATCATCTTGTAAATCGTTTTTGCTTTTAGTCGGATTCATGAAGCTGAACAAACTAAATCCAGAATCTTTCTTTTCTTTTTTAGATGGAGCAGCTGTTTTAGAAGGTTTAGGTGCTTTAACCAATTCTTCTCTCTCTTCAATTTCGTCTTCAACAACAATTTCTGTTTCAGCAAAGAAATTTGATTGGTCAAACTTTTTTTCTTCAATTGTTTGAACAGATTCTACACCATAATTCGGGTTTGGCTCTTTCAAGAAGGTTTGTTTTGGCTTCAAATCAGTTTCAGCAATTTCTTCAAAACGCTCAACTGCTGGAGTTGCGATTGTTCCTGGATTAAAGAAACTTTTTCCTACAACTGCACTATTATTTTTTGAAGCTTGCGAAGGCTCAATTTTGAAGCGTCCCGACTCTTTTACTTCAGAAGCTTTTTCAATATCTTTTCTGTAGTCATCAACATCGATACCAGTGGCAACCACAGAGATTCTGATTTTGCCTTTCATGTTTTCATTGAAGGCCGAACCGAAAATAATGTTAGCGTTTGAATCAACTTCTTTACGAATTGTGTTCACCGCTAAATCAGCTTCAAATAGCGTCATATCCGGGCCACCAGTCATATTAACTAAAACACCTTTGGCACCTTTAATTGAAATATCATCAAGTAACGGGTTAGAAATAGCGGCTTCACAAGCAGCGATAGCGCGATTAGGACCTTCAGCTTCGCCGGTTCCCATCATCGCTTTACCCATTTTAGTCATGATGGTTCTGATGTCAGCGAAGTCGAGATTCACCAAACCAGGCATAGTAATCAAATCTGTAACACCACGAACACCTGCGTGTAAAACGTCATCAGCCATTTTGAAAGCAGATTCAAAGGTAGTATTTTCGTTGGCGATTCTGAATAAATTTTGGTTTGGAATAATGATCAAAGTATCAACGTATTTCTTCAACTCTTCGATGCCGGCCTCAGCAGTTTCCATGCGATATTTTCCTTCGAAATGGAAAGGTTTGGTCACGACACCAACAGTCAAAACATCTCTCTCACGAGCAAGTTTAGCAATAACTGGAGCCGCACCAGTACCAGTACCACCGCCCATACCAGCAGCGATGAAAACCATGTTGCTTCCTTCTAAATATTTTTCGATTTCTTCAACATTTTCTTCTGCAGCAGCACGTCCACGATCCGGAAAAGAACCGGCTCCTAAACCTTTAGTAGTAACGATTCCAAGTTGAATACGATTTGGCGCTAATGAACTTGTTAAAGATTGTGCATCCGTGTTTGCAGCAATAAATTCCACACCTTCAAGATTAGAGCGAATCATATTATTGATTGCATTTCCACCTGCTCCACCAACACCGAAAATAGTAATTTTTGGTTTTAATAGCTCAGGGGCTGGAACGTTGATTTTCAAAGACATATCGAGGCTTTTTGATTTTCTTGTTGATTTCATACAGAAGAGGATTTTTTCAGCAATTACGCGGTAAAATTTAACAATCGAAAAAATAATCTGCAATTTTTTATAGGCAGGATTATCAAGATTGTGTGTTATTTTTTCATGCTCGCAATAACAAAAAATCAGCAACTATATCTTGTTAGTAGATTGAATTTTCAGAACCACAATAATTCGAAAATTACATGACCAAAGTTGCTAATCCGAGCAAGGTTAAAAACGAGAACATGTCAGTCATAGTTGTAAGGAATACTCCAGAAGAAATTGCCGGATCAAATTTTAAACGATGTAAAACTAACGGGATAAATACACCAAAGAATCCTGAAAGTGTAATCGCTGCTAAAATTGCAGCAGCAAAAACTAAACTCAAATAAAGATCGTGCTGCCAAAAATAACATGCTAGAGCGGCAACAGCCGACAATGTTGCGCCGTTTATGAATGCTACCAAGAATTCTTTTAAAAAGATTTTTCCCAAAGAAATATTTTCGATCTCTTTAGTAGCAATTGCTCTTACCAAAACTGTTAAGGCTTGGGTTCCAGAATTTCCAGAAAGAGAAGATACAATTGGCAACAAAGCAGCTAAGGCTACAATTTTTTGAATTTCTCCAGCAAAAAAAGCGATGATAGTTGCTGAAAAAAGGTTGGTAATAAGACTAGTTGAAAGCCAAGAAATACGAGACTTCGCAGTGGTAAATGATGATGCATATAAGTTGATATCGTTTACACCACCAAGTAACAAAATATCTTCTTCAGCTTCTTCTTGTAAGATATCAATCACGTCATTGGCGTAAATTACGCCGACCAGAATTCCTTTTTCATCAACAACTGGAGCGTAATCGAGGGAATATTTACTGAACAGTTGTGCACCCTCTTCTTTATCCATATTGGCGGAAAGCAACATTAGCTCTTCTTTGTCAGCCATAATTTCAGACATCAAAACTTGTTTCTTTTTCTTCAAAATTTTGCTGACACTAACTTCAGAGATCGGACGAAAATCATCATCAACAATTACAATATTGTGAAAATCATCGGGAAGATCTGGGGTATTTTGTAAGTGATAAGTAGCCTGTGCAACGCTCCAATCTTGCTTTACCGCCACAAAACTTTGTTGCATCAAACGACCAATCGAATTTTCCGGATAAGATAAAGCTTCTTCAATCTCACTCCTTTTCTCTTCAGAAACGTGATCAAGAATTTCGCTAATGCCATCATTTTCGAGAGTTTCGATAACCTGAACTGCGTCTTCAGTTTCAAGTTGATCAATCGCTTTGGCAGAATTTTCACTTCCCAAAAGTTCAATAACATCACTTTTGAGTTTATCGTCGAGATAAGTTAAAATTTCCGGATCAAATTCTGACGCAATAATAGCGATCAGATTAATTCGTTGTTCAAAATTTAATGAGGAAAGGAAGTCAGCTTGATCTGCAGGATGCAGCTCGAGGAATAATTTTTTAACTTGGCTGGTAAGATCATTTTCCAGCGAATTTAAAATACGATTTTTGATGTTTTGATCGATACCAAACTCTGATTCGTAAACATTTTCTTTTTTCTCGATAACCATTTACGCCTCAGTTTTCAAAGTTGTTAAGCCATCAAAGTCGCTTTAATGATTTCATCTTCGCGGTTGATCGCGACAGAATTAGTTTCTTTATTCACTAAAAGTTCAAAGAAATTAAAGACGTTTTTCGCGAATAATTTGCTGGCGTCCGCTGCAACTAAACTTGGAAAGTTTTCGTGACCGATAATTTTCACACCATCAACTTGAATGATTTTGCCTTTTTGAGTTAAAGCACAGTTCCCACCATTTGCGGCCGCGATATCAACAATTACAGATCCTGGTTTCATCAATTTCACCATTTCTTCGGTGATCAAAATTGGCGCCGCTTTACCAGGAATTAATGCGGTTGTAATAACCACATCCTGAGTTTTAATCGTTTCTTTCAGTAATTCCTGCTGACGTTTTTTGTAATCTTCACTCATTTCACCAGCATAAACTCCATCAGATTTTTCATCAGATTTTACTTCAATAAACTTAGCTCCAAGGCTTTGCGCTTGCTCTTTTGCCGCCGCACGAACGTCAAAAGCACTTACGATTGCACCAAGTCTTTTTGCCGTTGCGATAGCTTGTAATCCGGCGACACCAACACCAAGAACTAAAACTTTCGCCGCCGAGATTGTGCCTGCTGCTGTCATCATCATTGGTACAACTTTTGATGAGTTATGAACTGCCTCAAGCACAGAAACATATCCAGCCAAATTACTTTGCGATGAAAGAACATCCATGCTTTGAGCGCGAGTGATTCGCGGCATTAATTCTAAAGCAAAAGCTGAGATTTTTGCATTAACTAAAGCTGCAACTTTCTCTTTTTGGAAAGCTGGATTTAGTAAGGCGATAAAAACAAGATTTGGTTTAACTTCTGCAAGATCAATTTCAGTTCTTTGTACTGAAATCACTACATCAATTTCTGGTAAAATTTGATTGATATCGGTAACGATTTTTGCACCATTTTTTTCATAAACTGCATCAGCAACTCCAGAGTTTTCACCCGCACCTTTTTCAACAAAAATCTCAACATTTAATCTCTGATATTTAGCAACTAAATCTGGCGTAAGTGCTACGCGATTTTCGTGAGTTGCATTTTCTTTTAGGACGAGAAGTTTCATAGGAAATGTTGAATATAAATTTGGTGCGGTCGAGAAGATTTGAACTTCCACGGGTTTTACCCCACAACGACCTCAACGTTGCGCGTATACCAATTCCGCCACGACCGCACAAAACGATTATAGAAAAATCACCCCTAAATCCCCTAAAGGGGACTTGGCAATTCCGCCACGACCGCATAAATGCAAAATTCCTGTCATCCTGAACAAAGTGAAGGATCTCTTGAAGATAAACTCACGAGATCCTTCACTTTGTTCAGGATGACAAGGAATTGGTTAAATAAGTTTAGTTAACCAAAGGTTTCAAACGATTTAAGGCCACAATAAAAACTGACAAATCAGGATTTGGTTGTGACTTCAATTCTGAAATGAAGTTGTCAAAACGATCAACCAAAAAGTCAGATTTTTGTATCCAATTTTTCATCGAATCAGCTTCGCAAAGAAGTTTATCTTTGCTGCTTGAATCAACGATGCTTTTCGCAATCTTCATTTGATAGCTGTACAAATCTTCTAAAATTGTTTTGGAGGAAAGTTTCTGCCAATGATTTTCATAATTGATGCTTGAAACCTTGCTACGTAACCATTTCAAAGAGAATCTGTTACCGACAGAGAAGTAAACTTTAGCGATAATTTTCAAATCAAAGTTCGAAGCTGCTGAAATTTCAGCGATGTCAAATACTGAAGCTAGTGGATCAAGCGAAGCAATTTTGCTCGCCAATTTGCGCTCAACATTATTCAAACAATATCTATCGATTTTACGCTCAAAAGATTCGCGTGAAGCTTGTGCTAAGACTTCTGACAACAAAGCAGAAAGCTCGTCGGCAATTTTTCTGAAACGCGTAACTACCGGAGAAAGAGCACCTTTTGATTGGTTGCGTAACAACCACAATACTGATCTTTCCAACAATTTATTTGAAGCCAAAAACATCTGAGCTTGAATTTTTGGATCAACTTTACCATCCAATTTTTCAATTTCTTCCCAGATTTCGCGAAGTCTGAACGAATCACAAGCAATCACCAAATTTTTCACCACGTCAGAGATTGCGAACCCACTTTCCTGGCAAAGTTGACTTACAAAAGTAATGCCAGCACGGTTAACCACGAAGTTTGTAAGTTGAGTTGCAATAATTTCGTTACGAAGTTGGTGAGTTGCAATTTCGTCAGCAAATTTTTTCTGCATTGCTTTCGGGAAGTATGAGAATAGCTCTTGCTCGAAATATTTATCTTTTAACAAGTCGGAAGTTAGCAACGAGTTGTAAATATCCATTTTCGAGTAAGCCAGCATCACACAAAGTTCCGGACGAGTCATACCGACTTTATCATTCTGTCTTTTGTCAATTTCTTTTCTTGCCGGTAAAAACTCAATTTTACGGTTCAACAAACCAGATTTTTCCAAACGATCCAAGAATTGCGATTGATCTCCAAGGCTTGATACACCTTGCGAAAACGCGATCGAAATTGCTTGAGTTTGCAATCTGTTATCAGAAAGAACTAGGTGAGAAACCTCGTCAGTCATGCTTTCAAGGAATTTATTTCTTTCTTCTAAAGTGATTTTTTTGCCGCGCATAGCTTGAATCAAGGCGATTTTAATGTTCACCTCATGATCTGAACAATCTACACCAGCTGAGTTATCCATCGCATCAGTATTAACACGACCGCCTTTCAAAGCATATTCGATACGACCTTTTTGCGTGAATCCAAGGTTTCCACCCTCACCGATCACTTTGCAACGTAAATCTGAACCGTTGATACGAAGATTATCGTTAGCACGATCGCCAACATCTTGGTTAGTTTCATCAGCAGCTTTTACGTAGGTTCCAATACCGCCGTTCCACAACAAATCGACCGGAGCTTTTAAAATCGCTTTAATCAATTCATTTGGTTCAAGCTCATCTTCGGAAATGTCCAAAACTGCTTTTACTTCTGGAGAAATTTTAATTGATTTAGCGCTTCTCTCAAAAATTCCACCACCTTTAGAAATCAAAGCTTGGTTGTAATCCATCCAAGATGAACGTGGTAAATTAAACATGCGAACGCGTTCTTCGAATGATTTAGCTGCATCCGGATTTGGATCAAAGAAAATATGCATATGGTTGAAAGCAGCAACCAACTTAATGTGCTTTGATAACAACATTCCATTACCAAATACGTCACCAGCCAAATCACCAATACCAACACAGGTGAAATCTTGACTTTGTGTATCGTGACCCATTTCAGCGAAATGTCTTTTAACTGAAATCCAACCACCTTTAGCGGTAATACCCATTTTTTTATGGTCGTAACCAACTGAACCGCCAGAAGCGAAGGCATCACCTAACCAGAAATTATATTCAGCTGAAATTCCGTTCGCGATATCTGAGAAAGTTGCGGTACCTTTATCGGCAGCAACAACTAAATAAGGATCTGCCGCATCATGCATCACAACATCTTTTGGATGAACAATTTTGCCTTCGATCACGTTATCAGTAACATCTAAAAGACCACGTAAGAAAGTTTGGTAAGATGAAACACCATCTTTTTGAATTTCGTCACGGCTTAATCCTGCTGTTGGTTTTTTTACAACGAAACCACCTTTAGAACCGACTGGAACGATTACCGCATTTTTAGTCATTTGCGCTTTCATCAAGCCAAGAACTTCGGTACGGAAATCTTCGTGACGATCAGACCAACGCAATCCACCGCGAGCAACACGTCCGCCGCGCAAGTGAATACCTTCCATTGTCGAAGAATATACGAAAATTTCGGCGTAAGGAAGTGGAAGCGGAAGATCCAAAACTTGCTTACAATCAAACTTGAATGAAACGTAACCTTTAAACTCACCTTCTTTTGAAGATTGGTAATAATTGGTACGAAGTGTAGCGCGAATTACACTTAAGAATTTTTTGATTACCGCATCATCCAACAAATCTTTAACTTGCGCTAGACCTTTGGTAATCTCAGCGATAATGGCTTCGATTTTTTTCTGTCTGTCTGTCAGGCTTGATTTTGAAGATGGGTCAAATTTTACCTCGAATAGTTCAACCAAAAGTTTGGTGATATCGTGATATTTAACCAAAACTTCTGCGATATAAGCTTGGCTATATCTAAAACCTGTTTGGTAGATATACTTAGTGTAAGCACGAAGTAGATAAATTTGTTTCCAATCTAAGTCAGCTGCAACAACCAAGCGGTTCAACATGCTAACGTCAACGGTATTATTCCAAATCAAAGAGATAGTTTTCTCGAAGTTGATTTTGATTTTTTCAGAGAATTTGTCGCCTTTTTTGCTGAGGTTTAAATGGAAGTAATGAATCCAAACTTTTTTATTAGGATTTCTACGATCATCTTCTTCCGGACTCACAACATAAGTATGTTCTTGAATCACGTTAAAACCAAAACTTTCTAAGACCGGCATGATTTCAGAAAGAATTAGTTCTTTTTGCGGGTTATAAATTTTCAACTCGGTGATTTCTTCTGCCAAAGTATCCGAAGAACGATATAAGTTAAAGATGATCGAGTTTTTACCTAAACATTCTTCAACACGTGCGATATCAATTGCGGCGCGTTTTGGATCAAAACGGTTGATGTAACTTACTGAGAAAGCATTTTGGTACTTAGCGAAAAGCGCGATGCGTTTTTCATTCTCAAATTTTGCTGAAATTGCTTCTTTAAGATCATCACTCCAAACTTTGGTCATGTTAGTGATTTCACGTTCAACCTTAGCGTTATCAACGGTTGGGATGCCGTTGTTAGTACGAACGATCACGTGGAAACGCGTAAGTTTTGACTCAGTAATTTCAACAAATGAATCAGCAACTTCACCGTTATAAATGTTAGCAAGATAGTCTTTGATTTTTTCACGTAGTTCAGAATTGCTGCGGTCTCTTGGTGTGAAAATCAAGCAGCTAACGAAACGATTATATTTATCTTTACGTGGGAAGAATCTCACTTGTGATCTGCCACAAATTGCTACGATACCAGTTGCGATACGAAGTAAATCGTTGGCATTGGTTTGGAACAATTCATCACGCGGATAAGATTCAAGAACTGAGATCAAGTCTTTGTAGTTGTGACTGCTTTTAGTAAAGCCAGAATCTTCAATGATGCGAGCGATTTTGTTGCGCACCAAAGGAATGGTGCTTGGGCTGTGGCTATAAGCTGAAGAAGTGAACAAACCGATGAATCTATATTCACCCACAACTTTTCCATCTTCAGAAATTTTTTGGATACGGATACGCTCAGCGTTAGAAATTCTGTGAATACGCGATCTGTAACGTGATTTCAAAATTTCGATAACGTAAGGCTCTTTTACTGAATCACAAACTTCATCAACTGAAGAATTTAGAACTTCTGGCAACACGTCTGCGTAAGGCGAAGAAAAAACACCAAGACCAGATTTTTTAACTTCTTCCAATCTGTAAGAACCTTTTTCAGCTTCTTTAATATTAAATTCTTTTGCGCCTAAAAGAATGAAGTTTCCTTCAATCATCCAATCAATGAAATCTTTGATTTCGCTGATTTCTTTCGGATTTTTTACAATTTTTTTAGCATTATCAATTTGACCTTGAGCAGTTTTTGCCATTGCCATCATCTTCTTCCAATCACTGACGACCAATACTAGAGTTTCAATGATCTTAGAGATATTTTCCTGCAACATCTCAATGTCAGCACTGCTAGTAATTTTATCTAAATGGAACTGAATTACTGATTCTTGTTTAGCATCTTTTTTATCAGTAACTGATTGCAAATTACCTTTGGCATCACGAGTCACCAAATAAATTGGGTGAACAATATTTTTAATGCGAATACCGATTTTATCTAAATGTCCAACCAATGAATCAACCAAGAATGGCATGTCATCAGCAACAACTTCTAAGAAAGTGTTCATTGATTCAAAACCATCAACACTTTGTGATGGGTTATAAATTCTAACTTTGAAAGTACTGCTTTTTTCAGCGGCAAAATTAAAGCTTAAAAAAGTAGCATTGTGTAGCTCCTCAACTGAGTAATTGACGAAATCACGACCTTGATTTTGCAAGTAAAATAATTTTGTAAAATCGAGAAATTTTTCACGAAAAAAGTTCTTCTCATACTTCTTTTGATGAGAGAAGCTAATAACCTGGTCGATAAGATTTTGCATCGTTTCCATAAAAATTTTTAAAATTATTTTTTGATAAGAATAACTACCATCTGCATACCTTCCAATCTATGTGGCACCTCAGGCTTTGCGAAACTTTCTGTATCTCTTAAAATATCTTGCATCATCTTTTCTGCCAAATCTTGGTGAGTGATTTCACGGCCTTTCATTCTAATACTAACTTTTACTTTATTTCCTTTTTCGATAAACTCTTTGGTGTGTCGGATCTTAGTGTCAAAGTCACCTTTACCGATGTTAATCGTCATTTTGATTTCTTTAACTTCGACGACTTTTTGTTTTTTCTTGGCATCTGCGGCTTTTTTCTGCAGCTCGTATTTCATCTTACCAAAATTTGCGATCTTGCAAACTGGAGGAACTACATTTGGCGAAACCTCAACTAAATCTAAGCCGACATCTTGTGACATTCTGAGAGCTTCGGAAGTTCCTACCACTCCAACCATTTTCCCTTCATGATCAATCAACCTTACTTCGCGGGCTTTGATCTGTTCATTAATACGAAATAATTTATCAAAATTGTTTTGTTGTGTTGGCTGATTTTTTATTGGTTTCACAATAGCGATTTCAAGTTGTTAGAGGGATTTCTTCGAAAAAAATCGAGAGGCGGGGCAAATTATACATCAACTTCTAAAGTTCAACCCTGTGGTTTGAATTAATTTTGATGACTAAAATTAAGATATTTTTGCCGCTATTTTTCTGGCCTGATCATCAAAGGATAATACTTCTTCAACTGAACTTACTTCTTTGTGAGTAATTTTCTCCAAAGTTTGAGCAACAACTTTAGTAATTTTATCGAAGGAAATTTCGTTCTTTAGAAATCTTTCAACCGCAATTTCATTCGCGGCATTCAAAACTGCCGGAGCACTTCCATCAATCTCCAAAGCTTCCTGACAAAGTTTAATCGCGGGAAATTTTACGTCATTTGGCGCAAAAAAACTTAGATTCTGCAACTTCGCTAAATCAAGTTTATCGTGTTTAATCGCCATTCTTTTTGGAAAAGCCAGCGCGTAAGAAATGGGAACTTGCATGTCAGGCTTACTTAACATCGCTAAAGTTGAGCCATCAGAATAATCAACCATTCCGTGAATAATTGATTGTGGATGCACTAAAATTTTAATCTGATTTTTTTGCAGCGGAAAAAGATGAAAAGCTTCGATCATCTCTAAACCTTTATTCATCATGGTCGCCGAATCGATCGAAATTTTCGCGCCCATCGACCAATTTGGATGTTTTAACGCTTGTTCAACAGTGATCGTTGCAAAATCGACATCTTTATTAAAGAACGGACCGCCCGAAGCTGTAAGAGTAATCGCATCAATTTGTTGCAAATTATCGTTTTCAAAAATCTGAAAAATCGCATTATGTTCGGAATCAACCGGAATAATTTTTACTTCATTGCGACGTGCAGCTTTGACTAAAAATTCACCAGCACAAACCAAAGATTCTTTGTTAGCCAAAGCAATGTGCGACCCAGCTTCAATCGCTGCTAAAGTTGGCAACATTCCCGCAGCTCCAACAATTGCTGATAAAACCAAATCACATTTAATTTTTGCCACTTCAATTATTGCTTTCGAGCCAGCATGAACTTGGCATTTTGGGAGAGAAACCAAAGCCGATTTTAATTCAGCAAACAAAGATTCATTTTCGATCACAACGTGTGAAGGCTTGAGCAACAAAGCTTGCTCAATCAATTTTTTGACATCATTCCTTGCCACCAAAGCAACAATTTCAAAATTCTCCGGCGCGTTTTTAATTACTTCAATCGTACTTTTTCCAATCGATCCAGTCGATCCCAAAATAGAAATTTTTTTCATCTTATTTTTTCTTTTTTGTCGCTGTTTTTTTGGTTGCCACTTTTTTTGATTTAGTCTGTGGTTCTTGATATTTAGCGGCTTCGTCGGCGATTAACCTTTCCAAATCAATTGCTTTCGACTGAGTTTTATCCAGCATAAAAGTAACTTCTGGAACAACTCGAAGTGTAATTTTTTTTGCCAATTGATGACGAAAGAAAGGTTTCATCTCGTTGAGTTTTTCAACAATTTTATCGTGCATTTTTTCATTTCCAAAAATGTCGATATAGAAGCGAACATTCTTGGCATCAGGGCTCACGTCAGCCTCCAAAATAGTAATGTAACTTCCTGGAACGGTTAAAATATCCTCACGCAAAAAAATTTCTGACATGATGCGTTTAATATTTTCGCCGATTTGTAACTGTCTTTGAGATTTCATAATTTAAAAAAAATCGCGCTGTAGCGCCAGCGGAAGCGGATTAATAAGCTTTATATTGGTGAACGCCACGCATCACAATGTTGAAAGTACAAATCTTGATCGAACTTTTATCATTAAAATTAGAACGACGAACTTTGGCAGTAAGCAATTTTCGATCCTCCAAATTATAGGCCAAATATTGGTAATCGCCTTCGTTGTAAGGATGATCTTCAAAATACATTTCAGTTTCAAGTTTACCGAATTTTTCCTGATAAATATTCATATTAATGTGTGGAGCACGTCCAGGATTTGAACCCGGCATAATTGTGATAAAGTCGTACTGACCCATATTATCTGTGATCGCACGACCTGACATGCTAAAATATTTATCAACAAATTCGCTGTCTGGATCAAGTAAAGTGTGATATTTTCCTGCAGCGTTAGTTTGCCAGATTTCGACAACGGCACCTTCAATTGGTACACCGAAAGAATCAACAATTGTGCCTTTCACAAATATTATTTCTCCAAAAGCACGGTAGAAAGATCCTGGTTTTTTTGCCAAATTATTGCTGGTAGCAAAGTGATCTGGCATCGAAATATCAGCAGTAAAAAACCTTGAAGGAGTAGGTTTTCTTTCGTTAAAAATTGCCAAAGTTTTTTTAGCATCTTCGGAATTTGGCTTTGGCTGCTGAATTGGTTGTGGAGCTTCTAGAATTGGAGCCGCTTGTGGTGCAACTTGCCAATATTCTGACAATTGCGAAAACTGTCCGGTATTTTGTTGTAATTGCTCTGGCATTTGCTGCTGCATCGGCATTTGTTGCGCCACGGCATTTGTACTCATCAATAAAAAAAATACCAACCAGATTCTGCTCATAGTAATCGGATTAAACTTTAGGAAGAGTAACGCCAGTTTGTCCCATATATTTACCATTTCTTTTATCGTAAGAAATTTCACAAGGTTGATCACCTTTAAAGAACAAAAATTGGCAGGCACCTTCACCGGCATAAATTTTCGCAGGAAGTGGAGTTGTATTAGAGAACTCTAAAGTAACATGACCTTCCCAACCTGGTTCAAGCGGAGTTACATTCACAATAATTCCGCAACGTGCGTAAGTTGATTTACCAACGCAAACCACCAAAACATCTTTCGGAATTCTGAAATATTCAACTGTACGAGCCAGAGCAAAACTATTTGGCGGAATAATACAAACTTCAGTTGTGCGATTTACAAAACTAGTTTCACAGAAATTTTTCGGATCAACAACTGCTGAATCGATATTAGTAAAAATCTTAAATTCGTTGGAAACTCTAGCGTCATAGCCATAAGAAGAGTTTCCGTAAGAAATAAGTTTATTACCTTTATCGTCGAATTTAACTTGGTTTTCAGTAAACGGTTCGATCATTTTTTGTGATTTTGCAAGCGCAGCAATCGATATATCAGAAAGAATAGTCATTTATTTAGGAGATTTTTTAAAAGTTTCTTGCCTGTAACAAGCGCGGTTTTTATGAAGAGCGATTTTATAAGAAGGCAAATCTCAAAAGACAATTTTAGAATTTCAAAATTGCTAAATTTGAGGAAACAAAGTTTTGAAAAAGCCTAAATCACAAATAACCTCACAGCATAATCTCTCAAAATGCACGACATCAGCTATCTTCGCGACATATTAATTTTACTATTCGCTTCAGTTGCGATTGTAATTATTTTTAAACAATTCGGACTAAGCCCAGCGTTGGGTTATCTGGTTTCTGGCGCTGCTATCGGACCTTTCGGATTTGGAGTTCTGACCAGTATTGAAACCACCAGCTCGATTGCCGAACTTGGTGTGGTTTTCCTACTTTTTGCCATCGGATTAGAATTAACTTTCGGCAAATTAATGGCGATGCGTAAATATGTTTTAGGATTCGGTAGCTTGCAGATCCTTCTAACTTCATCCTTAATTTCATTTATCTGCGTACACTTTGTCGGGCTTAATATTGAAGCGTCAATTGTAATCGGAAGCGCTCTAGCTTTGTCTTCAACAGCAATTGTATTGCAAGTAATTTCCGAAAATGGCGAAGAATCAACTCGCGTAGGACGCTTATCTTTCTCAGTTCTACTGATGCAAGATTTAGCGGTAATTCCAGTTTTGGTTTTATTGCCTTTATTATCAAAAAAAGAGGTGGCAATTCTTCCGGCTCTTGGCGGCGCATTTTTTGACGCGATTGTTGCGATGGTGATAATTTTTGCAGTTGGTCGCTCTCTCCTACGTCCAATTTATCGCTTAATTGCTGAATCAAAAAACGAAGTACTTTTCCTCAGCTTTACTTTGATCGTAGTTTTAGGTGCTGCTTATTTGAGCGATTATATGGGACTTTCTTTCGCTCTTGGCGCGTTCATCGCTGGATTAATGGTTGCAGAAACAGAGTTCAAATATCGCGTTGAAGAAGAAATTCTCTCACTCAAATCTTTGTTGATGGGATTATTTTTTATGACGATCGGTATGTCGTTTGACTTCGATTTATTGTTACGCAGCTTCCCTTACATCGTTGCTGCTGCCCTCGCCTTAATCGTAATCAAATCTTCAATTATCATTTTATTGTGCCGCGTTTTCCGCTTTCCTATGGCACCAGCAATTCACACCGGACTTCTACTTTCACAAGGTGGCGAATTTGGTTTCGTAGTATTCGTAATGGCCGTACAACAACGTTTTATGGAATCAGATTTGTCACAATTTTTGATGACAGTCGTTACCTTCAGTATGGCTTTGACCCCACTTCTTGCCAACTTAGGCCGCAGAATTAAAGCACAACTTTATACAAAAGACGTATTGCGCGACAATAAAATCAGAAGAGAAATCGACGAACTTTCAAAACACGTTATTGTTATCGGCTTCACCAAAGTTGGTCGTATCGTTTCTTATATTTTGCGTAAACGCGGTTTGAATTACGTGATTTTGGATAGCAATCATCGCGTTGTTCACATCGAAAAAAATAACGGCTATAATATTTATTACGGCGACGCGTTAAATGCTGATATTTTGCGCTACATCGGAATTGAGCGCGCTGAATCTGTAATCATCGCCATGGAAGATGAAATCGCTTGTATTAAGATCACACGTTTCATTCACGAAAATTTTCCCAATACTGCAGTTGTGACCAAATCAGAAAGCATCAACAATGCCGAGCGATTTAAAAAAGTCGGCGCCAGTCTGGTCGTTTCAAAAAATATGGAAACCGGCTTACAACTCAGCAAACTAGCCCTCGCCTCAGTCGGCGTCAGCGCCTCCGAAATCGACAGCGCGCTAAAAGCCTTCCGCGACATTAATTCTGAAATTGTAAAAGACGTTATTCTCTACGACGAAAATGAAGTAAGCGGAACCATCTTCGAAAAAGACACCCCGAAAACAAACTAAAAATAAAGAAAAGAGAAAAAAATTCCAAAACTGAGGAGGAACTTTTTCTAAGTATTTTGGTCGATAGCTAGGCGACAAAAATTTTTATGAGGGCGTGTACACAGATGTACACAACCGAATAAAAATTTTTTGCAACGACGCTAGCGGCCAAAAGACGACGAAAAAGTGGTCGGGGCGGAGAGATTCGAACTCCCGACCCTCTGGTCCCAAACCAGATGCGCTAGCCAGACTGCGCTACGCCCCGAAATAAAGATGTGAAGATTTCTTTGGATTTTTTGTTGTGTGGTTTTTATTCTGTGTTTCAAGAAGGGCGCGCAATAGACATGTCACCTTTCAAAATGTCAACAACAAATCACCAAATAATTTATGAAAATATCACCACGAATTGTAACCACCATTTTTGCGACATTTTTTACAACTTCTTATTGCTTTGCTTGGGATGGAATTGATCCTAAAAAAAACTCTGCAATTGAAATAGAAGCTGGAAATTTGGTTAGAGAAGGTTCTATTATTAATTTTTTCGATAGTGCTGATGGTAACTATCACACTGGAAAAGTTTTAACTATGAACTCTGGCTCAAACGCTACTGAGCTTACGATTGAAGACTTCACCGAGAAACACAAAGAAAGATTTTTTTTAATGAACGAATAATTTTTGCTAAATGAAAGGTATTATTCTTGCTGGTGGAAGTGGCACCAGACTTGCTCCTCTTACAAATGTAATCAGTAAACAACTACTTCCGGTTTACGACAAACCGATGATTTGTTATCCACTCACAACCCTTATGAGCCTTGAGATCAAAGACATTTTGATTATCTCGACTCCACAAGATACTCCAAATATCGAGAAATTTTTAGGCGATGGTTCAAACTACGGAATCAAAATCTCGTACGCTGTTCAAGATCAGCCAAAAGGAATTGCTGAAGCATTTTTGATCGGCGAGAAATTTATCGGCAATGACAGTGTTTGCTTGATTCTGGGCGATAATATTTTCTACGGAAATCAAATTAATCGTAACGATTTGAAAGACAGAATTACCCAAATCGAAGACGGTTCTATCGGCGGATTAGTTTTTGCTTATCACGTTTCAGACCCTGAAAGATACGGCGTTGTCGAGTTTGATGAAAAAGAAGAAAGAGCCATTTCGATCGAAGAAAAACCACAAAAACCAAAATCAAATTTAGCGGTTACCGGACTTTATATTTACGATTCTAAAGTTGCCGAAATCACCAAAAATCTTAAACCTTCTGATCGCGGAGAGCTTGAAATTACTGACGTAAACAACGCTTACTTAAAGAAACAAAAACTCGGAATTGTCAGATTAAAGCGTGGCTTTGCTTGGCTTGATGCCGGAACTCCTGACTCTCTTTTGGAAGCTTCACAATTTATTCACACCATTGAAAAACGTCAGGGTTTGAAGATTGCTTGTATTGAAGAAATGGCTTATAGAAAAGGCTTCATCAATAAGGAGCAGTTCAGATTATTAGTTGAAAAATACAAAAAAAACTCCCCTTATCGCCAATATTTAGAACAGGTTTACATTTACTAAATTCATATGATCAAATTTTTAGAATTTAAAAATTTCTGCGATGAGAGAGGATCGTTGGTCTCAATCGAATCCTGCAAGAATATCCCTTTTGATATTAAGAGAATTTATTATCTCTTCAAAAATTCTTCGAACACAATTCGTGGAAAGCACGCTCATAAAAAACTTAAACAAGTTTACATTGCTGTTTCTGGAAGTTGCAAAATCTTGATCAAAGATGGACAAAAAGAACAAATCGTATTGCTAGACAAACCAAATGTCGGGCTGTTCTTCGATGATAATGTGGTTTGGAGAGAACTTTTAGATTTCAGCGAAAACTGCGTTCTGGTAGTTTTAGCTGACGACTTCTACAACGAAGAAGACTACATCAGAAACTACGATGAATTTTTAGAATATAAGAAAAAATAAAACACAAACTAAGGCAATGATCGAGTTCGAAAATTTAGCAAAATTAAACCAACCATTTTTTGAAGATTACCAAAAATCATTCGCTCAAACTCTTGCCAGCGGCTGGTATATTTTAGGTAAAAATGTCTCTCAATTTGAAGAAGAATTTGCTCAATATTGTGGCAGTAAACATTGCGCTGGATTGGCTTCTGGTCTTGATGCATTAATTCTTGCTCTCAATGCCTTTGATTTTGAAAAAGGCAGCGAAGTTATTGTTCCTTCCAACACTTATATCGCAACTATTCTAGCGATTTTGCAAAACGGTTTAAAGCCAGTTTTGGTTGAGCCCGACATTAAAACTTACAATATCGATCCAGCAAAAATTGCCGAAAAAATTACTAAAAAAACTCGTGCTATCATTGTCGTTCACCTTTACGGAAAATGCTGCGACATGGATCCAATCATGGCTTTGTGTAAAAACCATAATCTCAAATTAATCGAAGATACTGCACAAGCTCACGGTGCTAAATATAAAAATAAACTGGCGGGAACTTTTGGCGATATTGGAGCTTTCAGCTTTTATCCAACAAAAAATTTAGGTGCTTTGGGCGATGGTGGAGCAATCATCACCAACGACGACGAGCTAGCAAAAAAAATTAAGAAACTCAGAAATTACGGATCAGAAGTTAAATATTACAACGATATAATCGGCTACAACTCAAGACTAGACGAAATTCAAGCCGGATTTTTATCGGTAAAATTAAAAAAACTCGACCACATCAATTCACACAAAAATGAATTGGCACAAGTTTATTTCGAAAATATTAAAGACGATTTCATCAAGCCAGTTCAGGCATCTGGAACTAATTACGATGTCTTCCATCTTTTTACCATTCGCCACGAAAAACGCGATCAACTGCGTCAATATTTACTCGATAACCAAATCAAAACTGAAATTCATTATCCAGTTTCACCTAATAAACAAAAGGCAACTCAAGAATTTTTTGGCCAAGAATCTTGCCCAATTTCCGAAGAAATTCACGCGACAACTTTAAGTTTGCCATTGTCGTATTTTCACACCAAAGAAGATGCGCTGCAAGTTTCTAAAGTTTTAAACAATTTTTAAGATGAGCAATATTCCTTTAGTCACAGTTGCAATTCCTTCCCACAACCACGCTAAATACATCACACAAACAATCCAAAGTGCACTTGATCAAACCTTTAAAGATTTTGAAATCTTGATTGTTGATGATGCTTCAACTGATAACTCGCTGGAAATTATCAAAAAGTTTAACGATCCACGAATCAGACTTATTTCACTTAAAGAAAATGTCGGAGTTTGCCAAGCCAGCAACATTTGCATTGAAAATTGTCGCACCAAATACATAGCCCTAGTGGCTTCAGATGATGTTATGTCTAAAGACAAACTTGCAAAACAAGTGAGTTTTTTAGAAAAAAATCCACGTCATGCAGCAGTTTTTAGCGGTATGACAATTATTGATGAGAACAACAAAATAAACGTCAAGAAGACCAATAAATACACCAAAATTTTCGAGAAAGAAAATCGCAACCGCTATCAATGGCTTAATCATTTTTTTTACCAAGGAAATTGTATTGCCGCTACAACTTTATTGGCAAAAACTGAGGTTCTAAAGGAAATCGGATATTTCGATCCCAGCATTTCTCAAGCTCATGATTTTGATCTGTGGATAAAAATTTGCCTCATCGGATATGAAATTCACATCATTGCCGAAAAATTGTTAGAATATCGCGAGAGAAATAACTCGATGAATATGAGTAGTAACACCATTAGAACCAGAATTCGTCTGGTTTTTGACAACGAAAAAGTTTTGGAAAATTATTTAAAAATCAGCTCGATTGCTGAGTTTTATAAAATTTTTCCAACGGCAAAAATTATTCGTAAGCAATTCAACGAATCTGAAGAAAAAATCGCGATCAAATATTTATTGGCCTGTGAAGCTTTGAAGAATGTTAATAATGTATCTCACCAACAATTTGCGACCAACTTAATTCACACGATCTACAAAGACAAAGATTCGCGATATGTGGCACAAAATTTATTTAGCTTCAATTTAGCCGATTATTTGAACATCATCACCAAAAATCCTCTGGGAATTTTATCTGAAGAAAAACAAAACTCACCACTCAAAAAACTTTTTAAATCTGTAGAGAAAGCAATTTGGGGAAGAATTAAAAATTCAGCTAATCATCTCTTTTCTTCTTTCTAACGCGCATCCTAAATTTATTCTTAACGGTACGCGCTACATTGATTCTAACTCTGTTAGCCTTACGAAATGGTCCATTTTCTGAAACAAATTTTCTAGCAAGATTTGGTTTAGAATAGAAATAATCTGGATCTAAAAATCTTATTGATCCAATCTTTTGATTATTCAGTAACTGAACACCAACAACCTGCTCCATATCACGCAATCTGTATTTGAAACGATGTTCTTCTTCAATCGCCAACTGACAACCTTGTACAACTTCTTTGCGCCAAATCTCATCAGCTAAAAGTTTTCTACATAAATCATGTGCTTCAAATGTATTGGTGAAGGTTGGAATTTTTACATATTTACCAAAGTAAACTTCGAGATTTTTTCGATAATCCGAAACCAGACAAGCATTCGTCGCCATAATATCACGCACACGCCAAGAAAAATTATCTAAGGCTTGTTCGTGACTCAGGTTAATCGCCAGTTTACTACGATTATACAAATCTTGATTCTGCTTCGCGGTAATAATTTTTTCTTTTCTGTAGCTCAACATTAACTCAAAAGAAAAATCTACCGTATCAATCCAATTATCATGTCCGTAAACTTCTAATCCAAGATCAGCAACAGCTGCCAAGGTTTGTGTACGTTTATTTCCCGACATGATATTGAGCAAATCTAGCTCACCAATTTTACCAACAACATTTTGTGATAAGCCCAATTTTGCTAAATTTTTCTCAATTCCATCACGAGGAAATTTCTTATACATCTCATAAAACTGCGCAAATTTCACCGGTAAATCCTTTGGGCCTTTTTGCAAAAAATGCTCTTTGAATTTATGCGTAAAATTAAAATTAGTACCAATGAAAGAAATGTTGGTATTCTGTTCTACATCTTCAGCTCTAAGATCGGTAGCTGTAGGCATCATAATCATGCGAGATTCTTTAGGATTAAAAAGATCCTTAATTTGTTTCCCGCAGTCTGACGTTTCATAAATAAAATAATAACGATCAGCATTTCGTCTTAAATCGTCTTTATCAGCAAAACCAACAGCTTTATCAGCTCCAAAAACAATAATTGGACAATCAACAATTTTAGGAACGTGGTTGTACAAAACATTATTAGCAGCAATCACTAAATCTGGAGCAAAATCTTTAATATATTCGTCCAACTTCTTTTCATTAATGTGCGAGAAATGATTGTTCGAAGACCAACCATTACGAATAATTTTATCGCTAGTCATCACCAGAATTTCATTTCCCGCTTCTTTCAAAGCATTGGTGAATTGATCGTAATAACAATACAGTTCCTTGATTCCAAAACCAATCGTACTGAATAAAATTTTAGCCATTTTTATTTAAATCAAATTCAATTCGTAAAAGTCATACACAGTAGAGCGACCGCCGAACATTTCTTTTTGCTGCAGCAAAAATTCATTCAAATATTGGCCGTTTTTTTCGGTGGAAATTCCAAAATCAAAATAACGAAAATCGACGAATTTTTCGTTAATCAAAAAGTCATACATCAAATCATTCGCGCCATTCTTTTTGCCGAAGTCAGAAGAATAAACATACTGAGCGTGAACCACGTTTTTGGTGATAAAAATCCAGGCACCCGAAATCATTTCATCGCCATTATAACAACCATAAAGATGAATATTATCAGGAAATCTATCACTTAAAAGCTGCATTTCTGCTGCGCTGTGAACTGGTTTTACGCCATATTTTACCGTTAAAATATCGTGCATGATTTCATACATTCGAGCGAAATCATCGGTTTTCTTTATCACAAAATTATTCTTTTTCGCATCATCAATACATCTTCTACGACCGCGATCGAAGCGCATTTTGTTTGATTGCAAAATCGTTGTTGAAAGATCGCGGCGATATAATTTTGCTCCCAGACGAAATAGAAAATATAGATCTTCTTCCGCCGGAGAATTGTGATAAATGTGCGGAATCGCTTTATAAATCAGCTTGGTGATTTGGTGCGATTTCAGAAAATCGATCATCAAGTTAAAAACTTCCGCCATCTTGGTGGCTTTCATGTTATTGGCATAAATCAATCCACCGTAGGTCAAGCCTTGATGGGAATAAAGCACACCGTCTTTAACATTTGCTGGCAGAATCGCGAGCAAAATATCAGCATCATAAAACAACAACGAAAAATCTTCGAAACGATCAGCGTGATAATCCATATAATCACGATTAAGCAGAAATGTTCCATTTTTCGATTCTTGAACCAGAAGGTTCCAAGCGTTTTTTCTTTTGGGAGAGTATTTTTCGATCTTAAGCATCTAGCCTACTCCCAATTCTAAAAATTTGTTTCATGTCGATTTCAGTTCCGTTTTCGTCAGTCATTTTCTGAGCGTTTAAATAGCCATCTTTTACTTTAATCCAAATACCATCAGCATCAATATTTACGACTCTTCCCAAAGTTAAAGCTGCAATATTTTCAGAGTGTAATTTGTATTTCTCGATGAAATATTTTTGCTCCTTAAATTCGATAAAAGGCAGCGGATAAGGTTTAACCAAAGCGCGGAAAAAATTATGAATTTGAAAATGCGAAAAAGTAAAATCTAATTTGCAATCCGCTAAGTTTCGTTTCGCTCCCCAAGCGGCTTTAGAATGATCTTGTGCAACTGCTATTAAATTTTTGTTCGCATAATCAAACACAACTTTCCCAATTAATTCCTCAACTTTCCGATGGCAATGTTCCATATAAAAAACTGAAGTCGAAGTGCTATCATTTTTGGTTTTATACTGAAAAACAATTGGACCACTATCCATAAACTCATCCATTTTATGGAGCGTAAACCCAAGTTCTTTTTCATCATTTAAAATTCCCCAAACAATCGGGTGCATACCACGAAAACGGGGCAACAAAGCGTAGTGAATGTTTAAAAAATCTTTACGCGCCAAATCTTCTTTTTTAATCAAAGGCGCATAGGCTGAACATAAAACTAGCGACGTATCAACATCGAAAAAACTGCTAATAAATTCATCTTCTGACCTTTTTTTAATTGCGTTTGGCGTGTTAGTGTGAATATAGATTTTTTGAACATAATTTTGCATTCCAGCATAAATCGAGCTTAATCCCTTATTGTCGCCGGCGAGAATTATTGACTGTAGTTTCATTATTTTTTTGCGAAGAAGATTATGCCATTTTGATCAAGTAATTGCTGGTATTGAACATTATTAAAATATCCAGTTTTTATTAAATTTTGGATAATTTTTCTGCTTTCAACTTGATTAGTAATCAGTGATTCATCTTTGAAACCTTTAATAAAATCAGAAAATTTTTCTTCCGAGTAAAAGAACGGTGATTCTCTGCTGATCGAAATATAATCAAAATTACCACCATTTTGCTTTTGCATAATTTGAAAATTATCAAAAACAAATTGTACATCTAAATTATCTCTCTCTAAGTGAGCATATGGAAAAATCGCACGAAAATCCATAATTACATTGATCTTTTTATCTGGATGATCTTTCGGATCGAGAATCAATTTTTTAATCGCTTCAGACACAACAATTTTAGAAATTATATCAGGATTTCTTAGCAGGTGAAAATATTTTAAATTCGAATAAAATCCTGCATAAATATTTTGGAAACTAAGCAAAATGTTAACCACAACAATCCCTACAGCAGCAAACTCTCCTATCCTTCCCCATTTTTCCAAAACTAGAATTAAAACTATCATCAAATACATCACCACTAAAACATAGTTGATAATGTACAAAGATCCCATCGCCATTATTTTTGCTAATAATGACAAGCACACAATCAACCAAATTGAGATCAGAGCTAAATCTTTTCGTTTTTTTTCTTTACTAAAAATGTTAGGCAACGCTATCAAAAATAAGCCAAAAGCGATATAAAAATTGATATATCCAACTTCAATAACATCACGGAAAGTTTGGTAAAAATTATCCTGTAACGCCAAATGGGAATTATATTTCAAAGATTCGACATAATTGAAAAAATACTTTGGTCTAAAAGGTGATAAAAATAACGAAGGGTTACTAAACAAAACAGTAAAGAGCAAAAACCAAGCGCTAAAATAGCCAGCCTTTTTTGCATTTTCTTTGTTAAAACGCCATTGCAAACGGCTAGCCATAATTAATCCAATCAGCGGCATAATCAGCACACCATTTAATTTACAACCGGCACAAAGTCCGGCGGCCAAAGCAATCTGTTTTAAATCTTTTGCGTCGTAAGTTTCTTTGCGAATCGTCAAATAAAAAGCTAAGGAAGAAAAACACATTACTGGTGCAACTGTGCTGAAGCGTAATCCAAAATGGCTAAACGCAGGAAAACATAGAAGCAAAAACATCGCAACAACTTTTAGAAATTCGTTTTTGCTGTAGGTACAAAGAATTTTATAAGTAAAAAACGCTGCACCAAAAACACAAAACATCGATACCATTCGCGGCAAAACAATCAGCGGAACATAAAAATCAGTCAAGACTGCCAAGAGATAAAACGGATAAGTCAAAATTCCGTTCACAATCCAGAAGATCCAACCATATCCATAATCATTGAGTTTCAACAAACCGTCAAAATGAAAGGCTGAAATATCTCGATGAATATTCCTTAATGTGGTGTGAAAAGCTAAATCATCAACTTCACGCAAATGAAGCAGAGCAAAAGAATCAGAAAAAATGAAATTCTCACAAAATAACAAAACGAACAGCAGAAACATCAAAACCAAAAATATTTTCGGCAATTCTATATCAAAAAAACTTTTGAAATTCACATACGTTTTCATTTTGTTTTAAAAATTTTTCTTAAGAGCAAGTATTTCAAGGTCGTACATAAATATTTTTGAAGCCAATCTACCTTTTTTAGTAAGAGTTATTTTTTCACCATCAACCAAAATAGCACCAGCACGCTGATGTTCGGCGATTCTTTTTTCTAATATAGTATCATTAATCAGCATTTTTCTAAGCTCATCTTTCGAGAGCGAACCATCAGCACTTTCTTGCAGATAGACCAACATATAAACCGACAAAGATCTATCAACCATCGTTGGCACAAGAATTGCATAAATTGCCAAACCTAAAATCATTGTAACCGCAGCAGAAAAAGTTACAAAAACGTCATTTTTTAGAACTAAAATATAAATTAACGATCCAATCAAACATGAAACCAGTATATCTATAATACATGCTTTTAGAACCACTTCTGGTTTTAGAATTCTAAAATGAACTACATGGACAACTGGAAATACTAAAAGAATCAGTAAGCATGCCAAGAAATAGTGAATAAATTTTTCTGTCATTTTTGTAAAATTTGTTAGTTGCTGTTAATCTGCAGCACGTAGTTATTAATTCTAGAACAAGACTCTAACTTTTTTATTTCAGAAACCATTTTTCTTTCTGGAAAATTTTCCTGCCAATATTTTTCGAAACCACTTTTTACAAAATTAATGGGTTTCTGGTAATTATATCCATCAGAATTATACTTAACCGAAACCTCATCAATGCTAAATAAAAGTTTTAGATTTTTCTTTTGAGATAACACCTCAATTGCCGGAAGACTTAAATAACCACTTTGATTAAACATTTCTTGCCTAGAACTGAAGTAACGTTGTCGTAAAAAATCAACATCAACGAAGCTATTATTGTTTCCAGTAAACACAGATATTACCGAAAAAATATAAGCATCTGGCTTCTGATTTGAGATAATCTCATCAATACAAACCGTATTTTTAGGGCTATCCTTTATTAAATCTGACACATCATGTCGAAAGCCATAATCAGTTTTTAATAAATAGTAAGTAGTAGATAAATTTCCTACAATAGCTGCAACAATAGCAACATAAAAAGCGAGTTTTCTTACTTTTGAGAAATCATCCATCTCAAGATAAAGCAACATCGATAGAAGTAGCGGGAAATAAGTCAGATGATACCAAGGATAATTGGCATAACCAGTAGCAATAAATCCCTGAATTATAAAGGCACATACAGTTGTAACAATAAGTATTGCAATATTTTTTGCCTTATTTGCGGTAATTAGAAATGCCAAAATAACGAAACATAAACTTAGTGGCGAGATCAAATTATAGATAATCTCAGAATAAGAATCCCTTACATAAAAATGACAAATCGATTCCCAACATTGTGGATTTTTTGATATTACAAATAACGCTCCGATCCTCGGTAAAATATTAAAATCACCATTACCCACCGCTTTTAGCGATTCTCGAGTTTCGTTAAAATAAATTAGAAAAGAAAAGTTAGCCAAAATCAAACCAGCTCCAATACATGGAACTGCTATTTTAGAGAGTTTTAAAATTCTATCCGCGATAAATCTCAAAGAAAAATTATCACTACTCAAAACAACAATTCTGAATAAAGAAAGTAATAGCAGAACTGCCAAAGAATGCATTTTTAAACCAGCAGAAATTCCTGCTACAAGCCAAGTTAATTTTTTTCCTTATCCTCAGAATCAGACAAAAAATAAAGACAAGACGAAAAAAGACAAAGTTGTATATACTCAGGCGTAATCGCTTTACCTCCAAAAAAAGATACCGGAGATGAAAGGATCAAAAGTGTTATCAACAGAACTGAAGCTGGAGAAGGATTATTTCTTGCCTGTGCAGTTTTGTAAAAAATTATGATTGATACCAGATAAAGAGAGGAAATAAACAAACGTAACACGATTCTTCCGAAAGCTAAATCTGCATATCCGAATAACTTTAAAAAAATATGTCCAAATATCCAATATAACGGACTAAAAGCCTGATAAAGCTTTGTTTGATTCAAGAATCCAGAATTCATATAGCCAGAATGCCACATCTCGTCATAGTTAAAAACATCAATTGTGAAGTAAGGCATCCTAATAACAAAATATACCGCGAATAACATCAGAGCTATTAACGAAAATTTTTTGCTTTGAAACTTTTTCAGAATTTGATTAAAGTAGATCATATTTCTTCTAATGAATATTGACCTTCACAGCATAATTACTGATTCCATAGCATGGCTTTAACTCTTCTATCTCAGAAACCACCTTCCCTTGCGGAAAATTTTGCTGCCAATGTTTTTCAAAGCCACTCTTCACTAAATTAATACGTTTCTGATAATCGTATCCAGCTTTGTTATATTTTGCCGAAACTTCATCGATGCTAAAAATTAGTTTTATATTTTTCTTTTTTGCCAGTTCCTGCATCGATTCTGGGAATAATTTTCCGTCATAATTAAACATTTTTGGTGTCGAGCTAAAATGAGTTTGTCTTAAGAAATCAATATCGACAAAACTACTCTCGTGACCGTTAAACAATGAAATCACAGCGAAAATATAAGCATCTGGTTTTTCATCAGAAATGATTTGATCGATACAAGCCGTATTTCTGGCGCTATTATCAATTAGTTCTGATGCGTTTTCTCTAAAACTATAATCAGTTCTGATCATATAAATCGTAGTCGAAAGATTTCCGATAATTGCCGCAATAATTGCACCATAAAATGCCGATTTTCTCAATTTGGAAAAGTCAGCAATTTCAAGATGCAACAACATCGATAAAAATAACGGGAAGTAGGTAAGATGATACCACGGATAATTGGTATATCCGGTCGCAAGAAATGCTTGAACGGTAAAGAAGCAAACAATTAACAGAACCAATATCGCGATATTTTTTGCTTTATTTGCGGCTATTACAAAAGCGGCTACAAAGAAAACCAAACTCCACGGAGAGATCAAATTATAAAGCAGCTGCGAGTAAGAATCTTTAACATAGTAAGGACAGATCGATTCCCAACATTCTGGATCTTGCGAGCCTTTAAACAAAACGCCCAATCTTGATAAAATATCATGATCACCACTACTTACAGTTTGAAGGGATTTTAGACTTTCGTTGAAATAAAATATAAACGAGAAGTTTGCCAAAGCCAAACCATAAATCGCAAACGGAATAGCTATTTTAGAAACTTCGCAGCCTTTATTAAAAAATGATTTCCATGAAAAATTATTGCTCAAAACGATGATTCTAAACAAGAAAAGAAACGGCAGAACCGCTAAAGAGTGCATTTTCAAACCAGCAGAAATTCCCGCTACAAACCACACCAACTTTTTTTCATCATTTTGCGATTGCGATAAATGATAAAGACAAATCGAAAATAACAGAAGTTGTAAATATTCCGGAGTTATCGCCTTGCCACCAAAAAAAGATATCGGTGCAAAAAGAATTAGTAGCATTATCAGGAATATTCCTTTCTGACTCTGATAATTTTGTCTTTCAGCAGTTCTATAAAATGTCAGCAACGCTAAAAACTGGAATGATATAAAGGTTAGTCGCAAAACCATTTTACCAAAAGTAATGTCTGAGTTGCCGATTATCCTCAAAACCAAATGCCCTAAAATCCAATATAGTGGGCTAAATGCTTGATAAAGCTTAGTCTGTTTCAGCAAACTACTATCCATACGACCAGAATGGCAATGCTCGTCATAGTTAAATACATCGATAGTAAAGTAGCTGAATCTGATCAAAAAATATACCGTAAACAAAGCAAAAATTGCCCACGACATTTTTCTGTTTTGTGGAGATTCAAAAAAAACTTTTAGGAATTGCATATTGGGTAGTTTTTGGTGCTTATGAAGAGATTTTTTTTAACAGAATTATATCATTTTTATCAAAAATATTTTGGTAAGAACTGCCATTGATCTTTCCAGTTGCGAGAAGATTTTTGATTAATTTTCGATTCTCGAATCGATCTGCAACGATTGCTTCGTAGTTTAAATAATCGACTCCATTCATTTGTGTTACAGCAATTTCAAATTCAGAATCAGACAAAAAATAAATCGTGCCGCGATCCAAAACTATGTAATCGAAATTGATTTCTAGTTCTTGCATACCGAGTAAATTTCTTGCCGTGGTAAAGTGAATTTCAACATTGTCATTCGCCAAGTTTGAGTGAGGAAACACAGCTAACGAATCCATAAAAACTTTTGGTGTAGTTGCTTTTTGATCAAACGATTCAATCAAATTTCTCATCTCATCAATAGCAGAAATTTTTGCTGTGATTTTGTCACTTTTGGCAATGTAAAAAAACTTCAATGGCGAATATAATCCCAACGCAATATTGTGCCAATTAAGAATAATACTCAAAGCCAGAAGCAACACGGCTAGAAGGTTGCCAATCTTACCAAAACCATCAAAAGCAATAACCGAAAATACCGCCAAAAAAGCAACTACGGTAAAATAATTTACCATATATTCCTTTCCCATCATCATAAATTCAGCTAACAAGGCAGAGCAAACTATTAGCCACACCACAATAAAAATCAGATCACGCTTTTTGTTATTTTTTGAAAAAAAAGGCAGAGCTACAAAAGCAACTGCTATTACTAAATTAACATAACCAACTTCAATAAAACCGCTCAAATTATCGATAAAATCATCCTGCCAACCCATGTGAGAGTTGTATTGCAGAGAATCAATAAATTTAAAAAGATATTTAGGTTTAAATGGAGCGATCAGCAACATCGGATTGCTAAAAACTACGACAAACAACAACAGCCAAGAAATAAAAATCGTTGCTTTGATAAAGTTTTCTTTGGTGAAACTCCATTGCAATCGATTCAACATTATAATGCCTACAACTGGTAAAATCATTAAACCATTCAGCTTGGTTCCCGCACAAAGCCCAGCTGCTAACGCGATATTTTTGAGGTCTTTTTTGTCGTAAGTTTCTTTACTAATTGCCAGATAGAAAGTCAGAGCTGAAAAAAACATCACTTGCGCCGTGGTACGAAAATAAAGACCAAAACTACCAAAAGCCGGAAATGACAACAAAAGCAAAATCGCAATAAATTTCAGAAATTCATTTTTGGAATAAATCGAAAGTGATTTATAAACCAATATCGTTGTACCAATCACAAAGGCCAAAGACAACATGCGCGGCAAAATAATCAGCGGCATAAAAAAACCACTTAACTGCGCAATCAAATAAAACGGATAAGTCAGAACAGAAAAAATAATCCAGAAACTCCAACCATAGCCGTAATAGTTCATGCGAAAAATTCGGTCTAAGTGAAAGCTTGAAAAATCTTGATGAATTTCACGAAGAATCGCCTGAAAGGCTAGATCATCAATCTCACGTAGCTGTAAGGCAGAAAAGCTTTGCGACAAAACAAAGTTCTCAACAAATAATATTAAAAAAAACAGCGTCGATATAAGTGATAAAGACTTTTGCCAAATATCCATTTCGGCAAAAGTCTTAGGAAGGGATTTAGCAAAATTGATTGTGGTGGAAATCATTAGGTTTTTTCAATGTTTCTTTTAAGTTCAAAAATGTAAGTAAAAGTTCTTTTGATTAGTTTGATTCTGGTCTTCCAAGATCCGCCGCCCTTGGCTTCGCCGTGAAGTCTTTTGGCGAAATCAACGGCAATTTCTTTGATTTTTAGATCGTGTTTTTTTGCCATATAAAGCACAAAAAGGTCGAGAGAAAAATCATGGGGTGCTTTATTTTTGACAAATTTTTCGTAAAAATTGCGTGAGAAAATTTTTGGCTGAGCGTTGATGTCATCCAAATAAGTTTTAAGCGCCAAGCTTGCAATTATTTGCATTCCGAAGGTGAATAAAGCTTCGAGTAAGGCACGATTTTTGCGTTTGCCTTTGATGAAAATTTCATCACCCGAAAACAAATCGAAACCTTTGATTACGTCCGCTGGATCAGTTTGCATATCAGCGTGAGTCCAAGCCAGAACGTTACCAGTTGCAGCTTCAAGACCGGATAAAATTCCAAATCCGTAACCTTGGTTTTTGACAACTTTGACCAATTTAAAAATTCCGCCCTGCTCTTTTGCTAATTCAGCAGCGAAAACATTAGCCGAATTGTCGGTTGAACCGTTATTTACTAAAAGCACTTCAATGTTTTTGCGCTCGCCTACGGCTTTTTTGAATGCCGAAATAATTAAGGGAATATTTTTTTCCTCGTTGTAACACGGAACAGAAATCGACAATTTTTTGCCAAATTCTGCTTCATAAAATCCGCGCCAATATTTGATGGTTTTTTCGTAATTTTCGTATTCTAGCGGAGTACCCCAACACAAGTATTTATCAACTTCGAAGACCTTAACTTTTAAACCATTCTTCACACAATATTTCATCACTTGATCTGCATAAAATTCGTTATTTATGCGATCATTTTGCGCGATCATTTCTTCAGCGTTGCTCACAAAATCGGCGCCTTTTTTAAACCAAAATGCCGAAACAATCGCATGATCTTTAATCGGATTTTCACTAACTGGAACTTTTACCGAAACGCCAGAAACATTGCCAGCAGAGTCAGCATTAACCCAACCATAAGCTTTAGGATTTTCCAAAACCGCTTCATTGCCACGGAAAGTAAAAATCAAAACGTCAGCAGATTTTTTTGCTTCCAAGAATTTTTTTTCATCGAAAGCAATGCCGTTATCGCATCCGGCGATTAACAATTCTTGATCATTATTAATCTGCTCTTTCGCCAATAAACACGTGCTTGCTTGCCCTTCAGTTAATTCTGCAATTGTAATGAATTTTGTTGCTGGAAAAAATTCTTTGATCTTCTCTTCCACACCATCTTTTTTGTGAAAATCGCGATCGACATAAATTATATTCGCGCCAGAAACTTGAGGTAAATCAAGCGTCGCCGCTACCACCATCGGGATTTTTTTTCCTGATCTTCGGTCAGTAACTAAAATTACTGGTTTGTGATCTTTGTAACCTTCTTTCGCGAAGCGACTTCCCGCGCCCGCCATTGGAATTAGAATGTTCATAATTTAAAATTTACCATGTCATGTTGAGTGAAACGAAACATCTCTTGAGTAAAACTCCAGAGATCCTTCGCTGAGGCTCAGGATGACAATTGTTATAAAAAGTTAGTTCTTAAAATTTTTTACCTGATCCAACCAAAATTCGTAATCACGTAAATCTTCCGGAGTGCCCCATTGGCAGAAATAATCGACTTTGTTGTGCACGTAAATTTTCAAATTATCGCGCAACATTAGCTGATAAACCAAACTGACATAATATTCGCTGTTCAAGCTCAAATCCTCGTCGAGCGCCATTTGGAAATATTTTTTCAAAGTTGCGCCATCTTTAAAAAAATAGACTCCCGGTGAATGTAATCCTTTAGTTTTGTCTTCTTCGAATGAAAATTTTTCACGAATTTCGAGCAAGAAATTATTCTCATCAACACGACATCCGGCGTAAAAATTATTTTTCGGCAAAAGGTTAGGATGAAAGCCAGAGTAGCACGGAACTGATCCGTCAATTTCTGGTTTTAGCACCGATTTTTTAAAATCTGCGTAATCCCAACGCATGTAATAATCGCAGTAACTAATCAAAACCGGTTCGGAATTATCGATTTTATCGAAAATTTTCGACACCGCATAAACCGGCCCGCGCTTGTGATTTTCAATGGCGAAGACTTCCGAATTGGGCTTAATTCTTTTGAGTTCAGCAACAATATTGGTATCGCGAACATGTTCATCGCGACAGATAAAAACAAACTCATCTTCGGGCGAAAACATATTAACAACCCACTCGATAATTGGTTTGCCGTGAACTTTAATCAAAGGCTTTGGATCTTTGTAACCAGCTGCTACAAAGCGCGATCCCAAACCCGACATTGGAATAATTACTTTCATTTTTTTGCAACCTCTTTGCGATATTTTTCACTTTCCATATTGGCGACAAAATCGACATTTTCTTGTGCGATAAAAACTGGATCCAACCCAGATTGGCCAACACTTCTTAAGATGTAGGAATATGCAGCAAAAATGTGTTTGGCAACTTCACTTTGAGCAAATTCTTCGGAAATTCCGAAGACAATTTGATCAGGAAATAACACATTTTGACGCATAAAACTGTTCGAGAAAATCTGTGCTTCATCAAATTTAAATGAAGGAACTTTTAAGAAATTTTGTACTTTTTGCGTTACTTCTTCATGCAACGCCAAAGTTTCCTTAACATCGTTTCCGGCAACAATCAAACCGTGATTTTTCAAGAAAATAATTTGGGCGTGACGATTTTGTTTTAAACCTTCAAAAACTCCTTCAGTAACCTGCCAACCCGGATTTTTATATTCGATCCACAACATCTGCGGAAATAATTCGCGAGCAATTTTTTCGCCCTGCTCTGCACAATTCAAAATTCCAGCATACAAACTATGACTGTGCACAACATAAGTGAAAGGCAACAGCGAATGGAAACCGGTTTCCATTGATGGGCGAAGCGCGGGATAACCTTCTTTAACCAAAGTTGCCGATTTTACTGCCGCCGAAAATTTTTGATCGTCGCCATTATTTTCCACACAAAATTTATAAATCGCTTCATTAACTGCAGCGTGATTTACAAAGGCAAAACCATCATTTTCTGTAACGTTTTTTAGCTCATAACCAGAAGCTTTGATTGCCATCAAGTCGTGGGAAATTTTTACCGAAATATTTCCGCCGCCACCTTGGACATAATCCAAACGAGCGCCAATTTCACGCGATAAAAAAACTAGATCAGCGATTTTTTGTTTCATTTAACCAACTCAGTTTGAATTACATAATAAGCGACAAATAGCTGCACGAAGCCGTTAAGATTATCCATCCATTTTGGTTCTTGCAGATTGATTTCGTCAAACTCTTCACCAAGCAAATTATCGCCGCAGACAGCAATTTCTTCGCTTGTCGCTTTGCCACTAACTTTGATGAACTGCTCATCATTTTGACAGAATTGGTGTTCCACTTTTAGATTTGGCAATGTTGCAACTGTTTCAACCAAAGGCTCGATATCGATATTGTTATTGCAGGAAATTTTCAGATCGAGAGTAACTTGTTCATTCTTATCGCCGCAATTCTTGATTGGATTGGTTGGAATCAATTCAATTTTTACGTCAGCGTATTTTTCTTGTGACAAAATAAATTTTTCCGAATCTTCGTCACGCTGTTTCAAAAGCTCCAGAACCTTCTCTTTGCTGTATCCACGCTTTTCATGATCGCGAATTATTTTCCAATGAATCTGTAATTGTTTTTCCGGTTTGATGAAAATTTTAACATCAAAAAGTTTACGAACTGACTCAACGTAAAGGCTGTGCAAACCTTCAAATATCACGATTTTCTTAGCTTCGATATTTTTTGGCTCGGTAAATTTTCCGTTAGAATGATCGTAAATTCGACGTGAAATTTTCTGACCATTTTTAAGTGCTGCTAAAAACGAAGCTTCGCCGTGAAGTCGGTTAGCACATGGATTTAGATGCGTAAATTCTTGCCATTTTTCGTGACCTCTTTCCCATTTGTGAGTGTCATCACCGCATAAAGTTGTGACGTTATTAGCGCCGAAAATATTGGTACAAGCAGAAACCAAAGTAGTTTTACCAACACCAGAATCGCCAGAAATTCCGATCAAATAAGGTTTGGAAACCAATTTATGTTTTAAGTAATTGGCAATTCCGCTGCGATAAATCCAAAAGCAGTTCAGCAATAACGAAACTTGCAAAAGCGTAAAACTTAAATTTACCAACTTGTCAGCATTTAAATTGTGATCGATCAGGATTTGATAAAAGTTCGGCAAAGCAGCAATATCAGGTGCAGAAAGTTGGAAAACTTTTAAATAATCAGAATCTTTAACGACTAAAAAATAAGCGAAATAAGAGAGTTGAAGTACGAAAAATAAAGATTTCGGAGCATCATTTTGTTTGATGTAAAAATATGCCAAGAACGGGATAACCCAATAATACCAACCTTGCATCGGCGGAATGAACAAGTTGAAAGCACCAAAAGCGAAACCCAAAAACATGATAAAAATATCACGGTTATAACCTTTGATGCTGACGGCTTTGACCAATAAAACGAAGTAAATTGCCGGCACAAAATAAAATAACTTGTCGGCGTGATAAGGATAAAACATGTCAAAAACTTGGCTTTGTTTACTGTTAAGCAAAACCATATGTAAGAAGCCTTCCGAGAATAAATACGGCAAATTAATCAGGCAAAAAACCGCGACCAAAGAAACAACACAAATGGCAAATTTTTTGGCACCAATTTTTTTAGAAAATAAGTAAATCAGGAAGAAAGGAACTGCGAGTATAATGTTGGTTTTGCAAGCAACTGCAGCAGCTAGAGAAACTGAGGCTGAAATAAACTTCTCTTTGAACAAAAGATACAAAGACAACAACAAAACCGCGATCGGAATAACATCAAGCTGACCGTGAATATAGCTGATGTAGATCAAAACCGGCGACAACCAGTAAAACAAAATGATTTTCTGAGTTCTGTTTTTCAGCCAGCGCGCCAGAACTAATAAAATTAACAAATCAGCGGCAAGTACCGTAATTCTTAAAGCTAGAATACTAATAAATGGCGCAAAAATGGCTGAGTTTTTAATCGCAAAAAACATCAAATAATAAGGCAACGCTACCAACCATAACATCAAAGTTGGATAAGGAAAAACATCTGTCTTGCCAGCTTGGAAGAAATAATCGTAAGGGTTGGCCGCGAAATTGTTTTCGCTGTAAAAATTAACGAATGGTAAAAAAAGATCAGTCAAAAAAGTTGAGGCGAAAAACAATGCCAAAGCAACCTTAGCTACCAATCCAAACCAAAATAATTTCGATTTAGTAATTTCAGAAACTACTTCTGATTTTACTATTCTAGCGCAAAAACATCTCATATTTTTAAGAAATATTTGTTACCTGATAAGCTTTAATACCAAGTGCTTGAGCACCTTTTATATCTTTTTCAAAATTGTCGCCAATCATGATCACATCTTGCGGCTCAAGATTCAATTTTTTTAATGCTGTACGAAACATTAATTCATTTGGTTTCTCAATTCCGACTTCTTCGGAAGTGACCAAATATTTTACGTAATTTGTAATTTGTAATTTTTGCAATTTTTTTACCTGAGTTATCGCCAACATGTCAGTTACAACACAAACGTCTAGGCCTTTATTTTTGCACAATTCGAGGAAATTTTTGGCGTCATCTTCCAACTTCATCACATCAATTAAACTGTTCCAATAAAGCTCATCCAGCAGCATCGCTTTAACGTAGGAATCATCATCTTGCATTTCTTCTAGCAAATGTTGGAAAGCCAGAAAGCGCGAACGACAAGCGCCCTGACCTTTCAAACTTTTAACTACCGCATCGCGTTTATTTTTATATTTTGTAAGGAAGGTCGCCAGATCAGTTTTGTCAGCAAAAAATTTATCGTAACAAATTTTAATAGCGTGCTGATGCGAAGACTCGTAGTTGTAGAGCGTATCGTCTAAATCGATTAAAACCGCTTTGACATTAGTTAAGTCAATTTCAGGGAATTTTATGATAGCCATAGATCAGGATTTTTGGTACAAACTGCGTCGATAAATTTAGTGCCGATTTGTTTTTTAAATTCGGCGATGCGATCAACAGAATGTTTTTGTAATTCAGGAGAAACAAGACAGATCTTGAATCCAGCTGCTTTTAACTTTTGGTAAGAATCATCTTCCAAAGGCAATTTGGTAAAGCAATCAACCCAAACCCATTTAGATTTACCAGCAAATTTCAAAGCATATTCAATTGGTTCTTCTTCAGAAAATCTAACTGCTAAATTATCGGCTGAAAAACCTTGAACTGAGCCACTTGCCGCTAGTTTAGAATATTTAACAAAATATGGCATTGAAAGATCGAGAAAGAACCAATTTTTGATTTTAAATTGATTCATAAGTTCAATTAGTTTCTCTTCCACGCCTTCGGTTTTGACGTTTAAGATCAACTCTCCCGAGCAGCTATAATGTTTCAAAAATTCGCTGAATTTTTCTGGTTTCGGCTCAAGGTGATGCGAAAAAGGATCATGATGCAAAACCAAATCATTATCGTGATACCTTATGTCTAGCTCGATGCCGAAGTTTTTTGGCACGTTTTTTAACTGCGCAATCGTGTTAATGCGGTGTGCAATGATCTGCAAATTTTCCATTTTTAGAAAAATAAAATGACTGAGAAGAAAGAATATTCAGGATTTATCGAACTTTTTTTTGAAAAAAAAGCAGAATATCACCAAGGCGCAACTAAGTTAAACTGTGCTCGCCAAGGCATAAATTATATTATCAAAGCACGAAATTATAAAAAGGTTTTTCTGCCGTTTTATATCTGTAAAACCGTTTATGATGCGCTGGATGTTGAGTATGAATTTTACTATTTGAACGAAGATTTTTCGCCAAAAATTGCGCCAGAAAAAATTACCAAAAACTCTGCAATAATTTATCCCAACTACTTCGGAACCAATGATGATAAGGTTTTGAAAGTTTTGTCAAAATACAAAAATGTTATCGTCGATAACACTCAGGCATTTTTCCAAAAAATTAAAAATTGCGATGTGGTTTATTCGCCAAGAAAATTTTTCTGGGTTTCTGACGGCGCTTATGTGTTATGCGACAAAAAATTAAATCTCGAATTGCCTCAAGATTTTTCTTACCAACGCATGTTGCCTCTGCTGAAAAGAATCGAACTTGGATCAAATGCAACTTACGCTGATGCTCTGCACAATGAAGATGATATTACTGAATCGAAAATGCTCAAAATGTCAGAGCTGACCGATCAAATTTTACAATCGATCGACTATGCCAAAATGGCAAAAATCAGAAGAGAAAATTTTGCTTATCTGCACAAAAAATTGGGCGGACTTAATCAGTTAGAAATTATTCTCAGCAAAGATGAAGTGCCGATGACCTATCCTTTTTTGATCAAAATTGATAAGCTTCGCGGTCAATTAATTGCCAATAAAATTTACGTTCCGCAATGGTGGAAAGATGCGATTCCTTACGTTACCGCCGATTCTTTTGAAAATTATTTGTCGAATTATTTAACACCGCTACCGATTGATCATCGTTACAACAGAAGCGATCTAGACTTTATCGCTGAAGTGGTTTTGAAAACTATTTCTTAAAAACCAAAAATTTTACGCCAACAAAATTGGTGCAAGTTGTCACGCCGATAATCAGGAAATTGGCGAGCTCAGGTGATAGATGAAAAAAATCGACTAAAATTTTTAGACAGCCCATTCCGATAAAAAGTGAAATCAAATAGACCAAAAAATATTTTACGATGATGTCTTTGTGGCTTTTGTCTGTTGCTTCAAACGTCCAACTTTTGTTGCAAAAAAACCCGACAACTACGCCAGAAAAAAATCCCAAAGCTGATGACGCCATATAATATAGCGAGAAATAATGCAGTGCTATAAAAAAGACGCCGTAGCTTACCGCTGTAGATATCAACCCAACAACGATGAATCGCAAAAATTGCTGTTTCATTATTCTACCGTAACTGATTTGGCTAGATTTCTTGGCTGATCAACATCGTTTCCTTTAAACAAAGCAACATAGTAAGCCAATAATTGCGTTGATACAACTGGTAGCAAAGCTTCTTGGATAATGCCAGAAAGCTCTGGAATTTCGATTGATTTATCGGCCATTTTAGCAAATTGCGCGACACCTTTTTTGTCCGAAATAAAAACAATTTTACCGCCACGAGCATTGACTTCTTCAGCGTTAGACAAAATTTTCTCAAACAAATTATTGCTTGGCGCAATCACAATTACCGGCATTTTTTTGTCGATTAACGCGATTGTTCCGTGTTTTAATTCTCCCGCCGCAATTCCTTGTGCGTCAATGTAGGAAAGCTCGCGCAGCTTCAAAGCCGCTTCAAAAGATGTAACCTGTGAAATGCCGCGACCGATGTACAGCATGTGATGAGCTTTGGCCAAAGAGCGCGCCACTTTTTTGATATTTTTAATATTTTCTTCGTCAAAGAAATGATTCATCTTCGCGCCCGCTTCAACGATTTGAGCGATCAATTCGAGTTTTTCTTTTTGTAAAACTTTGCCCTTTAAGAAACCAAGCTCAATTGCAAAAAGCGATAACACCGCGATTTGCGCAGTATAAGCTTTAGTCGAAGCAACACCAATTTCTGGGCCAGCAATTGTACGAATTACCGCATCAGATAATTGCGCCATGCTGCTGTGCGCAACGTTGACGATTGAAAGAATTTTTTGTCCTTTTGATTTGGCATATTTTAACGCCGCAATTGTGTCAGCAGTTTCTCCTGATTGCGAAATGAAAACCATCAAATTGTCTGATCTAAAAGGATGAGAGCGATAACGGAACTCAGAAGCGATATCGACTTCAACTTCCACGCCAGCGATTTCTTCGATCAAATATTTAGCACATTGACCAGCATAATAAGAAGTCCCACAAGCAACGATCGTCAATTTATTAATTTTCTTCAGATCAAACGGAAAGTTCGGCAAATGGGTTGAACCATTATCAATATTGACGTAAGCCTGAATTGTTTCTTCCAGAACTCGTGGCTGCTCGAAAATTTCTTTGAGCATAAAATGATCGAAACCATCTTTAGAAATCTTGTTATTTTCAGCTTCCATCACTTTGATTTTCTTCTTCAATTTTTTGCCTTTGGTGTCAAAAATTTCGTAAGAATTTGCCGCTACAATTCCAAATTCACCATCTTCCAAAACGATTATTTGATTGGTGTAAGCGCTTAAAGCATAATAATCAGAAGCAATGTAATTTTCTTTTTCGCCAATTCCCAAAATCAACGGCGAACCTTTTTTAGCGAAAGCGATTACATCTTCGCGACCTTTAAAAATTACTGCCAAAGCCAATGTTCCGTGAATTTCTTCCAAAGCCGCTGAGAGCGATTTTTTGATGTCTGCGGTTTTTTGGTAATGATATTCAATCAAGTGCGGCACAACTTCGGTGTCGGTTTGGCTTAAAAATTTTACACCGTTTTTTTGTAACTTCGTTTTAAGTTCTTGATAATTTTCGATGATACCGTTGTGAACAACACAAACAGTTGATGAAGCGTGTGGATGGGCGTTTTGCTTGCTTGGACGACCATGAGTTGCCCAACGCGTGTGACCAATTCCGATCACTGATTTTGTCGGATTTTCTTTCAACGCCGCTTCTAGATTAGCGATTTTTCCTTCTTCTTTGACAGTTTTAAAACGACCATTTTCAAGCACAGCGATTCCGGCAGAATCATAGCCGCGATATTCTAATTTCTTAAGTCCGTCAACAATTTTGGACACAACATTTTTACTGCTGACAACACCAACAATTCCACACATTTTGATCGAAATTTGATTTTTAAAGATGGGTCGAAAGACCAGCTGAATCAGCAATTTGTAAAGCTAGGTCAGCAAAGTAAATAGTAATCTTTTGAAATATCGAAATCGCCCTCTAACAAAAGTTGCAAGTGATAAAAACCACAATAATTTTTAATATATAATTTGTGCAATTCGTGGACCACAATCTATCTATAATTTTCTTCTGAATGGCTCGTAAAGCTTTATCAACCCTTATTATATTGCTTTGCTGCTTTTTTGCACCAACGAAGGTTTTTGCTCAAGATATTGCAAAAACCGCCATCAAAAAAATTGAGTTTTCCGACAAAAATAATCTCGAAATCACTCTTTCAAAACGTTCTACTTTCAAAGCTTTTACTTTAAAAAATCCTGATCGTTTGGTTGTCGATATTGACAATGCAGGATTCGATCAGGAGCTTCCACAATCTGATTTTCCGGACTTCATCAAAACATCACGCAATGGCATACAAAAAAATTCGCTGCGTTTAGTTTTCGATTTAACCAAGCAAATTGCTGTTAACAAAACTTCATTCCAAAAATTAAAAAATCAGGAATTTGGCAAAATAATTGTCGAATTAGACGGAGTTGAAAAAGCTGCCAAAAAATCAGCAAATAAAGAAAGCCAATATCGTTTAACTAGTGATGAGAAACCCAAACCAAAAATTATTATCAGCAAAACTCCTATTATTGTAATTGACGCTGGACATGGTGGCAAAGATCCTGGAACTATTGGTGATTACGCCAGAACTAAAGAAAAAAATCTGACTCTTGCTTACGCCAAAGAGCTGAAAAAAAGTTTAGAAAATACTAAGAATTATAAAGTTTTTTTAACACGTGACGACGATTTTTTTATTCCACTTCATCAAAGAGTTGAAAAGGCGCGCAAACTAAAAGCTGATCTCTTTATTTCACTTCACGCCAACTCAATTTCTGAACCTTCAACTTCAGGATTTTCAATTTATACCTTGTCAAAAAAGTCTTCCGATAAACAAGCCGAAATGCTGGCACAAAAAGAAAACCGAGTTGATATTATCGCCGGCGTAAATTTCGCCGGAGCCAGTCAGGACATCATGAAAACTCTAATTGACTTATCGCAGCGCGACAGTATGAATAGCTCATCGCGCTTCGCTAATATTGTCATCAAATCTGTCAAAAATACTGACGTAAAAATTCTGCAAAATACCCACAGATTTGCCGGATTTGCAGTTTTGACAGCACCGGACATGTCTTCTGTTTTGATCGAACTTGGATATTTATCGAACAAACAAGAAGAAAAGCAGCTCAACAACTTAATTTACAAAAGAAAACTCGTCGCCAGCGTAACTGATGCGATCGATGAATTTTTTCATAAAAATTTAAAACCGACTTCAAACAGCTCGAAACATGAATAAAACCGTTAATACATTAGTTGCTGCCATTTTACTTTTACTTTTAATCTGCAGCACTTTCGGATTTTTTATCTTCAAGAAATATAGCGAAAATCTTCCTGATTACGAGCAGCTAAAAAGTTACACACCTTCAATCACAACGCGTCTTTACGCTGCTGACGGTTCTTTGCTTTCAGAATTTTCGAAAGAAAAACGCGTTTTTGCTCCAATAGACATTATTCCAAAACATTTGATCAATGCCTTCTTAGCCGCTGAAGATGCTAACTTTTACAAACATTCTGGTATTGATCCTTTCGCGATTTTCCGCACCTCAATTAAAAACGGCTTGTCACTTCTTAAAGGTGACGAATCAGTCGGCGGTGCTTCTACCATAACTCAACAAGTTGTAAAAAACCTTTTGCTTTCACGTGAAAGAACTCTGCAACGTAAAGTTAAAGAGGCGATTTTAGCTTTCCGTATCAGCCAAACTTTTTCTAAAGATCAGATTTTAGAACTTTATTTAAACCAAATTTATCTTGGTTCCGGTGCTTATGGTGTTGCTGCAGCTGCCCAAGTTTACTTCGATAAATCAATTGATGAATTAAGCATCGAAGAAGACGCACTTCTTGCAACATTGCCGAAAGCTCCATCAAAACTTGATCCACGTAAAAATATGGAAAAAGCCAAAGCACGCAGAGATTGGGTTATTGGCCGTATGATCGAAGAAGGCTTCATCACCAAAGAAGAAGGTGAAGCGGCTATGGAAAAACCAATAGTCATCAAACAAGCTGATTCCGAAGATTTTGTAAAAGCTGAGTTTTTTTCAGATAGTGTAAAAAAAGAACTTACTGAACTTTATGGTTCTGACGACGTTTTCGAAAACGGTATCGTAGTTCGTACTTCACTCGACACCAACTTACAAAGAATTGCCGTTAAAGCTTTTGAAGCCGGAATTGAAGATTACGACCAAAAACACGGCTATCGTGGTGCACTTGGTAAAATTGATGCCAGCGGCAAATGGCAAGACGAGTTACAAAAATTCAACGTCAAAAAAATCTACAAAGACCAATGGCACAAAGCGGTTGTGATTTCACTTTCTAAAGATACTGCAACTATTGGGCTTGAAAATGGTGAACTAGGTTCAATCACTTTGAATTCTATAAAATGGGCAAGAAAACATTTAAGCACCGATTCACTTGGGCCGGTAATTAAAAAGATTGGCGAAGTTTTAAATATTGGCGATGTCATTTTAGTCGAAAAACTTGGCAAAGGTGAAGCCTACACTTTACGTCAAATTCCAGAAGTTAATGGTGCTTTCTTGGTTATGGATCCACACACCGGACGCGTTTTGGCAATGTCAGGAGGTTATGTTGATGCACCAAATCAATTCAATCGTGCGACTCAAGCTATGCGCCAACCAGGTTCAACGATGAAACCTTTCGGCTATATCGCAGCACTTGAAAATGGCATGACTCCAGCAACTGTAATTATGGATGAAGAAATTACTCTAAACCAAGGTATTGGCCTTCCACCATACAAACCAACCAACTATTCAGGCGAATTTTATGGTCCAACAACTCTACGTTCTGGTCTTGAACAATCGCGTAACGTTACAACTATCAGAATGGCTGATCAAATCGGTTTAGATAAAGTTGTCGATGTCGTTAAAAGATTTGGCGTTAATGACAATCCGCAAAAAATTTATTCATTAGTTTTGGGTTCAACTGAAACCAGCTTGATGCGTATTGTCACCGCTTACTCAATGATGGCCAACGGTGGTAAAAAAATCACACCATCCATGATCGAAAAAATTCAAGATCGTAACGGTTTAACTATTTATCGCCGCGACAAAAGAAAATGCGAAAACTGCATGGTTTCTGATGGCAACGGAAATATCGAAAAAGATATTAACTCAATCGCGATTCCTTTCCTTGAAGATACTCACGAAGAAGTTACCGATTCTGCAACTTCTTACCAAATCACTTCAATGCTACAAGGTGTTGTTGATCGCGGTACTGCAGCTCGTGCTAAATCAATTGGTAAAATCATCGCCGGAAAAACTGGCACAACTAACAGCTCTTACGACTCGTGGTTTGTTGGATTCTCGCCTGATTTAGTTGCTGGTGTCTACGTTGGTTTTGATACGCCAAAAAGCTTAGGATCGAATGAAACTGGTTCATCAGTTGCTTTGCCGATCTTTATCGACTTCATGAGACAAGCTTTAAAAGACACACCTTCAACGCCATTCCGCGTTCCAAACAATGTTAAATTCGTAAAAATTGATCGCTCAACTGGTAAATTCCCAACCAAAGCAACGCCAAAAGATCGCGTCTTCTTTGAAGCTTTTAAATTGAATGATTCTTTGAGCGATACCGACACTCCAGATAGCCCTTCAAGTGAAGATGACTTTGGCGACAAACCTTCTTCAAGCGCACCAACTGGTATCTATTAATGTCTGCTTTGATTTCACTTTTTATTGTACTGACAATCGTCATTATCGCGGTGAAATCTTTTGGCAGTGCTAATGCTTACGAGAAAATTTTGGGCTTCTATTTCATCTTCACCAATATCATCATATTGATTTTGATTAACTCGATCAGCTCTTTTGACGAGATTTTGGATATCATCATCGTTTTATTTTTACTAAAATTGGTCGCAGTTTTGTTCCTGCTCTTCAACAAAAAGAAAATTTAACATGATAATTTATCTAGCTTGGGGACTTGGTGGATTAGCGGTATTTTTATTGTTAACTTCAGCAATTGCTTTTGCCAAAGCGCGTGATGTTTTCACTATGACTCACATCGTGATGATCGCCAATTGTTACATCATTCCTTTACTGCTAATCGCTATTGAACTTGAGAAGTTTTCGTGGCTTTCTTTCGCCAAAATCATGGCACTGATTGTGCTAAATTTGGTTGTAGTAAACCTGCTGTGCCATGCCATAATTCGTCGCGCTATTTTGAATAAAGTTGATCCGAAAGCAGAAATTAGAAGATCCTAAAACTTCCCACCAAAACTCACAAAACCTAAGTAAGCATTTGTAGCACTTTTGACATTATTCGGTTGTTGCTGCGCTATTAGATTAAATTTCACAGTCGCTTCAGAAATCGGACGCAACACCAAATTTTTAGCGTAAAACATTTCTAAATCCTGTTCCCTGCCCTGCGGTTTAAGTGAAACAGTTGCCGAATATCGCGTAACATTACCATCGTAATCGCGCGCTACCGGAAGGTTGATTGAGGCTTTACCGCTATAAACTCGTAGTGGTTGCGAATAAATTAAACCAACTTTACCACCCCAGATTTTCTCATTAACCAACCCAAGTGCCGAAGAACGGCTACGAATATCACTGTAGTCACGAAAGATTCCCTGATTATTTCCCTGCACAACTGTTGAAGCTTCTGAGAAACTTCCGATCACAAAAAAGTCACCAAAGAGTTTTTTGCTGGCAGAAATTTTTACGTAAGAAGTTTTAGCGTTACCCGCAGACTCAAATGCTCCGACAGCTTTGGAGTTGAGTAAATTATTATTGAACTCATTTAAGTTACCTACAGAGACCCCCAATTTTGCCGAATCACTTGGCGCATAAGATAGATTTAAATCAGCAATACGATTCTGTAAGTTACCCACTCCGCTCACTATTGATGTGCTGTCATAAGAAGTTTGCTGTGAAAAATTGAAGGCAAATTTTTTATCAAAAAGTTTTCCGCCAATAAAAAGCTGATTGAAATTGCGCTGTGTTGAAGAATTAAGCGGTGAACTAATTGAGCTGCTGACAAAAGATTGGAAAGGGTTGGCGGCAAAATTATTTACCGAAATAAATCCAAAATTATTGAATTTATCTTCGCGCAAATTGGTCAATTCATCGCGATTAACTGCGAATCCAGCCTTAAATCCGTCAGAAAAATTTTTGCCAAATGATTGTGAAAATGAGAAACCGTTAGCACTCGTCAAAGCTTTGTCTTCCCTGCTATTATCATTGAGCATATATTTCAAACCAAACTGATTTGGCGCAGATTGATCAGAATAAGATTTCACCTGAAAATTTAGCTGCGAAGAAAAATTATTGCCGAAAGACATTGGAATCGTTTGAGTGCGATAGTTGTTGAAGGCTAGAGAATTAATAGAGGAAGAGATATTAGAATTGGTGCGCTGAGAAATTTTTTCATTGATGAAAGCTTTATAATCTCGACCGTAATCATCAAAAAACACCGCGTTAGCAAGCTGCGGCGCGACATTAGATGTAAAAGCATCGCCAAAAATTGGATCAGAAATCAGCGAAGAATCACGGACATCATAGCTGGAAGAAGAAACGCTAGTGCCATAAGAGAAATTGTTTTGGCCTTGCGCTTGAACTGCGGCATAAAGATCAAGGATACCTTGCCCGTATATCGTCGAGCTGTAACCACTAAAACTACGATCAGCTGAACTAAGTAAAATATTTGCCGTTTGCGCTGCAGTTAAAAATGGCCAAGCACCCCGAATAACTGCTGCCGCGCCAGCAACCATCGGCGTTGCCATCGAAGTTCCGCTATCATTTCCGTAAGTATTAGTCGCACCACCAGAGCTATAATTAGCATCGTAAATATTATATCCCGGTGCAGCAAGACAGTAGTTTGCCGCATCGCCGCAGTAATTACTAAAAGTAGAAATTGTTGTCGTTGAAGAAGCCGTTCCAACCGAGGCCACAGCTAGAACATAGCCAGATAAACTAGAATCAGCGGCATAGTAAGCTGGATAAAGTGGCTGAGATGCCGAGCTATTACCAGTTGCGGCGACAGATAAAACGTCAGAAGATTTAGCAGAAAGCAATGCAGTTCGAAGAGCAGAATAGCTAGAGCTACCGCCTAAACTCATATTTATAACTTTCGCTCCATCACTAACTGCTTTGTTTATACCACTTACTATATCGTCATAACTTCCAGAAGCTGGAGTTGAACTGTCTAAAACTTTGATCGAAACAATTGTCGCATCATAAGCAACACCATGCATACCACTGCCATCTTTTACACCGGCAGCAATACTGGCAGTCATCGTTCCGTGACCTTGGTCGTCACTTGGATCAGAATCACTATTCACATAATCGTAAGAACCAGTCGATGTATAATTTGCCGAAATTTCATCGTGACTAATTTGAACACCGGTATCCAGAAATGCGATTTTTATACCATCACCTGCAACTGTTTTTCCATTTAAATCTAGTGAAGCGTAGGCCTCAGCAGCATTTATAGTTTCAAGCTCATCTTGGTTATTATATTCGGTAGTGCGGTAAACATCAGCTTGTGAAGTAGTTAGAGAAGAATTCCAACTTGAACTTGAGCTGCTTGAAGATGAGCTGCTGCTACCACCACCGCCGCCTCCACCGCCACCACAGGCGGTAATAGCTAAAAATAAAATAATTAAAAAGTAGCGTTTCATTGGTTCTTTCTTGTGATGTTGGTAAATCTAGATTGCCACGTCGTTGTGCTCATCACAATGACGCGGCAATCATTTTATTTTCTTAAAAAGTTTTCTAGCGCAGAATCGATCACGTCAAAAACCATATCGAATGCGTACTCTCCTTTGTAGTAAGGATCAATTACTTCGTCGTTCCACGGGTTTTCCGCCTGACAAAACTGCAAAAATAATTTTACTTTCTCGCTATGTTGTTTTGGTGCTATTGCCATCAGATGCTTGTGATGACTGCGATCCATACACATTAAAAAATCGAATTCGGCAAAATCTTCGACGGTAAGTTTACGCGAAGAAATTCCTACAAAAGAAATTCCACGCTCAATTCCTACCTTTACACTTCTTGAATCTGGAGCTTCACCAGAATGAAAACCTTGAGTTCCAGCTGAATCAAAAATGAATCTATCTTCCAAGCCCAAAAGTTTAACCTTGTGACGTGCTATTGCTTCAGCAGTTGGCGAACGGCAAATATTTCCAGTACAGACAAAGAGAACTTTTTTCATTTAAGAGATTAGAACCATTTACCACGTTTGAAGAAAAAAACCTGCAACAAGAAAATCATTAACATGGTAAACATGCAGACGTTGAAAGCTTGTGGGTCGTTGATTCCCGGCACTCCGCCAATATTCATCCCAAAAATTCCAGTCACGTAAGTCAACGGCATGAAAATTGAAGTGATTATTGAAAGTTTGTACATACTGCGGTTGAGCTTCTCACTCAATGCGTTGGAAAGTTCATCGTGCAAAATTTGTGATCTTTCGCATGCTTCCTGTGATTCTTCAATCATGCGGGTGATGTTGTCGTAATTTTCTTGGAAGTGTCTTCTGGCCCAATCGGTAATCCATTTTTGTTCAACCGTTTGCAACTTCTTAATCACTTCTTTTTGCGGTAATAAATAACGTTTGAAAACTGCAGATTGTCCACGAATTTGGATGATTCGCTCACGAAATTTCATGTCGTGAGTGCTAGTAACTTTTGCTTCAAGATAATCCAGCGCATCACTAATTCCGTAAATAAACGAAGCAGTGTCAGATAAGCTTTCGTAAAGCAGATTATATAAAAACTCTCCCGAATTTTTGATAACTTTTCCAGAATCTAAATTTTTTGCGAAAGTATACACCGCTTTCATATCGCGACGTTGAATTGTGATAATTCGACAATTATCAATCCAAATACGCAGAGAAACCATGTCTTCTGGTTCAGAACCTTTATTCAAATTCACCGAACGTAAAATAATCAAAAGACCTGTTTCGAACTCGACAATTCTTGGGCGGGTTTCTTCGGCAATCAAAGCATCGATAATCAAGTGATCGAGATATGAAGCTTCTTTCTCAAGCCAAATTTTAGTATCATCGTGATTGGCATCGAGATGAACCCAAGCTAAACCGTCATTTTCTAACTCTTGTGCGACTTTTTGATTGTCTAATTTGCCGGCTTTTCCCGACTTATCAAAAGCGTATGAAAGAATGATATGACTGTTTTCGCTCATGTTTACTCAGTTTTTCCAAGTTTTTTGTAAGAGATGATAGATTTAGAAGAAGCTGAACCTTCCTTTCTAATTAAAGCAGTTCCAATAGCTGAACGATCGTCAACCAGATACATCACATCTTCATGATCAACACTCAATTTTTTGCCTTCTGATCCTTTAACTAAAAGAGTGTAGACCATCTGCATCGCATTACCAACCTGTTTACCTTTGACTGGGGTTGCTACGTCATGACCTACAGCTGTAAAAGTTCCGTCAGTATCCGAAGTGATCAACCAAGTTCTGCTGTCTTTTTTACCACTGTCGTAAACAAAATTTTGTTGAATCACACCTTTGTTCTCGTCCCATTTACCGTTCATTTTAGCGGTATAGCTGCCGATAATTTTGCCATTATTGTCTTGCGTGATAGCGAAAACTTCGATGTCACCGTTGAAGAAAGTTTTCATGTCAAGCTTAGGAGCTTTTTCTAAAGAACTTAATTCCGCAGGTTTATAAGAATATTTTTCAATCAACGCACAAGAAGTAAGAAAAGTTGTGGCAGTAATAATTAGAATTGAACGAGCTATTTTCATAAAAAATTAAAAAATTAATGACGCTTGCGAGCAAGGATATTAAGGAATTCCACCACTAAAGTGAAAAACAACGAGAAATAAAGATAGGCTTTAGGAATATGCATGTGAATTCCATCAGCAAGTAAAATTACACCAACCATAAAAATAAAAGCTAAAGCGACTATTTTTAGCGAAGGGTAATTTTGTAAAAAGTAATTAATTTTTTCCAAAGCGAATAGCATGATCAGCATTGAAATTATAATGGCGATAATAATGACCGGAACATTATTAGTCATTCCAACAGCAGTAATGATTGAGTCAAAAGAGAATACAAAATCAATCAAGCTGATCTGAATAATTGCTGCTGCCATTGATTTACCAACGCTTACTGGTGCCCCTTCTTTTTCAACATGAGCTGCGTGAGTTAAATCATTTCTAACTTCCCAAGCACTTTTTCCCATCAAAAACAAACCACCACAAACCAACAAAAGATCTTTGAATGAAATACCATTTTCTCCAATAAAGAATACTGGCTCGACCAGAGTCATGACCCATGACAATGTCAAAAGCATTAAAACTCTAATTATGAAAGCAAGAGACAGACCAAATGCACGAGCAAATTGACGACTTTTTTTCGGAAGCTTACTAACGACGATTGCAATGAAGACTAGATTATCAATACCAAGAATGATTTCTAAAAATGTCAGAGTAGCAAGACTCATCAAGGTTTCGTAAGTAAAAAAGCTCATTTAATTTTAAGTAATTTTTTTTGATGGAGGAAGTTTAATAAGGGCTGTACAGCAAGTCCTAAAACCGAGTAATAATCGCCAAAAATCTTTTCAAACAGATGTTTTCCTAGCGATTCATATTTATAGCTTCCAGCACAACCCCAAGGCTGATCAGAAGCAACATAACTTTCAATTTCTTGAGTTGAAAGTTTACGCATATTCAATTTAACACGGGAAAATTTTTTGAAGATAATTTTACCACCAAAAGCCACCGCAACTGCGTTATTTTGGAAATGAGTTTTGCCGTTAAATTTCTTCAGCTGCGCCAGTGCTTCTGCAGCATTATTTGATTTCGAAATTTCTTTTTCTGCAAATTCACAAACCTGATCCGAGCCAATAACATAAGCTTCGGGAAATTTTTCACTAATCGACAAAGCTTTTTGTGCCGCCAAATAAACCGCCAATTTTTGCGGTGATAGTTTCACCTTTTTTTTGCCAGCATCTTCGTCAAACAAAGGTGCCATAACTTCAAATTTTAAACCAACTTCTTCCAAAATCTTTTTACGAACTTTGGAAGTTGAGGCCAAAATCAAACGGCAATTATGTTCAATTAGCATTTCTAAGAATTAAGATTGATCAAAGCCAAAAGTTTTCTTTCCATTTCCGGATCATTTTTAAAAGAACCAAGCATTCTTTTAGTGATGGTAGTGGTATTGATTTTGTGAACACCTCGAGTGGTCATACACTGATGTTTTGCATCAATGATCACTGCAACACCTTTTGGTTTTAGAACTTTGTTAATTGTGTCTGCGATCTGTGCTGTCATAGTCTCTTGGGTTTGCAAACGTTTACCATAAACATCCAAAAGACGCGCGATTTTACTGATTCCAACAACTTTTTTATTTGGAATATAAGCAATGTGAGCTTTACCGATAATCGGAACCATGTGATGTTCACAATGCGATTCAACGCGCATATCTTTTAACAAAACGATATCGTCATAACCGCCGACTTCTTCAAAAGTTTTGCCCAAAATTTCTTCCGGATCTACGTCATAACCAGAGAAAAATTCACGGTAGGCATTCACAACTCTTTTTGGGGTTTCAAGCAAACCTTCACGTTCAGGATTGTCTCCTGCCCAAGCGATTAAAGTTCTAACCGCTGCTTCTGCTTCTTTTAGTGAAGGACGCGAAATTTTGTCGTTACGTTTTGAAGATTTTGTCATTTTATTTTTGGAAAAATTACTGCAAAAAGATGAGGAAGACCAAGCTAATAAGCGCTAGAACAAATTACAAGTGTCAAAAAATCTTTCCTGCTCTGAGCTTGCTTGAAATATAAAAAGCGAAAAATAGATTGCGCCAGTCTTTTAGTTTTACCTATCTGGAAGTTTTCATAACCTTCCAACAAAGACACCACTTACAAACAACTAGTTACCAAACAATCCACTTTTTAGGAGTTTTATGAAAAAAAGTTTTATTACTTTAACTGCCCTTTGCGCACTTTTCTCTTTTAACGCTTTTGCCGGTTCAATTGCAGTTTTAGACGTTGAGAAAATCGTTAAAGAATCAACTGCAATGCGCGATATCCAAGGTAAAGTCACTAAAAAACAAGACGAATACCAAAAAGATGTAACCAAAAAACAAAAAGAATTAGAAGCTGAACAAAAGAAACTTGAAGGCAAAAAAGATCTTCTAGCTAAAGAAGCTTTCGAAAAAGAAATGAAAAAATTCGAAGGCAAAGTTGATGATTTGAAAACTTTCGTCGACAAAAAACAAAACAGCTTGAAAAAAGCTTCTATGGACAGCATGAGCAAAGTTAACGACAAAATCAAAGACATCATCGCTGAAATTTCTAAAGAAAAAGATATCGATTTGATCGTTCCAACTTCTCAAACTTTGTTCTACAAAGACGAAATGGACATTTCTGCTGAAGTTTTAAAAAGACTTAACAAAAAAATCACTAAAGTTGATGTTAAGTTCGAATAGATAAAACAAGGCTCTCAAGGCTTTTAAAAAAGCTCCCGAATGTGAAAATGTTCGGGAGCTTTTTTTTGTTCTAAATTTAAAATAATAACTCGTCATCCTTACGATAAAAGTGTCGTCATCCTTGAATTTACAAAGTAAGTTCGAGGATCTCTTTAGGTTTACAATCTAAAAAGATCCTCGATGCTTCGCATCAAGGATGACGATGTGACGATACCAAGTCACAATGCTCAAAAATAAAGTTGCACTTCTGGCAAAAAATCCTGATTATTACCGCTCAATTTCTCCTTACAAATTCCAGCTTAAATGTTCATCCCTTTACGCAATCACACAACCTATTCCCTTTGCAAAGGCGCAATCAAAATTCCCGACATTGTTGCGCGTGCTATTGAGTATAAAATGCCAGCCATCGGCATTATGGATTGCCAGAATCTTTTTGCTGCTTTGGAATTTTCAACTTATTGCAAAAAAGCCGGGATTCAGCCGATTCTGGGTTGTGAAATGTTGATCAGTTTTGATGACCCAAATCGTAAAAACCTTTCCAATCTCGATATTGAAAATTCTTTCGCCAAATTGCCGCTAATTGCTCGCAACGACGAAGGCTACAAAAACTTGATGTATCTGGTTTCACACAGTTTTTTAAAACGCGAAAACGGACTTTCTCCACACATTTCCTTCGCACTTTTGAAAGAAAAATCCGCTGGATTAATCGCTCTTTCTGGTGGCGTTGATGGCTTTATCGGTAAATTTTTACAACAATCGCAAGACAAAAAGCTTGCCGACTTAATCGAAGAATTTTCGCAAACTTTCCCGCAAAATTTTTACATCGAAATCACCCGCCACGGCACTAAAGAAGAACAAGATTTAGAAGGAAAATTTATCGACCTCGCCTTCAAATATAATCTGCCGCTAATCGCAACTAATGATGTTTATTTTCTAAGTCGCGAAATGCATGAAGCACAAGACATTTTGAACTGTATCGGTGAAGGCAGGTTTTTCCTCGAAGCTGATCGCAAAAAAAATTCGCCACAACAATATTTCAAAACTCAAGAAGAGCTTGAAGCCTTATTTAGCGATATTCCCGAAGCCATTGAAAACACCGCAAATATCGCCAAAAAATGTCATATCATGGCTTTTGAGCGCCCGCCAACTTTACCACGCTTTAATAGTTCTAAAGATTTTAACGAAGCGGAAGAACTCAGAAAACAATCTTCAGAAGGCCTAAAATCAAGGCTTAAACGCAAATTTGAAATTGAAGAAATTTCGCCAGAAAAACAAAAACAAATCGAAGAACAATATTTTGCCCGCCTTGATTTTGAAGTCTCGGTCATCACCAAAATGCAATTCGATGGCTATTTCTTAATCGTATCTGACTTCATCAAATGGGCCAAACATAACGACATTCCAGTTGGCCCAGGACGTGGTTCTGGTGCTGGATCAATTGTAGCTTGGGCGTTAGAAATTACAGATCTCGATCCAATTCGTTTCGGTCTTCTTTTCGAGCGCTTCTTAAATCCTGATCGTGTTTCAATGCCCGATTTTGACGTCGACTTCTGCCAATCACGCCGCGACGAAGTTATTGATTACGTACAAAAAAAATACGGCCACGAATATGTCGCGCAGATCATAACTTTCGGAAAACTACAAGCGCGCGCAGTCTTGAAAGACGTTGGTCGCGTGCTGCAAATGCCTTACAACCAAGTTGATCGCATTTGTAAACTTATTCCCTTTAACGCCATCGAAGCCGTAACACTCGAAAAAGCCATCGAGATGGATAAAGACTTGCAGCAAGCCATTAAAGAAGATCCGCAAGTTACAAAATTAGTTGATATTGGCTTAAAACTTGAAGGCTTAAATCGTCACGCTTCAACTCACGCAGCTGGCGTAGTTATTGGCGACAAACCGCTTCACGAAATTTGTGCCCTTTATAATGATGAAGGCTCAGCAATGCCAGCAGTTGGATATTCAATGAAATATGCTGAAGGCGCGGGATTAGTGAAATTCGACTTCCTTGGCCTAAAAACTCTGACAACAATTTTCGAAGCGGTAAAATTAATTGAAAAAACTCGCGGCATTAAAATCGACATTTCCAACATCAGATTAGATGACAAACAAACCTTCGATATGCTTGCAACTGGCAATTCGATCGGCGTTTTCCAAATCGAGTCTTCGGGTATGCGTTCGGTTCTGCGCCAGATGAAATCAGATAAAATTGAAGATATTATCGCACTGATTTCACTTTATCGTCCCGGCCCGATGGACAATATTCCAACCTATATTCGCCGTAAACACGGGCTGGAAAAAATCGAATATCCGCATCCGATTTTGGAAAATACTTTGAAAGAAACTTACGGCGTAATTGTTTACCAAGAACAGGTGATGGAAATTGCGCGAGTTTTGGCAGGATATACTCTCGGCGGCGCTGATTTGTTACGTCGCGCCATGGGTAAAAAAATCAAAGAAGAGATGGACAAACAACGCGCAATTTTTGTTGAAGGTGCGATGAAAAATAACGTTCCAGAAAAACAAGCGGGCGAAATTTTTGATCTCGTTGATAAGTTTGCCGGCTACGGTTTCAACAAATCCCACGCTGCGGCTTACGCTTTGATTTCCTATCAAACCGCTTATTTGAAAGCGCATTATCCCGTCGAATTTTTCACTGCTTCGATCAATTTAGAGATCGACAATACCGATAAAATTAACATCTTCTTACAAGCTGCAAAAGCACACGGAATCAAGATTCTTCCACCAGATCTTAATTCCAGCGAAGCCTATTTTTCTGTAGAAAAAATTTCCTAGTTTTTCGCTCGAAACAAGGAAACCGCAATCTTACCATCCGCAGCTCGAGCACCAGATCTGGCGATATTTATAACATCAACACCAAACCCACTTTTGTTCTCATCTTCCAAATCACGCATCCACGAAAAGTAATAAACTTCACCATCCATTTCTCCAATCACCACGCCAATGTGACCGCCTTTTCCGACATAACCTTTTGGATCGGTAAGTGATTTTGGATTTTCTAAACTACGCCACGCCACAATATCACCAGCTTGTAATTTATCGAATCCGCTAAATTTGATCGGCTGTAAATTTTTTACAATTTTGTCACGAATCGGCCAATCGTGAGATGTCCAATAAACCGAATTTTCCTGAAAAAATTCGTTGTAGTAAGATGCCAAATGATAGGTTGAAAACTGATCTTGCGTGATTCCCAGCAGATACGCAATTCCACTTGAGCAATCCAGCGGCAAAAATTTCGCATCATATAATCTTGGTAAATCCTTATCGCCGCCGAATTCGTAAGCTTCGTAAACCTTCGAAATTATATCTCCTTGCGCCAAATAATAATTGTTACGAATTTTTTGCAGTAATTCCGCATTATCTTTCAAAACTTCTGCAATCGATTCGTTGTACAAAATCGAGCTTTTATTTTCTCTGACACTGGCAAAATCTTTTTTATCCAACAGATAAAATAATGACGCCGCAACCGCTGAAATTTGCGAAGATGCTTTATCATCTAAACCCTCAACTCCGCCCATCAAAGTCAGGCTATTCCAAGCGAAACGACCGGGAATTTTTCCCGCCAAAATCATGTTAAAATATTCATCATCTTCCAATTTACTAACCGCCAAATTCAAGATCAGCGGCGTTTTATTGTAACCAAATCTGACGAAAGAATTTAAGTGATCAAAATCATCAAGCGCCGTAATATATTTTTTCACTTCATCCATCAAAGCCGCGTCGTTCTTCATTCTGGCAATCGCATCTTTTCTAACCGATTGAACATCACGACCTTGCAAAATTTTCGCTACCATCGCCACCAAATCTTCTAAATCGCGCTGCACATTTTGATAATATTCGTCGTGAATCTTCGCAGTTTTTTTAACGATCGGATTGTTGATGTGAGCAGCAAGCAGAGATTTAGCGGTCTCAAAATGTTTAACATCAAACTGCTTAAAATTTTTGCGCGGAGAAGTGTCGGACATTTTTAAATAGAAAAGAATTACGCAGCTCAGAAAAAGCAGCAGAAGCAGAATTTTCTTTAACATATTTGTCGTAAGAATTGCCATACAAATTGTTTTTCAATCCATATCAAATTTTTAATGTCAAAAACGCAACGCGATTGTAATTTTGGCGACAATCGCACGAATAAATTTTATCACAAAATGGATTACAAAGTTAAGCTTAAAAATATCAAAGAATCTTGTGTTCTAACCAAAATTCCCGCCGATGCACAGGTTTTTTTAACCGCTGAAATTATCAAAAATTTTACCGAATCTGACGCACTTTTCATCGCGCAAAATGATGCCGAAATGGAAAGCGTACAAAGACAAATTCAGTTCTTCGCGCCCGACGCCCAAATTCTGGTTTTCCCAGCTTGGGATTCGCTTCCTTACGATCGCGCTTCACCAAAACACGCGATTCTTTCGCAACGCATCAAAACGCTTTATCGCTTAGTTACTCGTAAATCGAATCAGAAATTTTTTGTTATCGCCGCCATAAATGCAGTTTTACAAAAAACGATTCAACCCAAGCAAATCAAGGACTTAGGACTTTACCTTCAAGTTGGCAGTAAAATTTCGATCACGCAAATTGCTGAAGTTCTGGTTTCCAAAGGCTATGAACGCCAAGCTTGCGCCAATAATGTTGGCGAGTTTGCCGTGCGTGGCGGCATCGTTGATTTGGTGATGCAACAAGCGGTAGATTTAATCGGCTATCGTATCGATTTTTTTGGCGATGAAGTTGAGTCGATCAAAATATTTGATCCGCTCACACAAATGACGCAAGAAGCGGTGAAGTCGCTGGAAATTTTGCCAGCTTCCGAAGTGATTATGACCAAGAAATCGGTCGAAAATTTTCGTCAGAAATATCGCACTAATTTCGGTGCGGCAGTTGACGATCAACTTTACGGTGCGATCTCAGAAATGCGCTCATATTCTGGAATGGAAAATTGGCTGCCGTTTTTTTTCGAAGAAGAACTTTCGAGTTTTTTTGATTATCTCGAAGCTCCAACAATTTTCTTCAGCGACAAAATTTTTGATTGCGCCAAACATCGCGATGAGCTGGTAAACGAATATTATCAAGCCCGCATCAGCGAGAAAAAAATCAATGACGGCAATATTTATAATCCAATCGCGCCCGATTTATTATATTTCAGCGCCAAAGATTTGCGGGCAAAACTCAGTAAAAATATCGCCATTCAATTCAATCAATTTGACGAAGCCGACAAAAATCAACGCATTTTAGATCTCGAAATTAAACCAATTCCCGATTTCGCTTTAGCTGGCAAAACCAATCAGCGCGATCCTTTAGAGCTGGTGAAAGAATATACTTCTGGCAAAAAATTCGTCATCGCTTGTTTGACCGAAAGTTTCAAAGATCGCATCTCAAAACTTCTGCCTGATTACAACATCAAATGCCCGACAATCGTGATGCCGCTGCATTTCGGTTTTGAAACAAGCGACAGCATGATGATTGGCGAACAGGCAATTTTCGGCGAAAAAATTGTCCGCAAAAAAAGTAGCCGTGCCGCTTCACAACGATTGATTGAAGAAGGTTTGAGCATTCAAGTTAGTGAATTAATCGTACATCGCGATCATGGTATTGGCCGCTTCCAAGGCATTCAAACTATCACCGCCGGCAACATCAAAACCGACATGATTAAGATTGAGTACGGCGGCAACGACACGTTGTTTGTGCCAGTTGACGATATTGGTTTGATCACGCGTTACGGCTCGGATAATCCACTAATTCAACTTGATCGTTTGGGAATTGCGGCGTGGAAAAATCGCCGCGATAAAGTTCGTAAACGCATTAAAGTTGCGGCAGAAGAACTGTTGAAAATCGCCGCCGCACGCCATTTGAAGAAAGCTCCAGTTTTTGCGGCAGAAGAACATTTCTACGACGAATTTAAATCGAAATTTGGCTTCGTTGAAACCGAAGATCAAATGCGCGCCATCGAAGAAGTTGAAGAAGATTTAGCCAAAGGTTCACCGATGGATCGTTTGATTTGTGGTGACGTTGGTTTTGGTAAAACTGAAGTTGCGCTTAGAGCTGCAGCGAATGTAGTTGGTAGTAATAAAACTAAAACTCAAGTTGCTGTGGTCGCCCCAACCACCCTGCTCTCGCGTCAGCATTTTAAAAATTTCTCGAAAAGATTCGAAGGAACTGGCGTAAAAATTGTACAATTATCGCGTTTAGTTACGCCAACAAAAGCGAAGGAAATTCGCGCCCAAATTGCATCAGGCGAAGCGCAGATTGTGATTGGAACTCACGCTATTTTACAAAAATCAATCGAGTTTAAAAATCTTGGCTTGGTAATTATCGACGAAGAACAACATTTCGGCGTCGCGCAAAAAGAGCGTTTGAAAGAATTACGTCACGAAGTTCACGTTTTAACACTTTCAGCCACGCCAATTCCGCGCACACTACAGATGTCGATGACTGGCGTAAAAGATTTAAGTTTGATTTCAACGCCGCCTCTTGATCGCTTAGCCGTTCGCAACTTTGTGATGCCTTACGATTCGGTGATTGTCCGTGAAGCTGTAATGCGCGAATACAACCGCAGCGGTCGCGTTTTCTTCGTCGTACCAAGAATTCGCGATATTGAGGAAATTGAACCGCGACTAAAAATTCTTTTACCTGAAATAAAAATCACCAGCGCACATGGCCAAATGCCGCCAAACAAGCTTGATCAAATTATGAATGATTTTGTCGATGGCAAAATCGATATGTTGATTTCAACGACAATCGTGGAATCCGGAATCGATATTTCTGAAGCAAACACTATGATTATTTACAAATCAGAAATGTTTGGCCTGTCGCAACTTTACCAACTTCGTGGTCGCGTTGGTCGGGGCAAGATGCGCGCTTATTGCTATTTCATGTTGGATAATCGCAAAAAAGTTTCGGATGAATCACGTAAGAAATTGGAAGTGATGCAAAATCTCGATTCGCTCGGCGTTGGCTTTACTGTAGCAACTCACGACATGGATATTCGTGGCAGCGGCAATTTACTCGGCGACGAACAATCTGGTCACATTAACGAAACTGGCGTTGAGCTTTATCAGCAAATGCTTTTGGAAACCATCGAAGAGCTGAAAAATTCGCCAAAAATCAAAACCGATAATACTGAAACCATCACTGTTGATATTGATTTCTCGGTCTCAGTTAAACTTGGTATTTCGCTGCTTATTCCTGAAGATTACATCCAAGATTTGGCACTGCGTATGAGCTTCTACAAAAAAATCGCTACGATCAAAAACGAAGAAGACGAAGACGAATTAAACAACGAAATGACTGATCGCTTCGGAAAATTACCGCAAGAAATCAAAAATTTAATGGAGGTTGCGCGTTTGAAATCAGCTTGTCGCAAAGTTGGCGTGGAAAAATTAGAGGCGATTTCTGACGGAATTTTAGTGAGCTTCAAAGACAATAAATTCGCCAATCCCGACGCTTTGTTGAAGATGGTATTCTCTAGTAAAAACCAAATCAAAATTCATCAAGGTCAGAAAGTACTTTTCGTTTGTGATGTGAAATCACCGCAAATAAAGATTTCGGCCGCAGCACGCGTAATTGATCAACTAACAAAAATCTTATAAATGACTGACGCATCAGATCCGAGAAAAGAGCTAAAACAAAAACTTGAAGAGATTATGGGTAAACTCAATCTCAAACAAGAAGATGAAGAGGATGACGATCAGAATTTTATTAAAAAAGACGAGGCGCAAGTTGATGTTGAGCCACAGCCAGAAAACCAGGCGATGGTCAAACCAGAAAGTAACCAGCAACGCAATCTTGATCGTGAAACTGGTGGCTTAGAAGAAGAACAACAAGAAGAAACTGGCGAAAAAGATATTTGGGATGATCGTTCGGAAGAAGTCGATAAAATGGGTTCCACTGATGTTTTTAACACAACAGGAATGAAGTCGGTAGTGTGGAAGCAAAAGAAGGATCGTTTAACCAAAAAAAGAGCAGAACATCAACATGCCGAGGCTGCTGGAGCCGCAATTGAAGCACAGAACAAATCTAAGGAAAAAAGCTTCGATAATATGGGATATGTCGAAAGGCTGAAGCATTTAAAGCAAGATCGTAGCCATCAAAACAACCAAGGCGGCCGTGGGATTTAGTAATTTTATTGAGCATAACGCACAATAACTACACCTGATCCACCGGCTTTTGATGCATAGACACCACCGGTTTGACCGAAGCCAGTTCCACCAGTGCCACCACCGACGACAACAAGAACTTGCACTGTACCAGAGACAGTACAATTTAAAGTTCCAGATGAGTTGAAGGTGTGAAGTTTATAATTTGTACCAGAAATATTAACCGTTGATTCAGAACCACCTGAACAGCTTGGATTGATTGGAGTACAAACCGATCCAGAAAGCGCATAACCAGTTTGGCAAGAACAAGAAGTTGCTCCGGTGTAAGAGAAAGTTCCATTCGAACAGTTATAAGGAAGAGAACCAGTAAATCCGTTAGAGGTATCACAAGTTAGAGAGCCGGAACCGTCGGAAACTGTAGTCGCAGTAATTCCAGTTGCAGCAGTTACAGTACAAGTTAACTGACATCCAGTTGTAGTAATTGTCCCACCAACACAACTGCCGCCAATACCACCAGATGAAGCTGATGATCCAACAGTCCTCAAAATCTTACTGTTCCACTTCTTACCTAAATAATCTTCAACCGATTCACGCTCCTCGGTTGTTAAAGCTCGAGCGAAAACTACAACTTCTCCAAGCTGACCTTGATATGACTTACCAATCGTCAAAGTAGTCATCCCAGATAAACTATTCGTATCTGTAGAAGTCGCAGCAAGAAGACCATTCACATAAGTTTTCTTTCCTGAAGATTTATCGTGTACGAAAGTAAAAACTCTCGGCTTTCCTGATGAAGCTGAATAAGTTGTAACCGAAGAAGTGTAAGAATTGTCGCTTGATTGTGAGTGCTTAATCGTTCCATCAGCACTGTAACCAAGAACTAGGTTTTTATTAGTAGTAGATTCATTTCCTGAAGATGAATCGCCAATAAAGTAATTTCCGCTTTTGCTGCTGTCTCTTTGCTCAAGAACGAAGATTGTGTAATTGGTGTTGTTAAGAACTGAACCATCAACTGTGAAATATCCGTTAGTTCCATCGAACTTCACCGCTTGAATAATGTTAATCGAATTTGAATAAGTTGGATAATTTGCGCTGTTGCTTTGAGTAGCATTATTCTTGGTTGTAGTTTCTCGAACATCATACCAAGCACTTAAAATAGTAGTGTCAGAACTCTACGACTCTTTGAAACTCTTATCCAAACTACTCTCCAACCACAAAACTTAATCCGGAATATCCTACACCGGTGACGACATCGTCAGAGTCTGTGCCGTCTGAATGCGAAACTTCTTAATAATCGCGTTCGAAGCCAAAATTCCCGAAATCAAAATACCAATAATCAAAATAACGATCGACAACTCGATCATTGAGAAGGCTTTGAATTTGGATTTTTTATTCAGAGATTTTCTTATAAATTTTTACTTATTTAAGCAGCAAGACGTTCGATTAATTTTCTAAACCAATTAGTTTTGCTCTCGAAACCACTTTTGATTTTTTCTTTTAAGTACATGTTTTTTAAGAATATCAACATGCCGAGAGAGCAAGAATGTGAGGGGTTTAAAAGCTCTGAGGCAATAATGCTAAATTTATTAGGATAACCAATTCTGACATTTTTACCCAGAATTTCTGAAGCCAATTTGTCGATGCCGACAGTTGAAGTTACACCGCCGGTTAAAACAATATTGCTCAATAAATAAAACGGCACGCCGGCTTTTTCTAAGGTCAGTTTTACATTTTCAAAAATTTCTTCGATACGCGATTTCATGATGTCGCGGAACTCAGCGCGAGTGATTCGAATCATGTTTGGCCCATCATTCGACATTGAAGCTTTGAGATTGATTAACTCTTTTTCTTCGATCGGACTGATTAACAAAGAGCTGTTGAGATTTTTAATTTTTTCCGCTGCTTCAAAAGGAATATTCAGAATAGTTGCAATGTCTTTAGTAACATGCATTCCACCGATTTGCGAATTGCCCACATAGGCCAACTTTCCATCTAAGGTGATGCAAAAAGAAGTTGAACTTCCGCCAATGTCAATGAGCAAAGTTCCTAAATTAATTTCGCCTTCATTTAGGCAAGAAAGCATGGAAGCGTATGGCTCAACTACATAATTATTAACCGAAAGCTGGCATCTTTTTAAACAGTTTTCGATATTTTTTACCGTCGTTTGCGAGGTAGAAACGATGTGAAATTTAGCGTAAAGTTTTTGACCAGTCATATAACGCGGATTCATAACTGGAGAGGAATCGTCAATACGATACTGCAGCGGAATTAAATGAATAATTTCACGATGATTTTTCTTAAATTCGCTGCGAACTTTGCTGGCTAAATTCGCGATGTCAGAAGCTTTAACGATGTCAGAGGCAATCTTAACGCTGACTTCTTTGCGGGATGAAACGACCTGACTTCCAGAAATGCCAATCACCACACGATCAATATTAAATCCCGCCATTCTTTCGGCTTCGGAAACAGCGTTGGTAATGGCTCTTTGCGCTAAACGCATATCGGAAATTGCGCTGTCGGAAATGCCTTTCGACTCTTTGTGTCCATAACCGACAATTCTGATGTCGTCATTATTATTAATTGACGCAATCAGACAAACCAACTTGGAAGTCCCCATATCAAGGCATGCAACGATTTTTCCTTTTTTTACGTTTTTCATTTAACAAAAATTAATTACAAACTCTTCAACTCTTTCATCACAGAATCGCCATATTCGAGATAGATTTTTCCGGCAACTCTCAAATCAATAACTTTCAAACCTAGAATCGATCCCGGCATGGTGTAAATTTTAATCAAACTATGCCACGCATCGGAAATATTATCTTCCGGCAATTTTATCAGCAGGCCGTTATCAAATCTAATGTCCCATCTTCTGCCGCCAAGCCAAGTCGCCGAATAAACTCGACTACTTAAAGTTGGATCGATAGCAAAAATATTAAATAACGACTTAGCGTGAGTATTCGCGCCCTTCCCTGATAAAATCACCAAATGTTTAAATTCTGCAATATCATTCACCAAAACAATATTACCTTCTTTATCAGTAACATATTTTTTATCACCATCTTGCCAAATTGCGAAAGGTTCATATTCCGTTATCACAATACTGATAAGGTTTGGCATACTTCTGGTGATAACAACTTTATTCACCCACGGCAGATTTTTTTTAATCTCAAGTACCAGTTTTTTAATCAGAGGCTCGTAATTTTCATCATCACTTTTTTGCAGTTCATTTTTCCAAAAATCCTTTGCCACTTTGTAAACAATCGCTTCAACCTCTTCTTTGCTAACTCGAGTATTGCCAGTAATTTTTACTTCCGAGAAATTTTGATTATCCAAATTCAAATAATGAAAAAAGTAGAAAGAAGATCTTTGGTAAATTTTATCGAGATAAACAGGACGGAAAATTTTCATCGCAACCAGCGTAACAATAATCACAACCGTCAAAACCAAAAAAGCTTTGGCCAAAAAAGGTAGAATTTTATGGTAGATTAAGCTTTTGACACGACGCAGAAAGATATTCTGCGCCAAAAAGTTAGAAAATTTTTCTCTGATTTTAGTAAAAGAAAAATTTTTCATGTTTTACGCAATGCCGCAAGATGCTGATTTAACAAGGTATTCGACGATTTCTTCGAAAGAAATTCCCGCATGTTTAGCGATTTTTGGCACTAAAGAAGTTGGCGTAAAACCTGGATGGGTGTTGACTTCCAGCAAATAAAATTTGTTATCGCCACCATTTTTGTTATTCAAAATAAAGTCAATTCGGCTTACTCCCGCACAGTTTACAACCTTATGGCATTTTGCAGCTAGATCTAAAACTTCGTCATATTTTTCTTTCGCAACTTCTGCCGGCATAATGTAGTCAGTCATTCCCGGAGTATATTTGCATTCATAATCGTAAAACAAACCTTTTGGTCTAACTTCAATTGCACCAAGAGCTTTGCCATCGATCACCGCAACTTGGATTTCTTGGCCAGCGAGATATTTTTCCAAAATAATTTCATCGCCAAATTTCCATTCATATTTGGCAAAATCAAATGGCATGTCAGCCAAGATTACTTCAACTCCAACGCTTGATCCTTCATTGATTGGCTTGATTACAAAAGGCTTGCCAATGCTAGTAAGTTTTTGCTGATTTTTTTCATCTTCACCCTTTTTCAAAATTTCGTAACGCGGTGAATGCACGCCGACAGTTTCGCAAATTTTACGGGTCAAAATTTTATCCATACAAATCGCAGAAGCAGTGATTCCAGAGTGAGTGTAAGGAATATTTAAAATATCTAGAACACCTTGAATTCTGCCGTCTTCACCAAATTGTCCGTGCAGCGCATTAAAAACTACATCCGGTTTTACTTCTTGAATTTGCTTAAAAATCTCACGCGAAAAATCAATTTTAGTCGCTTGATATCCAAGCTTCACAAGTGCTTGATAAGCAGCTTCACCTGATCTTAAAGAAACTTCGCGCTCAGAATTCCAACCGCCCATTAGTACCGCAACATGCAAATTTTTTGTCATAATTTTATTTTTTATCAGTTTTAGGTTTAGACAGTTCAGAACCCTTTTCATAATCAGCTTCAAGCAAATTTGCGGACTGCAATTCTTCAATCACATATTTGCAAAGTTCTTCAAAAGAGATTCGTCCGTTATCTGAAATTTCTTTCAATTTGGTAAAAGAATCCATGATGTCACTTGGAACAGAACCACCTTTTTCATTATTCAACCAACGATTTTGAAAAGCGAGTGGATGCGAGCCAGGAGAAGGATTCCCGATATAAAGTGTGACCGGCAATTTTTTGCCGTTAATATCACAATTAGTCGTAAATTTTTGTACCATAAGCTACACTCAATTTATGAAAGTTATGAAAGAATGATTTAGAAAATTTGGCTTTTTATATGCCAAATTTTCACCAATAGAAATTTTATCCTGATTTACGGACATTGTTTTAACCGAACCGTTCATAAGCTCAACAAGAGCTTGTCCAGCCGCTGTATCCCATTCCATCGATTTTCTGAAATGTAAATACAGATCAGCATCATTTTCTAAAATTCGGAAAAATTTTATCGCCGAAGCAAGTCGTTCTACACTATATTTTTTGTCAAAATCATAACAAATTTGTTCAATATAATTTTCAACATCACGATCTTTGGTTCTTGGACTGGTAACGATTCGAAGAATATCTGGTGCAGATTTTTTAAATACCAAAGTTTTTTTCCAGCCCGCTTTATTTTGTGCAATAATTTTATTTTCGTGATCAGAAAAAAACATTTTTCCGCCTTCAAAAAGTGGAGCGTAAATCAAACCAAAAATTGCTCGACCATCTTTTATCAAAGCAATGTTTACAGCAAATTCAGCATTGCCTTCAATAAATCCGGAAGTGCCATCGATTGGATCGATTAACCAAAAAATATCTTGAGCTTCACGCAATTTTCCTTCTTCGCAAATAATAGGAATTTGCGGAAATTCTTTACTTAATTCTTGGGCGATAAATTTGCTTACCTCAATATCAGCACTGGTAACGCTTGAATTGTCTGGCTTCTTCATAATTTCAAAATTGCCAGATTTTTGGAAATTCGCAGCAATTTCTCCCGCCTCATAAGCGCAAGACACAATTTTTTCGATCTGATTTTGGCTAAAAAAACTACTCACTTATTTTTGACCCGCTTCTGATTCTTTGTACTCACGAGCTAGATCTGCATAATTATCAGCTGAAATTTTGATGTAATTTTTTTCAGTTTCGGTCATGTCACGAAAATATTTTGCCGGATTTCCCGCCCAAATTTGACCAGATTTCACAACTTTACCCGGTGTCAAAACCGCACCAGCAGCAAGCATGCCAAATTCTTCAACTCGTGCCATATCCATAATTATCGAACCCATGCCGATAAAAGAATTATCTTCAATAGTACAAGCATGAATAATCGCGCCATGACCAATCGTAACATTATTTCCAATCACGACGGGAGAACCTTCAGCACCAGTTTTATTTTGAGCGTGATTTGGACGAGTTCCATGCAACACACAGTTATCTTGAATATTGGTGTTGTCGCCAACAGTAATTTTTGTTACGTCACCGCGCAACACACAGCCGTACCAAATTCCAGAGTTTTTGCCAATTTTTACATCGCCCGAAAGAAGCGCTGAAGACGCTACAAAAGCTGATGAATCGATAGTTGGCTTTACGCCGCGATAAGATAAAATATTTTTCATTAGACTAATTCCTCAAATTCTTTGATTGCGTAGCGATCGGTCATTCCGGCAATATAGTCAGAAATAAAGATCGCTAAAGTTTTTTTATCGGTAATTTTTAAAGCTTCTGCCGCACGTTCATCTGGCAAGCAGCTTGGCGTTTCGATATAAAAATCAAACAAGCCGCTGACAATTTTTTTCGCATTCGCCGTCATACGATTTACCGTTGAATGACGATACATATTTTGCATTAAAAACTTCTTCAGAGCTTGGTGCGCTGATTCCATTTCTGGCGAAAAATGTACTAAAAATTTACCACATTTACGCACGTCATCTTCAGAAGTTATTTTATTCTCAGCGATATTTTTTTGTGTTGTCGAAATTACATCCATAACCATCGCTAAAGTTAGAAGTTTCTTGGCTTCTCCGACTAATAACTCTCTCTTAATTTCCGGATATTTCGCCAGAATTTCTTGATAAATTTTACCCAGAACTGGCAATTCAAGAAGCTCTTCAATGCTGAATAAATCTGCACGCAAACCATCTTCAACATCGTGATTATTATAGGCGATATCATCAGAAATTGCCGAAATTTGCGACTCAATTGACGGGAAGTTTTTGAGGTCTAAATCATGCTTAAAATTGTAATCACGAATATAGTCATGTAGCTTTGATTGGTCTGCAATCGGGCCATTATGTTTAACCACGCCTTCTAACATTTCCCACGACAAATTCAAACCTTCAAATTCGATAAATCTGGTTTCTAACTTTGTGATAATTTTTAACGTGTGAGCATTGTGAGAAAAACCACCGAAGTCTGCCATTTTTTCATTCAGCACATCTTCTCCAGCGTGCCCGAATGGCGTATGTCCAAGATCATGAGCCAATGAAACAATTTCAGCCAAATCTTTGTTAACTTTTAGCGCTCCAGCAATCCAGCGAGCAATTTGGGCGACTTCCAGAGAATGAGTTAAGCGCGTACGGTAATGATCCCCTTCGTGATTTACGAAAACTTGAGTTTTGTATTGCAAACGACGAAAGGCTGAAGAGTTGATGATACGATCACGATCACGACCAAAAACCGAGCGATATTTTGAGTCATCATAATTCTCAGCATAAAGGCGGCCGCGCGACTTCGATTCATCAACCGCAAAAGATTCTAATTCAAAATTTATCATTTGATCAGACTTAGAATTACAAAAACTACCGCTAAAGTTGCCAAAACAATTCCCAAAGCAATTGTGGTTGCACGGGCCATTATCAAAGATTTGTCCGGAACTGGATTGGGATTTTCTTCAACCATTATTTACGCAAAAAATATTGATAAGGGCTATTTGGATCAGATTTCGAAATGAACAATCTCTTATTTATATCGATGCCAATCAAAGTGTGGAATACGTCATCTAAAATGGCACGCGAAGAATAGTAACCATGCCCTAGACCAAGAGTTGGATCATCAATTAAGCCAACATTTATTGTATCGACATCATCAACAAAAGCACACGCACCAAGCCTAGCGTTATTGTTGAAAGTTTTTGAAGCAATCATCGCCTTGTCATTTGGCGAACAATAAAGCGTGGTGTGATTACTGACTTTTTTAAGATTTTTCGAGAATTGACGGAAAGCGTTAACTTCAAAATCCGGCGCATTTAGAATTAGTTGGTTAATCAAAGGTTGTGATGGATTGGTTTCAGAAATTGCACTAAGAGCAGGTAATGCAACTTGATGCCCCATTGAATGCACCGCTAGATTGAAACGGATGTTATTTTTTTGTAGATCGAGCAAGAAATTTTTAAAAGATTCGACAGAATTTTTAGCGTTAATCGTATTATCAGCATAGGTTTTATTGAGCATTTTATCTTCAACAAAACCTGATCCGGCACCAGCTGGCCAAGTAAATAAAACAATCGGACCTTGATATTTTAAGTCGTAAGCAATTTGTGAAGCACGCAAAACTGCCTCTTGATAACGTACATTAAATCCGTGAACAAAAACTAAAGGATCGCGTTCCGCTTTCTTTATCTGCTTAATCAAATCGTCTTTTGGCAATGGTATTGCCCCAGCAATTTTGAAGAAATTTTGCGACGATTGGCGATTATCTTTGGCAATTTCAATTTCGCCAACTGTGTGGTTCTTTGGAACGCTAATCCTGCAAACGCCGTATTTTATTTGTGATCCTGTTACAACGCCGAATTGATCATCTTCACAAGAAAAAGTATCGTTTCTAGGTTGACGATTAGTCACAACAAAAACGTCAACTAATCTGGTTTGATCAAAGTCTTGAGAAAAATATTGGTTCCACACCAAATTTAAATCTTTCTGCATTTTCTCTTCTTTGCTTCCACCGCAAGAAGTTATGAGAAAAAGCACCAAAAAAATCGAACCTACTTTTTTCATTATTTGATTACGTTTAATTTTTTACCAACTTTGATGAATGCAGCTATTGCAGCGTCGAGATGGTCTCTTTCATGTGCCGCTGAGATTTGTACACGAATGCGCGCTTCATTTTTTGGCACGACTGGGAAAGAAAAAGCAATCACGTAGATTGACTCTTCTTCAACCATCATTTTGGCAAATTTGCTGGCAAGTATAGCATCATGCAACATAACTGGCACAACAGGATGAACACCATTTTTATCGCGCACGTCAAATCCAGCTTCAACCATTTTTTGTCTAAAATAAGCAGTATTATCAGCGAGTTTTTTGATAAGAGTTTTTGATTGCCCAATCATATCTAGAATCTCGATTCCAGTTGCTGCAACTGCCGGTAAAATGTTATTTGAGAAAAGATAAGGGCGAGCTTTGTTGCGCAATTTATCAATAACTTCTCTTTTAGATGCGACGAAGCCGCCACCAGCACCACCCAAAGCTTTTCCTAAAGTTGAAGTCAGAATATCGACACGACCTTCAACACCACAAAGCTCAAGAGTTCCACGACCATTTTCACCGATAAATCCAGTCGCGTGTGAGTCATCGACCAAAACTAAAGCGTCATATTTTTCCGCTAGATTACAAATTGATTTGAGATCAGCAATGTCACCATCCATTGAAAATACGCCATCCGTGACAATTACACGATTTCTACTTCCTTGTGCATCTTGTAGTTTTTTTTCTAAATCAGCCATGTCATCAAATTTATAAAAATGACGCGCTGCCTTAGAAAGCCTAATTCCATCAATCAAACTTGCGTGATTTAAATCGGCAGAAATTATTGCATCTTGCTCATCAAAGAGTGCTGCAAATACGCCACCATTAGCAGCAAAACAGGATGAAAAAGTAATAACATCTTCAAATCCCAAAAATTCCGCGAGCTTTTTTTCGAATTGTTTGTGTAAATCGAACGTACCACAAATAAAGCGCACTGACGCAGTTCCAAGACCATATTCATCAAGCGACTTTTTGGCCACTTCCACCAAATTTTTGTTATTAGCTAAACCGAGATAATTGTTAGCACAGAAATTCAAAACTTTCTTTTTTGAGTTTTCTTGTGTGATTTCGATTTCTGAAGATTGCGAGGTAATTATTTCGTATTCGCTTTTGTATAGACCGTTTGATCTAAGTTCCTGTAATTCAGACTTAATATCGTTAATGAATTTTTCTTTGATCATTTTTGAGTGAGAATTTATTTCTTATAAGACAATGAGAGTTTAGAAATTAAAATTCATACCAGACAATTGACAAGTCAAAATTGCCAAATAGTTTGCACCGCTATCCACACCACCAAGACCCACTCATCTTTATAAAAAAATCTTAAATTTAGGTAAAACTATGAACAAAAAATTCTTGCAATCAGTTGCTGCTGGTATCGCTACTCTAAGTCTTGTTGCTTCTTGCGCACAATTAGGTCTTAAAAAAGAATCTAACACTTGTGGTGCAAAAAACGGTTGTGCAGCTAAAAAAGACGAAGCTCACAAATGTTCTGGTAAGCACAAAGAAGCTAATTCTGCTGTAAAAAAAGAAGAAGCTAAAAAAGAAGCTCCTAAAAAAGCTAAAAAAGCTAAAAAAGCTGAAGCTAAAAAAGCTGAAGCTGCAAAAGCTGAAGTAAAAACTGAAGAAAAGAAAAACTAATTTTCAGTCATGAGTTTTAAAAAAGTTCCGACTCCAGCAAATCCAGCTGGAGTCGGACTTCGATCCCCCCATATCTCCTACATCCTCAGAAATCCTAAAAAAGTCCTCAAAAAAATCGGTTGGTTTGAAGTTCACAGTGAAAATTATCACGCTGACAACAGCCCTGCTCAACTAGATTTACTAAATATCCGAAAAAATTTTCTTATCAGCTTACATTCAGTTGGAAATTCTCTTGGCTCTGCGGACAAACTAGACACCAAGCATTTAACCAAATTAAAAAACTTAGTTGAGAAAGTTGAACCCTTCCTAGTTTCTGATCACATTTCTTGGGGAAGAGTTGATAAAAAACACTTAAACGATTTGTTGCCCCTACCCTACACTAAAAACTCTTTGAAAGCGATAGTTCGCAACGTTTCACAAATGCAAGATTTTCTGAAACGCCAAATATTAATAGAAAATCCTTCGGCATATATCGCATTCAAAGATCAGGAAATGGATGAAGCAGAATTCATTAATGCGATCACCAAAGAAACAGGATGCGGATTGTTGTTGGACGTAAATAATATTTTTGTTAGCTCGCAAAACTGCAATCAGTTTGATCCGATCGAATATCTGCAGAAACTAAATAAAAAAATCGTTCAAGAAATTCATTTGGCCGGACATTCAAAATCAGACATTTTTGACGGCCAAAAACACAAACCCATCTTGATCGACACTCACGATAATTTAGTGTGCGACGAAGTTTGGGAAATTTACAAAATTGCTATAAAACGTTTTGGAAAAGTTCCTTCCTTAATCGAATGGGATCAAAATTTTCCTGAATTTGACGTGCTTTTAGATGAAGCAAAAAGAGCCCAAGAGGTTTTAAAAAATGTCTAATTTATTAAAAATACAGCAAGATTTTTGTCGCCACATTTACAAAAAATCTGACCGGAAAGTCCTTAAACAAACCATTTACTCAGATGCTGAGGCTCTTGAACGCTTCAACATTTATCGCAACAATATTTTAGGAAGTTTTGAATCAGTTTTATCCTCAATTTTTCCGATCACAAAAAAAATTATCGGCGATAAGGAATTTGATAAATTGACACAAAAATTTTGCCAAAAATTTTATTCAAAAAGCGGTGATTTAAACGAGTTTGGCATAGAATTTCCTCAATTCCTAAAATCCCACGAAACCAAATATTTAAAAGATTTAGCCCAACTCGAACTTTTTTATCACCAATCTTATTTTGCTAAGAAATCTGAAGAAAAATTCGATCTAAAAAAGTTCAAAAAATTACAGCCAGAAAGTTTTTCTAAAGTAAAATTTACGCTTAATTCTAGCTCTGTTTTGTTTAATTCAAAATTCGCAATTATCTCAATTTGGCAGAAAGAAAGGAAAATTAGAAAATTCTCAGAAGCTCAGTTTGCAGTAATCCATAGCAACAAAATTTTTCCACTTAACGAGACTGAATTTTTATTTTTGTCGCTGATTTCAAAGAAAAAATCTCTCTTTAAAATTTACGAAGAGATCTACAAAAAAAGTAAAAAAGATATCGATATTGGCACGCTGATTAACCGCTTTGTTAGCGATGGAACAATCGTAAAATTTGATTTATGAGAGAATTTCAAATAATTGAAAAATATTTCAAACCGCTAACCAAATCTCATGAAGCTGCGCAGAATCTAGATGATGACGTTGCCAGAATTAAGATAAAAAATGGCGAAGAACTAATTATCAGCAAAGATATTTTTGTTGAAGACATCCATTTTTTACTTACGGATGGTGCGTTTAAAATTGCTTCCAAACTGTTGCGTACCAACCTTTCCGATCTTGCCTCCTCTGGTGCGACACCACTTTATTATGTCTTAGGATTTTCTAAAAATAATAATACTGATGCAAAATTTTTACGTGATTTTTCACGTGGTTTAGAATCTGTACAAAATGAATTTGACCTTTGTTTGATTGGTGGCGACACGGTTAAATCTGATAAACTATTTTTCTCAATCACAATTTTTGGAGTTAACAAAAAGAACCAAATTATGGCGCGTAACAAAGCCAAAAAAGGTGACTTAATTTTCGTCTCCGGATCAATTGGTGATGCTTTTCTTGGCCTAACAATTAAACAAAAAGATTTACCTGTTGGTGCTCAATATTTACCACTTTTAAATCGTCATTTTTTTCCCACTCCTCGCATTAATTTAGGAAAAAAATTGTTGGAAAAAAAATTATCGCAATGTGCAACTGACGTTTCTGATGGTTTAATTGCAGACTTAAATCATATTTGCCAAGCATCAAAACTTGCAGCCGAAATCAATTTAAAAGATATTCCAATTTCATCTGCTGCACAAAAAATTTTGCAAAAAAATTCTCAAATAAAAATTACCGATCTAATTTCTGGCGGCGATGATTACGAATTAATTTTCACAACTAATCCGAAAAACAGAGAGAAAATTACAGCATTATCCAAGGCTTTAAAACTTGATTTGACTTGCATTGGAGAATTTAAAGAAAGCAAAAATAAAAAATTTAACGTCACTTTGTTTGACGAAAAAAATCGCAAAATAAAAATCAAAAAAACCGGTTATGAACATTGAGAAATTTATAAATCCTAGCGCTGATACAAATAAATCAATGTATGCTGGATCTTTTAAAAGAAGTTTTGCCGCAATGATTGACGTCACAATTGTTTTAGTAATTCGCGTTATTACCGCCCAAATTTTAGGGATGCTGATTGTCAATCGTGAGTTGCAGAAATTCTTAGTAGAATTCCGCGATTATTTCGGCACTGAGTTTGTAAAAAATAATCCAAGCCATATTGATTACGTCTTACACCACCGCATATTTATTGTGGTTTTACTTTTCTATACTGCGGTAATTTTTATTGGCGCTCTTTATCATTCTTTACTAAATTCATCATCTTGGCAAGCCACGATTGGTAAACGCCTGAACAATATAGTGATTGAGAAAGAAAATGGCTCACGCATCAGTTTCAATGTTGCTTTGGCGCATTATTTTCTTTCAGTAATACCTTTTGTCTTCATCATGTATTTGATTGCTTATCAAGTAAGTCATGATGTTACATTTTTTGTAGCAGTTACAGCTTCTCCACTCAACGTATTCTTCGGAGTTTTATTTTTGCTATGGACTCAGATCCAGAGCTTCACCAAAAGAAAAACCACAGCTTACGATTTAATTTGCAAAACCGTTTTGGTGAACAAAAGAACCTCAGCAAAACTGCCTTGGGAAAAAGAAAAAATCAGTAATTTTTTGTAACAAAAATCCCTTTGAAATCTACAGCTGCAATGTTGATATGAAGACTCATTTCATTAATCAATTTTGTCACTAAATGTTCATCTCTTCACAAAAGACAATTAACAGCAAAGTTAGTTGCAACGGCGTTGGTCTACATTCCGGCGTTAATACTACAATCACGTTACTTCCTGCACCTTGCGATACTGGAATTGTTTTCAAAAGAACTGATGTTGAAGAAGGAAAAAATAGCATAAAAGCTTTCTACAAGAACGTTACTACAACCAACCTTGGAACTACAATTGCCAATGAATTTGGCACTAAAGTTTCAACTATCGAACATTTAATGGCAGCAATTTGGGGCTGCGGAATCGACAATCTTTTTATCGAAATTGATGCTCCAGAAGTTCCAATTATGGATGGCAGTTCTGAACCTTTCGTATTTTTGCTCGAATGCGCTGGCGTAACAGTTTTAGATAAAGCACGTCACATTATTGAAGTTATAAAAACCGTAACTGTTGAAGAAGCCGATGGCAAAATGATTGAAGTTAGCCCAGCAGCAGAATTCTCAGTAAATCTACATATCGACTTCAATCACAAACAAATTCAGAAACAAAGCTTCGACTACAAAACTACTTTTGCTTCTTTCAAAAATGACTTGGCGAGAGCAAGAACTTTCGGCTTTCAGCATGAAATTGAACAACTTCATAAAATGGGTTTAGCTAAAGGTGGATCTTTGAAGAATGCTATTTTAGTTGGAGAAGATGGTATCGTTAATGCGGAAGGTTTACGCTACGAGAACGAGTTTGTTAGACATAAAACTCTCGATTTCATCGGCGATATTTACTTGGCAGGATATTACATTTCTGGCCAATTCAAAGGCGTAAAAACCGGACATGGCATCAACAATAAAGTACTACACAAATTGTTGAGTGATGAAAGCGCTTGGAGATTAATCTAATTTAGAAATGGTGGATGTAACTTGCTTCAACCTCACCCACTTTACTTTCGCGTAAATCACAGGTTGAGGCCACTTCTGGCGCTAGATTTTTTAAGGCAAAAGATCTGCCATCTCTTAATCTTACTGTTGTGTAATTCTCAGAAGTTTTAAGTTTTTTCTTAGTCAAATAAGCAGTGTTTATTGCGGCTCGTAAGTCTTTGGCACGAATAAATTTAATCAAAGTTGCTGAACCGTTGGGACAAATAATTTCCGTATTGGTATCCGGAATTTCGTCAAAAATCTTGCAGGAGAACACCGGCAATATCAAAAATAAAACTAAGATTTTACTGAGCTTTAACTTGTCCAAGGTTACTGAAAATAGATTTAAAGAAGCCGATTTTATTGCTGCTGACTTCTGTGTATTTTGCAGCGAATTTCATTTTTTCATCTTCATTAGTGAGATCATATCTCTCAACAGAATTTACAATTTCAGAATTATCAAACTTCAAAGTCATAATTGTTCTCTCCTTAACCTTTGGAAGAAAAAACAAAGCCTGATCAAAATCTTCTGAATAATAAATCCACGTATCTTCTCCATCCAAACTGGATATCAAAGTTGGAGATCCCATTATTTTTATAACTCTCTCTTTGCTCGTAACACCTTCTTGCACTAGTTGATGATCTGATAAATCAAAAACATAGCCATGACGCTCTTCATTCTTTATACAAGAGGCCAAGGTAAGAAGTAAAAAAATGATGTATGTGAAATTTTTCATGAAGAAAAAACTTAAGAAAATCGCTACTAGAATTGAATAAAATTTTTCTTTGATTTTACGAAACGCCTTTCTATATTCAAGGCCACTTTTCGAAGACGACTTAACTCAAGTCATTCCTGAAATCTCAACACACCACTTACCCTTAAAACTCAATCAAACAAAATTAATCAATTCCAAACTAAGGCAATCCCATGGCAGTTCCTAAGAAAAAGAAATCGAAATCAAGACGTAACATGAGAAGAGGTAGCAACGGTTCTTACTCTTTAGAAGTTGCTAACGTTCTTACTGATAAAACTACTGGCGAATTTAAACTTCCGCATCACATCTCTTTAGATGGATTCTATAACGGAAGAGAAATCATCAAAAAGAAGAAAAAAGAAGCTGCTCAAGAAGAGTAATACGAACAATTTAGTCTAAGTTTAAGTGTCTAAAAAACATACTGTAGCACTAGATTGCATGGGGGGCGACAATGCCCCTCAATCAGTCATTGATGGAGCTCAAATTATTGCCAAAGCGAATTCTGATGTTCAATTTTTGCTTTTTGGCGACTCTGCAAAAGTTACTCCTCTTCTTCAAAAAGCTCCTAATCTCAAAGGAAGATATAAATTAATTCATACCGAAGAATTTATTTCTGCAGATGAAAAACCTTCTGTGGCTTTACGTAAGGGTACTAACTCTAGCATGCGTTTGGCAATTAACGCTGTAAAAGATGGCGAAGCCAACGTTGCTGTTTCCGCTGGAAATACCGGAGCATTGATGGCAATTGCAAAGATTGTTTTGCGTCCTCTGCCTTCAATCGATCGTCCAGCCATCGTTACTACAATTCCTAATCAGAAAAAGGCTGGCACTGTATTGCTAGATATGGGTGCAAACGTTGAATGTGGACCAGATGTACTTTTCCAATTCGCCGTCATGGGGCATGCCTTTGCACGTGTAGTTCTAAAAATTTCCAAACCAACAATTGGAATTTTAAATGTTGGATCAGAAGATTTGAAAGGTTCTGATGCAGTAAAAAACGCCGCTGCACTTCTTAAACAAAGTGAATTAAAAGATTCATTTTACGGCTATGTTGAAGGTGATGATATTCTAAAGGGTACAACCGATGTTGTAGTTACAGATGGCTTCTCAGGAAATATAACTTTGAAAGCAATCGAAGGAACGGCAAAAATGATTTCTGCACTTATCAAGGAAGGCTTTAAAAGCTCAATAATTTCCAAAATTGGTTACTTGTTAGCAGGATGTTCAATCCGCAAAGCTACTAAAAGCATGGATCCACGTTTACACAACGGTGCGATGCTAGTTGGTCTAAATGGTGTCGTGGTTAAGAGCCATGGCGGAACAGACTCCTTAGGCTTCTCAAATGCCATAAAAGTTGCGATCTCATTAGTTGAAGAAAAAATTAATGAACGCATCACCGCAGAATTAAAAATTTCATCATCAATTGCTAATGGTGACAACATTGAAGAAAAAATTTTAAGTCATGGCAATTAAAAGCAAAATTATTGGCACGGGTTCTTATCTTCCGGAGAAGTTTCTTACCAATTCTGATTTGGAAAAAACCGTAGATACTACTGATCAATGGATCGTTGAACGTACTGGCATCAAAAAAAGACATATCGCCGCAGAAAATGAGATGACTTCTGACATCGCTTTCAAGGCTGCACAAAAAGCTTTAGATAATTCCGGATTAAAAGGTGAAGAGATTGACATGATCATTCTCGCCACCACAACTCCTGATCTAACATTTCCAGCAACTGCGACAACCGTTCAAGCCAGAATCGGTGCAAAGTCAGCCTTCGCTTTCGATATTCAAGCTGTGTGTTGCGGATTTGTTTATGCGATTACAACTGCAAATAATTTCATCAAATCTGGTCAAGTTAAAAATGCTCTAGTAATTGGAGCTGACACCTTGTCGCGCATCGTTGATTGGAAAGATCGTAATACCTGCGTACTTTTCGGTGATGGTGCTGGAGCTGTTGTTTTACAGTCATCTAATGACGATTCAGGAATTATTTCTTCTAACTTACACTCAGATGGATCTCTAAACAACATCCTTAAAACCAGCGGCGGACCTGCTTCTAATCAAATTTCTGGCTTCATTGAAATGTCGGGAAAAGAAGTTTTCAAACATGCCGTTGATAAAATGTCAAAATCGGTTCTAGAAGCTCTAGCTGATGCAAATTTAACAATAAAAGACATCGATTTATTAATTCCGCATCAAGCCAACGCCAGAATCTTAAGCGCTGTTGCTGATCGCTTAGAATTACCTGAAGAAAAAGTTGTGATTACAGTTCAAGATCATGCTAACACTTCTGCAGCTTCAATTCCTTTGGCATTGGATTACGCCAACTCACAAGGAAAACTTAAAAAAGGTGACATCATTGTTTTAGAAGCTCTGGGTGGTGGTTTGACTTGGGGATCTGTAGTTTTGAAGTGGTAGATTTTTGTTTTTTTAGTTCCGCTAAATAAACCCCCCGACCCCTAGTGGGGCCACCACCCTTGAAAGGGGGGCGTTGGATTGAGTCCTGCTTAGCCCCCCTGTCAAGGGGGGTGGCCCCGCTAGGGGTCGGGGGGTTTTATTTAGCAGAATTTGTAGGACACCAATTACTACCTATCTCTCTTCACAATCGTTTCCAAAATATCACATAATTTTTTACCAACTTTCTCACAAGTATAGTTAGCAAAAAATTTCTCTCTGGCATTCACTGCCAATCTTCTAGCAAATTCTTCATCTTTAACTAAACGCTCGACTGCATCAGCAATCAATTTAGGAACAGCATCTTGATCTTCACGGGCAACTTTTAAACCATCTACCCCTTCGGTAATAATCTCATCTGGTCCCCAACTATTGCTAGTAATGATTGGAGTATTGTAGAGCATAGCTTCAAGCAGAACAATTCCAAAAGTTTCGCCGTAAGACGGTAATATAAAAATATCTATCGAATCAAAAAACGCTTTCTTATCCGTAGTCCAGCCCAATATTTTAAAACTATTTTCAACACCCAATTGTTTGGCTAAAGAGTTCAAGAACTCTTCCTGATACCCTACTCCACCAATGACATATTCACACTCAATTCCACGTTCACGCAAAATTGGAATTGCACCAATCATTTTATCAAAACTTTTTTCTGGATAAAGACGCCCCAAAGATCCAATTCGAACTGGCTTGCGAAAAGCTGGCTTGATTGGCGCAACGAAATCATCCGGAACTTCCATCATATTTGGAATTACAAAGGCTGTGCCTTCAGCTTTGCCAGCTTTAATCAACTCTTTGCTGAAGTAAGAATTTACTGTCAAAACAAAATCAGCTTTGAGGAATTTGCGCGGATTAACTCCGTGATCAATCCCAATAATCGGGAATTTTTTTGGACTAAAAAAACGCGCTGCACGTATGAAAGACATTGCCCTTCCTGAATGACAAATTACGGCATCCGGCGCAAATTTATAAAGCGATAAAGCAATACGTAAAATTGAAAAAATATCGGTACGATTCAACGCTGGAACTTCCAGATATTGTGATCCGGTTTGTTTAACATCATCTTTAAAAACCATGCCGGTTTTACTAATCGAAAGAACTTCATGACCGTTGATAATCAAGTATTTGGCGTAATCGATAAAACATCTCTCGACACCAAGAATCTTATTATCGTTCTTCGATTTTTTGTGATTAAATAAAACGTTGGCGACCTTCATTAACGCTGCCTTTTAATTTGGTTAGGAATATTTTTACGGTATTTATCAATTTCGTCTTTATCAGCATTGAATCGAGCCAATTCTTTGCCCGATAATTTTAATCCTGATGTTGCTTTCACTTTCGACGGATTAATTGGCTTACCTTTGTAAATAACTTCAAAATGCAAGTGTGGTCCAGTTGAACGGCCAGTGCTACCAACGTAAGCAATTACGTCACCTTGTCTAATACTTGATCCAACACGCAATTTAGGAACATAACGACTAGCATGTCCATAAGCTGTTGAGTAATCAGAATTATGCTGAATTTGTACGAAATTTCCGTAACCACCTTTTCTACCGTAGTAAGTAATTTTACCACTACCGGCTGCTAAAATTGGCGTTCCCATTGCGGCAGCGAAATCAATACCTTTATGCATTTTGGAATATCCCAAAATTGGGTGTCGTCTTAAACCGAATGCTGATGAAACTCGAGCACCGTTGATCGGAGTACGAAGTAACGATTTTCTGATACTGTTTCCCTTAGCATCAAAATACTCAACTTTGCCATCAACTTTATGCATGTAAAAATCGATCGAACGATTTTGCAAAGTAAGTGATGAGAACAACACATTACCATCTTTAACTTTTTTTCCATCTTCAGTGTAGAAACTTTCAACCAACATTTCGAATTTATCACCATTGTGAATATCACGTTGGAAGTCGACATCATAGCTGTAAAGCTGGATCATGTTCATCATTGAAGTAGGAGAAATTCCCGCTTCAACACCATCAGCAAAGAAACCATTTTTCAAAGTTCCGTAATATCTAGAAACGTAACGCAACAAATTAACTTTGATTTCGCGAGCATCGTAAGAACCACTATTAGTACGAGATACAACAATTTCTTGATCCGGAGCTGTGTTAATCGAAATACTGTTAATTGTGACTGTTTTACCAAGATTTTCCGAGGCTTGCTGATTTTTATCTACAGCAACTTTGACGTGATATTTGATTAAAATTTGATCGTTTTTCGAGATGTTTTTCGGATTATAAATTTTCTTCATCTCGTTCATAATCGCGAAAACGTCGGATTCGACGGCACCCATATCTATCAATACTTTGGTTAGAGTATCGCCTTGTTTGACACGATAATCCAAAACCTGCTCTTCATCAAAATCAAAACCCATTTCTGAGCCAGAAATGTTGATGCGAATTGGCGTACTTTGAATTTTTCTGGCAGAGTAATCTTTATAATCATCAAACAAACTTTGAGCATAATCAAAGCCGTTGATTAGTATAAAAGTGGTCAGAATAGAAACTACAATCGGCCTAAACAAATTGTGGTCGATTAGCTGGTCAAGAAAATCCCGCAAGAAGATCTTGTCGATTTTTTTGAGTTTTTCGATCAGATTTTTCAAGGATATAAAAGTTGGATTTGTATGGTCTTGCGTCAACTCTGAAGCTATTTAACGCCGCATTGCAAAATGAATTTCAACAACATTAAATCGCGACTTTTTTAAATTAGAATATTTTTTTTGATTTTTCTAAATCTTAAGCGTTTTCTTCTTAAAAAAAATTTCTTAGAATTTTCAATCTCTTCGCAACATATTTTCCTCAATTAATTTTTTTAAGCAAAAATGCCTGCAAAAAAAATCAAAGCAAAAAGCAAACCTACTAAAAAAGCAGTTAAAACTAAAGCTGTAAAAACAGTTAAAAAGGCTGTCGCCAAAAAGAAACCAGTCGCAAAAAAAGTTACTAAACCAGCAAAAAAACTAGTGAAAAAAGTTGCTAAAAAAGCTGTAAAAAAAGTCGCTCCAAAAAAAGAAGTTAAGGCTGTAAAAAAACCGGCGAAAAAAATTATTGCTAAACCAGCAAAAAAAATCGCTCCAAAAAAAGAAGTTAAAAAAGTTACAAAGACAGCAAAATCGAAAGAATCAAAGCTTCCAAAAATAAAAGCTCCCGACGATAAAACTGCTGAAAGAATCATCGCCAAAGGCAAAACTCCAAAGGTAAAAGTTGAAGTTGAAAAAGCCCCAGAGAAAAAAACTGAAGCTCAAAAAAATCTTATTATTGTCAAAAAACTTTCTGAGTCGCGCAATAAAGTAACTTTCAAGGCGGGAGAGTTCGCAGTTTATCCTTCTCACGGCGTTGGGAAAATTGTCGACATCGAAAAAACTGTCGTTTTAGGACAAGATTTTAGCTGCTATTTGATGTACTTCGAAAAAGAAAAATTGACGATCAAAATTCCTGTAGCCAGCGCTGAAAAAATCGGTCTGCGCCATTTAGTTGCTAAAACACAAATGGATGAAGTTTTCTCAATTTTACGCAGCGGTGTTAAAAAATTAAAAGGCATGTGGAGTCGTCGTGCTCAAGAATATGAAACTAAAATCAATTCTGGCGACATCATGTTGCTGGCTGAGGTTTTACGTGATTTAACTCGCGATATTGAAGATGGCGACAGATCTTACTCTGAACGTATCATTTACGAAACTGCCGTTCATCGTTTGGCTGCTGAATATGCTGTGATCTACGGAATCGAGTTTGAAGAAGCGAAAGATAAAATTATTTCTACTGCCAAAGATAAACTCGGAATTGAAGGAAAAATTAATCAGAAAGATGAGTTTGATGAGTTCGATTATAACTCAGGAAAATCTGATGACGATGAAGATGAAGACGAAGATGAAAATGATGAAGAGGAAGAAGAAGATGACTTCGACTACGGTGGCGGTGGCGGAGATGACGATGATTATGACGATGATGATGACGACGACGCACCGAAAAAAAGAAAAAAGAAAAAGTAATTATTTTGGTAAGCTGTAAATCTGCAGCTTACCACTTACCACTCACAACATGTCTGCTTTAAAATTAATCAACGTTACCAAAAATTTCTCGCAAGCTGCGCAAACTTTTGAAGTAATTAAAGGCGCCAATCTTGAAATACAAAAAGGCGAACTTGTAGCCTTAATCGGGCCTTCTGGATCTGGTAAAACTACTTTATTGCAAATCGCCGGACTGCTTGATAGTGCAACTTCCGGACAGGTTTTAGTTAATGATGTTGATGCTACTAAAGCTGACGACGAACAGCGTACCAAAATCAGAAAAGATCACATTGGTTTCGTTTACCAATTTCATCATTTATTGCCGGAATTTTCTGCCTTGGAAAATGTTGCTTTGCCTTTGTTGATTAAAGATAAAAGTAAGAAAGAAGCTTTTGAAGAAGCTAAACAACTACTTACTGCAGTTGGCTTAGAAGATCGTTTTGATCACAAACCGGCGCAACTTTCCGGAGGACAACAACAACGCGTTGCCATTGCTCGTGCCGTTATTTCCAAACCATCATTAATTTTAGCTGACGAACCCACTGGAAATTTAGATTCAACAATTTCAGAAAAGATTTTTGATATTCTGCAAAATTTGGTAAAGAGCCACCAAATTGGCTGTTTGATGGTTACTCACAATCTTGAACTAGCCAAGAAAGCAGATCGGATTATTTCGATTAAAGACGGTATTATTTCTTTGTAAAAACTAGGTTTCTGACACTCCTTTTTCTATAAATTACAAATAAAAAACCCTCCGCTACTGATTTGTAACGGAGGGTTTTTTTGTTTTTTCCAAACTCTTATCGAGAAAATTATCTGCGATATCTTCCTTGGTTCATCATGTCTTGATTGTAGTAATAAGGCACCATGTCAGCTGGTCTTTGTCCTAATCCCATTGTTGAATTATTTGAGAAGTTGCTACTTCTTGGGATCATAACATTGTAGGTTTTTTCTTTAAAGTCGCCGCATCTGGTTTCGTTCCATGCATTGAAAGAGAAAATCAAAGTCATCATATCCAAGAAACATCTTGTACCGTCAGCTGTTCTTTCTCCATCAATTGTGGTTCTGATTGTTCCGTACCAAATATCCATATTCAAATTAGCAGTACCGTAGCCTTCTTTCACTAAAACCGCGTTGTAAGGTTTCGGAGCAATATTCAGAGTTAACGGAGTTCTACCATAATTTTTTCCTTCGATAAAAACATCGGCACCAGGAGGAGTACTATTAATTGCCACATCAACTGTTTTACCATTAAAGAAAGAACAAGATGAAGCCAAAGGGATCAAGGCCAAAACAGCAATTGTACGAAGTTTAAATTTCATAAATTTTATTATTTACGTTGAAGAAGGAATTAGCGTTTCCATCGGTTATGAACCCAAAACCACTGTGCTGGATACTGTGAAATCCAGCTTTCTAGCTTACGGTTAATCTGAAGAGTCAGTTTAATAACGCTGTCATTTATGTTGTCGCCTCTTTCAATTTCAAGCGGTTTTTCCACTTCGGCAATAAACTCAAAACCTTTTTTGGTACGAATTATGCGCGCTGGAATTAGCGGAACATTATAACGCAGAGCAATACGAGCAATTGAGGTTGTAGTCACCGCAGGAGCATGAAAGAAATCTACCGGCTCACCTTCGGAAATTTTCTGATCTGCCAAAATAATTACGTAACCACCATTTTTAATGATTTCGATAATTCGACGATTGCCCTGCGCGCTTTTGGTAATCAATTCGGTTCCACGAATTGATGCAGTCATTTTTTCAACGTAAGGATTGTTTAACGGGCGATAAACCGTACCAACTTTGATGTCGTTAGCCAACAAAATTTTTGGGCCCAATTCCCAATTGCCAATGTGACCGGAAAAAACTATGCCGCCTTTGGTGTTGGATTTCATTGCCGCGATGTTGTCTTTAGTTTCTTGCGAAAGAGTGACAAACTGCATCATTTCTTCAGGAGTAAGCTTGGCAACATGTGAATATTCTCCAACTACACGACCCAAATTATCCCACATGTCATCCAAAATTTTTTCTTTTTCTTTTTCGTTCAAAGAAGGCAAAGCGTTACTCAGATTTTTGTAGGCCAATTTGTGAACGGCAATTTTTTTACCGACAAATTTAGAAATTTGCGCCGCAACTTCAGAAGCATTTTGCAAACCAACTGACTCAAATAACCAAAGTCCAAATTCGACCACAACAGCTTCGGCAAAGTATCTAACAGTTTTGATTTTTGATTTTATCTGATCGTTAAAATTCATAATTTATAATTTTTCCAAGTTCTTTCTTAAGCAAATCTTTGTCCAAGAATTCTAATTCAACATCCAAATAAGCAATTTGTTCCTGATATTTTTTAGGAAATTTTACCCAATCTTTTTTGGTTGTGATAAGCTTCAAATCCTTTTGTTTCGCCTCACTAGATAAAATTTCCAAATCTTGTTCTTTGTAAGAATAATGATCGGGAAATGATTTTTCTTCGCACAACAACAAATCGGAATCACGCAAAATTGAAAAGAATTTTTGCGGATAAGCCAACCCACAAAATGCCATTAATTTATCACCTCTAAAACTCTCAAGATTGGTTGGCTTTAAAAGCGCGCGGACAATTTTTTTATCAGACAATTTCTGCAATAAATCTTTATTTGGCTCGCCAATCAAAATTACCAAATCTGCTTTTTCTAAACCACTTTTCAGAGTTTCTCGCATTGGCCCAGCGGGAATTAAAAACTGGTTTCCGAAAGCAATTTTTGCATCAACAACTAAAATCACGAAATCCTTGTACAGCGAGTTGTTTTGCATGCCGTCATCTAAAACAACTAGTTTGATTTTATCGATATTCTCAATTTGTTTAGCGCCAAAAACTCGATCTTTCGCTACAAATGTTGGAGCTGTTTTAACCAATAACATCGGCTCATCGCCAACATTTTTCGCCACATGTTTTCCTTCGTGAAGTGCAACAAATTTTGAGCCATCACCCATGTAACCTCTGCTTAAGAAAGCGAATTGGAATTTTTGATCCGGAGCGATTTCACGCAAAACTTTTCCAAGTGCAATTGCTGCTGGAGTCTTACCCGAACCACCGGCAATCAAATTTCCAATGCAGATTACTGGCTTAGAGATTTTTTCAGTTTTCTTTAAAATTTTTACTAATGACGAGACAAGAAAATAAACAGCACTCAAAGGCAGCAACGAGTAAGAAATTAGATTTCTTTCCATCCAGAAATTCGGGGTTTTTAGCTGCACAATTTTAAATAAATTTTGGTTGAATGGTTTCCGAATTGTTTTTTTCTACGGTCTTAGTTCCTTTATTATCAAGGTCTAAAACGTAAGAAGAAATTTCTCCGTCAGAAAATTCGGTAATTATTTTTTCTTTTGGATGAATTTTGGAAATTGAAGAAATCAGTTCGCCTTTTTCGTTTTTCACCAAAGCAAAACCGCGTTTCAAAATTTGACTGTAATGTTGGGTTTTTAAAAGTTTACCGAGATTTTGCAGACGTAAATCATAAACTCTGATTTCATTCTCAATACCTGTTCTTGCTCGCTGTAAACCATGCTCAATTTTTTTATCGAGCATTTCAATTTGGTGAAAAATTTGACTGTTTGAAATTTGCAAAGTCGCTAATTTTTGGGTTCTTTTTTCAAAAAAATTAATCACCGCTAAATCTAATCTTCTTTGCGTCAGTAAAAATCTTTCATGGATTTGACTAAGCATTTTAGCGGGATCAACGATGTATTTTTGCAAATTTTTTAAATGCTGTAATTTTTCCGCGACAAAATTTTGCGCTGAAAAATTCAATCTATTTTCCAAGAAATTTATCTGATTTTTCAAGTCAGCCAGAACTGGAGTCGCAAGCTCTGCAGCCGCTGTTGGCGTTGGCGCACGCAGATCAGAAACAAAGTCGATTAATGTTGTGTCGGTTTCGTGACCAACCGCTGAAATAAGCGGAATTTCTGAAGCAAAAACTGCCCGCACCAAAGCTTCGTCATTAAACGGCAATAAGTCTTCAAAGCTTCCGCCACCACGTGCCACGATTAAAACATCAGGACGTTCTTCACCTTTCAATTTATTAAAAAATTTAATACCAGAAATAATTTCAGCTGCAGCTTTATCACCTTGAACCAAAGTTGGATAAAGCTTTAAGTGCACGCCACATCTGGCTTCAAGACGGTGTTTAATATCCTGCAAAACTGCACCAGTTTCAGAGGTAATCACGCCAATAATTTTAGGAAAAAACGGAATTGGTTTTTTGTGGATTTCATCAAACAAACCTTCTGCGGCTAATTTCTGGCGACGCTTTTCGAGCATTTCTAACAATGCACCGATTCCGGCAATTTCAATTTTTTCAACGATAATTTGATAATTTGATCGACCTTCAAAAGTGGTAATTTTGCCCGCAGCACAAACTTGTAAACCGTCAGCAACTTCAAAATTTATTTGCGACGCAGCACCACGAAAACAGACAGCTGAAAGCGTTCCACCGTCATCTTTCAAAGTGAAATAAAGATGTCCGGAAGAAGCGCGTTTAAAGCCAGTAATTTCACCTTTAATTTTGACGTAACCGAAAGCATCTTCGACAACTCTTTTGATTGAGCGCGAAAATTCTGTAACGCTAAATTCGGGAATATTTACACTCATTTTTAAGTCACTTTTTTTGATTTTTTTCTAGAAAATTTGATCGGCCTTCTACGCTTTATTATCAATCATTGCCAACATTTTTGTTTAAATTGTTTGCGTACGCAAAAAATTCAGAAATTTTCAGTAAAAAATCCGGCTCAATTTCTCTGACTGTTTGCACAAAAAAATCACGTTTCAAAAAATCAGGATGTGGAATTTTTAACTTGTCGCCGAGGTCAACTTTTACATTTTCAATTGCCAGAATATCAATGTCGATCTCACGTGGCGACCAGCGTCCACGATCAATTCGTCCTAAATCTTTTTCAATTTTCTGAGTAATTTCTAAAATTTTTTCGGGAGCGAAACTTTCCAAATCAATTTCACCACTCACCGCAATATTAAAAAATTCCTGATTCCATTCCTGTGGAGAACCAGCCAAAAGCAGCGCCGGATTTTTTAAGATTTTTGATTGTTTGAGATTTTTTAGATGCAGCTTGCTGGCAAGTTCGCTAGTTGCTTTTTCTAAGAATTGCTTTTTGTCGCCAAGATTAGAACCAAGGCCGAAAATTATTTTTGTCACTATCTTACACCGCTTTGTTGTCGGGACTGTTCAAAGCCAGTAACTTTAATTAAAAATTTCAAATGACTACTTCTTTTTACGTCATCTTGTTCTTTTATTGCTGCAATCATTGCAGATCTGAAATGTTCCTTTTTTTCAAGTGGAAGAATTTTGTAATCAACACCGGGAAATATTGTGTTGGCGAGTTTTTCGTCATCAGTTAGAAGCATCAGAATTTCATCGACAAATTTTTTAAACTCTTCTTTGTTGGAAATTTCAGCAAATTTTGATGAAACAATTACACGATCAACTTTCTGATCTTGTGGTCTGAAACTATTGATCACCGCGACTAAAATTGCTTTATCTCCCGTATTTAAATCACCAATTCGGCGTGCTGCTTCTTCACGGCGCAGTCTTTCTCTTTCAAATTCAGAAAGCTCAATGAAATGTCTGTCGATGTCGATTCTTTTTGCGCCATCCCAAAATCTGGCGTAATCAAAATTACCTTCCGAATCAACAACCTTAATCAGTAGCTGATTAATTTTGGCCAGTGCTCGCAGAAATTTTTCTTTGAGCAAAGAACCAACTTCTTCTTTCGGTGTTTCAGTTTTCAAATTGATTAAACTAGTTGCACCCATTTTCATTGAAGGCTGAGGCGGCAACAAATCGTTAGTAGCTAGGTTTTCTGGTAAATGTTTAGTGATTTTTCTGCGGACTTTTTTGTTGCCGTAAACAATTTCAACTTCCTGAAACCTGCCGTCATTACTAATAATTAGAATCTCCAGAGTTCTTGCCCAAGGTTCTAATTTTTCGGCACTTAGCTGATTTTGTTGCGTCTTCATAAGTGGTGCTAGTTTTCGTTAAGATATCATGAGGGATAAAGTCCGAACAGCTTTTACTTTAAAAATGAAGATGAATCAAAAACTCTTAACTAAGAGTGAAATCACAGAGCTAGATTTTAACTCCAGCCTTTTTCAAATCAGAATCTACCATCATTTTTACAAGACCTTTGAAATCGACCTTTGGCTTCCATCCAAGCTCTTTTCTAGCTTTGGAAGAGTCTCCGATCAACAAATCAACTTCTGCTGGACGGAAATATTTTTCGCTTATTTCAACATATTTTTTCCAGTCTAATCCTACATATCCGAAGGCTTCATCTAAAAACTGTTTCACTGAATAAGTTTCACCAGTTGCAATAACGTAATCGTCAGCTTTATCTTGCTGCAACATCAACCACATTGCCTCAACGTAGTCACCAGCAAAACCCCAATCGCGCTTGGCATCAAGGTTACCCAAGTAAAGCTTGTCCATTTTTTTCGCCAAAATATTCGCAAGACCAACAGTAATTTTGCGAGTCACGAAAGTTTCGCCTCTTCTTGGAGATTCATGGTTAAACAAAATTCCGCTGCAGGCAAAAATGTCGTAACTTTCGCGATAGTTTACCGTCAACCAATGTGAGTAAAGTTTGGCACAAGCGTAAGGGCTACGAGGATAGAAAGGCGTAGATTCGTTTTGTGGAATCGCTTGAACTTTACCAAACATCTCACTTGATGAAGCTTGATAAAATTTGGTTTTGATTCTGGTATCTTTGATTGCATCCAAGATACGACAAGTTCCTGTAGCATCGATATCTGTTGTATATTCAGGCACGTCGAAACTTACTTTAACGTGGCTTTGTGCTGCTAGATTGTAAACTTCATCTGGCACAATCTTTTCTAAAAGACGCGAAAGGTTAGAAGCATCAGACAAATCACCATAGTGCAAAAAAAGCCTCACGCCAGAAATTGTTGGATCATTGTAAAGATGGTCAATTCTACCAGTGTTAAAAGTGCTAGATCTTCTGATTATACCATGAACTTCATATCCTTTAGAAAGTAAAAGCTCTGCCAAATAAGATCCGTCTTGCCCAGTAATACCGGTGATTAGTGCCTTTTTAGTCATTGTGTCTGGAATTTAAAAATTAGGGAAAGTGCTTTTGTAAAAACACCTTTGAGGTGATGCAAGAAAAAATCTTTAAAAAATTTCATTGTAAAGATTGCAGATGCTTTTTAATTTTTACTGCAGAATTTCCCAAAAAAAATTTAAAATTTTCCTCAAGAAAAACAAATGGCTAACAAAAAAACTTCGATTGGCGCTGGCGCTCAAAGGCCAACCTCTCCTCACCTAGATATTTATCGCTGGAATGTATCATCATTCACTTCGATTTTACACCGCCTAACTGGTGTATCACTTTATTTTTCAATATTACTACTTTCGTGGTACATCACTTACTACACCTATCAAATCAACATCGCTTCAGAATCTGAAAGCTGCGATTGCCCAATGGGATTGATCGATTATGCATTCATCGCTGCCGGAGGATTTATCACTTTCGCGCTTTACTACCACTTCTGTAACGGTATCCGTCATTTATTCTGGGACATCGGCAAAGGTTTCGAAAAAGAAACCGCCAGAACTACCGGCCTTCTTTCTTTAGCTTTCGCAATCATTCTTACTGCCTTAACCATTGGCGCAGTAATTTACTTTAAAATGTCATAAACATGAAAATCAAAATTGCTCCCTCAACTAAAACTGGTGCGCATCACTGGTTAATGCAAAGAGTTACCGCAGTTGCGTTACTTCCTCTTATCCTTTGGTTTGTACTTTCTTTCATCAAAATTGCTGAAGATCCGCAAGGATATTTGCCGGTTTTCTTCGCTTATCCTCTTAATGCTGTTTTAGGAATTTTGATGATCGCAACTTCTCTTTACCACGGTGCTCTCGGCATGCGTGTTGTGATCGAAGATTACATTCCAAACAGAACAAAGATGTACTTCTACATCATGCTCGTAAATTTTGTTTCAATTGCAACTGCAGTTGCTGCAATCATTTCAATCATCAGACTTCACTTAATTGGATAAAAAATGTCAGAAAAAAAAATCGGAAATTACTCAGTAATTGATCATGAATTTGATGTTGTAGTTGTTGGCGCTGGTGGCGCTGGATTACGTGCAACTTTCGGCATGGCACAAAAAGGACTTTCAACAGCTTGTATCAGTAAAGTCTTCCCAACACGCTCTCACACAGTTGCAGCACAAGGTGGAATTTCTGCCGCTCTTGGTAACATGGGCGAAGATGACTGGCGCTGGCACATGTATGACACCGTTAAAGGTTCAGACTGGTTGGGCGATCAAGACGCCATCGAATACATGTGTCGTGAAGCACCTGATGCAATCATTGAACTTGAACATTACGGTGTTCCTTTTTCTCGTACTAAAGAAGGCAAAATCTACCAACGCCCTTTTGGTGGAATGACTAAAAAATTCGGCGAAGGCGGACCAGCACAAAGAACTTGTGCCGCTGCTGACAGAACTGGTCACGCAATTTTGCACACGCTTTATCAACAATCTCTGAAACATAACGCGCAATTTTTCATCGAATATTTCGCCCTCGATTTAATCATGGAAAACGGCATCTGTCGTGGCGTTACCGCACTTTCTTTGCTTGATGGAACTATGCACCGTTTCAAGGCCCAAATGGTAGTTTTGGCTACTGGTGGTTACGGTCGCGCTTATTTCTCAGCAACTTCTGCTCACACTTGTACTGGTGATGGTAATGCCATGGTTCTCCGTGCTGGCTTGCCACTTCAAGACATGGAATTCGTACAATTCCACCCAACCGGAATTTACGGCTCAGGTTGCTTGATTACTGAAGGTGCTCGCGGCGAAGGTGGATATTTAGTAAACTCTGAAGGTGAACGTTTCATGGAACGTTACGCTCCAAGCGCCAAAGATTTGGCTAGTCGTGACGTTGTTTCTCGCGCTATTACCATGGAAATTCTTGCTGGTCGTGGCGTTGGCCCGAAAAAAGATCACATGTATTTGCATTTGAATCACCTAGATCCAAAAGTTCTTCACGAAAGACTCCCTGGAATTTCTGAAACTGCCAAAATTTTTGCTGGAGTTGATGTAACTAAAGAACCGATTCCAATTTTACCTACAGTTCACTACAACATGGGTGGCATTCCAACTAATTTCAAAGCTGAAGTTTTAACGGTTAAAAACGGTAAAACTGAAGTTGTGCCAGGTTTGATGGCAATTGGCGAAGCTGCTTGCGTTTCAGTTCACGGTGCTAACCGTCTTGGTTCAAACTCTCTTCTTGATCTTGTGGTATTCGGTCGCGCTGCTGCAATCCGCGCTGCTGAAATCGTTCAACCGAATGCTACTCACGCGCCAATTGCTGAAAATGCTGGCGAAGAATCAATTGCTCGTTTCGACAAAATCAGAAATGCTAAAGGCAAATCTTCAACTGCTAAAATCCGCAGCGAAATGCAAAATTGTATGCAATCTCACGCGGCCGTATTCAGAACTGAAGATTCAATGTCTAAAGGTTTAGAAAAAATGCAAAATATCTTCAAAAGCTTTGAAGATCTTCACATCGAAGACCGCGGATTGGTTTGGAACAGTGATCTTGTTGAAGCGCTTGAACTCGATAACTTACGCTCACAAGCTTTAGTCACAATTTCTTGCGCCCTAAACCGCAAAGAAAGCCGCGGTGCTCAAGCCCGTGACGACTACAAAGATCGCGACGACGAAAATTGGATGAAACACTCAATCATGTGGTGCGATCAAAATGGTCAAACCAAAACTGACTTCCGCGAAGTGGTATTAAAACCGCTTTCCAATGATGTTCAGGCCTTCCCTCCAAAAAAACGCGTTTACTAAAAAGAAAATACAAAATTATGGCAGAATTTACGCTCCCAAAAAATTCACAAATTGACAAAAAAGCCGGCAAAACTTTCAAAGCAAAAGAAGGTGCAAAAAATGTCCGTGTTTTTGAGGTCTATCGTTACGATCCTGAAGATGCTGAGAAAAAGAATCCGCACATCGACAAATTTGAAATCGATATGGATGAATGCGGCCCAATGGTTTTGGACGCACTAATCAAAATTAAATCAGAACACGATTCTTCAGTTACTTTCCGTCGCTCTTGCCGCGAAGGAATTTGCGGATCTTGTGCTATGAATATCGATGGAACTAATACTTTGGCTTGTACCAAAGCTATTTCCGACTGCAAAACCGAAAATGTAAAAATCTATCCACTTCCTCACATGCCAGTTGTGAAAGATTTGGTCCCTGATCTAACTCACTTCTACGAACAGCACAAATCAATTAAACCTTGGTTACAATCTGAAGAACCAAGCAATCCAGGCAAAGAAAGATTACAATCTCCTGAAGATCGCGAAAAACTCGACGGCCTTTATGAATGTATCATGTGCGCTTGTTGCTCAACTTCGTGTCCAAGCTATTGGTGGAATGGCGACAAATATTTAGGCCCTGCAATTTTGCTTCAGGCTCAAAGATGGATTGTCGATTCTCGTGACGAAGCAACTGACGAAAGATTAGATGCTTTAGAAGATCCGTTTAAGCTTTATCGTTGCCATACGATTATGAACTGTACTAATACTTGCCCGAAAGGTTTGAATCCGGCAAAAGCAATTGGTTCAATCAAACAGGCAATTGCTGATCGTAAAGCTTAGAAATTTAGGAATTCTCAGAACCGGCGGTTGAGCTTGTCGAAACCAAAGGAAGGTTCCTGCCTAATCTTTGGTGCAGGAACCTTCCTTTGGTTTCGACAAGCTCAACCGCCGGTTTTTTTATTTGCTTTGAACTAGATCTCTGGTTTTTTGTTTTGTTTAGACTTCGTTTGATCGGTTCTTTTATTTTTTAATTCTTCCCAACTTTATTCGAATGAAAAATATTCTCTTCCTTGGATGCGGTAAAATGGGCTCAATTTTAGCCAATAATTTACTTGAAGAGAAAGCCGCCCTACCCTCACAAATAAAGGTTATAAAGAAGTCAGAAAATAATCGCATTCCTTCTCTAAAATACTTCAAAAATACTTCAGATCTTCCATTAAATTACCAAGCAGATTTGGTTTTTTTGGCGATAAAACCACAAGATTCTGAAAAAGTTTTAAGAGATTTTGCCAAAGCAAAAATTTTTCACAAAAATACTATTTTTATTTCGATTTTAGCTGGAAAAAAGATCGAGTTTTTTGAAGAAATCTTTGGAAAATCAGCTAAGATCGTAAGATCTATGCCGAATCTTCCGATCCAATATTCTCAAGGTATCTTCACTTACTTCTGCAACCAAAACATTAAAGAAATAGAGTCAAAAAGATTAGAAAAGATATTCCTTAAATTTGGATCAACCCAAAAGCTAAAGAATGAAAATTTATTCGACGTAACTACAGCAATTTTTGGTTCTGGCCCTGCTTATATATTTTTACTCGAAGAAATTTTTACAGAAATTGCCTTAACTTATAAGGTCGATAAAGCTGAAGCTGCTGATTTGGTAAGACAATTATTTTTAGGGACATCCCTAATGTCCTGTAATTCAGATCTCGATTTTAGAGAACTTCGTGAATCGGTCACTTCTAAAAATGGCACCACTGCAGCTGCTTTGGAAGTTTTGCAAAAAAACTCTGCCTTCAAAGATTTATTCGAAACTGCAATTCAGTCTGCAATTAAAAGATCGAAAGAATTATCAAATGACTAATCTGATTGAAATTTACACTGACGGAGCCTGTTCAGGAAATCCTGGACGCGGCGGATATGGTGCAATACTACTCTATAAAGAACATCGCAAAGAAATCTCCGGATTTGAGGCTGATACCACAAATAATCGTATGGAGCTTCGGGCTGTTATCGAAGCTTTAAGAATTCTTAAGAAATCTTCCGAAGTAAAAATCTATACTGACAGCAAATATGTTATGGATGGAATTACCCAATGGATTTATGGCTGGAAAAAAAATGGTTGGAAGTCAGCAAATAAAAAACCAGTAAAAAACATCGATTTATGGCAAGAACTTGACGCGGAAGTTAGCAAACACCAAACCACTTGGGTTTGGGTACGCGGTCATGATGGCAATTATTTTAATGAAGTCGCAGATAGATTAGCGAGAGAAGCAATAATTAAGTAGGCTATTTTTTGGCATTATCCCTTTCCCTTTGTTATCCTCCCTCCATTTCTTTTGTCATCCTGAGCATAGCGAAGGATCTCAGGAGATTAATTTAAGAAGATAAACGCAAGAGATCCTTCGCTATGCTCAGGATGACAAAAGAAATGGAGGTATGACAAAAGAAAGGGAGGGATAACAAATTATGATTTTGTGTAAGAAGGATAATTACCTATTTCTTTCCCAAAGGACTATTTCTATAGCCGTAACCGAAATAAACTATCAGCCCAAGAATTAACCAAACCAAAGAATACGACCAATTCTCAACAAGTAAGTTATAGACCAAATATCCACAGCTAATAACTGCACATGGAACAGTAATAAAAACTGCCGGACATCTGAAAGAACGTTGTAGATTTGGCTGAGTAATTCGCAGCACCAAAACTCCAATCGCAACCACGATAAAAGAAAACAAAGTGCCAAGGCTGGTCATGTGGCTAAGTGTTTTCAGAGGAAAAAATCCAGAAAGAAGCGCCACCGCAATAGAAACTGAAATAACCGCAACGTGAGGCGTACCGAATTTTTTATGCAACTTGCTAAAAGGTGCTGGAATCAAACCATCACGCGACATTACGAAGAAAATACGCGACTGTCCAAAAATCAGAATCAACAAAACTGAAGTGATACCAGCAATTGCACCAGTTGCTACCAAAGCTGATCCAAGATTATTGCCATTATCACGAAGCGCGCGAGCTAAAGGTTCGGCATTATTTAAAGTATCGTAAGGAGCAATTCCTGTAAGAACCAAAGAAACCGAGATATAAAGAATAGCACATATTATCGCAGAAAGAATAAGACCAATTGGCAAATCTCTTCGAGGATTTTTACACTCTTCCGCCGCAGTTGCCACCGCGTCAAAACCTACGTAAGCATAAAATACAGTAGCAGCGCCGATAAAAATTCCCGAAATTCCGAATGGCATAAAGTTTGACCAGTTTTCGGCTTTTATCATTGGAGTTGCAATGATTAGGAATAAGAAAATCACACCAAGTTTGATCGTGACCAAAATGCGGTTCAAAGTTACGCTTTCTTTAGTTCCACGAAATAATAAAAGTCCGATAAAAAGCGAAATAAAAACAGCTGGAAGATTAGCGATGCCGCCATTAGCTGTAGAGGTTGACCAAGCTTCCGGAACAATGATTCCCCCTGATTTTAAAATTCCCACCATATAGCCCGACCAACCAGAAGCAACTGTTGCAGCACCAATCGCATATTCCAAAACCAAACCCCAACCAACTAACCAAGCAATAAATTCACCAAGTACAACGTAAGTATAAGTGTAAGCGCTACCCGAAACCGGAACCATTGAGGCTAATTCAGCGTAAGCCAGACCAGCAAAAATACAGGCAATTGCTGCTAATAAATAAGAAAGCGAAATCGCCGGACCGGCGTAGGTTGCAGCAGCAATTCCAGTTACAACAAAAATTCCGGTACCGATGGTGCATCCGATACCAATCATAACAAGATCAAAAATTCCGAGAGTTTTTTTCAGCGTATTTTTTTCAGCATTAACCAAGAGTTCGTTAATACTTTTTTTGCGGGAGAACATGAAGAATTAATTAGAGGCTTTATTTAACGGACTTTTTTTATAGCCGTAGAAGGCATAAACCAAGATACCTAATGCAAACCAGATGAAAAATGGAACACCGGTTTTTATCAGAAGATTATACATTAAATAGCCACAGCTTAAAATTGCCATAGGCGCTACAAAAAAGATCCAAGGACATCTAAAAGGTCTTTCCAATTCAGGTCTTTTAACACGTAAAATCAAAACTCCGAAAGAAACTACAACGAAGGCAAACAAAATACCAAGACTGCTCATATTTCCCATGGTATGAATCGGAGTGAATCCGGAGATCAACATCACAGCGATCGTAACAAAAACACAACCGACATAAGGTGTACCATATTTTTTGTGCAATTTACAAAAAGCTTGCGGCATCAAACCATCACGCGCCATTACGAAGAAAACACGTGATTGACCATACATCAAAACCAATAAAACTGCCAACATCCCAGCAATTGCACCGGTTGCAACCAAAGCTGATCCAACATTACTGCCATTAGCACGAAGAGCATATGCCATCGGTTCTGGGCTATTTAATTCAGTATAAGGAACAATACCAGTAAGAGCCAATGAAACTACAACGTAAAGAACTGCACAAACTGCTAAACCACCGATGATACCAATCGGCAAATCGCGGTTAGGATTTTTACATTCTTCTGCAGTTGTCGCTACCGCATCAAAACCAAGATAAGCAAAGAAAATCGCTGCCGCACCAACTCCAACTCCGTGCCAACCATATGGCATAAAATCGTTATAGTTTTCCATTTTGATATGAGGAGCAGAGATAACCAAAAATAGGAAAATTACACCTAACTTAATCGCAACCAAAACTCGATTGACCATAATACTTTCTTTAGTACCACGAGTTAGCAACGCACCGATAAACAGCGCAACACAAACAGCTGGAAGGTTGATAATACCACCATCAGAAGGAACTTTTGTAAAAGCTTCTGGTAAATTTATACCGCCAGATTTCAAAATTCCGACGAAATATCCCGACCAACCAGCTGAAACTGTTGAAGCGGCAACAGTATATTCCAAGATAAGTCCCCAAGCTACTAGCCAAGCAACGAACTCTCCCATAATTGCGTAAGAATAAGTGTAAGCACTCCCAGCAACCGGAACCATAGCCGCAAGTTCTGTGTAAGCCAAAGCTGCGAACATACAAGCTAGACCAGCTAAAACATAAGAAATGGAAATTGCTGGACCAGCATATTGAGCAGCCGCAATTCCAGTCAGAACAAAGATTCCTGTACCAATCGTACAACCAATACCAAACAAGATCAAATCCATTGATCCTAGGGTTTTTTGCAAAGAATTTTTCTTAGCACCAGCAATTATGCTTTCGATACTTTTAGTTCTGAATATTGATTTCATTTGTACTTTGATTGATTTGAGATTTCAGAATATGGTGTTGGAAATTTTATTAGAATCTTACTCGCTAGCAACTAGAGCTTCTTCAGCTGTTTCTTTTGAGATTACTCCTCTTTCAAGAAGTTCGTTAATCGCGTCTTTCATCGTAGTCATTCCGGCTTTTTTACCCAATTCCATAATCGAGTTAATTTGCGGAATTTTATCTTCACGAATCAAGTTACGAATCGAAACGTTAGCAAGCATAACTTCATAAACGCCACATCTTCCACCGCCTTCTTTCTTTAACAATCTTTGCGAAACTACAGCTTTGATTGATGAAGAAAGCATACTGCGAACCACAGCTTTGTCTTCAGCAGGGAAAACGTCGATAATTCTATTAATGGTTTGCGCTGCCGAGCTAGTATGCAAGGTTGCCAAAACAAGGTGACCAGTTTCAGCCGCAGTCAAAGCCAACTGAATGGTTTCAACATCACGTAACTCACCAACCAAAATTACGTCGGGATCTTCACGCAATGCACTTTTCAGAGCACCTGCAAAAGACAAGGTACTGCTACCAACTTCGCGCTGGTTAACCAAAGCTTTTTTATTTTTATGAACAAATTCCACCGGATCTTCAACGGTGATGATGTGAACTTCTTGTGTAGTGTTGATGTGATCAATCAAAGCGGCAAGAGTTGTCGATTTACCACTTCCTGTAGGACCTACAACCAAAACCAAACCTTTGGTAAAGTTAGACAATCCACGCACTGATTCTGGAGCATGTAAATCAGAAAGAGTTCGGATACCATTTGGAATTTCACGAAATGCTGCTGCCGGACCGTTTATAGTTCTGAAAGCATTCACACGGAAACGTAAATCTTCACCAACTTGAATAGCAAAATCGAGTTCCAATTTTTCTTCGTAAATCTTTTTCTGATGCTCGGTCATAACCGAGAAAATCATTTCGTTAACTTGTGTTTGTGTAAGTGGAGAAGTTCCTGGAATCGGCACCATATCACCGTCAATACGGACCATCGGAACTGAACCAGTCGAAATATGAACGTCTGAACAACCTTGTTTTTTGGCGTGAGTCAGAATTTTTTCAATCGCAAACGCTAAAATCTTCTCGATCATTTACCCTCTTTTATAAAACTATTTGTTTCTAATAAATTCTAAACGCTTTCTGATTTGCTCCAAAGGAATTGACTGATCAGAACCGTCACTCTTTTTCACAACTGCAGAATAAAAATAATAAGCATTTTCATAATCGGCAGTTTTGTCATAAATCACTGCGAGATTGTATTTGTAATCAACACGATTCGGATCACAGCTGATCGCCCTTTTCAAAAGATCAATTGCCTGAGTATAATTTTTTTCTTTATCGTAAGCGATTGCAGCCTGCGCCAAAACATAACAAGATTTCGGATTTTCCATCGTCAACCTTGAGAGCAAATAAACTGCATCTTTCGGAGATTCATCAACTAATATCGCCAACAAATTTCCCACAACTTCTTCCTTGTTGTCTGCGTCACCTTTTAACAATTCGTAATAAATTGTTTTAGCCTGACGATTTTGCCCTAATTTTTGGTAAACCACACCAAGAGAGAATTTGGCGTAAAGATTTTCTGGTTCAATTCTGATAACTTGTTTGTAGAGCTCAATCGCAACTTCATATTGGCCGATTAGCGCAGCATTATAAGCCAATTTTTCCTTTTCTCTGGCATCAAAGCTTCCTGTTTTTGGATCAACAACGACAATATTAATATCGGAACTAGAATAATCTTTGTCTGCTTCGTCACCATGATTGATAACTAAACCATTTTTTCTCTTAGTTTCTTTTTTAGGAGCTGAATAAACATTAAGATTTTGTGTTGCTCCTTTATCAAAAAGCAAAGTTTTTTGAATTTCTTTTACCACATCAGCTGTGGCAACATAATCTTCAGCAAGACTTGATTTGAGAGGATGAAGTACAAGTACAGCAATCAAAACAAGGAATTTTGGGGAATAATTTTTTGCGTATCTCTCAATCATTGAAAACTAATTTTCCCAATTATTTTTGTAGTTATTTCTAATATAAATCATCACCGCCATCATTGAGGCTGGTGTAATTCCTTGCATTCTAAAAGCTGCCGCAACTGTTGCTGGACGCGCCTTCGAAAGCTTTTCTCTTACTTCACTTGAGAGACTTTGGATGTTGTTATAATCAAGATCAAGCGGAATTTTCATGTTCTCATCTTTGCGGAAAATCTCCAAATCTTGCTCCTGACGCTTTAAGTAAGAGCTGTAAGTTGCATTGATTGCAATTTGATTTTTTATCTTCGAATCAATTCGGGAATTTTCGCTTGTAAGTTGTGGCCAAATTTTCTCCAAAACAGAAAAATCAATATTTTGGAAAGATAAAAGCTGCATCGCAGAACGTACTACCCCATCTTGTTTTATGGTTACGCCAAACTCAGCTAATTTGCTTGGTGAGATTTTTAATTCTTCAAGAATTTTGGTTACGCGTTCAATCTCAGCTTTCTTAGCAAAAAAAGCTGCAGCACGTTTTTCACCAACACAACCAATCGCGATTCCCTTTTCGGTTAAACGCATGTCGGCATTATCAGCACGAAGCGATAAACGATATTCCGCACGGGAAGTTAGCATACGATAAGGCTCGGAAGTTCCTAGCGTTGTAAGATCGTCAATCATTACGCCAATGTAGCTGTTGGAACGATCGAGGACAAATTCTTTATTACTTGCAGCATTTACTCCCGCAACCAAACCCTGCCCGCCGGCTTCTTCGTAACCAGTAGTTCCGTTAATTTGGCCAGCCAAAAACAAGCCCCGAACTTTTTTGGTTTCAAGAGTCGGTAACAATTCACGCGGATCAACAAAATCATATTCGATAGCGTAACCAGGCTGAGTTACGATGCAATTTTCTAAACCTGGAATTGTTTTCAAAAACTCAATTTGCACGTCAGCCGGAAGGGATGTGGAAATGCCGTTTGGATAAATTAAATCACTATCCAGACCTTCTGGTTCTAAAAAAATCTGATGACGTTCTTTTTCGTAAAAACGGTGAATTTTATCTTCAATTGATGGACAATAACGCGGCCCAACACCGGCAATATATCCACCATACATCGCTGATTTGTGTAAATTATTTTTGATTACTTCGTGAGTTTTTTTGTTGGTGTAAGTGATATAGCACGAAGTTTGTGGCACCGTGATTTCATCGTTCAAATATGAAAATGGCTGCGGTGGATTGTCGCCAGCTTGAGCTTCTAAATTCGAGAAATCGATCGAGCTTTTTAAAATTCGTGGCGGCGTTCCCGTTTTAAGTCGCGCCAAATTAAAATTATGACGTTCTAAAGTTTTTGAAAGTCCGTAAGATGGCTGTTCGCCAACACGTCCAGCTGGAGTTTGTTTATCGCCGATGTGAATTACGCCACGGAGGAAAGTCCCTGTCGTAAGAACAACCGCATTACAAGAAATTTTGGCACCATCGTTTAGAACCACACCAGCTACTTTTTTATCGACGATTTCAATGTCTTCAACTGAGGCAAATTTGACCTCTAGATTCTGATAATCTTTTAAAATTTTGTTGATGGCGATTTTGTAAAGTTTGCGATCAGCTTGCGCTCTTGGCGAATGAACTGCCGCACCTTTTGAGGCGTTGAGAATACGGAAATGAATTCCCGCCATGTCAATTGCTTGACCCATCACACCATCAAGCGCATCAATTTCTTTAACGATGGTTCCTTTGGCAACACCGCCTATTGCTGGATTGCACGACATCTCGCCAAGATTTTCTGGTGATTTAGTAACCAACAAAGTCTTAGCCCCAACGCGTGCCGAGGCACATGCCGCTTCAATTCCAGCATGGCCCGCACCAATCACGATTACATCAAAATTATCTGACACAGAAGACTCTCATTTTGTTACATACCTCTAATGCCTTCACCATCTTGAGAAACTAACGGTCCTTTACCAGTAAACTTACGAGACCAATATTTTCCGGCATGAGTTTTGCTTTTGACAGGAACTTCGGTAATCGCAGTAACTTGTCTACATATCGGCTTGTCGCTAGGATTTTTAGTAAACTGCACAAGTTTTCTCGTACGATTTGCTTCTTCTAAATCTTGCGCCCCAATTCTGCCTTTTCTGATTGCATCCAAGTTTTGATTGACAGCAGACTCTCCCGCCGCCAAACCTACCAATTCTACTGAAGCTAAAGCCTGCAACAAATCACGTTTCATATCAGAACTTGCTGGAGCAATAGTTCCCGGTTGAATCTCAATTTTTGTAGCAAGGGGTTTAGTTTTATAATGTCTGCTATTATCAAGCGTCCACTCACCATTCGGCTTTTGTACTGCAGCGGCAGGAAGATCTAAACCTTCCGTTTTAACCGAAACAGTAGCACTAGTCGCTTGAGGAAGTCTTGCTCTCATCTCTGCAAGTTTTTTGCAGAACTCTTCATCAGTAGTAACACCTTTTCCTTGAGCAAAAGTTACAAATTCAGGATGAATAGCTCCTGCGTGATCAAAAATTGGCAAACATTGACCAGCTGCATTTTTGTAAAAAATGTTAGTCGAGAACACGGCATTACCCATCTCACTACATCTTGTTACGCCATCATCATTATGAGAAATTACTGAAACTTTGCCTAACAACTCAATACCAGGTAACAACAACTCCTTACTTTTGAGGTACATTGAGTTACCATAATATGTGTTACCACCATGTTCAATAATTCCAAATGAACCTCCTTTCAGAGAACCATCTTTAGCGAAAGTAAATTGTAAATGCTCGCCTTCTTGAGCAAAAGCATTTCTATCAATTACCGGATTTGGAGTTTTACCAACAACTGCCGCCTTATAAGTTGCTCTGCCAACACTGTGATTGATAACTTCTCCGTTACATAAAGTAGCAAAATTTCTTTCACCGTTAGCGCCAACACTGCCAACCAAAATTTTCATTTCTTTGTAGTGCTTTTTGATCTCGGAAAATTCTTTTACGCCAAACTCTAATTCGCCGGCAGTTTTAGATTCAAACAAACCTCCAGCACCGAGTCTTTTTAACACACCAAGACTTGCCACATCAGCTAATGCATTAGCGGCTTTAGTAATTGCTTGTCCTGTAGATTCATATCTTCCTTCTAAACTGATTTCTTTGTAATGAACTTTTGGCTTACCAGTTTTTGTATCAGTTACAGGATTGCCTTGACCATCTTTCATCACGGTCATGTGATATACCGTGTTGTAGTCCATCACAACGTCACCAGGCTTATGCTCTTCTTGATGAATCTGACCATTCTTACGGACTTCCATAACATAGTAAACTTCATCACGTTTCTCACCGGTTACAGGATCTTTAACTAATCTATGTTTAGGAATCATGTTGTTGACCGTACAAACCGCCGCACGGACAAACACGTCATCTCTGCCTGGAACTGGAATATAACAATATTTAGATGGGAAGTCGCTACCTTTTTCAGGATCAAGAACTCCAGTAAAACCACCATTAAACATGACGGTGTGTTCATTGTAGGACTTTTTCGAGAAAGCAGCTCCGCCGTGTGCAGTTGACGGGAATTTCATGTCGAAAACTCTTTGCAGATCTTTGTCTTTTCCAGCCAATCTTAATTTTTCTTCTGGCGATAACGCGACAACATCAGCATTGATGATATTTGCCACCTCTACTTTGCGTTGTAGCAACCTGTCACCGTGAACTACCGAAGCTTTCGAAGAAATTTCCGCAGCAATTTTTGCAGCCAAACCGTTATTCTGAACAGCATCTGCAATTGATTTGGTGCACAGATGGTGAAATTGGCCTCTTCCTTGTTGCAAAGCAGTTTCATGATCTTTCATGTGCTTGATGACAGAAGCCAACTCATCACGTTTTTCAGTTTCTGGAGCTACACCAACAAATTTGCTAACAAAAGCGTCTCTCTTCAGTTTCGCTGCTGCAGTTTTAGCTTGTGATTCTTCGGCAATTGCTGTTGCTGTGGCCAATTTAGCAGTCGCGCCTGCTGCAGGAACATCTTCTAATTCAAAGGCAGTAACCGCTTTTGTTGCAGGATCTCTGTCAATCTTGTCGAATAAGCCATTAAATTTCGGCGCTCCAACCACACCTGTGGCAGGATCAATATTGAATAAGGCTTCCGCAACATTACCACCCGAGTTCAGCAATTTCTGCATTGCTGATTTTGAAGGTCTTGCATTATCAACATGACCAATAATTTCCAAACAGATTGCTTGTATTGCCGCTGCGTCAACAGTAGCTGCTCTACCAGCTGCAACTTCAGCGTCACTATCAACAATTCTTTGATAAGCAACCTGAGCAGCATTGAATTGCCCATCAGTAAAGACCTTTTCATTAACATAAGTTCCAGCTGGAAATTGCTCAAAAAGCTTCGCCAAATATGCATTACGATCTGTACTTTCAGTTCCAAGCATCAAAGCGATTTCTTCATGAGGAGGACGATCAGCCATCGCATCCACAAGTTTTTGAAGGCGATCTCTGGTAAAATTAAACTCACCACGAGCCTTCATACTTGCTTCTCTTGATTTAATAAACTCATCAAGTCTGGTATGTTCTGCTTCTAAAGATTTCAGAACTACCGCATAATTTCCGGCGCTATATTCTAAGTTAGACTCGACCAAGTTAGAAGATTTGGTCGGTATATTAAATTCTTGAGCGATTGCATGAAAAATAGCCAATGCCGCAGTCTCATCAGTTACAACTCCAGCATTAAATGCATAAACTTCAGATAAAGCAGTATCAGGAATAGGAACAAACTCATTACGAGCCAGATTCAAAAACTCTTCAAATCCCTGATCTCGCAAGATCTGCTTATATTCTTTCTTCTTATCTGGATCAGTTAAAAGTTCAGCGAACTGTTCACACAAAGCAACACGTGGCGCAGCAAAAGAATTTTCTAGCTGTAAAATTTGTTCTCTTAAAGAATTGGCTCGAACTTCATTAACATCAACATCAGCAGCAGTATTTAAAGCTTTTAACCTATCATAAAGCTGATCATATTCACCATCATCTATATGATCTAGCCATTCTTGTTGAGTATCTCCATCAGTAATCAATCCCGCCAATTCTGTATAAAAAGCCCGACGATAATCTTTGCGAGAATCAAGATTATCATTTCTATGAAAATTCATCGCACCCCAAATACCACGCGCTTGATTAACCGCAGCAGGATTTGCACCAAATAAATCTTCTCTCAACCCTCCAACATCACTAGTAAAGCTGCCACGCACCGAAGCATAATCACCTTTTGCCAACAAATCGCCGATACGTTTTTTAACATCAGCATTTTCAACACGATCAATCAAAGCCTGATATTGCGGCTGCAAAGATTTATCAGCAGCTTTTTCAGCATTTGCTAAATTTTCTTGCTGAACTTTCTCAACTGCTTTGTCGATTAATCTGACACTAACGCTATCAGTTGGATCAACCCCATATCTCAGAACATCTTCAAAGCTCGGAACCTGACCATTCTGGAAAGCTGCTGTGATTGCAGTAACTCGTGCCTTATGGGCATCAGAAAGAGGTCGATTGATTTCTCTTTCAAATACATCTTCCGACATAAAAATCTGACCAACACCGTTTTTATCGACAGTGGTAACCATATAACTCGGAGTTTCGCCACCCGGAATTGGTCGGTTAGTGATGCGCGAAATCGAAACTAATGATGGTTGTTTTGAACCAGTAAAAGAAGTGTATCGTGTATCGTCGTTATGTTCACCAGATGATGAGGCACGATTCCAAGCTTCGTGGGCTAATCTGACGTGAGTAGAATGTTGAACAATCTCAATTCCATCATATTCAGAAATTGCCAAACCGTAAGGCTTAATTTCAAACCTACCTTTGTCGCCACCACCACGGATACTTTCAACCATGATGTCGCTCAGAAGTCCTTGCTGGGTTAATTCTCTAACTTTATCAAAATCAGCAACTTTAGAAGCTGAATCGTCTTTATCTTTTTGCAAAGAGTCGACTTGTCTACGCAAACCATCATTTTGTGCTGTCAGCTCAGCCATCATTCTGCTGAGCTCATCACCAACATTATCACGCAAACCAGCAATTTGACTATCTCGTTCTTCAGCATCAGCTACACGAGCTCGTTCAGCACGATTAAAGCCTGTGGCCATCGCGGCATTGGTTGCAGCAAGGCGATTCTCAAGGTCTAATCTAGCACGTTCTATTGAATCGTTTAGATCTGTCACCGCTTGGTTAAGTTGAGCGGTTGTTGCACGTTGGTCTATACTAGCATCCACTTGATCCATTCTGGCATCAACTTGATCCATTCTAGCATTAAAATCTACTGTCTTCAACAGCCCATCCATCACGATTTCCATTCTCCTGATAGCATCATTTGCGTCTCTAGTAGCTATATCTACAGCATCAAATCTACCAGTTAGGGTAGCAATATCACGATCTCTTTGTTCTTCTAGTTTACGTACTTGTTCTGCCAACTCATGAAGTCTAAGATTTGTCTCCGCTGAGTTTACATTAACTGTTATTTCTGCCGGAATTCCTCCCAATCCCATACCAATGACTGGAGCACCTGGCACACCAACAGCAGGTTGAGCTGCGATAGGCCTATTGATTAAATCTGTAACCTGCTGCTGTAAAGCAGCAATAGCTTGATTATACCCAGTATCATTCTCTTGTAACTGTCGTTGTAATTCTGTTTTTTCTCTATCTAACTGCTCAACAAAAGCTTGATGATCCGCTTGTGTTAAGTAAGTTGTACCCAAAACATCAAATTGCCCTTCTAGATTTGCAAGTCTTCGATTCAGATCTTGACCTTCCAAATCCTGTAATCTAGTTCCAAAACCTGTAAGTCTTGTATTCAGATCTTGACCTTCCAAATCCTGTAATCTAGCTCCCAAACTTTGAATATCTGCAGTATGCTGGTCTAAAGATTGACCCAAAGCATTTACTGTTTGTTGAAGAAGATCATGATCTTGTCTTAAGCCTTCCAATAATCGATTTTGCTCTTCGTCCAGTTGTTCATTAGATGTTAAACGCTGCTCTAAATTTTGAATATCTTCCTGAGACTTTTCAACCATAGCTCGCAAGATCCTATCTAACTCGAAAGGTCTGGTTCTTTCTTCTAAACGAATCCATCTTCTAACAAGATTTATATCGTCAACTAATGTTGCGAAGGCATTGTCTTTATTCGCAGCAAGATCGAAATCTTGGTATCCTCTTTTGTAATCAGTTCTTTCATCTTCATCTTCAGCTTCAGGTCTTTCTTTATCATCTGCCAGAACTTTTGCATCAACACCCTCAAGAACGGTATTTAAACCGGGCATGTCTTTTAAAAGATTAGCATAGAATAAAGCTTCGACACTATTTTTATTAGCCAGCAAATCTCTTATCGCAAATTCTCTAAGCTTTAAAAGACGACCAAATTTTTCTGCCAATACTCCAGAATTGTCATAATCCAGAATATTTTTTCTGACTTGAACGTAAGCAGTACCATAAACACCTGCAACACTCTCACTTGTCAATCTTCTAACAACATCTCCTCCTTCAAACATCTCGTCTTGTTCAATAGGATCTTCATTCATCAGACTATCTTTCAAAACACTTCTGAAAGCCTGTGATTGTCCTATAGAAAGCTCTAATGATTCATTCAATTTTTTTTGATTAAGGTGTCTTTTATAACTGCTTCCAGCAAAAGATGCAGCAGCAACATCAACGACTCTGAACTGCCTGTTAGATCCCACATCGCTTCCAACAGCATATTTGAGGTCATTTTCAGGCTCTCTTAGTGTTATAGATATTGAATCTCTAATTGCCGTTCTAAGGCCCTCTGGATTAATTATCGGATTCACAAGTGGATCATAACCATCTCTTGCGTAAACTCCTTCAGCAATACCATTCATTACCCTACGCATGACATCCTCAGCCACATCACCTCTTACCCTCTGAGCTATCTGAGCTATAGCTATTTCTTTTATAAATGATTCACGCTCTTCCGGCGAAGCCTCTGGAACTTGCTGACTATTATGAACATTAATCCCGTCTCCTCGCTTTCGATAAGCCAACTTTCTATCTATAATCTCTTCACTTTTTCTCCATATATCGTGGAAAGTTGTTCTGAAATTTTCTTCTTCCCGCAGTCTTTCTTCTACATATTGACCCACGATTTCTTTTGATAATTGGTCTCTTTTTTCAACAACATCTTCAGTAGCATCAGATTCTAATAGTTCTTCTGATTCAAGTAATCGTATTTCTACCGGTGCCCTTTTTTCTTCTGGCTTAGCTTTGATACGCACTAATGCATTCTCGAGCATGATTTTATTTACCGCATCCATTCTGAGGAGTGGATATTGTAGCTCTAATAATGCTTGTTCTGCTGTAGTCAGTTCTGTTTCTCTCTTTTCTGTAATTCTGTTATATTCTCCCTGATAAACATCCTCAAACCGGACATTCCTTATTGCATATTTTTTTTGTTTTTGATCTAATCCCCTTCCTTCCAAATCAAGCAACATTCGTTCTGTCGATGTCTTTTCTTCTTCTTGCTTGTTTCGAATTCTTTCAAGCTCTGACTGCCAAACATTATCAATGTCTTTTTCTTTAATTTCATTAAGGCCGAATGATTTTAATGTCAGTTCAAGTAATACCCCTCTTCTAAAATCAGTTAATAGTTGAATAGATTCCTCTTCAGTAAGTCGATTTACTCTTTCTTCAGGATTAACCCCTTGAAATATTGGAGTTAGAGCTAAACACAGAGCTTGCTCCGCTTCTGTTCTTACTGCTTCTATCTTATCAGAAATTCTGTCATATTCAACTACAGCACGTTGCTGCGGCGTTTGATAAAACGACTCATCCAAAACAAAATTCTCGTCTTTCAAATATGCCACTTCATCAATTTCAGCATCTACAATTTCTCTTAATCGAATAATTTGCTCAGCTCTGGCTTCATTATGGCTTCTAATCTCCTCTGCCATTACATCAATTACTCTTTCCTTTTGTTCATCTCCTAAAGTTTCGTGAAGTTTTAGTAAATCTTGAATACCTACTTCATGAGCTCTATCGATTCTTTCTATTAATCCCTGTTGTTGTTCTGTGGATTCTATCTCTAAAACTTTTTTTATAGCCCAGAATCTTATTTTTCGTAACTCGTTTGCTAAATTTTCGTCCGCAACATCTAAACCAATATCTTTAGCGATTTCCGGGTCAACTACTCCCACTTGATCAATTGGAATGCGGCTAAGAGCATCTCTAATTTGGTCTAAATCAAATCCTCTTGATTGGTCATTTTGTTGCTGAGGAACGCTACTGTAATGGTATAATGCAGGAGTTTCTGGCTGTAACTGATTTAAATTACCGTTTGTTCTATATTTGGTATCATTTTCTTCTATTAAGCGCTCTAAATAAAGTAATTCTGCAGTTTCTTGTTGATTGATCCCTTCTCTTGGAAGCATCCTAATTTCCGAAGCTCTTCTCATAACTTCACTTATGGACAATTCCTCATCTCCAACTTGTACATTTATATCTTCCGCTGCAACTAAATCTGCTTTGAAGTTCTTCCAGAAAAAATATTCTTTCGAAATCTCTCTATAAAGCTTCTGAGTTTCATTCAAAGATTCTGTTGGAAGTTTATATCCTATCATTGCCTGGAATTTTTCTCTATCTTCTCGATTTTCTAAACTATTTCTCCGCAAAGCCCGTGCAAAAAAAGTGACATCCTTCTTAGTAGCTTCGAAATCTCTCGAGGTAATTCTTTGAATAGCGAGAATTAGATCTTTTTCAATTATTCCTTCTATTGTAGTAAAACGATTATAGTAGTCTATTAAACGACCTTGTTCATCTTTTCTTTCCAATTCTGCTTGATCAACTACATCTGGCAAAGGCTGACCATCTGCGTCTTTTTTCAATATTGCATTTTGCAACTTTGTATGATCCTCACTTTGTATCAAAACTGCCGGAAAAAGACTCTTAATTTGTTCATGAACCATTTTTAAACGGTCTTCGAAAGTTAGTTTTGCTATATTTCTTGTCATGCTGATTAAGGAAGTGAAGATTTTAGATTAAATCGAGTAAAAAATTTACCGATTTAGTTGATTTTGCTATTCTGCCAGTAGCTATCTGACTTTATTTCATTAAGGCGAGAAGCTGTACGTTTAAATGCTTCAGCTCCAATACCTTGCTGATATATTTCCGAAATTTTTACTTTGGCACTTACGATCAAGGCAACTTTATTTTCGTAAACCTCGTCAATAAAAAGCACAAAGCGTCTGGCTTCGTTAACATTATCGGGAGTCAGTCTTGGCAGCTTCATCAAAAAAATCAAATCAAAATTTTGGCAGATGGTTTGATAGTCGGAAGCAGCAAAATCAACTTCGCACAAGTCAGAAAAATTAATTACCGCAATTTTTTGGTAAGTTTTCTTAATTTTGATTTCACGTCCCCAAACCTTTAATTTTCTTGGTTTAAGAGCTTCAGATTTGGTTAATTTAGAAATAATTTCTTCGATAATTTCGCGATTCTTTTTGTTGGAGATAAAATAGCGTTTAGTCAGGTTCTTTGTGAATTGCTGGCGATAATCAACAGCACCATTGAGATGAAAAACTTCGCAATTAGTCAGTAAAACATTTTCAACAAATTCTAAAAATATTTCACGCTGCAAACCGTTTTTGTAAAGTTGCAGAGGTTCAGAGTTGGAAGTAAACACAACCACAACTCCTGAAGAAAAAAGATAAGAAAAAATTCGCGACAACAACATCGCATCAGCAATATCAACCACTTGAAATTCATCAAAACAAACCAATTGATTCTCTTTAACTACTCTTTTCACCGCTTCAACCAGCTCGTCTTTATATTTTTTTTCCTCCTTACGAATATCACGTAAAGCCTCGTGAATCAGGCGCATAAAAGCGTTAAAGTGGAAAGAAATTTTAGTGGTTTTGACAACAGATTTAAAAAATTCACCCATCAACATCGATTTGCCACGACCAACATCACTATAAACGTAGAGACTTTTGATTTGGTCGTTATTTGAGAAAATCTTTTTTAGGAAATTAGCATTTTGCCGATCTTCCAATTTTTGTGCTAATTTTTGTAATTTGGCCTGAAGTTCGATTTGGCTCTGATCGAGAGTAATTTTTTTCATTAAAATTTGCTTGGGCAATACTTTTATTAACTGACCAATTGATTCTAAATTTTCGCCTGACTAAAAAGCACGCAAATTTTTCAAATTCCCTCCTCCTAAGAAATCTAAAAATCTCTTAAAAATGGATCTACCTATTCTATCGATAGTTACTTTTCTGCCTATTGTTGCTGCAGTATTACTTCTTTTTGTTAAATTTAAGAACCAGCGCAACTTCTTTATTTACGGGCTTGTCGTCAGTTTTATAAATTTGTTTCTAACCAGCGCTCTGCTTAGCGCTTTCAACAAAGCTGATAAAAATTTTCAGTTCGGAGAAATAATCAGAATTTTCTCGAGCTACAACATCAAATACATCATGGGCGTTGATGGTATTTCTTTAATGATGATTGTTTTGACAGCAATTTTAGTGCCAATTTGTTTAGCCATCAGCATCAAATCTATCGAAAAAAGAGTTAAAGAATATGTAATCTCCTTCCTTTTGATTGAAGGTTTGGTAATTGGATCTTTCTGTGCACTTGATCTTTTGCTTTTCTACATTTTCTTCGAAGCGATGTTGATTCCGATGTTCTTGTTGATCGGTGTCTGGGGCGGCGTTAATCGTATTTACGCTTCTTACAAATTCTTCCTCTACACCCTTTTTGGTTCAGTAATTTTCTTAATCGCCATTATCTATATTTACATTTTCACCAACACGACTGACGTTTTATTGTTGTCAAACGGCTTGCGTAACTACTTCCCGCTTGAGTTGCAAAAATGGTTTTTCTTGGCTTTCTTCTTATCTTTCGCTATCAAAATTCCGATGTTCCCTTTCCACACTTGGTTGCCGGACGCACACGTTCAAGCTCCAACTGCTGGCTCAGTAATTCTTGCTGGTATTTTGATTAAACTTGGTGCTTACGGCTTCTTGCGTTTCTCATTGCCATTCTTCCCAGATGCTTCGCAATATTTTGCACCTTTTGTTTTCACTTTAAGCGTTATCGCAATTATCTACGCTTCTTTGGTTGCCTTGATGCAAGAAGATATGAAGAAAATGATCGCTTATTCTTCAGTTGCTCACATGGGTTTTGTTAGTATGGGAATTTTTAGCTTTACCCACCAAGGTCTTGATGGTGCAATCATGCAAATGATCAGCCACGGTATTGTCTCTGCAGCATTGTTCATGTGCGTTGGTGTAATTTATGATCGCCTGCACACCAAACAAATTTCCGAAATGGGTGGTATCACAACCGTTATGCCAAATTTCGCTCTTTTGGCGATGATCTTTACTATGGCTTCAGTCGGACTTCCTGGAACTAGCGGTTTCGTTGGCGAATTTTTAGCAATCCTCGGAACTTTCAAAGCCAGCAAAATCACTGCGATTTTTGCAGCCTTTGGCGTAATTCTTGGCGCTTGCTACATGCTTTGGTTGTTCAAGCGCGTTTGGTTTAGCGAAATCACCAACGCTAAAATTTCTGACTTAAAAGATCTTAACAGCATTGAGCTTATTTCTCTTACTACCATGGCTATCTTCGTTATCGTTCTTGGTATCATGCCAAATCTGGTTTTGGACTATTTCAAATTACCAGTCGATAACTTGGTTAGCCTGATTAAATAATTAAATCTCAAAACAAATGAACCTTACAGCAATTCTGCCAGAGCTTTCGTTATTCTTTGGTGCCGTAATTATTTTAATGTCGGATGTTTTTTTCGGTAAAAAATTCAAAGAGTTTTTTTACGTCTCACATCTTTTAGCCCTGATTTTTTGTACCGTCTGTTTGACTTTAGTCATTCGAGGTTTTGCTATTTCTGAAATCAGCTTTTACCAAATGTTCATAAACAATCCGCTGATTACTTTTGTTAAAGCTTTCACGGTTACTTTGTTGACTGTAGTCATTTTGTTCTCGCTGAAATTCTTGTATTTCAATCAAAGAATCAGCGCTGAATTTTTAGCTTTGATGATGATTTCAACCGTTGGCGCGATGTTTTTAATTTCGTCAAACGACTTCCTAACTTTCTACCTTGCTCTCGAACTTCAAGGCCTATCGCTTTACCTTCTTGCCGCATTAAATAAAAACTCGGCTAAATCTTCTGAAGCTGGTATGAAATATTTTATTCTTGGCTCAGTTGCTTCGGGAATTTTACTTTTCGGCATCTCAATCATTTACGGATTTTCTGGCACAACAAATTTCAACGCTTTAGCAGAACTTTACTCCAGCGGACAAACTAATGTTCCAATCGCCGTAATGTTTGGTTTCATTTTGGTAATTGTTGCAATGTTTTTCAAAATCTCCGCCGCACCTTTCCACATGTGGGCTCCAGACGTTTACGAAGGTTCACCAACAATTGTTACAACTTTTTTCGCAACTGTTGCTAAATTCGCCGCAACTTTGGTTTTGGTTCGTATCTTCGCCAGCGTTACTCTTTCTTGGGTTGGCATCAACAAAATCTTGGTTTTTGTTGCTCTTGCTTCAATTTTAGTCGGAAGCTTTGGCGCAATCTGGCAAAAAAACTTAAAAAGACTTTTAGCCTACAGCTCAATCAGCCATATCGGTTTTGTAATTCTTGGCCTTGCCGCTTTCAACCGTGATGCAATTGGCGCCTGCGTTTTATACATGGTAATTTACGCAACTTTATCTTTAGGCAGCTTCGGATTCTTGAACTTGGTTCGCAGCAAAGATAACAATAAAGCTGGTCAAGAAGATGATGCTGAAAACGAAAAAATCTTCGAAATTTCTAACCTAGCTGGTCTTGCAAAAACTCATCCTGTTACTTCTTTCTGCTTGGCAGTTTTGATGTTCTCAACTGCTGGCATTCCTCCAATGGCAGGTTTCTTCTCGAAATTCTACGTAATCATGGCGGCACTTCGCGGTGGTTTTATGATTCCGGCCACAGTTGCGATTCTATTCAGCGTTGTGAGCGCTTACTACTATTTACGCATCGTTAAAATCATGTATTTTGATGAACCAAAAGAAACCACGATTGAAATTGAAAGCATCACCAATATCAAAATCATCATTCTTTTTACCGCTATTTTAAACATTGTTATCATCGCTTTCCTTGATCCGATTTTGACAATGATCACTAATTTCGTTAACTAATGCGCGCTCTTCGTTCTTACAAAAAAGACATTGCGCTGAAAGGCGAAACTACTGTTGCTGGCGATAAATCAATTTCACATCGCTCTTTAATTTTCTCGGCACTTGCTCACGGCAAAAGCCAAATTTCTGGATTACTTGAAGGCGAAGATGTTTTTAAAACTGCTGCCGCCTTGCGTCTAATGGGCGCTGAAATTGAAAAAAAATCTGACGGAATTTGGCAAGTTAACGGTGTTGGTGTCGCTGGACTTTCTGAACCTGCTGATGTTTTGGACATGGGAAACTCGGGCACCTCGTCGCGCCTGATGTCTGGTCTAGTTTGCCCTTACAACTTCACTTCATTTTTTACCGGTGATGCTTCACTGCGTAAACGTCCGATGGGTCGTGTTTTTGAACCAATCACACAAATTGGCGCTAAAATTGTTGCTCGCCAAAATAATTTAATGCCTTTCGCAGTTATTGGCGCTCGTGATCCGATGCCAATTTCTTATCAAATGAAAGTTGCATCAGCTCAAGTTAAAAGCTGCATTTTACTTGCCGCTTTGACGATTCGCGGAACTACTACAATTATCGAACCAGAAAAATGTCGCGATCATTCTGAAATCATGATGCGCCATCTGGGATTAAAAATTACTCAAGAAAATTTTGGCGATCCTTCTAATCCTCGGGGCACCAAAATTTCTTATTCCGGCTTACAAGAATTTGATGCCAAAAACTTTGAAGTTCCTGGTGATATTTCTTCAGCAGCATTTTTGATCGTCGCTGCTTTGTTGGTGAAAGATTCAAAAATCAAAATCAAAAATGTCGGCATCAACCCACTGCGTGATGGCATCATTATCACTCTGCGTGAAATGGGTGGCAAAATTGCAATTGTTGATGAACGCGAAGTCGGCGGCGAAAAAGTTGCTGATTTGATCGTTGAACATTCACAACTTAAAGGAATCGAAATCCCAGCCAGCCGCGCTCCTTCAATGATTGACGAATATCCAATTTTGGCCATCGCAGCTGCCAATGCCAAAGGCACAACCAAAATGAATGGCCTTGCTGAATTAAAAGTGAAAGAAAGTAATCGCCTGTTGATGATCGCACAGAACTTAGAAAAATGCGGCTCAAACCTAAAAATGGGTGATGATTATCTCGAAGTTAAAGGTGGAATTTCACAACCAGAAACTATCACATTAGTCAAAACTGCCATGGATCACCGTATCGCCATGTCATTCTTGGTAATGGGTTTGATGCTGGAAAAAGGCGTTGAAATTGATGACTCGGAAATGATCAAAACCAGCTTCCCAACTTTCGAAAAAATCTTCGCTGATTTTGGCGCAGCGTTTGAAGTAGTGTAAGTTGTTACATTTTACTCCAAGATTCAAAAAAACTTTGTTACTAAAAATAAAGATTACGAAACTGGCCAAATTCGCCATTTTACTTGTGAATTTGATTACAATTATTCATGACCAAAAATATTGAAGTAGATCCTCGCATCGCTCAAGTCGTAGCAGAATTGCCTGGTCTTGGAATCATAACCGTGCCAGAAGATAACAGCTATTTTATTAATGCTGATTTAGAAACTGAGAAATTAACTAACCTATCACAACCTACACTAACACTACAACAACGAAGTCTTCTTGCGTTAGTTGTAAGACTGAGTTTTTCTTCTGATTTTTCAGATCCTGTAACTTTGAGAGAACAACTTACAAAATTAACAACGCTATTTCCCAGTGTTGAAGAATTAACCATTCAAAAAACCTATCAAGAATCAGGAAATAATAGGATAACCACAGATTTTGACTTTTCTCCATTAGGAAGATTTCGCCGATTAAGCTCTTTAGATCTCCCTGTTACTGCAGTTAGCGATTAGCATTTTTAAATGATCTAAACATATCACAGTTAACTCTCTCACCTCCTATTAGCGGATATGATCCTGACAGATCTCGATCTGGAATAAACCATCTAATCTCACATATTGAAGATTCTAAAGCTGAAAAAATTACAAAATTGTCCTTCCGTTTTTGTCCGTTGGATCAGGAAACTTTCGATAGATTATGCGATCAGTTTGACCCCGCTGAAGAACTGTCATCACAAACTTTACGCTATGAAGAAAGCGCTAGAAACAGATATCCACTAGTTACTAATTTTGACTCTTTGCTCAAAGTAGAAAATTTAAAATCTCTGGAAATTGATAATATGGTGTTAAGACAAGATGAGATTCTGACAAACTTATCTGACTTAAGCTTACGAAATCCAAGCAACGAAACCTTACAAAACTTTTATGTGACATCTCGCCACCTAGCTAATTTAAACAAACTAAGCATCACCTCTTCTTATAACACCGAATGTTCTAGACTTGGATCGACAAGTTGGCCCAGATTATTTGATGGCGTTGGAAATCTTGGCAAATTAAATACCCTTCGTATATCTCGCGAAACCAGAGGACCATACCAACCATCTGGAGGAGGTGGCATATCTGCTACCATCGGTGGTGCGGGAATAGAAGAAATTACTAGTGATATTATCACAAAACTGGCTCAAACTCGAGTAAATAACCTATTCCTTGATGGATTCATAGCTGCTAAAGAGATTGAGCCCAGAACTCGAACTTATAATTACAGTAAATATTTTTTAGGGCTAATTAATCAGGAAAGAGAATGCGCTACACAGTCAGTCAACTTAGAAGGTTTGGATGAGGTTCCTGGAAATATAGCAAAAGGCACAACGGGAAATCAAATTGTCAACACATCCAGAACAAGATAATCAGCAATCCAATCTTTCTTACTTTTCTTATTCTCCCTTTTTCTTCTTCTCAATATTAGGCAAGAACCACGTAAGCAATCCAATTGCTGGCAAGAATGAGCATACATGATAAACGTAAGTGATGCTGGTAACATCCGCTAATTTTCCCAAAACAGCAGCACCGATTGAGGCAAATCCGAAAGCCAAACCGAAGAATAATCCTGAAACCATCCCTACTCTGCCTGGTAATAATTCTTGGGCGTAAACCAAAATTCCCGAAAAGGCTGATGAAATAATTACGCCGATTAAGAAGCTTAAAATTTCAGTCCAAAACAAATTGGCATAAGGCAAAATTAATGTGAAAGGCAAAGCACCTAAAATTGAAATCCAGATTACAGTTTTACGACCCCAGCGATCACCAACAACTCCTCCGACCAAAGTTCCAAGGGCAACAGAAGCTAAGAAAATAAACAGATGAATTTGCGCGCTTTTTACTGAAACTCCGAAAGTTTCGATCAGATAAAAAGTATAATAGCTATTGATGCTCGCGGTGTAGAAGAATTTCGAAAAGATCAACAAAATCAAAACAACAATTGAGATCACAATTTCGCGTTTCGAAACTGGTAAAGTTTTATCAATTTTAGCTTTAGCAGCAGCATTTAAATGCGCAGCTTTGTACCAACTTCCGACGTTGAATAAAACTACAACTCCGATCAAAGTTAGAACTGAAAACCACGAAATACTCCACTGACCGTGTGGCAAAATTATAAAAGCCGCCAAAAGTGGACCAGCAGCAGAACCAATATTTCCGCCAACTTGGAAGACTGATTGAGCAAAACCATATTTTCCTTTCGAAGCAAATCTCGCAATTCTGGAAGCTTCTGGATGAAAAATTGATGAACCAGTTCCAACCACCATCGCACCGAAAAGGATGAGATAAAAACTGTCAGCACAGGCCAAAAGCAATAATCCACAAAGTGTGAAAGTCATACCAAGAGCGAGTGAAAATGGCTGCGGTTTTTTATCGGTAAAAAATCCGACAACGGGCTGGAGTAAAGAAGCTGTGAACTGGAAAGCTAAGGTAATTAATCCAATCTGGGTAAAAGTTAGATTATAAGATTCCTTCAGAATTGGATAAATCGCTGGTAAAAGTGATTGGATCGTATCGTTAAAAAAGTGACACAAGCTTATAGCAAGTAACACCGAAAAACCGGGATTTTTTTCAAAAGATTTTTTTAATCCAAGCATAAAACAGGAATTATTTTTTCAACATCGGAACGCAAATCTGGCACTGCCGTACATTCAAAATCACGACCAATATTTAATCCACCAAGTAGATGAATCTTTTTATGATTAGAGCGGGCCATCATCAAATCCACCTTTAACAAGCCTTCAGAGATCATTTGATTTAACAGCGGATATTTTTCAGCGCGGAACTCAAAACCGAGACAATTCACTAAGTAATCGGTTTCAAATTTTTCCGACTTAGTTTCGACTAAAATTTTTTCAGACTTTTTTGACAAAGATTTTACGCCACCATTCAATAGTTTAAGCTGCTTTGTAGCAATCATATCTTCAATAATTTCAATCGATTTCACCGGCGCGCGATGGCGAAAAATATTCCAATAAGGAAAAATTCGAAGGAAAAGTTTTTTATTTTTATTATCAAAATTATGCCACAAATCTTGGGTAATCATCCTTACGGAATCAACAACATGACGCAGATCAAATTGTGGATTATCGCGCAAAAATTTACGCACTTTTAAACATAAAAACAGCACACCTTTTTTGGCATCATCAATTGAAATAAGCTCAGGAAGTTTTTGGACTGAAGCGAAATGTTTCTTCGGAAAATTACCGCGACGTGAAATTACATAAATTTCTCCAGCAAAATTTTTCTTTTTCAGACCAACTATTACATCAACAGTTGTAAGGCCAGAACCGATTAGACAAATTTTTTCAAAATTTTTTTCATTGGCGAATTCTTTTTGATGAAACCACAGAGAATTTTTACTCCACAAGCTTGCGACTAAATTTTGCGATTCCAAATTCCACAAAAATTTTGACTGCACAAAGCTTGTCGCGAGAACAATTTCATCAGCAAAAAATTTCTGATTATTTTGAGTTGTGATCTCAAATTTATTATCACCTTTAATGGTCACCACCTCTTGATTTATCAACTCAAAATCAATTTTACTTTTTAAAGTTTCATCAAGAATTTCTTGCAAATATTCACTATAAATTTGGCGCGGTGCAAAACCAAATTCGGTAATTTCTTGCAAAATTTTTGGATGTTTTTTGTTCAGAAATTCACAAAAACTTTTCTGATCATCAGAAAAAGCACTCATCTTATTTGCTGGCACATTCAAAATATAATGTGGCGAAAACTGGGCAAAAGCCGCGCTGGCAAATCCTTCATCTGATTTATCAAAAATCAGTATTTTGTAATTCTTGTTTAAAGATTTAGCCAAGTTGGCAAAAACCATCTTGCCGCAAAAACCAAAACCAACGATCGCGATTGTCTTCATTTTTATCTACTCATCATCTTCATCATCGAGATTGCCTTGGGTGCGATCTTCAATTCTTTTCATCAAAACGTCTCTTCTTTTTTGCATCACTTCACTAACTTTTTTAATGCTGCTACTGGCAGTAACACGAAATAAAAAAGGGAAGAAAGCATGAATAATTAAAATCACACCGGTGATTATAATCCACATGGCTGTAGTGAATGCAAACAAGAAATGTTCAAAATAATTCTCACCAGTATCAACTAAATGACGATTAAAAAAATTAGTTTTTTTCATAATTAAAATTCTTGTTATCCCGAAATTCTTTGCACTTCGGTAATTTTTTTCGAGATACGTAATGCTGCAATAATCTCTTCCAAATGATCGACACTTTTAACCTCAACATCAATCATTAATTCAAAATAATCCGCTGAACGATTTCCGATTTTAATATTGCTAATATTTACTTTTTTCTTGGCAATCATGCTGCTTATATCAGCAAGACTTCCTGATCTGTTTTCAATCACAACGCGAAGTCGGCTTAAATACATTTCATCTCCCAATTGATCATCATCCTTCCAACAAACGTCAAGAATTGCGTTGGGATTAATCGCCAAATTTTTCAGGTTGTGACAGGTTTGACTATGAATTGTAACACCAGTTCCAGTGTTAATCACCCCGATAATTGGATCTCCCGGAATTGGATTACAACAGCCACCATAACGCATCGCCATACCATTTACCAAACCTTTGATTGGCATGGCATAATTCGATTTATTTTTTTTATCGTTATTAATTATCGGCTTTAGATTCTTTACTTCTTCTCGGAATTCTGGATAAGCTGCTCTTAAAACATCTCCGCGACCGATCACACCTTCTGCAACTTTAACGAATAAATCAGCGACAGATTTTCTACCGAAAGTTGGTAAAGTTTTTTCTAAAATTTTCTCGTTAATTTCGAGATTTTTAGCGGCAAAAAATTTCGTTAAAATTGCACGACCAAGAGCGTGATATTCTTCAAACTTTTCGTTACGCAAATAGCTTTTTATGCCATATTTTGCTTTTGAAGTGGTTACAAATTGCAACCAATTTTGTGATGGCTTAGCGGCTTTGGAAGTAATGATTTCAACTTGATCGCCATTTTCTAATTTTTGGCGTAATGGCGAAATAATTCCGTTAATTTTTGCCGAAAGGCAATTATTTCCAACGACAGAATGCACGGCATAAGCGAAGTCAACCACACTTGATCCGACTGGCAAATTGAAAATATCGCCATTTGGCGTGAAACAAAAAACTTTATCTTTGTGCATTTGCAATTTGTGAGCACTCAACACTTCACTGGCAAATTCCGATTGTTCAAACAATGAAATTAATTCACGAATCCAACGGAATTCTTCGCTTTCTTTTTCGGTATTACCTCTTTTGTTTTCTTTATAAATCCAGTGAGCCGCAACTCCTAAATCAGCAATCTCGTGCATTTTTTTATCACGAATTTGGATTTCGATTTTTTTGTTAAACGGCCCTAAAATTGCCAAGTGTAAAGATTTATAACCATTTTCTTTCGGAGTAGAAATATAATCGCGGAAAGTTCCCGGAATCATGTTATAAGTTGAGTTTATGATTCCCAAAACTCGATAACATTCACTCAAATTATTAACTACAATGCGAAACGCCATGATGTCGTAAATATTGTGGAATCCAATATTTTGCTTCTTCATCTTCAGCCAGATCGAGTAAGGTTTTTTTTCACGACCAGAAACTTCACACTCAACTTTTTCTTCTGCTAAAAGTTCGGTTAGATCGCTGATAATTTTGCTTACCAAGTCTTTCTTACTCTCTTTTAGTTCCGAAAGCTTATTAAAAATGTGATTACGACTTTCTGGATCAATAATTGCGAACGACAATTCCTGCAATTCTTCCTTGATTTTAGTAAGACCAATTCGTGCCGCCAAAGGTGCGTAAATATCCAGACTTTCACGCGCTTTTTTCAACTTCTTTTCTCTTGAAGGCATGTAAGCCAAAGTGCGCATATTGTGCAAACGATCGGCCAATTTTACCAAAAGCACACGAATATCTTCCGACATAGCCAAAGCAAGTTTGCGAAAATTTTCTGCAACTCTTTCGCTGGAAGAAATCGATTCAATTTTTCCAAGTTTGGTTACGCCATCAACTAGGCGAGCAATGTCTTCTCCAAAATCATTTTCAATTTCTTCCAGCGTGACGTCGGTATCTTCAACTACATCGTGTAGAAGCGCGGTTATGATTGATTGCTGATCGAGTTTTAGATCAATTAAGATTTCTGCGACAGCTAGTGGATGAGTAAAATACGGATCGCCAGAGTGTCTTTTTTGATTGCCGTGGGCAGTTTTGGAGAGAATGTAAGCCTTTTGAATCAAGGCTTCATTTAGATTTGGATGGTAAGAGCGGATTTTCGAGATTAACTCGGATGATGAGAGCATTTAGTGCGACATTAACAATATTGAAAACGACCTTTGAGGTCGTTTTCTCGCTGTTTACTAATCGTCAACCGCAATATTTTCGTCAACGAAAGCAGTGTCTTTTAACACTAGACTTTGTGATTGAATTTCTTCTTCAAGCGCCTCAGAAACTTCGCTTCCGCTTTGAATGCTTTCTGCAGTTCCACGATTTTTGATTGAACGAACGATATTTTTCTTAATACCTTCAACATCAACTAAACCGTCAGCAACTTCACGAAGAGAGATAACTGCTGGCTTTTCTTTACGATCAAGAGTAGTAGCAGCGCCAGACAAAATGCTTTTAGCGCGATTGCTTGCAACTAAACAAAGTTCAAAACGATTTGGAACGACTGTAACGCAGTCTTCAACTGTAATTCTTGCCATTGTTATTTTTGGAATTTAGTTTTTGTAAAGATCAGATCTAGCAAAGATGAGGCCGCGCAAATTAAGTAAGCTAAATCGCATAATCAACAAAAAATTTCACAACATTTCTTAATGACTAAAGTTACTATTCACGACGCTCAAGCTTTCATAAAAATGCGCGCTGCCGGAAAATTGGCGGCAGAAATTTTAGACTTTATCACGCCTTACGTTAAAGCCGGTGTGACCACAGATTCACTTAACAAATTGTGTCATGATAAAATTATCGAAAATGGCGCAATCCCTGCTCCGCTTAATTACAAAGGTTTTCCTAAATCAATTTGTACTTCAATTAATCATGTAGTTTGCCACGGAATTCCTAGTGAAAAGGAATTAAAAGACGGCGATATTATGAACATCGACGTTACCGTAATTCTTGATGGTTGGTTTGGCGATACTAGCCGAATGTTTTATATTGGAGAACCTTCAATCAAAGCCAAACGCTTAACCCAAGTAACTTACGAATGTATGATGCTTGGAATTGAGCAAGTTAAACCTGGAAACACTCTAGGCGATATTGGCTTTGCCATTCAAAGCTATGCCGAGAAACAAGGGTTTTCTGTAGTTCGTGATTATTGCGGTCATGGTATCGGACGCGTTTTTCATTCTGAACCAAGCGTGGTTCATTACGGTAAAAAAGGCGCAGGAATGGTTTTGGAAGAAGGCATGTTTTTTACAGTTGAGCCTATGATCAACGTTGGAAGATATGAGACTCTTTTAAGCAAACATGATGGTTGGACAGTAACAACTCGAGATAAATCTTTGTCAGCACAGTTTGAACATACTGTGGGCGTAACAAAAGATGGCGTAGAAATCTTCACCAGTTCGCCAAAAGGTTTAGATTTCCCGCCTTATAAAGGATAGCGTACAATAACTACGCCTTTACCGCCAGAACCAGCAGAAGAATTGTCATAAGGAGCACCACCTCCACCACCTCCAAGTCCATCTGTACCAGAAGTTCCGATTGCGCCACCACCACCGTTCCCAGCAGCTCCGTTAATAGCACCACCAGTGTGACCACCAGCACCGCCGCCACCATAATAAGTAGTGCTGCTACTAGTCACGCCATTACCTCTGCTACCACCTGTAGTACCATTACCCGTACCTCCAACACAACTTCCGCCAATTCCGCCAGACGAGGAAGATGATCCAACAGTCCTGAGAATTGTGCCGTTCCACTTCTTGCCCAAATAATCTTCAACCGATTGACGCTCTTCATCTGTCAGATCGCGGGCAAAAATCACAACCTCACCAAGCTGACCTTGATAAGATTTTCCGATCGTAAGCGTTGTCATTCCTGACAAATGATTCGTATCATTAGAAATCGCAGCCAAAAGTCCGTTAATGTAAGTTTTCTTTCCGACAGATTTATCATGCACAAAAGTGAAAACACGTGGCTTACCACTTGAAGCTGAATAAGACGAAATATTCGCAGTGTAAGAATTATCTGAACTTTCTGAACTCTTAAAATTTTTATCCAAACTACTTTCGAGCCATAAAACCGAATCCAAAATTCCGTTTACTGGAGATGAAATTGTCAGAGTCTGCGCAATTTGGATTCTAAACTTTTTAATGATCGCATTGGATGCCCGAATCCCCGAAATCAAAATACCGATAATCAAAATAACAACTGACAACTCGATCATCGAGAAAGCACGAGATCTATTTTTTTCGTATTCATTTAAAATTTATAAATTTTTTAAAACTTAATCATCTGATATAATTCAAACTTCCAATGATTTGGAACTAAAAAAAATACTTAAACATGCAAATTTAAGAATTTTATTTATTGCTATTTTGACCTTTATTTTTAGGTTTTACGACTCCAAATTTTTCCCCAAATTTTTTACTCATAAACTAATTCAGGAGATCCTGTTTTGCTGAAATCAATTAAATCTTACAACATTTCTGGCGCCGAATGTCTTCCAATTATCGAAGGCGGAAAAGGCGTTGGAGTTACTACTGGCGTTACCGCTGGTCATTTTGCCAAAGCTGGTGCTGTTGGTACTTTTTCTGGCGTAAACGCTGATTATATCGATGAGAATGGTAAATTCATACCGCTAGTTTACAAAACTCACACTAGACGCGAAAGACATCATGAACTTATCGTTGACAGTATTCGCGGTGGTATTTCTCAAGCTAAAATTGCTCACGATATTTCCGGCGGCAATGGCCGTATCCACATGAACGTATTGTGGGAAATGGGTGGCGCTGAAGAAATTTTACACGGAATTTTGGAAGGTTCAAAAGGCCTAATTCACGGCATCACTTGCGGTGCTGGTATGCCTTATCGTCTTTCTGAAATCGCAGAAAAATATAATGTTCATTATTACCCAATCGTTTCTTCAATGCGCGCCTTCCGTGCTTTGTGGAAAAGAAGTTATCACAAAGCAGTTTCTCTGCTTGGCGGTGTAGTTTATGAATGTCCTTGGCGCGCTGGTGGTCACAACGGTCTGTCAAATGCAGAAGATCCAAACGCTTACGAAGATCCATATCCAAGAGTTGCTGAAATCCGTACTTTTATGAATTCTGTTGGATTAAATCACGTTCCAATCGTGATGGCTGGTGGCGTTTGGCATTTAGAAGATTTTGAACATTGGTTAGATAATCCAGAAATTGGACCAGTTGTTTTCCAATTTGGAACTCGTCCAATCGTTACCAAAGAATATCCAGTTCCAGAAGCTTGGAAACAAAAATTGTTAACCTTGAAAAAAGGTGACGTTTATTTGAACCGTTTCAGCCCTACTGGTTTTTATTCTTCGGCAGTTGAAAACGATTTTATCCGTGAATTAAAGGGTCGCGAAAGCAGACAAGTTGAATATCGCTCTAAAGCAATTGATGATTTCACTTGCGAAGTTCCTTTCGGTCAAAGAGGTCGTGTAATTTTCATTAAACCAGAAGACAAAGCGAAAGTTGATTCATGGGTTGCTGCTGGACATAACGAAGCAATGAAAACTCCAGATGAAACTGTGATGTATGTCAGCAAAGCAAAATCTGAACAAATCATCAAAGATCAAGCTGATTGCATGGGGTGTCTAAGCCAATGTCGTTTCAGTAACTGGTCAGATAAAGCAGAAATGAACTACACTACAGATCGTAGAGCTGATCCACGTAGCTTCTGTATTCAAAAAACTTTGCAAGACGTACGTCAAGGTATCGATATCGAAAACCAACTTATGTTCTCTGGCCACAGCGCTTATCGTTTTGCTACCGATCCATTTTATGCAAATGGTTTCATTCCAACGATTCAGCAGATGGTTGATCGCATCATGCAAGGAAAGTAAATTGATGTCAAAGTTTCATCCAAAACAAATCGTAATTTATCTAGCGATTAGTGTTTTGGTGACTTCCTTTACATGCAATTTTTTCATCAACTGTCCTTATTACACAGAAGACTCTGATGGGTTTATTGCTAAACTGAGTACAACGATTTTTGAAATAATATTTCCACTCAAATATTTCATGTTTAATACGCTATTTGGAAATGTTGGATTGTGTTTCTATTATCCTCTGCTGCTATTATTAAAAATCATCGGCTTCTGGTTTATCTTGCTTAACAGGCTTAAAACCTGGCAAACAATTTTGCTATCTTTAGCTTTATCACCATTAAATATTTTTGCCGTCTACTTTGGCGGTACATTAAACAGTGTTTAGATTAATGAAAAATCAAAATTCTACCAGATTCATTTTTATCACCGGCGGTGTTGTTTCTTCTTTAGGAAAAGGATTAGCTTCTGCTTCTCTTGCTGCACTTCTTCAGGCTCGCGGTTATTCAGTAAAACTTCGAAAACTTGATCCTTACTTAAACGTTGATCCAGGCACTATGAGCCCAACTCAACATGGTGAAGTTTTTGTTACCGAAGACGGCGCTGAAACTGACCTTGACCTTGGACATTATGAACGTTTCACCGGCGTTGATGCAAAAAAATCTGACAATGTAACTGCTGGTCAAATTTATTCTAACTTACTTGCAAAAGAACGTAAAGGAGACTATCTCGGCGGTACCGTACAAGTGATTCCGCACGTTACTGATCTCATCAAAGAATTTATTTTAAATGATGTTAAAGGTGTTGACTTCGCTTTGTGTGAAATCGGTGGAACAGTTGGCGATATTGAAGCTTTACCATTTTTCGAAGCAATTCGTCAAATCGGTTACGAACTCGGTCAAGAAAGATGCGCCTTCCTACATTTAACTTTGTTGCCCTACATCGAAAGCGCTGACGAGCTCAAAACTAAACCAACACAACATTCAGTAAAAGAACTACGCTCAATCGGAATTCAACCAAGTGTTTTATTATGTAGAGCTGAACGTCCCGTCACTAAATCGCACTTGGAAAAAATTGCGACTATGTGTTCAGTACCAGCTTCTTCGGTTATCGCTGCACCTAATGCTTCAAGCATTTACGAAGTTCCGATGATTTATCATAAAAATGGGCTTGATACTGAGATTTTAAAATTTTTCAAACTAGATCATAAGAAAAAACCTGATCTAACCAAGTGGCAGAAGATCAAAGACGCGATCGAAAATCCAAAACATGAAGTTAATATCGCAATTGTTGGCAAATATACTGATTATCGCGACTCCTACAAATCACTGCTTGAAGCCATAGATCACGCTGCTTTTTCACTAAAATCAGAAGCCAACATCGTTTGGGTTAATGCGCGAAAAGGTAAAAATGATTTACCAAAAAATATCGATGCAGTCCTTGTTCCTGGAGGATTTGGTGAAGATGGTGTTGAAGGAAAAATTGATATGATCAAACAAGCTCGTTTGAATAATATTCCATGTTTAGGTATTTGTTACGGCATGCAAATGGCAGTAATTGAATATGCTCGTAACGTACTTGGAATAAAAGATGCAACCTCAAGTGAATTTGCTAAAAAAGGCAGTTTCTTAATTGGGACTATGCAAGAATGGCAAGATCAGTCTGGCAAAAAAACCAAAAAAGCCGGATCAGATATGGGTGGTACAATGAGACTTGGAGCGTATCCGTGTAACATTTCTAAAGGTAGCTTGGCTGAGAAAATTTATGGCAAAACCAAAATTTCCGAACGCCATCGTCATCGCTATGAGGTGAATATTAAATACAAACCGGAACTCGAAAAAGCTGGATTGAAATTCTCCGGAATGTCACCAGACGGCAAATTGCCAGAGATTGTCGAAATTAAAAATCATCCGTTTTTTGTCGGCGTACAATTCCATCCTGAGTTAAAATCAAAACCTTTCGCTGCTCATCCGCTCTTTGTTTCTTTCATCGACAGCGCCATAAAAAATAAAAATGCTTAGAAAGTTTTTAATTACATTATCACTTCTAACTATTTGTTCGTGCGGCTTTCAGGTAGTTTACAAAGAACATGACACCACAGCAGATTTCAATTATGAACAAGAACTCGCTGCAATTCGTATTCAAAAAAACCGCACTAAGTTAGATCAAGATCTTAAAAATAGTCTGTACGATCTTCTGAATCCTGATTATCTGAAAGTTGAGCCTAAATATTTTTTGAATATCGTCTTAAAGAAAACTACCACTTCAACCTTCATCTCCTCCACTGGTGCTTCGGGACGTAACCGTATATTTTTAGATGTAAAATATGAACTTCGTGACCTCAAAAATGCTGAACTAATTGCTCGAGGATCAACCATAATGAACGACAACTACGACGTAACTTCCAATCGTTTTGCCACCTACTCAGCAGATGAGTATGTTGCTACTAATTTAACTAAGTCGATCGCCAAAAATTTACGCAATTCTTTGGTAAACGATTTAGTTGAAATGAAGAAAAAAATTTCGCTTGGAAAATCACCTTATTTGAGAACAGATGAAATCGAGAACAACACGACTATCTCTGATAAGAAAGATGATTAGCTCATCAAGCTTTCAAACATCGCCAAACCATCTTTCGAGCCATTATTTTCATCAGCAGCTCTTTCAGGATGCGGCATCATGCCTAGAACGTTTCTTTTATCGTTGAAAATTCCAGCGATATTTAGCGCCGCACCGTTAGGATTAGCTTCATCAGTAACATTGCCATTAATATCGACATAACGGAAAGCCACGTTACCGTTGCCTTCAATCTTTTTAAGAGTTTCGTTATCAGCAAAAAAGTTACCATCCATGTGAGCAATAGGAACTTTAATCACCTGATTCTTTTTATATTTTCTAGTGAAATCAGTATTAGCATCTTCAACACGCAACATCACTTCACGACAAATAAATTTTCCTTTTTGATTGCGTAAAAGCACACCATCCAGCAATCCAGCTTCAGTTAGAATTTGAAAGCCATTGCAAATTCCCAAAACCTTTGTACCGCGATCAGCCAATCTTTTAACTTCTTGCATTACGGGAGAAATCGCCGCCATCGCGCCAGAGCGCAAATAATCGCCGTAAGAAAATCCACCAGGAACAACAATTAAATCGAAGTCATTTTCGATTTTAGTTTCTTGATGCCAAATTTTCGTAACTTTGCTGCCAACTTTTTGTAAAGTTGTAACTGCGTCGCGATCACAATTTGAACCGGGAAAAACGATAACTGCTGATTTCATAAATTAGTTAATTGTCTCGTATTTGTAGTCTTCGATTACTTTGTTCACCAATAATTTGTCACAAATTTCATCAACGATAGTTTTGATTTTTGCTGGATCAGTTTCAGCAATATCAAGCTCTACAACTTTTCCCTGTCTCACTTGCGAGATTTGAGCAAAACCTAAATTTTTCTGCAAAGAAGTTTCAATCGCTTTACCTTGTGTGTCGAGAACACCTTTTTTTAGCGTGATAATAATTCTGATTTTCATGATTAGTTTATTTTAATTCCTAAGCGAGAAGCCACGTCCGAGTAGACTGAAACTAAATCTCCCAAATCTCTTCTGAACACGTCTTTATCGAGTTTTTGCGAGGTTTTTTCGTCCCAAAGCCTACAGCTATCAGGGCTGATCTCGTCGGCGAGAGTGATTTTTCCGCGCGCATCAAATCCAAATTCGATCTTAAAATCAACCAATTTAATGCCGATATTTTTAAAGATTTTTTGCAACACCTCATTGATTTTTAAAGTGTGTTTTTTGATTTCTTCAAGCTGCTCTTGGCTTACAACTTTTAAAACTTTTACAGCATGATCATCGTTAATTAAAGGATCGCCTAGAGCATCATCTTTATAGCAAATTTCAAAAACTGGAGCAAGTAAGGCAACACCTTCTTCAATTCCCAAACGCTTTGCCATCGAACCGGCTGCCACATTGCGTACGATAACTTCAAGCGGTACAATTTTCATTTTACGAACCAACTGCTCACGCTCATTCAATCTTTTTTCGAAATGAGTTGGAACACCAGCTTTAGCCATTTCAAGCATGATATGTTCCGAGATAAAATTATTCAGAACACCTTTTCCGGTAATCACCGCTTTTTTCTGCGCGTTAAAAGCCGTTGCATCATCTTTGAAATATTGAATCAAAAGATTGTCGTCTTCAGTTTTGTAAAGTTGTTTGGCTTTACCTTCGTAAATTTTTTCGAGTTTTTGCATATTATTTTTAATTTTATTCCCAAGTTGCGACTGGTGGTAAAGACATTAAAATCGCCTCAGTATTTCCGCCCGTCATCAATCCAAATTTTGTACCACGATCATAAACCAAATTAAATTCAGCGTATAATCCACGTTTTCTTAACTGATGTTCACGTTGCTCGTCAGTCCAAGATTCAAACATGTGAGAACGAACTAATTTTGGGAAAACTTCAAGAAAAGCTAATCCTACATTTTTGGTAAATTCAAAGTCAGCAGAAAAATTATCTGAGTTTAAATAATCGTAAAAAATTCCACCAACTCCACGAGAAACTCCGCGATGTTTGATGAAAAAATATTCGTCACACCATTTTTTATATTTAGCATAATATTCCGGTGAGGCCTTATCGCAGGCAACCTTAAAAGCTGCGTGAAAATCTTTCGTATCTTTTTCAACTTCAAACATCGGATTCAAATCAGCACCACCACCAAACCAATTTTTCGTTGTGCAAATAAACCGCGTATTCATGTGAACCGCAGGAACTAAAGGCGATTTCATATGTGCGACCAGTGAAATTCCACTCGCCCAAAATTGGGGATTTTCTTCCGCTCCTGGAATTTGTTTAGCAAATTCTGGACTAAAATCGCCGAAAACTTTCGAGAAATTTACACCAACTTTTTCAAAAACATTTCCTTTCATCAACGACATTTCACCGCTTCCGCCACCTTCTCTATCCCAATTTTTTCGGACAAATTTTCCCGAATTTTCTAAACCTTTTTCGGCAGCAAATTCTGCTTCGATCTTTTCAAATTCAGCGCAAATTTTGTCGCGCAAATAACGAAACCACTCGGAAGTTAGTTTCTGCTTTTCTTCAATGTTCATTTTAAAAATGGATTGCTTAATTGGAGCGCGGTTTTGATAATCCGACAACGATTTATATCCAATAAACTAATCCCTTAAAATGAATTTCAAATCAGAATTTTCATCAAATTTTCTGCAGGAATTTTCTGCCCGCGGATTTCTTGCTCAATGCACTCATTTAAACGAACTTGACGAATTGATGGCTTCACAGTCAATCACCGCTTATATTGGTTTCGATTGCACCGCCAAATCTCTTCACGCTGGCAGTTTAATTCAAATTATGATTTTGCGCCTTTTGCAAAAACATGGTCACAAACCAATCGTTTTGCTGGGCGGTGGAACTACACGAATCGGTGATCCAAGTGGAAAAGATGAAGCGCGTCAAGTTTTGGATGATGCCAAAATTTTAGAAAATCTCACCGGCATTAAAAAAACTTTAGAAAAATTTATTGCCTTCGGTGGCGGTGCTTCAAACGCAATGTTGGTAAATAACGACGACTGGTTGCGTCACTTAAATTACATCGATTTTTTACGCGAAGTTGGTCGTCATTTTTCGATTAATCGTATGCTTACTTTCGATTCAGTTAAAACACGTTTGGAGCGCGAACAGCCGCTGAGTTTTCTCGAATTTAACTACATGATTTTACAAGCTTACGACTTTTATGAACTTAATCGTAAATACAGTTGTGCTCTACAAATTGGTGGATCTGACCAATGGGGAAATATCGTTAATGGCGTTGAATTAACCCGAAGAATTTCCGCAAAAGATTCATTCGGTTTAACCTCACCTTTACTCACAACCGCTGATGGCAAAAAAATGGGCAAAACTGCTGATGGCGCAATTTGGCTTGATCCAAGCATGCTTTCAGCTTTCGATTATTTCCAATATTTCCGCAACACTCACGATGCTGACGTAATCAAATTTTTGAAATTATTTACTGATTTAGAACTTTCAGAAATCGAAAAATTAGCAGAACTCAAAGATCAAGAAATCAACAAAGCGAAAGAAATTTTAGCGTTTGAAGCTGTAAAAATCTGCCACGGAGAAAAAGCTGCAAACGAAGCATTACAAAAAGCTCGCGAAATTTTTATCTCAAAAAATTCTGCCGCTTTTGAAGAAAAAGAAATCGCTCTTGGTACAAAATTAACTGACGTAATTTTTGAAATCGGCGCTGCTGAATCAAAAGGTGCGGCAAAAAAGTTAATCGAAGGCAAAGCCGTGAAAATCAACGGCGAAGCTGTATCTGATATTCAATTTGCAATCTCTGAAAAAAACGATTTCGAATTGTCAGTTGGTAAGAAAAAATTCTTTAAAATTTTTGTAAAATAATATGAAAAGAATCATCGGAATCGGCAACGCAATCGTCGATATTTTATGCAAAGTTGATGACCAATTCTTAATAAAAAATGGTCTAACAAAAAATTCGATGTCGTTAATCGACGAAGAAAATGCCAAAAAATTTGGCGCCAATAATGCCGAAAAGATTACTTCAGGCGGATCAGCTGGAAACACGATCGCAGCGCTTGCTCAACTTAATGTTGCAACAACTTTTATCGGTAAAGTTGGCGACGATTCTTTCGGTAAAAAATTTATTTCTGAAATCGAAAAAACCGGCGCGAAATTTATCAGCCACAGCAATGATGAAGATTTATCGGCACAATCTTTCATTTTAGTCACACCAGATGCACATCGTACTATGTGCACTTATTTGGGCTGTGCTTCTAAAATCAGCGAAAAAGATTTGGATGAAAAAGAATTCCAAAACGCTGCGATTCTTTATCTTGAAGGCTATTTGTGGGATAGCGCTGAAACCATCAAAACGCTAAAAAAAGCCATCGCTTTGGCGAAACAAAATAATGTGAAAGTCGCTTTTTCTTTGTCGGATTCTTTCTGCGTTGCGCGCCACAAAAAAGATTTTTACGAATTGATCGAAAACGATCTCGATATTCTTTTTGCCAATGAATCTGAAGCTTTGGAACTTGCGCCAGATTATGCCGAAATTTTTTCCAAACAGAAAAAATTGATTACAATCGTGACAAAATCTGAAAAAGGTTGCGAAGTTTTTGCAGAAGGGAAATCAATCAACGTTCCAACTCAAAAAGTAGAAAATTTAGTTGATACTACCGGCGCTGGAGATTGCTTCGCTGCTGGCTTTCTGTATGGTTTAGTCAATAATCATGATTTACAAAAATCAGCGGAATTAGGAAATATTTTAGCTTCAAAAATTATCCAAAAACTTGGCGCAAGATTTGAAGATGAAGAAATTAAATCGTTAAAATCGTTATGACTCTTTGGACCAAACAAGAATTAATTGATGCCCTATCCAGCGAACTTTTAGAGCATAAAATTTCCGACAATCTCATAGTTGATGAAGTTGTAATCGACAGTCGCAAAACTCCGGAAAGCGGATTATTTTTAGCCATTAAAGGTGAAAATAATGATGCCCATCAATTCTTGGAACAAGCTGCAAACAACGGCTGCAAGATTGTTTTAGTTCAAGATAAATTATCTCTGACTCAAGTTCCCAATTGTGATTTCTTATTGGTAAAAGACACCTTTAAAGCTCTGTACAAACTTGCAGAATTTTCTCGCAGAAGAAGCACAGCAAAAATTATCGCAGTTACTGGATCAGTTGGAAAAACCGGCACAAAAGAAATGCTAAAATTGGCATTTTCAGCTTACGGAAAAACTTACGCGACAGTTGGAAATCTCAACAACCATTTTGGCGTTCCGCTTTCTTTATGTAATTTCGCCAAAGATTGTGCTTACGGAATTTTTGAAATGGGGATGAATCATCTTAACGAAATCGAACCACTTTCACGCCTTGCCCGACCTCACTTAGCAATCATCACTAATGTTGGACCAGTTCATATTGAGTTCTTCAAAAATGAAGAGGAAATTGCTTTAGCCAAGTCTGAAATCTTCACTGGTCTTGAGCCAGATGGAATCGCGCTGATCAATCGCGACAATAAACATTTCAATTTCTTAAAAAAACGCGCCGAAACTTTGGGCAAAAAATTTATGACTTTCGGCAAAACTTCTGAAAGTGATTACTCGCTCAACTACTCTAAAATTAAAGGCGTAAACAATGCCGATATTTTTATAACTAAACCTTCAAATAAGTGTGAAGTTGCTAGTTTTGAAATTTCTACTTCTAACAAAGCTGCAATTTTCAATTCAATAATCGTTGCTGCCGCTTTAGATATTTTAACTGAAGACGCGACCAAGGGTTTATCACAAATGACTAAACTTGAAAACACCGCTGGTCGCGGCAAAGCTTTTGAAGTGAATGTTGCAGGAAAAAATATCACAATTATTGATGATACTTACAACGCCAGCGTTTTGTCGATTCGCGCCGGACTTGAACATGCTATCGAACTCAAAACTGCTCTGAGAAAAAAACGTATTGTTGCAGCTCTTGGTGACATGCTGGAACTTGGCGAGAAATCTGTTGAATTACACGCAGAAGTGACAAATTATCTCACTGAACTTCACATCGATTTTGCTATTTTAGTTGGCAAAAACATGGAAAGTGCAGCCAAAAAATTACCCGATAATTCTTACAAATCTTTTTCCGACTCAACTGCCGCAAGTCTTGAAATCTCTGACCTAATAAGAGATGGCGATATTCTTTATGTTAAAGGTTCGCGTGGCATGAAAATGGAAAAATTAATCGAAAATCTAACTAAAGAAAAAAGTGCTCACTAGTCTTCTTTTATTGCAGAATCTTTGGGTAAAAGCCTTTCTCTGCCTGGCTTCATCTTATATCATCGGATTTTTCAGCACCAAAAAATACATCAAATTTGCCAACGCAAATCCGCAATTTTTTCAACCGATACGCGAATCTGGACCCGCAACACATTTAGCTACCAAGCAAAAAACTCCAACAATGGGCGGAATTTTTATTGTACTTTCAACTCTCGCATCTGCTGCACTTTTCGTTGATATCACCAACCGCTATGTTTTGGTAGTTAGCGTTGTGATGATCACTTTCGCTGCTATCGGACTTACTGACGATTTGATGAAAGTTTTGTATCGTAACACCAAAGGATTTCGTGGCAGCATCAAATTAGTCATTCAATTTACCATCATCGGCATTGCTTTTTTATGGCTTGGTTTGATTGATCCAATTCACTTACAGAACCGTGTCTTCCTTCCTCTGGGCCATGGTCACTACATCACTTTGGGAATCGTACTTTACGTTCTTTTCGTCAATGTCGTAATCGTTGGAACTTCTAACGCCGTAAATTTAACTGATGGACTTGACGGCTTGGTTTCAGTTCCTGCCATCATAAATCTGCTTTGTTTAATTTTTATGATTTATGTCGCTTCATCTCCATCAATGGCTGACAAATTGCATTTGCCGCAAGTTAAATTTTCCGGGGAATTAATTTTCTTTTGCCTCTGTGTAATTGGCGCAATTTTAGCGTTTTTAACTTTCAATTTGAAGCCAGCAAAAATTTTCATGGGCGACGTTGGAAGTTTAGCTATTGGCTCTGCGCTTGGTATGATCGCTATCATCATCAAAGAAGAATTTGTCTTCTTCATCATTTCAATTTTATTCGTTGCAGAAGCAGTTTCCGTTATTTTACAGGTTGGATCTTACAAAATTCGCAAAAAAAGAATTTTCTTAATGGCACCGCTTCATCACCATTTTGAAAAATTGGGCTGGAGCGAACAGAAAGTTGTAAAAAGTTTTTGGGGCGGATCACTAGCTTTTGCAGCACTTGGAATGGCAATATTTTTATTATAGTTAATGAGCAAGAAACCACGAGTTTATCTTTACGATTCAACACTGCGCGATGGAGCGCAAACCAGCACAGTTAATTTCGGAGTGCGCGATAAAATTGAAATTGCCAAAATTTTAGACTCGCTTGGAATTGATTATGTTGAAGGTGGTTGGCCCGGTGCAAATCCAACTGATGATGAGTTTTTCTCTAACTTACCAAAATTAAAGCAATCGCAATTTAGCGCTTTCGGCATGACACGTCGCAACCGCATTTCAGCAGCTAATGATGCCGGTTTAAATGCATTAACTAATGCTAACGTCGAATCAGTTTGTATCGTCGGTAAAACTTGGGATTTCCACTTAAAACACGCGCTACACATTTCTGAAGAAGAAAATTTAGAGATGATTTCGGACTCAATCCGTCACATCGTTAAAAAGAAAAAAGAAGCAATGTTTGACTGCGAACATTTCTTTGACGGTTACAAAGCTAACCCAAAATTCGCTCTTAAAGCCGCAAAAACCGCTTACGAATCTGGTGCGCGCTGGGTTGTACTTTGCGATACCAATGGCGGAACTTTGCCAAGCGAAATCGCAAAAATTGTTAAAGAAGTTACCAAACATATTCCTGGTGAAAATCTTGGCATTCATTGCCACAACGATACTGGCAATGCTGTCGCTAATTCCATTGCCGCTGTTGAAGCAGGAGTTCGCCAAGTTCAGGGAACTCTAAACGGCTTGGGCGAAAGATGCGGTAACGCCAATCTTGTCAGCATCATTCCAACTTTGATGTTGAAGATGGAATTTGACGTTGGCATCAGCGAAAAACAGTTAAAAAATTTAGTTCACGCTTCCCATTTTCTTGACGATTTACTCAACAAAGAACGCGACAAATTTGCGCCTTACGTTGGCAAATATGCCTTCGCTCACAAAGGCGGTCTGCATGTTTCAGCAGTAGAAAAAAATCCTTCATCTTACGAACATGTCGCGCCAGAAAAAGTTGGTAATGAACGTTTGATTATGATTTCCGATCAAGCCGGCAGATCAAATATTTTATCACGTTTGAAAAAGATGGGATTGGAATTGCGCGATGAGGTTAAAGCTCATCAAATCACCGATTTGGTAAATAAAGTGAAAGAGCTGGAAGCAAAAGGTTACGCCTACGACGCCGCCGATGCCAGCTTTGAAATTCTTGCTAAAAAATCTCTCGCTTCAGTTCCAAATTTCTTTGATTTGATTGGTTTCAGAGTTTTAGACGAATTGCGTTTTGACGCCAAAGGACGAGTAGTTGCGGTTTCCGAAGCCACCATCAAAATCAAAATCGGCAAAAAAGTTACGATGTCAGTTGCCGAAGGAAATGGTCCAGTTAATGCTCTCGACAAGGCTTTGCGCAAAGCTCTTTCACGCAAATATCCTACTCTAAAAGATGTAAAACTTACTGATTATAAAGTGAGAATTTTAACACCATCTGATGGAACTGAAGCCGTAACTCGAGTACAAATCGAATCTTCCGACAATAAAGAAAATAAATGGACTACAATTGGCGTGTCGCAAAATATAGTTGACGCTTCATTTCGCGCTCTTCACGATTCGATTACATATAAATTAATGCAAAATTCATGAGAATAAGTCAGCAAACCAATAAATTGAAGGCCTTCTCGATTATCGAGTTATCGGTCGTTATTTTGATTATCGGTATTTTGATTTCAGGAATTCTGGCGTCCAACGCGATCATCAAAAAGTTCAGAATCCAAACTGCACAAACTCTGACAATTTCATCTCCGATAAACGGAATTCCGGATTCGGTTTTGTGGTTGGAGAGTAGTTTGGATAAAAGTTTTAAGAGCTCAGAAAGTTCAGACACATCTTCATTGAGCGCTTGGTACGACATTCGTGAATCGGTGAACAAAAACAACGCTGCTCAGAGCAACAGCTCTAATTACCCAACTTATTCTAACTCGATTAATAATATTCAAGCTGTGAAGTTCGATGGAACTAACGGCTATTTAAGTGTTGATGGTTCAGTTTTGAACAACACGAATTACACGATTTTCGTTCTTGAGCAAAGAGACAGCAACAAGAGTGGAAACTATTTCATCGGCGATTCATCTTCAGGAAATGAATCGACAACGAATAAAAACTTAGTTCTTGGTTACAGCGCTGACGGAACTATTAAGCACTCGCAATCAAGTGATAATTCTTACACTGCGAATATTTCTTCTTATTCTGCTTCAAGCGGCAAGCCGAGAGTTTTCACTTTTGTTCACGACAGATCTGTTGGAAAGAAAACTTACATTAACGGACTTTTAGCTGCCACTTCGACTGATACGAATCACTTGTCAGGAATGACGACGCTTACGATTGGAAAATCTTATCAAGGTCAGCTTGGCGAAGTTGTGATTTTTGCTCGAGCTCTGACAGCTGAAGAGCGTCAATCGGTTGAAGATTATTTGGGCAAGAAGTGGAACAGCACAATTCTCAGAACTGTTGGTTCATCTGCTTCTTCTGGTGGTATTGGTGGAAGTTGTGTTGGTGGAACAGTTAGTACAACTGGATGTCAGTTAACTTGCACAGTAACTGCTGCAACTGGAATTACTGCAACTACAGTTTCGGATGGTTCTAGTGTTCTAACCTGTGATACTTCTAACGGATTTACTGGTTCTCTACCTTATACATGTTCCAACGGAAAGTTTTCTTATACCGGTGCAACTGCTTGTTCTTGCCAAAGCGGTTATGCTCTTTCTGGATCAGTTTGTTCGCCAATCAATCCAAGCTGTTCTGGTGGAACTGAAAGCACAGTCAATATTTCTGGAGCAAACTATAAACTTCACACATTCAATTCTTCTGGAACGCTTACTTGTACAATTCCAGGAACCGCACAAATTCTTGTTGTTGGTGGTGGCGGTGCTGGTGGAAATACTGGGGTTAATATTGGTGGAGGTGGAGGCGGAGGTGCTGGCGGTGTAGTTTATGGCAGTTCTTATAACATCTACTCAGCTTCTTATACTGTTACTGTAGGAAATGGTGCAACTTCTTGTAATAGCAGCGGTAGTAATAGTGTATTTTCTAACACAACTTACGGAACTATCACCGCTTACGGTGGTGGTGGCGGTGGTGGAGCAGGAACAGCTTCTTCTGGTGGATCAGGTGGAGGCAGTAGCGGTTATGCTGCATCCTGGGGAAGTCCTTGGTCAATTCCGGGATCTTCTACTCAAACAGCTCAATCTGGTACTAGCTCTTACTATGGTAATCCTGGAATTACAGGATTTAATGTCGGATCCTGTTATACAAAAGGCGGTGGCGGCGGTGGCGGCGGTGCTGGCGGAAAAGGAGATTCTCCGATTTCATGTGCAACCGATAGAGGTGGTAATGGTGGTCCAGGAATTTCTAACGATATAACTGGAACCCCAACCTACTACGCTGCTGGCGGTGGTGGTGGATCGAATAAAAACAATCCCAACCCTTCAAGCGGTGGAACTGGAGGAGGTGGCGCTGGTGCAAATGGACCATTAGATGGTGCAGTATACACCAATACTAATCCAGGTGATGGATCAACTTCTGGTTCTGGTGGTGGCGGAGGATTCCAAAGCTGCGGTAAAGGTGCTAAAGGTATCGTAATAGTAAGATATGGTCAGTAGATTCTAGTAGTGAATTAAAACTCTGCTACCCTGCCCGATTTCAGTGTTCTTAATTATTGAACGATAAACATATTGGTTGGCTTTCCTTACTGCTGTTACCAAATCGATATTTTTGGAAATATTACAAGCAATGGCCGAAGCCAATGTGCATCCTGTTCCGTGTAGATTTTTTGCGCCAATTTTTTTGTTACTGATGCGATGAAATTTATCTTTTTCATCAAACAAAATTGAGTAAATTTTTCCGTCAGAAAAATTTAAATGTCCGCCTTTAATCAAAACATTTTGCGCGCCCAAAGCTTTTATTTTCAGGGCTGCAACTTGCATATCCCACAGGTTTTTGATTTTCATTTCTGCCAAAACTTGCGCTTCATCGATATTAGGCGTTACAATTTTTGCACCTTTGACCAACCTTGATTTTAATGCTTCTACAGCATTTTTCTGCAACAATAAATCTCCCGAAGTTGCAACCATTACTGTATCTAAAACTAGCGGAATTTTTTTGGCTTTACGATTTAAAACATCAGCAACGCAATCAATAATTTCAGCATCTCCCAGCATGCCGATTTTTATCACATCGAATTTGATATCATCCAAAACCACTTCGATTTGCTGACGTAAAAAATCTATCGGCGAATTGTGAACCGCAAAAACTTTCGCAGTATTTTGCGCCGTCAAGCAAGTTATCGCTGCACCAGCATAAACTTTGTGCGCTGTTGCAGTTTTTAGATCAGCTTGAATACCAGCTCCACCACTTGGATCAGAACCAGCAATAATTAAAATTTTGGGAGTCATTAACCTTTCAAAAAAGAAAACGAAAAAATCAGAATAGTGAAAATAATAATCACCACACCGGAAATTTGATTGAGAATGTAAAGCAACTGCGCATCTCTGGTGTTAAATTTATTTTTTATCAAAAGCGCAACTGCGATTAAAGTCATGCAGTAAGAAAAAGAAGCGACAGCAAATCCGAATAACATAATCATGGAATCGCCGTAAGTTTGAAGACTTCTAGCGCCAAAGCTGGCAAAAATCGTGACAAAACCAACAATAGCAATTGGATTAAGAATGCTTAACACAAGCATAGAAAAATAATCCGCAACTAAGCCGGTTGTTTTGGCAATTTTAATATTAATTTTTGGACTAGAAAAAAATGATTTAACACCAACTGAAAGGAGAAAAAATGCACCGCACAATTTCATTTCATCTTCCCATTTTAGCAGAAAATCAGAGATAAAGTAGAGACCAAAAATTACTACAGCACCGTAAAAAGTTTCGCCAGTCGTAACACCAAGCGCTGAAAAAATTCCTGAAGCGACACCATTTTTTAAGGTTCGCTTGAGATAAATAATGCTAACAACACCAAAAGGAACAGCGATGTAAAAACCCATCATCAATCCTTTGATAAAGTGTGCTAACATTATCGCTTAAGATTGATAAACTGTTTTTCCAGCCACCACAGTTCTGATCGCGCGGCCTTTCACTTTAAATCCATCAAAAGGTGAATTTTTAGATTTTGAGTGAAATTTTTGTGAATCAATTGTCCATTCAGTATCAAGATCAATCAAAACTAAATCAGCGCGAGCGCCTTTTTTGATTACGCCACCATCGAAGTTAATAATTTTTGCGGCGTTACAAGTCATTTTAGCGAGCAGATCTTTCAAGCTTAAAACTTTGTCGTGATAAAGCGTCAAAGACAAAGGTAACATCGTTTCAACTCCAACAATTCCAAAAGATGCTTCTTCCAAAGTTTTTTCTTTCGAAGCCAAATCGTGTGGTGCGTGATCAGTTGCAATTGCGTCAATCAGGCCAGAACGAAGTCCTTCGATTAATGCCAAACGATCTTGCTCAGAGCGAAGCGGCGGATTCATTTTTGCATTAGTTCCTGATTTCAAAACTTGTTCGTCAGTTAACATAAAATGATGCGGCGAAACTTCGACAGTCGCGTTCAAACCTTTGGCTTTAGCGCGTTTGATCGCATCCAAAGCTTCGCGAGTTGAAACGTGAAGTAAGTGATAACGTCCACCAACAGCTTCAAGAATTGCTAAATCGCGTTCAACAATAACGCTTTCAGAAATGTTTGGAATACCACGAACACCAAGCTCAAGCGACACTTTTCCTTCGTTAATACAACCTTTGTTGGTCAGATTTAAATCTTCAGCATGTTGCGCTACGACCACGTTTAAATTTTTCGAATATTCAAAAGCACGACGCATAACATTGGCGTTCATCACCGGCAAACCATCATCGGTGAAGCCAACAGCACCAGCGTTTTTCAGCGCATTCATGTCAGCTAATTCTTCCCCTTTCATGCCTTTTGTAATACAAGCGTAGGCTTTGATGTTACAATGCGCTACTTCTGCAGCCTTCAAACGCAGATAATCAAAAGTCAAAACTGAATCCAAAGTTGGCGAAGTATTTGGCTGACAAACTACAGTCGTAATTCCACCAACAACCGCCGATTTTGAACCTGTGGTTAAATCTTCTTTGTGCGATTGACCAGGATCGCGAAAGTGCACTTGAATATCGATCAAACCTGGTGCCAAAACATGGCCGCCGCAATCAATAATTTCAGCATCCGTTGCTAAAATATTTTCGCCAAAATCAGCAATTTTATCACCGATTGTTAAAAGGTTTCCAACTTTGTCGTATCCAGATTCTGGATCGATGATACGAGCATTCGTGTAGAGAATTTTTTTGTCGGCAGAAATTGGACTTACGTACGGAAGATCAAAATTTGACATAGTTTTAAAATTGTGAGATTGAAATTTTCTAAATCGTGCACATCAAAAGCAAATTAGGCAAAAGTTTTTTTGGCATCATAACAATCAGTTAAGAATTAATGCACGCACCGTACGTAATTATTGATTCTTACTTCATCTTCTTGACCACCAAGCGACATGCCATTTGCTGATCCGGCTTTTGGATCAGAGCGCTGTCCACCACAACCATGATTATCTTTGCCATAGATATCTAAACAGGCTCCGAAACAAACATAATTAGCCATGTGAATATTATCACCGTGAGTTGTTGAGCTCCAGAACCAAGCTTTATTATCAGAAAGCTTCAAGAAACGAGTATCTAATGCCGGATATTTACGACTATAATCAACAATTGATTGTAATTCTTTAACACTCGGTAAACGCCAATTCTCAGAACCACCAAGTTTTAAATCCTGGCAATATTGTAAAGCCGACTTCCAATCACGAGTTCTGCCATCATCTTTTTGCTGCCATGTCAATTTGCTAGCTTGATCAGTTACAGTTCCATTTTGATTATCGACAAATTTATTTTCACCCCACAAAGAACCACGCACACAACGATAAAACAAAGTAAAATGACCGGTAGTTGGAGAATTTTTGATGTGACCATCGAAGAAGTTAAAAAAGAATGCTGCTTCTTGGTTACGACCATAATGGTTACCTTGGTAAATTGTTGAAGACCAAGTTTGTCCCATCATTTCTTTTTGGTGAACAGATGCAAAACGGTCTCCTTCTAAGACATCATCAGATGCCTCCTTTAGTTCAAAATAACTGGTGTCGATGTAATAACGTTTTGAAATCGTACCACGAAAATCGGCAAGTGAAAATAATTCTTTAATGCTAGGTAAACGCCAATCATCAAAACCACCAAGCTGTAAAGTTTCACATGCTTTTTTGGCTTCATAAAAACCTAGACGTTTCGAATTATGCGCTTTTTGCCACATTAAATTAGTAACCAAATCAGAAACTGTACCATCTTTATTGTCATAATAACGCGGCGTCGCTCCAAAATAATTACCGTCTTGTCCAAAAAATTCTTCGTTTTCTTTTGGACAAGAAATTTCTTTGGTATTGTTAAAACAAGACCCTTGATTGGTATCAGGAATCAAATTTTTTAATGCATTTCCAGTTCTAGTTTTCGCTGAAATATTAATACGTAAATCTTGCCCCTTCATCTTTTGTCTTGGTGGCATCGCGGAGTTAGAATTAAATTCACGCCCTTCATTATTACCGCTACTTTTATTATTCATCATCTCACTTGGCACACAAGCAAGAGATCCTCGATTAATTGACAAACATACTCCACTAATACTGCCGTGTGGCGCATAAAAACTACAAGTCGAGTTTTCCTTTTTAGATTCACAGGCAGCAGTAGCTTGTGGCGGTGGCCCTCCTAATCGATGTTCTTGAGCAGAAGAATTTTCCGACGAGTAAAATAACAACAACACAACACCGAACAGGCGAAGATACTTCATAATTTTATCCAGTTTAGGTAAGTCAAAACAATATCAATTGGGAACAACGCTGTTATTAATTCTTTAATCTTGCAGTTAATTAGGAATTTTACAGAACTAATTCTTCAAAATTTCAACTACCTCTGAAGAAATCTTTTACCAATTAAAACTTAAAAATAATTTATGAAAAAAACTTTTTTGACAGCTTCAGTTTGCGCAATTTTGGCAATCTCAAGCAATGCTTTTGCTCAAGATTCTCAAACAGCTAGAAAAGCAAACCCTAAAGGTATGAATGTTCCTCAAGACATGAAGGTAGCAAGCTTGGAACAAAAACCTCAAACTAAACAAAATGGTGAGATCAATTCTGAAGAACTTAATAAACGTGCTGAAATTGAAAAAAATGCTTCATGCCAAACCATTCTTAACGAATGTAAAAAATTAGGCTTTGTTGCTGGCGGTTTTAAAGAAGGAAAAGGCTTGTGGAGAAATTGTTTCTCACCAGTTGTTCACGGTAAATCTGCCAACTTAAATGGCCAAGATGTTGCTGTAACTGTAAACGCTAACGACGTTGCCTCTTGCAAAGTAGCTGTAAAAGAAATTCGTAAAGAAAAAAAAGAAGGAAAAGCTGAAAGCAGAGAAACTCACAAAGCAAAACATCATAAACCTGTTGATTCAACAGCTACAACTCCAGCAGCAAAACAATAATTTAGTTCTAAATCTAAAATTATACTCAAGGCCAGTTCTGAAATTTCAGGGCTGGCTTTTTTGTTTGATAATTTATATAGATATTCAGCAAAATTATGAAGCTATCTCAAACTAAATATCTCTGACCAATCCATGACCAAAACTAATGATCAAATATTTGAAAAAGTACGTACATTAATTGATCAAGGAGATTTATCGAATCTAAGAGCGTACCTACTTAAAGAAGGGCTTACAGATACCGTAAATACTCTTACAAATTCAGATGGATTAACTCCTTATTTAATGGCCGCAGAATATGGTAAAACCGCAATTTATGACTATTTAGCATCGCTGCCAAACTTCAATCCAACTCAGCAAGATAATCATGGATTAAACGCACTGTCCTTAGCGACTTTGCGTGGTAAAACAGCAATGTTTGATCATTTAGTAGAAAAATATGGCTTCAGCATCGGACAAACCATCCGAAAAGAAGGAGGAAGACATATCACGCCAATTTATTATGCGGTACAACACAATCAAACAAAGATGGCGAAACATTTAATTTCTCATCATCTTTACGGTGTTTCTAATGACTTTATACAATATTGCACAGAGTCAGGAAAAACCGACGTCGCCGACTATTTAAAAAACCTCGCTAATCTTAATCAACAACTCAGCGCTGAAATCAGCGATCACAATTTAGAAAACTTTCGCAAACTTTGTGAAGCACAAGGCGCAAAACCAAAATCAGCACAACAAAATCTAGCAGAATTTGCTGCAATCAATGGTGCCCTCGACATTTTTAAATATTTGATTGATGAACAAGGATTTACTAAACGCGAAATAGATTTGCATTATCTGGCAACAGAGTCGTTCTTTATAAACAACCCAAAACTTTTGGAAGTTTTGTTACTAAAATATGATTTCAACCCAGAACAATCTTTAACTTACGGCGATCAAGAATTCACCAGCCTGTACCAATATTCTTCTACAATACATGGTTCTAGTAATGACGTTAGTCGCTATCTGAGATCAGTAGAAACTTCAAATCGTCACTTCAAACAAGCCGTTCAAGATCAAGATCCACTTTTAATTACTGAAATTTTATCAGGCGGTCAGGTTCTTAAAAAAAATATCAACGATGCTGCACTTCAATGTGCAATTAATGGAAATCTAGAGCTTTACAAAATCCTCGCAGAAAATCCTAAGTTTGATCAAAACACTCGTGATCAAGATGGTCACAATGCTTTGTTTCATGCCGCAGTTTCCGGAAATACAAGATTCGTCGATTATTTAATATCTGATCGTGGTTTTTCTTTTTCAGAAGAATCGAGAAATCAAATCATGACCGCTGTTTTGCAGAAATGCGATGAAAGCAAAAAATTCGAGATGGTTTCTTACTTGATTAGCAAAGATATCGGATTTGTTTTTGACGATAATTTTGCGCAATTCCCCGGAATCCAAACCATCGCGAAACAGATGCCGATCTTAACTCAAGACAGTTGGGCAAGGCATTCTAGCGCATCACGTGATCGCCTTAAAGATTATTCAGAACTTCTGCATTCTCAAACTCCAGAAGTTCGAGACTTAATAATTCAAGCTCAAGAACGTACCAGAGCTATTTTTCACAGCTTCTTAGATCGTCAAAACCAAGAATCACAAATAATAGAACGCTTTGCAGATCTACAAGGAAGCACCGAAAATCCATACAGTGCAGCGAAATATTTATTTAGCTCACAAGATCATCCGACTCATGAATATCTTGATCTTGCCCGATTTTTAACAACACAGAATTATCGCACTCTTTACAGCAGGATGGCGGAAGCAGAACCAGCACTTAGAGCTGATCGAAATAAAATCGGCGGCGCTTTTTTGATCGCATCACTTGAACAAGAAAGCGAGAATTCGATAAAGTTTTTCGAATTTGCCCTGGAGAATTTTGGTGACGTTAAAGAGATCAATCGAATTTTGGTTCAGAAAGATTTTGATCAATACGAAGATACCGCAGAAGCTGAAGTAAAACAAAAGGTGTTTATATATCTAAAATCATTGATTGATTCTGGCAGAATACCAGTCACTCGACTTCCACAAGAAGAGGTAGTTTCTTGCATAATTCCTCAAGACCAAGATCTAAAATTTTGGAAATCACCGAACCCTGAAGTTTTCTATTCTTTTGAAGTTCTGCAAAATCAAGGAGAACAATTTAACCAAGAAGAACAACGATTCTTCAATCAACTAGTTGAAAGATCACAAAAAGATTTATTGGTTCCAGTTCGTGAAATAAAACTAAGTAAGGAAGATCTTCAGGCAATAGAAGCAGACAGATTCGATAAAAATGTTTTTTTCATCATCAAACGGCAAAATTTGAAAGCTAATGCGGCATATCCTAAGACTCATGATGAAGAAAATAGAATTGGACACAGAATCATCATAGTAAATGCTGGAGCGATCCTCAATCGAACACCATCAATGTTGCATCAATTAGCAATCGGAGTTGCTGGTCTAAAACACTCATCCGACTATGGATCATCGGTTGATACACCACCGAACTGCGATCATAGTGTAACGCTAGATGATACGATGATGTCACATCTTTGCGATGGAGGAGATTATTCAGCTCATTGCTACAACTTACTAATTTTTTCCAAGGAAAAAGATCATTTTCCCAGAGAAAAAGTTGCTAGCTTTCGCGAATCTGATGTCACTGCGATTACTAAAAGCTTAGTGAAGCAGTATCCAGGATTGGATCAAAAAGCGATCGAGTTTAATAACCACAGAAACTCTTGCCCAGCAGAACAAAGGTTTGGATATTCCGAAGCATCTCAATTAATGTTAGCAGCAGTTGTTCTTGGAAACGTAATACGATATTGTGTTAATCATTTCACAAAACCAAGCGCCACAGTAACAGGTGGTCAAGTTAACCCAATAACACCACCAACAACAGCAAATGAACATCAACACTAAATCTCTAATAATCACTTCATAACTAAAAATAACATGACCGAAAACTCCCTTCCCGCCTGTCCAAAATGCAATTGCGAATATACTTACGAAGATGGCAATCTTTACGTTTGCCCAGAATGTGCTCATGAATGGTCAAAAATTGCCGCAGCCACAGTTGATGATTCTGACGACGAAATCGTAATTAAAGACGCTAGCGGAAATATCCTAAAAGATGGCGATTCAGTAACCGTAATCAAAGACCTAAAAGTCAAAGGCTCATCGTTAGTTGTGAAAGTTGGAACAAAAGTAAAAAACATCAGATTAGTCGGCGGCGATCACGACATCGACTGCAAAATCCCCGGCGTTGGCCAGATGGGCTTGAAGTCTGAATTTGTAAGAAAAGTGCAAGAAGATTAGTTCGTGGGATATTAAAAAAGACCTTAAGAATTTTTACTCTTAAGGTCTTTTGAATGATTTAACGATCTATTTACTCCCACTCAATCGTGCCTGGAGGTTTTGAGGTGAAGTCGTAGACGACGCGGTTGATGCCGCGGACTTCGTTGATGATGCGGCTGGCGACGTTGCAGAGGAATTCAGAATCGAAGCGGTAAACATCGGCGGTCATGCCATCAATTGATGTTACAGCGCGTAAAGCCAATACGTTTTCATAGGTTCTGGCATCACCCATTACGCCGACGGTTTTGATTGGAGTCAAAACGCTGAAGGCTTGCCAGATCTTATCGTAAAGGCCGGCTTTGCGGATTTCTTCGATGTAGATGGCGTCGGCTTCTTGCAGAACTTTAATTTTTTCTGGGGTGATTTCACCGATGATGCGGATTGCTAAACCAGGTCCTGGGAAAGGATGGCGGCCGACAACGTGATCAGGTAATCCTAATTCTTTTCCAAGAACACGAACTTCGTCTTTGAACAACATTCTAACTGGTTCGAGCAATTTCAATTTCATCTTTTTTGGCAAGCCACCAACGTTGTGATGCGATTTGATGGTGTGGCTGGCGCCTTTATTTGGATGGCTCGACTCGATTACATCCGGATACAAAGTTCCTTGCGCCAAGAATGTCGCATTTTCAATTTTTGCTGATTCCGCGTCGAAAACTTCGATGAAAGTTTTGCCGATAATTTTACGTTTTTTCTCCGGATCAGTAACGCCTTTAAGCTTAGAAAGGAAAAGCTTTGAGGCATCAACGTAAACCAAATTTGTCTTAAATTTTTTGGCAAAAACTTCTTTAACTTGCGCGCCCTCACCTTTTCTCAAAAGGCCGTGATCAACGAAAATGCAGGTTAATTGTTTGCCAATTGCTTCGTTAATCAAAGCGGCAACAACTGATGAATCAACGCCACCAGAAAGTCCGCAGATTACGTGATTTGTACCAACAATTTTTTTGATCTGTTTAATTTCTTCAGATTTGAAATTTTTCATCGTCCAATCTGACTTACAACCAGCAATGTCGATCACGAAATTTTTCAAGATTTTGCGACCATCCAAAGAGTGCTCTACTTCAGGATGAAATTGTACGCCGTAGATTTTATTTTTTTCGTCAGCAATTGCGGCGTAAGGCGCTTTTGGCGTATTGGCGATAACTTTAAAACCAGCGGGAATTTTTGAAATGTGATCGCCATGGCTCATCCAAACTTGTTTCTTTTTTACGCCAGCGAAAAATTTTGATTTAGAAACAACTTCAACTTCGGCCTTACCAAATTCACGTTCGAAAGATTTACCAACTTTTCCGCCAAGCAAGTGGCAAATTAGCTGTTCACCATAACAAATTCCCAGAATCGGCGTTTTTAAATCGAAGATTTTTTTATCGATTGTCGGCGCATCTTTTTCGTAAACTGAATTTGGGCCACCAGAAAAAATAATCGCTTTTGGTGCGATTTTCTTAATCTCGTCAAGTTTGATGTCGGGATTTTTTACTTCACAGAAAACGCCAAATTCGCGGATTCTACGAGCGATTAATTGAGTGACTTGGCTACCGAAGTCGATAATTAGAACTTGATTGGACATAAAATATATTAAGTTTTTCTGTCATCCTGAGTGAAACGAAGGATCTCGTGATTCAAACTCAGAGCTTGTTGGACGAGATCCTTCGCTTTACTCGGGATGACAGTAAAATAATTAACTTAGAATCGATTTCGAAATGATGCTTCGAATCTTGTTTGGAGTGTGTTTACGAGTTAAAATTTGGTTTATTTCTTCGCACAAGTCTAGCTGCAATTTTAACTTTTTTGCAATTTGTGAAACCGCTTCAGCAGAAAATTCACCTTCGTAAGTTTGTTTGGTTTCTTTAACGATTTGGGCGTAAGATTTTCCTTGCGCCAACATTACACCAAGCGAGTTGTTGCGTGACTTTCTCGAAGAACAAGTAAGAAAAATATCACCAAATCCCGCAGCGTGAACTATGTCAGTCGAAGCTTTCATTTTTTTGCACAAAAGCTGAATTTCAGAAATTCCTTTCATTACGACTGCCGACTTAGCATTAACTCCCCAACCAAGCCCATCAACAATTCCACAACCGATAGCAATAATATTTTTCATCACGCCGCAAATTTCAGCGGTACGTGGATCTTTAAAATAATGCGCTTGGAAATTGTCGTTACTTAAAACTTCGATTACTTCTTTCGCTAATTTTTTGTTACGCGAAGCAATTGTAGTGACTGTTGGCTCTTGGTTTGCTACTTCAATTGCAAAGTTTGGACCAGAAAAAACTGCATAATTTTTTAGCTTAGTAATTTTTTCGAAAGCATCGCTCAGAAGCATTAAAGTTTCGTGTTCAAAACCTTTCGAACAAATGACAAAACCAATTTTTTTCTTTAGCTTAAGATTCTTAATTTTTTTAAAAACATCACTCGCCGCAGAGCTTGGCGTGACTACAAAAACCAAATCAGCATTTTTAATTTCGTCAGAAAAATCTTCGATCGCTTTGATATTGTTGCTTAGTTTTAAGTCCGGTAAAAATCTTTGGTTGGTATTTTTGTGGTTAATTTCGTCAACGATTTCTGGACGATTTGCTGCCAAAAAAACCTCGTTGGAATTTTGTGCTAACAAATTAGCAATAGCCGTACCCCAAGATCCGGCGCCGATTACAATAATTTTCTTCATGAAATTTTTTCGATTACAACAAACGCACTTGCCATGGTTTCTTCATCAGAGAGCGACAAGTGAATTGCAAATTTTTGGCAGTTAAAATGACTTTTTATGAACTCTTCTTTTTGATTGAGAATTCGAATAATCGGTTTTCCTAAGTCGTCATTTTCAATTTCAATATCTTTAAAATCAACACCTCTACCGATTCCAAGACCCAAGGCTTTAGAAAAGGCTTCTTTGGCGGCAAATCTTTTAGCATAGAATTTTGCCCGTGGTAAAAAATCATCACCAGAAACTTTTATTTTCCGGGCTTTAGAAATTTCGTTTTGAGTAAAAATTTTTTCCTCAAACTTTTCTTTGAATTTAAAAATCAGATTCTGGATTCTGCTGACAGAAATTAGATCAGTTCCGACACCAACTATCATTTTGATTAAAAAAAAATTGTATGTTTGAGTAAGGAAAGTTGGACTGTTATTTGTTCCCTCACAAGCTTAAGAGCGAGTAGAATAATTCCCTAAAATAAAAAGATGTTATCCAGTAAAAAAAGTTTTGTTATAACGATCGGAAACTATGGTGCAGTTGTTGCGCTGCACGATGGCAACGACATAAAAAGCAAAATATTTTTAGATGAACTTACCGACGAAGCAAAACCAGATTTAAAGAAATTATTCACCAAGAATGATTTCATTCCTATTTACATAATTCTCGACACCATCGACCAAAGCTACAAGAAAAAAACTTATCCACTTATAAAAAGAAGTGATTTGGAACATATCGTAAAACGCGATATGGCAAGCGATGGCGATAACGAAAGTTTTAAAGGATTCATCATCGCCAATAATAAAAAGAAAATCGGCAATAAAATTGTTAGCACTTCATCACGAAGTGAATGTCTTTTTGTTTCAGTTTCAAATTCGGAAATAGTTAACAACTGGATTGATTTCATTCTTGAAATGCCAAATCACCTTGTTGGCATCTACATGCTTCCAATCGAATCTTTCAAATTTTTTCAGCTTTTACAAAGCGATATTAAAGCAAATTCAAAAGCAAAAGATATTGGCAATGAAAGTGTCTATTTTTTGATTGTACAAAATAAAGTAAGTGGCGTGCGCCAGATTATATTTTCGGAACAGGGAATTATTTTTACTCGTTCGGTAAACTATAATTTCAAAGAGAAAGACTTTTTGGAAAAGTACGAACAAGACATCTACAGTACTTTCGAATATCTAAAACGTTTGATCCCAGATATCAGAATTTCCGAAATCGATATCGTGAATATTTTTTCTAGCGAGGTACTGGCACAAATAAAAACCATTACTTCTTCTGAGTTAAACTTTATCAACTATACGCCATTTGAAGCCGCTTCAAAAAGTGGGTTCAAGAAAGTTTTGCCTGAAAACTCTAACTATTGCGATTTACTAATTTCAAAAGTTTTCGCTAATAACAAAAAAATCTTAAAATTTACCACACCGCGAATCAAGGTTTTAGAAAAGTTTTTTACCACACTTAAAGTTACTTATTTCTTAAACGTCGCTCTTTCGTTTACAGTATTTGCCAGCATTTTGATTGTTTTCCTTTTCGGCGACAAAAATACCGATTTGCTATTTCAAGCCGAATCATCACGACTAAACGCGATGCGCGAATTCAGTAGCATAAAGCTCCCTACTTCCGCCGAAACTGGATTAACTGAAAATGGCAATCCTGTTGATATTGAAAGAGTAATTGATTTTGGAAAAGTACATGAATTTTTTTCAGGCATTGGAACTGACATCGTAAAATTTTATACTAATTTACGCTTCCTCAAATCCAACGACGTCAAGCTTTATAACTTTACCTATTCACTACAATCTTTCGATTACAAAAATCCCGCATCATCAAAATACCTTGTTTCTTTCAAAGGTGATTTGGCCAACAAAAGTGGCGATATTGATGATTTATTCAAAGGGTTTGACTCTCTTGCGGTGAAAACTAAAAAAAATTTCAGCGGCCAAACCGTACGTTACACCGAAATTCCTCGTAACATCGATTTCGTACAAAAGTATTATACCTTCCCTGTAGAATTCACCGTATCCCAATAGCAATGAAACTTTTAATACTACGGAAAAAGATCATCAGAAATTCTTCGATCTCTGCCGTATTGGTAATTGCCTTGGCGTTGGTTATCATGTACGATTCACACAAAAAAAAATCTGAACAAACCGAGGCGCAAAGACTACAAAACGAAACTGCCAGCATCAGAAGTAAATCGATCGAATTACAAAATAAAATCGCTGAGGCCAAAAAATATCAGGAAGTTTGGAAAACAATTAGCAGCAACAAAAAGTTTGTTGGCACTCTAAAAATCGATGATGTGATTGCTAAAATAGATCTTCTAGCTGAAAAATATTCGATCGAGAAACCAGCGATTAAAATGACAATTCCAGAAGAGCTAAGTAACGGGATCTTCAAACGCTCTACAATTCTAATTAACGTAAGTACTGCAACTCTAACTTTTGATGCCGTCAATGATGTTAAGGCTGTAGCTTTCGTATCAGAATTTATTGAATCAGTTCCGGGATATGTCGTGATCGCCAATTTCGATATTAAAAGAACTAAAAAATATACCGATCAGGATTTGATCCAACTCAGCTCTGGCAAGGGATCTGGAGCGATTACTGCAAAAGTCGATTTCTTCTGGTATCTTTATAAACAGAAAGCTGATGGCAAATCTCCAGATTCAAATACCCAAGCAGAACAACCTATTGAAAAAGATCGATCGTAATGAGAAAATTTTCCCTCACAAATCTGCTTCTAATCTCAGTACTTTTTCTTAGTACTACTGAATCTTTCGCTCAAAATAATCCAGATCAGAAAGATAACTCTGCAAGCGCCAATGCTAATGCGGTCAATAATCCATCACCAAATCAAAATCCTGACGTTCAAAATCCTAATAATGATCCAAACCTCACTAATAAAAAGTTCGATTTATTAGGTAAACCACTCGATAACTCTGCATTAGTTGAAAATATTCAAGGCGGAATGGCCAACCTTCTATTGGGTAATAAATCAACGTCATTGATGTTCGATGATCGCGAAACTGATAATATCGAACGTGCACTCGATTCTTTTAAAAATAACCAGGCTTATACTCCTGATGAAGGTGGTGAAGAGTCTATTCTAGACGGTGCTGAGGCTAAGAAAAAAAGAGAACAAGAAGCCGCCGAAAAAGCTAGAAAAGAACAAGATGAATTTAACGCTAAATCATACATTTATTTAGCATCAATCATGTATTCCACTCCGCAAGATTGGGTAGTTTGGGTTAACGATAAAAAAATTACTTCGGAAACTAATAAGAAAGGTAAAGAGCTATTTTTGAAATCCGTAGATCGAGATCACGTTTCAATTTTATGGAATGTGAGTCCAAGTAAATTAAAGGTTTTGCTTGGTGCAAAGGCTGATTCTTTGAAACTTAAAGTTAACGATTCTGGACAAATTGAAGTGAAATTTTCTCTACAGCCAAATCAAACCTTTGTACTTGGATCAAACACTGTAGTAGAAGGCAAGATCGTTACTAATCAGATTAAGAAAAGAAGTGATGACTTTTCTGCTCCAGATCCAAACGTAAGTAACAACATAGCTCCCGTTGATACTCCAGTAAGTAAGTATAAAACTCGGATTAATCAGAATTAGAAAATAAGATTGAGTTTGTGATTTGAAACCGCCCGGTATCTAACTCTTCAAAAATCGACTTCCCGGCTTCACCGCTGGAATATTTTTCAACTCTTCTGGAACGTTATTTTCGTCAAAAGTTTTTACATTAATCTTCAATAACGAAACCACTGGAACTCCCATTTTATCCTGCAAATCTTTTTCACCGCTTCTATCAACTAAGGAAGCTTCCGCTACAACTTTTCCACCGAACTTTTTGATTACTTCGTAAGTTTCAAGTGAAGATTTCCCTGTAGTAATCACGTCTTCGATCACCAAAACACGGGCATCTTGCGGCAATTCAAAACCACGGCGGAATTCAAAAACACCATTAACTCTTTCACAAAAAATTGTAGTTAGTCCAAGTTGACGCCCCATTTCGTAACCAACCACAACGCCACCCATTGCTGGTGCAACAACAATATCAGCAAAATTTTTACCCAGTTTTTCTTCAACTTTTTTTGCCAATTCAGCGCAAAGTTTTTCTGCTCTTTTTGGCTCCATCAAAACTCTGGCGCATTGCATGTAAGTATCAGAATGGAGACCAGAAGACAAAATAAAATGACCTTTCAAAATTGCTTTAGCAGCGACAAATTCTTGTAAAATTTCGTGTTCGTTCATGGAAGTAAAAAATGGGAAATTAGCAGGATAAAACTTTTGCAAAACTTTTAATTTCTTCACTTTATTTTTCTACCAAACAAATATTAAATTATCGCTCCCATTAAAGTTCCATTTTCTTAACTCTAAATATGAATAAATCCTACATCGATTCTGCCGTTGCGACTATCAAAACCGAGATTGAAGGTTTGCAGTCTTTGCTAGGATTTTTTGGTGAAAATTACGTCAAAGCCATCGATTTAATCTTAAATTGCAAAGGCCGCATAATCATTAGCGGCATGGGAAAATCTGGACATATCGGAAATAAAATCGCTGCAACTTTTGCTTCAACTGGCACCCCATCTTTTTTCATTCATCCCGGCGAAGCTAGTCACGGTGATTTAGGAATGATTACGCAAGATGACGTTGTAATTCTGCTGTCAAATTCTGGTGAGACTAAAGAACTCAAAGACATTATCTTTTACTGCAAAAGATTTGAAATTCCGATCATCGGAATTATTCGCCGCCAAGAATCTGAACTTACCAAAGCCAGCACAGTTCCACTCGTTTTACCGGCAATTCCTGAAGCAAATAAAGTCAACGCTCCAACAACTTCAACAACCATGATGCTTGCTTTGGGCGATGCTTTAGCAGTTAGCTTAATTGACGCTCGCGGCTTCAATCCTGAAAAATTCGGCACCTTTCACCCTGGTGGAAAATTGGGCTCAAACTTCCTCAAAGTCCGCGATTTAATGCGTACCGAAAAAGATATTCCTTTAGTCTCAGAAGATAAAAAAATGCCGGATGTTTTATTTGAGATGACCTCCAAACATTTAGGTTGCACCGGAGTTATTAACCCACAAAATGAACTGATCGGAATAATTACCGACGGTGACTTGCGCCGCCACATTGATGGCAATTTTTTAAATCACAGCGCTTGTGAAGTAATGACTAAAAATCCTATTACAACTTCAGCATTAACTCTTGCCGTAGAAGCGATTGCCGTGATGAATAAAAAATCAATCACCAGCCTTTTTGTTATTGAAGACAAAAAAGTTGTTGGAATTTTACATCTTCACGACTGCTTACGTAGCGGTGTTATTTAACTTACTACTTTAATTTATGAATTCCCTCGTCGCCTTTTCCTACTTGGTTTCTTCAGTTTTATTTATCTTGTCTCTTTACGGATTATCTTCGCCAAAAACTTCGCGTTTGGGAAATTATTTCGGCATGGCCGGCATGGGTTTAGCAATTTTAACCACTCTATTTTTGCCGCAAATTAAACATCATTTTTTGATCTTGATCGCCATCGCAATTGGCGGCAGCATTGGTTATTTCATCACAAAAAAAGTTAAGATGACAGCAATGCCACAACTGATCGCTGGCTTTCACTCTCTTGTCGGACTAGCTGCAGTTTTGATTGCAGCTAGCGCACTTTGGCTTCCAGAATCTTTCAAAATTCTTGACGGCGGAAAAATCAAAATCGCCAGCCTAATTGAAATGGGACTTGGAGTGGTAATCGGCGCCATCACTTTTACCGGCTCGATCGTTGCCTTCCTTAAGCTTAACGGCAACATGAAATCGAAAGTTACACTTTTCAAAGATACCCAAAAAGTTACCAAATACAGCGCTTATGCTCTTGGTGCAGTTTTACTTTTATTCTGCATTTTCGGATCAAAATTTTTCTTCGTAATTTTAACCGCCCTTTCTTTCTTCATCGGCTTTATGTTGATCGCACCCGTTGGCGGTGCCGACATGCCAGTCGTGGTTTCAATGCTTAACTCTTATTCTGGTTGGGCGGCAAGCGGCATCGGTTTTACTTTATCAAATCCACTTTTGGTGATCACCGGCGCTTTAGTTGGTGCTTCTGGTGCAATTCTCAGCTACATCATGTGCAAAGCGATGAACCGCTCTATCTTTAACGTAATTTTCAGCAGCTTCGGCGAAAATGCTGCTGCCGCAAGTTCAGATGCAAAAGAACAAAAACCGGTTAAGCAAGCAAGCGCTGAAGACGCCGCTTTTATGATGAAAGGCGCATCTTCTGTAATAATTGTTCCAGGTTACGGAATGGCAGTTGCCGGTGCGCAACACGCTGTTGCTGAAATGACTCACGCTTTGGAAAAAGCTGGGGTTGAAGTGAAATTCGCAATTCACCCAGTTGCGGGAAGAATGCCTGGTCACATGAACGTACTTCTGGCTGAAGCGAATATTGATTACGAAAAAGTTTTCGAGTTGGAAGAAATCAATTCCGAGTTCCGCTCAACTGACATCGTGTTTGTAATCGGCGCTAACGACGTTACAAACCCAGCTGCTAAAACTGATAAAACCAGCCCAATTTACGGCATGCCGATTTTAGATGTCGGTCACGCTAAAACCGTTTTCTTTGTAAAAAGATCAATGAATGCCGGCTACGCTGGTATTGAGAATGAGCTTTTCTACAACGATAATACTTTAATGATTTTCGGCGACGCCAAAAAAGTGTCAGAAGAAATTGTGAGAAACCTAAACTAAAAAATAACAAACATGGCTAAGACTAACGCAAACTCAATCAGAGTCGGAAACGTAATCGAATTTGAAAACCAACTTTGGAAAGTTGTAAAACGTGAACATGTAAAACCTGGTAAAGGCGGTGCTTACATTCAAGTTGAGATGAAAAACATAGTAACTGGCAACAAAACCAACACTCGCTTCAACTCTAGCGAAGATGTTGATGTGGCTTACGTTGAACAAAAAAATTATCAGTTCCAATATTTCGACCAAGATGAATTGGCGGCGATGGACATGGAATCTTTCGAAAGCTTCAACCTTTCTAAAGATTTAGTTGGCGAAGCTTTACCATTCTTGGTTGAAGGCATGGATATTCGTGTGGAATATTGTAACGACAAACCAATTTCAATTTTCTTACCAGAACACGTTAACTGCGTAATCGCACAAGCTGATGCTGTTGTTAAAGGTCAAACTGCTTCTGCATCTTACAAACCAGCGATTCTTGAAAATGGTGTTCGCGTTATGGTTCCACCTTTTGTTGAATCTGGCGAAGAAATTGTGGTTAGAACCGAAGATTGCACTTACGTCAGCCGAGTTAAAAATTAGCCACAACTTTCATGATAATTCCTTACGTAAAAATGTCTGGTGCTGGTAACGATTTCATCATTTTTGATGGTCGTAAAACCAGCATCGCACTTAGCCCTGAAAAAATTAAAGAAATTTCTGATCGCAAAAATATCGGCTGCGATCAAGTCATCGTTTTAAAAAATTCCTCTCAAGCTGATTGCTTGATGGAAATCCACAATTCTGACGGATCTTTAGCTGGAGCATGTGGTAACGCTACACGTTGTGTCGCTTCAATCTTGATGGATGAAAAAAAACATCGCGAAGCAAAAATTAAAACTGCTTCCGGCATTTTAAAATGTTGGAAAAGTGGCGACCTAATTTCTGTAGATATGGGAGTTCCATCTTTTGAATGGAAAAAAATTCCGCTCGATTCAGAAATCGAAACTCAAAAAATTTTCTTGCACGATTTCGAATTTGGCTGCGTCAACGTTGGTAATCCACATGCGGTAACATTTGTTGATCAAGCTTTAAGCGATACCAAATTTTTCGAAGTTGGCCCTAAGGTTGAATGCGATGCAACTTTTCCCGAAAAAACTAACGTCGAATTCGCCCAAATTATTTCTGACGATTTAATTGAAGTTAGAGTTTGGGAACGCGGTTCAGGAGAAACTTTAGCCTGCGGTTCTGGTGCTTGTGCTGTTGGAATTTTGGCAATCAAAAAAGGATTGATCAAAAAAAATAGAGTCACAACTCGCTTCAAAGGCGGCGATTTAGTTATTGAATGGAACGGAGTTGGATCAGCCGTAATTATGACTGGCGGCTTTGAAAAAATTGGTGCCGGCGAAATCAATAATTAGGATGAAACGCCATTTTCTAATCGCAGCTTTTTTTCTTTTTTCTCTCAACTCTTTTGCTTTGTCTCCTGAACCTCATCTAGAAAATGAAGCTCAGGAACAGCGCGCCATGAAATTATTTCTCGAAGTACGCTGCTTAGTTTGTCATGGACAAGTAATTGAAAATTCCGCTACTGAATTTGCTTTTGAAATGCGCAAATTAATCCGTCAAAAAATTTCCGACGGCAAAAGTGATGATGAAATTCGAGATGAATTAATTAAAGAATTCGGTTCCGATATTTTAGTTTATTCTGAGTTTGGGAAAAATAATTTTTTACTCTGGGTTTTACCGGCAATTCTTGCTCTCGCTATTCCTTCCTACATCTTCTTCTCGCGCAAAAAATCTTAGCCTAAAATCTTTTTAGATTACATCATGGTGACAAAGAATGGCTGTCATCCTGAACTAAGTGAATGATCTCGTGATTTTGATTTTATCATTTAAAAACTGAACTCACGAGATCCTTCACTTCGTTCAGGATGACAGCGGAAATAATTTCAAACAAAAAAGCCCGCCGCATCTGATGATACGACGGGCTTTTTACTGCCTGAATTTCCTTGGCTAAATTAATCTTTCAAAAGATTAGCTTCTTTGAAGTATCTTGAAGCACCAGGGTGAATTGGAGCAAGGTGACCTTCTCTAACCATATCTTCTTTTTTCAAAGATGAGAATACTGGGTGAAGAGTTTTGAAGTTGTCGAAGTTCTCAAACACAGCTTTAGTCATATTGTAAACTACATCAGCAGAAACTTTTTCTGAAGTAACAACTCCAGCTTTCACACCAAAAGTATCAATGTTGTTTTGGTTGCCAGCATACATTCCACCAGGAATCACTGCTCTAACGTAGAATGAGTTTAGCTTGATCAACTTGTCGATAGTTTCTTTATCAATGCTGATGATTCTAGTTTTGCAAGTTTGAGTAGCTTCTTGAAGAACACCGTTCGGGTTACCTGCCGCGTAGATCATTACGTCAATTTTACCGTCACAAAGAGCTTTTGGTTGCTCAGATGGTTGAAGGTAAGTGATTGCTGAAAAGCTAGATTTATTCCAACCTTTTACGCCCATCAAAACTTCCATTGTAGCATACATACCAGAACCTTGTGGTCCGATATTTACTCTTTTACCAACGATATCATCCAACTTTTTAATGTCAGATTTTTCTGAAACTGCCATTGTGAAAGTTTCGGTATAAAGAGAGAAAACAGATCTTAATTCTTTGAAAGGTTTTTGATCAGCGAAGAAACCAGTGCCGTTGTAGGCGTGATATTGCCAATCAGATTGCACGATACCGAAATCAATCGCACCGTTTCTGATTGCATTTAGGTTTGAAACTGAACCACCAGTAGATTCAACTGAACATCTGATGCCATGTTCTTTTCTACCACGGTTTAAAAGACGACAAATTGCGCCGCCAGCCGGATAATAAACACCGGTGATACTTCCCGTACCAACTGAAATATATTTAGTGGATGCAATCGAGTCTGTAGCAAACGTTGCAACAGATAAAACTACTAATGCCTGTAATAAACTTTTTTTCATTTTAAAGATGTCGGGAAATAGTTGAAAAGACTGGCTCGGCTGTAGGATAACCGGCAAGAAAGTATGGGTTTTGTCGGAACTGCAAAATTGGATTTTATTTTTAAAAGTCAAAATCTTTTTAAGAAATCTACTCAACCAGAATTAATCAAAAAGTTATGATGCTATCGCAAATCAACTTACTGTTACCTTAATTATAGTTTCTTACAAAACATCAGAATATTACCTACAATAAAACTTACATCTTGATCACACTCAAAATCCTAAAAAATATTTGCTTTTCGTTACACATTTTTCACAAAAAATTTATTGAATTCATGTGTCGGAAAATTTTAGACAGTTGCAAATATTGAGCTAAAGAACTTTTGAAAAAGTTAATTTGACATTAAAAAAGCCGGTCTGTAACTTGAAATCGAATTATGTAGGTCACGCTTACTCTCTAGGCTCTCCGCAGGCATCTTATCTTTTTAAGATCGCATCGATTCAACCACAAACAAAAATTACCCGAGTCACCGAACTCAGTTATATTAATCAATAAAATTAGTAAGTTATGAAACTTTGGCAACAAGTTCTTATTGGCCTTATTTTGGGTGTAGTCGCGGGTATTGTTCTGGGAGAAAAAGCAGCAGATCTGAAAATTTTCGGTACTATCTTCATCAGCTTGATTAAGATGGTTATTGTTCCTCTTATTTTCTTCGCATTACTTTCTGGCATTACCTCAATGCACGGTCAAGGTAACTTTACCAGAGTTGGTTTGAAAGGTTTTAGCGCCTACATTCTTACTGCGATTTTCGCAGTTTTGATCGGTCTTTCTGCCGGTATTTTATTCCACCCAGGAACTGGAGTTGACCTTCATTCTATTCTTTCAAGCTCTGATGTTGCTCAGCCTGCAGCCATTGCGAAAGCTCCTCCTACCGTTACTGAATTTTTGTTGAACTTGATCCCAGTTAACCCTCTTAACTCAATGGTTAACGATAACTTCTTACAAATTATCGTCTTCTCCATCTTCACTGGTATCACCATCAACTTGATCGGTGACAAAGCAAAACCACTTAAAGATGTAATTTATTCTGCATCTCAAATGGCTTTCAAAATGATCGAATTGATCATCAGACTTGCTCCTCTTGGTGTTTTTGGTTACATTTCTTGGGTCGTTGGAACTCAAGGTTTAGAAATATTGGAATCTTTAGCAAAACTTATCGTTGTTGTATTGGCAGCTTGTTCTTTCCAATATTTGGTATTTGGTTTGATGATCTTGGTTTTTGCCAGAATGTCTCCTTTGCCTTTCTACCGCAAAATTCTTTTCACCCAATCAATCGCGTTTGCAACCAGCAGCAGCAAAGCCACTCTTTCTACTGCAATGTCACAACTTCAAGAAAGACTTGGTGTTTCTAAAACCAACTCAAATTTCTTGATGCCACTTGGTGTTTGTATCAACATGGATGGTACTGCAATCTATCTTGGTATTTGCGCTTTGTTCTTTGCTCAAGCTTACGGAATTGATTTGACCACTCAAAATTATATGATGTTGGTTCTTACTTGCACTCTTGGTTCAATCGGCGCTGCCGGAATTCCAAGCGGATCAATCATCTTCATGAGCATGGTTCTTTCTTCAGTTGGCTTGCCAATCGAAGGCATCGGCATCATCCTTGGTGTTGACCGAGTTTTGGATATGGTAAGAACTACCGTTAATATCACCGGCGACAGCGCTATTACCCTGATCGTTGATAAATCCGAAGGTGCTTTGGATGAGAAACTTTATTACAAAAAAGACGTTTAATAATCCGATGAAAAAAAACCGAAATCAGCTACGTAAGTGTTTGTTCACTTGCGTAGCTTTTTTTGTGACTTTTTTAAGCTCACAAAATTTATCCGCCAAAGAAACTGACAAAAGCACAGCGCTTCTGGCTAAATATTCTAATGAGCTAGAGCAGATCGAAAGTTATCTCAACGGCATCACCAACCTCACCGCAAAATTCGTTCAAGAAACTGAAGAAGGAAATAACGCCGAAGGAAAATTCTATCTTTCTCGTCCGGGTAAAATGCGAGTTGAATATGATGGCACACAAAAAATTTTGATCATCGTTAATGGATCCGTTCTAGCTTACACCGATCTTGAATTGGAAGAAACTTCCTATCTTGGCACAAACACAACTCCGGCATCATTTTTAACTAGAGCCAATATTTCTTTTTCCGCGAAGGATGTTGAGATCACTTCGGTCAAAAAATCAGAAAACCAAATCAAAGTTTCTGTGATGAAAAAGAACCGCAAAGAAGCTGGAGAATTCAGCATAATTTTTGCGACCAATCCTTTGAAATTTATCAGAATGGAAGTCAAAAACGATCTTGACCAAATCACTTCAATCACTTTGAAAGATGCTGATTTTTCAAGCGCAATTTCCAGCAAACTTTTTGTTATAAAAAATAAAAATTTACCAAATTAATGGGTGCCAGTTTTTCAAATCACAAAGGAAATAACAAAAAACGCCGCATCATCAGCGAAATAAATATCACACCTTTCGTCGATATTTTATTGGTTTTGCTGATTATTTTCATGGTTGCTGCACCAATGATGAACAGCAGCATCAACGTCGATTTGCCAAAAGGCGCCACTGCCCCGGTCAATGAACAAATTCAACCCGTTGCAATTTCAATCAAATCCGACGGCACACTTTACGTTCAAGACGATGCAGTAAAACTAGGACTACTCCCAACAAAATTACTTGAAGTCACTGGCAATAATTTAAACAGCAAAATTCAAGTTCGCGCTGACAAAAAGATCGATTACGGCCGTGTCATGGACATCATCAGAACCGTTAATATGACCGGATTCACTCAGGTAGTTTTAGTCACCGAATTAGCTCAATGATTAAGAATATTCTCTACTCTTTATTCCTGCATTTCCTTTTGCTGCTGCTGGTCTACGCCAATTTTAATCTCAAAAATATTAACTCAAAAAGATCGAACGAAATTTCAGTTAGCTTGATTTCAATGTCCGGCAGTCAAACTCCTGACACCAATAAACCAACTGAAAATACCGAAAGCGAGAAAACCAAAGAAACTCCGAAAGAAGCGACTTCAAAAGAAGCAACATCGGAAAAAGAATCGAATAAAAATAAAGTTGCTTCTCTGCCTAAAAAAACTGCCAAACCAAAACCAGCTAAATCGGCACCCAAAACTGTAAGCGAAACTACTCAGCCAGCAAAAGAAGTTGAAAAGCCGCAAGACAAAGCACAAGAAACTGGCAAAGAAAAAGAAGAAGATATCCAAACTAAGGAAGACAAAAAAACCAATGATCCGAAGAAAGATCAAGATGTTGGAGCGGTGAAAAAATCAGCAGAAAAACAAGATTCTGACAATGAAAAAAATGTCAAAAATAATGCCGAAGCAAAACAAGTTCAGAACCTAGAAAATATAGATTTGTCAGCACGTGAAAAATTCAACATTCAATCACAACTAAAGAGATGTTATTCACGTGCCGTTTCTGAAACTAACTACAACAACAAAACCAAACTGATGGTTCAGGTTTCAATCAACGAAGATGGTGTAATTGATTCTGACATTGAAGATGTAATCGACATGGAAAGATACAACGATCCTAAAGAAGTAGCCTACAAAATCGCTGTTGATAACGCGCGTCGCGCGATTGATTTGTGCAGTCCAATCCGCAATTTGCCAGTCGAGAAATACGAAATCTGGAAAGAAGTTGTGTTAGAATTTGGTGATGAATCTTAGACATTTTTTATCATAATTTTCTGTCATTCTGAGCGTAGCGAAGGATCTCATGAATTCGGCTAAAGAGATCCTTCGCTACGCTCAGGATGACAACTATAACACACCAACCCAAAAAATATTTGACAGCTTGCTAGCACGAAAATAGTTTCCGCGCTCTTCCCTTCCCTCAACCCGAATTTAAAAAAAAATGAAAAACACAAATCAAAATATCCAAGAACAAGAATCTCAACTTCCAAAAGAAGCTGCTCACGTTTTAAAAGTTCTTGAGGAACTAGAAAACTTTACTGCTGAACTTAGAAAAAAAGTTATGGCTGAGCTTAAAACCAACAACAATTTGGTTCATCTGAAACTTAACGACATGTAAGTTTTATTCGGCGGCAATTTCTTCTTTGCCGCCGATTTCTTTGATTCTCTCCCTCTCTCCGGCGATATTCTTCGCAATTCCAATTCCAATCAAAAGATTCACCGCAAAAACCGCTAAAATACTCACCATTATAATCAGCGCTTCATTCATCTTATCGTTGCGCAGCGATAACATCACGATCAAAACCAAAAAGCTGGTGTAAGAAACTGAAAGACATGAAATCTTCCGAATATATTCCTCGAACAAAAACAGACCCAAAATTCCCGCCAACGAGCACAAAATCAGCAAGGTACAAATTGTTAAGAAACTGAAATCCATGTTTTTAAATTTATGAGTTAAGATTTAAGATTTAGTGATTTAATTTAGTCACGAGTTAAATCACAATCCAAAACCCAAAATCCTAATTTAATCTTAAATAAATATGACAATCCGCGTTGCCATCAATGGCCTGGGCAGAATTGGCCGCTGCGTTACTCGTGCAATTTTTGAAGATCCAAAATATTCCGACATCGAACTGGTCGCAGTTAATGGTCCAGCTCCGGTTGAAACTCACATTCATCTTTTGAAATACGATTCAATTCACGGACGCTTTTCAAAATCAGTTTCTGGCACTCAAGAAGAATTGGTGATCGATGGCAAAAAAGTTAAATTATTCGGCGAACGCGATCCGAAAAAATTGCCTTGGGCTGAATTAAAAATCGACGTAGTTTTAGAATGTACTGGCGCTTTCACAAAATATGATGACGCCTCACAACACATCACTGCTGGCGCGAAAAAAGTAATCATCTCTGCTCCAGCAAAAGAAGATTCGGTTAAAACCATCGTTTACGGTGTGAATGACGAAACTCTAACTTCAGAAGATAAAGTTTTCTCTGTTGGTTCTTGCACAACAAACTGCTTGGCTCCAGTTGCTAAAGCTTTGAACGATGCGATTGGAATTGAAAAAGGTTTCATGACAACAGTTCATGCTTACACTAATGACCAAAACGTGGTTGATAATTCTCACAAAGATTTACGTCGCGCTCGTGCTTGCGCCATGTCAATGATCCCAACTTCAACTGGTGCTGCAAAAGCAATCGGTTTGGTGTTGCCAGAATTAAACGGCAAACTCGCTGGCGGCGCAATCCGTGTTCCAACAGCAAACGTTTCAATGGTTGATTTGAACTTCATCGCTAAACGCGACACTACAAAAGAAGAAGTGAACGACATCATTAGAAAAGCTGCTTCAGGCAAGATGAAAGAAGTTTTGGAAATTGTTGACGAGCCTTTGGTTTCAATCGATTTCAACCACACTCGCTACAGCTCTTCTTTCGACTCTACTCAAACTAAAGTTTTGGGCGGCAACATGGTGAAAGTTGCTTCTTGGTACGACAACGAATGGGCGTTTTCGCTTAGAATGTTGGATGTAACTAAGCTAAGTAAGTAATTTTGTAAAAAAAATTTAGGCCTTGAGACCTTGATATTACTAGTCAAAACCAGATTAGTGCCCGCGGGCACTAATCTGGTTTTTGCGTTTTAAGACAATATTAAAATTAAGAATCCAAAAACTACCTAACTACAAAAAACCAAAATGACGTTGAGCCGTAACGTCTTGAATCCAACAACTCCAAACCATCAAACTGCAAATCTTCTTTAGCAGTTTGTGATTCAATCACCACCAATGATTTTTCGTTGATCCAATTTTTTGTGAGCAAATTTTTTACAATTTCAAAATAATCTTCAGCGTAAGGTGGATCAATAAAAACAAGGTCGAATGACTTTTTATTTTCCGACAATTTCTTCGCATCCAAACTCAAAATTTCACAAGAATTTTCCACACCCAAAAGCACAGAATTTTTTTTCACCACTTCTAAATGCGCTCGATTTAAATCAACGAAAGTTACCGATTGTGCTCCCCGAGACAACGCTTCAAACCCAACAGCACCAGTACCGCAACACATGTCTAAAACTTGCGCATCTAAAATTTCAAAACCCAATTTTCCCGAAGTTAAAATATTAAAAAGCGCTTCACGATTTTTGTCCGTCGTTGGACGCAATTTTAAATGATCAGATTTTGTTAAGTTTCTTCCGCGAAATTTTCCGGCAACAATACGCATCAACTAGCTCTCAAACCTTGATTTATCTGCGTAGTAAACCCCAAGAAGTTTTACACTTTTGGAGAAGAATCCCAACTCTTCCAAAGATTGTGCGACATGTTTTTGATTTGGATGACCTTCAATTGAGATAAAAAATTGCGCTTGTTTCGACACACCACCGGGAATGTAACTTTCTAATTTTACGATGCTGACATTGTTAGTTGCAAAGCCTCCCAAAGCTTTGTAGAGCGAACCGGGAATGTTGCGAATTGTAAACAAAAGCGCAGTATTTACCGGTGCAATTTCTGGATCGACATCTTTTGGTTCTTTGGCAATTACAATGAAAATTGTGATGTTGTCGTTGCCAGAATCTTGCATGTTTTCCTTGATGATTTTCAAACCGTAAAGATCTGCTGCCATTTTTGAACAAAGTGCCGCTTTAGATTTGTCACCTTGTGCCGCCACATATTTTGCAGCTTCAGCGGTGTTAGAAAATTCACCAATTTTCATGTTCAATTGACGCAAATTATTTTGACATTGCATCAAAGCTTGCGGATGTGACAAAACTTCTTTCACATCTTCAACCCTTGCTCCATCAACTCCGGCGAGATTGTGTGAGATTGAAAAAAAATGCTCTGCAACAATCGAAACATTGTACTTCTGCAACAAATTGTGAATTTCAGCAACACGTCCAGCGTAAGAGTTTTCTAGCGGAATCATGCCATATTCTACCTCACCTTGTTCTACCGCTTCAAAAACATCGTAAAAAGTTGGAAAAGCTTTGGCTTCGAAATCTTGGTAAAATCTTTGGCAAGCTAAGTTAGAGTTAGCTCCGAATGTTCCTTGAAAGGCGATTAATTTTTTCATGAATTAAGAAATTGACATTGATTCTGACGAAAAAGATAATCGCGCCCAATCCAACAAAATCAACATTTTCCAACCATATTTTACAATGGCATCTTCAAAAAACTGGACGGTAAATTCTTGGCGCAATTTGCCAATCAAACAACAACCGGAATACAAAAATCAAGACGCGTTAAGAGCTGCGGAACAGCAATTAAAAAGCTTCCCACCACTTGTTTCAATTGACGAAGTTGAAAGATTAAAGTCTGAACTTGCTGCCGTTTCACGCGGCGAAGCCTTCTTGCTACAAGGTGGCGACTGCGCTGAAAGCTTCCAAGAATTTTCACACGACAATTTAAAAAGTTTCTTCCGCACCGTCATGCAAATGACAATTGCCTTGATGTACGGCTTAAACAAACCGGTTGTAAAGGTTGGCAGAATCGCTGGACAATACGCTAAACCAAGATCTGATGGCAACGAAACTGTTGGCGAAGTTACTCTTCCAAGCTACCGCGGCGATATTGTTAACGCCATCGACTTCGAAGAAAATTCTCGCAAAGCTAATCCACAGCGTTTAATCGAATCTTATTTCTATTCTGCCGCATCGCTGAATTACTTACGCTCGCTTGCTTTGGGTGGTTACGGTAATTTAGAAAAAGTTAACAAATGGAATGAAGAATTTGCTCACTCATTAAGTAGCAAAAAACACACCGAAGAAGTTATTTCTGAAGTTAACAAAATCTTGAATTTCATGCGCGCTTGCGGCCTTGATTCCAAAACTTTACCGCAACTTACCACTGCAAGTTTTTTCACTTCCCATGAAGCTTTGCTGCTAAATTACGAAGAAGCTTTTACCCGTTTCAATAAAGATTCCGGCAAGTTTTACGACTTAAGCGCTCACATGTTGTGGATTGGAGATCGCACTCGCCATCCTGATGAAGCACATGTCGAATTCATGCGCGGCATCGCCAACCCAATCGCTTTCAAAGTTGGCCCTTCGATTAAAAAAGAAGAATTAATTCAACTACTCGAAGTATTAAATCCAAATAACGAAGCTGGTCGCATCACTTTAATTTCAAGAATGGGTGCTGGCAAAGTTAATGATTTATTGCCGCCTTTGGTCGAAGCAGTTAAAGCTTCTGGCCGTTCTGTTGTGTGGTCTTGTGACCCGATGCACGGCAACACCATCAAATCTTCAACTGGTTATAAAACTCGTAAATTTGATGAAATTTTAAGCGAAATTAAATCATTCTTCGCAGTTCACAAATCACTTGGAACTTACGCTGGCGGGGTACATTTCGAAATGACTGGCCAAGACGTAACCGAATGTTTAGGCGGCAATCAACAAATCTCAGAAATGAATTTACAAGATCGTTACCACACTCATTGCGACCCAAGATTGAACTCATCGCAAAGTGTTGAGCTTGCTTTCACAATCGCCAAAGATTTAGCTGCTAATGCCAAATAAAAAACACGGTCACATTGCAATTGTTGGGGCTCCAAACGCAGGAAAATCAACACTGACCAATGCTTTGTTGGGGCAAAAGCTCACAATCGTTTCGCCGAAAGTGCAAACCACACGCAACTCGATCAAAGCCATTGTGATTGAAGGCGAAACGCAGATGATTGTGATCGACACGCCGGGAATTTTTATTCCGCGCGAAGAAAGAATTTTAGAGCGCATCATCGTCAAATCAGCTTGGCAAGCATTGCGCGATGCCGATCACATTTGCTTGATGATCGATGCAACTGTCGGCATGACTGAAGAAAATATTCGCATCGCCAAAGATCTTAAAAAAGAAAATCCGCACATTACCGCAATCATCAACAAACTTGATTTGGTGAAAAAAGGTACAGTTTTGGAAATTATGGCGAAGCTGGTAGAACTTGGTTTCGAAGATATTTTTCCGATCTCCGCCGAAACAAAAGATGGCGTCGAAAAAATCAAAAAATTCTTGTGCGAAAAATGTTTGCATCCGCAGTGGATTTACGACGAAGAACAAATCACCGACGCGCCGATGCGTTTTATTGCATCAGAAATTACGCGCGAAAAATTGTTCGTGAAATTGAATCGCGAACTGCCCTACTCGCTCACAGTTAAAACTGACAAATACGAAGTTCTCAATAACGGCCAAGTTAAAATTCATCAAACAATTTTCGTTACTCGAGAAAGTCAGAAAAGTATTATTCTTGGTAAAAATGGTGTGATGATTAAAGAAATTGGTGAAGAAGCACGCCGCGATTTTTCTGAGATTGCCGGTACAAAAGTTCATCTGTTTTTGTTTGTGAAAGTGAAACCGAATTGGATGAATAGCGTTGAAAACTACGAGATGATTGATGTGGAGAAATTACCAAAGCAGTAAAAATCCCTGCCGAATGCTGGACTGGGTTTGTAACCTAGTCCAAATGTTCAGTCACAAATTTAACAAACATGAATGGTTAGACGGGGTTACAAACCCCATCCAGCGAAGAGTGTGCGATGGTGGCTAAAGAAATCCCCCGACCCGCTTTGCGGGCCACCCCCCTTGACAGGGGGGCAGGACTCGGATCATCGCCCCCCTGTCAAGGGGGGTGGCCCGCAAAGCGGGTCGGGGGGTTTCTTTAGATACCATTTAATTTTTATATTAGTTCAAAAAAACTAAAAATTATGACCTCAACAATCGACCAAAACGAAGTAGAAAAATTTTCACGCATTGCCGATGAATGGTGGGATGAGAACGGTAAATTCAAGCCTTTGCACAAATTTAATCCAATTCGTATTTCTTACATTCGTCAAAAAATCGAAGAGAAATTTTCCTTAAATTCTGATCTAAAAATTTTGGATATTGGTTGTGGTGGTGGATTGGTGTCAGAACCGTTTGCCAGCATGGGAGCTGATGTTAGCGCGATTGATGCTTCAGAAAAAAACATCGCCGTTGCCAAAATTCACGCCGAAAAATCTGAGTTAAAAATTAATTACCGAAATTGTGCTGCCGAAGATTTGGCACAAGAAAATCAAAAATTCGATGTGGTCCTTGCCCTTGAAATTATTGAGCATGTCGCTGATGTCGAAAGTTTTGTCAAAAACTGCGCCCAACTGGTAAAACCCAATGGTTTGCTTTTTGTTGCCACACTTAATCGCACAGTAAAATCTTTAGCTTTGGCGAAAATTGCTGTGGAATACGTGCTACGCTGGCTTCCAGCTGGAACTCATGATTGGAAAAAGTTTTTGAAACCTCATGAAATCAATAGCTGCGCACAAAAATATGATCTCGAATTAAAAGAGATTAGCGGCTTTAGTTACAATTTGTTGAATGATTCTTGGAAATTGAATTCACGTGATTTGGATGTGAATTACATGATGGTGTTTGTGAAGAAGTAGTGTGACGGTGGGTGGGTAAAGAAACCCCCCGACCCCTAGCGGGGCCACCCCCCTTGACAGGGGGGCAGGACTCGGATCATCGCCCCCCTGTCAAGGGGGGTGGCCC